>Ga0070739_10000193_pt1 | contig 130359 bp, 105 predicted proteins | sample Coa_R1_7_FD_66445 | JGI IMG/M metagenome (GOLD analysis project Ga0070739, IMG submission 66445) | Surface soil microbial communities from Centralia Pennsylvania, which are recovering from an underground coalmine fire - Coalmine... | ecosystem: Environmental > Terrestrial > Soil >...
TACTGCATCAGCGCGCTTCGGGCTTACTTTGCGGACCGCCCGGAGGTCTATGTGGCCGGCGATAACTTCCTTATACTACGAGGAGGGCAATCCCAAAGCCGTCGTTTCCCCGGATTGCTATGTCGTCTTTGGAGTAGGGATGCGCCTGCGTGACTCGTATATGGCCTGGAAGGAAGGCGGTAAGTTTCCGATGTCGTCTTTGAGATCACGTCCGAAAAGATGCGCAAGGAAGATACCGAGAAGAAGCACCGGGTCTACGAGCAGGTACTGGAAGTGCCGGAATATTTCTTATTCGACCCGACGGGGGATTATCTCAAGCCCAACTTGTTGCAGGGCTATCGGTTGGTGGGAGGCAGGTATCAACCGCTGCTTCCGGCGGAAGGCAGGCTGCACAGCCAGCAGCTAGGGCTGGATCTAGAGCAGGAAGGCGAGACCTTAAGACTGTATGACCCGCAGCGCCAGAAACCGTTGCTGACATCCCTGGAACTGGCGCAACGGGCGGCAGCAGAGGGACAGCGGGCCAAACAGGAGGCGCGGAGGGCGGCAGAGGCCGAAGCGGAGGTTGCGCGATTGCGCGCCGAGATCGAGCGGCTGCGGCGGCAGAATACAGAATGAATTGGGAGTAAGTTGCGGTATGGATGTGGAACGTTTGCGGAATTTGCTGGAGCGCGTACAGTCGGGAGAGACGTCGGTAGCGGAGGCGCTAGCCTCCTTGCGCTCCCTGCCTTTTGAAGACCTGGGCTTTGCCAAGCTGGATCACCACCGCGCCCTGCGCAACGGCTTTCCTGAAGTCGTTTACTGCCCCGGAAAGACGACTGAACACATTGTTGCCATTCTGGAGCGGCTGACGGCCCGTTCGCGCAAGGTGCTGGCCTCGCGCGCTGCGCCGGAAGTGGCCGCCACCGTACAGTGTGTCTTTCCCCATGCCGTCTACCACGAACTGCCGCGTATGCTGGTTGTGCCGGGCAGCGAGTCCGGGCCGGAGCCTCCGCCCTCGCCCACCGGAACCGTGCTGGTCGTCTCTGCCGGAACGGCGGATCTGCCCGTCGCCGAAGAGGCGGCGGTCACGGCCTCGGAGATGGGCAGCCCGGTCGAACGCCTCTACGATGTGGGCGTGGCCGGCATTCACCGCCTGCTGGGCCACCAGGAGCAGCTTTTCTCCGCCAATGTCCTGATCGTCGTGGCGGGCATGGAAGGCGCGCTGGCCTCGGTCGTCGGCGGATTGGTCGCGCGCCCGGTCATCGCCGTGCCGACAAGCGTGGGCTACGGGGCCAGTTTCCAGGGGCTTTCCGCCCTGCTGACTATGCTCAACTCCTGCGCCACTGGCGTCGGCGTGGTCAACATTGACAATGGCTTCGGCGCGGGCTACCTGGCCCACCTCATCAACCGCTGACTGGAATAATTTGGATAGGGAGGTCGTTTCGGTAGTAGCAAAGGTTTCTTGTGCAGCAGGTGCAAGACTGTAGCAATGGCCTTTTCCAACTGGGGATCATGGCCTTTACGCCCTTGCTCCGGGTCGAACTCTACCTCCAGATCTGGAGCAATGCCTCGATTTTCCGCCGCCCATACTCCGTCTGGATCCCAAAAGGCGACGTCGGGTATCTCGACGACCCCACCGTCCATCAGTTCCGGTGTGTCGAATGCTCCCGTCAGTCCGCCCCAGGTGCGCTTGCCGAGAATCGGCCCGACGCCCAATTTGCGAAAAAACAGCGCCAGCGCATCCCCGCCAGAACCGGCGTACTCGTTGATCAGCAGGCTTTCCTGAGTCGCTTCCGCGATCCAGGCCCAATGCCGCAGGCTGAGCTCATTCGCGATAGGCGTAACCGTAATATCTCTGGCTCTGCTTCCGTTCGGGTCTGGGCCGACGCGAAGGACCGTCGGCTTGCCGGTCGTCCCCTCAAACAGACGATAGATGTTATCGCTTCCGCTCAAGCTCTTCCCGTTGACCGCCAGGAGATATTCGCCGACTTTTACCTGAGCGCTCGGTTCGGTGAGCGGGGCTTTCATGCCGGGGTTCCAGGGATCGGCGGCGTAGATTCGCGCGAAACGGTAGCGCCCGTTTTTCGAGAACATAGTCCGCGCCGAGCAATCCGACCGGGATCGTCGGAGTACTCGGTATATCGCCGCCGTGGATGGCGACATGCGAGACCGTGAGGTTTCCTAACATCTCCATAAACAGAGCGTTCAGGTCGGCGCGCGTGGCCAATCCCTCGACGTAGGGCGCTCTTTGACTCAAGCAGGAACAGAGCCTCGTCATCGGCTGCGATCAATCCCACGTAATTATCCGCGGGCGTAGGCACTGCCTGCATCCGATGCCCAATGTCTTCTAGGTCTATTTGAATGCTGCTCACCTCCGGGCGGATTGGATTTTGTGCGTCGTTCTGAGGCCGCGCGTCCTCGTCTCCTTTGGCGGCGGGAAGGAGCGCAGGCGCGTCTTTTTGAAGGGCAATGACATAGACGTTGCGCGTTCCCGGCCTGGTCGTGTCTGTGCTGGCAGTAAAGTAGAGGCGTTTGCCATCCGGGGCGAACGCAGGGCACGCCGCGTCGTGCAATCCATCCGTGATCTGCACACGCTGCCTGGTGGGGAGTGAGTAGAGAAAGATGACCCCGAAGCCGTTTTTCAGGCGCTTCGCATAAGCCAGCCACTGACTATCGGGCGACCAGGCCGGCGAGAGGTCGGAGAGAGGAACGTTCGTATCCACTTTCACCGGCGTTTTTGTCCTGAGATCCACGTACCAGACGTTCCGCCGCTTGTCGGCGTAGGCGATCTTGGTTCCATCGGGCGACCAGCGGGGCGAGTAGTAGAAAGAAGGCGGCGTTCCGAAATCGATCTTCTCTACAGTGCCTCTCCCCTCTGCTGAGCGCAAATGAAGCCCATACTCTCCGGACTCATCCGAAAAGTAGGCGAGGGTCTTCCCGTCCGGCGACCACGCCGGGGAGCGTTCCATCACGCCCGGAGATTCGGTTATGTTGCGCGCCTTTCCCGATGCGGCGTCCAGCGTCAGTATTTCGCCGTGCGCTTCAAAGGCGGCGCACTCCCCGGAGGGCGAGAGGCGCGTAGTATGGCCGGAAAATCCGCATGAATCTGTACCTTCACCTCGCGCGTTTTGCCGAAAGCCAGGTCATAAAGATGAAGTGAACCGCACTGCTCATAGGCGGTTGCGCCGGGGCCAGCCGAAGCGGAAGCGACGTCCAGTCCGTGATTGGTGAGGACCTGCCGCACACGCCGCGTCGTCACGTCGTAAGCGAAAAGCGTCGTCGGCCCGTTCCGGTCGGAAAGGAAGTAGATTGTAGAGCCGATCCACATCGGATTGAAATCGGTGGAGTTATGGCGTGGAATCTCAATGATATGGCTGTCGGACAGGCGCGCGATCCAAATCGGCGTCGTCCGACCACCTCGATTTGGAGCTCTTCCACCAGATGGCCGATCAATCGGTCTATGGTCGCCAGCGCCATCTCTTCTTTGCTTCTGAAATAGGCATAGAGGGTTCCCTTTGCCATCCCGGCTTCGCGCGCCACGCCGTCCACCGTCATCTTCTGATAGCCATAACGGGCCAGAAGACGCTCTACGGCATCGAGAATGGGGTGCGTATATCTTTCGTATGAGATCGAACAGACATCATACCTCCTGAACTATTATACTGGTTTAGCCTATTAGTCTGTTTATCAAGGCGCGCAAGAAGGTACGAGGTTTCGCCCTTTTTCCGAATTCCCCTGGGAAAACAAAGGCCGTTCCGTCGAAACAGAGGAAAACAAAAAGCCGCTCGGTCTAAGCGACCGAGCGGTCTAAGTGGGAATTCTAATGATATAATGAGGCGTTTCTCGCTCTGCTGTCAGGAAAATAACTTCGCCTCACCGCAAAGCGGCGCCTTCAGCGCCGTCCGCTGCAATCGGTTGTCAGGCGCACCTCTTCATAATCAGCCCTCTATGCGCGGGGCGCACCACCGCGCATGAAACGCCTCTCCCCTCTCCTTGCGAAGGAGAGGGGCCGGGGGTAAGGCCTATCTTCACCTCAGGCAGGCTTGATATTCTGGTTCATCCTGAAGAAGTTAGCCGGGTCATACGTGCGCTTCACCTGGGCGAGGCGCTCGTAGTTGGGACCGTAGGCAGCGCGCACGCGCTCGCCCTCGTCGGCGGTCATGAAGTTAACGTAGACGCCACCGCTGGCGAACGGCGCGGAGGCGTTGAAAAAGCCGCGCGCCCAGCCGATGCAGCGCTCGTCGTCGGCCTGGTCCTCCCATCGGCCATGAACGTTCATAACGAATAAGGCGTCACGATGCGCGTACGCCGTGGAATCGGGCGACGGGCGTGTTGTAGCGCCGCCGAGGGCGCCGAGGAAGATCTCGCATTGAGGCGACGGCAACTTCTCGACGTACTCGACGACGATGTCGAACAGCCCGTCATTGAGCGCCGAGAAGTTGTGGGACTTCCAGTAGTTGCGCGCGCCCGGAGTAAGCAGCGGGTCAAAGGCCTGCTGCCAGGCGGTGTACGGCATAACCCCAACGTGCTCGCCTACCGGGTGGCCGAATTTGCTCAGCGGTTCGATGAGCGGCTTGCCTTGATCCGGATTCCCCGTGTAGATCAGCGCCAGCGCCAGAATCTCCTTACCGTGGACCTCCTCAGGAAGGAACGGCAGGGGCGGCGCTTTGCGCAGGACGATCCAGACCGAGAGCTCGTCCGGCGCCTCCGCGAGGAACGCCCGGTACTGTTGCAGCACCGACTTCGCCTCCGAGATCGGGTAGACGATCAGGCCACTCAGCACGTCGGGGCCGACAGGGTGGAGTCGAAACTCAAAGTGGGTCACGACGCCGAAGTTGCCGCTGCCGCCTCGGAGGGCCCAGAAGAGATCGGGGTGCTCGGTGGCGCTGGCGCGCACCACTTCGCCAGCCGCGGTCACGACCTCGGCGGACTCAAGGTTGTCAATGGTCATGCCGTACTTGCGGCTGAGCCATCCGAAGCCGCCGCCGAGCGTCAGGCCGGCAATGCCGGTAGTGGAGTTGATGCCGACCGGCGTAGCGAGGCCGTGGGCCTGGGTGGCAGCGTCGAGGTCCGCAAGCGTGGCGCCCCCCTCGATGATGACACGGCGCGTGTCGGCGTCAACCCGCGCAGCCTTCATCTGCGAGAGATCGATCACGATGCCGCCGTCGCACAGCGCATTGCCTGCGATGTTGTGCCCGCCGCCGCGGACGGCGACCAGTAGGCTGTTGTCCCTTGCGAAGTTCACCGCACGCACGACGTCCGGCGTTGTGGCGCAGCGGACGATAAGCGCGGGGCGCTTGTCGATCATCGCGTTCCAGATCACCCGCGCCGAATCGTAACCATCATCTTCGGCGCGGAGCACCTGGCCGCCTATCTGCGCGGCGAAATGCTCGATTTCCGCCGAAGGCAGCAGGATAGTTCTGCCGGAAAGCGTCCTCAACTCTGTAGCGTTCATCTCAGTTCTCCCATTGGAAAGGTTGTTGTCATAATAACATCGAATGGGTATACTCATCCAGTACAATATTTGTACCGAATAGACCCCGCCAGGATCTAGCGGAAGGAAGAGACGATGGCCAGGAGAGTAAGCTACGGGCAGTTCTGCCCCGTTGCCAAAGCGTGCGAGGTGTTTGCCGAACGGTGGACTCCGCTCATTCTGCGTGAGATGCTCATGGGCAGCAGCCGCTTCAGCGACATCCACCGTGGCGTGCCCCTGATGTCGCGAAGCCTGCTTTCAAAGCGCTTGCAGGAGCTCGAGCGAGCGGGAGTGATCGCGCGCGCCGCCTCCGGCAGCGGCTACGATGAATACCGCCTGACGCCCGCGGGAGAAGAGCTGCGGCCCATCGTCGTGCAGTTGGGGAATTGGGGAAAGCAGTGGACGAAAAGTACGATGGACCCGGGCGATCTGGACGTCGGGCTCCTGATGTGGGACATGCGGCGGCGTATAGACTACCACCAATTGCCGGAAGAGCGGGTCGTGGTCTATTTTCAGTACCACGACGCGCCCGTGAGCCGACGACACTGGTGGCTCGTGCTCAATCACGACGAAGCCGATCTGTGCCTGGTCGATCCCGGCATCGAGCCCGACCTGTATGTGACAACCGACGTGCGCACCATGACCGGCATCTGGATGGGCGACCTTTCGTATGGATCCGCCCTCCAAACGCAAGCCCTCAAGATAGAAGGCCCGCAAGGGTTGCGTAACCGCCTGCCCTCCTGGCTGCGGCTCAGCGTCTTTGCCGACGTAGAACGCCGCGTGGGCTAACGGGACGGGTTGGCCGGTGACGATAGATTAAATCGGTAATCGGCGCACCAGGCGCGTAGAATGCACCCCCCCGGCTCAAATAGTGGTTGATGGCGCCGTTTTGCGCCGCCGCAGGAAGCCGATCAAGAAAATAATGCCGAGGCCGAGCACAGCCGGCACGGACGGTTCGGGCATAGGGGCGACGAGCGGATTGAGCAGTTTGCTCGAAGCGATGACCGGGCCGCCGAATACGCCGAATGCCAGCAGGCCGTTGGGGTCGAGCCTGCCAATCGTAAAGGGCGGATCGGCGCTCTCATCCACGACCGCACCTTGCAGGAAGGCTGCCGAATCGAAGCATCCAGAACCGTGCCGTCGGGCAGGACAATGAAGGTCCGGTTTGGAGTTTCTATCGCAGTGCAGGCGTCAACATTGGCTCGAACTTCCTGCCCGATCAGAGTAGCTAACTCAAGTTGCTACCTTGCCTCTTCGAGAAGGCAAACGGTGATGCAAAAGCCGGTTTCCAGAGCGATTCTCTCTCAAACGTGTTCCTAGGTAGCAACTTGGGTTAGCTAGCGAATGAGAGCGACTCTACACCATCAAGGTGTAGAGGTCTGCTGCGGCTTATGCAGCTTGAAAAGCTGAAAGTCGTTGCCGCGCACCTGCGGCCATCGCAATGTCTTGATATGACCATCCACAAAGGCGTAGTTCCCCTGCTCAAAGTGGCCTCGTGTATTTTGAAAAATTTCTATCGCCCGAAAAACGGACGCCTGCTGCGCTTGTCGTCGCAGTGCCCCAACCCGCAGCGTCGCCGAATCAGGCACTCACCAAGCCCATAACGAATGACAATGCGCGTTCTAAAGAGGGAGTTTCCGGGATCAGCAAGATAAAGAGTCAGGTGAGTCTTCTAACGTTTTAGCTACTCCGGAAGGTGAGTAGGCGAGGCCGCCATGCCCTCCCGAATATCCCCTTCGATGGAACCTTCCCGTATCATGGCCGCGCCCTCAGCGAAATTGAGAAAACCCAAAGTGAATGCACTCGCACAGGTGCGCCTGGAAAGTAGGAACCTGCATGAACGATCTCTTCTACAAGCCTGCGGATGCCTGGGCCGCCGACTTTATTCCCTTCTACTGGAATGGCGAGTACCGTCTGTTCTACCTGCTCGACTGGCGCGACCATGAGCGGCACGGCGAGGGGACGCCCTGGTACCAGATCAGCACGCGAGACTTTGTTCACTTCACCGAACACGGCCAGATGCTGCCGCGCGGCACGCAAGAGCAGCAGGACCTCTACGTGTTCACCGGCTCCGTGATCGAGGCCAACGGACAGTTCCATATCTTCTACACGGGCCACAACCCGCACTTTCGCAAGGCGGGCCGACCGGAGCAGGCCGTCATGCACGCCGTCAGCGACGACCTGCTGCACTGGCGCAAAGTCCCGGAAGATTCCTTTTGCGCGCCGACCGCCCGCTTTGAGCCGCACGACTGGCGTGACCCCTTCGTCTTCTGGAACGAGGAGGCGGGAGAGTGGTGGATGCTGCTGGCAGCCCGCCTTCAGACTGGCCCTTCGCGGCGGCGCGGATGCACGGCCCTCTGCGCCTCTCAGGACCTCAAGACCTGGGAAATGCGCGAGCCGTTCTGGTCGCCGGGCCTCTACTTTACGCACGAGTGCCCGGACCTCTTTCAGATGGGCGGCTGGTGGTATCTGGTCTTCTCCGAATTCAGCGACCGTTGCGTAACGCGCTGGCGCAAGAGCCGTTCCCTGCAAGGCCCCTGGACGGCCCCGGAGAACGACACCTTCGACGGACGCGCCTTCTATGCGGCCAAGACCGCCTCGGATGGTTGGCGGCGCTTCGTCTTCGGCTGGAACCCGACCCGCGAGGGCGAGAAGGACTATCGGCCCTGGCAGTGGGGCGGGAACCTGGTCGTGCATGAGATCGTGCAGGAGGCGAACGGCGATCTCTCCGTGCGCGCGCCAGCGAGCGTAGAAGCCGCCTTTTGTCGAGAGACGCCTTGCCGATTCCAGCCCAGAATCGGCCCTTGCGAGATCGAAGGGAATCACATCCAACTCATCGCGCCAGGCTCCTTCGCCTGCGCCTCCGCCGGACCGCTGCCGGAACGGTGCCGAATCGAGACGACCGTTACGTTCGCGCCCAACACGCGCGGCGGCGGCCTGATGCTGCGCGCCGATGACGACCTGGAAGCGGCCTATTATGTCCGATTAGAGCCGGGTCGAAACCGCCTGGTCTTCGATTCCTGGCCCCGCCCCGGCGACCTGCCGTTCATGGTGGAGTTGGAGAGGCCCCTAGCCCTTGCGCCCCGCAAGCCGGTGGAACTGAAGGTCTTTGTGGAGGGAACGGTGTGCGAGGTTTACGCCGACGACCGCATCGCCCTGAGCGCGCGGATGTATAACCTGCCGCAAGGCGATTGGGGCGTCTTCGTCAGTGAGGGCGCGGCGGACTTCCGACCGGTGACACTTTACGTAACGCAAGAAGAACGTCAGGAATAGAGTGTTCGAGCATGAACGCAAGCCGTGGCGAACCAGGCGCTGCGCGCCGTTCGTAAATCTGACCTTTCTGTGATCCCCTTTTGCAATCCCAGCGGCTATCCGGTACAATAGACTGCCATGTCAGAAATTGTACTGAAAAATCTCAACGCCCTGCTCGTCTCCGGGGTAGAGGCGGGCAGCCCGGCGGAGCGGGCCGGAGTGCGCCCCGGCGACCTGCTGCGCCAGATCAACGGCAGGCCCATCCTCGACATCCTGGACTACCGTTTCTATGCCGCCGAGTCGCGCCTGAGCCTGGTCCTGGAGCGCGACGGGCAGCCGCTTACCGCGCGGATACGCAAGGGCGAGGACGAGGACGCCGGCCTTGCGTTTGAGTTTGACCTGGGCGATAAGGTCCACACCTGCAAAAACAAGTGCGTCTTCTGCTTTATTCACCAGATGCCCAAAAAGATGCGGAAGTCGCTCTACCTCATGGACGACGATTTCCGCCTCTCCTTCATGCACGGCAACTACGTCACGCTGACCAATCTCACGCCGGAGGAGTGGGCGCGCATCAAGGAACAGAAGCTTTCGCCGCTCTACGTCTCCGTCCACGCCACCGACCCGGAATTGCGCGGCAAACTGCTGGGCCGCAAAGAGCCGACGCCCATCCTGCCGCAGATACGCGAATTGGCCTCCGAGCGCATTGATGTCCATGCCCAGATCGTGCTCTGCCCCGGCCTCAACGACGGCGCTGCGCTCGATCAGACCCTGGACGAACTGGCGGCGGAGCACCGCAGCGTGACGGGCAAGCGCGCGGGCGTGCCGTCGGTGGCGATTGTGCCGGTGGGCCTGACGCGCTTCCGCGAGCGGCTGCCCAGGCTGGCGCATGTGGAACGCGATTACGCCCGCGCGATGATCGCGCACATCAAGCGGCGAACGCGGGAGTTCCAGCGGCGGCTTGGCACGCATTTTGCCTGGCTGGGGGATGAATGGTACTTCCTGGCCGAGCAGCCCGTTCCCGGCAGAGCTTACTATGAGGAGTTCCCGCAACTGGAGGACGGCATCGGGACGGTGCGGCTGTTCCTGGAAGGGATGAAGCAGGTTTCCCGGCGGCTGCCGGAGCGCGCGCCGGCTCCCGTCGCGGCCACGCTGGTCACGGCGGAGATGCCCGCGCCGGTGATCCAGGCTTACGCCGACCGCCTGAACCGGATCGCGGGCGTGGATGTCAACGTGTGCGTGGTGAAAAACCATTTCTTCGGCGGCGATATTCACATTGCGGGCCTGCTCACGGCAACCGACATCCTGGCCCAGCTGAAAGCCTTCCCGGACTGCAAGCCAACTGTCTATCTGCCGAAAATCTGCCTGCGGGACGAATCCCTCTTCCTGGACGATAGGACGCTGGAGGAGGCGCGGGCCGAGTCGGGCCTGGACCTGCGGGCTGTCGGCAACACGCCGCGCGATCTGGCGGAAGCCCTCGGGCTGATCCGTCCCACGCGCACGCATTCCTCGCTGCCCGGCTGGGTCATGGAAGCCAGCCGGGTAGAGTAGAGAGCACGCTTCCCCGGTGAGCGGCGCGTAATGCGTGGGCCGCGTGGTTATCATCAGGCCGGCCTGGCGGAGTAAAGGAGCGCACGGGATGTCCGAGAGGATGGCCCCATCGGTCGGGGAGTCGCAAACGATGCCTTTGGCAAAGCCGCGCCGCGCCGCCTCCAGAGCGCGGACACAGCCGCAGCCGGTCAGCGCGCCGACGGAGCTCTTCTTTAACCGGGAGCTAAGCTGGCTGGAGTTCAACGCGCGCGTGCTGGAAGAGGCCCAGAACCCGGCCCACCCGCTGCTCGAACGCCTGAAGTTCCTGGCCATCTTCAGCAACAACCTCGACGAGTTCTTCATGATCCATGTGCCGGGGATGCGCGAGCGCGCCGACGAGGAGACAGAACGCCCACCCGCCGAGCGGGCGATTGCCGCCCGGCTGCGCGCCATCCAGGCCAAGCTGGAGCCGATGCTCGACGCGCAGTTCTGCTGCCTGCAGGAGCTCCTGCCTCAACTGGCACGGCGCGGCATTCGGCTCCTGCGCTATGACGACCTCAATCCCGTGCAAAAGGAGCGGCTGCGCCTCTATTTCGAAAACGAGGTCTTTCCGGTGCTGACGCCGCTGGCAGTAGACCCCGGACACCCCTTCCCCTATATCTCCAACCTCAGCCTGAGCCTGGCCGTCGTGGTACATGACCCGCGCACCGGGCAGGATCGCTTCGCCCGCGTCAAAGTCCCGACGCGGCCCGTGCTGCCGCGCCTGGTGCCGGTCGTGGGAGAGAAATGGCAGTTCGTGCTGCTGGAGGAGATCATCACCGCGCATATCGGGCGGCTGTTTGCCGGCATGGAGGTGCGCGCCTGCTATCCCTTCCGAGTCACCCGCAACGCCGACCTGGAGCTGCAAGAGGAGGCTGCCGCCGACCTGCTGGAACTCATCGAGGAGGAGCTTTCCAAGCGGCGCTTCGGGGAGTTGGTGCGTCTGGAGCTGGCCCGCGCCATGCCGGAGGAGATACGCCGCACCCTGATCACTGAGCTCCAGGCGACGGAGGAGGAGGTCTATCTGGTGGATGGCCCGCTCAACCTGGCCGACTTCTTCCCTCTGACCAGTATAGACATCCCGGAACTGCGCGACCCGCCGTTCGTTCCGGCCATCCCGCCGTCGCTGCGCAGCGGCATGGACCTGTTTGCGGCGATCCGGCAGGGCGATATCCTGCTGCATCATCCGTACCAGTCGTTCGGGTGCGTCACCGACTTCCTGCGCCGCGCCGCCGAGGACCCGCAGGTGCTGACCATCAAGCACACGCTCTACCGCACCAGCGGCGACTCGCCTATTTTGCAGGCGTTGATTGATGCAGCGGACAACGGCAAGCAGGTCGCCTGCGTCGTCGAATTAAAAGCCCGCTTTGACGAGGCCAACAATATTACCTGGGCCAAGCAGTTGGAAAAGTCCGGTGTCCACGTCGTCTACGGCCTGCTCGGCCTCAAGACCCACTGCAAGATTACCCTGGTCGTGCGGCGCGAGGAGGACGGCCTGCGCCGCTATGTCCACATCGGCACCGGCAACTACAATCCGAAGACCGCCGCCGTCTACACCGACCTCGGCCTGTTGACCTGCCATCCCGACTTCGGCGCCGACGCCACCGACCTCTTCAACTTCCTCACCGGCTACTCTCGGCAGGATCAGTACCGCAAGTTCCTCGTCGCCCCGGTGACGCTGCGCTCGCGCCTTCAGTCTATGATCGAGCGCGAAACCGCAAAGCACACCGACGACAATCCGGGTCGCATCCTCGCGAAGATGAACTCGCTGGTGGACCCAGCCCTTATTAAGGCGCTCTATGCTGCTTCACAAAAAGGGGTACAGATAGACCTGATCGTGCGGGGAATGTGCTGTCTGCGTCCGGGCGTGCCGGGCCTGTCGGAGAATATCCGGGTTGTAAGCATCGTGGGCCGCTTCCTGGAGCACAGCCGCATCTTCTACTTCCGCAACGGCGGCGAGGATGAGGTTTATATGGGCAGCGCGGACTGGATGCCCCGCAACCTTGACCGCAGGGTAGAGGTCGTCATCCCCGTCGAAGACCCCGCTCTGCGCCGCACGCTGCGCGACGAGGTGCTGCCCGTGCTGCTCCAGGATAACTGCCAGGCGTGGGAATTGCAGCCGGACGGCAGCTATCTGCGCCGCCATCCGCTGCCCGGAGAGCCGCGCTTTAGCGCGCAGGCCGCGCTCCTGGAAGCTCTTTCCGCCTGATTCTTGCTCCTAGCCCTCACCCCCGGCCCCTCTCCCACGCTGCGGGAGAGGGGAGAGGCCCCCACCCCTATCCCCTCCCCTGTTCTTGGGAGAGAGGATGGGGATGAGGGTAGAGCAAGGCTTCTCTCACTCGTGTTTGACCTGACCCTCTCGTCCCCTTCCCTGATCGCTCACTCCTCGCCAGAGCGGGCGCCTGTCTGGTTGTTTTTTTCAACTTGACGGCACGCTTACCCTCACCTTATACTCCCCACGATAAGGGCGATGTATTTTTTTATGTTTTTTGCAGGAAACCGCGAATAGCTGCAAAAAGTACGTGAAAGCCCGTATTGACCGGACGAACAGGAGGCTTTAAAATCTCCGCAAGCCTGTTCTGCCGAATACTTTCAGGGGAGTACTGAGGATGCAGCAGAAGCGACGCTCCATGCACAAACAGGCAGACTACGATCCCGGCCCGTCTTTTTCGACCGGCCCGCCCCCAAAGTTTGGGGATGATGGCGATGCGTCCTTGTTGACAACCTTGCAGCGGGCGGCGGAGGCGTTAGCCGCGCCGCGCTGTCCCGCCGACCCGAACCGTCCGATAGCCATTCCTGCCGAGCCGGAAGGGATCACGGGCATGGAGGCTCCGGACGACTATCAGAGGCTGGTTCAGGTTCTCTGCCAGATTCAGGCGCTCATGGGCACGGAAGAGAAGTTTGCGGCGCAGTCCTCCGCGCTCTTTGAGGCGTGCAGCCAGGGTATCGGACTGCACTTCTTGCTGTGCAGCCTGCTACCCCCGCGCAAGACGCCGCGCGTACTCGGAGAGGACGGCAAGCCGCTGCTCTCGAAGCGCGAGATCGAGGTGCTGCGCGAAGCGGGCAAAGGCTACCCGTATCCATTGATTGCCGACATCCTCAATATGGCGCCGCGCACGGTAGAGACGCACTTCCAGCATATCTATCGCAAATTGGGAAGGCGTACTCCGCTTCATGCGGTGGTGCGCGCGGCGGAGTTAGGCTACCTGGAGAAAGAGGCAGTTCAGCTCCTGGAGTTTGGGACGGTGGATTCTGGCCGCAATTTTACCCGCTTTGATACCCTCTGTCATCATGGCGGGGACATTGACCGCGCGCTGGAGGCGGTCGGGCTGCGGCCCCTGGTGGAGTTCGGCCTGCTGCTGCTGAGCATCAGCAGCCTGGCGGCCCGGTATATTTCCAGCTACGAGCAGATTTACCAGAAGCAAGGTATTGTCTGCGCTCTGGATCGCTCTGGAAACGTCGTGCGCTGCTTCGGGCAGGAGCAGATGGGGATCGCGCGCTGTATCGTCATTGCGCCGCCCCATGCCGCTGAGGCTGGCTTTACGCCGGGGAACCTGTTCATCGCCCATGACTACGTGCCCCAGCGCGCGCTGAACCGGGGCGCTATCGCCGAGTTTACCCCGCAGGGGCAGTTCGTGCGCGCTTTCTGCGGTGGGCCGGAGATCAATACCCGCCTGATCGGTCCCTTGAACCTCGCCTTTGCTGCCGACGGGGCTTTGCTGGCGACATCCGGCATATTGACTGACGCGATCCTGCGGTTTGACCAGGGCGGCAGGCGCGTGCGGCGCTGGATCGAAGGTGTGCATAACGATGTAGGCGTCGGCAGCACCGGGCAAATCTATACGATACGGCCTGAGACGGACAAATCTACTATAGCGATCTACACCCCGAACGGGAGTTACCTGGGCCGTCTCGGCCCCGTGCATAAATACGAGTTATACAAGCTCGCCATCCATTCCTGCGGGCATGTCTACGTCTCGCGTAATGCTAAGGGCCGATGCGAGGTCCATGTTTACGATCCGAAGGGCGATAAACTGGATTCCTGGTATCCGGGCGGTCTTAATGATGGGCGGCTTGCGCTGGATGAGTGGGATCGGCTCTATGTCTGCTGCTCCGAGAGCCAGGACCTCAAAATCCTCGCCCCCGATGGCACGGTGGAACGGCGGTTTGACCTGCGCGGGAGGCTGAAACCCTGGGCGGTTGCCCCCGGTCCGAACGGCCAGATTTACGTCTGCGGCAAAGCCCTATGATCCGCTGCCTGACGTTGCATCCGGTTAATCCGTTCATTTTCATGCTACTCTCGGAATGGCAGCTAAACCGGGGTGCAGTGCGGTTTGCGGCGTCTGCGCCAACACCACAGGAAAGGAGGATGGCGTCGGTTCCAGTACTCTGTAGCCGGCTTCGACGGCAAACCGATGCGAACGGCTCAACCCAGATAGCAAAGCCTCTTTGCTGCCGAAATGAGCCATGGGCAAAGTTTATGGCAGTCGAAACCAGTTTAAAAGGAGACATTCATGCACACCCGTAGTAAGTTCTCAATAATTGGTATGATGGTCGCGGCCCTTGCGATGGGAGCCGCTTCCCTCAAAGCGCAACAGATTACTCCCGGTTTCACCTTTTCGGTCGCCAGTGCCGAGGCTGATCAGAGTGTAGGCACCCATTTCCACTCAAGCACTGGAGGCGACTTTGGCAATCCCTCAGGAAAAGCCGAGGTTGGCAATTTCTTCGACGAAGAGGTGCGCGGCCTTTCGGAATACAACCTGGCCGGCCTTTCCTCCGGGTCGGCGTTCATCAACATCAAAGTCTTAAGCTTGGCGGGCTTTTTACCGGCGCCAATGACTTTCCGTTTACCGGAAACATAGACGTTTTTGCCTACCAGGGCAACAATGCAGAGGACATTTCGGATTACGAAGCGCCAACTATCGGCCAGATCGGCGCCTTTAACACGGGCGGCCTTGCCGTAGGCGATACCATCAGCTTCGATGCCACTTCTTTGTTCAACTCCGCCCTGGCGAACGGCCTTCCCTCGTTGGGCATTCGCCTTCAGTTAGCGCCGGGAACCGATACCGGAGGAGGCGCGCTGACATTCGACAACATTACGCTTACCAGCACGCCAACCGGTACACTTCCGCCTCCAACCAACGTTCCTGAAGCGGGTAACCTGGCTCTTCTCGTCAGCATGAGCGTGATAGGCATGGGCTTCCTTCGCAGGCGCGCTCGCGTGTAGTGCCTCTTCACGGTAAGTAGACCATCCGAAAGCCTCGCGCGCTGTGCCCGCAACGGCACAGCGCGCACGACGCCCGAACGTCGCATGACGATGCCGTTGTTAAGGCCAGCTGACGCGACGGAGCCTCTAACGCCTGGTTCATCTCGTACGACCGCTCCTTCGAATGCAGTTCTTGAGCCTGATGGTCCTTACCTTCCTCGCAGGGATGGTTGTTCCGATCATGGTCATGCATGGGTACAGACAAAGCAGGAAAGCTACAGGCGCATCAGGCGGTGCGAACGCGCTCCTCCGTGTGGCCGTCGGTATAGCCGACAACGACGCGCGAGGCCAATCCGACGAAGAGGCCGACCTCCACGACACCCACCACCTGCTTTAGCTGCCGCTCCAGCGCCGGAACGTCCTCGATGCGTCCCAGGTGAAGGTCCAGAATATAGAAGCCGTCGTCGGTGACAAAGGGCGCGTTGCTATCCGCCGCCTGGCGCAGCGTGATCGCGCCACCGAACCGCTCCAGGCGGCGGCGCGTGGTCTCCCATCCAAACGGCACGACGGCCACCGGGAGCGGAAACGCGCCCAGCGCCGGCTTGAGCTTGCTGTCGTCACAGATGATGATAAGCTCGCGGCTGGCGCAGGCGACGATCTTCTCCCGCACCAGCGCGCCGCCGCCTCCCTTGATCAGATGCAGCGCCGGGTCCACCTCATCGGCGCCGTCAATGGTCAGGTCAATCGCGTCCACGCCCACCAGGTCGATCAGCGGGATGCCCAGTTCCTCGGCGAGACGGCGGGATCGGCCCGACGTGGGCACGCCGCGCACTTCCAGCCCCTCCTTCCGGATGCGCTCGCCAAGAAACCGGATAGCGTGGGCCGCCGTCGAGCCGGAACCCAGCCCCAGTATCATCCCATTCTGAACATACGCAACGGCCTTGCGCGCCGCCACTGCTTTTGCGTCCAACCGCCGCTCCTCTCCATGTTCCCGATCCTATCTGTCCGCCCACTGCTGCTGTATTATACCTCCCACCGCCAGAACGCGGCCATGCCGCCAGTGCGGGCCGGTCCGAGGCGTGCCGTCTGCTCTTGATTTTCGGCGCAAAAGGAAAAAGAAAAAGGCGCAGGAGAGACCGAAGGAGATTTCCCTTCCTTTTTTGCTAAAAAACGCCGCGTTTTGCGTGGTTTCCGGAGCAGGAATCGCAAACGAACAGCCGAATTATAGCCCGACCCAAATCTGTTGCTATTCCCACCAGGCCAGGAGCGTTTCCGCTCTCCGCAGACGCCGCGCCGCCGACCGGAACCGGTCGCCTCCCCGGCCAGGGTAAAGGAGCCTTCGCTATGACCCAACGGTTGTTCTGTCGCGTTGTCTGGATCGTCTCCGCCCTGGTGCTTGCGGGCCTGACGGCCACGTTTGCGCGCCAGCCCCTCGCCATCCCGGTCCCCGCGCCGATGGTCCCTTACTCCGCGGAGGATAAGTCCCTCACCCTTCAGCATCCCGGCAACTGGAAGCCGCACCAGTGGGCTTCTCATGGGGTGGATTCGGGAGTTCGCTTCGACCCCAACAGCAATACCCGGATCATCATCTCCGTCGACCTGCAAGGCTCCCTCTTTGCCGACATCGCCAAGGCCCAAAACGATCAGCTTAGCTCCCTGCCCGGCATCGGAGAAGTGCTGGCGAAAAAGCAGAAGTCGCCGCTGGAGACCGTCCACGCGATGCAGGCCAAAGAGCTCAAGCGCGAGTATGCAGATTACCAGGAGGGAGAGACAAAGCACGGGCAGGTGGCCGGCTACGAGGCGCTGATGACCCCCTTCACCTTTAAGAAGCACGGCCTGTTCGGCGATCAGGAGATGGCCGGCAAGCGCGTCTCGGTCCTGGCTGGCGACCGCCGCCTGACTATTGTTTACACGTGCCTGAAAGAGATGCGCGCTGCGTTCGCCCTCACTTTCGAGGAAATGATCCAGAGCCTTCAATTGGGACAAGGACAATAGGAACATCAAAATGCAGTGTCCATTCTGTAGCCGGGCCAGCAGGCGAACCGATTGGTGTGAATGGTGCCGCAAGCCGCTGACCTCACCCCAACCCCCGCAAAACGTGGGTCCGCAGGCGCTCAGCCAATCCCCGATTCCGATGCCGCCTGCCGTTGCCCCAACGGCAGGCTATACGCCGACGCCGCCCGCCGTCAATATGTATCAGGCGGCGCAGCCAACCGTCGGTATGCCGCCCGCAGCGCCTGCCTCCGGTACTCAATATCGCACGACCCTCAGCGGCGAGGTGTTAGAAGTGCCCGAGACCACCGCCGCGATGCCTCCCATGCCGGGCCATATGCCTCCCGGTATGCCCCCTGCGCCGGGAGCGCGCCTGGGCGTCGGCACCAGCGCCAGCACGTACCTGCCGCCCAGCGCGATCTCAGCGCAAATGCTCAAGGAGCAGCTGCGCGACCAGGGGCCTTCCCTGGGAGAGGGCTGGGAGAAATGCCTGGCGATGGCCCTGCCGCTGCTGGTGGTGTCCATGCTGCTCGTCCACTTCGTTCCGAGCGCGATCTTCTAGGTCATCTTCGCCGATCTATTCTTGATTAGCCTGATGATGGGCGGCACCGGCGCCATGCCCGCCTATGAGGATGCCATTGCGGATTGCTCGGTGACTCTGCTGGTGACGTTTTTCTTCGGGCCGCTCATCGGCCTGGTGGTCTATACGATAGTCGGGATGATCCGGCAGGAGTGCAACTCCGCACTGCTCACCCTGCTCGGCCTGACCATAGCGCTGCCCCGCTTCTTGGGCATCGCCTTCGCCAGCAGCGCCGATACATTCGGGCTGTTTGCCCTCTACGGCCTGTTTACCTTTGTCTCGTTCTTTGCCGTCTGCGTCAGCTTCGCCGGCTGGTTTTTGAGCAGCTTCTTCCGTCCCATCAACGAGTAGAAGCGAATTAGGGAAGGGGGCCGGGGGTTAGGTGTAACCGAAGGGAAGGAAAAATGAAAGCGGTCTGCTGGTATGGCAAGCATGAGGTGCGGGTGGAGAACGTGCCCGATCCGAAAATCCTTAACCCGCGCGACGCCATCATTAAGATTACTACTACGGCGATCTGTGGCTCGGATCTGCATCTCTACGACGGGATCATCCCCACGATGCAGGAGGGAGACATCCTGGGGCATGAGTTCATGGGAGAGGTTGTGGAGGTCGGCAGCGAGGTTGCCAATATCCGACCTGGCGACCGCGTGGTCATTCCCTTCACCATCGCCTGCGGCCGCTGCTTCTTCTGTCAGCGTGAGCTGTGGTCGCTTTGTGACAACTCCAATCCCAACGCAGTCCTGGCGGCCAAGCTCTACGGCCACTCGCCCTCCGGGCTGTTCGGCTACTCGCATCTGCTGGGCGGGTATGCGGGCGGCCAGGCCGAGTACGTGCGTGTGCCGTTTGCCGATGTGGGCGCCTTCAAGGTGCCCGAGAGCCTGACCGATGAGCAGGTCGTCTTCCTGACGGATATCTTCCCGACAGGCTACCAGGCGGCGGAGAACTGCAACATCCAGCCGGGAGATATGGTGGCGGTCTGGGGCTGCGGCCCGGTCGGCCAATTTGCCATCAAAAGCGCCTTCCTGCTGGGCGCCGAGCGCGTCCTCGCCATTGACAACATCCCCGAACGCCTGCACCTGGCCCAGAGCCAGAGCGGCGCCGAACCGGTCAACTTTGCGGAGGTGGATCTGCTGGAGGCGGTAACGGAGATGACGGGTGGGCGCGGCCCGGATGCCTGTATTGATGCGGTGGGCCTGGAGGCGCATGGCACCAGCCCCGGCGAGCTCTACGACTGGACCAAGCAGGCGCTGCGACTAACAACGGATCGCCCGAACGCGCTGCGCCAGGCCATGCAGGTCTGCCGCAAGGGCGGCACCGTCTCCATTCCCGGCGTCTATGGCGGGTTCCTGGACAAGCTCCCGTTCGGCGCGGCGCTCGCCAAAGGGCTGACGTTTAAGATGGGCCAGACACACGTGCATAAATACGTGCCGCTCCTGATGCAGCGGATCGAGCGCGGAGAGATAGATCCGACGTTTCTCATCACCCACCGCCTGCCCCTCGACGATGCGCCCCGCGCCTACGAGATCTTCAAGCACAAGCGCGAAGGCTGCATCAAAGTCGTCCTCAAACCCTGACGCCCGCTGCGCCGTGCTGGGCCGTGAGGGAGCCTCCCGCACAGGGACATACCATTCTGGCCCCCACCCCGACTTTATAGCCCTCACCCCCTTCCCCTCTCCCGCAGCGCCGGGAGAGGAGCGACTTGGCTTCTGCTCTCCCTTCTCCCCGCTAGGGAGAAGAGCTGGGGATGAGGGTAGAACAAGGCTTCACCGTTCCCCCTCTCCTGTTCTTGGGAGAGGGGGACAGGGGGTGAGGGCCGCTCCCCTCTCCCTCAGCGTGGATCGCAAGGCGGAGGGGTGTCGCAAGGCGGAGCCGTGTCGCGAGGCGGAGGCAGGGGCCGTAACCCTGCCGACCCTTGCAGTCCGTTGAGCGGCGTCCCTTGCAGTCCGTTGAGCCCCGACCCTGGCAGTAGGGGGGCAGGGGTGAGGGCCATATCCAGACAGAAATAAGGCCCCGAAGTTTCAGAGTGCGAATTGCCGCTCTGGCTGTCGGGGCCTTTTTGGGGCGTGTTTTCGGCCGTTTCTGCGGCTGCCCTCATCGGCCTTTACTTATCGCGCATACGGGGCACGTGCGCGCGCTCGCCGCCTTTGCGGCCGATTGCAGCCATGTGCGCTCGATTCTGGCTCACGGATTCCCCTCCCTTGCGGCCCGCCTGGCGAGCCTCTTCGGGAGTGAACTCGTGCGCCTTTCCCTTGGCGTGGGCTGCTCTGCCGCCCTTGCTGGCAATCTCACGCTGCTTTTCCGCATCCATTGCGGCGAAACCGCGCTCGCTCTTGCCAGAAGTGTTGTCTGCCATTGGTCTCTTCCTTCTCTGTAGACGCTTGCGCGTCTTGGTTTCACTATGACCCCGAAATGGGGCTGCAACCGTTTGCCCGGCTCAAGATGTCCATAGCAGCCTTTCAGGACAGGTACGCATCGGCGTATTACCGGGTCGGTTCGCCGATAGGACGAAGCGGCAAAGCAAAATGTTCCAAAGATGCGGAAGAAGGCGCGGTAAACGCCTTCTTCCACACGCAAACATCGCCCTTCCTCCTGGAGTACGCCCCTACGGAAGAGATCTATTGCGCCTTTTTTAGCACGAGCAGGTCCTCCGCGCTCTGGACCAGACGGTCGTAGTACGCCTTAATCTGGGCATAATCGCCGGGCGGCACCTTGCCGGGACGCTCCTGGGTTGTCTCGGTGATGGTGAGGGTCTTGCCGTCGGCGGATCGGGCAATGGCGCGGTGATACTCGTTGATCGGGCTGACCTCGTTCACGTCGTCCGGGACATCCTCGACGACATAGCCCTCCGGCAGCGTGATGATGGTCGTGCTGCGCGTCAGCGAGGTATCCTCCTCCATAATGGGCCAGACGCGCTGATCCTGGACGTAAGGGTTACGCCGCTCGGCGCCGTTGAGGGGGTTTGCCACCGGCAGGAGCAGCAGCCGACCCGTCTTTTTGGCCCAGTGCGGCGCGAGCGTGGTCATCTTCACCGCAAAGGGGCCGTTCTTGTCGGTGCCATCCGGCAGCGTAAAGTCCTTGACCGTTGCGCCCACGTAGAACCCCTGCGCCAGGCGCTGCATCATCTGCTTGCGCTTGTCCGGAGTGATACTGCGGACGCTCTCGCGCCACTGCTGGCCCGCCGCGCCGCGCCACTCCATCGCGTTCTCGACTTCGGCGCTGCCGTCGGCGTGCAGGGTCACGTGTGTGGTGGCGTCTATGCCGTTCTCCTGCGGCTGGTAGCTCGGAATGGTCTTGAACTCGCCGACGCCATCGCGCACGACCAGCGCCTGCACGCCCCGGTCGTCCTCAGGGATGTCGCCATAGGCGCAGGTTTCAGCGGTCGCATCCAGCCAGACGTCCTTGCCGTTAACCTCGGCCAGGGCGATACAGTGGTCGAAGGCGTTGAGCGAGGGAAGCTGATCGGCGACCGGACGGCGCTCCTCGGCGTGCAGCAGCACCGGATGCGCCTTGATGCCGGCCAGCCCCAGCATGGTGATCAGCAGGGTGGCCTTGTCCTTGCAGTCGCCGTAGAGCTTTTCATGGACTTCGGCGGCGGCGTGCGGCTTGTAGGCGGAGATGCCGAACTCCAGGCCGACGTAGCGGGTACGATTGGCAACCCAGTCGTAGATGGCGCGGGCCTTCTCCTCGTCGGTCTTTTTATCGGCGGTGAGCTGGGCGACGGTGGCGCGGATCGCCTCATTGGGGACGGCCTGTGGCTTTTGCAGGCCCCAGAACCACCGGGCGATGTCCTGCCAGGAACTCAGGGAAGAGACTTCCATCCAGACGCGCACATCCTGGATATTGGGCATCGAAGGCTCGACGGCGATGGGCTTGATGTCGCGCATCTCCCAGGTGTAGGTCTTCGTGCGCGCATCCGGCGAAGTCGCGATGGTCGGCTTAACGCTGTCGTCGTTGTAAGCTTTAAACTTGATGGGCTTATCGGCGGGCACGCGCAGAATGTAGCGACTCAGGCGCACCGGCTCTGCGCTGGAGAAGCCCCAGTACTGCCAGAACTGTCCGGGAATGAGCAGCGGGCGCGTGATGATCTGGTAGGTGTAGTCAATGACGCAGTCGTCCTCGATGGCGGGCATGGAGAAGGTGATTGCCATAGCGTCATCGTACATCAGGTATTCGCTATAGGGCGAGCTGCTGCGGATGTCCTCCGGCTTGACATCTACGACCGTGCCGTCCTTTTTAATGGTGCGGGCATGGAGGACCTTGATGCTCTGGTAGCTGGAGTTGTAGGGCAGATTGACCTCGGCCAGATGGCGGGCGCGCTCGTTGAACAGCTTGTAGGTCTCGCGGTACTCGGCCACGACCGTGCCGTCAGACTGGACGATGACGGTGCCCAGATCGAGCAGGCTGGCGTAGTCGTTGTTGGGCCACTGGCTGGCCTGCGGCGCGGATTTGATCGCCTCGGCCAGCGTGGGATCGATGGCGCTCGATTTGGGCCGGGAGGCAGCCGGCTTAGGTTTGGAAGGCGCGCTTTGCGCGTAGACGGGAGAGGCCAGCACGGCGAACGCCGCCAGCATCAGCGCAATCCAGCCGGGAGCGCAGCGCGCCCATCTCCGGCCCGGATGGGGGCGACCGGATCTCAATTCCAACCTCCTTGCTTGCAGGGAACGGGAGCGTTCGGGTAACGACAGAAGCCGCTAGTGGGCGTTCCAGGCAATGTTTTTGCCATATTATAGCAATAGCAATTTGCAGGCCGGATGGTTCCCAGCGAGGGAAGTTTTTCCCCTAGGCAGATTGCTCACCCTGATTTCCTGAGCGATTCTCTCAGATTCGCGGATAAGGTAGCCGCTTGGGTAATCGCTCCCAACGGTGTGGACGTATCTCCTCAGCAGCAGGCTGCGTGAGATTGATCCACACGGCTGGGAGTGTCTACCGCCGCTTGGGTTAGTAGGCGATGAACTGCTCCAGATACTTCTTGCCGATGAGGAATCCCTCCTCGCGCTCCACGGCGCTGTCCTCATGCTCAATGGAGAGCACGCCATTGTAGCCGTTCTGGCGCAGCGCCGCGAGGTACTCGCCCCACTTCACCTGTCCCAGCCCCGGAATGACGTAGCGCCACCAGCCGCCCGCCTGGTTGCCAATCCAGCGGCGGCGATGCGCCTTGACCTCGGTATCTTTGGCGTGCGTGTGGAAGATGCGGTTGGCAAACTTATCTACCGCCTCGATGTAGTCAATGTCCTGCCAGAGCAGGTGCGACGGGTCAAAGTTGAGGCCGAAGTTGGCGTTGGGAACGACCTCGAACAGGCGCTGCCAGTGGCCGAGATGCTGGATGTTGGTGGCGTACCAGTTCTCCAGGGCGATCTTGATGCCCTTGCTCTGGGCATACTCCAGTAGCGGCGGGAAGATTTCGGCGCAGTCTTCTTCGATGACCTTGTACTTGTCTTTGCCCGCCGGGGGCAGGCCCGCCAGCGTGCAGACGACCTCCACGCCCAGCAAGGCGGCGGCGTCAATGGCGTTGTGGACGGTCTGGATGTTGGCCTTACGCCGCTCGGGATCGCCATCGGTCAGATTGTTATAGGCCGCCAGGGAGGTGATCTGGAGCGCCCGGTTATCCATCAGATCGCGAACTTCTTTGGCGCGTTCGGGCGTAAATTGGCTGGTATCAATGTGCTTGCTGCCCGGCCCGGCCACGATCTCCAGGCCGCCGAAACCATACTCGCCCGCAAACGCGGCGACGATGTCCAGGGGCTCTCCTGCAAAGGGAGCGGTCAAGATACCGACGAACATGGTGAGTCCTCCTTGCCTGCGGTTGCGCGCGGAAGCGCCGCTGGGAGACTGGCAGAGCGGCGTTTCCGGTACGCGCCCGACAGGGCGGCGCGAAATGGGGTTAGCTCTCCTCATTTCCCGGCGTCTCCGCTCAATTCCTCCCAAAATTGCGTGAGGACGGAAGGGCACGGGCTTAAAGATAGTCGGGCAGGAATCGCCGTGCGCAGGACGAATGCTAACGGCGTATCCGCTATTCCAGATTCTGAGCGAGGGAGACCATGAGGCTATCTGAACAGGATTGGAAGCAATTTGAACGCGAGGGCTACCTGCGGCTTGGCCCGGTGGCGACCGAGGAGGAACTGGCGGCGCTGCAAACGCGCATGGACGAGATCATGCTTGGGCGGGTGCGCTACGAAGGGATGTTCTTCCAGCTTGACAGCGAAACCGGCGTCTACGCCGATGTGCCCTCGGGAGGCACCTGGGCTGGCCCGACCCTCAACTATCGCAAGATCGAGACGCTCGAACGCGACCCCCTGTTCCTGCGCTACATGCAGCACCCGCTGTTCCGGGAGATCACGCGGCGCGTCTATGGGGAGAACGTGAGCATCTACCGGGCCATGTTCATGAACAAGCCCGCCCATCGCGGCACGGTGTTGCCCTACCACCAGGACGGCGGCTCGCAATGGGATCTCGACCGCGACCCGCTCATCACCATCTGGACGGCCCTGGACGATGCCACCATCGCCAACGGCTGCATGCAGGTCATTCCCGGCAGCCACCATCACGGCCTCTTCTCCGAGCGCGGCCACACCATCACGCCGGAGCAGGAGGCGCAGTATGCCCGCGACGAGGATAGCGTCTACCTGGAGGCGAAGGCGGGCGAGGCTATCCTGCTGCACAACTGGCTGCTGCACCGCTCCGGCGTCAACACCATAGACTGTCCGCGCCGCGCCTTCAGCGTCTGCTATATGGATGCCGCCACGCGTTCCGTCCATCACCCGAACCGCCGCTTTCCCGTCCTCTTCGGCGAGGGCGCGCTGCGTCCGGAAGAGGCCCGGCCTGACTTCGTGGAGGCCGCCGCTCAGTAAGGTAACGCCATGCGAAAGCGGTAGAAAAGCCAAAAACCTCAACAGGATGAACAGGATTTCTCAGGATTTACAGGATTACACAAAGACGGAGAAACAAGGCTTGTCTGTCCAGAAGTGTCTGCTCCTGGCCTGGCTGGCCGCGCTGGCGCTTCCGGCGGGCGCGCAGAAAGCGCCGCCCGCGAAGCCGTCCGTTCCCAAGTTTACGGAGAACTTCCTTCAGGTGCGCGGCACGGACCTCTGGCGGGGCAAGTTTCCGTTCCATAACGTCGGGGCCAACCTCCCCGACCTGTTTGAGCGGTTCCTGCATGGCGAGGACGCCGCCGCGCAGAGTATGCTGGCCGATGCAAAGGCGGCGGGCGTCCGCTTTGCGCGCTGCTGGGGAACAACCTGGGGGCCGGAGGATTTCGGCCTCTTTGAGAGGGATCGGGCGCGCTGGCTGAACGCCTTCGACCGGATGCTGACGGCAGCCGCCAACGACAACGGTATCTCTGTCGTGCCCTCGCTGCTGTTCAACATCAACATGCTGCCGGAGTATGTGCGCCGCACGACCGGCAAAGACGAGCAGGTCGTGGACTACCTGCGGCCCGGCTCTGCGTCCAATGCCCTTGCCATCGCCTACGTCACCGCCATCGTCACCCGCTACAAGGACGACCCTCGCGTCCTGATGTGGGAGATAGGAAACGAGTATAACCTGGAGGCCGATCTATCCGCGCAGTGGAAGCGGCGCCCCGCCAACCAGATACCGACCTCCGACGGCATCCGCGCCTTCCTGATTCAGATCGCCACGCTGATCAAGCGCATAGACAGGCGGCATCCGGTCACCTCCGGCAACAGCGATATGCGCCCCTACGCCTGGCATATTCGGCAGGCTATGCTGGCGCACCGCAACGCGCCCAATCCGTTCGACTATCCGATGGACTGGACGAAGGATACTTTTGCGCAGTACCAGGAGATGCTGGACTTCTTCAACCCTCCGCCGCTGGATGTGATCAGCGTGCATCTCTATCCAACCAGCCGAGAGGACACTCCCAATTGGCTGTTCAAGAACGATACGCTGGCGGCGACGCTGCCCTGGACGCGGACAGCGACGGATCTTCTGGGCAAGCCGCTGTTCGTGGGCGAATTCGACCAGGAGGCGGTCGAGAATAATGAAGAGCTACCGATGCTCTGGACGCACGACTTTTTGCTGCGCATGAGGCTGGGTGCCGCGCCGCTGGCGGCGCTCTGGGCCTGGGAGTTCGAGCAGTTCCGTCCGCCGCAGCCCACGCCCTACACAGTCTCACCGCAGCGCACGCCGGCGCTGGTGCGCGACCTGGGCGCCGCCAACCAGACCATCCTGGCCGATACCGCCGGCGCGACGCTGCCCCCAAACGCGCTGACGCCCAAAGAGATCCAGTCCCCGCCCAAAAAGGTCAAGCCTCCGAAGCCGTGAGCAGCCCTCGCGCCAGAAGACCTCACCCCGGCCCCTCTCCTTTTAACCCAATCCCCCGTCCCCACTGCCAGGGTCGGGGCTACAACAGTTCGGCCCTCCGCCTCGCGACACCTTGCGACCCTACTGCGTTCGCTTCGCTCACAGGGAAGGGGGACCCAGCTTCTCCCTCTCCATTCTCCCTGCTAGGGAGAAGGGCCGGGGATGAGGGTGCCCCTACCCCCTATACCCTACACCCTCCACGAGGGTCAGGTCTTTATCGGCTGGCAAAGATCCAGCGTATGGCTCGTTTCGGAGACGCGCAGGTGTGGGTTCTGGCGGGCCTCGGCCAGCAGAGCAGCCGAAATCTCCAGGAACTGCGTGTCTGCCGTGTTGCGAATGCGGGCCAGGCGCACCTCCGCCGGGCTGCCCTTGCCGCAGGTAGCGATAGCCGTGCGCACGCAGTCGTCGCCCGTCGGCTGAATAATGGGAAGGCGCCCGCGCAGAATGCCGCCCTCAACGCTGGTGCGCATATTGATAAAGGTCGTCTTCCAATCGATCTTTTCGACCAGGCGGCGCGTGGTCAGGTCCGCCAGGCCGAGCGCCGTGCCGTTGCCGTGCGATTGCGACGTCAGGTCCAGCACGGCGATGATGCCGATATTGGGACCGCCCCACTCCTGTTCGGGGATGCTAGGCATCATGCCGCGCCCAATAACATGGGTATCCATTCCCGCTCCGCTGATGTTCTTGCCCATCTCGTCAATGATGAGCACGTCCAGTTCCTGGAAGGGCAGGCGCGGCGCGGTGGCGCGGGCGCGCTCCAGCAGCGCCGCCTCCTGCTCGCGCCCGATCTGATTGGCCGGCAGGGCGTGTATCTCGGAGGTGCGCCCCAGCTCGTTCTCCAGCAGAGCGACGCCGCCAACCACCTTCGTATGGCTTGCCAGGTAGCGGGCAATGCGGGGCATCAGGTCGCGCAGGCCGCGCGCTCCGTAGTGGTGGATGCTGGCGGCGCCCTTCTGCTTGCCCAGGCCGATAGCGCACATCTTGGCGATACCACTCTCAATCGGGCCTTTAAAATCGGTGTGCGGCTTGATACGGTTGATGAGCAGGATAGCGTCGGCGGCAAGCGCGTTACGCTCACAATAGACCGGCTGTCCCACAAACGGCCCGGCTTCCTCGCCCTCCAGCCTGCCGATCTCGGCGACTTCCATCGTAGCCCGTATCGGCGCGCCGACGTTCTCCGGCGTGATGCCGTAGTCATGTAATAGCTCGGTCTGTCCCTCCGCCGTCGCCCCGCCATGACTGCCCATCGCCGGGATGATGAACGGCTCCATGCCCCGCGTCTTCAGCTCGGCAACCACCGTGCGCACCACCAGCACCAGGTTATTCAGGCCCCGGCTGCCCACGCCGACCGCCACCTGCGCGCCGGGACGCAGGCGCGGGTCACGCGCCAGTTCCGCCACCGCCTGGCGCGTCGCCGCCTCAATCTGCTCCTGGGTCAACGCGGGCGTATCAAAGAGCTGCTCCACCGTCCAGACTTCCGGCAGAGGCACGTCGGGAAAGGTAAAGGTATCAATATCCAGATCGATCCACATTCGTTTCTCCTTTGGGGAACTCATCCTGGCAATCGCAGCGCCGAGTTCTCTTTCACAAGGGAATAAATTCCTTCGCTCGGTGGCGTTCCGCCCAGTGACTGCAAGGGTCGGGCCTCAACGGTTCGGCCCTCCGCCTAGCGACGCCCTTGCGGACACCCCCTTTCGGGAGGCTGTTTGGTGCCCGCGTAGGCGGGCACCAGGCCGCAGGCCCCACAGCGGCAGGGTTCAGCCTGCCGCTTGCCAACCGTCCGTCGTCGGGATAGATCAGGCCTTTGCGTTCGCCATCTGTACGGCGACGCGGAGGGCTTCGAGCATGCTCTGCTCCCGCGCGATGCCCTGGCCCGCAATATCGAAAGCCGTGCCGTGATCCACGGAAACCCGCAGGATCGGCAGGCCGATGGTGACGTTGACGCCGGTATCGAAGCCGTGCAATTTGACCGGGATATGGCCCTGGTCGTGATACATGGCGACGACCAGATCGAACTCGCCTCGGACCGCGCGGGCAAAGACGGTATCGGGCGGATGGGGACCGCTGGCGTGGATGCCCTCGGCCTGCGCCTGCGCGATGGCGGGCGCGATCTCCTCGGCATCCTCCTTGCCGAACAGGCCATGCTCGCCCGCGTGCGGATTCAGCCCGGCAACGGCGATAGCCGGATCGGGCAGGCCCAGGTCGCGGCAGGCGCGCTCGCCCAGCCGGATGCACTCCAGCACGCGCGCTGTCTTGACTCTCTCAATCGCCTCCCGCAGCGAAACGTGAGTGCTGACGTGGATGACGCGCAGCGGCCCGGAGATCAGCAGCATGCCATAGTGGTCGGTATGGGTCACTTCCGCCAGCAGCTCGGTGTGACCGGGATAGGGATAGCCGCCGCGCGCCATCGCCTCCTTGTTCAGCGGCGCAGTGACAATCGCCTCAACCTGGCCGGCCAATGCCGCCTTTGCCGCCGCGATCACCGATTCCGCCGCCGCGCGTCCCGCCTCCGCCGAGAGCTTGCCCGGCGTAACGCCGTGCAGGTCGGCCTGAGTTGCCTGCCGCACCGGAATCGTCTCGCCGTCCCAGACGGCAGCGTCAGAGAGGCTCGGATCGCCAGGCGTCTCTTCTACGAGGCGCAGCGGCAGATGCAACTGCCGCGCGGTCTGGCGCATCCATTCGTAATCCCCGAAGACGACCGGACGGCACAGCCGATGGATCTCCGGATGAGCCAGCGCCTTGAGGACGACCTCCGGGCCGATGCCTGCCGGGTCGCCCATCGTGACCGCTATTGTTGGCCGCAGGCCCTGTTGTGTTTTTACGTCCGAATTTGCCATATGTTTCGTATCGCTACACCAGCCCAACGCACCGCGCCAGTGTCTCTTCGGTTCCAAAGCCGCCCGCTTTCGTAATTATAGGAAGGCCCTGGAAGGCAGCGCTTCCCTTTTCGGCGCTGTGCAGGTAGCCCCGCACCACGCCGGGCTGCGTCTCGCCGGAGATGTAGAGCCCCATGCCGCCGAAAGCATGGCAGAACTGGATTGCCGTCTCTCCGCCGGTCGTAATCAGAGCTTCAACCGGTTTCTTACCGTGCCTTGCGCACTGCTTATGCAGCGATAAAGCCGCCGCCTGGAAGAGAGCTGAACCGTTGGGAACATCGGAGGCGGGCGTTATGAGCAGGACGACGCGCTGGCCTGCCTCCCATTGCGCCCTGATCTGCGCTGCCGCTTCCTCTGCCTCGGTTAGCTTGTGTAGGAGGACCGGAAGGATGCCGGCCCTCTCGGCCAGATACATCGCCTGCCTTCTGCTGATAGGATGGCGGCTGCCCACCGCCACCAGGACACGTCCGGTTGCGAATACATCCTCTGCCTTCTCCGTTGCCGGGGCCGCCGGGGAGGGCGGATCAGGTAACCATGCGGCCAACGCCGCAGAGAATCCTGCTGAGCCTACGGGCAGATAGCGTTGCGGCTGGCGCAGAATCGCCTGCGCCAGAATTTCCAGGTCTGCTTGCGTGACGGCATCGCAGAACACGGTGTGAATGCCCTGGGCCATCATGCGCTGCCATAGCGCCTCTGCGGCCTGCACCCCCTGGCGGAGCGTGTCCAGGCCCATCTCAGCCACTGCAATATCCTGCGCGCCTGCGAATGCGGCCCGCACCGTCGGCATATCCGAGTCAAGCGAGCGCGACGGCGCAAAGTCGGTCTCCGTCCAGGGAACGCCGTGAATATGCAGCACGCCGCGGACGACAGTGCGTCCGTTGGCAGGAAAGGCCGGGCAGACGACGGCAAGGCGGCCCGGCAGCTCACGGCGCATGGCGTCGAGCTCCAGGCGCAGATGCCCGCGCAGGGTGCTGTCTATCTTCTTGTAGAGGAGAACCGGGCCAAACTCCAGGAACCGGCGCGTCGCTGCGCGCGTCAGCCGCGTGATCTTGACGGAGTTTTCGGGCGGCATTTCCCGCGTCTCCGTATCATAGGCGAGCGCGTCGCACGCCTCCATCCGAAACGTCGGCTTGCCCGGCAGGGCGATACCCACGCCCGCCTGCAAGCCCCGCTTTGCGAAGGGTGCTGCCGCGTCCGCCGCGCCCGTCAGATCGTCGGCCACAATCCCGATGTACATGGCTGCTCTCATTCTACTCTTAAGTTGGCCTCCCTGTCGTTTCATTCTGTGCCAGAGCCGCAACGTCCTGCCTGTTGCCGCAGGCTTCCAGGGTTTTCCACAGGGGCAGGTTTGCCTGAAAAGAGCCCCGGACAGCAAACTCTTTGCAGGAAAGTACGTACCAGAGAGAGCAGATAGAAAGAAACACTGCACCCGGAAGGAGCACCGCACGATGGTCAAGCTGCCTGTACCTCGCAAGGGAGCCGCCGCTGCACAGCGGCCCTTGCAGCCCTACAGCCCGCAAACCCTGCACAAAGCCCCTCGCACGGAAGGCGCTACCGTCTCCGTCAGTGTCTGCCCCTACTGCGCCGTCGGCTGCAGCCTGCATGTCTATACCAAAGGCGGCCAGATCATTGATATTGAGGGCAACCCCAATAGCCCCATCAATGAAGGCAAGCTCTGCCCCAAAGGGGCCAACAGCTTCCAACTGGCCATCAACCCGCACCGCGTCAAGCACGTTCTCTACCGCGCCCCCTACACCGACCACTGGGAGCAGAAGCCGCTGGACTGGGCGCTGGATCGAATCGCCCAGCGCGTCAAAGAGACCCGCGACCAGGGCTTTCGCGCCCAAACGGGGGACGGCCTAACGCTCAATTCCGTAACCAACATGGGCACGCTCGGCGGGGCAACCCTGGACAACGAAGAAAACTATCTGATGAAAAAGCTGTTTGGAGGTGGCCTAGGGATGGTCTCCATCGAAAACCAGGCCCGTATATGACACTCCGCCTCCGTGCCCGGTCTGGGCGCGTCGTTTGGTCGCGGAGCGGCCACCACCTATCAGCAGGATCTAGCCAATAGCGACTGCATTCTGATTATGGGCTCCAATATGGCCGAGGCCCATCCGGTCGGCTTCCGTTGGCCGATGAAGGCCAAAGAGAAGGGCGCCAAGCTCATCCACGTGGACCCGCGCTTTACGCGCACGTCCGCCCTCGCCGATCTCTACGTGGGCATTCGCGCCGGCAGCGACATCGCTTTTCTGGGCGGGATCATTAACTACGTCCTGACCCACGAGCGCTGGTTCAAGGAGTACGTGCTCCACTATACCAACGCTGCCGTTCTCATTGACGAGGGATTCCAGGATACGGAAGATCTGGGCGGCCTCTTCAGCGGCTACGATCCCAAGACGCGCGAGTACGACGCCGCGCAGGGCCACTGGAACTATCAGCGCCCGCCGGACCAGGAGACGCAGCAAGATAGTTCCGAGGGCGAGCAGGGACAGGGCACAGGCAAGCAGCAAAAATCCCGGCGAGGCCGGAAAGGCGTTCACGGCTACGGCCTGATGGGCGGCGCCACCGCCCATCTGCAACCGAAGAGCGCTTCCACCGAGGCCCAGCCGCCGGAAGACCCGACCCTGCAAGCTCCCAACTGCGTGTTTCAGATTCTGCGCCGCCACTACGCCCGCTATACGCCGGAGAAGGTCGCCGCCATCTGCGGCTGCACGCCGGAGCAGCTTGTCGAGGTGGCCGAGCTGCTCTGCGCCAACTCCGGCCCGGAGCGCACCAGCGCCATCTGCTACGCCGTCGGCTGGACCCAGCACACCACCGGCGTCGAGATCATCCGGACGGCGGGCATCCTTCAGCTTCTGCTGGGCAACATGGGGCGTCCGGGCGGCGGCATCATGGCCCTGCGCGGCCACGCCAGCATCCAGGGATCGACCGACATCTCCACGCTCTACGACCTGCTGCCGGGCTATCTGCCCCAGCCCATCGCCGATCCCAACCACGAGAAGCTCGACGATTACGTTCAATACGAGGGTCTGTCCACCGGCTACTGGGCCAACTTCCGCAAATTTATCGTTAGCCTGCTCAAAGCCTGGTACGGCGAGGCCGCCACGCCGGAAAACGACTTCCATTTCGACTGGCTGCCGCGCATTGACGGCGACTACTCGCAACTGCCCTACTTTCAGCAAATGGCGCAGGGCCAGGTCAAGGGCTACTTCCTGTTCGGCCAGAATCCGGGCGGCGGCGGCCCCAACGCCCGGCTGCACCGCGCCGGCCTGCGCAACCTCGATTGGCTGGTCGTCCTGGACTGGTTCGAGACGGAGAGCGCCGTGTTCTGGAAGAGCGACCCGACCGGCCCCCAGCCCTCGCAGATCAAAACCGAAGTCTTCTTCCTGCCGGCGGCGGGAGCGCCCGAAAAGGACGGCAGCTTCACCAACACGCAGCGCGTGCTCCAGTGGCACGATCAGGCGGTGGACCCGCCCGGCGACTGCCGCTCGGATGCCTGGTTCGTCTACAACCTGGGCAAGCGATTGAAGCGGCTCTACGCCGACTCCACCGACCCGAAGGACGCCCCGCTCCAGAACCTGACCTGGGATTACGACTATGACCATCCGCATCTCCTGCCGGACGGTTCCCTCAGCCGGATCGAGGGCGAGCCGGACATGGAGAAAATCCTTCAGGAGATCAACGGCTTTAACCTGCAGGAGACGGACCCGCGCACGGGCAAGCCCCGGCTGCTCAGCGGCTTTTCCGAGTGCAAGGACGACGGCTCGACCGCCTGCGGCTGCTGGATCTATAGCGGCGTCTTCCCGGAGCCGAGCCGCAACCGCGCCCGCGACCGCAAGATCACGCAGAACCCGGTGCAGCCCGAGTGGGGCTACGCCTGGCCGCACAACCGGCGCATCATGTACAACCGCGCCTCCGCCGACCCGCAGGGCCGGCCCTGGTCGGAGCGCAAGAAGTATATCTGGTGGGACGAGGAGAAGCGGCAGTGGACCGGCTACGACACGCCCGACTTCGAGCCGGACAAGCCGCCCGACTACCGTCCGGCCCCGGACGCGAAAGGCATGGCGGCCATCGCCGGGGATAAGCCGTTTATCATGAAGCCGGACGGGCGCGGCTGGTTGTTCGCGCCCGGCGGCACAAAGGACGGCCCGCTGCCGGTCCACTACGAGCCGGTGGAGTCGCCCGTGCCGAACACGCTCTATCCGCAGCAGGACAATCCGACCGCGCGCTACTTCGAAGGGCCGCTCAACGCGCTTGCCCACACGCCGGAGAGCGAGTACCCAATTATCGCGACGACCTTCCGCCTGACCGAGCACTACCTGAGCGGGCCGATGAGCCGCTTCAATAGCTGGCTTAACGAGCTTCAGCCGGAGATGTTTATCGAGATTAGCCCGGAATTGGCGGCGGAGAAGGGCATCGAGCACGGTGGCTGGATGACCGTCATTTCCCCGCGCGGCGAGATCGAGGCGCGGGCGATGGTGACGCGCCGCTTGCAGCCGCTGGTCGTAGAGGGGCGCACCATCCACCAGATCGGCGTGCCGTTCCACTGGGGCTTCGCGGGCGAGACCGCTGGCAGCATCGGCAACGACCTGACTTCGCTGGTCGCCGATCCCAACGTGAGTATGCACGAGGCCAAAGCCTTCGCCTGCCAGGTGCGGGCGGGCCGTGCCCCCAACCAGCCAACGCAGCCGACCAAGCCGTATGCCCCCTGGCCGACCCGCGAGCCTGTGCCCGATACCCCGCCTTCCGCGCAGCCGGAGGGCCAACTGAGGAGGACAACGTAAAAATGCTGGAGCCGCTACGCACCGCCTTCCGGCTGGTCCGGCCCGAAGAGATCGCCATCGTCGAGCGCGACGGGGACGGCCAGAGGCCGACGATGGGCTTCTTTACCGACACCACGCTCTGCATCGGCTGCAAAGCCTGCGAGGTCGCCTGTAAGCAGTGGAACCAGTTGCCCTCCGATGGGCTGCGCTTCACGGGCCATAGCTACGACAACACGCGTCACCTCTCGGAGACGACCTGGCGGCACGTCGCCTTCGTCGAGCAGATCGCCCCAGACCGCAGCCGGGACAGGAGCCGCTGGCTGATGATGAGCGACGTCTGCAAGCACTGCCAGGAAGCGCCCTGCCAGGAAGCCTGCCCGACCGGCGCCATCCTCCATAACGAGTTCGGGGATGTCTACGTCCAGCCCGATATCTGTAACGGCTGCGGCTACTGCATCGTCGCCTGCCCGTTCGGGGTGCTGGGGCGCAGCGAGATAGACGGCCACGCCCATAAGTGCACCCTCTGCTACGACCGGCAGAAAGGCGACATGGTGCCGGCCTGCGCCAAAGCCTGCCCGACCGACTCCATTCAGTTCGGCTCGGTGGAGGAGCTAAGAGCGAAGGCACGCCAGCGGGTGGAGGACCTGCACGCGCGCGGCCAGACGGAAGCCTATCTCTATGGCGCAGACGCGACGGCGGAGTATAGCCCGCTCAACGCCTTCTTCCTGCTGACCGACCATCCCAACGCCTACAACCTGCCGGAGGCACCCAAAAAGCCCGTCAAAGGCATGAGCGCCCGCTACGGCTTCAGCCTGCTGGCTGGGGTTGCCCTGACGGCGCTCTCCGCCGTCTTTTTCGCCCAGGGAGGCCGCCGATGAGCGACAGCACCCGGATCAGCCGACGCCCGGCGCTGGAGGGCAGCACGACCTGGCAGCCCGCGCCGGGAGAGCGCACGGCCCACGCCGGCAAGGAGCAGCCCGCGCCGACCTATTACGACGTGCCAATGCTCAAGCCGCCGGTCTGGAAGTGGGAGATTCCCTCCTACTTCTTCCTGGGCGGGCTCTCGGCGGGCGCGTTCGTGCTCTCGCGCCTCGCCGCCCGCTTCGGCAAGGGGCGATATCGGGAGGTGACGCAGGCCGGCACGGCGGTCGCGGCGGCGGCGCTCGCTCCCTGCCCGCTGCTGCTCATCCGTGACCTGGGCGACCCGAAGCGCTTCCATTTCATGCTGCGGGTCTTCAAGCCCCAATCGCCCATGAATTTAGGCGCCTGGACGCTGATGGCCTACAGCGGCGCGGTGACGCTGGCAGCCATGCAGGAATGGCTCCTGGGGCGGCGCAAAGGCCGCGCCCGGCGCGATTCGCTGCCCGCCAGGGTGGCCGGGGACGCCCTCTCCGCCGCGACCGACGGCCTCGGCATCCCGGTCGCGCTGCTGTTGGGCGGGTACACGGGCGTGCTGCTCAGCACGACCTCGACGCCGCTCTGGGCGCGCAACCCCTGGCTCGGCCCGCTGTTTAGCGCGAGCGCCCTCGGCGCCGGCGCGGAGGCGATCAACTTGGCTTTGAGCGCGAAGGCCCCGGACGCCGCGCGCGAGCCGGTGGAGCAGGTCGGGCAGGCGGCACGTCTGGCGGAGGCGGTCACGCTCGGCGGGTTTCTGGCGTCGGCGGGCAGCCTGGCCGCGCCGCTGACGCAGGGCAAATATGCGCCGCACCTCTGGGGCGGCGCGATAGGCGCGGGGCTGCTGCTGCCGACGCTGCTGGAGAACGCGCCCGTCGGCTCGCAAAAGACGCGCCGCTGGGTGCGCATCGCCGGGGCCGCGCTGGGCCTGGCGGGTGGCTTAGCGCTGCGCTGGGCCATTACGCAGGCCGGGCATCCCTCCGCCAGCGACCCGCAGGCCGCGCGCAAAGCCAGCCGGAAGACCTAACCCCCCGTCCCCCTTCCCTAGCCGCTCGTACCTCGCTAGGGAAGGGGGGGACCCGACTTCTCCTCTCTCCTAGAATTGAGGAGGGGCAACGGGGAAGAGGAAGAACCCGGCTTCTGCTCCCCCTGCTCCCTTGCAGGGAGAAGGGACGGGGAGGAGGGGAGATAAGGGAACACGGAAGAGCTTGGGAGTGAGGCTCTCCCCTCTCCCGCAGCGTGGGAGAGGGGCCGGGGGTGAGGGCGGCAACCATCCCAGGTTGGGTCTCTCCCTTCCCTGTGAGCGAAGCGAACGTAGTAGGGAAGGGAGTCGCGCAGCGACGGGTGGGGTTAGGTCAAGAAGGGCCGGGGTGAGAGACTATCAGAGAGGATGAATAAGGATGCTGAACCGAGACAAATTCACACGTTTCTCCCGCTCAAGATGGCGGTGGGGGCTGTGCCTGCTGCTGGCACTGCTGGCAGTGGGCCTGGCCGGGTGCCGCACCAAGAGCTTCCTCTCCACGCAGGATGAGATCCGCCTGGGACAGGAAGCCGCACGCCAGGTCAATACCGAGAACCCGATTGAGACCGGCACGACTGCGTCCACGCGGGTGCGCAGCATCGGACGCAGCCTGCTGCCGCACATGGCCGACGCGCGCGACGTGCCCTACTCCTTCCAGGTCATTGATAAGGACACCGTCAACGCCTTCTCCCTGCCCGGCGGCCCCGTCTATGTCTACCAGGGCTTGCTGAACATGGTCGGCGGCGACGATTCCGCGCTGGCCTGCATATTGGGCCATGAGCTAGGCCATATCAATGCCCGGCACGCCGCCCGCCAGATCTCTTCCCAGATGGCGACGAACACCCTCCTGGACCTCGCCATCCATAACCCGACCGGGCGCAGCCTGGCCGGCCTGGGCGCGCAGCTTGCCAGCCTCAAATACAGTCGGGACGATGAGTACGAGGCCGACGCGCGCGGCCTCAGCTACGCTGCTGCCGCAGGCTACGACCCAAACGGCCTGATCCGGTTCTTTCACAAGCTGCAGGACTATGAGAGGAGTCATGGCGGCAATGCTCCGGAGTGGCTCCAGGACCACCCGCTGACGGGAAATCGCATCGAACGGGCCGAGTCGATTATCGAACACCATGACTTCCGTTACGGAAAGTAAATCGCAGCGGGGCGATACGCCGGCCTCTCCTGCGCCGGAGCAGGCGGCGCAGGAGCCGCAAAAGGCCGCACAGCATCAGCGCCGCCCGGAGATAGCCACGGAGGCGCCTCCCGGCTGGAGCTATAATCCCTCCGCCTGGAGCCAGCGCTTCCCTATCCTGACGCTGGCCTTGATCAGCTTCGCCATCGCGACCTACCTGGCGCTCTGTGAGGTCGGCGTCCTGCGTGCCGCCTGGGATCCCTTCTTCGGCCAGGGCACGACGCGGATATTGCACTCCGGGATAGCGCAGGCGTTCCCGATTCCCGATGCGGTGATCGGGGCCGGCTTCTATCTGCTGGAGATGATCTGCCTGCTGCTGGGCGATGCGCGACGCTGGTACACCAAGCCCTGGCTCGTGCTGTCCTTCGGCCTGCTGGTCATCCCGCTGGGCCTGACGAGCCTGATCCTGATGATGCTCCAGCCCATTGTGGTCGGCAACTGGTGCAGCCTGTGCCTGGTTGTGGCGGCCTGCACGTTCCTGCTGGCCGCGCTGGCCTCGGATGAGGTCGTGGCGGCCTGTCAGTTCCTGATTACGAGCGCACGGGTCGGCGACTCGCTCTGGGAGACGTTCTGGCATGGCGGGAGGCGCAGCCAGGAGGCGGAGAACGCGCGCAATGAGGCCGACGCTTCCCGTCCCGCTCCTTTCCAGGGCCTCAACGTCCCCTGGAGCCTGCTCGTCAACATCGCGCTCGGCTGCTGGCTGCTGGCCGCGCCGCCCCTCCTGCAAGGGCACGGCCAGGCGGCGCATAGCAACTATGTGGTGGGCGCCCTCGTCCTCGCCGGCAGCATCGTGGCCCTGTCGGAAGTGGCCCGGCCCGTGCGCTTCCTCTGCGTCGTCTGCGGCGTGTGGCTGCTCCTCTTTGCGCCCTGGACGCTGCTGGATGCGAGCTATGCCTTGAAAATAAACGATGTCTGCGTCGGCGTGGCGCTGATCGTCCTCAGCTTCCGGCGCGGCCCGGTTCGGGAAAACTATAACGGCTGGAACCACATGATTATTTGAACTTGCCCGCTCGTTCCGGCCCCCACCCCCTTCCCCAATTCTAGGGGAGACTTGGCTTCTCCTCTCCCCTCTCCTTACGAAGGAGAGGGGACGGGGGGGAGGTCTGCTGGGTGAGGGCCACAGGAGCAAAACGGAAAGAGCCTGGTAGTGCTGGCCCCGCACTATTGTCTGAACTTTTTAGAGAGGATGAAAGCATGGAAGGCAAGCAGGGCGCGACGGTAGCTATCGCGCACACCAATGAAAAGCATCGCTCGCAAGAGCGCGTTCTGGGCCTCGTGCGCGAGGCGATTGACCTGCTGGGAGGCATATCCCAATTTATTAAGCCCGGCCAGACGGTCCTGATCAAGCCCAATCAGACGGTCTACTATTCGGCGGAAGAAGGATGTACTACTGATCCGCTGGTGGTCGGCGCGCTGATCCGGCTGGCGAAAGAGGCGGGCGCCGGCAGGGTGCAGGTGGCCGAGTCGAGCGGCGGCTTTTTCTCCTCCCTGGATTGCATGAAGATCACCGGCATGGCGGCGATAGCCCAGAAGGAGGGCGCGGAGCTGATCGATCTGGGCAGCGACAAGGTTCCCAACCGCAAGGTGCCTATTCCGGGAGGCAGGGTGATCCAGGAGGTGCCGCTGCCCGAGCCGCTGCTCGACGCCGACGTGATCATTGACGCGGCCAAGGCCAAAAACCATCACATCGAGCCGATCTCCGGGACGCTGAAAAACTGGGTCGGCACGGTCAACCAGAACTGGCGGGAATACAACCACGGCGATGAAGAGATGATCGGGCGCTTCATGGATATAATGATGGTGACCCGACCGGCCCTGTGCGTGGTGGATGCCCTCATCGCCGGGGAGGGCGATGGCCCCATCGCCGACCTGCCCCACTGGTGCGGCTGCATCCTGGCCTCTACCGATCCCGTCGCCACCGACGTCACGATCTGCCGCCTGCTGGGCCACGACTGGCAGCGGCTCAACTTTGCCAGGGAGGCGGAAGCGCGCGGTCTGGGCGTGCGCGAGCCGATCCACTACGTCGGCGTGCCGCTGGAGCAGGTCTCTTTCCAGGCATGGCCCGGCCATAAGGGCTACGATTACCTGCCCGTCAATTTCCTGGTGGGCGGCGGGGTCAGCCTGCCCGGCACCATCGGCCACGTCAAGAGCGTGCTGGACAGCATGCTGCGGCGCGGTGAGCTAACTCAGGTGATGTGGCTCAAGGGCACGCCGACGATCATGATCGGCGAGGTGGAAGACCCCAACTTTGAGGAGCATCTCAAGGAGGGGCCGTATATTGTCTTTGACGATGCCGCGCTGCCCAAGTACAAAAACGATCCCCGCGTCTATTTCGTGCCCGGGCATCCGGTTTTACGCACGGCCATGCCGGAGCTGATGAAGGGCCTGGGAGTGGAACACGCGGGCAAAGGCATCATGAAGTGGCAGCAGTTTCAGCGCTGGGGCATCCACAACGTCGAGTACGGCACACTGCCGCACAAGCTGATAACGATTGCCAAGCCGCTGGCCGCCGTCGGGCTGATCGCCGCCGCCCTCACCGCCGCCACGACCCTGATGCGCAGCCAGCGCAACACCTGCCTCCCCGAAGGCGACTCCGAGGCGTAAGGGGCCTGAAACAGCGGCTAAGTGGTGTCTTTTCCCGCCCACGCAGGTGGGCGGCGGGCCTCGCTAGGCGGAGGGCTGTCGCTAGGCGGAGGCGCGAACCATTGTAGCGCCGACCCTGGCAGTCCGTTGTAGGCCCGACCCTAGCAGAGCCCCACAGCGGCAGGCTAAACCCTGCCGCAAAAAGGTACGAACGCGATAGGGAGATAGGATTTATAATGGCTTCAGAGAAAGAGGTTTTGCTTATCACTGGCAGCAGCGGCCTGATCGGAAGCGCTGCCGCCCAACGATTTGCCGCAAGCTACCGGGTCATCGGCCTGGATCAAGAGCATCCTAAAGATGCGTCTCCTCTAGCCGAGTACATCTATATTGACATGACCTCCGACGACAGCGTACAGCACGCCCTCTTCGACGTGCGCGACCGCCACGGCGACCGGATCGCCTCCGTGATCCACCTGGCGGCCTACTACGACTTCTCAGGCGAGCCCAGCCCGAAGTACGAGCAGGTCACGGTGCGCGGTACGGAGCGGCTGCTGTGCGGCCTGCAAAACTTCCAGGTCGAGCAGTTTGTCTTTTCCAGCTCCATGCTCGTCTATGCGCCCTGCCAGCCCGGCCAGCGCATTGACGAGGACTGGCCGCTGGAGCCGAAATGGGACTATCCCAAATCGAAGGTGAAGACCGAAGAGCGGATCCGGGCCGAGCACGGCAATATTCCCTACGTCCTCCTGCGCATCGCGGGCGTCTACGACGACCAGTGCCGTTCGATACCGATTGCCCACCAGATCCAGCGGCTCTACGAACATCGGCTCACGGCCACCGTCTTTCCCGGCGACCTCTCGCATGGGCAGGCGTTCCTGCATGTGGATGACTTAGTCGAGGCTCTGTGGCAGGTGGTCGCGCGGCGCGCTAGCCTGCCAACCGAGCTGGTGCTGCTGATCGGTGAGCCGGAAACGCTCAGCTACGATGATCTCCAGCGCGAAATCTACCGCCTCCTCTATGGCAAGGGCTGGGTCACGCGCGAGATTCCCAAGCCGCTCGCCAAGGCGGGCGTGTGGCTTGAGAACGCTATCCCCGGCGAGGAGCCGTTCATCAAGCCCTCGATGGTAGACATCGCCGACGACCACTATGCCCTGGATATCACCCGCGCGCGCAACCTGCTGGGCTGGGAGCCCAGGCACTCCCTGCGGGAGACGCTGCCGAAGATGATTGCCTTCCTGAAATCCGATCCCGCAGGCTTCTATAAAGCGAACAAGCTAGGGTCCCCGCCCCAGAGGCAGGAAGCGCCAGGCGCCGGAGACAGCAGCCCACCGCCCACCAGAACTGGATAATCGTGGCTCGTGCCACGACCAGAGACGCGCTGTTTGGGCAGCATTGCAAGCAACGCGGATAATCGTGGCTCGTGGCGCGGAGAACAACCCACGAACCACGAGCCACGAATCACTGGAACGGAGGAACAAATACGCCTGCAAAACGTAAAAAGCTGCAAATGAGTGCAATGAGTGCGAGGGATGAGGGATGAGGCCAGAACGCTACCGCCTGGAGCCACAACAAGCAGACTCGGCGACCCTATTCGCCCATGATCTCTCCCGGAGGAAGGGTGATGCTAAGCCGCAATAAGCCACAGCCCAGGCGCAACCCGATCACCGATCGCTTTCTCTTCGCCACTGGCATCGAGTGCAGCTATCCCACCATCCAGACCCCCAAGGGAACCGTACGCCAGGATGAATTGGAGAAGTGCGGCCATTACAAGCACTGGAAGAAAGACCTCCAGTTAACGCGGGAGATGGGCATCCGCTATCTGCGCTATGGTCCGCCCTATTATAAGATGCACCTGGGGCCGGGCCAATACGACTGGTCCTGGACGGATAGGGTGCTGCCGGAGATGCGGAAGCTGGGCATCGTGCCTATCCTGGATCTGTGCCACTTCGGCGTGCCCGACTGGCTAGGCAACTTCCAGAACCCAGAGTTTCCCAAGCACTTTCCCGCCTATGCCCGCGCCTTCGCCCAGCGCTATCCCTGGGTCTGGTGCTATACGCCCGTCAACGAGATGTATATTGCCGCCGAGTTCAGCGCCTGGTACGGCTGGTGGAACGAGTGTCTGCATTCGGATAAGGCCTTCGTCACGGCCCTCAAGCATCTGGTGCGCGCCAATGTGGACGCCATGCTCGCCATCCTGGAGGTCTGCCCGCGCGCCCTCTTCATCCAGAGCGAGTCCTCGGAGTACACCCATACCACCGACCCGAGCCTGGTCAGTGAGGCCGAACTCTACAACGAGCGGCGCTTTCTCTCCCTCGACCTCAATTACGGGCATCGGGTCAATTCCTCCATGTACTCCTACCTGCTCGATAATGGCATGACCCAAGAAGAGTACGACTACTTTATGACCCAGAACCTCCGGGAACACTGCGTGATGGGCAACGATTACTACGTCGCCAATGAGCATATGCTGGTGGGCGAGGAGCGCAGCGTCTTTGCCGGCGAGATCTTCGGCTACTACGTCATCACCCGCGAGTACTACGACCGCTATAACCTGCCGGTGATGCATACGGAAACCAACAAGGCCGAGCCCGACGCCGAGCGCTGGCTTTGGAAAATCTGGTCGAATATTCAGCGTTTACGCCAGGATGGCGTTCCCATCTGCGGCATGACCTGGTTCAGCCTTACCGACCAGGTGGACTGGGATACGGCGCTGCGGGAGAATAACGGCCATGTCAATCCCCTGGGGTTGTACGACCTCAACCGCAATATCCGCGCGGTGGGCCGTGCCTATAAAAAGCTGATTGAGCAGTGGCGGGATATTCCGCTGCTTCCCAACGGCCCGCTGACGCTGCTGGGCAAATGGCGCGAAGAGGAGTCTGGCGAGTCCGGCTGCACCGCGTAAACGCCCATGTTCTTTACCCTGCTCCTGGCCTTCATTCCCCTCTCGCTGGCCCTCCAGTACCTCGTCCACGCGCCGCCGCTCTGGATATTCTTGACCGCCATCCTAGCCATCGTGCCTCTGGCGGAATGGATTCGGCGCGCTACCGAGGAGTTGGCTGAGCGCGCCGGGCCGGCCATCGGCGGCCTGCTCAACGTCTCCTTCGGCAACGCGCCGGAGTTGATTCTGGCGCTGTTCGTGCTTGCCTCCGGACATCAGAACGTGGTCAAGGGCCAGATCATCGGCTCGATTATCGGCAACGGCCTGTTGGGGCTGGGGCTGTCTGTTGTCGTGGGCTGTTGGGGGCGCGAGAAACAGACCTTCCGGCGGGAGCGGGCGGGGATGCTGGGGAGTCTGTTAATTCTGGCGGTTATCGCTCTGCTGCTGCCGGCGCTTTTTGACCACGCGGAACGCAGCCTGTATGCCATGCGTGATCCCGAGCCGCTGGATGAGCGGCTCAGCCTGGGCGTCTCCGTGGTGCTGATCCTGGTCTATATCGCCAATCTGGCCTATACGCTGACCACCCATCGGGATGTGTTCGCTGACGCGGAGGCGGCGGAAGGGACGGCCTGGCCGTACTGGCGTTCGCTGGGCGTCCTGTTCGCGGGAACGGCCCTGACGGCTATGGAAGCCGAGCTTGTTTCCGGGGCGCTGGAAGCGACGGCCAGCCGCCTGGGCCTGACGCCGTTTTTCCTGGGCGTGATCGTGCTGGCGGTCATCGGCAATGCCGCCGAGTACGTCTCGGCGGTCTACTTCGCGCGCCAGAATCGGATGGGCATGGCCGTCAGCATTACGGTCGGCTCCTCGATCCAGGTGGCGCTGCTGGTCGCTCCGCTGCTGGTGCTCTTTTCACGCTTCCTGCACCGCCCGATGAACCTCGTTTTCCACAATCCGCTGGAGTTGATCGCGGTGGCGGGGGTCGCTTTCGCCGTCAACTCCATAACCCAGGATGGAGAAACCACCTGGTTCGAGGGCGTGCTCCTGCTGGCCGTTTATGCGCTGCTGGCCCTGGCCTTCTACTTTGTGACGCCTTAAGATGAAGGAGGAAGGATGCCTGGCCTTCTACTTTGTGACGCCTTAAGGCAAGGGACGTGAGTGATAGGGTTCTAGAAGGTTCTAGAAGGTTCTAGAGGGTTCTGTAGGGTTCTAAGGTTCTGGCACTAACCCTTGGCACCTTAGAAACCTTAGCACCCTCGTCCCTATCTTAGGGCAATACGAGCGCTTCCAGTTCGGTATGAAAGGGCGTGAGCAGTTCCATCCCGGAAGCGGTCACGGCGACCATATCGCAGTGGCGCAGCCCGCCATAGCCCTCCACGTAAAGCCCAGGTTCCACGTTGAAGACCATGCCGGTTTCCAGCACATCACTGGATTTCGGGTGCAGGCGCGGCGGGGCGTTGTGGTTAATGGCGGCAAAGCCGACGCCGTGCCCGGTCGGATGCTTAAACTCCTTACCGAAGCCATGCTGAGTCATCACCTGGCGGGCCGCCCGATCCACCTCGGCGGCCTGGACGCCGGGCTGAAGAGCCTGTAGGGCCGCTTCGCGGGCCGCCAGCACCGCCGCAACCATTTTGCGCTTTCTCTCGTCCGGCTCGCCCAGGCAGTAGGTGCGGGTGATGTCGGTCCAGTAGCCGTCCGCGTAAGAATTGCAATGGATCAGAGCAAAGTCGCCTCGCTCCAGAATTCGGTCGGTGGAGCGCTGATAGGCGGCATAGGCCCGCGCCGCGTTCGGCCCGGACATACAGAAGGTAAACCCATCCGCGCGCCCAACGCCCTCAAAGCCAACCCCGACCGTGCTAAGGGGCTGTCGAAAGGCCGCCGCCGCTTCGGTCTCCTTGAGGCCTGGCTGTAATTGGCGGGTTCCTTCCAGATACGCTTGCTCGGCGATGCGGCAGGCAACACGAATGCGCTCCAGCTCCTGCGGCGTCTTGACGGAGCGCAGCCGCTCCAGCAGGTCGTCGGCGGGAACCGGTGTGGCCGTGGGGCACGCCTGCCGCAGCAGCGCCGTCATGCCGCCTCCGTAGAGAAACATCGCCGCGTAGGAGGCGGGCTCGGAGACGGGGCCTGCCTCATAGCCGATATGTCCCTGTTCCAGCCCCACCTCTTTAGCCAACTCTGCCAGCGGCCCGCGTGCGGCCTCGATCACCGTCTGAATGGCCTCCAGCGTGCCGGGCTGGAAGGTGCTGACCACATCGGCCCAGCCCTGCCGGGCCAGCGCCTCCTCATCCTCCGGCACTAGCAGCGCCACTTGTCCCTCCCAGGTCACGATTGCCAGGGCGGTGCCGACCACCGGCCAGTAGCCGGTGAGCAGCAGCACATTGATAGGCAGCGCGCAGGCAAACGCATTCCATTGCGCCTCCTGCAGCGCGTTTTTCAATCTCTGTATTCGTTCCGCGTCCCGTGCCATACGTGTAATTGCCTCCTGGGTCTTACCTAACCCCCCGGCCCCTCGCGCAGGGGGTGAGGTCTTACAGATCCGGGGATCAGGTTTCCTCTCCCACACCCATATCGAAATTGCGCCCCTCCCAGCGGTCAACCTCTAGCCAGTAGAAGGTGAAGGTAATCATCGTGCCGACAGGCAGTTGGTCGGTAGGCAGGTCTGCTACATGCAGTCCCAGCCCCGTATCCCGGGTTGTTACCTGTTGCTGGGTCTGCCAGCCGTCCTCGGTCCAGATCACTTCCGCCGGAGCGTGCGCTTCGATGCGCAGCTTCAGGCCGGTTGGAATGCGGCGGCACTGGTGGCTGAAACGCCAGATGGCGAACGGCGTGCCGATCTGCTCGACCTGGTAGCGCTGCACGGTCTGCGGCGGCATATCGAAGATCTGCCCATCATGGAGCGAGCGCACCAGCTTCAGATACTCGGCGTGCGCCCATACCAGCGGCATCGCCGAGCCGGAGGGCTGCCCGTTGAAGAGCTCCCTCTTGGGAATATCCGGGGCGTCCCAGATCTGTTCCGGGATCAACCCGCCGGGACTGGTCTGCGCCGCCATCACCTTCAGCAGACGCTCGGCCTCCTCCCGGTTGCCTGCAGCCAGTTCGTAATGCGCGCGCTCGCCCGCCAGGAGCGGCCATCCGCGCCCGATGCCCGTGCCGTCGTAGGGACTGCCGTCGGCGTGCTCGCCGTAGCCGTCGTGGGTGTAGCGGTGCCAGACGGGGCCGGTGGCCGTTTCCGTCTTGAGCAGGGCGTCCAGGACGCGGACGGTATTACGAATGCGAGGGTCGTCGGCGGCACGCAGGCCGAAGCGCACCAACGCCAGCGCATCGGGGCTGACAATCTCGGCGACGGGATAGCGGTCTTGCCCTGGGGGCCGGTTCTGGAGGGTGATCATGCCCTCGGCAGGAGAGCCGGTTTCGGCCACATCCGAGGGCGCAATGCGGATATAGTAGCCGTCCACGCCGACCTGTCGGGCCAGGGGCGTGTCGGTGACGTAAGTCCAGCGTTCGATGTTGGCGTTCCAGGTATCTGCCGTCTGCCGTAAATAATCCGCAAGAGGCGTCTCCTGGTTGATGTCGGCAAAGTCAGCCGCCGCCAGCAACGCGGCGATCTCGGTGGCGAGCGTGAAGGGCGAATAGCCGCTGTTCTCTTCCCAGCGATCCTGCTGCGTGACCGGGCCATTACGAACCAGGAACGCGACGGCTTTGCGCAGGGTCGGCCAGGGGTCGAGATGGTTGAGCGCATCCTGCCGCCGCAGGGCATCGGCCAGCAGCAGGACGAAGGCCGTCTCGTCGGCCTGAATTCCCTGCCAGTAGGGGGTACCGTCGAGCCACATGTTTTGCGGCCAGTGTCCGTCCGGTTCCTGGGTGCTCATCAGATAGTGAAGCGCATTTCGGGCGCCCTCGGTATCGCCCGCCGCCAGCAGCGCGCCCGCCGCCTCCACCTGGTCGCGGGGCCAGATGAGGTGATAGCCGCCCAGGTCGTTGTCGCCGTGGGCGAAGCCCCAGGGAATGGAGAGGCTGGCGATAAGCCCTCCCGGAAACCGCTTCCCCTCGTGCGTCTTTAAGACGGCCAGACTCGTGCGTACCAGGGGAAACTCCTTCTTATCCACCGCGCCCAGGCGCGGACACTGCGCCTGGAAGTCCTGCCACCCGCGTACATAGTCCCGGACGGTCTCACCAAAATCCCGCAGCAGCGAGGCCCGTGCCTGCTGGCCGGCCTCTTGCGCACTGCTGCCGAATCCCAGGGCCAGAAGGAATTGCCCGTCGCAGAGCACCAGGTCAATCTCGCCGGTAAGGGCGATATTGCCGTCGCGCGCTTCCGGGTAGAACCAGGTCATGCGCTTGTGGGCGTGGATGTCCTGCCAGCCATCGCTAGTGCCGACATAGCCGCAGCTGGCGCCGCGCCAGGGAGCCGAGCAGGCCAGGGTCAATGTGACCTCCTGGCGGGTGGCAAAGAGCATGGGCACTCCCTTGTAGTCGCCGACCCATCCCGTATTGCCCGCGCCCTGATTATCCACATGAGGGGCCAGGAGCACGTAGAGATGGTAGTCGGAAAGCTCTCCCTGGAGCGGCTCGAAGCGGACGTGCTGGAGCAGGGTATCGCGGGCGGGGTCGGCGACGATGGTTTTGGTGATGCGATAGCGGCCCTGCTTGCAGGTATTGCGAACGCGATAGCCCGGCACGCCCTGGGCGATGGGCTCTATTTCCTGCACCGTGTCGCGCTTCTCTTCGGAGAAGAAATGGAGGCCGTCGGTAACCAATAGCCCCATATCGCGGGTGTTGGCCCGATCTATGAAAGGGTGATAGACTTCGTTGACGATGCCGTGCGAGAGGGCAAACCAGACGCGGCAGGCATTGGTGATGGCCGTGCCGACCCCGCTTTTGGCGCTGGAGGTCCAGCGCGCGGGAATGCCGGGTTTGCCCGGAGGCAAAGGTTTTGGCATAGGCTCTGTCTCCGGGGCTTTTTGGCGAGGAGGGAAGGCCAGAGTCGGGTCTTCCCTCCTTAGCCCATTAGGGAGGTCTTTCCCTCCCAACAATGCGCCTCATAGGAGAGGCTCTTAGGTGGGTACGGTGAGATAGCGCACGAACCAGTCAGAAGCCAGGCGCGCGACCTCCTCCAGCGCCCCCGGCTCCTCAAAGAGATGGGTGGCTCCCGGCACAATCTCCAGCCGTTTGTCCTGGATGCGCAACTGGGCCAGCGCCTGCTCGTTGAGCGGAATCACCGGCCAATCGTTGCCGCCGACGATCAGCAGCGTTGGCGCCTGCACGCGGGGCAGCGCCTCCCCCGCCAGATCGGGCCGCCCCCCGCGCGAGACTACCGCCGCCACCCGATCCGGACGCTCGGCTGCGGCCACCAGCGCCGCCGCCGCGCCCGTGCTGGCCCCGAAGTAGCCGATAGGCAGCTTCTGCGTGATCGGGTTCTGGAGGAGCCAATCCGTCGCGCCCACCAGCCGTTGGGCCAGCAGGTCTATATCGAAGCGCAGGTGGCGCGTGGTGTTGTCTACCGCTTCCTCATCGCGGGTCAGCAGATCCATCAGGAGGGTCGCAAATCCATCCTCCTGAAGTATTTGCGCCACGTACTTGTTGCGGGGGCTGTGGCGGCTGCTGCCGCTGCCGTGCGCAAACAGCACCACGCCGCGCAGGGCCTCCGGCACGGTCAGATCGCCGTCCAGCACAACCGGCCCGATGCTAATCTGGACCGGCTGGGATGGCCGGGCTTGCGTTAGCGTCGCGAAGGAATCCATACCCTCACCTCCATTCCGAAGTCCTTACCTATATGGCCCCCACCCCCAACCCACTGCCAGGGTCGGGGCTGCAATGGACTGCCAGGGTCGGCAGGGTTACGGCCCCTGCCTCCGCCTTGCCACAGCCCTCCGCCTGGCGATCCACGCTGCGGGAGAGGGGAGCGGCCCCACCCCCTAACCCATTGGCAGGGTCGGCGCTCAACGGTTCGCGCCTCCGCCTTGCGATCCCCAAGAACAGGGGAGGGGAGAGGCTGCGCTTCTCGGTTCCCCCTCTCCCAACTTTAGGAGAGGGGGACAGGGGGTGAGGGCGAAAACTGAATGGCCCTGGGATCAGGCGGGCGCGCCGATCTCCCGATTGGCCTGCTGCAGCAGCGTGATCACTTCGTCGTCCGTCACCTGCTCGAAGTCCTCGTACCAGAGACCGACGGCCCGGAAGTTGATGGGCGTGGAAGCGCAAATCACCTCATCGGCCTCTCCCCGCAGCGCCTGGGCGGTCTCGGCGGCGCAGACCGGCACGGCGAGCACGATCCGCTGCGGATTCTGCTGGCGGATCGAGCGGATCGCGGCGCGAGCGGTGACGCCCGTAGCCAGGCCATCGTCCACCAGGATCACCGTCTTGCCATGCAAGTCGGGGAACGGGCGGTCACCGCGATAGCTGCGGATGCGCCGCTCCATCTCCGCCGTCTCCCGCGTGATGGTACGCTGTAACTGCTCCTCGGTGACGCCCAGATAGCGGATCGCCAGGTCGTCCCGCACCAGCACGCCGCCCGGCGCGATAGCGCCAATGCCTAACTCCTCATGGCCGGGCGCGCCGAGCTTGCGCGCCACGATCACATCCAGCGGGGCATTGAGCGCCTGGGCCACCTCGTAGCCGACCACCACGCCGCCGCGCGGCAGGGCGAGGACAATCGGGTTCTGCTCGCGATATTGCATCAGGTGCGTCGCAAGCTGTTTTCCGGCGTCATGCCGATCCTGGAAGACAATCGCATTGTCGAAGGGTTCCCAATGTGCCATGTCTGTTTCCTCAAGCGCGCGCAACCTGTGCGCGGCGCATTGCGTCCCTTAGTTCTTGCGCCTGCCCGTATCTAACCCAAGTTGCTACCTAGGAACACGTTTGAGAGAGAATCGCTCTGGAAACCGGCTTTTGCATCACCGTTTGCCTTCTCGAAGAGGCAAGGTAGCAACTTGAGTTATCTACACTCTTGTGGATCTAGTGTGCAACTCCAGAATAATAGAGATATGACCCCCCAGGTCAGGCAAAGGTTCCCTCCCCTTCCGGGCAGCAAATTGCGGCCACGGACCACGTATAACGGTAAGGCTTCCCTTCCGGGCCGGAAATTGAGGAACATCCTGCCGTTGCGTTTCCGTCTGTCCCTTGATGCGCGGTATTCGCCTGCCTGATTTACGTGCTCTGCGCCTGACGGCCCCATTTTATGAAAGTTCCGGCTTAAACCACGGTTTCCTTGAGCGCTACCGCCTGAGCCAATAGAGGTAAGGACAGATGCATCCGATGGCATTTCCCCGACGTCCGGCCCCGAACGTCGCCCGTGTCAAGCACTACTTGCCGACAGATCATATTGCCGATCCGCGCCAGGAGGTCCGCCAACGCCTCCTGGATGCCGGGCTGCGCGATAAGGTCAAGCCCGGAAATCGGATCGCCATCACCGCCGGAAGCCGGGGCATGGGCGGCTTTATCGAGCTGCTCTCCGGCATTGTGGATGCCGTGAAGGAGGCGGGTGGCCAGCCCTTCCTGATCCCGGCGATGGGCAGCCACGGCGGCGCCGTCCCGGAGGGGCAGACCGAGATCCTGCATCGGCTGGGGGTGACCGAGCAGTCGGTAGGTGCGCCTATCCGGGCGACGATGGAGACTGTGCCGCTGGGCAAGGCGGAAAACGGCGCGGAAGCGCATGTAATAAAATTGCCTGGGAGGCAGATGGAATCCTTGTTTTGGGGCGCGTCAAGACCCATCCCGAGTCCATCGGGGAGCTGGCCTCCGGGCTACTGAAGATGACGACTATCGGCCTGGGCAAGCAGCGCGGCGCGCAGGAGGCGCACAACCACGGCCTGTGGGAGTCGGTGCGGGCCGTGCCGCGCCTGATTTTAGCCCGGACGAAGGTCCTCTATGGCGTGGCGGTGGTGGAAAACGGCTACCGGCAGCCGGTGGTCGTGGAAGCCGTGCCGCCCCATTACGATGCGTTCCTGGAGGCGGACATGCGGCTGCTCGCCATCGCCAAAGGCTACCTGGCGACGCTGCCGTTTCAGCAGCTAGATGTCCTCGTATTAGACGAGATCGGCAAAGACATCTCCGGCGCCGGGATGGACCCGAACGTGGTGGGCCGCTGGCACGCCGTTCCCACGCGCCCGCATGTCCCCAACTACCATCGGATCGTCGCCCTCTCGATCACGCCGCCCTCGCTGGGCAACGGCATCGGCATGGGCATGGCCGATTTCACCACGCAGCGCGCCGCCGCTACCTACGACCCCGCCGTGACCTATGTCAATCTCCTGACCGCTCAGGAGCCGGGCGGCAATACGCGCGAAGGGCCGCTGCCGCTGGCGCTGCCCTCGGACCGCGACGCGATTGAGGTAGCGCTCTATTCGTCTCTGGCCGGAGACAGGCCGCGCCTGTGCCGCATCCGCAACACGGATGCGCTCGATACCTTCTGGGTTTCCGAGGCCCTACTGGAGGAGGTCTCGCAGAACCCCAGGCTCAGCATCCTCGAGCCGCCTGCCCCGATGGCGTTCGACACGGCAGGCAATCTTTTCTAGCGGCCAGGCGCTCGAAGTTTGGCGTTTTCCAAGAGGTAGTTGTTCGGAACTCTGGGTGCACGGCGGCATAATGCAGCCCGGCCCCGCGCCAGCGCGCGCTTTGCGAGAAAGGAACAGCGATGGCAAAGAACACTTCCGATATCCTAATCGAAGGCATTATTAATTGGGGCGTGGATACGGTGTTCGGCATTCCCGGCGACGGCATCAACGGCATCATGGAGGCCCTGCGCACCCATCAGGATAAGGTTCGCTTCATCCAGGTGCGCCATGAGGAGGCGGCAGCCTTCATGGCCTGCGCGCACGCCAAATATACCGGGCGGCTGGGGTGCTGCCTGGCTACCTCCGGCCCCGGCGGCATCCATCTCTTGAACGGCCTCTACGACGCCAAGATGGATCAGGCGCCGGTGCTCGCCCTCACCGGACAGACCTATTCCGACCTGAAGGGCAGTTACTTCCAGCAGGACGTGAACATGTGCCGCCTGTTTGAAGATGTAGCTATCTACAACCAGGAGTGCATCAACCCCAATCAGATGGACATGCTGGTCAACGAAGCCTGCCGCCATGCGCTCAACCATCGGGGCGTCGCCCACATCAACGTCCCCGTGGACTACCAGGAAAAGGCGCCCGACGGCCATACCTCCACACATAAGATCAAAGGCTCGACGGATAACGTCTGGCCGTCGCCGCTGGCCCTGCCGCGCGAAGAGGAGCTAAAGCGCGCCGCCGCCATCCTCAACGACGCCAAGCGGCCCGTGATCCTGGTCGGACAGGGCGCGCTGGGCGCCGGCGACGAGGTGATCGCGCTGGCCGAAACGCTCGGCGCTCCCATCGTCAAGGCCCTTTTAGGCAAGGGCGTTGTTCCCGACGACCATGCGCTGACGACCGGCGGGATCGGGCTGCTGGGCACGACGCCCTCGCAGGATGCCATGGAGGGCTGCGACGCGCTGCTCATCATCGGCTCGTCGTTCCCCTATATGGAGTTTCTGCCTAAGCCGGGCCAGGCTAAAGGCGTCCAGATAGACGATAAGCCCGACCGCATTGGCCTGCGCTTCCCGGTAGATGTCGGTCTGGTCGGGGATGCCAAGCCCACGGTCGCTGCGCTTGGCCGATTGGTGGAGCGCAAGCAAGATCGCGGCTTCCTGGAAAAGCTCCAGAAGGGCATGGAGGAGTGGTGGAAGCTGATGGAAGAACGGGCCATGCGCGATGATGTGCCCATCAAGCCGCAGCGCGTCGCCTGGGAGCTGTCCCAACTGGCCGCCGACGATGCCATCGTCTCCACCGATTCGGGCACGATCACCACCTGGATCGCCCGCTACTTCAAGATGCGCGGCACGCAGAAGTTTAGTTGTTCGGGCACGCTGGCGACGATGGCGCCGGGCCTGCCTTACGCTATCGCCGCCGCGCTGGCCTACCCGAATCGGCAGTCTATCGCCTTCGTCGGCGATGGCGGCTTTACGATGCTGATGGGCGAGTTCGCCACCGCAGTCAAGTACAACCTGCCGATCCTGGTAGTTATCATCAAGAACAATGTGCTCGGCCAGATCAAGTGGGAGCAGATCGTCTTTCTCGGCAATCCGGAATACGGCGTAGACCTGCATCCGATTGATTTTGCCAAGTACGCGGAGGCGTGCGGCGGGCTGGGCTTGACCGTGGAAAAGCCCCAGGAGATTCGGCCAGCGCTGGAGAAGGCGATTGCTTCCGGCAGGCCGTCCGTCGTGGAAGTCGTCGTAGACCCATACGAGCCGCCGATGCCGCCCAAGATCAGCCTGCAGCAGGCGGAGAACTTCACCAAGGCGCTGTTGCGGGGCCAGCCCCACGGCGGCGAGCTGGTCGAGACGATTCTCAAGGACAAGATTCGCGAACTGGTTTAAACGCGCTTGCCTTTCTTCTGTTCTTGAAGGGAGCGGCCCTCCCCCCGGCCCCTCGCGCAGGGTGTAGGGGATAGGGTGTAGGGGGTAGGGTGTAGAGTCGCTCTCACCCCCTGCCCCCTCTCCCACGCTGCGGGAGAGGGGAGAGGAGAAGCCGGGTCACCCTCTTCCCTGTGAGCGTAGCGAACGTAGCAGGGTCGTTAGGCGGAGGGCCCAACCATAGCAGGCCCTACCCTTGCAGTAGGGGCCGGGGGATTAGGTTAATAAGGAGAAGGGAGAGGCGAGCGCAGGAGGGGAGACGGGAGGAGAAGCCATGAACTCAGAAGCCGTCACGGATGTGATCGCCCAGCAAGAATGGCTGGAGCCTGTCGAGACAGGATTGCAGAAGGCGGTTCACAGCGCCTTCGACGCTGGCGGGCAGGCCGGGCGCAAAGTGGAGGATTTCCTGCACGGCACCTGGCTGGGCCATCCGCTGCATGTTGTGCTCACCGACATACCGATCGGCGCCTGGACGATGGCGGCGGTCCTTGATGCTGCCGATGCCGTTCGCGGGCGCAACTCCAGCGGGGCAGCGGCGGATGCGGCGGTAGCCATGGGCCTGATTAGCGCCGTGCCCACGGCCATCGCCGGCCTGACAGACTGGCACAAGACCGACGGCAAATCGCGCCGCGTCGGCCTGGTGCATGGGCTGCTGAATATCACCGCGACCGCCCTCTTTGCCACCTCCTGGGCGCTGCGCCGCCGCAAGTCGCGCGATGCAGCCCGGATCTGCGGCTGGATCGGCTATGCCCTGGCCTTTGGCTCGGCCTGGCTTGGCGGCGACCTGGTTTACGGAGAGAAGATCGGGGTAGACCATGCCAACCGCCAGCCGCTCCCCAGCAACTTTGTGCCGGTGATGCCGGATGCGGATCTACCGGAGGACACGCCCCACCGTGCCGAGGTAAACGGAGTCAAGCTGGTGCTGGTGCGTCGGGATGGCCGGGTCTACGCGCTGGCCGAAACCTGCGCGCACCTGGGCGGGCCGCTTTCGGAGGGCCAGCTACAAGGCGAAAGCATCGTCTGTCCCTGGCATGGTTCACGCTACGCCCTCGACGACGGGCGCGTGCTCGACGGTCCTTCGACCTTCCCGCAGCCCTGCTTTGAGGCGCGCATCCACAACGGCCAGATTGAGGTGCGTATGCATTCGCAATATATTCGGCATGAATTGGCTTCGGCCCAGGGTTGAGCAGTCAACCTCCAGACTATGAATGACCCGTCTGGTCTGCATCCAGCCGGGCATTGAAATACCCGTCTATAGGGCCTGCGGCCAAGCGTCCTAGCGGACGCTCCGTTATGGAAGATTCTTTCCGCTCTCCGGAGGGAGCCACCTACCGATAGGCTCGTTTTCCCGTCCGCAGGACGGTTGGCGGCATAGTGGTCCTAGAGACGGGTCATTTATGGCCCGGCACTGTGTAACGCTGAGTTAGACTATGAGGCAGTATGATGGCGACAATCGAAACAATTGAGACAAAGACCCTACCCGTCCATTTCATACCGAAAGACCAGGTCGGCACAACGCGCCAGCTGACGGTGGATGTGAAGGCCCTGGAGGCGGAGCTGCGCCGGACCGTGCGCGGCGAGGTGCGCTTCGACGCGGGCAGCCGGGGCCTCTACTCCCAGGACGCCTCCAACTACCGCATGGTGCCCCTGGGCGTGGTGATCCCTCTGGATGCCGAGGATGTCGTCGCCACCGTCGCGGCCTGCCGCCGCTTTGGCGTTCCCCTCCACGGGCGCGGCGGCGGCACCGGCATTCCCGGCCAGACGGTCAACGATGGGCTGCTGCTGGACTTCTCCAAGTACATGAATCATATCCTGGCAATCGATCCGGAGAAGAAGCTGGCGCGCGTCCAACCCGGCGTCGTTCTGGATAGCCTGCGGGACGAGGCGACCCGGCGCTGCGGCCTGACGTTTGGGCCGGACCCGGCGACCCATAGCCGCTGCACCCTGGGCGGCATGATCGGCAACAACTCCTGCGGCATCCACTCGGTCATGGCGGGCCGCACCTCCGACAACGTCGAGGAGCTGGAGGTCTTGCTCTACGACGGGACGCGCCTGCGCGTGGGCCCGACCAGCCCGGAGGAGCTGGAGCGCCTTATCCAGGCGGGCGGACGCCAGGGCGAGATCTATGCCCGGCTCAAGGCCCTGCGGGATAAGTACGCCGCTCTCATCCGGGAGCGGTTCCCGAACATCCCCCGCCGAGTCTCCGGCTATGGCCTGAATGAGCTGCTGCCGGAAAACGGATTTAACGTGGCCAGAGCCCTCGTCGGCACCGAAGGCACTTGCGTTCTCGTGCTGGAGGCGACCGTCAAGCTTGTTCCCAATCCACCCGTGCGCTCGCTGCTCGTGCTCGGCTTCCCGGACATCTTCCACGCCGCCGATTACGTCGTGGAGGCGCTCAAGTACGACCCTATCGGCTGCGAAGGGCTCGACGATGAGTTCCTCAAAGACATGGAAAAGAAAGGGATGCACGACCCCACCGTCAAGCTGATGCCCGATGGAGACGGCTGGCTGCTGATCGAGTTTGGCGGGCAGAGCAAGGAAGAATCGGACGCCAAGGCGCGCGCCCTGATGGAGGACCTGAAGAAGCAGGGCAATCCACCCCCGATGAAGCTCTTCGACGACCCCGCGCAGGAGGCCCATATCTGGCACCTGCGGGAGGAAGGGCTGGGAGCGACGGCCCGCGTGCCCGGCGAGCCGGATAACTGGGAGGGCTGGGAAGATGCGGCCGTGCCTCCCGACAAGCTGGGCCGCTATCTGCGCGACTTCAAGGCGCTGATGGATAAATACGACTACCACGGCCCACTCTACGGGCATTTCGGCGATGGCTGCGTCCATACTCGCCTGACTTTCGACCTGGAGACCGCCGACGGCATCCAGAAATATCGCCGCTTCGTCGAAGAGGCCGCCGATCTGGTCGTCTCCTACGGCGGCTCGCTCTCCGGCGAGCACGGCGACGGCCAGGCGCGCGGCGAGCTGCTGACCCGCATGTACGGCAAGGAGCTGATCGATGCGTTCTGCGAGTTCAAGTCCATCTGGGACCCCGACTGGAAGATGAATCCCGGCAAGGTGGTGGCTCCCTACCGCGTGGACGAGAACCTGAAGCTCGGAACCCACTACAACCCGCCGCAGGTAAAAACCCACTTTCAGTTCCCGGACGATAAGCACAGCTTCTCCTACGCAACGGAGCGCTGCGTCGGGGCGGGCGTCTGCCGACGGCATGGCGGCGGGACGATGTGCCCCTCCTACATGGTGACGCGGGAGGAGAAGCACTGCACGCGCGGGCGCGCCCGGATGCTCTTTGAAATGCTCCAGGGCAATCCGGTGCAGGGCGGCTGGAAGAGCGAGGCGGTCAAGGAGTCGCTGGATCTGTGCCTGTCCTGCAAGGGCTGCAAGGGGGATTGCCCGGTGCAGGTGGACATGGCCACCTACAAGGCCGAATTCCTCTCGCACTACTACGAGGGACGCCTGCGCCCCCGTCATGCCTACGCCTTCGGGCTTATTCATCGCTGGGCGCGGCTGGCTTCCCTGGCGCCCGGCGTGGTCAATCTCCTCAACCACGTCCCGCTGGTGGGCCGCCTGATCAAGCTGGCGGTGGGCATGGAGCAGAAGCGGACCATCCCGGCTTTTGCGCCCTATACCTTCAAGGCGTGGTTTAGCCAGCGGGCTCTCAGGAACATCGGTCGGCCTAAAGTCATCCTGTGGCCGGATACCTTCAACGACCATTTCCATCCCACCACTGCCCAGGCCGCCGTGGAGGTGCTGGAGGCGGCAGGCTTTCAGGTAGACGTGCCCATGCAGGATATGTGCTGCGGTCGTCCCCTCTACGACTACGGCATGCTGGATACCGCCAAAAGCTGGCTGCTCCAGATCCTGAACATGCTCAAGCCCCAGATCGAAGCCGGCGTCCCTATCGTCGTGCTGGAGCCAAGCTGCGCCTCGGTGTTCCGGGATGAGCTGATCAACCTGTTCCCGATGAACGAGGACGCCAAGCGCCTCAGCCAGCAGACCTTCCTGCTGAGCGAGTTCCTGGAGAAGAAGGCCAACGATTTTGCGCTTCCTAAGCTGCGCCGCAAGGCGCTCGTGCACGGCCACTGCCACCATAAATCGGTGCTGAAGATGCAGGACGAGGAATCGGTGCTCAAGCAGATGGGGCTGGAGTACCAGGTGCTCGATTCGGGTTGCTGCGGGATGGCGGGCGCGTTCGGCTTTGAGCCGGGCGATCACTATGAGGTCTCGATCAAGTGCGGGGAGCGGGTGCTGCTGCCCCAGGTGCGCCAGGCCGATAAGGAGACTCTAATTATCACCGATGGCTTTAGCTGCCGCGAGCAGATCACCCAGCAGACCGACCGGGCGCCCCTGCACCTGGCGCAGGTGATCAAGATGGCTCTGGAGGAGGGAGCCGAGGGCAGGCCGGGCACCTATCCGGAGAAGGCGTATGTCCGCGCGCCCATGCCGCCCGCCGAGATGGTCAAGACGGCCCTTATTCTGGGCGCGGGCGCCCTGGCTCTTGGCGGGGCGCTCTGGTGGGGGCTGCGCGGCAGGAATTCCAAACGTTTTACAGAAGGATAAATTAGGCGGCTAGATTCGCAACAGTTATTAGCCGCCCGTAAAGAAAATGAAGGGATCCTGCCCAGGAAGGGCACAGGAGGAATCGGCACATGATGGCCCGAAGCGGTTTTCGCCTCTTTCGCATCGCCGGCATTAGCATCTATCTGGATTGGAGCCTGCTGTTCATCTTCTGGCTGGTGATCTGGCAGCTTGCCGCCGGAGTCTTCCCATTCTGGCACCCGGACTGGGGACCGGGCCTAGCCTGGGGCGTCGCCATTGTGGCCGCCATTCTGTTCTTCGCCTCCATCCTAGCCCATGAGATGGCCCACTCCCTGGTAGCCAAAGCGAAGGGTCTGCCAGTGCGCCGCATCACGCTGTTCATGTTCGGAGGCGTCTCCAACATCGAGCAGGAGCCGCCCTCAGCGGGCACGGAGTTCCTGGTGGCCATCGTGGGGCCGATTACCAGCATTGTGCTGGGCGTGATCTTTTCGATCCTGGGTGGCTTGCTCGTCGGCAACGTGGGCACCGCCATCACCAGCCCACGCGAGATACTCGCGCACGCCGGCCCTCTGGCCACGCTGCTGTTCTGGCTGGGACCGATTAACATCCTGCTCGGCGTCTTTAACCTGATACCGGGCTTTCCGCTCGATGGCGGGCGCGTCCTGCGCTCGATCCTCTGGGGCATCACGCACAATCTAACGCAGGCCACGCGCTGGGCCGCCACGGTCGGACAGATCGTGGCCTGGCTGCTGATCGTCTCCGGCATTGCGATGGTCTTCGGCGTGCGAATCCCCTTCTTCGGGACGGGGCTGATCGGGGGCCTGTGGCTGGCCTTTATCGGTTGGTTTCTCAACAATGCGGCGATTGCCAGCTATCAGCAGGTTGTCGTGCAGGACATCCTGGAGGGAGTGCCGGTCGCGCGCCTGATGCGCTCCGACGTGCATGGCGTGCCCCCGGATATTTCGGTTAGCTCCCTGGTCTACGACCACCTGATGGGTACGGACGAGCGCGCGTTTCCGGTGGTGGAGGGCGATAATCTGGTGGGGCTGGTCACCCTGGATGATGTGCGCCGGGTTCCGCGCGACGCCTGGGACGTCACCTCCGTGCGCCAGATCATGACGCCCGCCGATCAACTGGAGGTCGTCCAGCCGCGCGAGGATACCAGCGACGCGCTGCTAAAACTGGCACGGCGCGACATCGGCCAGATGCCCGTCGTTGAGAACGGGCATCTGGTTGGCATCTTGCGCCTGCGCGACATCATGCGATGGCTGCAACTGCACTCGGACGGACTGTTGGGAACTTGACCGCTCTCATTTCCGATCTTACAAGGTAAAGATGCCAGTCTGAAAAGGAGGAAGGGAAATGGACTTTATTGTCTGGCTTTGCGTCGGCTTGATCTGCGGGATTCTGGCCAGGATACTGATGCCTGGCCCGGAAGAGGAGGCCATGGGCGGGATCATCACCGACATCACTATCGGGATGGTCGGTGCCTACATCGCTGGCTATATGGTTCGCACCTACTATCTGGCCCACTTTTCGACCGCTTATCTCTGGTGGAACTTGCTCTTTGCGTTCGCGGGCGCTGCCGGTTTGCTGATGATGAAGCGCGCGCTCACCGACCAGGAGGACACGAGCGATTCGATACCGCCCCTCTAAATTCCTGGAGCCATAATAAGGAGGCCAAGGCAGGAAAAGAGCGAACTAGAATATAATTTTCTCCTTGCGGCCGGTGTCTGCCGCGGACGTCCGCGATCGCCACTCGGACCGTCGATTCGCATTCAGGAAAGGCCACCACGCCGTGACGCAAGACTGTAGCGCCTACCCCGAGAAGGTGCCCACCGGCACCCCGGGTCTCGATGCCGTGTTGCAGGGAGGGCTACTGCGCGGACGACTCTACCTGCTCCAGGGGGATCCCGGTACAGGCAAGACCACTATCGCCCTCCGCTTTCTCCTTTCCAGCCTCGAACGAGGCGAACGCGCTCTCTATATCACTCTCTCCGAAACCCGCGCCGAGCTGGAGGCGGTCGCCCGTTCGCATGGCTGGGATATCGCGCGCCTGCCCATCTGCGACCTCTCCAGCACCGAAGCCTCCCTGAGAGCCGAGACGCAGTATACCATCTTCCACCCCGCCGATGTCGAGCTTGGCGAGACCACGCAGGCCATCCTGGGGCAGGTCGAGTCTGTGCTGCCCCGAAACGTCATCTTTGATGGCCTCTCCGAGATGCGGCTGCTCTCCGGCGATCCCCTGCGCTACCGCCGGCAGATGCTCTCGCTCAAGCAGTACTTCGCGGATAAGGGCATCACGGTGCTGCTGCTCGATGATCGCTCGACTCCCCTGGCCGAGATCCAGCCCGAGAGCATCGTCAGCGGCATCATTGACCTGGAGCAGTTCACTCCTATCTATGGAGGCACGCGCCGCCGTCTCTTCGTCCAGAAGGTGCGAGGCGCCACGTACCTCGGCGGCTTCCACGACTACGATATCCATACCGGCGGCGCGGTCGTCTACCCCCGGCTGGCTATAGACACGCATCGGCGTCCCGAAATGGTCCCCTCCGGGGCCGTCCCTAGTAACATTTCCGGCCTGGACCAATTGCTGGGCGGCGGACTGGAGTATGGCACTACCACCCTGATCCTCGGCCCCTCAGGCGTCGGTAAGTCTACGGTCGCTCTCCAGTACGTCGCCGCTGCCCTAACGGGAGGGCAGCGCGCCGCGGTCTACACCTTCGACGAGGTCCTCCATACCCTCTTCGCCAGGGCCGAAAAGCTCTGCGCCGGATTCCGCGACTTTACCCATACCGGCCACCTGCGGGTGGTCCAGGTCGATCCCGCCGAGCTGACCCCGGGGGCCTTCGCCGACGACGTCCGCCGCGCCGTGGAGGAAAACGACACCCGCATCGTCGTGATCGATAGCCTCAACGGCTATATGAGCTCCATGCCGGAGGAACGCTTCGTCTCCACCCATCTGCACGAGCTGTTCGCCTTCCTCAATCAGCGCGGCGTCATCACCATCCTCGTGGTAGCCCAGCACGGCTCCGTCAGCGCCCCCGAGGCCTCGGTGGACATCAGCTACCTCGCCGATACGGTGCTGCTAATGCGCTACTTCGAAGCGAACGCCGAGATCTGCCAGGCCATCGGCGTCTTCAAGAAGCGCACCGGCCCGCACGAGCGCACGCTGCGCGAGCTGCGCATCACCGAGACCGGCATCCAGATCGGCGAACCGCTGCGGCAGTTCTGGGGCATTATGACGGGCGTGCCGCAGTATGGCAGCTCCCTGACCGCCCCGCAGGAGAGGCCCGCCTGATGAGCAAGACCCCCACGGTAGTACACTCTACGGCAAGCCCGCGCACCCTGACCGAGCAGCGCGTGCTCGTTCATGCGCCTATCGGACGGGATGGCCCCCTCACCCTGAAGATACTGACCGAACGGGGCATCCCGGCCCACCTGTGCGAGGGCCTGGAGGAGTTCTGCCAGGAGATTCGGTGCGGCGCCGGCGCAGTCATCGTGACCATGGAGGCGCTCCTCGGTGACGGCGCCGAACGGCTGGCTGCTGCCCTTGAGCACCAGCCCCCCTGGTCCGACCTGCCGGTGCTCGTCCTGACCAGCCATGGGGAGCGCGAGGAGGTCCTGCACTTTCTCTCGCACGTCACCATTCTGGAGAAGCCGCTGCGGCTCCCCTCTCTGCTCTCGGCCGTGCGGACGGCTATTCAGGCGCGCGAGCGTCAGTATCAGGTGCGCGACCTGCTGGAGCAGGCCGAACAGGCCCGCGCGGAAGCCGAGCGGCAGCAGGCGCACATCGCGGCGCTCAACGCCCAGCTCCAGCGCGCGATGACCGAGACCCACCACCGGGTGAAGAACAATCTGCAGGTCATCTCGGCGATGATCGATCTGCAGGTGCTGGAGGGCAAGTCGGTAGTTTCCATAGAGGAGATGCGCCGGCTCGCCGCGCATGTGCGCACGCTTGCCGCCGTACACGACATACTGACCAAGCAGGCCCGCCAGGACGAGCAGGCGACTCACGTCTCCGCCCGCGCCATCCTCTCCCGCCTGATCGAGCTGATGCAGCAGACGACCTATGGGCGCCAGATCCGGCTGGCAGCCGACGATCTCCGTATCTCTACGCGCCAGAGCACCTCGCTCGCCATCATCCTCAATGAGCTGATCAGCAACGCGATCAAGCACGGGGAAGGCGACATCGAAGTCCGCCTCTCCGCGGATAAGGGATACTTGATCCTGGAAGTGCGCGATCACGGACCGGGCTTCCCACCCGGCTTTGACGCCCGGCAGCAGGCAAGCACGGGGCTGGACCTGATCGATCATCTGGCGCGATGGGATCTGCGGGGAGAGGTGCGGTACACGACGCATCCCGAAGGGGGCGCGCTGGTCACGATCTCGACCCCGCAGGAAGGATAAAAGGGGGAAAAGCCCGCATGCCTTTTGATCAGTATCATGAGCCTGCGCACGAGCTGCCGGAGGAGACGCGCACGTTTGCTCGAATGATCCTCTCGCTCATCGAAGAGGCCCAGGCGATTGACTGGTACGAGCAGCGCCTGGCCGTAGAGAAGGACGCCGAGGCCAGGGCCATTATGCAGAACTCCCAGGAGGAGGAGTTCAAGCATTTCGGCATGGACCTGGAATTCCTGCTGCGCAAGAAACCGCAGTGGAGAGCCACCCTGCGGGATATTCTCTTTCAGGAAGGCAGCATCGTCCGGCATGGCGAGCAGGCCGAGGAGGAGGCAGATCGCAGCGGTTCGGGCAGTCCGTAGCGGGTCGGGGCAGCGTAGGAGGTTCCTTGTCTCGGGCGCAGGCGCAGAAAGAGCGTGCAAATGCCTGGCTGGCGTTTCTGCTGGCGTGGGTCGGGGGCGCCGTGGACGCCATCGGCTACCTGACGCTGCTGCATGTGTTTACCGCGCACATGAGCGGCAACACCGCCGCCCTGGGCGCCCACATAGGGCAGAGGGAGTGGAGCGAGGCGTTCCAGCGGGCCTTTCCGATCCCCGTGTTTGTCCTGGGGGTTGCCCTGGGCGCCGCGCTGACAGAGGCCGCCAGCCGCCGGGGAGTGCGCTCTCCATTTTCCCTGGCGCTGGGGCTGGAAGCCATCCTGCTCTTTGCGTTTCTGTGGTTTGGAGAGGATGCTTTGCGCACCAGGGCGCTCCGCCCGGAGTCGCCCTGGATCTTCTATCCGCTGATGGCCCTGCCGGTCCTGGCGATGGGGCTTCAGAATGCGACGCTGCGCAAGGTCGGCGGGCAGATCGTGCGCACGACCTACATCACGGGCATGCTCACCATGATGGCGGAAGAGGGAGTGGCCTATCTCTTCTGGCTCTGGGATCGCACGCGCGGGCGCCCGTGGGGCCGTCTGTGCAAGGCGTTGCGCGCCGCGCCACGCCATCCCGCGTTCAATCAGGTGGTGCTCCTGGCCGGTATCTGGATCGCGTTCGCCGTCGGGGCCATCCTCGGCAGCTACGCCGAGCGGCTCTGGCAGCTTCAGTCCCTAGCGCTCCCTTTAGCCGGCATCGTCGTCGTCCTTATTCGCGATCTCCTGGTGCCCATCGTGACGCCCCAGGAACAGGAGGCCCGGCCCGGCGATTCCTGAGAATTCGGGCCGAACGCAGGCAAATTTCGGGCACTCTCTCTTCTCAAAACCCGTCTATCCTTGTGACAGGCGGGTTTTGTTTATCGGCTATCAACAGGTAATCCCTCCCAACGGTGTTGACGTATCTCCTCAGCAGCAGGCTGCGTGAGATTGATCCACACGGCTGGGAGTGTCTACCTATCAACACGCGCACCGGGGGAAAGGCCATGCAAGCCAGGCTACTCGCCAACCAGGCGGAGAAGACCTACGCGCTCATTTTTGAGACGGGCGATGAGGTGATGGCAGGATTACGCGATTTTGCCAGGAGGCAGCAGTTGAGCGGCAGCCACTTTACGGCCATCGGCGCGTTCCAGGATGTCGTCCTGGCCTACTTTGAGTGGCAGAAGAAGGAGTACAAGCCCATCCCCATCCAGGAGCAGGTGGAGGTCGTCTCCCTGGTAGGAGATATCGCTCTCAAAGACGGCCAGCCGCAGGTGCATGCCCATGTCGTCGTCGCCAAGTCGGACGGCACGGCTTACGGTGGGCATCTCCTGGAGGCGCACGTTCGCCCGACCCTGGAAGTGGTGCTGACGGAGGAACCCAGGCACTTACAGCGCAAATACGATGCGCAATCGGGTCTGGCCCTGATTGATCTGGAGGCTTCTGAGGGCGTGCCAGTATAGACAGCACGGAGATTTACGCCAATGGCAATGATCGGAGCGATAATCGCGATTATTCTTTGTCTGGTCCTGGGTTACTACATTTTTATCCGGTGGATGGCCAGCCGCTAGAGGAGAGCGCCCGGACCGCCCTGCCCCCGCGTGGATCTCGTCGCGCCGTGCCGGGCGGTTGTTCGCCGGGCGTGGAGAACTTCTTGACTTCCCGGGCGTCCTCCGGGGGCGCATACTGGAACACGGAGGCATCTACCGGCTTGTTGAGCCTGACGTTGTCCACGGTTTCGGTGAGGGATTCGATATAGAAGCGCTGGCCCTCGCGCCGGGGCGGGCGCGTTACCGCCCGGGCCAGGCGGTGCGTCTCAGAATCAAAATAGAACTCGTAGGGCGCCTCATTCGGGCCAAACGGCACGACAAGCACCTGCCAGGTCTTTCCGCCCTCCATCACGTTCGGGCGCAGCGTCGCCTTCTCCAGCGCCGCCCGCACGTCTTTATCGGCCAGCGCGTCCCCCTGCAGCATCAGCGCAATCACGTAAGTCGCCAGCGGCTCAAAGAGCACATCGTCCACGATGTTGATCTCTTTGTAAGTGGCCGGCGCCGGGGTTTTGATGTACTGCTTGCCGTGCCCCTCGATCAGCCGGTAATTGAAGAAGGTTTTGCCATCGCAGACCGCCTCAGAGACCGGCACGGCGTCCTCCGGCAGTTGGTCCACGCGATAGGCGAACTTGTTCGGGCGCTCCAGCGCGAGCGTGTAGGTAACTTCGCTGCGAAAGTCGCCCTGCGGCCCCTTGCCCACCGCCGCCATGACCGCCGTATGCTGATAGGACTGGAGGTTCTTATAGGTCGCCGTAGCCTGGTTAATCAGCGCCGCCACCTCCGGCTTCAGCGCCGATTTGGCCCCGGCATCGTCGGCAGCGGCCCCTGCGCGCGGCGTTGCGCACGCCAACCCAGCGGCGATCAGGGCCGCAGAGACGACAGCAAACAGCGGAGTACACATGGCTTTCTCCCTACCTGAGTAAAACCCTACTCCTCTTCTCCCTCTTCATCCAGGGCGGCAAGGCGCCGCTCGTACTTCTCCAGTTCCGCCTGGAGCAGCGCGTGCAGCTCCGGGTCGAGGCGCTCGGCTTCGGCAAGGGAGTTATACAGAAGCTCGTAGCCTTCGATGGGGCAGCCCTCCAGCGCGAACTTGCGGGCGCGCGCCCCTATCTTAAAAGCCACCATCTGCCTGGAGGAGAATGGCGTTTTCATGGCCGCTACTCGCCCGCTTCCGAGCCGCCCTCATAGGCCGGTGGTTCCGCAGGCGGCGGCTCCGCAGCCTCCGGGGAAGCGGCTTCCTCCGCGCCCTCGGACAGGCTGCCTGTGCGCTTGCGCCAGCGTCCCCGCCCGCCCCGACGACGGCGGCGGCGCCCATTGGCGACGACCTCTCCTCCGGCAGCCGCCTCGGAAGCCGTTATCTCTAGCGACTCGGCCTCGGGCAGCGCCTCTTCAGCGATGGTATCTAGCCCGTCCAGGTCTTCCACCTCGGAGGCTTCGAGGACCTGGAGGTCCAGAGACAGCACCGCCTCCAGCGTTTCCAGATCCGCGCGCAGAGGACCCGGCACCGTAGGGCCGGTCTCTCGGCCAGCCTCCCGACCGGTCTCCCGGCGCGTTGTCTCCTTCTCCTGCGACCTGTCCAGCACGATGCGCGCGCGTCCCGGGCCGGGCAGGGTGACGTTAGGCAGGCCCAGCCTCAGGAAATGCTCCGCCGTGCCCACGCAGAACAGGCGCGTCGTCCCGGCGCGCTGGAAGTAGCGGTACTCGCAGACCTCGTCGGCAACCAGCCGGCGCTCGACGACATCGTAGAGGCCGGTGCAGGTGGGCAGGCGCAGCGTGCGGTGGCCGTCTTTGGTAGCGTGGATCATCCCCCAGCCGTTGCCGACCATCACCACGTCGTCACCATGCGCCAACCACAGATGCACGCCCGCATAGCGGCAGATGCCCCGCAGCAGTTCCAACGGCAGGACGGGATCGCCCACGAACACCGATTTCCACGTCCCGAAGTCCCGGACGGCCAGCGAGGGTAGGCCCGAGCCCTGGTACTCCGCCAGCGTTTTGGCTCCAGAGTCATCCACATAGAACGAAGGGTTGAGTCGCTCGCGCGTGCCGTACTCGCGGCTGGGCAGGCGCTCGGTGATCGGATGGTAGGGCTCGATGACCCGCGACCCGACCTCGGAGTTCCACTCCTGCTGCCGCAGCGTAATGCCGATGGCTCCGTGCGCCGTCTCTTCCATCATGCCGCTCATGCTCGGATGCTCGTCGCAGGTGCCGGGCGCGTAGAGCCAGGCCAGCGTTTTGCCATCGCGCTGCAGCTTCTCCTTGATGGCGGCGCGCTGCTCCGACGTGAGGCGGTAGGGCGTCAGGAACAGGTAGAGCTTGGCGCCGGTCGGAAAGTCCCTGGCCAGCAGATCGCTCTGGAGGTAGGTGCCGTAAGAGATGCCCGCGCGCTGCAGCGAGTCGCGCAGGCCGTTGGTCAGCTTGCGAAAGAAGGCTTCCCCACGCTGGACGTGCAGCAGGCTTTTCTCATCGATCAGGGCGATCACTTCCGGGGCCTGCGGCCGCTCGTGCTGCTTGAGGAAGGCGGCGTAGCGCGCGGTGAAGGCGCCCAGCCGCTCCCAGATAGCCTCATCATCCAGCCAGCCCTCGCCCCAGAGGTCCATCCAATCCACGCCGGTCAGATGCGTCAGGGCATGGCCCATCGTGCGGGCCTGCGCCTGCTCAGTCAGGAAGCGGTCTCCCAGGCGCGGGTTGAAGTCGCCCGGCTCCTGCTGGGCCGGGGCCAGGTAGGTTTTGGTGTCATCCTCCGAGAGCCAGAGCTTGCCGTGCAGGGGCAGCGAGTCGACGGGCGCCGGCAGGGAGGCGGCCCCGCCCGGCTTGCGGTCGCGGTAGGAGGGGGGGCCGCAGATCAGGTTGATGGCCTGCGTCGAGAGCAGCATTCCCAGGGCCAGGTGCCCGCTGTAGGGATGCCCGAACTCCAGCGTGTAGCCGTAGCAGACCGAGACGATGGCCTGGTTGCTCGTCGCCTTCTTGATCACGCGCGCCAACTGAATCAGCCGCCGGGCCGTGCTCTCCGCGGTGAACTCGTTGAAATCAATATACCGCCGCTGCCGTCTCGGCTCATAAAAGGCCAGATTCGGGTTGGGCTTGGCGATCAGGGGCGGTATCTCGGCGGTATGGAACTGCACATCGCCATCGTACCAGGCGGCGCGCAGGGCGACCAGGTTGTTCTTGTACTTTTCGCGCAGCCAATCGCGGAAGGCATCCCGGTTGGCCATGCTGCGATCGTAGCCTTGATCGGCGGGCTGGAACCACTCGCCCCGCTCCAGGTGGTAGCCGAAGATGTGCCGGCCCCACTCGGTCAGGCGCAGGTGCTCGATGAGGGTGACGAGCGAATGCTCCGCCTCCTGCCAGAAGCGCTCGCTGGTGATGGAGGGATCGCCGGTGGTGCCGTCGGCATAGGTGGCGATCTCAGTGGGATATTCCCGTTTCCAGCCGCGTGCAGGAACAAAGACGACGCGCGGCATAATATAGCCTTGAGGATCGGCTTCCAGGATGGCGCGCAGCAGCTCATCAATCTCGTCGAGCGCCTCGCTGTGTTCGGCCAGCGGACAGGTCAGCTCCACCAGCGTCGAATGCAGATGCACCCCGGCGCGGGCGGCGCGGCGCACCTCCGAGAGGACGCGCTGCCGGTTGCGCGTGCCCTCCATATTGCCGAAGAAGAGGACGGGCGGATAGGCGACGCCGTGGATATAGATCTCTGGCATGCCGTGCCGCCAGACCAGATGCCCGCCGACGGTGCGGTCCACCTTCTCTTCGATGACAACCGGCTCCGGCGCGGGTATGGCTTCGACGGTGGCCGCGGCCTCTTCCACCGGGGTAACCCGCGTCGCGCCGCGGTGGGCAGCGCGCTCACGGCGACCGCGGCGCGCACGCGTCGGCGGCTCGATCACCTCCGGCGTGACGGATACTGCTTCTGACGGGACGGCCGTCGGGATTTCAGCGGACGGCGCAGGGAGCGAGGCAGCATCTGGTTCTACGGCGGCCTCTGGCGCGGCGACCGCTTCGGGAGCCGGCGCTTCCACGGGCGGCAGTGCCGCCGCGCGGCGGCGACCGCCACGGCGCCGCTCAGGTTTTACGGGAACGGCCTCGGCGGGTGCGGCGGCACCGGCCTGTTCTTCCGCTTCCGCAGGCGCGGGAATGGCCTGTTCAACATTCAACAAGGACGGGCTGGGCTGCGGCGCTGCCTCCGCAGGTGCGGCAACGGCTTGCTCCAAAGCAGCGGACTCGGGGGCCGGAGCAGCCGCTTTGCGCCCGCGGCGGCGCGTCGCTCTGGCAGGCGCTTCCACTGGCGCAGCTGCCGGCGCGGCAGCCACTTCGACCGGCCCTGCGGCGCCTTCCGCTGCGGGTATGGGCGGCAGGGCAACCGACGGCGCCTCGATAGCGGGCCCTACTCCTTCCACAACGGGCGCGTCAGGGGCAGGCGCGGTTTCGACAACGGGCGGCGTTTCGACGGCAGATGGGGACGGGGCCGCGCGGCGGCGCGTCCGTCTGGCGGGAGCTTGCTCTGGAGCTTGCTGGGGTGCGGCGACTTCCGGCGCGTTCGCGCCGGAAGCCTCGCCGAGGGATGCCTCTACGGGAGGCGTGACGTCGGAGGCGGCCGCGGTCGCGGCGGCTTTCCTGCGGCGGCGGGGGGCGCGCGCAGCGCTCTCCTGTTCGGAAGCCGCAGGGGACTCAGCCGTGCCCGCCGCTCGCGGGCGACGGCGGCCCCTACCGACCGCAGGCGGAGCCTCCGTAGAGGACGCTTCCCGCGCAGTCTCCGCAGCCTTCTCTCCAGTTTCCGAAGGCTCAGCGGGCGGCGGGAGTTCGTCATGGCTCATGCACTATTCTCCTGTTGGTTGCCTAACAAAAAACGCAATTCAGGAAGGCCCAGAGTGCCCGGACAGCACAAAAGGCCGGGCGTCCTATCGCCCCGGCTGCCACCATAGACCAATCTAAATCACCGCTTCTACCGAATCGCGCCTAAACAGTACAATCAAAGACAAGCAAAACTGTGAATACCTACAGTATTCTGCCCCTATTATACTCTATTGGAAGGCAATGATCAATCTGCCGAAGGGAGGGGAGTTTCGGCGCAGAAGGACTCTAGAGGAACGCCTCTACGCAAGAAAACCGGCCTTCGAGCCTGATAACGCGCATTCTGGCACAATTCTTGCAATAACGGAAAACGGGACGCGCTGTATCCACCACTCCCGCGTTTCGGTCTTTTTCACCCTCTTGCGGTGCCTCTGGCAAGCTGGGGCCATTTTCCCACAGGTTTGTGCCCGTGTGGATACCCCTACCTCGCCTCCCTGTCGGCAGTAGAGGCACGGAGACATCCTACGCCCGCACTTTGAAATCAGGAGCAAGGAACCAAAGAAGGAGAGTAAAAAATGTCTTTCTCGATCCAGGACCTTCTTTACATCGACCCGGCCTCAGGCTCCCTTGTCCTCCAGGCCCTTCTCGCTGGAATGCTAGGTCTCCTCTGGCGCGTGTCCCGTATCTTCACCTGGCGCAAGAAGACCGACTCGCTGCAGGCCGAGGCTTCGCATGAGAGCGCCCATGCCTTGACGCAGGAAAGCGGTAAAGGTGATGCCTGAAGCAGCCACGCTCATGCGCCAGGGTTCCGGGGCCAGTGAGCGGATACCAGGCTCTTTCCGCGATCCCTCCGGCTACGTCTTCCGGCGAGAGGGCCGCTTGTTCCGGGCGATAGACACGGACTGTTACGCCGCGCTCATGGCACTGGTGGAAAAAGGGCTGTGGACAAAGCTGATCGCAGCGGGCCTGCTCGTACCCACCTGCCTTATTGAGGATCCAGCGCTCCGGCAGACGCTGGCGGCGGAGAGTCCGGGTTACCAGCATTTCCTGGAGCACCAGATCGTGCCCCAGATCAGCTATCCCTACGAGTGGTCCGTCTCCATGCTGGCAGATGCGGCCCTCTGCACCCTCGACCTGCAACTGCGGCTGCTTGAGGCCGGCTGCTCGCTGAAAGACGCCAGCGCCTACAATATCCAATTTGTGGCGGGCCGGCCCCAATTCATCGATCTGTCCTCTATTGAACGCCCCGCGCGCCTGGATATCTGGTTTGCGTTGGGCCAGTTCCAGCGCATGTTCACCTATCCCCTGCTGCTGTGCCGCTATCATGGATGGGACTTGCGCTCCTATTTCCTGACGCATTTAGACGGGCGCAGCCTGGAGGAAATGGGACGCCTCCTGGGCTGGGTGGATCGTCTGCGGCCCGGACTGTTGCTGGACTTTACCCTGCCTCTGCTGCTGAGTCGGAAAGCGGATCGGTCCGCCGCCGGCGGGTCCGAGATGCTGGAGCGCGCCAATCGCGATGCGGCCCCCCAGGTAATGAACTTGCGGCGGCTGCGCTCCAAGATCAAGAGGCTGGCCGACAGCTATAAGCCCCGCGGCGTCTGGGCGGAGTATACCTCCACCTGCTCCTATGACGACGAGGCCCAGCAGGCCAAGAGAGCGCTGGTTCGGCAGTTTCTTGAGGCGGCCCGCCCGGCGCGCGTGCTCGATATGGGCTGCAATACGGGCGATTACAGTTATCTCGCCGCCGAATGCGGAGCGCAAGTGCTTGCCGCCGACGGCGATCACGACGCGGTGGAGATCCTGTATCGGCGTCTGCGGCGGTCGCCCGCTGCCATCACCCCACTGGTAATAGACCTGACCAATCCCAGCCCGGCCATCGGATATCGCAATGAGGAACGGCCTGGCTTCCTGCAGCGGCTCGATGTAGACTGCGTCCTGGCCCTGGCGTTGATGCATCACCTTCTCGTGACAGGCAATCTCTCTCTGCCGGCCATCCGGGACCTGTTCTACTCGATGACGCAGGATTACCTGGTGCTCGAGTACGTGCCGACCGACGACGTGATGTTCCGCCGCCTGATGAAATTCCGCGTGGATCTTTTCGGCGACCTGACATTGGATCGATGCCGCCAGGTATTTCAAGAGCGGTTCACCCTCGTTTCGGAAGAGCCTATCGCCGGCTCACCCCGCACGCTTTTCATCCTACGCAAGCGAAGCTGAGAGCTATGATCAAAGACCCACCTGTTGTTGCGACCCAACCTCCTCCCACGCCCCCTCCGGATGCCCACCGATCTCGGCCTGGATCCGAGCCAGCGCGCAGCGCGATCCAACGGCTTCTGATCCGTTTCGTGCTGGCGCTGTTTGCAGCCACGTGCTTCTTCGGGCGCCAGATCGCGGCGATTATTGGGGACGAGAATCGTTTCTTTATGTACTGGGAGCACGAACACGGAATTGTGCTTGTGCTGATCATCATGGCGCTGGCGCTGCTCGCCGTCGGCATAGATGCCGCTCTGTCCACAAGCCGCCGACTGCGGGGGCTGCGCCAATGTTATCGCTATCTTTACCTCATCGCGCTCGTGACCCCGATCGTTCCATACGCCATACCTTACATCCCCAAGATACGCCATAGCCCGTACAACTCAGAGCTTACGTGGGCGCTTCTGGTGGCCGGTGTGGCGCTCTTCGCTTGGCGGCGGCGCGACAGGGCGCTTCAGACCGCCAGGAGTGTTGCGCTCACGTTCTCGGCGCTCGTCCCGATTCTGTTCTATCAACTGCTTACCGCCTCCACGTATCGCATCGCTCCTGAACATCCCCATTGGGACCGGCCCGCCTCCGCCCGGAGCAGGCCCATTTTTCTCGTGCTGCTGGATGAATGGTCTTACGCGCGCAGCACAGAGAACGGTCAGTTCCTGCCCTCTCTGGTCCATGTCCGGGAATTGGCGGACCAGGCGTTCGTCTTCCGTGAGGCGCAATCGGAGGCGCCCTATACGAAGCGCTCCCTGCCCAAGATCCTTTACCAAACCGATCTGCCTATGGTCCTGCGGGGCGGGAAAACGTACTTCGCCGACGGCCCCGCCCTGACTCCAACCGCCACCTCCCCCAACCTCTTTACGAGGGCCCGCGAGCACGGCTACAACACGGCGCTTATCGGCTTCTACCTGCCTTATCGGTTCCTGCTGGGCGACAGCGTGGATTATTGCCAATCCATTTCGCTCTTTCCGGTAGAGCGCGGCCCGCTAGCGATGGTATGGTGGAACGTGGAGAACAACTGGCGGTTCGCGCAGGACCCGATCAGCTTTCGGCTAAAAGCGCGCGCCATCGAATCGCGCGGATGGCGTTTCGTTGAAATGGAACAGTTCGTCCACTCGCAAGCCCTCCAATTGATACAGGAGTGCCCGCGCAACACCTTCGCCTTTATCCACGAGGTAGGCGCGCGCCCGCCATTCACCTACAGCGCTGAGGCGGTGCGCCGCGGAGAGCTTGACGACGATCCCCAGGATTATCGTCAGCAGGTCGCGCATCTGGATGAGCGCCTGGGCGAGATCCTGACCGGGCTGCGCGCCGCAGGGAAGTTCGACGACGCGCTGATTATCGTGATGGCTGACCATGCCTGGAGGGATGATCCCGACCCGAACACCCGCCAGATGCCAGGCTGGGTCTACCATGTGCCCCTGCTGATCAAATGGCCCGGTCAGAAGACGTCGCATGTGATTGACAGGCCTTTTTCCCTTATTCAGCTTCACTCCCTGATCGATCTGGCCTCGGAGGGTGGGAGCGAGCAGGCGGCGCTGCAAACGTTACGCACCCTGCCCTTGCCGACGCCCAAGAATGAGCCGATGGCTGACCGAATCGTCATACCGCACTTGACCGACCCCCTCCCGAAACAATAAGGTAAGCACGCGCATTTCCATATCGGGCGGCTCATGACTTTTGATTCTCTGATCCGCTGATTACGAGATAGAGAAAGGAGCGGATTAGATTGTCAAAAGTGAGCCGCCCGCAACAACAATGGAAGGCCCTCTGGATTCCCGCAGGAAAAGCAATCTCCCCACAGGAACAGTAACCACAGGGACTCTCGATTCAGGCGCGCTAATTTGCTATCTATCGCTTATTTACCACCTGTGACAAAATTAACACCTTTCCTGTATAAAATGCAATTGACACCGAGTGACGCAAGTATTTAGACTATCTCCGTGCAGTGAAGCATAGCGCGCAATTTGTGTGCAAAGGAGGTCGGAACTATCATGGGAGGCCCCGCGAAACTTCTGGAATGGCAGTATATGATCTTCCTGCTGCCCTGCTTTATTGCCGCTTTCTTGCTGCTTCTCTCCTCGCTGCGCCTGGGTCATCGTGGCGGCCATCATGGGGTCCACGGGCACGCCGTCGTGCATGGGCATTCCGGGGCGCCGGCGGCGCACACAGCCCATAGCGCCGGCGCGGGCGCGGCGCATGGTCACGGGCATGCCACGCACGCGCAGGGGCCATCCGACCACGCTACAGGACACGACAGCCAGGCCCATCCCGCGCCGCACGCCCATCATCACCCGACCCTGCGCGCGCGGATAGGCAAGGTGGAGGTGAGTCGCGACGGCCCCAACAAGGAAAACATCACGATTTCGACGAATTTTGTGCTTCATATCATCGGTGCGGACCGCGCTCCGCTGCTCATGATCCTCGAAGCCTTCTGTCTGGTGTGGGGCATCGCTGGCTACTGGGCCAACCAGTTCCTGCTGCACGCCGACAACCCGACCTTCGCCCAGATGGCGCCCTCGCTCGCCATTGCCTTTGGCGGCGGCGTGATCGGGGCGCGCATGGCGGCAGAGATCATCGTGCGGGCCATGCCCCAGGACGAAACACAGATCGTGTCGCGCGAGGGGCTGTTCGGCCTGACAGGCAAAATCGCTTTTCCCGTCAGCGCGACCACCGGACGCATCCATATTTATGATGAGCACGGCACGCTGCATGACGAGTTGTGCCGGGTCGCGCCCGACCATCCGACCATCGAAAAGGGGCATCGCGCCCTGGTCGTGGACATGGACGCGCAAGGCCATCTGATCGTGGAAGAGGTACCCGACTCGGTTCGTTAGACTCTCATGTAAGGGTGAGATCTAGAGTTCATAGTAACCCGGCAGGCTGCAAAGGAGGAGCCGGAAAATGGGAATGGGATTATTTTGTGTGGCGCTTGGATTGGCTATGGTGCTGGTGGGGCTGCTGGGACGAATGATGGGCCTGCCGGTATCTACGCCCGTTGGCATCATCCTGGATATTGCCGGGCTAGGCATCACCGGCGTTGGCCTCGGTGCGGCGATGATGTCGTTCTATCGGCGCACCAGCGCGGATGTAGCCTTCGTGCGCACCGGCGCTGGCGGCAGCAAGGTCGTGCTGGATGGTGGCATCCGTGTCTATCCCTGGCTGCATCGCGTCCTGGAGATCAACCTGCGGACGATGAAGCTGGGGGTCAGCCCGCGCGGGCAAAACGCCTTGATCACACGGGATAACCTGCGCGCCAACGTCATGGCCCAGTTCTATATCCGCGTGCAGGCCGACGAGGAGCACATCCTCAACGCCGCCCGGTCACTGGGCGAAAACAGCGTCAACGCCGAGACGGTCGAGGCGCTGGTCAGCGAGAAGCTGGTCTCCGCGCTGCGAGCCATCGCCTCGCAGATGGACCTGTTCGAGATCCATACCAAGCGCGACGAGTTCGCCGAGCGGGTCAAGGAGCACGTCAAGACCGACCTGGAATCCAACGGCCTGCTGCTCGAATCGGTGACGATCTCGGAGTTGGACCAGACCGACCCCGGCGAGTTGAGCGACAACAACGTCTTCGACGCGCAGGGCAAGCGCAAGATCACCGAGATTACCGCCGCCGCAGCAGTGGAGCGCAACAACCTGGAGCGCGAAGCCGAGCGCGCGCGCCGACTCAAGGACGTGGAGACGCGCCAGCAGATACTCGAACTGGAGCGCAAGCAGGCGGAGGCCGAGGCGCAGCAGGCTACCGAGATCGCCAAAGTGCGCGCGGATAAGGAGCGCGAGGCGCAGGAGGCGCTGATTCAGCAGCAGCGACAGATCGAGTTGGCCAAGATCGAGAAGGAAAAACAGGTGCAGGCGCAGGAGATCGCCCGGCAGCAGGCCGTCGAGGTCGCCCGCGCCCAGCAGGAGCAGGCGGTGCAGGCCGCCCAGATCGCCAAGGACCAGCAGGTGCAGATGGCGACGGTAGAGCGCGAAAAGAGCGTAGCCCTGGCCGACCGGCAGAAGCAGATAGTGATTGCCGAGCAGGAGGCCGCCCGCGCCAAAGCCGAAGAGGAGGCGCTGCGCGCCACCGCCGAGCGGGAAAAGGCGGGCCAGCAGGTCACGACCGTCATGCAGTTGGCGGAGGCCGAGCGCGAGGCCAACAAGAAGCTGATCGCCGCCCGCCAGCAGATCGAGCAGGACAAGCTGCGCTCACAGACCAATGCCGATGTGGAAGCCTATACGCGCATCAAGCAGGCCGAGGCCGAGCGCAATGCGGCGCAGCAGCAGGCGGAGGCCAAGCTGCAACTCGCCGAGGCGGAGGCCCAGGCCAGGGAACTGGTGGCGAAGGGCGAGAAGGCTCAGCAGATGGTTGCGGTGGACGTGGCCCGCGAGCAGGTCAACGTGGAGCAGGCCAAAGTGGCCGTCGAGCGGCAGCAGTTGGAGAACCGCCAGCAGTTTGCCGAGGCCGGCATCCAGCTAGAGGTACAGAAGCTCACCATCCAGGCCAGCCGCGACGTACAGATGGAGTTTGCCCGCGCCCTGGCCAGCTTCCTCGCCAACGGCCACATGACCCTCTACGGCACGCCGGAGACAGCCTCGATGATGCTGGACAACATGGCCAAGGGCTTCGGCCTGCGCGCCATGATCGAGGGCTTCGTCAACGGGGCGAACGGCGCGGGAACGCCCCTTGCCAACGGGCATAGCGCCAACGGGACGGGCGGCGACGCGGTAAGCGGGCTGCTGACCCAGATCGGGAGCCTGATTCAGCCCGCCATTGCGAAGGTGACCGGCGGCGATGCGACGAAGGTGACGCCGGAACTGACCGAGCGAGTAGCCCGGAGCCTGGCGGAAAACCCGGCCTTTATGGCCGCACTGCAAGAAGCGCTGACCGCGCCGAGCCAACCTACGCCCAAGCCCTCCGAGGCCGTCGTGGAGATCCGTCCGGAAGCCGAGCCGGCCAAAGCCAAAGCGCAGGTCGGTGACGCCGCCGCGCCGAAAGCCTAACACCAGGATAGAGAGGGGACCGGCCTACCAAGGGAAAGGTCGGTCCCCTTTCCCTATCTAACCGTTGAATATCAATCAGATTCGCCAATCGGTGATTGGTGAATCTGCCGTTACGGTTGGGAGGACTGCGCGATCAGTCGCACGAACGCCTGAATGCCCCGGAGGACCTCCTGGTTATCGGTCAGGCGGCTCACCGTCGTTTCAAATTCACGGCTGATGGCATGGATGTTCTGGCGCAGCTCACGGTCTACACTGTCCCGCGCCGCCGCCTCGCGTTCCAGATTCTGCCACATATGCTCTACCTGCTCGGAAAGGACGCGCAGTTTCTCCTCATGGAGATGCACCTGCATACGCATCTCCTTCACATCCTCGCGCGGATAGCGTACCTCCTCGCCGATGGCACGCAGTTTGCGCGTCAGATAGACGTAGCCTGCCGCCGCTGGACGGAACGCCGTCGAGACGAGATAGAACGCCGCAAAGTAGTAGCCCACCTCGCGCCGCGCAAAGTACGCCACCGCCGCCACCAGCGCCGCCGACAGCACATGCGCGCCGATTGCCAGCCAGAGCAGACGCCATTTCAGCCTGCGAATGTACTCCTCACGCCCTGGCGCAATGGCGATTCTGCGCTCCTGAGAGCGTTGCAGTTCAAACGCGACCTCGTGCGCCTGAAAGTAGATATCCCAGGGAGCTTTCAGGATCACCAGCAGCCAGAGGAAGCAGAGGAACCCCATCACCCAGTCCAACAGATGCCCGGCGGACAGGCTGGCGCGCACCAAATCTCCCAATCCCAGCAGCCAGGCCACCACGCCCACAACGGCCAGCCAGAACAACACCCAGCACATCGCCCAGAAGCTTCGCATCGGAATCGCCTCCTTCGCCGTCCCATAGGAGTACTATGCGGCAGCCCATCATCGCCGCATTGGTACTCAGGCCGGTTTTCACCTCATTATAAAGGGAAGCGGCACAGACGCGCCTGAGGCGTTCGGCGCATTTTGGCAACAAAAAAGTCCCGGTTTTTCCGGGACGCTGCTCTTTCGGTTCGACAGCGATGTAGCTTGCCACTGACTGGGACTAAATAAGGCCCCACTCCTTGAGCACGCTCAGCAGGGGAGGCAACGGCTCCTCCCACAGCCAGGACACTTTCAGCCATAGCCCTTCCAGCACCGCGCTGTGATAGATGCCATCCTCTCTGATGGGGATGGAACGGTAACTGCCGTCCGTGCCCAACTGGTAGAACTCGGCCTGCTGGCTGCGGGGGTCAATCAGCCAGTACTCGCGCACACCGGCCTGCTGGTACTCGCGCAATTTATCCACGCGGTCGCGCGTTTGGCTATCCGGGCAGACGATCTCAATCACCAGATCGGCAGGGCCGTCGAGGTAAGTTCTCTTGTTGCGCCCTAAGTTCTCTTTTGCCACGAAGAGAACATCCGGTTCGCGGCCTGAAGGTCGCGAGGCCAGCCGCATTAAGAACGGCGCTGGAAGGAGAAGTCCTAGATCGTGCGCCGTGACGTACTCATCTAAAGCCTTAATCAGCCACTTGAGCAAGATCTGGTGAATATCCTCGGACGGACTCATGAAGATGATCTCTCCATCCACCCACTCGGCGTGCGTGTCCTCGTCCGCCCAGGCAAGGAACTCCTCAAACGTCATCTGTCGCGGCGGCTCAGGCAGCGGCTCGGTTTTGGCGATCTGTGTCATGACATATGCCTCCCTGGCGGATCAAGCCCCGGTTGGCTCAAGACGCTTTAAGATGATGGTGGCGTTGTGGCCGCCGAAGCCAAACGAGTTGCTCATGGCGACCCGCACGTCCGCTTTGCGCGACTGGTTCGGCACATAATCCAGGTCGCAGTCGGGGTCGGGCGTTTCGTAGTTGATCGTGGGCGCAATGATGCCGTCACGGAGGGTCAAGGCGCAGAGCAGCGTTTCGACCGCGCCCGCCGCCCCGATGAGATGCCCCGTCATGGACTTGGTAGAGCTGATCGGTATCTTGTAGGCGTGCTCGCCCAGCACGGCCTTGATGGCCGCCGTCTCGTTCTTGTCGTTTAGCTCGGTGGAGGTACCGTGCGCGTTGATATAGTCTACCTCCTCCGGCTGGAGGCCCGCGCTCTCCAGAGCGGCGCGCATGGCGCGGGCTGCGCCCTCGCCGTTGGGAGCCGGGGCCGTGATATGGTAGGCGTCGCCCGACATCCCGTAGCCGATGACCTCGGCATAGATTCGCGCGCCCCGCGCCTGCGCCGACTCCAGCGACTCCAGGATGACGACGCCGCTGCCCTCGCCCATCACGAAGCCGTCGCGCCCGGCATCGAACGGACGGCTGGCCCGTTCTGGCGCGTCGTTGCGGGTCGAGAGCGAGCGCGCCGCGCAGAACCCGGCCATGCCCAGCGGCGTGATGCACGCCTCTGTGCCGCCCGCGATCATCGCATCCGCGCCGCCGCGCCGGATGATCTCATAGGCGTCCCCGATGCTGTTGGTGCCGGTGGCGCAGGCCGTCGTCACGCAGGAGTTGGGCCCGCGCGCTCCGGTCAGAATAGAGACCATTCCGGCGCCCATGTCGCAGATGATGCCCGGAATCAGGAACGGGCTGATGCGCCCCGGCCCGCGCTCCAGGAGCACCTTGTGCTGCTCTTCGATGCTGGCAAGCCCCCCGATGCCCGAACCGATATAGACGCCCACCCGGTCCCGATTAGCGTCATCTATCGTCAGGCCGGAGTCTTCCAGAGCCATGCTTGCGGCGGCGACGGCAAATTGAATGAACCGATCCATGCGCCGGGCCTCTTTGCGGTCCATATAGGGCGCGGGGTCCCAGTCCTTGATTTCGGCGGCGAAGCGCGTGGTGTAGCCGGTCGCATCGAATCCGGTGATGGGCGCCACGCCGGAGCATCCGGCCAGGCAAGCCTTCCAGAGCGCTTCGGCGGTCCGTCCCAGCGAGGTTACCGCGCCCAGTCCGGTGATGACGACGCGCCGCGCGCCTGCCGCATGGCTAGTGTTTGCGCTCATAACAAGCTTCCTCAAACAGCGGCGGTTTCTGCCATTTCAGGCGACATCTGTCGCAACCCAATGGACGTGTGCCCGCTGTCTTACCCCTTGGCCTTCTCGTCAATGTAGTCTACGATCTTCTGGACGGTGGTAAGCTGCTCAGCGTCCTCATCGGGAACCTCCACGTCGAACTCCTCTTCCAGCGCCATGACGATCTCGACCACATCCAGCGAGTCGGCCCCCAGATCATCTACGATAGAGGCCTGTGGAGTCACCTCATCCTCGCTGACATCCAGCTGCTCGACCAGTACCTTCTTGACGCGCTCAAACGTATTCATTCACCATCTCTCCTTATAATTTCAGTGTTCGCCTCCCTCCCGACCGCCCAGCAGCTTCTGGTCCGATGGCGAGAGCGAGAGAAAAGGGGTAGAAACAGGATTCGCACCGCGCGGCAGACTCTACGGCCTACATGAACAGCCCGCCGTCAATGGAGATCACTTCACCCTGAATATAGGCGGCATCCCCGGAACAGAGGAACACGACCACGCGCGCCACGTCCTCCGCCGCCCCAAAACGGCCCAGGGGGATCTGCTTCAGCACGGCCTCCCGATACTCCGGCTTGAGCACCTCGGTCATCTCGGTCTCGATGAAGCCCGGCGCGACGGCGTTGACGCGCACGTTGCGGGAGCCAAGCTCTTTGGCCAGCGATTTGGTCAGGCCGATCAGACCGGCTTTGGAGGCGCTGTAGTTGACTTGGCCGGCCCCGCCCACCTTACCGATAACCGAGCCGACGTTGATAATGACCCCACCCTTCTGCTTGACCATGCCGGACGCGACCGCCTTGGCGCACAGGAACGCGCCTTTGAGGTTGGTATCCAGCACGGCGTCCCAATCCTCTTCGGTCATGCGCAGCAGCAGCTTGTCGCGGAGGATCCCTGCGTTGTTGATCAGAATATCCACCCGACCGAACGTTTCCACCGCGCGCTTGACCAGACCATTCACCGCCTCGGCGCAGGCGACGTCGGCCTGTATCGCCATCGCCACGCCGCCCGCCGTTTCGATCTCGGCGACCGTCTGCTCGGCGGCGTCGGCGCTGCGGCTGTAGTTGACCACCACTTTTGCGCCCTCTTGCGCCAGCGCCACCGCTACCGCCCGCCCGATGCCGCGCCCGCCTCCGGTTACGATGGCCACCTTATCCTGAAGCTTCAAACACCCGTTCCTTTCCAGACGAATCCACCACCCGCTACGAAAGATTCCAACAGGATTATGCAGGATTAAACAGGATTTCTAAAACCTACCTACCCAACCAAGTTCCTATGTCTCTTAACTTAGTGGACGGGAAGGCTTTAGTCTTTGGTCTTAATCCTGCAAATCCTGCAAAATCCTGTTGGAAGGTTCTTTAGAGATTGTTCTCTGTCTCTGCGCGGAGCAGCCGGTCGGCGGCCAGCAGCGACTCGTTATCCTGCACGCTGATGGTTCGCGCCGATTTATCCATGCGCTTCATCAGCCCGGAGAGCACGTCGCCGCTGCCCAGCTCGATGAACGTATCGAAGCCCTGATCCAGCAAAAAGCGCATGGATTCTTCCCAGCGCACGCTGCTGCTCACCTGCCGGGTCAGCCCGCCGACCACATCATCGGGCATTTCGATATAGCGGGCGGTGACATTGGAGACGACCGGGACTTGCGGCTTACGGAAAGCGGTTTTGGAAAGCGGCTGATAGAGCGCGTCGCCTGCTGTTACCATCAAGGGCGAATGAAATGCGCCAGAGACCGGCAGCCGGATCACGCGCTTCGCTCCTTTTGCTTTGGCGATCTCGCTGGCCTTCTCCACAGCGGCCGTTTCGCCGGAGAGCACGATCTGCCCGCCGCCATTGTAGTTGGCGATGACAACCAGCCCGGCGCCAGCAGCCCGCGCCTCCTCGCATACCTGGCGCGCGGTCTCTGCGTCCAGCCCCAGGACCGCCGCCATCGTTCCCGGCCTCTTCTGGGCGGCGTCGCGCATCAGCTCGCCGCGCGTGCGCACCAGCCGCAGGCCGTCCTCGAAATCCAGCGATCCCGCCGCCACTAGCGCGGCGTACTCCCCCACGCTGTGCCCGGCGACCGCATCTGGCCTGCACGAGCAGAGCGCCTCCAGGCAGTTCCAGGCCGCCACGCTCGTGGTGAAGAGGGCTGGCTGCGCATTCTCCGTTTCCCGCAGCGTCTCTTCCGGCCCCTCGAAGCAGAGCTTGGCCAGATCAAAGCCGAGGATCAGGTTGGCCCTCTCAAAGACGGCACGGGCGTGGGGATAGTTTTCGTAAAATTCATACCCCATGCCGACCTTCTGCGAGCCCTGCCCCGGAAACAGAAACGCTACTTTGCCCATTTCCCGCTCACTTCCTCAATGCTTACCGCCGACAGGCAGCTAGCCGCGCACGGCGCGAAGGAGCCATGCAATCGCCCCGATCCCGCTCAACAGCAACAACAGGGCCAGGGCCAGTATATACCAGGGTACGCCTATGATGCCCACTCCCGGAAAGGTAACGGTTATCATTTTCTGGATGCTTATCCAGATCTGCGGTCGCCCGGTAGGGCATTGTTTTGAGAGTAACGGTTATCAGGTAGACACTCCCAGCCGTGTGGATCAATCTCACGCAGCCTGCTGCTGAGGAGATACGTCAACACCATTGGGAGGGATTACCCGGTTATCATTTTCTGGATGCTTATCTTCTGTTCCAGCGGATGACGTTGGCGCCCCAGGTCAGGCCCGCGCCGAACCCGACCGTCACGACGATATCGCCATACCGCAGGCGTCCCTGCTGCGCGGCTTCGGCCAGCGCGATGGGCACGGACGCGGCGGAGGTATTTCCGTAGCGGTCTACGTTGACAAAGACCTTTTCGTTCGGAAGGCCCAGGCGTTCCGCCGCCGCCTGGATAATGCGGATATTGGCCTGGTGCATGATGAGGAGGCTAACATCGCAGGGGCGCAGGCAGGCGCGCTTGAGCGCCTCCGTGACCACTTGCGGCACGACCTCAACGGCGAAGCGATAGACCTCCTTGCCCTTCATCCGAATGCAGTTGGCCTTCTGTTCCAGCGTCTCCGGCGTGAGAGGAGCGCGCGTGCCCCCGCCCGGTATCCAGACCGCCTCGACCCCGCTGCCGTCCGCACCGAGCGAGGAAGCCAGAATACCTTCGCCGGGCGCGCAGGGAGCCAGGACTGCCGCGCCCGCGCCGTCGCCAAACAGAATACAGGTCGCGCGGTCCTGCCAGTCAAGCTGCTTGGAGAGCGTATCCGCGCCGATGACCAGGATACGCTGCATGGCCCCGCTGCGGATAAACCCATCTGCCGTCGCCAGCGCATAGCAGAACCCGGAGCAGGCTGCGCTCAGATCAAAGGCCGCCGCGCGCCTGGCGCCGATACGATCCTGGATGACGCAGGCGGTGGCAGGCCAGATATAATCCCCGGAGGTCGTGGCGCAGAGGATGAGGTCGAGGCCGCCGGCGTCCATGCCTGCATCTGCCAGCGCGCGCTCGGCGGCGACAACCGCCAGGTCCGAAGTGGCACTCTCTGCATCGGTGACCCGCCGCTCACGGATGCCGGTGCGCGCCGTGATCCATTCATCGCTGGTCTCTACGCTCTGAGAGAGTTCGTCGTTGGTGAGGACCCGTTCGGGAATGCACATTCCCAGGCCAAAAATCCCGGCATGGAGGACGCTGCTTACCGGGCTGGCATAGGCGCTCTCCTCTTTGGCGGAAAGCGGCGTCGGTTTGGAGGCCATTCAGTTCAACTTCCTTATAAGGGCGGAGGCGGCGTCGGCATATCGCAGACGCGCTGGCGAATCGTCTCGATGATATTGTGCTGGATGGCGCGTTCGGCGGCACGGCAGGCGTTGGTAATGGCATAGGCATCGGAACGGCCGTGCCCGATGATGCAGATGCCGTTGACCCCCAGCAGCGGGGCGCCGCCGCGCTCCGCGTAGTCAATCCGCCGATGCAGGCGGCGCAGCGCGGGCATCAGAGGCGCGACAAAGGGCTTCATCCAGATGTGGCGGCTCAATTCCTCCTTGATCAGGCGCAGCACCATCTCCGCCACGCCCTCGCCGGTCTTGAGAACCACATTGCCGATAAACCCGTCGCAGACGACGACATCCACGCCGCCCCGAAAGATATCGCGCCCCTCCACGTTGCCGATAAACGTACATGGGCCGGCGTCGTTCATCGTCTGGTGGAGCAGCAGGTGCGTGCGCTTGACCAGCTCATTGCCCTTGTTGGACTCCTCGCCGTTCGAGAGCAGGCCCACGCGCGGCCTGTCCACTCCCACCACCGTCTGCGCGAAAACGCCGCCCATAATGGCGAACTCGAACAGGTTGTTCGGATCGCAATCCACGGTCGCCCCGGCATCCAGCAGCACCACCGTGCCCGAAAGCGAGGGCAGCAGGGCGGCAATCGCCGGGCGATCAATGCCCTTGATGCGGCCCAGGGTCAGCAGGGAGACGGCCATCACCGCCCCGGTGTTGCCGATGGAGACGAGCGCATCCGCCTGCTTCTCCTTGACCATGCGTGCCGCCACGACCATTGAGGCGTTGGGCTTGCGCTTGAAAGCTACCGTCGGCTGCTCGCCCATTCCGATGACCTCCGTCGCGGCCATGATCTCGACGTTGTCTGGTCGGGGACGGACATGGGCGAGCGCGGATTCCAGGATCGCCGGGTCGCCCACCAGCGAGAAATGGGTGTCGCTGCCGTGCGCCGCAGCCACGACGCCGCGCACGACCTCTTCCGGCCCCCTGTCGCCTCCCATGGCATCTACTGCAATCCGCATCGCCTCTTATGCCTCATCCTCCCGGCAGCCAGGAATCACGAATGCCCCTGCTGCGTATTGTCCTCGACCTCAAACACCTGGCGTCCCTTGTAGCGGCCGGTTGCCGGGTCCACATGATGCATCAGAGTATACTCGCCGGGTTTCTCGAAGCTGGGCACCATCGCGGGATGATGGGCCAGTTTATAGTGCGTGCGCCGCTTGCGCGTGCGCTGGTTGGAATGACGCCGTTTCGGTAAGGGCATGATGATACCTTTCTAACTTACGTTACGTATCCAGCTTTGCCGGGCACGGAAAGTACCCGGCTATGGGGCGGCTGCGCCGCCAAGCGTCCTTCGGACGCCTGCTTCCCCTTTGTTGTTCCGTCCGGTAGGATGGTTGGCCGTTAGGCCCTAGAGACGGGGGTTTTCAACCCCCGGCGATTGCTTTCTAAAAGAGAGGAACCAGGGCTGCGGGGGTTAGACCTCCCCGTTGCCTGTTTCCCCTTCGGTGCGTTTCAACAGTTGGCCGAGTCTGGCAAAGGCCGGGTTGATCGGCGCTTCCTCCGTCTCGGCTTCCCCGGTGGCTCGCCGCAAGACCTCCTCTGGAAACAGGTGGCACTGCTCACAGCGCCCGTCGTTGCGCAGGGGTGGCAGCGGCTGGGTCGGCTCCTCCAGCAGAATATACTGGCGGAGCATTTCGGTTAAATTAAAAACGTGGCCGTCGAATAGTTTACCCGCAATTGGGCTTTGATCTTCTTCCACGACCGTTACCGTCTGGGGCGTGCGCGGCCCGGTCGTGTGGAGCAGCTCGAACTGCTCCTCGATATCCAGCGCGACAGGCCACTCAAAATAGAGGCTGCAGCGGCTGCAAGGCAGCGCAACGGCCGTGGTCGCCCGACCGCGTATCAGCAGCGTGCCGCCGGTATTGGTAAAGGTAATGCGGCCTTCAATCGGCTTGGTGCATTCGACGTCCTCATCCACGAGCGGCGGCTCCTGGATGTCGTAGGGCACCTGCTTGCCGACCTCTTGCAGTAGTTCAGAAATATCCAGACGCATGGTCGCACCCTAAAAGTGGGGAGTCAGGGAGCAAGCAGCAAGCAGCAGGCAGGGAAAAAGCCGCGCGCGTGCGGTTCACCCCCCACGTGCGTGGGGAAATACCCGCTCCCTGTTCCCCACTCCTTCTCAATGGGGTCGTTCTAGCATGTCGCGTCCGCGCTGGATCTGGGTCATGGCTTTGCCGAGGACGGCTTCGAGATTGGCCAGCACGTCGCGGGCATAGTCATCCGCGCCCTGCCGCACCGCCATCGCCTCCTGGTGGGTGCGCGCCTGCAAATCCTGAGCCATCACCTGCGCCTGCTGGACGATCTGGCTATCGGCCACCAACTGTGCGGCCTGCGCGCGGGCGGCGGCAAGGACCTCCTCGGCAGCCTGGCGAGCCGCCTCCTGAAGATGCCGGGCTTCGCGCTGGGCCTCCTCGAGCCGGCCCCTGGCCTCCAGGTCGGCCCCTTCAAGCAGCCGCTCCGCCTCCGCTTTGGCGCTCTCCAACTCGGACAGCGCCGCCTCATGAGCCTCGATCAGGATGCGCTCGGCGCTCCCGCGGGACTCTTCTACGATACGTTCGGAGTCTCGTGCGAGTTTCGAGGCCCGTTTCATCTCTTCGGGCAGATTGGCCCGTATCTTCATGACAAGATAATGGAATTTCTCATCGTCGAAGCGGAACAGGATGCCTGCCGGGCCGCGCCGCGTGTTCTCCACTAGGTCTTCAAGCTCGCTGAGCAGCTTGAGGATATCCACACCGCTATGGGTGGGCGCGACGAAGCGGGGGGCATCTACCGCCGCGAAAGCGGCAGGCGGCGGCGCGTGCGTATCTTTATCGGTGGTCTCAGAGTTCACTTTTTCCGATCTCCGAACTTCCGAGTCGTTGTCGTAGGCGTTGTCCAACACTGTCTGGCACCAGTCCTTTTACCGATCCGCCGAGGCGGGCGATCTCTTTGACGATACTGGAACTGAGGTAGGAGTATTCCGCCCCAGTCATCATGAAGACGGTTTCTACAGCGCTGCTCAGGCGCCGATTCATCAGCGCCATCTGAAGCTCGTACTCAAAATCTGAGACGGCTCGCAGCCCCTTGACGATCACCGTAGCGTCCTGCTCCAGGGCATACTGGATCAGCAGTCCCTCGAAGGCGTCTACCCGGACATTGGGCAGCGGGGCGCACACCTCCCGGAGCATCTCCAGCCGCTCTTCGACGCTAAAGAGGGGCGTCTTGGCCGGGTTACGGGCCACGGCCACGATCACCCCCTCAAACATCGCCGCCGCCCGCTCGATGATGTCCAGGTGTCCGTTTGTCACCGGGTCGAAGCTGCCCGGCACTAGCGCGCGTGCCATGTTTTACCTAACCCCCCGGCCCCCTTCCCTTGTAGGGAAGGGAGGGACCCGGCTTGAGATGGTTGCGGCCCTCACCCTCAATAGACCTCACCCCGACCCCTCTCCTTCACAAGAAGAGGGGAGCGGGAACCGGGTTCTCCCCTCATCCCGTCCCTTCTCCCTGCAAGGGAGAAGGGAGAGCAGAAGCCGGGTTCTCCCCTTCCCCGCTACCCCTCCTCAATTCTAGGATAGAGGAGAAGCCGGGTCACCCCCACCCCTGTGAGCGGTAGCGAACGTATTAGGGAAGGGGGCCGGGGGGTTAGGTCAACTCCAACCCGTGCCGCATCCGTTCCAGCGCGCGGCGCAGCGGCTGATGTTCGGGCCGGGACAGCTTAGGGTCGGCCTCGACGAGCTGGAATGCGGTCTCGCGCGTCTCGGCCAAAATCTCCCTATCCTGAATAATATCGGCGATGTAGAGTTCCGGCATACCGCTCTGGCGGGTGCCATAGAACTCGCCGGGTCCGCGCAGGCGCAGATCCTCTTCGGCGATCTTGAAGCCATCGGTCGTGGCCGTCATTACCTCCATGCGCGCCCGCCCCTCCTCAGTCTTGGGATCGGCCATTAGGATGCAGAACGAGGCGTGCTGGCCGCGCCCGACGCGCCCGCGCAACTGATGCAGTTGCGCCAGCCCGAAGCGGTCCGCATCCTCGATGACAATGACCGAGGCGTTGGGCACGTCAATGCCGACCTCGATGACCGTGGTGGAGACCAGCACGTCCAGCTCGTGAGCCTTGAAGCGGGCCATGACCGCATCTTTCTCGTCCGGCTTCATCTGGCCGTGCAGCAGGCCCACCCGGTATTGCGGGAAGACATCGTTGGCGATGTGCTCGCTCAATTGCGTGGCGCTCTTGGCCTGGAGCTTCTCGCTCTCCTCGATCAGCGGGCAGACAACGTAGACCTGCCGGCCCTCCATCAAGAGGCGCTGCGCGGCGGCGTAGACCTGCGCGCGCTTATCCGGCGTCTTCCAGTGGGTGGTGATCGGTTTGCGGCCCGGCGGCAGTTCGTCCAGCACGGAGACATCCAGGTCGCCGTAGAGGGTCAGGGTCAGGGTGCGCGGGATGGGCGTGGCCGTCATCACCAGGACGTGCGGGCGCTCGCCCTTCTGGCGGAGGGCCTGCCGCTGGAGCACGCCGAACCGGTGCTGCTCGTCCACGATGACCAGACCGAGCCGGGCGAACTCCAGGCCCTCCTGGATCAGCGCGTGCGTGCCGACGACCAGCCGGGACTGCCCGCTCAGAAGCCGGTCGCGCACGCTCGCCTTTTCCTTCTGCGTCTGGCTGCCCAGCGCCAATTCCACCGCCAGCCCGAGCGGTTCGAGCAGGCGGCCCAGCACGATGGCGTGCTGCTGCGCCAGAATTTCGGTGGGGGCCATCAGAGCCGCCTGGCAGCCGTTCTCGACGGCCATCAGCATCGCCGCCAGCGCCACCATCGTCTTGCCACTGCCCACGTCGCCCTGGAGCAGGCGGTTCATTACGCGCCCGCTGCCCATATCGGCGGCGATCTCGGCGATGGTCCGCTGCTGCGCCCCGGTCAAGGTAAACGGCACGATCTCGGCCAGATCGGCCCGCAGGCGATCCAGTGAGATTTCGAAGGGAATGCCGCGCACATCGCGGCTGTGAGCGCGCCGCCGGATCGCCAGGAGCGTCTGCAGCAGAAAAAACTCTTCAAAGACCAGCCGCCGCCGCGCCGCCTGTAGGTCTTCCCAGCTCTCTGGGAAATGGATATTGCGCACTGCCGTCTGCGCGCCCACCAGCCTGTGACGCAGGATCACCTCCGGCGGCAGCGTCTCCTCCACCAGCGGCAGGTAGGTCTGGAGCACGGCGTCCACCATGCGCCGCAGCCGTACCTGGCGGACGCCTTCGGTAGCCGGGTAGACGGGCACGATGCGGTTGGTAGAGAGCGTATCGCCGTCCTCGCCCAGTTCCTCCCATTCGGGGTTCTGTATCTCCAGCGACCAGCCGACGCGCCTGGCCTGCCCGTAGACGACCACCGGCCTGCGGGACGCCGCCAGGCCCTTGAATGTCTTCTCCAGGTAGGGCTGATTGAACCAGGTGAGCGTGAGCGCGCTGCCCGTGTCGTCGAGAAGGGCTTTGGTGATCTGTAGGCGCGGCTTCGGGTAGGTCGTATTGACCGCGATCACCACCCCGCAGACGGTAACGAGCTCCCCGCTCTGCACCTCCGCCACGCGCCGGAACCTGGTTCGATCCTCCCAGCGGCGGGGGATGTGGCGCAGCAGATCGGCTACGGTGACCAGGCCGATTTTCGCCAGCAGCGCCGCCGCCTGCGGCCCCACGCCTTTGAGGTACTGAAGCGAATCCTCCAGGCTCAAAGCGCCATTTTTGACTGGTGGGGCAAGGACACGCGCTGGTTCTTGGCGGCCGGTGGGCATCGAGTCTCCTGCGCAAAAGAGGGTATTGCCAGATCGCCCTGACAACGTTGCGGTATTGTATCAGACGCCCGATTCAATTGTCAACGCTGCCCGCAAGAAAAGCGACGGCTGTGTTTACGCCGTCAGCCGCCATAGTATACCCTAGATTTTCCAAACCAGGACAGCGATTTTTGAACCACCCGCTGCACTAGAGACACGGAGGAAAAGCCAATCCTTCAACAGGATGAACAGGATTTTGCAGGATTTACAGGATTACACAAATTCAGGGTAATCCCTCCCAACGGTGTTGACGTATCTCCTCAGCAGGCTGCGTGAGATTGATCCACACGGCTGGGAGCATCTAACCCAAGTTGCTACCTAGGAACACGTTTGAGAGAGAATCGCTCTGGAAACCGGCTTTTGCATCACCGTTTGCCTTCTCGAAGAGGCAAGGTAGCAACTTGAGTTATCTACCAAATTCAGAGAAGCCCTGTTTTATTGAGTGGTTGAAATCCGGTTAATCCCGTTAATCCTGTCTAAATTGCCTTCAGAAGGCAGGAGTTTCAGAGGCTTATGCCGTACACAGTAGCCGTAGTCGGTCGGGCGACATACGCGAAGGGAAGCGCGACGCGCAGCAGTTGCGCCAAAGGAGAGCCTGAGATGCCGAAAAAGGCCGATATCGGCGCCAATGGGCAGGATGCCGTGACCGAGAAGAAGCAGCAGCTTCTGGAATTAACGGGCGGGTTCTGCGACGCCTATTTGAATGCGGACTACAAGCGGCTGTGCAAGAAGCTCATAGATAGGATGGCCAAACAGCGTTCCGTGCCCTTTCTGCGCGGACGCCCGGAGATATGGGCCACCGGGATCATTCATGCGCTCGGCACGATGAACTTCCTGTTTGATAAGCGTTTTAAGCCGCATGTGAGCGCACCGGACATCGCCGCCTATTTCCATGTGGCTCCGGGTAGCGCCTCCCAGAAAGCGGGAGCCATTCGCGAAATGTTCAATCTCAACTACTTCAATACCGAGTTCATGACCAAGCAGATGAAGGAGAGAATGGCCCCCACCTTCGAGCTGCTGGAGCAGGCGGCACAGCAGATCACTCCTACCTTCGAGATGGTGGGCCAGTTGGAGCAGATGCTTGGCGGCGGGCTGCGGATGTCCAATCCGGAGGGCGATGTCGTCGAGGGCGGGCAGTTCGTTGCGCACGAGTCGCCGGTGCAGTCCCGCTTCTATGACCTGGCGGAGCGCTACCAGCGGCAGAGGCCGTGTCCGGCTCTCGAACGGGATGTTCGTAAACTGATTGAGCGGGACCCGGATTTTTATGACTCCTATTTGATGCTGCGGGACATGCTCCGGCAGCAGGGACGGGAGGAGGAGGCGGAGCAACTGCTCAACACGGCCTATGAGCGGGCGCTGAGGCGCATTACGGACGCCGAAGGCAACTGGCCGCCGACGCTGGAATGGGGCTGGCTGGAAAACCGGCACATCATCCGCACGCTGCTCAACAAGGCGCTGGCCGAATGGGAGGCGGGCCGCACCGACGCGGCGCTGGAGTTGCTGCGCAAGCTTCTGCGCTCCAATCCGGGTGATAACATCGGCGCGCGGGAATATATTCTGGCTATCCGCATGGGCATGACGTTTGAGGAGTTCGAGAAGACGTTCCAGAGCCAGTTCGGCTACGACGCCCTGAAGATGATGGAGTGGTTCGATAAGAACAGCCGCCGCTTCCCGGACGAGTTCGATTGGTGGAAAAAGGCGGTAGAGTATGAGGAAGAATGAGCCGCTACGAGCGCGCCCGAATGCCTGAACAGAGGAGGACAAGTGCGAATGCAGCCTACTGCCCACCCCACTCCCCGCCTGCGCCGTTTTGCGCGGGCCGCACGCGACCCGGAGGCGGCCCGATGGCTGGCCGAAGTCGGCGGCGAGCGTCCTGCCCAGGCCGCCGACGGCGTGGAAGTGCTCAATCCGCGCGGGCGGGTGCCGGTCAGCTTCATCATTGACGACTCTACCTGTCTGGTGAACCTGGCCCACTTCTGCATTCCCCCGTTCGCCGAGGTCTTCCCAGGCCGCTACTTACAGCCCTGGAAGACCCTGCCGCGCGAGATACCCGATGCCTTCGTGCGGAAGTTTGGCGAGTGGTGCCATGAGCGGGGCGTAAAGGGCAAATACAGCATCGTGCCCTATCCGGCCTGCGTGGGCTGGATGGATCGGGAGCTTCCCGGCTGGTCGAAGCGGGAACTGGAGGCAAGCCTGGACCTGGTGCGCACGCTGATGGCGCCGGACTGGGACATCCACCCGGAGATGGTCTCCCACACCTGGGTGATCGATACGAAGACAGGCCGCCCTTACCCGGAACGCACGGAGCGGTTCATGGAGAACTGGGGCTGGACGGAGGGCAAGTCCGTCGATCAGCTTGCCGACTACCTGGCCTACGCTTTGCAGATCCTCAAGAATGTCGGCCTGCCGTGCGAGGGCATCACGACGCCTGGCGGGTTCGGAACCCAGGTTCTGCCGGAGCTGGCGCAGGCGACCTTGCAGGCGTGCCGCGATGTCTACCGCGCCGAGATCCCCCACTACTTCCGTCACCTCTTCACGGACGGGCGGAGCGTAGCGCCGCGCGTCGAATATGCCTCCGGCCTGGAAGGGATGGCCCCCGAATGCGCCGTCTCGATCATCGGCTGCACGGGCGATTGGTTTGGCGGCTGGGACGGCCTCTCGCCGGGCAATGTGGATCTGTTCATCACCGAGGATTTGCAGGGCGGGCGTCTGCCGGAGGTGATGGATCGTGGGGAGCCGGCCATCCTGGTCTGCCACTGGCCGGGCATCTACTTCAACGGCGAGGAGGTCGGCTTCACCATCTTCAAGGAGGTCGTGCGGCGCATTCACGCCCGCAACGACGACCTGCTCTGGATGAAGCTGAGCGAGATCGCCCGGTACTGGGCCGCCGGGGAGTTGACGGCCATCACGCGCGCCGCCGAGGGCGTGACGCTGCGCGCGCCGTTCGCCTGCCCTGAATTCACGCTGTGGGTCTCCGCGCCGCCGCAGGCCAGGCCGCAGGTAACGGCGGAAGGTCGGCCTGTGGAACTGCGTGAGGTCTCTGCGCCGGGGGACCTGGCGGGCGGCGCCTGGCTGCGGGAGGGCGAGGGCATCGCGCTTTGCTTTGATCTGGTAAAGGGGACGACGACCGTGCGGCTGTAGCGCTTTCGAGTGTTTTGAGAAGTGGGCAGGCTGCGAAAATCTCGCAGAAAGACCTGCCCGTTTTTTAGCCCTAAAGTGTTGACAAATTTTGAACTCTTCTGTATCCTAATATGTAGATATTAGTATACTTATATGGATGGCAGAGGAGTTAGCACGATGCGAAACCAGACGCGCTATGGAGGCAGCCCCTCTTTGGAGGGGGAGGATCAATGGACTCTTTCCGGCGAGAGACATCGTAGAGGTTGGGAACAGGAATTGGCGGTGGTTTCTCTACTGCCATCGGCCTGCCGTTGTACTGACGACGGCGCCAACCTGGAGGCAAGTGGAGTCGCTGCTCTGGGAGGAGATTCGCAGGCGCTTTCACCGAGTCCAGGCGCGGGCCGAGGCCGACCCTTCCCGGCCCAGGCTGGAGGGCAGCCTATTGCAGACGCGCCTGAAGGTCGCGGATGGGCATTTTGCGATGGGCCTTAGCACCGACGAGCCTGTCAGGTTCCAGGGCTTCCACGCGGAGAACCTGCTGGTCGTGCTGGACGAGGCGTGCGGCGTGCCGGAGGAGATCTGGGACGCGATAGAGGGCGTCTGCGTAGGACGCAATAACCGGGTGCTGGCTATCTCAAACCCGCTATCTCCCGCCGGTCGGTTTTACCAACTGTTCAAATCGCCGCGCTGGAAGACCTTCACCCTCTCGGCGCTGGCACATCCGAACGTGGCCGGGGAAACGTTTCTGTTTCCGGTTATTCCGGGAGCGGTGACACGGGAGGCGGTGGCGGATCGGATTGCCGATTGGTGCGAGCCGATGGGGACAGCCGAGGCCAACGTAGATGACCGGGAGACGTTTGCCTGGGAGGGGCGGCGGTATCGCCCGAACGGGCTGTTTCGCGCCCGCGTGCAGGGCGAGTTCCCGGAAGCGGCAGCAGACAGCCTGATCGCCCTCTCCTGGATCGAGGCGGCGATGGCGGGAAAGGAGTCAACCGAGAAGTCTTTGCCTCCTTCTTCCTTTCTTCCTCATCCGGCCTGCATCCTGGCGGCGGACGTGGCGCGGTTCGGCCCGGATGAGACGGTGCTGGCGGTACGGCAGGGCGATACGGTGACGCGGCTGGCGACGTATCGCGGGCTGAGCACGATGGAGGTAGCCGGACGCATTGCAGCGCTGGCGCAGGAGGAGCACGCGGAGGTCATCGCCGTGGACGCGGTAGGTATCGGGGCGGGCGTGGTGGATCGATTGGAGGAGCTGGGCGTGGCCGGGCTAGTGCCGGTGCAGTTTGGGGAGAGGCCGGTGGGTGCGCGGGAAGCCGATCAGTTTTTGAATCTGCGCGCGCAGACCTACTGGGCCTTGCGGGACCGGTTCCGGTCGGGGCAGATCCGGCTGCCCCAGGATGAGACGCTGGCGGCGCAGTTGGCGAGCCTGCGCTACCAGTTCGCATCCGCCGGGCAGATTCAGATCGAGAGCAAGGAGGAGATGCGGCGGCGCGGCCTGCCCTCGCCAGACCGGGCGGACGCCGTGGCGCTCTTGTTCTGCCCTACGCTTATCCTCGGCCCGTTTGCCGGCGTGTCGCTCCCTCGCGGACGGCATTACGAGCGGGCCGAGCCGGTGCACTGGGATGAGGTGACGCTCTGGTGACGACAGGCTGACCCCTGCCGCTGTGGGGCCTGCGGCCCGCTGCCTGCCTGCGCAGGCAGAGGCAAACCCTGGCTTCTCTGCTCCCCCTTCTCCTTTTGACCTAACCCCCCGGCCCCCTTCCCTAGGAGGGAAGGGGGTGCCCCGGCTTCTTCTCTCCCCTCTCCTTGTGAAGGAGAGGGGCCGGGGGTGAGGTCTGCTGGGGAGAGGACTAGAACAGAATGGCCTGCAATTCCCATCTTGCTGTAGGAAATGCCGGGCAAAATCACGAAGTTACCCCTGGACGAGAACTATCAAAGACGCCCATCCAGGGCGAATGAGGACGAAAAGAGAGATGATAGAAACGCGCAAACTCGGGCACAATGGCCCGGAGCTTACCACCGTCGGCTTTGGCGCCTGGGCCGTTGGCGGGCCGTGGAAGGTCGGCTGGGGGCCGCAGAGCGATGCGGACTCCATTGCGGCCATCCGCCGGGCGCTGGAGCTAGGCTGTAACTGGATTGATACCGCCGCCATCTACGGCCTGGGCCACTCGGAGGAGGTCGTCGGCAGGGCCATCCAGGGCTTGCCGCGCGACCAGGTTTTTATTGCCACCAAGTGCGGGCGCGTGCCCGACGCGACCGGCACGCCGCACGGCAATTTGCATCCCGACAGTATCCGCCGCGAGATGCAAGCCAGCCTGCGCCGCCTGGGAACCGACTACGTAGACCTCTATCAGATCCACTGGCCAGCCGACGAGACCGGCACGCCGCTGGAGGAGTCCTGGGCGACGTTGGCCGCGCTCCAGGATGAGGGCAAGGCCCGCTACATCGGCGTCAGCAACTTCAACGTGGAACAGATGGCCCGGTGCGAGCCTATTCGGCACATCAACTCCCTACAGCCGCCGTATAGCCTGCTGCGCCGCGAGGTCGAGGCTGAAATCCTGCCCTGGTGCCTCCAGAACGGCACCGGCGTTATCGTCTATAGCCCCATGCAGGCCGGCCTCCTCTCCGGCTCCTTCGACATTAACCGCGTCGCCCCGGATGATTGGCGGCGCAACAACCCGCTCTTCCAGGAGCCGCAGCTCTCTAAAAACCTGGCCTTCGTGGAGCGTCTGCGCCCGATTGCCGCCCGGCACGGCAAAACGGTCGGGCAGCTTGCCATCGCCTGGACGCTGATGCACCCGGCGGTGACGGCGGCGATTGTCGGGGCGCGGCGGCCCGCCCAGGTGGAGGAGAACGTCAGCGCGATGGGCTGGCGGCTGGCGGAGGCGGAGATGGCCGAGATTGAGGCTGCCCTGCGCTAAGCGACTAGACGCTCAAAGTGCGTAGTTGTCCGAGAGGGAGATTCTACGCGCTTTGGCGGCACGGCCACTTGGGGAAAACGCATGCCACCTATCAAATCAACGCCGCCGGACGCTTCCGAGGATCGCGGCCACCTGAGCGAAACCATTGCCATGCATCGGTGGCTGCGACTGCTCATCGTGGTGGCGACCTGCCTGCTGCTGGTGGCTGCCGTAGCGGTGACCGTGCGCCTGCTGGCAGCCATCCATCATACGGTGCTGCTGTTTGCGCTGGGCGGGCTGCTGGCCTATGCCTTCGACCCTCTGGTGGAGCGGGCGCGCGGGCTTGCCCGGCGGGGGCAACATCCGCGCTGGGCCGGCGTGCTGATCGTCTTCGGCGTGCTGTTTGGGCTGTTTTTTCTCGGCGGCGTGCTCTTGAGCGCGCAACTGACCCATCAGGTGCAGGTGCTCGTCCGCGATCACGCCGCCATCGAGCAGCGAGGACGGCAACTGCTGGCAGATACGGATGCCTGGCTGGCCGCACGCAGTATTCACGTCAACCTGGAGCAGTATCTGAGCAACCCGCCCTCCAATGTCAAGTCCTGGGGCGAAGTGGTGGCGCATAGCACGGTAAGCACGCTGGCGGCTCTATCGCGCTCGGTTGTGGAAGGGCTGCTCGTGGTGCTGATCGCTCTCTACTTCCTGCTCTACAGCCAGGAGATGCGGGAGCGGGTGAATGCCGCCTTACCGGAGCGCCTGTTGCCCTACGCTGTAGCGTGGGAGACGGACGTGAGCCGCGTCCTGGGCGGCTTTGTGCGCGGCCAACTGCTGCTGGCCCTGGCGCTGGGCGTGGCGGCGGCGGTTGCCTGCGGCTTGCTGGGCGTGCGGCTCTGGCTGTTGATCGGGATCTTTGTTGTGTTCGCGGCGCTGATACCGGTGGTCGGGCCGTTCATCGGCGCTTTCCCGGCGGTGATTGCCGCGCTGTTGACGCCCGCCGGTCACGGCCTGACTCCGCTCACGCGCGCCATTATTGTCGTGATCCTCTTCTTTCTCATCAACGAATTCGGCTCAAAAGTGCTGTATCCGCGCCTGGTTGGCGTGGCGCTGGGGCTGCATGAGGTGTTGGTCTTGTTTATTCTGCTGGCCGGATTTGAGGTCGGGGGCCTGTGGGGCGTGCTGTTTGCGGCTCCCCTAACGGCGCTGGCGGTGGTAACGCTGGTGCAGCTTTATCGGCTATGGCAGGGTGAGCCGCCGGTTTCCGTGGCGCTCGCGGCGCGGCGGGCTAGCATCAAGGCGGCGGCGCGCGGCACGCCCTGAGGGTGGCCCTAGCGATCAGCGGCTTATGCGTCAGCCCGCATTTTGCAGAGTGGATGCGGGATAATCCATGGTCAAAGCCGGACGGAGAACAAATTCTCGGTCCAATTTATTGTTCGCCTATACCTTAATCCATGCTTGTTGGCATGGAATTTGCACAAGGTTAAAGTTGCAGACTAAAACGAGGGTTGTACACATACGTTGAGGTCGGTGTTCTCAGAGGCAGTTGCAGTAATCCTCCTTCTATCTCAAGCAGGGACACGCGCGGCCAGAGATCCTCTTGCCGTAACGACACGCTTGAGAGACAACCTCATTGTCGTGATGAGAAAGGGAAACAGACATGAATGCTCGACACCTCTTTGCCGCCGCCGTTCTTGCAGGTGTACTCGGCCTCGCCTCGGTGCAGGCGGCCAACGCACAAGGCCCGATCCCGTATCCCGATCGAGGCACCCCCAATCCGGAAACCTATTCGTTCACTGCCGCCTCTTCCGGCGACTTAATCGCCTACTTCGCCGGTAGCACGGCCAGTTTCGACAACCAGTTGGGCGTGCTCGTCAACGGGGTTGCCCAGGGCGGATTCGGCCTGGACAACCATAGCAGCTCCATTGGACAGCCATACAATTTTGGTCACGTCAACGCAGGAGATTCGCTGATCTTCGTCCTGCATAACCTCACCCTGGGCGAGGATGCCTTTTCCGATCCGAGCCTGAACGTGTCTTACGATAACCCGGGTGAGACCCTTGGGCACAACCACGTGTACTCGACATTCTATACAGGTACGTCTTCTCAACAGACCTTCTTCCCCGGCGTACCGGCGGGCACCTACGTGGCCTTTGAGGACCTGCCGTTTCCGGGCTCGGACTTCAACTACTTTGATGAGAACTTCGTCTTCAGCAACGTCCTGACGAACGCGCCCCCTCCTTCTTCCGTTCCCGAACCCGGCGCCTATGCCCTTTTGGCCAGCCTGGGTCTAACCGGGGCCGCTCTGCTTCGCCGCCGCCGTGTCGGCTCGCGTCCGTAGTCGTTCCTGCGCCACAGACAGCAACCACATGACAACAGGAGTTGCTGCCATAGGAACCGGACAATCATCTCCGATTGGGGCGCAGGGGATAGAGTATCGCTGCCTTAATCGTGGTTTGAGAGGGGGCCTTCGTGAGGCAACCATGCCTGCGTAGGACGCTAGGGGAATAGGAGTAAGCCGGGTACGTTCTGTGCCCGGCTTACCTGTTTACCGCCTTATTTAGGTTGCTGTAGCTACCGCTTGGTGCGGGCGCTGGTGCTGGTGGACTGAGTCGTCGTCGTGGATTGCGTCCCTCCGGTGGTCGTGTTGGTGCCCGTTCCGGTGGTGCCGGTAGTCCCGGTGCTCGTGCCGGTGGTTCCAGTGCTCGTTTCGCTAGAGCCGGTCGTACCGGGAGTGGTTGTGGTTCCGCCGGAGGATGTTGTGCCCGACGTCGTCCCCGTAGTTTTCGACGTGCTCGTCGTGGTGTGGGTGCTGGTGCTGGTCGAACTGGAGCTGGAAGGGCTGCGTGGGGTTCTGACCACGGTTGTGCTGGTGCCGCCGGGCGGCGCCTCTACCTGGGTTTCCTGGCTGCAGCCCACCAGTCCCGCCACTCCCAACACAACCGCCAGAGTCAGCCAGCCTGATCGCTTTGTTACCATAGTTCTCTCCCTCTGGTTGCGCCTGTGGGTTTCGATCCTCACCGCCCTGATGCCCTCGGCTTCCCTGTTTGATTCGTTCTCTCGCCTCGGAATGCCCCGGGAGATTGGCAAAGGACATTAGGGCCAGTGCAATGCCTGCCAGACAAAAGCTTGAATCCTCACCCAGAGCAACTCCGGGTGCCATCGCGCATCAGACGAAGCAACGTCCAGTTGTGTTCCTTCGCTTATCAGGCGGACTGCGGCGAGAAAGCAGAATAGGATAGGCAAACTCGCTCCGGCAAATCGGGGTCATCAGCGATCCGAGGGCGGCACGTAGTAGACGAGCATAGCGCCGCCGTTTAGCACCGCAAGGGGCTGCTGGTTACGAAAGGCTGCCAGCCGTGCAGGATCGTCGGAGACGTAATGGAATTTGCCGATTTGAGGCAGGAATATCCCGGCCAGGTTGGTCGCGCCGATAGCGACGTAGCCGGTGGAGTCAGGGCGTGCGGGCGTGTAGCGGATGCCGTATTCCGCCGGGTCCACGCTGCCGTAATATTGCAGCGCGATCTGTTCCAAGTGATGCGCCCGCATATAGGCGCGCAGCGCCAGCAGCTCTTGGCCCCAATCCAGGTTGGACTCGACCAGGTAGCGGTACTTGTGCGCGGCGGGGAGAGCGAAGAGGGTATTGAAATAGGCCAGGTGATTGGGGCAGGCGAGCACGCTTTCGACGGCCTGCCAGCAGAGCAGCGCCGTGAGCGCGGCGGGCGCCCAGCGCAGCCGGGCCGGTTGAGGAAGGCGCCGCAGCGCGGCCAGGCGGCTGACGAAGACGCAGAGGAACGGATAGAGCGGCAGAATGTAGCGCAGGCCCAGGTTGACGGTATCTTGCAGGCTTAGGAGCAGCGGTATCAGGAAGCCCAGAGCCAGGCCGACCTCCGCCGCTCGGTCGGCGTGCGGCAGCCGCCGCCAGAAGAGCAGCGTGAGCAGCAACAGCAGCAGCAGCGGCAGCGGCGTCTTGATCAGAAAGACGGCAGAGCAGTAGGCGCGCAGGCCGTGCGGATAGAAGTGCCCGAAGAGGTAGGAGAACCCCGCGCGGTGTCCGCCCTGTATTACCGTGCGCAGCATATAGAGATAGGGACCGCCGGGAAGCTTCATCAGGCGCGAGGGATGATGGATGCCCAGATTGAACCCATACGCCGCCCAGATCATCAGCAGCAGGGCAATCCCCATCCAAAGGAAGTGAGCGAGCGGCGGCACTGCCGTCTCGGCGGGGAAGACGCCGGTCGTCGGCGCGCTGTGCCCATTGTCACCTACGGCGGCAGGCGAATGGAGAGGCTTTGCGTCTGTCGGCTCCGGGCCGCGCGGTGCGTCGGCGGTCCCGGCAGGCGAGGCCATTCTAACTCGTTCTGCGCTTTCCGGTTGTGGCAGACCGGCGCTCCCGGTAGGCGGGGCCGCGCCTGTCCTGCGCGCCTCCTTACGTCGGGCCAGGTACATCCCCGCCAGGAGGATCAGGCAGAGCGCCGGGCCGGTCACTTTCGCCAGCGCGGCCAGCCCCAGGCAGAGGGCAGTGACCAGCAGGCGGCGCGTGGAGGGAGCGCGCAGATAGAGCCAGTAGGCGTAGGCCGTGGCAAAGACCCAGACCGTGACGCTGGAGTCGGTGGTCACCAGGCAGGAATGGGCCAGCAGATTAGGCTCGAAGGCGAGCGCTGCCAGCGCCACCAGGCCGGCGCGCGGCCCGAAGAGACGCGCGGCAAAGCAGTAAACCAGCCAGCCCAGCAGCAGCGACTGGAGTAAGATGGGCAGCCGGGCCAGCAGCAGGATGGTCTCCGGGGCGTAGCCGGAATGGAACAGCAGCCGGTGGGCCGTGACGTTGGTGTAAAAGTCGTCCGCAGGGATCTGGAGCGTGTCGGCGGGCAGCGGCAGGAACAGCAGGAAGAGGCTGTTGAGATAGTAAGAGCCGACCGGGTGGTAGATCAGCGCTGGTATATGGGCGAAGTCGTAGCTGCCGGTCAGCAGAAGATAACGGCCAACGCCGACATAGAGCGCCTCATCCCAGGTGGCGGAGGCGCTCAGACAGTTCCAGAGGCCCTGCGCGAACATAAGGAGCAGCAGGGCCGCAACAAGCAGCTTGTGCCCGCGCGCACTCGTCGACGCTTGCGGCGGGGTGGCTTCGGTTCGTTGGACGGAGAGGACAGGCGCTCGCTCAAGCAACGTATTCCAGAACATAGTTTCCCCGACAAGTAGAGCAGGGCACGCCCTTTAAGCGGTAGACACTCCCAGTCGTGTGGATCAATCTCAAGCAGCTTGCTACTGAGGAGATACGTCCACACCGTTGGGAGGGATTACCCTTTAAGCGGCGCAGCCGGAAAATCCGCCATCTTTTGGCGGCAGGCTAAACCCTGCCGCTGTGAGGCTCTGCTAGGGTCGGAACTGCGCACGCTCGACTGCCAGGGACGCCGCTCAACGGTTCGCGGCTCTGCCTGGCGATCTCCGCCTAGCCAGGCCCGCTGCCTGCCTACGCAGGCAGAGAGCCTTGCCCACCTGCATGGGCGGAAAAGACGCCGCCAAATGCTCCATTAAGCGGCCAGTTCCTTGACGGCTTTGCAGACCGTCTCGATCTGATCCTCTGTGATCTCCGGGAACATCGGCAGGGAGAGCACCTCCTGGCATGCTGCCTCGGCATGGGGGAAATCTCCTGGCTGATAGTCCAGGTTGCAGTAGGCTTTTTGCAGCGGGATCGGCACCGGATAGTGGATTCCCGCGCCGATGCCCCGCGCGTTCAGGGCGCGCACCAGATCGTCTCGCCTTCGGGAGCGGATCACGTAGAGATGGAACACGTGGCTGGCCTCCGGCGCGACGTAGGGGGTCGGGAGGCCCATCTCGCCAAGCAGACAGGTATAGTAGGCGGCGGCCCGCCGTCGCTGCTCGTTCCAGGCATCCATGCGCCGCAGCTTGATGCGCAGGATGGCGGCCTGCAGCGTATCCAGGCGGCTGTTGAAAGCCAGGAAATCGTGCTGATACTTCTGCCTCTGGCCGTAGTTGCGCAACATGCGCAGATGGTCGGCGATGGCCGGGTCGTTGGTCGTTGCGGCCCCGCCGTCGCCATAGGCGCCCAGGTTCTTGCCCGGATAGAAGCTGAAGGCGGCCACGTCGCCCAGTGAGCCGACGCGCTGCCCCTTGTACTCAGCCCCGTGCGCCTGGCAGGCGTCTTCCACCACCTTGAGGCCGTGCCGGCGTGCCACCGCCAGGATCGCCTCCATGTCGGCCGGCTGGCCGTAGAGGTGAACGGGCACGATAGCCTTCGTCCGGGACGTGATGGCGCGCTCAACCGCGACGGGATCGAGCGTGTAGGTGCGCGGGTCAATATCGGCAAAGACCGGCGTTGCGCCCGTAAACGAGATGGCAGAGGCGGAGGCCACGAATGAGTTCGGAGCGGTGATGACCTCGTCGCCCGGCCCGACCCCGCAGGCCAGCAGGCCCAGCTGTAGGGCGTCGGTGCCGGTCGCCAATCCTACCGCGTAGCGTGCGCCGCAGAAGGCTGCAAACTCCTCCTCGAAGGCGCCGACCTCGCTGCCCAGAATGAAATCGCCGCGCTCCATAACCGCCTGCACGCTCTGATTGATCTCGTCGGCAAGCGCGCGGTACTGAATCTTCAAGTCCACCAGAGGGATCGTCACGGTTCTCCTCCTAAACAAGGGCAAGCCCTGCTTCTCTGTCTTTGTCTAATCCTGTAAATCCTGTTCATCCTGTCTAAAAATCTGGTCTTTATCCAGATGGCGGGGGCGATTGCCTCCCGCGAGGCTAACGCTGCGCCGGGGAGCCTGTCCCGGACTAGAAGGCATCGGCGGTATAGGTGCGGTCGCACTGGCCGCAGCCCCAGATCCCTTGCCGCTGCTCCAGCGGGTACCCGCAGTGGCAGACCCAGCCGCGCTGCCGGGCCGGTGCGCCGAGCATCATCGCGTGCGGCGCCACATCGCGCGTCACCACAGCGCCCGCCCCGATGAAAGCGTAACGTCCCAGCCGGACGCCGCAGAGGATGGTCGCGTTGGCGCCGATGGTCACTCCCTCTTCCACATAGGTCGGCTGCAGCCAGCTCTTATCCTGGTAGCGCGCCGCTGCCGCTCCCAGGCGCGGCGAGCGGGGATAGAGGTCGTTGGTAAAGACGGCATTAGGCCCGACGAAGACGCCATCGCCCAGGTGGACTCCCTCCCAGACGCACACGCCATTTTTGATCGTCACGTTATCGCCCACCACGGCGCCGCGCTCCACAAAGGCATGGTCGCCGATATTGCAGTTAGCGCCGATGCGCGCGCCGGGCATGACGTGGGCATAGGCCCAGATGCAGGTGCCTTCTCCGATCTCTTCGCTTTCGACCAGAGCCATCGGATGAAACACAGCGATCCTCCTGAGGGCCGTTAAGCCGGGCGGCGATTGGCGGCGTAGGGAGCGTCGGTGAGGAGCAGGCCGCACGCCGCCTGCTCGCGCCGTCCGAAATGCCAGCGCCAGAAGAAGCGACCGAACTCCTGGGCCGTGCGCAGCATCACTTTTGGACGGCTCGCGCTGGCGACCCCGCCGCGCCGGGGACGCATCGGGCAGGGCACCTCCGCCACGCGCAGGCCCAGCCGATGCGCTTTGACCGCCATCTCCGCTCCCATCACCACCCCATGCGTCTCTATGTCTATCTGCTCAAAGATGGAGCGGCGGTAGAGGTGTTGCCAATTGACGTCCCGGTAGGGCAGACCAAAGAGAAGGCGCAGGAGCACATGGTAGAACCAGGAGTTAAACCGCATGAGCGGCGTGTAGCCCAGCCGCTCCGGCCGCCAGCCCAGAATCAGGTCGCTGGCCGGCATGGCCTCCAAAAACGGGCGCAGAGTCTCCAGGGTCAGCGGGCTATCGGCAGGGACGACCATGCAGAAGACGCCACGCGCAGCCCGAATGCCCGTGCGGATGGCGGCCCCGAACCCCTGGTTGCGCGCGTGGGTTTCGACCCGTATGCGCTCGTCGCCGCGCCGGGGATACTCGGACAGGATCTCGGACGACCGATCCGTGCTGCCATCGTTGACGACGATCAGCTCCCAATCTACCCCGGAGGCTTCCAGGGCGGAGCGCGTCGCCTGGATCGCGTCCTCCAGGTTCGCTGCTTCATTATAAGCCGGCATCACGACCGAAAGCATGGGCATCTCTTTGCTCCTGCCAGTGCCTAAAGTTAGGTATCTGCTCACAGATAAGGCGACGGGCCTGCCCGTCGCCTGCCACGTCGAAACGCTGTGGACATCTTCTCGTAGACAAGGGATTGGAGGTCAGGCTGTTGTCAGGCAGACCTGCGCGCCGTCTCGGGCCAGGGACTCATCTATGGCCCGCAGCACGCGCACATTCATCACGCCGGCCTCCCCGGCGCTCAGCGGCTGCTGCCCGCTCGCAATGCAGCTCAGGAAGTGCTCCACCTGATTGCGCAGCGGCTCACTCGGGGCGACATGGGGGCTGATGATATCGCCATCGCGCACCAGCAGGCGGAAGTCGCCGAAGCTATCCGCCTCCTGCCGCGAGGAGGTGATCCCCTTCTCGTAGATGCGCACGCGCTCGCTGACGTTGAGGTCGTTGAAGACGATGCGGCGCTGGCTGCCCACTGCGACCACCTCGCGCACCTTGTTCGGATCCACCCAACTGACATGGATGTTGGCGAGTACGTTGCCGGGATAGCCCAGGGTGATGAAAGCCACATCATGTAGCGTATGGTCTAAGACCGTGGCGGCGTTGGCCTGCACCCAAATAGGAGGGCGATCTAGCAGGAACTGGCAGATGGCCAGATCGTGGGAGGCCAGATCCCAGATCACGCTGACGTCGGGGCGTATCGGTCCCATGTTGGTGCGGGTGCAGTGCAGGTAGTAGAGCGTGCCAAAGTTGGGATCGCGCACCAACTCTTTGAGCTTGGCAATGCCTGTATTATAGAGGAACGTCAGGCCGACCATTAGCGTCCGGTCGCACTGTGCGGCGGTAGCGACTAGATCCTCCGCCTCTTCGACCGACGTGGTCAGAGGCTTTTCTACCATTACGTGCTTGCCGGCAAGCAGCAGGCGTTTGGTTATCTCGTGATGTGTAGAGGCTGGCGTGGCCACCACAACCGCATCAATCCAGCGATTGCGCAGCACATCCTCCAGATTGTCGGTGACGGAGAGCAGTGGGAAGCGCTCGCGTACCACGCCGATACGCTGCGGATTGCCGTCACAGGCCACAACCAGGCGTGCCTGGGGCATCTCATGCAGCAAGCGTACGTAGTTCATGCCCCAGTAGCCACAACCAATTACCGCAATGTTTGACATGAACGTCTGCCTTCTTATTCGGGATGGGTGAGCGGGGCCATCGCCGGGATGGCCTGAGCTGGAATGCGGGTGGGGTCGTTAATTCGGTGTGTACGCGCAGAGTGAACAGACTACACCTGTTCTAAAGCTGTTGCAAGATTTATGCCAAAGAGGCAACTTCGAGGACGATGTTTGTCTTAAAAATGAGGGAAATTGGGCTATGGACGCTCGATGGGCGCAGATTCAGGGCACGGAGGCAGACAGAAGCCAGAGTCGGCCAATGGGTCAGGAAGGCTAGAAAAAAACGGGCACAGGACGGCTGGAAAATAGTAAGGTCCTGTGCCCAACCCTTTGTCAGGGAACATGCTGTCATAAGTATACACAGGCGTCATTACGGCAGCATTACCGCAGCATTACGGAGCATCGGCGAACGTGCACAGGGCGAGATGCGCCGTCCGCTATACCTGCTCGACAGACACGGCGCTATCCGTTTCCCAGGACTTGATCGCCGCCTCAATGATGAGCTGCGCTTTCAGGGCATCCAGGCCGGAGCCGTCTATCTGGTCGGGGGCTACCTGTTGCAAGTTCTGCTCGATCCAGCGGTTGATGCGGCTGCCAAACGTCTCTGCGAAGCCCATCATGCCGCCGATGTAGTCGTAACGTTCCGACTCGCGCGAGAAGCGGGGATAGAACTCCAAATGCTCGCAGGCTTCCCGAAGCACGAAGCGCGCGTTCGACCCGACCACCTCCAGCGTCTCCAGCCCGTAGCTGCCGCCCGCATCATAGCTGCCGGTAAGATGGCCGAGGATGCCGTTCTTAAACAGCAGATTGGCTTGCAGGTTGCTCCAGCAGACGCGCCTGCCGCCCGGCCCGTCGGGGCGAGGGCCGCGCTTGAAGATGGCGTGCACCTTCTCCACATCGCCGCCAAAATAGCGCATGACGTCTATCGAGTGGGGATGGAGCGCGCGGATATGAAACCAGGGCGAGGTTTCGTTGGGGTTATTGATCCACAGGGTCATGTTGATCAGGTTGACTTCGCCCAGGCGGCCCTGATCCACCCACTCCTTTGCGCGCCAGGCGGCGGGCGTAAAGCGGTGGTTGAGGTTGATGGCATAGCGCAGGTTCTTCTCACGGGCCAGGGCGACCATCTCTTTGGCCTTGTCTATCTCATTGGAGATCGGCTTTTCGCCCAGCACGGGAATCCCGGCATTCAGCAACTCCATGGTCGGCGCGTAGTGGTCGCCGCCGTTCTCCTTGCCGGCGGTGCACATGCTGGCGGCGTCAAGGCCTAGGTCGGCCTTGATCATGTCCTGGACTGAATAGAACGCCGGGCAGCCGTATCGCTCGGCAGCCTTATCCGCCCGCTCTTTGAGGATGTCGCAGACCGCGACCAGTTGGCACTCCGGGTGCTTCTGATAGATGGGGGCATGGGTGTTGCCGATTCCTCCCATCCCTACAACGGCTACTCTTAAAGGCATTTCCTGCCACTCCTTTCACTTCCGCGACTCGGCTTGCAGACGCGCCGCCTGATTGGGGTCGCCGATATGCAGCGTATCGTAGGCTTGCTGCGAGGTCTTGAATGGCCCGATCCCCGTATGGCCGTGCCAGTCGCCCTGGGTTAGCATCGGGTTAGTAAAGCCCGTCTCCTTCTCCCGCTTGGCTATCCACGCCTCCATGCGACTTCTCAGCAGCGCTACGACCTCCGACTCCTGCTGGGCCAGATTGCAATTCTCCTCCGGGTCCTCCACCAGGTTATACAGCTCCACGGGCGGCTTGAAGTGGAAATCAGGCTCCAGCGCCACGATCAGCTTCCACTCCGGCGTGCGCCAGCCGTGCTTACGCATCCAGGTGCATTCGGTGATATAGAACTCGCTCTCGTGGGAGGCCACCTCGCCGCGCACCATCGGCAGCAGGCTCCTGCCGTCGAAGTGAATGCCGGTTTCAATCTCGGCCAGCTCAAGAATGGTCGGCACTAAGTCCTTGTGCTGATTGAAGCCGGAGACGCGCTTGCCTGCCGGAATCTTGCCGGGATAGCGGATAATCAGCGGCACATGCAGGGTCACATCGTAGAGGCCGTGATGGTCGAAGTAGCATTCGTGGTCGTAGAGCGTTTCCCCGTGATCGCCATTAAGCACCACGATTGTCTCGTCCAAAATGCCGTGCGCCTCCAGCGCCGTGAAAATGCTCTGGATGCAGGCGTCCATGTAGGCAATGGCGCCGTCATACTGGGCGATGACGTAGTCTTTGTCGCTGATGCCGGGCGGCATCCAACTGGCGAAGAAGTCCCGGAAGGGCTTGAACGCCATCACCGGCTCCATAGATTTGTTGTTGGGATCGGTCTCGTTGCCGTGATAGAACATGCGCTCATACGGCTCCGGCGGCAGGTAGGGCGCGTGCGGGTCCATGTGCCGCAGAAACAGAAAGAAGGGCTTGTCCTCCTGCACCAGCCGATCCAGCTCCGGCAGGGCCACCACGTTGAGGTTCTGCGCCTTGGGGCTGCGGCCCTCATTCCAGCTTCCCCATCCGAGGTAGTCCAGATACTTGTCGAATCCACGCGAGCCGGGGTTGCCGCTGAAGCCCACGCAGGAGGTGTTGTACCCGGCCTCCCGCATTATTTCCGGCAGGGTCTTGACCTCCGGGCGCAACGGCCCTTTATGCCGCAGAGCCACCACCTGCGTGCTGAAAGCGTCCATGCCCGTGAGCATGGAGCTATAGGCGCTGGTCGTGGGGATGTGCGGGCTATAGGTGCGCTCAAAGAGGGTGCCGCCCTGGGCAAAGCGGTCTATGTACGGCGTGGTCAGGCGGGGGTAGCCATAACAACTCATATGGTCGGCGCGGAGGGAGTCTACGCCCATTAGCACGATGTTGGGCTTGCGCCCGGTTTGCGTCGCTGCCATGTCCCTCTTGGAATCCTTTCACGACGTTATGAAACCTGCCCCCGTCCGAGGGCCAGGTCAGTAGAATATTCACCATCGGCAAGCCGTCTCCCTTTGTTCGGTTTACGGAAATCTTTATCCGGGGGTAAGGAGCGCGCAGAACTGGCAGTAAAGAGGATTCTCGCAGCAACAGGCGAAGCCAACACTCTCTTCAACCTGGCCTGGTCTGAGCAAGCCCAGGGCCAGACCGCACTCGCCCTTGACCATGCCCGTCAGGCCGTGGCCCGCCTCGAAACCGTCCGCGCTAACCTCGGCAGCCTCACCCAGAACAAACAGAGCTTTCTGGCCAAATATCTTGGCGTCTTCTACTACTGCCTGCATCTGCTGCTGCGCCAATCCACACAGGCTGCCACCCAAGAAGCCTTTCTGCTCGCCCAACAGACAAAAGCCCGTGTCCTCCTGGACCTGCTTGCTGGCGGTAAAGCCGACTTCTCCCGTTTCCTCACCGACCAAGACGCCTTCCATCTTGCCCAACTTCAGCAGACCGCCCAGCACGCCAACGCCCAACTCCTCCAGGCCCAACTGCACAGCACCGACCCACAACAGATTGACCCTCTCCGGCAACAGTTGCAGCAGAGCGAGCAGGCGCTTCAGTCCTTCTCCGATGAACTGCTCTCCCGCTATCCCCAGCTTGCCAGCCGACAGCCGGCCAAGACGCTGACCCTGTCCCAGATTGCTGCTCTCCTGCCCGCCGATACCGCTCTACTCGAATACGTCATCCTCCAGGCAGGCACAGGCAAGCAGACGCTCGATGAAACCGTGCTGTTCTGCCTGACCATCCAGCAGGGCAAGCCACTGCTCCAGGTCTACTCCATTGCACGCACCCAGAAGCAGCTTGCCGAGCAGGTTTCTGACTTCCAGGCCGCCTGCTCCAACCCCAATCGGGACTACCAACTCAAAGCCCACGACCTCTACACCCTGCTGCTGGCCCCCGCAGAGAAGCAGTTGGCAGGCAAGAAACGCCTGCTCGTCTGTCCTGATAACGTGCTCTGGAACCTGCCCTTCCAGGCTCTCTTACTCCCCTCCTCCACCAGCCAGGGAGCAACCGAAAGGGAGGCGTTCCTCTGGCAGCGTTACCAGCTCAGCTATGCCTACAGCGGTTCCATGCTCGCCCGCATCCTCCGCGACCGCTCCGATCCCAAGCGTGTCCGACCGCCCAAAACCCTGCTGGCCTTCGGCAATTCCGACTTCGGCACCCTGGCTCAGGACGCTCCCTCTCCCCCTCCCGACGGACGGCCTCTGCTGGCCGACTCGCGCGACCTGTTCCAGCGCGGAGGCATCCAGCCTCTGCCCAACAGTCAGAAGGAAGTCGAAGGCATTCGCAATACCTTCCCTGAGGCCACTGTCTACACCGGCAAGCAGGCGCTCAAGCAGCGTGCCTTGCAGGAAGGCGGGCAGTACCGTATCCTCCACTTCGCCACGCACGGCCACTACAACGATGCTGCTCCCCTGTATAGCTTCGTCGTATTGGCCGAACCGCCTGTCAATTCCAGCAGCGACATGTTCCTGACCGCCAGCGACATTTTCTCCCAGACCTGGAAGGCTGACCTGGTGGTGCTCTCGGCCTGTGAGACCGGGCAAGGCCAGAAGGTCAATGGAGAAGGCATTGTTGGGCTGACCTGGGCCTTGACGGGAGCGGGGGTGCAGAGTGCGGTGGTCAGCCAGTGGTCGGTCAGTGATGCCAGCACGAGCCAGTTGATGCAGGGGTTCAATCGGAACTTGAAGGCCGGGCAAGGGAAGGCAGAAGCGTTGCAGCAGGCAGCGTTGTCCTTAATGAAGGATGGGCAGCACACTCATCCCTACTACTGGGCTGCCTTCATCCTCGTCGGCGACTGGCAATAAACGCGGAGAGCGGGCCGTCTCCCTTGTCCTTGCCTGTGGGAGATCGTTTCGGAGTCGTCAGGCGCGACCATTCTGGCGGTAGACTTCGGCGCAAAGCGCAACGGCGCGCGCCCCGTCTTCGCCGGTGGCCCTGAGCGGCTGGAGTCCGCGCACAGCGTCGGCGAAGTGGGCGATCTCGCGCTCGAAGCGGTTCAGGCCGCTCTCCTCATGATGCCGCCACACGGGCTGATCGGCGGTCAGGTAGCGCAGCGTGCCCTCGTCGTAATCTATCAGGCACGCGCCCGCCGAGCCATAGATCTCCACGACGTTGCGGCCCCCCGGCGTGCTCCAACTGGTCTCCACCACGCCAACAGCGCTCCGGCCCTCCAGGGCCACTACGGCCGTGTCCTCCACGCTTAGCTCAGGGTTTACCTTCAAGAGCTTGCCCGCGATGCCGTCAACCTCCCCACAGAGATAACGAAACAGGTCAATGCCGTGAATAGCCGTATTCATCAGCGCGCCCTGCGCTAATCGCTCCTCAGAGGCGAGCTTGCGGGTATCCACCTCGCTCCAGTAGCCGCTGAAGCGGCAACGGAACATTACGGGGCGGCCAATATCGTCGTTATCCAATAGCTCTTTGGCGAAGAGGAGGGGCGGGTGGAAGCGGTGGCAGAAGGCAGGCATCAGCAGGCGCTCGCGGGAGGCAGCCAGCGCTACCAGAGAGGCAGCCGCGTCGGGCTGGCCGGTAAAGGGCGTTTCGCAGAGGACGTTGGCGCCGGCGTTGAGGGCGGCGGTGGCGATGGCGGCCTGCTGATCCGGAGGCGTACAGACATCCACGATGTCGAGCGGCCCGGCTCCGAGCAGGTCCTCGACGCGGGTGAAAGCGGCTGCGCCCTCATACTCCAGGACCGTGCGCGCCGCCATAACGCCGTCCCGGTCGCACACGGCGGCGATCCGCACGCCGCTGAGATTGGCCCAGCAGCTCAGATGCACCTGGCCTGCGCCGCCGCACCCGACGACGCCTACGGTAAGCTCAGCCATCGCTCCACGCTATCCATCGTCGCCTTCCATCAGGCGCTTTAACGCCTCCACATGCAGGTTGCACTCGTGGGTGATAAGTTTGCGGAGGGTGATGCCGGACGGCAGGCCCTGCTGGGCGGGCGCGGCCAGCTCGGCGATGGCCTGCTGCGGCGTGCGCTCGCCCCGATCCACCGCAAGAATAATCGCGGCGGCCTGCTTGTCATTGACCTTCGTGGCATAGCCGTTGGCATTGAGGAACGTGAGCGTGGCAATAAACGCCGTACGGCGGTTGCCACTGGCAAAGGGCCGCTTGGAAAGCAGAGCGTTGAGGAAGCTGGCGGCCTGTCCCGGCACGTCCTGACTCTCGCCGTAGCGATATTGCGCGGCCATGCAGGCTTCCAGCGTCACGTAGTCATAAGGGTTGACCTGGCCGGTAAGGATATTGTTGATCCAGACCAGATCGTGAACGGTCAGGTACTCCATTTGCTGGTAGTCTCCCGGACGAGGAGAGGAACGAATCACGGGTACAGCCATAACGCAAACAGTCCTTCAAGCAAAGAGATGAGCAAATTTAGGTGGCCCCGCCCGGCCCGAAAGCATCAGGATTGAGCCTGCCGCTTTCGGGCCGGGCTGCCGGTAGCTTCCGTATACCCTATTTAGCCTAGCGGACGGTGCCCGGGCCGAAACTCGTCCCTTGCTCCATCAGCGGGGGCGTCACCCGCAGCATGTCTTTGCTGACCCGGGCCCCGGCGCCGGCATTGGCGCGTGCGATACGATCCAACCGATCCAGGATGTGCTTCGTGATGGGATCGGCGATCTGGAGGCGGTGAAAGCGGCGCAGGTTGTCCGCCAATTGAGTGTAATTGACGGCTTCCTCGGCGGGTATGTCCGTATCAGCGGCGAGTGGGTCGGGTCCGAGCGCGCGTTGAGCGGCATCGGCGATGGCATTGGCCGCCGGGCTGCGTTGCGCACGCAGCGCGCCGATGAGGGTCCGCACGGGTTCCACCACTGCTGCCGGGGGCCGGGCGACCGCCGTGCGCGCGAAGAACCCGGTGGCAATCGGTACGCCATACGGCTCGGTAACGGGTATCTCCCCGAATGACTTCTTCGCCTTGAAGAGCGGCCCGATGACGAAAAGGTCCTCATCGGGGTTAATATCATGCGAGGTCGTCACCGTCCGAATATCCACGACGTAGGCATCGTAGGGCGCAACGGGGGAAACCCAGCGCACTCTGCCCATCGCCAGCACGTCGGCGCCCTCCGAGTATGCCGAGATATCCACGCGGGCGTTGGTCGGCAGCGGATCGGGGAACCGAATCCAGGCGGTGCGCCCGCTGATGTCGGTAAGTATGCCGACCTGGGTGCCTGGCGGATAGGGGTCCACGCGGACATCACGCAGACTCTGTGCTCCCGCGGGAAGGGCCATTGCGGCCAATCTGCACCAGAGCGCGCCTGCGAGCAACCAAGTCCCGATACAGCGAAAAGCGGATTTCATGCCTGTCCTCCTGAGCAGACTTCCATGCAGGGCTGGATGGCGGATGGATTGCCCGCTCCGAGCCCGGATAGTAGGGAACTGCTGCCAGTACAGCGTACCCAATCGAACACTCTCTTGTCAAACACCGGAGAGCATTACTACAATCTGATTGGCTTTCTACCTGAAATCACATAGACACTCCCCGCCAAAGGAATCGACTTCGGCGCGGGTAGGCAGCGAGGGCTGCGCCCCCAGGCGTGTTACCGAAAGGGCGGCAGCGCGCGTGGCGAACTGGGCCGCGGCGTCCAGGGAGCCGCCTTCCGCCAGCGCCACCGCGAGCGCGCCCGTGAAGCAGTCGCCCGCCGCCGTCGTATCCACCGGCGTAACGGGCAGGGCGGGAAGCCGACGTAGGCCCTCTTCCGAGGCCAGCAGGCATCCCTCCGCGCCCAGCGTGATGACGACCGTGCCGACGCCGCGCGCCCGCAGCTCGGCCGCCACCTCCTCCCAAGTTAGTCCTTCCGGTGATTCCAGACCGAGCAGGTTGGCAGCCTCGTGCTCGTTGGGCGTCAGCAGATCCACCTGCCGCAGCAGTGGGCCGGGCAAGGGATGGGTATGGCGCACCGGGGCGGGATTGAGGATGACCTGCGTACCCGCCGCCTTCGCCGCACCGACCGCATAGGCGACGGTCTCCCGAGGGATCTCCAGTTGAATGACGACGGCCTGCGCCGCCGCGATGCTCTCCCGCGCCGCGTCTATATCGGCAGGGCCGACCTGCCCGTTGGCGCCGGGCGCGACGATGATCGCGTTCTGCCCCTGCGCATCCACGCCGATGAGCGCCACGCCGCTTGGCTGATCGGGGTCGCGGGCGATAAGGCGGGTGTCTACCCCGGCCTCGCTCAGGGCGGCGAGCAGGGCATCCCCGAAGACATCGGCGCCGACGCGCCCGACAAACTCCACCTGTGCGCCCAGCCGCGCCGCCGCGACCGCCTGGTTGGCGCCCTTGCCGCCGGGCACCGTGACAAACGCCCCGCCCAGAACGGTCTCACCGGGCGCAGGAATATGCTCCACGCGCACCACCAGATCCATATTCGCGCTGCCGATAACGACAATGCGGGGCGCTGCCGTCATCCTGCTTCCTTTCTGTATCCAACAAGCGGGAGTATCTATTGATCAGAGTTCGGCCTGAGCACTCCCAGGTCTCGCAGCCAGTCCACACAACGGTCTGGCCAGGTCGAACACGACTTGCCGCTCTTGCGCACTCCGAAACCGTGCTCCCCCGCCGCATACATGTGTAATTCCGCCGAAACCCCCGCCTGCTTCAAGGCCAGGTACATCCCTACGCTGTGGTCGGCCTTGGCCATGCTGTCGTCGCTGGCGTGCACCAGCATGACCGGAGGCGTCCCCGCCGGGATCCGAATGTAGGGTTGGAGCACTCCGGTCGCTTCGTCCACCAGATAGCCCGAATAGACCGCCACCACGAAGTCCGGGCGACAACTGACCGTATCTACCTCGTCTATAGGCTCGTAGGCGCGCTTATCGAAGTGGGTGGCCGTCGTCAGCGCCAGGTGTCCGCCTGCCGAGAAGCCGACCATGCCGATCCGGTGGGGATCAATGCCCCACTCTCGGGCCTTGCTGCGCACCAGGCTGAGCGCGCGCTGGGCGTCCAGGAGGGGTCCGGGCGCAGGCAGCTTTTCGGGCTGTCCGGGACGACGGGGCACGCGGTACTTGAGCACGATGCCGGTGATGCCAACCGAATTGAACCAGGCAGCCACCTCTTCACCTTCGAGGTCCCAGGCCAGGTTCCAGTAGCCGCCTCCGGGGCAGATGAGCATGGCGGCTCCGGTGTTCTTCTCCGGGGCGGGCCGGAACACGGTGATTGTCGGCTTGGTGACGTTGGTTATCCACTTGGCATCCTTGGTGGGGGCATCCGAGGGGTCACGGATTCTCTCCTCGCCAATCGTGCCGTAATCCCCCGGAACCTTGTCTGGCCAGACCGGCAGAACGAGCGGCTTTTCCGCGTCCGTTCCTAGAGACGCCAGGCAAAACCAGACGACCAGGAGCACGCATAATGTGCCTGGCATCATAGCCGATTTCCCTTCCTTAAGAAACCGAAACCAGACAGGGTCCGATTGTCGGTTTTCTCTCTATGGCTTGCCCGCGCTGCCGGAGGCCGCTCCCACAGCGGACTTGCGGGTGGCGCGTTTTGCTCTCTGGAGGGTGATGCGCGCGGCGGTCTCCTCGTCAGCCTCATTGCGCCGGATGGAGACGCTGACCCGCTGGCCGGGCTTGAGCGCGGCCAGCGGCAGCGTCTTGCCGCCCTGGCGCACCTCGGTTTCTTCCGTGTAGGGCAGGATGCGCGTCTCGCCCGCCGCCGTCAGCAGGGTGATCTGGTGCTGGGTCGTATCCAGACCTTGCAGCGTGCCGTGGAGGCTGCGGGCCAGGCGTTCCTTGAGCCGGGCCGCGGCCTGCTCGCTATCGGCAACGGCCCGCGCCATGATCGCGCCGTTGGGCAGGCCGCGCGGCACGATGTAGACGGTCTCTCCCGCCTTGAAGTCCTCCGGCGCCGCCTCTTTTCCGCCCTTGCTCCAGCGCGTCTTGTCGCTGATAACGTAGGAAACCTCGTCGCCGCCAAGCGAGGCGACCAGGCGGTCCTCGGAAATCTCTTTCACGGCGACGGCCTGGGTTTTGGTGCGCAGCCCTTTCAGCCATTGCGCCGTCTCCGGATCGGCCATCTCGCCGACTTTAGGCGGCTCGTCCCCGCGCGCCTTGCGGACCCTAAGCGCCACCACGTCGCCAACCTTGAAATCGGAGAGTTCTACTGGGCGCTTGTTCTTCAAGATATGCGTTCGGTCGGTCAGGGCATAGGTGACCGTTTTGCCCGTCCTCTCTTTGAGCGTGAGGGTTTGTGCCGTCGTGTCTATGGCCGCGATCTCGCCCGTTTTCATATTGGCCGATTTCACGGCGGAGCGCACCCGCTTTGGCTTTGCGGGCTTGACAACGGAGGGCGCGGCGTTCTGGGCCTGGGCGGCAGGCGTCAAGGCGGACAGGGGCAGCAGAGCCAGCGGGATCAGCAGGACAGCCAGGCAGCAGCGCAATTTCCAGGTTCGCATGGGCGTCTTGTATCCTTTCGTACAGTATGAACAGCGAGGGGGATGAGACGTAACAGCCCAAACCGGCGGTCCTGCGCGCGCCCTATCTGGAGACTGCCTGGCGACCGGGGCACACAGCAGGCCGCGGCTTCAGCAGGTAGTTCGCCCGCCGGAGAGGCTTTTCCTGCGATTTTGCCCTCTTTTTGCCCGGTAGGAAGGAAATTTCAGCCCAAAAAGGCCCGACCTGCTTTCTCAAAGGGAAACAGTCCGGGCCTGAGAGTGCTTGTATCGTGCCAAAACGCGGCAGGGGAGGAAATCGTTATGGTTCTGCCTGAAGCTGGAGGTAGGCTTCCCGGATGCGGCGGACGTGATAGGCGACGTTGGCGGAGGTGCATCCGACCAATTCGCCCACCTCGCGCCAGGTATAGCCTTCCAGCAGGCCGCGCAGGATGCGCCGCTGCGCCGTGGTCAGGCGAGACTGCAACAGGCCCAGATCCAGGTCGCCGCGTGCATCCAGGTAAGAGAGCGTGTGCGTCTCTAGCTCGGAGAGCGAAACTTGCCTGCGTCGGCGCTGCCAACGAATGGTATCCAGAATCCGCCACCGGGCGCGTTTGAGCAGGTGCTGCTCCGGCGTCCCGATGCTCCTATCGAGGCGAGGCAGCATCTCCAGAACGGCCAGCCATGCCTCCTGGCGCAGATCGTCCTCCTCTACGCCGCTCTGCCGCCCGAAATAGGCGGCCATTTTTTCAATGCGAGGTCGTAGCGACTCCAGTAATTGGATTTGTAAGGGCGAGACTGCCTCGCCCGCCATATCAAGCCAGGGCTGCATGCGTGTTGCTTCTCCCAGTTTCCTCAAGACGGCAAAATAAAAAGCCCCAGGCGCTGTCCACCTGCGGCTTCCTCGAGGCGAGACGAACCGTGCGCGGCATTGCGCCGCACGGCCCCTGTGTCTCTTTGGGAAGAAGCAATCGGGATTAGAGATAGTCTCCACCCGGCAGCCGTTTAAGCCGTATCAGGGTGAGACGTGATCTCCCGGTGGACAGGGCCAGTATTCGACAAGGGTATCGTTTGCTTGTACTTGGACCGACATTCAATCCACCTCCATCACATAGATTTGCGTCTCTGCCAGCGGGCGGTGCCAGCAAATGTCCCTGCGGCGGTAAGCGCGGGACAAGCGGAGGACGCATTCATGAACCTTATCGTCAGAACAGAGCGCCTTGCTAAAAGACCGACAGAAAATTCACGAAAAAAGTTTCAGCGAAAGTGGCTCTCTTTCCAGCATCCTGCTGCTACATCCATTGCCGGGTAATTCTTGCCTCTGCCCTACCGCCTGGTAATCCCTCCCAACGGTATTGACGTATCTCCTCAGCAGCAGGCTGCTTGAGATTGATCAACACGGCTGGGAGTGTCTACCTACCGCCTGCGCGAGGGAAGTTACCCTTATTGAATCACTGTGGCGTCGTAGGATTCGCCGCTAAATAAAGGATTGGCCGAGTCCGCGACGATCTTGGTAGGATCCCCACCAGGGAGCAAAAGCCCCCCGGCCAGATGATTTGTGCTTGTTCTCAAGATCATCACCATCCGGCCTCCAGCGGTCGGGGGCGCGTTCGGAATGGGTAAATCCCCCACTATCTCCTCGATACCAGCCAGCCTCCACTCATCCGCCAAAGATTCGTTTCCCCTTGTCAGATGGACGGCGAACCGATGAGAGCGGCCAATCCTCTCGGCGGTGCCTGTAAACTGCGCGCCCGCGCCTTGCTTAAGGTTGCCCCAGCGCACCGAAAGCTTGTCTCCCAGGACGAAGGGATTGGCAAGGCCAGGAATAGCCTTGAGCGCTGTTGCGTCCTGGATGGGGTTCGTTGCGTTAAAACTGTTACTTCTTCCGTTGAGATATTCCACAACGAGCCCTTCAAGATAGAGAGTTTTCAGGTTGGACAATCCCTGGAGAGGGGTGAGGTCAACGATTTCATTACCAGCAATCTTAAGCTCCTTCAGCAGGGTAAGAGCGCTTAAGGGTGAAATGTCGCCGATCCTGTTATAGGTCATATCCAGGCTTACGAGACTGGTGAAATGTTCAATCCCGCGTAGATTGAGGAGTTGGTTAAAGGACAGGTCAACCCTCTGCATCGTGGGGGGCAGCATCGTCGGCAAATGGGCGATGGAGGTCAGGCCCGATTGCGCGGCCTCGGAGTTCCCGCCGGTGAACGAAATTTCGGTCAACGTGTTGACCGCTGTAGCCAGGGCGTCACCGCGCAGTTTATCCGTCTTGGCCGGGTCGCCGCTCGGATCCACTATGGCCTCGAAGTTGCTCAGTCGGGACTGCGCATTCAGCACGATTTCGTTCACCAGTTTTTGATCCTCTCTGAGGGTCGTGGGGTCATTACGAAAGATGTACCAGTCGGCAAAACTGCGTTCCAGCCCCATGTTTTTCTTGCGCAGAGTAATACTAGGCAAGACAAGCGGCGGGTTGACCTTGGCAGGGTCGAAAAATTGTGGAGGGTTAATCTGCCCATTTGAGAGCCGGACGGCATGGTCTATAACGGCATTAACGGCCTGTAAATAGACACCGGCCGCCGTCTGTAGTGTCATGGCATCCGGAGGATCCTCAAAAAAGTCGGGGTTGTCGTGGGCAAACATCAAATCGTTGTACTGTTGAAGGTATTGCAGCTTCTTCTGGTCGGCATCGGCCAGGGCCATTAAGAAATCCTCCTGCTGCTCCTTGGAAGGCAGAGGGATGGGAATGGTATCGTAGGTGGCGACTTCTATCATGTGGGGAACCGGATGGTTCATGACGGCGGTGGGAAGGTTATGCAGCCTGGCCTTGACTTCATCCACGCTGAGTGTGGTACCGATTTCGGCCTCCCCAGCGCCGCCGCTTTGATAATAAGTTACATGGAACTCTGCCCGCGAGTGCTGTTCGCTGTTGGCTTTATTTAAGGCCCCGCTGAAGGAGCCACCTGCAACACCGCCGTTGATTTCCATTTGGAGTTTTACGGCCAGATCCGTCTGAACCGAGGTATCCACGGAAGTAATTCGCATAACCGCATAGAACTCGCCACCGGTGAATAAGCCACGCACAAACGAATCCCCAAAGGCCGTCTGGAAAGCGTCTATCTGATTGCTGTCTAATAGCGCCTTTGCGTTCTGGCTTATCCGAAAGTTATGGCCTCGGGTGATTATGTTGGTAATGACCATATGCGCCACCACAAACGTGGAAACCGAGTTATAGCCCGTTTTTTTGGAAAAATCCACTTTAGCGCTGCCTGAGGCGAAGGCATAGTGGCCCTGCACCTGTGCCGATATATTAAGCGTATCCATCAACTGGTCATGGGTGGTGACGATATCGGCGGTCGCGCTGGGAACAGTCTGGCCGGGGTCTCGCGTGGGCGTATCGAACTCTAAGGCCGTGCCCACGGCAAGGCCCGTGTCGCTATTGAACCCCATACCAATCTCTTCGTTATTGTATAACAATTGCCGAACCTGGGCCACCTTTGTTGGCATATTGCCTCCTACCTCCAGAGATCCTGGCACAATCCAAACCGCGCCGTGCCCGGTGGAGCAAAGCCCTCATGTTATTGTTCGCCCCGGTCCTGGGTACGGGCACAGGAGCGAACAAGCCGCGCGAGCCCAGAGGCTCCGCCCTGGCAAGTCGGGAAAACCGCCTAAAATCCGTTTCCCTCTACCAATTCCAGACTGCCACAGGCATCCGTGCGCCAGCGGGCGATAACCCATGTGGAGCGTCCCATCGCGTTTGCGGCCTGACGGGCCTGATCAATCGACTTGAACAGGGAAGAGAAGCGGAATTGACACCCTTCTGCCTGGTAATCTATGCCCATGGCACAATAGATTTCCAGCGAGTCCTGGATGCCCAATTGCGCGAGTTGCTCGACGAACTGCTCGCCAAGCGTGCCAAGAGCATTTTCCGGGGCCTGGTAGTGAGTTTGTAACGACACCGAGGCTTCGATAAAGGCGACCACTAAACCGGCCACCCCGCGTGCCAGATGCTTCAAGACCATTTCCCCCACGGCATGGACAATCTCCCCACCGGTAATGACGCCCTCCACGGTCCCAGGCACCTCTTCTCTGGCGTCCATGCACTCTGGGGAGACGGGAATACCCTCAGCAGCGTACTGTTGGCCTACCAGGCGTCCCTCGTTGAAGGCATCCACAAGGTCGGGGGCGATGACGGCGGGCGGCGCATCCGAGTAGGCAGGACCGGCATAGCCATAGGCCAGGCCCATGCTCCATCCGGCTTCGGCGGGGGTGCCGGCATAGGGGTTAGTAATCATAGCTCCTCCTCTCATAAACAGGGCATTATTACTAAATTCGTAACGAGCTATGATTTCCCTTCTACAATTAAGCTAGAATTTTGACAAACACCTTGCGATTTGAAACCGGCTTTTTCAGCGTGTATAATGGATGGGAACGTTATTCAGTGAAGGATTGAAGCAAGCACGATGGATGTACGAGAACCAGTGACCCGCGAACAGCAGATGGCCCTGCTGGAAGTTTTCGATAACCCGCGCCCGGAGCGCGATTACCGTATCGTTCATACCTGCCCGGAGTTTACCTCGGTCTGCCCGAAGACGGGTCAGCCGGACTTCGCCACGATTACGATAGACTACATCCCCGACCGCAAGTGCCTGGAGCTCAAGGCGCTAAAGCTCTACTTCTTCGCCTACCGGCAGCAGGGGATATTTTATGAGGCGGTCATCAATCGCATCCTCGATGATCTTGTGGCCGTCTGCCAACCCCGCCAGATGACCGTTCGGGGCGACTTTAACGTGCGTGGCGGGTTCTCCTCCGTGGTGACGGCGGAGTATCGCCAGGGCGAGGAGGCCGGAACCGGTCGGTAGTTTCCTGGTTGACCTAACTCCCTAAAGCGGCAGGCTAAACCCTGCCGATCGGGGGCGCAAAGCGCCCGTCGCCCACCTACGTGGGCGAGAAGTGCATTTTGCCCGCCTACGCGGGCAGAGGCAAACCCTGGCTTCTGCCCTCCCCTCTCCCAATTTTTAGCCGCCCGAATGACTGCCCTCCCGTCGGAAGACGCCAGCTTGCAGCCGCGCGGCCAGCTTCGGGGGCGCGACCACAAACGGGGCGCGCGTCTTGCCCTCACGCAAGATCACATTCAGATCCAGTGGCTGCCCCGTGAGGTAGGCGGCGATGCAGCCGGCCTCCCTGGCAATACAGAGCGCGGCAGCCATGTCATACGCTCCCTCGCTCCAGCCGATCAGGCTGCAAAGGGTTCCCCGCGCCGTATAGGCGATGTCGGCAGCGATGCTGCCCAGGCAGCGCACCCTCCCCGGCAGCTCGGAAGCATCCAGATGCTTGATCGCGGCGCTGGTAAAGCCCAGCGTATCCTCTGGATGCAGGCTGTCCCGATCTTTGGCCTGAAGCCGTGTGCCATTACAGAACCCGCCACCGTCACGCACACCCCAGAAAAGCTCGTCGGTGCGCGGCATGTAGAATGCGCCCGCTACAGGCTGTCCTTCAAAAATCAGCCCGATGGAGACGCCCCAGAAGGGAATGCCGAAGACCATGTTGGTCGTGCCGTCAATTGGGTCTACAGCCCAGAGCGGGGCCGTCTCGCTGCCGTGCCGCCCGAACTCCTCCCCCAAAAACGCAAAATCGGGGTATCGCTCCGCCAGCCGCTCCTGCACGAACTGCTCAACCTCGCGGTCTATGTTGGTGACGTAGGAGTTATCCGCCTTCAGCTCGGAGCGCATTTCCGCCAGCATCCCTGCCGCCCGCAGTCCCGCCTCCTTCGCCACCAGCTTCACAAAATCAAGGTCAACCTCTATCAATGATCACTCCTCATCTGCGCCTTTTGCGGGCTCCTCTATCCAGCGTTCCACGATTTGCGCTAATTCAGCCGCTTGCTTCAGGCAATCTACCGCGCGCCCAAGCAGATAAGCGGCTTCTGCAGGATCGCTCTGTTCGGATGCCTGAGCTAGTAAATGTCTTGCCTTTTCGGTTAGCTCTATACTCCTGGATAACTGCTTGTGATCTAATCGGTCCAGCGGGCGCACGGGGCGCGGCCGCAACTGCGCCCACCCGGAAGGCTTCCTGTGGGACTGGGGACTAGAGTTCTTATCGAGAGCTATGGCCTCAAACCCATGCTCTTCTAGCCTCTGGAGAAGTGCATCGCGGAGAAGGCTCGTCTTTTCCTCTTGCTCTCTTACCTGGTACGTGCCCGATGGCGTTGTTAAAGTTCTGCCAGGTCTCAGAAGCATGGGTACCTCCCCGCCAAAGTAGGGCTTGTCCGTCGCTCAGGAGCTTACCTCTGATACCGATTTTACCCGGAGAGTCCCCTACTTGCCGCCGGCGACGGCCTTGAAGTAGTCCTGGACGAGGCGGCGGTATTCGACGGGATAGCGCGAGGCGGCCCGATCCGTGCCTCGGGGCGGCGTGCCGGACGCTGCGGCAGCCTTTTCCTGGAGGTCGCCGTTTAATTGGCCGCTGCGCTCCCCAGAAGGCCCACTGCCCTTAGCCGTACGGGAGGGAGAGAAAGCCCCCCGCAGGGTCCGGCCTGTTCCCCCGGCCTGCTGCACGCTGGCTCCCGTTCCGTCCCCAGAGGCGCCGGGCCGCAGCACGCTGTAGCCGCCCTGCGCGCTGCCTTCGCTCACGATGCGAGCCGAGGTCGGCTGCCGTCGATCCGCCGCTTCCAGCGTGCCCTCCCTATTCTCCCCCGCCTCCCAGATTACCTGCCGGAGTTCCCGCGCGGCGACCTGAGCGTGCGGCGGCAAACGGCCCGGCTGGGACGCCGAGAGCGCCGCCTGCATGGCATTCTGTGCCCGCGCCAGGGCCTGCGCCATGCGCGCCAGTTGGCGCTGCAAGCCCTTGTCCTGGCCGTGCTGCGCGGAATCTCGGCCCAGCGCGCGCATCTGCCGGGCCAGGTCGCGCGCCCGCTGCAGCAGGTCGCGCTGCCGCCGACGCAGCGCCGCCGTCTGTCGGGCGGGATGGTCCTGCCGGGCATTGGCCGCCATCTCTGCTGCGAGCCGGGCCTGGTCTGCAGCCAGCCTGCGCAGAGCCTCCAGCGGAGCCCGGTACGGCGTGGGTATCGGGCTGGCTTGAGGCGATTGTGCCGGCGAATTCGAGCCTTGCCGTTGGGCGGGCAGGGCGTCCACCTGAATCCAGAAACGCCGGGTCTGGCCGGTATCGGCGACGACACGGAACCAGGTGGCGCGCGTCAGGCGTTCCAGCCGCGTCGTGTAGAGTCCGGACTCCACCGGGTCCAGAGGCGCTATCTGGCCTGCCTCGCCCGCCAGACCGGTCAGGAGTTCCACGCGCCGGGGCATTAGCCCGGCCACGCGCACGGTGACGGTCACGCCTTCGCCGGGGCGCACGTGCGCCCCGATGGGCGAGACATCGAAATCGGTGAGGGTGAAGGGCGGATAGTCGCCCCAGAAGGCCAGGAAGCGGGGCAGCTCGAAACGGTAGGCACGAGGGAAAAGCAGGGCGGTCAACAGGAGACCGCCGAGAAGGCAGAACAGCGCGCGGCGCTCACGCCGCAGCGGAGCGCGATCCACCAGGTCGGCCACGGGGAGACGGGCCGCTTCCCTTTCGGCCCGCGCGATCTCGCGGCGCAGGAGAGGCGCCTCCGGGAGGTCGGGGTGCCGGGCGAGCAGAGGACCAAACTGGACGGCGTGGATGAGGGCGTTATCCAGCTCCGGGCGCTGCGCTTCGATTTCGCGCGCTATCTGCTCTTCGCGTGGAACCTGCTGTGCCTGCCGCCAGGCGCGCGCCCCCGTCAGCATCTCATAGGCGATCAGCGCCAGCAGGAACAGCCCGCGCAGCGTGGTCGGCCATGGCCAGAGCATATCCAGCGTACCAGCCGCAAGCAGCAGCGCCAACACCCGCCAGGCGACCGCACAGCCCTGCGCCGCCAGGCGCACTTTCGCGCGTAGCTGCCGCACGGCGCTCAGCGCGCCGGCTGTCGCCGTGATGGAACCGACCATCGCCCTCCCTCGCTGTGCCCGGCCCTGCTGGATGCGGACAAGGGGCATTGGTTGTCGCTATCAACCCGCCACGCGGACAGAGAGATCGGCTCCGTCCCTGACGACGGCTTTCGGCATGACCGGGGGAGGCGCCGCCAGCGGGAAGACGAGGTGCGCCCGCGCGCCGCCGTCGTTTTCAAAGGTGATCGTTCCGCTCAGGTCGCTGCGCACCAGCGTCATCACCAGTTGCAGGCCCACGTTGGCATCCCGTTCAGGGTCAAAACCCGGCGGGAAGCCCGGTCCATTATCCTGTACGAGCAGGTGCGCGGCGCCGGCCGCCGCATCCGTCCAGGAGCGGACTTCGATGCGACAGGCGCCTTCGCCACAGTGCTTGAGAGAGTTGAGCGCCAGCTCGTTGACGATCAGGGCCAGGGAGGTCATCCGACGCATCGGCAGGAACATAGAGGTCAGATCCAGCTTCAACTCGACGTCGCGGTATGAGAGCGTGACCAGCGGCAGCAATTTCTCGATTACCTTCTTGCTGTCCACCGTCTCATCTTCGGCGGCGTGGCTGAGCATATCGTGGACAAGCGCGATGGCCTTGATCTGGGTGATAGTGCGCTGCAGCACCTGGCGCGGCACCATCTCCCCAGCCTCCATCAGCTGCATATCCAGCAGCGAGGAGACTGCCTGCAGATTGTTCTTGACGCGGTGGTGCGTCTCCTGGATGGAGACGGAGAGCAATTCCGCCTTCGCGCGCTCCTCCTGATAGAGCCGTGCGTTCTCCAGCGCCCCGGCGATGCTGCCGGCCACCTGCTCGATCAGGCTGAGGGTGTGGGCATCGTAGCGGTTGGGAACGGTAGAGGCGAAATTGATCGCTCCGATGACATGGCCGCGTGCGATGAGAGGCGCCATCACGAACGACCGCACGCCGATGGCCGCCAGGGCACGCTCATGGACGGTCAGATGGTCTGGCTCGCAGGCCAGATCGGCGATATAGAGCGGCTTGGCGGTTTCCAGCACCCGCGCGATATGGGAATCGGCGATGGGGTGCAGCTCGCCATGCTGCCAACCCACTAGATCGCTGCCGGCGACGTTGATAGTGCGCGTGATCGTCTGTTCCGACTCCAGCAGAAAGATGCTGCAGCGGTCAAAGGTGAGCAGCTCGCTCAGGACGTCTTGAAACGCGGCTTGAATGGCGTCGGCCCGCAGTTCCGCTGCGGCGATGGCGGTAATCCGCCCGATAAGCTGAAGCTCGCGGTTGCGCGCCTGCAGTTCGGTCTGATGGGCCTCCAGCGCCTGGTTCTGCGCGCTCAGCTTCTGCTGGTGCTGGCGCTCGCGCTCTGTCTGCTCCTCAAGCCGGGCCGCCTGATCGCTGATGACGTTGGTGGCGCGCTGGCCGACCCAGACGGCGGCGGCGATGCCGATGCCCATCACTACCAGGCCAAAGGCGCCTTCCAGGAACCAGCCCCGCTCTTTGCTGCGCAAGACCTCCGCCATCTGGACCTTGTTATGGTCCCACGCATCATGAAAGGCGCGGCGGAACGCATCGAACTGGATGGTGCGCGACTCGATCTCTATGCGCTCATCCTCGCCCGCTACCGTGCCGCCGTTCTGGACAACCTGAATATCCTTCCCCGCCTGCTGCTGCCACTCCCTGGCCGCCGTGGCCATAGGCTTGATGACATCCAGGAACGCGGTCTGCCCGGGCAGAATGGCCAGCTGACGGGCCTGGTCCTGGGCATTCGCGTATTGCGACACCCCCTGATAGTAGGACTGCAGGAACTTCGGATTATGGGTCTCGGAGCCAATATAGCCGCGATAGCCCGTCTCCTGGTTGAGCATCGCCTCCATGTACTGCTGCAAGATCTCTTCCCGCCTATAGCGCAATTTGTCGAGCTCCTTCTCTTCCTGCACCAGTTGAATGATCAGCAGTTGGCCGAACAGAGAAGCAGCGATGATGAGGATAAGGCTGAAGAGCTGTACCTGGCGGAACTGGGTGCGAATTTTCAGAAAAGTATCGGGCATAGGTATTGCCGTTCGGTAATCACTCCCAACGGTGTTGACGTATCTCCTCAGCAGCAGGCTGCGTGAGATTGATCAACACGGTTGGGAGTGTCTACCTGCCGTTCACAAAAACGTCTAAAAATCTATCTCACCCTGCCTCCGCCCGTCTTCGCGGCCTTCGCAGGCGTTTTATGGACCCCAAGAGGAATGGCTAAACTTTTCCGCCTCCTTTGGAGGTAGAGGGACGTTAGCAATTCCTCTTGGCGCCAAGAGGAAGGATTAAGATAGAGTGTAAAGGGCTGACCTTTTCTTTATTATACGGCTTCCTGCGCCAAATTTTCACCGGGTTTGGGCCAAGCAGGCTCATCTAGTCGAATAATTCAGGTCAATGGTTCCCAATTGGGCGGTTGGATGGTCGGAATTGACCGTGATAGACCCCGGCAGGCCGCGCGCCTGCAATGCTGGATCCAGCGGCGGCCTAAGCTGAACGGTGGGCGGAAGGGCGACAAGCAAAAAATATTCGCCATCCACCAGGTTCTCCAAGGCAAAGCCGCCCTGCGCGTCGGTGGTGGCGCCGGCGCTGATCCAGCGGAGGGCAAAGGGCGGCGGATGGAAGGGCCGAAACGGAGTGGCGGGATCGGGCACTCCTCCGATGACCTCACGGTCGGCGTCCAGGACGAGCGGCTGGAGCTGGTGGGGCAGCCCGTTCAATCGCTTGGGCACGAGGCCGACTCGCACGCCCGCCAGAGGCTGGCCGTTCAGGCGCAGCGTCCCTAGCACGCGGCCTTCGTGGAAAACGGGGTACTTATGGATCATGGTGAAAAACGAGCGGGGCATTTCCGCGCGGCGGTACCAGGCTTCGGCCTTGCGGAGGGCGCCCGCGCGGTTGAACAGGTCGCCCATCATGCGCAGGCTGTCGCGGTCAGGCCAGGCAAAGCGGGCCGGATCCTCCAGTTGTTCCGCCAGGGCCAGGTTCTCCGGCGAGACGGCGCTGACGAAGAAGACGATACGCATCGCCGTTTCCGTCTTCCACGGGTGCGGGCAGTTGGCCAGATCCAGCAGGCACGCCTGTAGCTCGGCCGTCGGATTGAAGTCGAACGCCCCGACATTGAACAGGTGCCGGATCGCCACCCAGGAGAGCGCCGTCTTGTAGCCGCGCTGACGCAGAAAGTCCTGTACCGGTTGGACCGTGGCGCGATCCAGGCTCAGGCCGTCGTCGGAGAAGAGAGACTGGCGTGCATTGACGAGCCCGCGTGGATGAAAGAGGAGCAGGCTGCGCTCGCTTTGCAGGGTAGGAAGCTGCGCGGGATGGGGCAGATGCGCCAGACGGGCCAGAACCTGCCCGGCCTGGCGTCCCTCCGGCACGCCGGAAGCCGGGCGACGTGGGCTCCAGGGCGTGCGTATGGCCGAGACCACCTCGGGAGTCAGATCAAACCGCGCGGCCAGCTGCGCGGGCGAAAGCGCGGGCCGGGCCAGAATGGAAGCGGCGGCGGCAAGAAGGGGCAGCGCCAGGAGGGCGCCTCGGCGGCCAAGATCCAGCCCGGGACGGCCCAGCAGGTAGAAAAGGGTTCCTGCCGCGAAGCCGCTGGCGGCGGCGCGGAAGAGGTAGCGTCCGGCGATCTCGTTCCAGTAGGCACGGTTGAAGGCGCCCAATGTCTGGTAGTGCAGCAGCACGCCCTCCAGCGGGCCGGGCAGCGCCCAGCGCATCAGCGCATAGAGGCCCAGGCCAAAGAGCGCGCCGCAGAGCAGCAGCCCCGGCAGCGCGCGGCCCGGCGATCCCCACCGGGTGCTGGCAAAATCGCCCGCCCATCCCTCCGGACGGAAAGCTAGCCAGATCGCGGCGCCGCACGCCGCCAGCCACAGGGGATAGAGCGCGCTGCCGGGCCGTGCCAGGGCCCAGCGCACCGCCAGCAGCGGCAGACCGACCGCCAGCAGCAACAGCAGCGCCTTGCCGAGTCGGCCCGTCTCCACGCGGACCGTCAGCAGGGCTGTGGCCGATCCGAGAGCCGCGTAGGAACGCGTGCGCTTCCGGCTTCCTGCGGCGCTCAGGCGTGTCTCCGGCGTCGGCGCGGCAGAGTCAGGGGAAGCGGAAGGGGAGATGCCGCCGCCCGAGGTCGGCACGAACGCCGCTGCTGGCTGGAGCGTCGGCCGTCGGTCCGGCGCTGCCCCGCCGGCACGCCGGAAGTGAAACAGCCGGAAGGTGGGATTGAGGATGAACACCATCAGCAGCCAGAGCGCGCCGAAGAGCAGCAGCCCGAAAATGACCCGTTGGATCCTATCCATGCCCCGCAGGGACATCAGCCACTCGATCTGCTCCAGGTTCCAGTCCAGCAGACGCGGCACGGGCAGGCCGTCTATCACGCCCTGAAAATCGAGCGAATCGCCGGGAGTCAGGATATGCGGCAGCGTGGCGATGGCGACATAGCGGAGGCCGATCAGGAGATAGACGAGCGCAAAGGCGAACCCGATGCCCAGAGCCGAGACCAATACAAGCCCCAGCCTTTCTGTTTTTTTCGGCGTTTCCGTCCTGCTCATCCGATCTCCCGATAGAGCGAAATCCAATTTCCCGTCCGGGCATGGGAAATACCCGGCTCGTGGGCGGGTTGCGCCAGGTTGGTTCAAAGCACGCCGCGCTCCTCGGCGTAGCGCCGCTCGATGGCCTCCAGCAAGTCGGCGTACTGCACCTGGTAGGCGATAGGCGCCTCGATTTCCAGCTTCTGCATCAGCGGACGGGCCAGCCGCTCTCCGATGGCCGCCTGCACGACCAGGTCCAGCTCCCCGCGCCGCTCCGTAAACCGCCGCAGGATGCGGTACTCGTCGGGGGTCAGGCGATCCAGATTCTTGATCAGAGGGAAGAAGGCGACCACGCCGGAGGGCAGGAGCACCGAGCGCCGCTTCGCTCCAAACGGGGTCGCGCCCGCCTCCATGATGACCAACGTTCCCGCCGCATAGTCGCCGATGCGCTTGTAGCGGGGACTGAAGAAGATGGAGAGCAGGCCCGGCATACCCCAGAGCACCAGCGCTGTTCCCGACATCGGCACGACGCCGATATCAATAAACCGCAGGATGTTGCGTATCGCGCTGGCAATGAAGTTGATCGGATATCCGCCGTCCCGGATAACGCGCAATCCGAACAGCCGCTTGCCGGGCGTGCGCCCGCCCCAGAGCATCTCAAAGAAAATCGGATAGGCGAAGAGAATGAGAAAAACGGCAATGTAGCCCAGTGCAGTCAGGATGCTGCTGACGCTCATTCCTATCCCCGCATTTCTGCCGATGGTCAGCTTCATCACGACGCCGACGAGCAAGAGCAGCAGAAACTGGAGCGTCAGGTCAACGACAGTAGCCATGAAGCGCGAGGCGATTCCGGCTACCTGATAGGTGACCTGGATGTTTTCCGGGGTGACGATGGTGACGGTGCGGCTCATGCGCGCGTTGGTCCCTTCTCAACCCATCCTCACAGTAACTTGGTAGCGTTCCCATCTCAGCCCCTGATGCCCCTTCGGGGTACCCTCTCGTATGAAACTGCCTCTCCCCTCCCCTGTTGTTGGGGATCGCCAGGCGGAGGGCTGTGGCCAGGTGTGGCTAGGCGGAGGCGCGAGCCATTGCCGCGCCGACCCGAGCAGGGGCCCAACCATGGCAGGCGCGACCCTGGCAGTCCGTTGCAGGGCCGACCCTGACAGTGGGCAAGGGGTGGGGGCCTAGTTTTAATCTCAGAGAACTACGAAGTTACCCTGCGTAGGTGTTTCGCTCGACTCAAAATCCATCCTCGTCCCAGTAGACCGCCGCTTCGGGCGGAAACAGGGCTGACAGCAAGGGAGACAGCGTGCTATCGGCGGTAGGCGGCTCTACGGGCGCGTACTGGCCGAAGAGCAGGCCGAAAAGCGCCTCTTGCGGCAGGGCGTCCGCGGCCTCCGCAACAGGCTCCACGCGCAGGAAGGCGCCGCTGGCGTCCAGCTTCGTGGGGCCGTAGGGCGTTGCGAACGTTACTGCGCCGCGCGGACGGCCTGCCGCGATCCAGCGCTCGTTGAGGGCGATGGTAAAGCTGCGCAGCAGGTTATCGCGGTGCAGCAGGCGCACCATGCCGCCAGTATTAGTCCGCCATTCCCGCGTTTCCAGAATGTTCTCCAGCGCCCCCAGAACGGCGGACTCCAGGGCGATATCCAGACGCAGCCTGCGAATCCCCTCCTGCAGAAAGCGTGCCGAGATCGCCTCCAGCAGCGCGGCGGTCACGTCCGGCTTCTCAGGGGCAGACAGGCTCTCGCCGGAGACGCCCAACTCCGTGATGCGCGCTTGTGGCTCCTTCTGGCCCTCCGAGTCCCTGGGTTGATGGATGTCATACCAGACGTAGCCGCAGACCGCTCCGTCCGGGGCGACCGCGACGTGAAGCGTCTCCGGCACGCGGCCCGGTGCGATGCCGAGCCAGTCGCGCCAGTAGGCTTCGTAACGCTGCACGGCGATAGGGCGCGTGCGATTATAGGCGTCGTAGATGGCGCGAATGGCGGGCAGGTCGCCGTCGGCGGCGGGACGCACGGTGCAGCGGGTTGGGCGCGGCCTAAAGTCGGCGCGGATGGTTCCCTGCACTCCGTTCCACGGCAGCGTGGCATAGCCGAGGCGGGCGTAGTAGCCGTTGATGCCGGTAAACAGCAGCGAGAAGTCCATCGCGTCGGCCTCCATGACGGCGAGGGCCCGACGCAGGCACTCCGTGTTGAAGCCCTTCCCGCGATACTCCGGCAGCGTGGCGACGTTGGCGATGCCGCCCATCGTCAGCTTGAACTCCCGGCAGGCGACGACGCGCCTGCATATCTGGACGGCGCTGACCAGCTTGCCGTCCGCCACGGCGACCTGCGTGTAGTAAGGCAGCCATTCGATATCGCCATAGAAATAGCGGCGAAAGTAGTTGCGCGTATCGCCGGGCCAGACCGTGCACCACAGGTCCAGACACGCCTCGCGCTCGTCCTCCCGTATTGCCCGAAACTCCACGCTCATGCCTGCTCCCTATTCTTTCCTATGGCCTCCATCGCCTCCTCGATCAGGGCCGCCAGCGGCTCGTTCGGCAGAATATGGCAGACCTGGCGCAGGACGGTCTCGCGTCCTCTCTCTTTAAGCAGGCGCTGCAGTTCGACGGCGGCGGGGTCGTCCGGGTCGTCGTAGCGGAGGGCGGCGGCGATGCCCCAGGCCAGCGCCCTAGGCGAAATGCCCTGCGACTCGCAGAGCCGCGCCGCGCCAACTAAGCGGTCGTCCGGGGCCAGCTTGCGGAGCGGATCGCGCGCCAGCCTCCGGCACGTATCGCCCAGCGCCTCGTTCTGGAAGCGCTCCAGCAGGTTAGCGACGTGGGCGGCGTGCTCGTCCGGCGCGAAGCCGTGCTTTTGGATAAGCGCCTGCCCCGTCTCCTCCAGCGCGGCGTGCAGGAGCGAGGCGATGCGCGGATCGCGCAGGGCCTCGTAGCCATACGTATAGTGCGCGGCATAGCCCATGTAGCCCAGGATGGCGTGCGCGCAGTTGTGCGTGTAGAGCTTGCGCTCGACGTGGGCCTCGAAATTAGAGACGGGTTCGACGCCGACAATGTGCGGCAGCGTGCCGACAACGGCGGTGGCGTCTACGGGCAGCCGCTTGTATGCCTCTACCCGGATCGCGAGCGGATCGGCGGCGCGGTCGGCCTCGGTCTGCACCGGCACCATGCGGCTGACGACGGCCTGCACGAAGCCGGTCTTCTCCAGGACGGCATCCCGGTCTTTGGCGGGAATATGCTCGGCGACGGCCTCCCGCAGGAGGGCGGCGGCATCGTGGAGGTTCTCGCAGAGCAGCACGTTGATGGGCTCCCCGGACGCCTTGTGCCGGGCCAGCAGGCCCGCCGCCAGCGCCGGGGCGGCATGCGGCAGCGCGCTGGCCCCCACCGCCGTACAGACGACCTGCGCGCGCATGATCTCGCCCGCCACGCGCACCCTGTCCCGGCCATGCACGGCGCGCACGTTGTCTATCCAGACTGTCTCCGCTCCCGGCCCGACGATGTGGATCGGATAACTGCCGCGCGTGTTGAGCGCCGTGACGACGGCATCTGCCACGTCCACGAAGACGACCTCCAGGCCGCTCTCATGGAAAAGCTGGGCCAGGAAGCCGCGCCCGATGTTGCCTGCGCCAAACTGCACGGCGGTTGCGTCCATCGCAGTCCTGTTCTCCAAAAGCGATTGGAAACACCCGCTGCGCTAGAGGCACGGAGACACGGAGGAGTCACGGAGAAAAGCAAAAGAGAAAGACAGAGGAAAAACCAGAGTTTTAGATAGGAGGAACTGGATGGACAGGATTAGA
>Ga0070739_10000203_pt1 | contig 126524 bp, 107 predicted proteins | sample Coa_R1_7_FD_66445 | JGI IMG/M metagenome (GOLD analysis project Ga0070739, IMG submission 66445) | Surface soil microbial communities from Centralia Pennsylvania, which are recovering from an underground coalmine fire - Coalmine... | ecosystem: Environmental > Terrestrial > Soil >...
GCGCCGCATATCAATATGCGCCGTACGCCCTGCGCAAACTGGGCGCGACGGTTCACGAGCTCAACTGCCAGGCCGACGGCGCACGAATCAACGTGCAGTGCGGCGCAACGGACCTGCGTCCGCTGCAAGCCAGAGTACATGAACTGATAGCGGCCGGCGAACAACGAGTTGTCGGTGTTGCGTTCGACGGCGACGCAGACCGCGCGTTATTCGTCGACGAAACTGGCGCAACGCTGAGCGGTGATCACATCATGCTTGTGCTCGCCCGCGATTTGCAAGCGCGCGGCGAGTTGGCAGGCGACACCGTCGTTGCAACCGTTATGAGCAACATTGGTTTAGAAAAAGCGCTGTCCGCGCACGGTATTTCGCTGCTGCGCGCTCCGGTCGGCGATCGGTACGTCCTCGAGCGCATGCGCGAGGGGCGGTACGTTCTAGGCGGAGAGCAATCGGGCCACATCATCAATTTGCATAACAACACGACCGGCGATGGACCGATGACCGCGATAGCAGTGCTCAATACGATTGCGCGCTCGGGCAAAACCCTGCACGAGCTTGCAAGCGAAATGACGATCTATCCGCAGATTTTGCTGAACGTTCAGACTTCTTTTAAACAAGTATTGGACGATCCGCAGGTCCGCGCCGCAGTCGAGCAAGCCGAGCGAAACTTAACCGGAACTGGACGATTGCTGATACGTCCGTCGGGGACCGAGCCGCTCATCCGTGTTATGGTCGAGGGCGATAATCAGCAGCGCATCGAGGCGCTCGCGCACGAGCTTGCTGAGCGGATAAGGCAAGCGGCTTCAGTGTACTGATAGCCTGCCGATAGTTTTAGTAAGCACCTAAGCGCCGGGAGGGAATTCCGGCCTATAGTTAAACAAGGGGGCAAGCGCTGCCGGCAACCCAGCCGGGCGCTCACAAGCCTGCCAATCACTGAGTCCGTCCCGGGGAGGGGACGGAGCGGGGGATATTCCGGTGGGGGTGAATGGGCCGGTCGGCCCTAGGGCGATCTTTCACGTCCGAACCCGTCAACTAACCCCGCAAGTGCTTTGAAAGAGGAGCAGTTTTTGCGTTATCTTTTAGCCACTGGGGCGTTGGCGTTTTTGCTCGCCGGTTCTAGCGCGCTTGCCATGGCGGACCCATCCGCTGCGGCACCTACAACACAGACCGCCACTCCGGTTACCGTCACGGCCCCTGCCGCGGCTGCGCCCGCGGCGCAATCCGACGACGCGGAGCCCGGCACGCCGGTCGACAGCCCCGACGTTGCCGAGTGGACCGCTCAACTGGTCCACGAGCAGCAGATGGCGCACGAGCAGCAGGCCGCTGCCGGACACCACGCATCCGTGCGTGGCCTTAGCAAGTTCGCGAGCCGCATTTTGTCCCGAACGACGACCATCGCGAAGAACTTGACCCGCGACGCGCTCCGGTTCATCGGCACGCCGTACGTCTTCGGCGGCACGACCGCCTCGGGCTTCGACTGTTCCGGCTTCGTTCAACACGTCTTTGCCATGCTGGGCGTGAGCTTGCCGCGTACCGCCGACGCGCAGTACTACGCCGGCAGCCGCATCAAGGGCGGAATGAAGACCGGTGACCTCGTGTTCTTCCAGACGTACGAGCCGGGTCCGTCGCACGTCGGCATCTACCTTGGCCACGGCAAATTTGTCCATGCCAGCTCGCACGGGGTCATGGTCAGCAACCTTTCCGATTCGTATTGGTCCTCGCGCTATTTGGGCGCGAAACGTTTTATCGCGCAAAGGTAGCCATTACACCTGACGTCGACCGCGCGAACGCGGAACACCGCCGCGCCGCCCTGGGATATCTTTTTTGGCCGGCCGCACTCTACGAGCACTACGTGGAGCGCGAGCCGGCTTCGTCGTGGTACCGGCTGCAAGTCAGGCAAGCGCTTCGCTTCGGTGTCCGTTCAACGGCTGTGGCGATCGGCGCGCTGCTTTGGCCACTGATCGGTTCATTGTTGATCGGCAATGTCGCGTTCACGCTTGTGATGTACGCGCTGGCGATCGTCCTCGATTGCGTGCTTTTCGTCATATGGCTGCGACATGCGGTGCGGTATAGTAAGCGCGCGGCCCGCGGCGAGACGTTCGATCTGGAACCGCTTCGCATCGCCACAACAAGGAAAGCCGCGGTCAGGGAATAACCATCGTTCGCCGTTTACAGTGCGATGGGGCGTAGCCAAGCGGTAAGGCAGTGGACTTTGACTCCACCATGCGTTGGTTCGAATCCAGCCGCCCCAGCGTAAAAAGAAGGCCCTCCGCCAAGAGGGTCTTCTTTTTATTCTCGCGCGATCGGTGCTAGCCGGACAAAGGCACCGCCTGCACCGACTCGCCGTTCACAATAAACAGCGTATTGCCGACAATCACCGGCGGGCTCGTCGTGAACGGCTTTTTGAACGGTTGAATGGCCATGAGTTTTCCGCTGTTTGCATCGACGATGTAAAACATTCCGACCGTATCACCAACGTATAAGCGGCCATTTCGCACAACCGGGCTCATCTTGACCGGACCGGCGGTGTGCAGCGTCCAACGGATTTTCCCCGTAGCCGCATCAAATGCGATCAGTTGATCGTCGAGCGGCGCGGATTGGTAATACGTGCCGTTGTTGTACGTGCCGGCGATGGCGGCTTCGTCCGATCCGAGCATCGTCCAAACCCCTTGCGAATTGGCGCGATAGGTCCAGATCGCTTTTCCGGTTTTAGGATCGACAGCCGCTACGACCGTGCGGCCGACGTACTTGATGGCGCCGGGCTCGACGTCCGCCGTAAAGATTTTTCCGTCGCCATACGTTGGCGACGCATCGCAATGACCGTACGGCGTTTGCCATACGACGTCACCCGTATCCGGATTCAGCGCCATCATGCGGCTGTCACGGATTCCGTCCTTGCAGGTTGCAACGAGCACGTTGCCGCCGGCAACCGTTGCGGAGGCCATCGTCGATACGCCGCTCGTATCGCGCTGCCAAATCTGTTTGCCGTTGTCGGCGCGCAGCGCGTACGCGTGCCAATCGCCGTTTGCGAAAACGATGCGTCCGCGATCGTAGACCGGCGAAGGCATATCTTCGCCGATGGTCTTGAAACGCCAACGCGGCTTGCCGTCTTTCAAGTTCAGTGCAACGACTTCATCGCCGTTGGGGATGCCCCATACCGCTTTGCCGTGGTACTGAAAACGCAGCAGCATATTTCCTTGATGCGCGAGCATGTCGTTGCCGCCGCTGCCGACATACACCAAGCCGTTCACCACGACCGGCGTCGACATGACGATGTTGTCGAGCTGCGTACGCCAAAGCGGCTTGCCCGTCCGGGCATCCAGCGCGATGACTTCCTTACCGAACGTATCGAGTACGAGCGTATCGCCGACGATCGCAAGGCCGCCATTGATCTTTGCCTTCGAATCGAAGACCCACTTGTGGCGGAAACCTGCTCTGTCGAAGACGGCGTTATGATGCGGCGCGTACTGGTACATCGTCCAATCCCCGCTCGATACGCGGGCCGGCGGCGCCTGCGCTTGGGCGACGTTGCGCGAATTTGAACCGCAGGCGGCAAGACAGCCGGACGCGAGGAATAGTGCGAGAATGAACAGCGCGCGCTTCATGAGGTCCCCCCGAGCGAGGAATCAGCTCTATGCTAGCGCGTTGCACTCCCAGTCACCTTCGGGCGTGACGACCAAGCCCAATGGGACTTCCTGCCTGAGATGAGCGCCAATAGTCTGCACGTCACGAACGGCGACTCGGTACTCTATACGTGGAAGAAGGCGGGCCTGCTCGGCACGCATCTTGCTTGGAAAGACCCGCTGCACGAGGGGCCGGTTCCGGCCGGTCTGGCGTTCGAAGAGCTGAGCCGCGTTCGCGCCGAGTATTTGGCTAAACGCGGGTACGGAAATCCGATCAAAATTCATCACGATTTCGAAAAGCGCGATGCCACGATACGGCGCGCTTCACAGTTCGACGAAATCGTGCTTTGGTTCGAACACGATCTCTACGATCAGCTGCATCTGCTGCAAATTCTGAGTGTGCTGCAAAGCCAAGGCCTGGGCGCGGGATCCGTTCAGCTCGTGCAATCGGAACAGTATCTCGGAATGCTTAGCGCCGACGAAATCCTGGCGCTCTACCCGAAGAGGCGTTACGTAACGCGAGCGATAGAAGAACGCGCCGCGCGGGCGTGGGAAGCGTTTACGTCCGAAACGCCCGATGGGCTCACCACCGTTTCCGCGGAAAAGCACAACAGCTTACCGTTCTTGCGCGATGCCATCCGGCGCTTATGCGAAGAATATCCCGCTGACGACACGGGCCTCTCGCGAACGCAAAAGCAAATACTCGAAGCCTGCGGCCAAGGTGCGCGTAAGAAAGAAGACTTGTTTCGCCTTTCGCAAACGCGAGAAGAAGCAGCTTTCCTGGGCGACTCCTCATGCTACGCGGAGATCGAGGGCCTATGCGCGCAGCCCGCTCCGCTCTTAACCTTGCTCGAACAAGGATGTGAACTGACGGTGCTTGGTCGAAGAGTGCTGGCCGGCGATGCCGATTGGCTCGAACATCAGCCTGTCGATCGATGGATCGGCGGCGTGCATCTGCAGAGCGATCGACATTGGCGCTGGAACGATCAACGTGAGACGTTCGTAAAGCGCGACCTTGCGGTGCAAGGGTAGCGCGCGCGAACCGTCAAGGGGGAGCAACCATGTCGCACGATGCACTATCCGTTGAAATTCGATCGGAGCATGGCGGTAATGCGATCGTCTACCGTTTGCGAGGCAGCCTGGACATCGAGACCGCACCTTCGCTGCGCGCCGCGCTCATCGAGGCGGCTGATGAAGGCAAGCACGATATCGTCGTCGATCTTTCCCACCTCGAATTTCTCGATTCTACCGGCCTTGGCGCGCTCATGGGCGCGCACCGGCGCGCGCTCGAGCACGGCGGACGCCTGCGTCTTATCGTCGGTGATGGTCCGATTCAGCGTTTGTTGACGATTACCGGATTGATGCGCGTTCTGGCCGTCTATGGCTCGCTCGACGCAGCGCTCAACGATCGGGACCGGTTGGTCGCGTCGATATAATTCCCGTACGAACGGTCCAGCAGCTCGATGACGTGATGGACGCTCATCGAGCTGTTTTTTTCGCGTAAATACGATCGCATTTGCAGGGCGCATCCCGGATTTGCGGTCGCGACAATCTCTGCGCCGGTGGCGGCAACGTTCTCCGCTTTGCGCGTACCCAGACGCCGCGCCATCTCCGGCTGCGTCACGTTGTAAATTCCCGCGCTCCCGCAGCAGACCGAGCTTTCGCGCATCTCGCGGAGTGTTATTCCGGGAATCTGCGCGAGCAAACGGCGAGGTGCGGCGGTGATTCGCTGCGCGTGCGCAAGATGGCAAGCATCTTGATAGGTCACTACCGCATCGACGCGGCCTAGGCCGGGCGAAAGGCCGGCCTCGTCAAGGAATTCGAGCACGTCACGTACGCGTGAGGAGAAATTCGCGGCGCGTTGGGCCCACTGAGGATCTTCCTTGAGCAGATGCCCGTACTCTTTGAGCGTCGACCCGCATCCCGCAGCGTTAATGATGTAATAATCCGCCTTGGAGCGTTCGAACGACACGATGTTGCGCCTGGCAAGCTCGCGGCCAAACTCAATTTCGCCCGCGTGCACTGCAATTGCGCCGCAGCAGCCCTGGTCCGCGGGCACGACGACCTCGCATCCGTTGCGCTGCAGAACGCGGACCGTTGCTTCATCCCAATCGGCGAAGGCGACATGCATAACGCATCCGGCATGCAAAAACACTTTGCGGACCGCGTTCTTCGCTTTGAATACTTGATTGCGCGGCACGAAGAACTTCGAGGAAACCGGCGGTGCGAGTTTTTCGGCTTCCTCAAGGCGCAGTAATCGCAAAAAGCCGATCTTGCGCGCGAACGCCTGAAGGCCAGAGCGTTGCGCCAAACGCAGAAACGCGGCGGCCAGGCGCATGAGCCGCAGATTTCCGAAGAGCGCTTGCAACGTGAACCAGCGGAAGAAGCGTGCGAAGAGCCCGCGCTTTGCCGCCGTCGCGTGCTCGATTTGCGCACGCGCTCCCTCAACCAACTCGCCGTACTGGACGCCGCTGGGACAAACGGCGGCGCAAGCCCGGCAATCGAGGCACTCCGACATTTGGTGGACGAAGCCGGGAGACAAGAGGTCGAGGCGCTCCTCGTGCACAGCCTTTATCAGACTAATCCGGCCGCGCGGACCGGACGTTTCCGTCATAGTCTCAAGGTAGGTCGGACACGTAGGCAGGCAGAGGCCGCAGCGGACACACTTGTTGTAGACGGACGCCTCGATCATTAAGAACGTCGTTCGACTCGCGTTTTGCGAAGCATTTTGCGACGCGTGCCGGCCAGGGCAAACGGAATTCCCGGCGAGGTAAAAGAACCCCGGGGTTAGACTTACGACGGCCGTGCGGAGGTATTGTGAAAAAACGTCTCAAGGTGGCGGTTACGGGCGCAGCAGGACAAATCGGTTATCAGCTGATCTTTCGCATCGCCAACGGCGAAATGTTCGGTCCGCAGACCGAGCTCGAACTGCACCTGCTCGAGATTGAGCAGGCTCTTGGGACGCTGCGCGGGACGCTGATGGAACTCGAGGACTGCGCATTCCCACTCCTCAAGAGCGTCCAGTACGGCTCGAATGCCGACGCGATGATGCGCGACGTCGATTGGGCGATTCTCGTGGGCGCCGTCCCTCGTAAAGGCGACATGCAACGTTCCGAGCTGCTGCGCGTCAACGGCAAGATCTTCACCGAGCAGGGCCGCGCAATCGAGAACAACGCATCCGACGACGTGCGCGTTTTCGTCGTCGGCAACCCTTGCAATACGAACTGCCTGATCGCGATGAATAACGCGCCCAGCGTACCCAGGGACCGCTTCTTTGCGATGACGACGCTGGATGAGTTGCGCGCACGCACGCAGCTAGCGAAAAAAGCCAGCGTCGATGTCTCCGAGATCTCGCAGATGATCATCTGGGGCAACCACTCCGCAACACAATTTCCCGATTTTGCGCACGCGAAAATCGGCGGGGTCCCCGCTCCGCAGGTTATAGACGATAAGGAATGGCTTCAGGGCAAGTTCATTTCGACCGTGCAAAACCGCGGGACGCAAGTCATTCAGGCTCGCTTGGCGTCCTCAGCTGCGTCCGCCGCCCATGCCGCCGTGACCGGCGTATACCGGCTCACGCACGACACGCCCGCGGACGAGATCTACTCCGTCGCGCGATGCTCCAATGGGGAGTATGGCATCGATCCCGGCCTCATATTTTCGTTTCCTTCGCGTACGGAAAACGGCGTCTCGCGGATCGTCGAAGATCTCGAGCACGACGAGTTCGCGCGCAATATGCTTGCGAAAACGCAAGACGAGTTACGCAAAGAGCGCGACGCCTGCATCGAGTTAGCACTGATTCCTACGGAGGAAAGGCCCGCCGCCGCCGCCTCGTAGCGTAGCGTTATTTCTCGAGATCGAAGTCGATTTTGAGACTGTCCGCGAGGCGGTTGAGCCCTTGCCAGACGTTGGAGTGGACCGGAACACCGTATTGCCGGTGATATGCCGCTTTAAGAATCTCCGGTTCGCCTGCGACCATGATGCGCTGCGCGCCCTGCGCTACAGCGCTTTCTTTGAAATAGCGCAGCTCGGCGTCCATGTCGTCCTTGAATTCGGCCACGTCGCGAAATCCGTCGATGCGGAACGCGCCGAACCAATGCGAGATCGCGCCTTTTTTCGTTTCGTGAGCAAACGGCAGCGTGGGACCGAAGCAGCCGCCGGAAAGCACGCCGCACAAAATGTCGGCCAGCAGCCCCAAGCCGTATCCCTTATGCCCGCCGTGTTCCGTGCCGCGACCGCCCAGCGGCAGCAAGGCGCCGCGTAATGCTTCGTCCGGATCGTGCGTCATGTCGCCGCGCTCGTCGATCGCCCACCCCGGCTCTAACTTTTTTTGCTTGCGCTTATAAACCTCAAGTTTGCCCTTCGGAACCGTCGTCGTGGCGAAGTCGAGCACGAAATCGGGCTCGCTCCCGGCTGGCACCGCGAACGCAAACGGGTTGGTTCCCAGCGTAACCTCACGCCCGAACGTCGCAGCACCGTACTTGACCGAGTTTGTCGACGACATGCCGATCATATCGTGGGCGAGCGCCATCATCGCATAATATCCGGCAATGCCGTAGTGGTTCGAGTTGCGCACGGCGCCAAAGGCCGAACCGTACTCGTTGGCCTTGGCGATGACCGCTTCCATCGTCATCTTCGCAACCGGATGCCCTAAGCCGTTGTCGGCGTCGAATACGATTGACGTCTTCGTTTCGCGAACGATGCGATAGTTCGGCTGTGGGTTCAAATGTCCACTGCGAATGCGCCCAACGTAGTACGATTCTAAACGCGCGACGCCGTGCGATTCGATGCCGCGAAGGTCCGCCTCGACGAGGACCTCGGCAGTGACTTCCGCGTGCGAGCGTTCCACGCCCGACCGCTCGAGCACTTCGACGATGAAATGCTTGAGCTTCTCTTCGGTCGTGAGAAAATATTTCGAGGTGATGACGTTCGGCAAAGAAAGGGCCTCCACGTGTAACCGGTGATTCTACCGGAAAGGTCGGTGATTCGCGTAGGACAACATACGCCCATGCCTGCCTTCCGGTCGACCGGAAAGGTCGGAACGCCCGGCGAAGCCCCTCTTGCGCCATGCTTCACTCGCCGATCAGCTTTTCGCTCGTCATGCGCGTTGAAACGCCAAACCATCCGGGCAGCTTCGGCATCCTGACCGAGGCGATCCACGACGCGGGCGGAACGATCAGCGCACTCGACATGCACGCGGCCACGAAAGAGCGCGTTGTGCGCGACGTCACCATCAACGTTTCGTCCGACGCCATGGCGGACGACGTGCGCGCAGCCATCGAAGCGATTGACGGAGCGCGAATCATCAGCGCCTCGGACGAGACGTTCCTGGCGCATCTGGGTGGGAAGATTCACATCGCACCCAAGATCCCCGTGAAAAACCGGCAGGACCTTTCCACGGTTTACGCTCCGGGAGTCGCACGGGTTTCCATGGCGATCACGGCCGATCCGCGTAAGGCGTTTCAGTTGACCATCAAACGCAATACGGTCGCCGTGGTAACCGACGGTACCGCCGTCTTGGGGCTCGGGGACATCGGTCCGCTTAGTGCGCTTCCGGTAATGGAAGGCAAGGCGATGCTTTTTCGCCAGTTCGGAGATATCGACGCCTTCCCGATTTGTCTCGATACAAAAGACGTGGACGAGATCGTCGAAACCGTCGTGCGCATCGCGCCCGTCTTCGGCGGAATCAATCTGGAAGACATTAGCGCGCCGCGCTGCTTTGAAATTGAAGAGCGCCTAATCGAAGCGCTGGACATCCCCGTAATGCACGACGACCAGCACGGCACGGCGGTGGTCATCCTCGCAGCTCTCGTCAATGCGGCCAAGGTTGTCGGCAAAGCGCTGCAGGACTTGGAAATCGTGATATCGGGCAGCGGCGTCGCGGGGACGGCGACGATTAAGCTGCTGCTCGACGCCGGTGTTCGCGATGTGATCCCGGTCGATCGCAGCGGGGCGCTCTCGCGCGAAGGCCGCTACGACAGCCCGTACAAGCGCTGGCTCGTTGAGCGGTGCAATCGACAGAACCGGAGGGGCTCGCTCAGCGACGTGCTTGCGGGCGCAGACGTCTTCATTGGCCTCTCGGCTGCAGGCATTCTTCGGCCCGAGGACGTGGAGCGCATGGCGCGCGATCCGATCGTCTTTGCGATGGCGAACCCCATCCCGGAAATCATGCCGGATTTGGCCGCACCCCTTGCCGCCGTCGTCGCTACGGGACGTTCGGATTTTCCAAACCAGATCAACAATTTGTTGGCTTTTCCCGGCATGTTCCGGGGTGCGCTCGACGCGCGCGCCAGCCGCATCACCGAGCGCATGAAGCTGGCTGGTGCCTTTGCCATTGCGGGAATGGTCCGTGACGATGAACGCTGCCCGGAGTATATTATTCCGAGCATCTTGGATGCGCGCGTGTGCAACGCCGTGGGCAAGGCCGTCGCCGCGGCGGCCGTCGAAGACGGCGTGGCGCGCAAAAGGTAAGGACGCGCCCATAACGAGAGGAGTTTAAGGCCAACATGGATCGCGAACTGCGCGCATTCAAGCACAGCCACATTCCGTTTGACGTCGCCAGGTAACAGTGAACTTCATGCACGGCGATCCGGGTTCATCGATGGTTCACATTAGCGTCGCATCACCTGCGGGGACCTACACCGTCGGCAACACGTCGTTCTTCCGGTATATCGTCCGGTTGGCCGAAGCGGGATTGCCGCTGCATGGCGAAGATCGCGAAGCGCTCGAGATGCTGGCCGCGATTCCACACGCATTCTTCGACGAGGATGAGAGCGCATGGGGCCGAGGTTGGCGGGTCGTACCGCCGTCTTCGCTCGACGACTGGCCCGTGCTGGAATCGACGCCGCAGCGCGTACGCGCTGCGCTCGAAACCGCGCGGCGCATTCTTTGGGAAAACGCCGCTCCCGTCGGCATCACGGCGCGCGAAATCGTCGCGATCGAAGATGAATTGGTCGCGGTGTTCTCCGTGCTCGAGCGCGCGGAGAAAGCCGGCTTTGCTGTTAATATCAGTTACGTGAGCTAGACGAAGCAGTAGATCCGTTGTAAGGCGGCAAACAACCCTATCAACCACGGACGCTGTTCAGGAGGCACACTGATGCGCGTCAAGGCATGGTTGGTATTTACCATTTGCGGCATTTTAGCGTTTGCCGCAGCTCCGTCCGTTGGGACCGCCGGAACGACCGGCGGGGTAGCGGGGCGCGTCACGGACAGCGGCACGCAGGCGCCGCTTGCAAACGTAACGGTCACGATTAGCGCGCCTTCACAAACCGCAAGCACGACAACCGATGCGAGCGGGAATTACCGGTTCCTTTCGCTTGCGCCCGACACGTACACGCTAAGCTTCAGCAAAGACACGTACACGCCGGTATCGCAGCCGGGCGTTTCGGTTTTTGCCGATCAGGTGCAAACGATCAATATCGCAATGACGCCGGCATTAAAAACGATCGCCAGCGTCAGAACGCGCGCCGGTAATCTGGTGAAAGCCAGCACCACCAGCGACGTCTATTCGCTTAACGCGACGGATGCGCAAGCAGCAGCGGGTCTTATCGGACCAGGCGGTTTGAGTAATGCATACGGCGCAATTGCGTCGGTGCCCGGCGTCGCGCTCGATCAAGGCGAACAAGGCTGGTGGCAGACGGTTCATATCCGCGGCGGCGACATCGATCAAGTTGGCTACGAACTCGACGGCATTCCCGTGAATCGCGTGTACGACAACGCGCCGATGACCATGCTCTCGAGTTTGGGACAGCAAGAGCTGCAAGTGTACACGGGTGGAACGCCGGCAAGCGCCGACGCACAAGGTATTTCCGGTTATGTCAATCAGGTGGTGAAGACCGGAACGTATCCGGGATTTGGAACGATTGACCTGGGAATCGGTACGCCCGCGTTTTATCATAAGCTTTCTGCCGAAGCCGGCGGGTCGAATCCCAGCCGGACGTTTTCGTATTACGCCGGCATCGGGGCGGCCAATCAAGACTACCGGTACATCGACAACAACGACGGCGCCTCGCAGTTCGGCTCGTTTTTCTATCCGGTCAATTTAGTCGATCCGAATTCATTTGCGCCGTCGAGCACAAACGGCTTTGTGTATATCGGCGAAAACACGAGTCCGGGCGTTGATAACAGCACCGGCGCCGGCCTATTTGGTCCGGGAAATATGTACGGTCTCACCAGCACGCAGCAGCGGGACGTGGTCGCGAACGTTCATTTCGCGATTCCCCACAAACACAACAGCCTGCGTGACGACGTGCAATTGCTGTACCTGTCGAGCGAAGTCTTCGCCCAGTACTTTAGTTCCCAGAGCGATATCAGTTCCGCATTGGCGAATCAGCTCGGTCAGAACGTCTGGGACGATGGATTCATCTATCAGGGGCCTCTGATGCAGGCTCCGAACCCTGCTGCCGTTATCCCGTACTATTTTCCCGACAGTCCGACAAATAGGCTGTTATTCCAGCCGCTCCCGGCAACGCAGAGGGACCTGAACGACAATGGCGTCGGCGTCTACAAGGCGCAGTATCAACACACGTTCAGTTCTAGCGCGTTCCTGCGCGCGTACGGCTACATGCTGTACTCAAATTGGTACATCTACGGACCGAATACCGCTGCACAGCCGTTTTACGGCGCAGAACTGGCGCAGTACGAGATTCCCGACCACACGTTCGGCGGCAATGTCAGTTTCACGGACCAGCTTAGCCCGCAACATCTGCTAAGCGCAAGCGCTGCGTACACCGGATCGAACTTGGACCGGTACGACATTGGGTTCATTCATTCGGATTATAACGTTGCAAATTTCATCGGAAACGACGGTAACTGCTACGATCCTAATTCGCCGTCCACGCAAGTCGCCTGTTACGCACAAGCGTACAACGGCATCACGAGCTGTCCGGCGGCTATCAACACCGGCGACTGCGGATCGATACAAAACGTAGCGGCAGGCGTGCTGCCGACGCCGCCTCCCGGCGCGCCGAATCCGCACGGCGCGCAGTGGCTGATGACCAACAATTACTTTTACTCCGGTTCCGGTGCAGCACTCAATCAAGTTCACACGCGGTTCTCAGGATTTTCGATCACGGATCAGTGGCGGCCGAACGACGCCTTTACTTTAAATGCAGGACTGCGCGTCGAGGACTTTAAGTATCTTTTCGGCGATACGCTTGCGAACGATCCCGCGCGCCAATTCTGGTTCACGCATTACAACGAAGAATTCTGCGCGACGCCGGGCTCTACGCCGTTTTTCAACGGTTTAGGCGCGTGTCCGTCCGGAACGAGCAGCCCGGGTCTTTCTAATCCGTCAACTCCGGCAAGCTATTCGGTGTGGCGTACCGAGCCGCGCATCGGTTTCACGTACACCATCAATCCCGACACGGTGCTTCGCGGGTCGTTCGGCGTGTACGCACGGCCGCCGAACTCGTCATGGGTTCAGTACAACGTCGTGCAGCGCGATCTGCCGCGCTACTTGGGCAGTCACTTTTTCGCGTACGGCTTCACGGCGCCGGAGCATTTCATTCGTCCGGATACCTCGTACAACACGGACTTCTCGCTCGAGCATCACCTGAAGGGCACTGACTGGAGCTTCAAGCTGACGCCGTTCTATCGTAGTACGAAGGATCAGCTGCAAAACTTCTTCATTGACCCGCTAGGCGGTTTGGAATCGGGTCTCAACGTCGGAACGCAGCAGTCCGTGGGCGTGGAAATTGCCGTGCAGAAGGGCGACTTCAGCCGCAACGGTCTATCCGGGCAAGTTTCTTACACCTACACGCACAGCCAAATCAAGTATCACAATTTCTTCGGACAGAACATCAACGTCATCGACCAGCTCAACAGTTACATCACGCAGTACAACGCGTATACGTCGGCGTGCGCCGGTAATCCGAGCGATCCGCGCTGCGGAGCAACTGCAACGCTTGTCGCTGCAGCTCCGTGTTACTCATATGCGGGAACGAACCCAACCAATTCAAGCCTGGGCAATCCCGCCTCTTTTACGCCCGGAACCACGACCTGTCCGGCAGGCACCGTGACAAATCCATACTGGAACAATCCCGTTCAAAACACGCTCGATAGAAACGCGTACTACCCTACGTACGATGTCATTCCGGGACCGGTCGCCGGAACGAACGGATATTGGGTCCCACACATCGCTTCGCTGATCCTGAATTACCGCCGAGATAAGTTTGCTATCACGCCCGCATTGACGTACAGCTCGGGGGCCGAGTACGGCGCACCGACGGTGTGGCCCGGATATATGCCCGAAAGTTGTGCAGCGCCCGCGCCGGCTTGGACAGCGGCACATGGTACCGCTGCGGATCCGGCATCGTGCAACGACAACGGGCAAAGCTTGCCGCTGTTCATTCCGGATCCGTTCAGCGGCAAGTATGACACCCTCGGGCAATATAAAGAGCCGTGGCGGCTGTCGATGAGTCTGGGTCTTTCGTACGACATCAGTCCGAAAATGACCGCGCGCGTGAACCTCATCAATCTCGTCGACACCTGCGGACAACGCGGCTATGCATGGGATAATCCGAACGTGTGCGTCTACGGTGCGCTGCCTTCGGGCTTCATGTATCCGGCCGGTAATTTTTATGCGAACTCGCTGCAAACGGATCCGCCGCCGCAGATGCGCTTTCCGTATTCGTTTTGGTTGAACAATGCGAACACCGGTTTCGTCGGCGTGCGCGTACCGATGCAAGTGACGTTTGACTTACAGTTTAAACTATAGAAGAAGAAGCGTTGATAAAAGGAGACCGGTCCAGTGGACCGGTCTCTTTTCTTGCTCGCTGTTCAAGGTGGAGGGAGACGCTCTTCCTGGCGTGTCCGTCCGTTGTGCCTTGTTACCATTAATCGAATTATCACACGTTGCATTCGCGTGGTGGCGCGGTCAGCAGTTAGGCAGGCATTTCCTAGCGCACGCACACAAGAGCCACGACAAGCGCGGGGACCGTTACGAAAGCGCCGACGCCGATGAACCGCCACGGCGAAACTTCAATGCCTTCCCGGCGCAGCATCATCAGCCATAGCAATGTTGCGAGCGAACCCGTCAGCGAAAGATTTGGCCCCAGGTCCACGCCGACCAGCGCCGCATTGGCGACGTGCGGCGCGATGGCGTTGTCGCGCAGCGCATAGCGCGTCAGGATGCCGACCGGAAGATTGTTCAATACGTTATCGGCGAGAGCGACAGCACCGCCGACCAGAACGCGTGCCGGAGCATGCGGCATGGAACCGGCGTGCCGGAAGAAAAGCCGTGCATCCGCCAAAACACCTGTACGGTCCAGCGCTTGCACGATCACGAACAGCCCGGCGACAAGCGGAATGATGGACCACGGAGCTTCGCGCACCACGGTACCGAACGTGCTCGTTTTCACCAGGCTCATGGACAGCAAGCTTATCGCCGCGCAGATAATCGTGACACGCCCGATCGGCAAGCCGAAGCCCGCGGCGGCGACGATCGCCGCCGCGGATGCCGAAACGACTACGAATGCACGGAGTCCTTGGCCGTCAAGCCGTATGGGCGCGGCCGCGGTTTGATAGCCCAATTGCAAATCGCGCCGGAACACGTACCGTAACACGGCAAAGGTAACGGCGATCGCTACTGCGGATGGGACGGCAAACGCCCAGAGCCAAGGCAAGAGCTTGGGCAATTGACGGAACACAACCAGGTTCGCCGGGTTGCTGATGGGCAAGACGAAGCTCGCCGCGTTCGAAATGAAAGCGCAGGCATACAGGTACGGCTCGCCGGGCAAGCGCACGCGTTTGGTCAGCGCCAAAACCGCAGGCGTCAGCAGCACGATCGTCCCGTCGTTCGAGAGCAGTGCCGTGACCGCAATGCCCGAGCCGTACACCCACACGAAAAGCCTCAAGGCATTGCCCGCGGCCCGATCGGCCATCTTTGCGGCGAGCCAATCGAACACGCCGTGGACCCGTGCGATTTCCGCGAGCGTCAGCATGCCGGCCAAAAACAGGTAGACGTCGAGTCCATCGAGCGCGGCCGCCGCTGCGTCGGAGCCGGAAATCAACCCGCAAGCGACGAGCGCCGCCGACGCCACCACGGGCCAAACCCATTCACCGATGCGCCAGGGCCGGCACATGATTGCGGCAATCGCCGCCGCACCGATCCCCCAAGTTTCCATCGCCGCGACGTGCGTCATCTCGCGCATTTGCCCACAGGTTAAAGCAGAAGCATCGTGCCCCTAGCGGCGTTCATCAGCGGAGTGATTGGTTCCCACAGGATGCCCACAAGGGGCCGTCTTACTTCTCACGAATATCATGAAACAATTATTCTGTGATATATTCAGGACGACTGAGGAGAAGTCTGTGAAGAAACGCGAGGAAAAATCGGCGCCGGTCGACCCGAACATTATTCTGCACGGCAGCTATTTGCAGCTGGAACGCCGCCGGAGCGAACTGACTATTGAAGCGTACGCTCACGACCTCGAGCTCTTTGGCTCCTTTATTGCGGGCGAACCGGTGCTGGACGAAAATAAAAAGCGTAAGCCGTGGCCGCAGCTTTTGACTGCGACGACATCGGACGTTCGTCGCTTTATCGCCGATCTCACGGGCCGGCGTCAATACAATCCCGTTGCGGTGCGCCGCAAAATTTGCGCGCTGCGTTCCTTTTACAAGTACCTGAAGTACGAAGGCCTGCGAACCGATAACCCGGCCGCCGACATCCCCGGGCCGCCCAAGACCGACAAGAAGCTTGTCTTCGCGCTGCCGCAACCCGAGGTACAAAAGCTCATCACGACGGAGCGGGCCGACTGGACGCCATTTCAGCGGTTACGCGCCGCGGCAATAATGGAGCTTCTATACGGAAGCGGTGTTCGAAGAGCCGAGGTTTCGCGCATCGATTTGAATGACGTCAATCTTCGCGACCGTATCGTCAAGGTACACGGTAAGGGTTCGAAAGAACGAATGGTGGTCATCAACAAAGCTACGGTGGACGCTATTCAAAGATATTTGGGCGTGCGCCCATCCACGTCGGACCCCGCGCTCTTTGTCGGTAGATATGGAAAGCGCCTCACACCGCGGCATATCTGGTATATCTTCAAGGAGATTTACGGCGTTACCGGATTAAAGGAAAAGGTTACACCTCATACGCTGCGCCACTCTTTTGCGACGCACTTACTGGAGAACGGCGTGGACCTAATAACAATTAAGGAACTGCTCGGCCACGAAAGTGTCGCCACGACGCAGATTTACACCAATATCAATCTGCATCATAAAAAATTGGCGTACGACGAGGCGCACCCCCGCGACCGCATGGACGACCGCTAATGGGTAGAACACTGCGACGATGGCCAGCCACGAGTACGCCAAACTTCCCTCGCCTCGCTCACCCGAACTCAAGCGAGCGATTGCGCACTCGGCGATAATCGCGCACGCGGACGCCGTAGCAGCGGTCGCGCACGCTGCAGTCGGGCAGCGGCGCGCGGACCGCGTCACGCCGTACATCGACCATCCACGCCTCGCTGCAACGCTGATACTCCGGTGGCAGGCCGAAGGCATCATCGAACTATCCGATGACTCGCTCGAACGATGCGTTGCGTGCGCGCTGCTGCACGACGTGCTCGAAGACACCAAACTCCCACGATCCGAACTGCGCGCGCAAATCGACGACGACCGCAAACTGTTCGCACTGGTGGAGCGTCTGACCGAGCCGCCCGGGGATCCGGATGCGCCGGAGTATTATCGCCGCATCGGCGAAGATCGCGAAGCAGTTATCGTTAAATGCGCGGATCGCTGCGCGAATTTGGAAGATGTCGCCAATGACGTCCGCCGGGGTGCATCAGTCGAACGCTGGCGGCGCTACATCAATAAAACACTGCGCGACGTGCGGCCGATTTTGCGCGATGCCGCGCTTGAGGGCGAGTTGATGCGCCGCGTCGAGGAGATCGAGGGGACGCTGCGAACCGCAGCCTGGTGAAGCGGCTTCCTCTTCTTCTTTTTTTGGCATGCCTTGCCGCATGCGCGGCCGACCGTCCGACGCTTACGCGCAGCGGCCTGTTTCAGCCGGGCGGGACGATCGTGATTCGCAATATCCAAGGCGACATCAACGCCTATGCGCCCGCGCACGGACAGGCGCAGGATGAATACACGGTTTCGGCCTATGAGCCGCCGAACGCGCCGCGCACTTCAGTGACGGTCCGCCCGCTGCTCATCACGGCGCAAGCGAGCGCGCCGGGCGTTCGATTTCTCGTGCGCGGCCCTGAAGGCGCGGCAATGGACCTAAGCACGCGGCACGGCGATATCAACGTCGCCGACTTCGAAGGCGTCGTAAACGCGCACGTGGATCGCGGAAATATCAAGATGCTGATTCCGCTTTACGGAAATGCATCGATCGGCACGGGCAACATGAGCGTCATCTTCGCTGCGACGGATTGGCCGGATACGCTGCGCTTTACGGCGGGCACGGGCAACATCGAACTCTACGTCAACGAGAACGCGAAGGCGCACGTGCGCCTGCACACCAATAACGGCACGGTGTTCAGCGATTTCAACCTGCGCGGTGTCTCGCACGGCACAAGCGAAACGATCGATGCGGCGATCAACGGCGGCGGCCCGCGGTCGATCGACGTCGAGGTGAACACCGGTTCGATTCGTTTGATGCAGCTCAAACCGCAGGTGTGACGAACCGCTCGCGCCGAGCTATTGACGCGGATTGAAGAACGAGTTGATCACGTTGCCGACATTGCTGGAACCGCCGGTTTGCGACGCGCCTTCATACTGCGGCTCGTGGTACGTCATCGACTGGATGCCGACTCGTCCCGGACCGTAGAACCGGTTGAGCACGAGCGAGGCGCCGCCGACCATTGCACCAAGCGCGCCGAGAAGGCCGCCGCCGCGGCCGCTGGATTGCAGCACGGACACGGTATCCATGCGCACGTTCGCGTCTTTCCAAAGCCAGCCGCCCGGCTCGACGTCGAGCATTTCTCCCGCGGCGAGCGTCTTTTCGAAGACGTTGCCGTATCCGTGTAGGAGCAAGAGCCCCTCCGACCCGGTGCCGGTAAAACGATCGATAAAAAGACCTGTACGCGCGAACAAGACGTTCGCGAGTCCCTGCTGCCAATAGAAATTGTAGTCGACGTTGCCCGTCGCAAGTAAAAACTGGTGCTCTCGCACGTCGATCGCCTGACCCGGCTGCAAGCGCAGCGCCACGATCTGTCCGGGCGCCTCGCGCGAGAACGACACGTTCCCCGGGCCCTGCGCCGTCGATATGAAGATCTGCAGACCGGCAAAGAAGCGCTTCGCCGCGTTCTGTAAACCCATGAACCCGAGCGTCACGTTCGGTTGCTTCCACAAGATGGTGTGATGCTCGAAGTAGACCGTCTGTTGCGCGCCGAGCTCCACGTCGACGACCGGCACGAGTTCGCCTTCGATGCGCACCGTCATGTCGCCGAGCGTTATTGGTTCTTTCGGATTATCGAGTTCCGGTTCGGGCTCGGTGTACGTGCCGACGGTCGTCGCCTGCGCGACGGGTGCGCCGCAGTTCGGGCAGAACCGGGACTGGTCGGGTATGCGTGCTTGGCAGGACGGACAATTCATAATGCACCCTCCTCTGCGGCGTATACTCCGTACACTAGCACAAGTTTCTTAAGGAAGGTAGAATGGCCAGAATCGCCGTTACCGGTTCAAACGGCACGATTGGAAAGCGCCTCTGCGCCGACCTCGCTACGGATTACGAAGTACGGCGCATCGATTTGCACGATGCCGACGTCGTCGCCGACGTGCGCGATTTCCATGCGATGCAAAATGCGTTGAAGAACTGCGAAACGGTCATTCACCTCGCCGGCATCGTAACCGTCGATGCCGATTGGGAAAGCGTCTACCACACCAACATCGGCGGGACGTACAACGTCTACGAAGCCGCGCGCCTAAATGGCTTACGCCGAATTATCTTTGCAAGTTCGAATCACTGCGTCGGCATGCACGAAGTGCAAAACGCTCCGCGCATTTACGAACCGGGATTCGGCCGCACCATACGCACTGACGAGCCGTATCGTCCCGATGGTTTGTACGGCGTATGGAAAGCGTTCGGTGAGACCCTCGGGCGGTATTACAGCGACCGGTACGGCATGCAAGTGACCTGCGTCCGAATCGGTTCGATTACCGACGCCGACGATCCGCGCCACGACAGCGTGCGCGAGTCGAGCGATTGGCTCAATCTCACGGACGAGCAAAAATTCAAGCGCTACGCGGCTACGTGGATGTCGCAGCGGGATTTCGCGCGTCAGGTTCGTTCGATTCTCGCGCGCAACGTCCCATACGCGGTTATCTACGGCGTTGGTGACAATCGTACGCGGTTTTGGGATCTGGAACCGGGCCGTGCTATCTTTGGCTTTTGGCCGGAGGACGGCGTGAAGACATCGCCTCCTTCGCCTTAACCAGACGCACCATCGCGTCGTTGTACGGGGTCGGCACACCGGTACGCCGTCCCGCCGCTACGACGGCGCCGTTGATGTGATCGATCTCGCTTTGGTGTCCGGATTCCAGATCGAATGCCATCGAACTCTTGCTGTCCGCGCCCACCGCAATTACTTCGGTAACGTACTGCCATGGATTCGCGAACGGCAAGTTGATCTTCAGTGCCGCCGCAACGCTCGCTGCTTCTTCTGCAAGCGCCTCAGCGAGCCGCGCAGCATTCGGGTCTTTCAGAATATCACCCGATTCACAGTCCAGCAGCGCGCTTACGCCGTTTATCGCCGCATTGGCCACGAGTTTGCCCCACAGATGCGGCCGGATGTCGTACACAACCGAAGCGCGCATTCCGCTTTGGTTGAGCAGCTCGGCGACGCTGCGCGAGGTCGCGGGCGATGCACCCCCGGATCCGATAATCGTATTCCCCTCTTCGGAGCTGCGGGCGCGTCCGGCTGAAAGCGTCAGCGACGACTCCGTCGTGATGCCAAGTACAACAGGAACCGCGCCCCCAAGCGCGGTCTTGATCGCGTCTTCGTTTCCCACGCCGTTTTGCAGCGACACGATCGGCGTAGAAGGGCTCAGTTCGCCCGCAAAGGGGCGCAGCGCGCGCAGCGTATCGACCGCTTTCACGAACAGAAACACCATGTTCGATCCGAAGAGATCGCGCGAGCGGCGTCCCACGAGAACGGGGCGGGCGGGTGCGTCGTTGACCGAGAGACCGCCGTTCTTTTCGATACCGTCGAGGACCGCAGGGTTACTGTCGAGCATGGTGACCTCGCAACGTGAAGCGAGGTGAAAGCCGAAGAGCGTGCCCATCGCTCCCGAACCGATAATGCCTATGCGCAGCTTGTTTGGGTCCATTACCATCGTTTTCGCGGAGTTCGCGAGCGGTTCCGTCCAGCGAACAGGCCATAGAAGCCGACCAAAATTGCGCCGCACGAGAAACCGCCGATGTGCGCAAAATACGCAATTCCACCTTGGTTCACTCGCGGATCGAACGTCTCGAAGCCGAGAAAGAACTGCATACCGGCCCAAATGCCGATAACCAGCACGGCGGGGAGTTGCAGAAACAGCGGGAAGCAGCCAATCGGTGTGATCGTATTGATGCGCGAGGTCGGATACGTAACGATGTACGCGCCAAGGATGCCCGCTATTGCCCCCGACGCGCCAATCTCCGGGATATGACTGTTCGGGTCCGCCCAAATTTGAGCGACGCCGCCGCTGATGCCACAGATGAGGTAGATGAATACGAACCCCACGTGGCCCAGATAGCGTTCCATACGCGGTCCGAACACGACCAGGAACAGCATATTGAAAAAAATATGCGCGTAACCGCCGTGCAAGAACATCGACGTGAGGATGGTCAGCGGGTATGGGTGCGGTGAAGGCGGGGGCAGTTGAATGCCATGCGTGATGTTGTACGGCACAAGCGCGAATTCGTTGATGACGTACGAGGGATGCGCGGCGGCCAGTTCGCGATAAAAAGCATAGACGTTTGCAGCGACGATCAGCCACACGGATACCGCCGCAACGGGCGGCCTGCGCTCGTCGGCATAGGGAATCATCCGTTACCTAGAACTGCAGCTGAAGTCCGAAAACCGTACGGCGATCCGAACGCGTTGCATCGCGTTCTCCGAAAAAGAGTTTGGCCCATTGCAGCACGTTGAGATTGCCGTAGACGTCAAACGTCGGACGGCGGAGATTGTATATCCGCGTTTCTGCGCCGAGGCGGCCGAAGTCGTACGACCCCAGCACGCCGATCTGTGAATACAATACGCCGCCTCCGACATGGAGATTCCCTGCATTTTCAATTGCGGCTGCGTTCCAGGTCGTCTTTGCACCGATGTCGTTGGCGCCCAGCATTGCGCTGAAACCGCCGTGCGGCAGCAGTACGGCGTTGATGTCCGCCTGCGGACCGCGATCCGAGGTCAGCAGTGGATTCGGACCGCTCACGCCCTGCGCGTTGAGATAACTGAAGCGCCCTTGCACCTGGACGAGGTTGGTAAGGACATGGCCCAAACCTTTGCTGAGACGCGCGTTCGCCGCACCCGGCGGCGAAGGCGTCTGCGTTCCGGGAGGCAGCGTGCCTTTGGGAAGCGGATACGGCGTAGCGCCGGCGTCGACACCGTAAACGTGACTCTGTCCGCCGAGCTGACCGAGGAGTGAATCAGCCTTCTGCATCGTCGCGTCCAGGTTTGCAACCGTATCGCGCAGTTGCGACTGCGTTTGCGGGTTTCCGGTGATCGACCGCAAATCACCCGTCAAACCGGCAATGTTGCTCGTGAGATCGCGAATGTTCGCCGTCGTCGCGACCAAGTTTGTTTTGAGTCGCGGATCGGTCGCAAGATTTTGCAGCGCGTCCATCGATTGATTGAGCGCGACTGCCGTCCGGTCGAGTGACGTCAGCATGCTGTCGATCTTGTACTGGTTGCGGCTGAGCGTCGAGTCGAGCGTCGACGTCATGTCGACGATATGGACGCTGGCTTGACGCATGGAGGTATCGAGCACGCCCGAAAGATCCGCGACGGTGCCGCGCAGCTCCGTCGTCATGGAATCCACATTTGTAAGCGCGGTCTGCAGCGTGTTCAGAAGTTTAGGTTCGCGGGTTTCGAGCGTAGCGAGCATCTCGTCCAGACGGCGAACCTCGCCCTGTCCCGCTTGCAATAGGTCCGCGATCGTGGGACTGGCGATACCGATGGGCTGCTGATCGAGCGGCAACACTTCCTTCGGCAGAATTGCCTCTTGCGGCAAGGGCGTTGCCGTATACCCGCGTGGAAGGGGGTGCGGCACCGGCGGCACGATGATCATATTCGGCGTGCCGGTGAGCGGCGCCTGAATCAGAAACTTCGAATCGCGCGGGATGTTGATGCCGCTTTGAATGGCGAGAATGACGTCGACGCTGTTGTCGGCTTCCAGCTGGATTTGGTCTACGGTTCCAACGGTAACGCCGCTGAAGAACACCTGCGCGCCCGTCGGCAGTCCGGCCGCCGAAGCAAAATGCACGCCGATGCGGTAGCCGCTGTGCCGCGTTCCGAAGTCCGTAATCACGTAAAAGATTCCGAACAGCAGTCCGAGCGCCACGACTGCGAAGAACCCCAGTTGCGCCTGTCTCGACATGACGGTTTCTATTCCCTAAAATCGCGCGATTGCTTGCCTTGCCTCAAAGTGGTATCGGTCCGACCTGTGAGCCCTCGAGGAACTGCTGAACAATGGGATTTTGCGACTTTTGAATCTGCTCGACCGTCCCATATTCGATGATGGCGCCCTCAAACAGCATCGCGACGTAGTCGGCCATCATGTAAATGGACTGCAGGTCGTGCGAAATCACGACAGCGGTGGCGTTGAGCTGTTCGCGCAGCTGCTTGATCGTGTCGGTAAGGAGATGCGTCACGATGGGGTCAAGGCCGGTCGTCGGTTCGTCGTAGAGGACGAGGTCGGGATTCGTCACCACGGCTCGCGCAAAACCGGCGCGCTTGAGCATACCGCCGGAAAGTTCGCTCGGCATATTGTCGTACGTATGCGCGAGACCGACGCTGTCGAGCGTATGTATCACCACTTCACGGATTTCTTCTTCCGTAAGTGATGTGTGCTCGCGCAGCGGGAGCGCAATGTTGTCGCCGACGGTCATGCTGTCGAACAGTGCGGCAAATTGAAACGCGAAGCCGATCTTCGTTCGCATCTCGATGAGCTCGCTCTCGCGCATGTGACAGATGTCCTGTCCGCGGACGTAGACGTGTCCCGAATCCGGCTTTCGCAAACCGTCCAGCAACCGCAGGATCGTCGATTTGCCGGCGCCCGACATGCCGATGATGCAGGTGATGGCGCTTTCGACGATGTCCAGACTGCAATTGTACAAAACGATGCGATCGCCGTACTTCAAGCACACACGGTCGAGCTTCGCAATGGCATTCGGCATCAGCTGCCTCCGTACAGGAAGTACGACATCACGAAGTTCAGGATGAAGATCAGAATGATGCAGATGACGACCGCGTTCGTCGTAGACTTGCCGACGCCCGCAGCGCCGCCGGTTGTGGTCAAGCCCTGATAGGATCCGACGAGCGCGATGATGATGCCGAAGATCACCGATTTGAACAGGCCTTTGACGACGTCTTCGAAGCCGATCGTTTGCCGCGCGGACGACATGAAGTCGTTGTACGCAATGTGCGCCTGGGCATGCGCGATCCACTGCCCTCCCATGACGCCGACGACGTCGGCAAATACCGTGAGTAGCGGAAGCATAATCATGAGCGCAAGCACGCGCGGTACCACCAAGAAGCGCACCGGCGCGAGGCCGAGCGATTGCAGCGCTTCCACCTGCTCGGTGACAACCATCGAGCCGATCTCCGCCGCGATGGCCGCGCACACGCGGCCCGCCACGACGACCGCCGTTAGCATAGGTCCGAGTTCGCGCACGTTGGTGTATGAAACGATGCCGCCGACGAAACTTCCAAAGCCGTATTGCACCGCTTGGACCGCCGACTCGAGAGAAAACACCATGCCGGTAAAGAGCGAGGTAAGCAGAACGATGATCAGCGACTGGTATCCCAGCAGAAAGCACTGATTTACAGTCTCCGCAAAGCGAATGCGAAGCTTGCCGATGGTGGCGGCCGTCTCTCCGCCGAGCGCCGTAATGCCGCCGATGTACTCGAAGAACGAGTTTACGCCGCGGCCGACTCCTTCGAAGGCGCCGACGCCCGCGCGTTCGACAACGTCGGCCGCCGCTTCAGCTTCGTTTAGCGCTCGAGACATGCTCCAATTCCTGCAAAACCGTTTGCGTGGCCTCGATGCGGCGGACGGCAACCCCGCGCTCCGCCGTCAAATTGAAATGCACCTGGTTCACATGTTCCAAACGTTTGTCGACATCGCGCAGATGCGCGCGCGCTTCCCGCTCGAAGCCGGTGAAATACCGGCGCACCGCTGTCAGGTACTCGTTCTTGAGCCGCTCGTCGGTCGCACCTGAAGCGAGCGCGCCTTCCATGCGTTTTTGCGCGTTCTTCATCGCCCGATCGGTGATGTAAAATTCACCGACGCGTGTGACGAGCGCCCGGAAATCTTCGCCGTTCGTCAAACGGTAGCGGCCTCCAGGATCGTTCGCTGCGCCGCAAGCAATTGCCGAATTCCCTCTTCCGCCAAGCCCAACAGCGTGTCGAGCTCGGTACGCGTGAAGGGCGTAGCTTCCGCGGTGCCTTGCAGTTCCGTGAATTTGCCCTGGTCGGTCATAAACACATTCATATCGACTTCGGCGCGGCTATCCTCGTCGTAGGCTAAATCCAGCATCGGCCGGCCGGAAACGATGCCGACGCTCGTCGCCGCGATCTGCCCGATCAGCGGCCATTTTCGCGCATCGCCGGGATCGAACTGCGCCCGCAGGGCCAGCGCTAGGGCGACCCACGCACCGGTGACCGCAGCGGTGCGCGTTCCGCCATCCGCTTGGAGCACGTCGCAATCGAGCCAAACGGTGCGCTCGCCCATCTTCGCCATGTCCGTCACCGCGCGAAGCGCGCGACCGATGATCCGTTGAATTTCGTGCGTTCGTCCCCCTAAACGGCCTTTGGATGCTTCGCGCTGCGTACGTTCCTGCGTCGCGCGGGGCAGCATGGCGTACTCTGCGGTAACCCATCCCGTTCCGCGGCCCTTCATCCACTGCGGTACCTTGTCTTCGATGGTCGCAGCGCATAACACGCGCGTGTTTCCGATACTTATCAAACAACTGCCTTCGGCATACTTCAAATAGTTGGGCTCGATACTGACCGGGCGCAGCTCGTTCGGTCGCCGTCCATCGCTTCGCGTCATTTTCTACGTCTTACCACATCTTGGAAGGCTCTTCCCGTGCTGCGGGCCGGGAAGCCGAGCTAACCACGTGTCGAAGGCGCACCGCGCACGTTTACAACGGAGTCGAATGCATCGGGGCTATTCGTCCGCTACACTTTGTCAATGGAACGCGTGAACGCCGGCGATACCGCCTGGGTTCTCGTAAGCGCAGCACTCGTCATGGTCATGACGCCGGCGCTCGGATTCGTGTACGGCGGATTGGTACGCCGTAAAAACGTGCTCGCAACGCTCATGCACAGCTTCTTCATTCTGTGTCTGATCAGCGTTCAATGGGTTCTTTGCGGATACACGCTCGCATTCGGTCCCGACTGGCACGGCCTGGGAATCATCGGCGATTTTTCGTGGCTGGGCCTAAACGGGGTCGGCGCGTTGCCGAACAACACCTATGCGCCGACGATTCCCCACGCTGCCTTTGCGCTATTTCAAATGATGTTCGCCGTGATAACGCCCGCACTCATCACCGGCGGTTTTGCAGAACGAAAACGCTTCGCCGCGTTCGTCCTTTTTAGTTTGCTTTGGGCGACGTTCGTGTACGATCCGATCGCGCATTGGGTTTGGGGGCACGGCGGATGGCTTGCGCGCTTAGGAGCGCTCGATTTCGCCGGCGGAACGGTCGTTCACGTTTCCTCCGGTGTTGCGGCGCTCGTTGCCGTTTGGGTGCTCGGCCCGCGGCTGCGCGCCGTCGACGCAAACCGGCCGCACGATCTGACGATGGTCGTGCTTGGAGCCGCGCTCGTGTGGTTTGGATGGTTCGGCTTTAACGCCGGCAGCGCGCTTGCGGCGAACGGCGTGGCTGCGATTGCATTCATCAACACCAGCGTCGCGCCCGCGATGGCGGCGATCGTTTGGATAGCACTATCCTGGCGCCATCGCGGCGCGCCGAGTGTCAGCGGCGCAGTTGCCGGAGCGCTCGCGGGCCTGGTTGCAATCACGCCGGCCGCCGGATACGTCACCCCGATCGAGGGCATTTCGATTGGAGCCGTCGCAGCGATCTTCTGTTACGCTGCCGTCATGCTGCGCGAACGGATGCGCATCGACGACGCGCTCGACGTTTTTCCATTACATGGGATAGGCGGAGCTGCCGGCGCCGTGCTAACAGGCGTTTTTGCCGGTTCCGGCGTGCTGCCGCAGTTGGCGGCGGTCGGCGCCGTCGCGTTGTATTCGGGTTTCGCGACGTTTACGATTCTCACGGTAGTAATGCGTTTCGTTCCGCTTCGCGTTTCCCACGGCGAGGAGCTCACGGGCCTCGACGTGACGCAGCATGCCGAAGTTGCGTATGCGCAGTAAGAAGTGGTTGCGGCCGCCAGGCACTCCAAATATCCCCGCGCTCCTTTAGCCGGTCGACGGCATTTGCTATCGTGTAGCGCGCGAAAGCCTGTATCGGTGCGCCTTTCGATCGCGAGCGAGCAAACCGTTCGACTTCTTCCCACGCGAGCGGCATGCTGACGGGCGCGCGAGGGCATGCGCGGGCGGCATACGGCGCAGCAACGGTCATCCCGCGGCCTAGTTGACCCCAGTCCACGTGGACGGCCTGCGCGTTACGCCTGCGCGGATCGCGTTCGGCGGTCAGCTCACCCGGATGACGGCGTGCAAGCTCTTGTGCGACGCGCTGCGTCAACGACCGCACCGCTTTATACTCATGTTCCGGCTCGACTGGCACGACGACGTGCAAACCGCGTGCGCCCGATGTCTTGACGAGCGGTTCTCGGAGACCGATTTCTTCCAGCAGGTTGCGCGTGTAAAGCGCGGTACGCGCCAGACGCGCGAGCGTACATTCATCGCCCGGGTCGAGATCGAACAAAAGAAAGTCGGGTTTCTCAATCGCGCCGGTGGTCGATTCCCACACGTGCAACGTCACCATGAAGAGCGATACCAAATAGGCGAGCGACGCCGCGGAATCGACGATAACGTACGTGACGAGGCGCTCGTGCCCGGGAATCTTCGCGCGCTTGATCCAGCGCGGCGTGCCCGCCGGCGGATCCTGTTCGAACGAATGTGGCCCGTTCACTGTGCCGGGATAGATCTCGTAGACGACAGGCCGGCGCTGAAGATGCGGGAGCAGCCACGGCGACACCGCGACGTAGTAGCGGAGCAAATCCATAATGGTGTAACGCTCGTCGTACCACACCCACTTCTCGGGGCGGGCGATCTCTATCGGGTGTCCTTCAAGTTCGATGAGCATGCGGTCGCGCGGACTTCTTGCGCCGTTTCTCTAAGTCGACGATTTTTTCACCGTCTTCTTCTTCGCCGCCGCTTTGCACGCGAATCGGGCCATACTCGGCTTCATAGTACGTATCGCGCAGATTGCCGAGCTGCATATCGCGGGTAACCGGAGTTCCGTCACCGCGAAATACTTTGATGCCCTTCACGAGCATGCGGTACGGTTCCAGACGCGCGTTCTTCCATTCCGAAATACGCCAGCGCTGCGGGGCCATCGCGCTCCACTCGTAGGCAGGCAAAGAACTCTTTTTGGAGTCGAACGGTTCGAGTTCCACCCGGAAACCTTCACGCGCCGAGATGGCGTCTTCGACTTGTTTCTTAGAAGCCATGGGTATTGGACAGTATGCCCAGTCAACGCACACCGGCCCTGCGTCTGCAGGCCGGCTACTACATCGCTACGGGAGCGTGGCCGCTGCTCTCACGCAGCACGTTCGAGGCGGTTACCGGAGCGAAAAAGGACTGGTGGCTCGTGCAGATGGTCGGGCTTCTCGCCCTCACGAACGGGGCCGCAATCGCCGCAGGCACGCGCAATGAAGATGCCCGGAACGAAACGCTGATTTTATCGCTGCTGTCCGCGCTTTCGTTTGCCGCGATCGATATCGTATATGCGCTCGAGCGCCGCATCTCGCCGGTCTATTTGGCGGATGCGGCGCTCGAGCTGCTTCTGATCGCGTATCTGCTCAGTACGAAATGACGATCATCTTGCCTAACCGAACGTTATAAGAATTCGCAGCGTCACCTGACGGCGGGCGTTGCAGCATTGCGTTTCTTATCCGACACTGATATCGCCGCCCGAGCTGCGTTCTTCTTGCCTAGCTCTCGGGCAATCTACCGCTTGCTTGGGTCTACTCCACGGTAACGGTCTTGGCCAGGTTCCGGGGCTGATCGACGTCCTTGCCCTCGATGTCGGCGATGTGATACGCGAGCAGTTGCAGCGGAATGATATTCACGATGGGCGAGAGCAGCTCGTCGACCTTCGGAACCCAGAACACATGATCGGCGATAGCCTTTGCGTCTTCGTCGCCGTGATTTGCGACCACGATAATCGGCGCCTCGCGCGCCTTCGACTCCGCCAAATTTGAGAGAATCTTCTCGCGGATGCGGCCGTCGGTCATCACGCCGATGACGGGTACGTTCGAGTCGAGCAGCGCGATCGGCCCGTGCTTCATCTCGCCCGCAGCGTATCCCTCGGCGTGAATGTACGAGATTTCCTTCAGCTTGAGCGCGCCCTCGAGCGCCGTCGGGAAATTCACGTAGCGGCCGATGAACAGTACCGATTTGGCTTTCCGGATCTTTCGGGCGACTTTTTTGATGTCGTCGGATGTGTTCAAGACCACGTCTACTGCCGCCGGAAGCAATTTCGTGCTGTCGGCGGCCGCGCGTAAACGTTCGATCGGCGCGCTGCCGCGCAGCCGCGCCAGATACAGCGCGAACAGCGTCATCGCTGTAACCTGGGATACATACGTCTTCGTCGCGGCAACGCCGATTTCGGGGCCGCCCCGCGTGAAGAGCGTGCCGTCGGCAACACGCGTCAGATGCGAACCCAATACGTTGCAGATGCCGAGCAGCGAGGAGCCGGCGCCCTTTGCGATGCGCACCGCTTCAATCGTGTCGGCCGTCTCTCCGGATTGCGACATTGCGATCGTCAGCGCCGTTGGATCGATGACCGGATCGCCGTACCGGAACTCGCTGGCAAGTTCCATCTCTACCGGCACATGGACGAGCGAGCGGAGCAGATACATACCCACCATGCCGGCATGATACGCCGTGCCGCATCCGGTGATGGCGATCTTGGAGATGCTGCGCAGCTTCTCGTCGCTGATCCCCAGTTCGGCGCCGAGTTGTACGTCGTTGTTTTCGTCGACGCGGCCTGCGAGCGTTTCTTTGATGACGTTGGGCTGCTCGTAGATCTCCTTGAGCATGAAATGCTTGAACCCGCTTTTTTCAGCGGAACTCGCATCCCACGTAACCTGAATGATGTCGCGGTCGACCGGTTTGCCGCCGTAGTCGGTGAGACGCCAACCGTCGCGGCCGACGACGACCATCTCGCCTTCTTGCAGAATGATCTCTTTGCGCGTGTACTGTAAAATCGCCGGCGTATCCGAGGCTACGAACATCTCGCCGTCGCCGATGCCGACCACGAGCGGGCTCGCACCGTTGCGGGCAAAGATCAGATGCTCCGGATGCTCCGAGCTAATGATGCCCAGGGCATACGCTCCCGTCACTTCCTGAAGCGTCCGGCGTACGGCGGCTTCGAGATCGCCGTCGTAATGCGCCTCGATAAGGTGCGCGAGCACTTCGGTATCCGTTTCGCTTTTGAAAACGTGGCCCGCCTCGATGAGCCGTGCGCGCAGCGGCGCGTAATTTTCAATGATACCGTTATGCACGACCGCTATTCTGCCCGTGCAGTCCATGTGCGGATGCGCATTCGCATCCGAAGGGCGGCCGTGGGTCGCCCAGCGGGTATGGCCCACGCCGACGCGCCCGGAAATGCGTGCGCCGTTGCGCAAACGCTCCGCCAGACGCTGCAGTTTGCCCTCGGCCTTCGAGCCGGTCAGGACTCCGGCGTCGTCGATGACGGCAATGCCGGCGCTATCGTAACCGCGGTATTCAAGGCGCGCTAACGAGTCGAGAATGACCGGAACGCTGTCGCGTTCACCGATATAGCCGACGATGCCGCACATAGTTTGAAACTCTCCCTAAAAAGGTACGCCTCCACGGTGGCCGGCGTCGTTCGATACCCTCACGATGACAAGTAGCGCCCGCTACTCGTCATTTTATACCTTCGCGGGTGCGGTGGTAATGAATCTTTCCAACGGCAACCTCGTTGAACGCCGTCGATACCGGTTTGTTCGGGTTGACACGCTCGGTCAGGGGCGGCGCGCCGTTGTTGAGTTGTTTTGCCCGCTTCGTAACCACGTTCACCAAACTGAACTTCGAGTCCACGTGGTCGAGCAGTCTGTCGAGATCTCCAAAAACCGAGTCGCTCATGTTAAGAATGTTCCAGTTCCCTAATAGAATCGTCGCCGTACCGGTGTATCCGGAAGCGCTCTGCTTGTAAAATTGCTTGTAAGTCGCGCACGGCTTCGTCCGAGCGTGACTCCTCATTGATCACGATGTAGTCGAAGCTGCGCACGAATTTGAACTCCTGATGCGCGATCTCCAGGCGCCTCGCAATCTCTTCGTTCGTCTCGGTGCGCCTCGTCAGCAGGCGCGCGCGCAAGCGTGAGAACTTGTCCGGCGCGAGAAAGATCAGAACGGCCTGGGGAAATGCCTTTTGTATTGCCAGTGCGCCGTTGACCTCAGGTTTCATGACCAGATCGTAACCTTGGGTCAACGTACGCTCGACGAAATCCCTGGGGGTGCCGTACAAGTTCTCGTTGTACTCGCGCCACTCCAGAAAACCGTCCTCGGCAATCCGCCGCTCGAATTCTTCCCGCGTTAAGAAGAAGTAATGCTCGCCTTCGCGTTCGCCTGGACGCGGTTCGCGGGTAGTTGCCGATACCGAGTAGCGCAGACGCGGCATACGCACGCGAAGCGCGTCCACCAGCGTGTCTTTACCGGCGCCCGAAGGCCCCGACACGACGAAGAGCAGACCCGGCCCCAGCAATGTCCCCCCAGATGAACCGCCCCGCCAAGAGGATAACGAGGCAAAGCCTGTTATGTTCACATCATCCGGGTCCGGGACCTTGTCAGCCGCGGGCCGGCGGCAGCGTCGCAGAACCGGAGACGCCGCTGCAGACGGCACGAGTAAGGGCGTCCACCGCGGCGGGATCGTCGTTCGCGCTCGCGGGCCTGCGGTACACTGCCGTAACTTCGGTCCCGTTCCACTGGGTGTATGCGATGCGGAAAATCTCATTGCGTTGTGCAGCGCCGCCCTTGAACGTTTGCAGGCCCGCCTCGCCCGGGCAGCCGGGATAGGGCATCGCACGCAGCAACTTCGAGCCTTTGTCGCGCAGCAGTGTGTCCACGGTGATCTTGGCGCCCATTTCGGCGAGCGTCTCGCTTGCATTGGCGTTTGAAGCGATGGCGTAGCGCTCTTGGGGATCCTTCGGATCGATCCACGCCGTCGTCTTGCCTTGCATTTGCGCGTGCCAGCCTTCGGGATGCGCTTGCGCGCCCGAGCCGGCTGCGCCCCCGCACGCGCATAGGAGCAGCGCGCTTATGCACATCGCTACGATGGCTCGCATGATACGTTCGTACCCAAGCGCGAAAGGCGCAAGCGTGTACACCGACTGGCTGCTGATCCGGCGTCTTGCCTGGGAGCTCAATCAACGTTTCGCCGGCGCGCGCGTCAGCGACGTCGGGCAGCTCGACGACGGCCGTTTCGCGCTCGCTATCTGGTCGCGGGGCGAAACGTCCCTGGTTTGCGTCGACATCTTTGCGCCGACGCCGGTCATCACCGTGGAATCGGGGGAACTCCCGATCGCGGTAGAGCCGGGCTTCATCCGTGCGGCAAATGCGGCGTTGCGAGGCATGACGCTGCTGGCGGTTCGCTCGCGCAAGGGCGATCGACTACTGCGTTTCGATTTCGGATCGCGATCGCGATTCGGCGTTCAAGACGGGTATGCGCTCATCTGCGAGCTCGTACCGAGGTTTGGCAACATCGTGCTGGTCAAAGGCGAAACGGTGGTCGCCGCCGCCAAAGAATTTGCTCCGGGGGAAAATGCAGTGCGCTCGGTTCAAGCGGGCGACCCGTACGAGCCGCCGCCGCTGCGCACCCGCAAAACGAGCTCGATCGTCGCGGATGAAACCGCGGCGCAGATTGCGCAGCGCGAGCCGGATGGCGATTTGCACGTCTACCGCCGCAACGGCGCACTGGTGCAAACGCATTTGGTGGAACTTCCCGAGCACGCGGAATTACAGCATGAACGTTCTTCTTCATTGCTCGACTTGCTCGAGGAAGCGCGCCGGACACACGCGCACGCGCAGCAAAGCGACCGTCTCGCCAAGCGCAGACGTTCGCTCGAGCGCAATTTAGCGGATCGCGAGCGGCGCACGCGTGCCGAAATCTCACAAGTCGATGCGCGTCTACGGGAAGCGGCAAACCGGGAAGCGCTGCGCGATGAGGGAGAATCGATCTACGCGCGCCTGCATGAGATGGATGCCGAGAAACGGGACTCGGCGAAGGAGCGCGCTGCCGAACTGTTCGCAACGTACAAAAAAATTGCCGCATCGGTTGCACATTTGGAACGCCGCAGGGCCGAACTGATGGAAGCGGCAGACGACCTCGATCAGCTGCGGTGGGAGCTGGAGCGCGCAGCCGATGCGGAGCTGGATGATGTTGCGCAAGCAGTTGCCGCGCTTGAACCGCGTCACGCTCCTCGCGCGCCCGCCGGCGGAGCGCGCAAACGCAAGCCGTTGCAATACGTCACAGAGCACGGATCGCGCATCTATGTCGGCCGCACGCCGCTTGAAAATGCCGATCTTACGTTTCGCTTGGCGCGCCCTGAAGATCTCTGGTTTCACGTTCAGAACCAGCCGGGCGCGCACGTCGTCCTACAGCGCGACGACAAAACGCCTGTGCCGGAGGACGACATCCTTACTGCGGCATCGCTGGCCGCACTGCATTCAAAAGCAAAACAGAGCCCCAAAGTAACCGTCGACTACACACAGCGCAAATTCGTGCGCAAGCGGCCTTCTTCAGCACCCGGACTCGTCTTTTATACGCAGCCCAAATCCGTTCACGTCAAGCCGCAGGAACCTTAGAGGCCCCGCGTTCGCGAGGCCTCCGCCCTCTCTAGTTGCGGCCGCCCGCCGCCAGTTCCGTTGCTTCCGTTCTAGCGCGAGTCAGGCGTTTCTCACACATATCCCAGTTTAAATTTGCATAGAACGCTTCGATGTACTTGCCGCGCTCGGAGGGTTTGTAGTCTTTGATAAAGGCGTGTTCCCAGCAGTCCATCACGACTATAGGAACGAACCCGGCGATGTTTCCGCTGTGATGCTGTTCGATCCAATGGTTGCTGATCTGCTTTGCCAAAGGATCGAAAAATGCGATCGCCCAGCCGACGCCGCGCATCTCGCCGACCGCGAAAAAGTCTTTTCTCCAGGTCTCGAAGTCGCCGTAACTTGCGCCGAGGAGATCGTACAGCTGGCCGCCACTGAGCTGCTTTGGGCTCTTGGTCAAATTATCGAAGTAGTACTCGTGAAGCCGCATGCCGTTGAACTCCCAGCCCATGCGCCGCACGAGTTCTGCAAATCTCGGATCGCCTTTTACCTCGCCGCGCTCGCGCGCTTGCGTGGTCAATTCGATCAGCGTATTAGTGTTCTTGACGTAGCCCTCGTACAAGCCAAAGTGCGTCTCTAGGGTCGCGTCGGAGATGCCCTGTAAACCTGAAAGATCCCACTTTCGGGGTGTGTAGCTTTTCATGAACCGTTTCTTACCCCATGCGGACGCCCGCGAGTTAGCGCTTTTATCGGTTCGTTCGCCGAGCAAGGGAACCTAGGGTCGCACGCGCAAACAATCGCCAAGAATATCCTCCAGGAGGCGCACGTGAAAAATCCGCTCGACTCCCTTTGGGGCACAGTCATCTGCGGTTTTCTATTGACCGTAGCTTTGTATTTTCTCGCGAACGCAATTATGCCGCACGTAACAGCCGGAGGTGGGACCTAATGGATTGGAGCGATGCCATCCTTCGCTGGTTCCATTTCCTGGCCGGCATCATGTGGATCGGGCTGCTGTACTACTTCAACTTCGTCAATGTCGATGCGGTCAAACAAGCGACGGCAGCCGGCGAAGCGGCCCCAATCTCAAAATATGTCGTACCGCGCGCGCTATTCTTCTTCCGCTGGGGCGCAGTCGTAACGTGGGTGTTCGGCGCGGGATTGCTTAGCACGCTGCCCGGCGCTAACGGAAACAACGGATTCGTCAGCGCGTTTTTGCTGCAAGGCTCGCTTGTGCCCATCGGTATCGGCGCGTGGCTCGGTACGATCATGCTGTTCAACGTCTGGGGACTTATCTGGCGCAACCAGAAAAAGATTCTGGGCTTCGTACCGGCAACCGATGAAGAAAAAGCCAAGGCTCGCCGCGTTGCGTTCCTTGCATCACGCGTGAACACGCTGCTGTCTATTCCGATGTTGTTTTTCATGGCGACGGGCTTCCATCATCAGGACGGATTGTACAGCCTGTTTCATTAGAGCAGGCGCGTTATGCGCGCCAGGTCAGAACGATCTTTCCGATGTGCAGCGATGCCTCCAAACGTTTATGCGCGTCCGCGGCTTTCTCGAACGGAAAAACGGAGTCGACAACGGGGTGAACCGGATCGCGCGCCGGCAAACGGGGCCAGACGTTCTGCAGCAGCTTTGCGGCGATTTCCGCTTTTTCTTCGATGCTTCGTCCACGAAGAGCTGAACCCATTATCGCGGCGCGCCGCTGCATGAGGCTTCGAATATCCAACGTTGCGGTCGTTCCCGCGGTCGTCGCAATGCACGCGATTCTACCGTCAAGAGCAAGGGCGTTTATGTCGCGGGCGATGTACTCCCCGCCAACCAGGTCCAAAATCACGTCGACGCCGCGATCGTGCGTTGCGCGCTTTATTTCGCTGACGAAATCCACGTTCTTATAATTTACGGCAACGTCTGCCCCTAATTCACGGCAGGCTTTGCACTTCTCATCACTGCCGGCAGTTACTGCGATAAATTTCGCGCCGAATGCACGCGCGAGCATAATCGCCGTCGTGCCTATGCCGCTGCTGCCGCCATGGATAAGAATCGATTCGGCCGTACGAAAGCGCGCGCGCGTAAAAACATTGTCGTAAACCGTGAACATGTTTTCCGGCAGCGATGCGGCCTCGGCGAAGGTCCAATTCTCAGGAACCGGGAGTACCTGCTCGCGCGGCACGGTGACGTATTCCGAATAGCCGCCCCCGGTAAGCAGCGCGCACACGCGCTCGCCGGTGCCCTCGATAACGCCGGCGACTTCCAAGCCGGGTATATCGGGCGGCGCGCCGGGCGGCGGCGGATACTTCCCTTGACGCTGCAGCGCGTCGGCCCGTGAAATGCCGGCGGCCTGTACTTGAATCAAAACTTCACCCGCAGACGGCTGCGGCTTGCGGCGCTCCGCAATCCGTAACACTTCCGGACCACCCGGTTGGGAGATCTCCACTACGCGCATGCGGCGCGCGTTTCGTTCGCGAAGACCAGCTCCTTCTGCGGGGAGGTCTCTATGAATGTGGATCTCGTTTCCTCGGTTGCGTCGGTAGCGGTTGCCGTGTTGGCGCTCGTGTTTACGACGCTCATGCTGGCGCGCCAGGTCCGTCAAATGGAGCACGAGCGCAACGCGCTTGCGATTCTCGAGGCGGTCGAGCGCCTTACGGATCCTCGCGTCGTCGCGACCTTCCGGCGCTTACACGACATCAACGAACGCTATCCCACTGATAAAGATATTATCGAACGCTACCACGGCTCTGCCGACGAGCACGACTTTCTGGTCGTAGCGCAATTCCTGGAAACCGTTGCTACGCTCGCTCGACGAGGCGTGCTGGACGCGTCGCTCTTGGTCGACGCTGCAGGCCTGGATGTAAGGCGCCGCTGGAATATCGTGCGACCCTTCACCGAACGCCGCCGGCGAGTTGAAAACAACGAATTCATTTTCGAAAATTTCGAATGGCTGGCGATGTATAGCGCTTGGTGGAGAGATGTACCGCGGCCGAAACGCGATCCGAACTACGATCCGAATCAATTCGCGGGAGTAACTTTTCGCGTGTAGACACGGGTTCGCTATGGCTCGATAAACATGGCGTCTCCAAACGAGAAGAAACGATACTCCTGCGAGACTGCTTCGCGATATGCGTTCAGGATCGCGTTTCTGCCGGCGTAGGCGCAGACGAGAACGAGCAGCGTCGAGTGCGGCAAGTGAAAGTTGGTGATGAGTGCGTCGACGATCTTGAACGCAAAGCCGGGTGTGATAAAGATATCCGTTTCGTCCGGCCCCGCCGCGAGCGCGCCATGCTTTGCTGCCGAACCTTCAAGGGCTCGCATCACCGTCGTGCCCGCAGCAACGATGCGGCGTCCTTCGCGTTTCGCGCGCGCGACGGCGTCGACGGTGGCTTGAGGAATCTCAAACGATTCGCTGTGCATGCGATGCTCTTGCAAACGTTCGCCTTGCATCGGACGGAACGTTCCGAGACCAACGTCGAGCACCAGCTTCACCATTTCGATGCCCTTGCTCTCGAGCTGCGCGAAGACGCTTTCCGTGAAATGCAGCGAGGCCGTCGGCGCCGCTACGCTTCCCGGCCGGCGTGCAAAGATCGTTTGATACCGCTCTTTCGCGTCCGGCGATTTATTGTGAATGTACGGAGGCAGCGGCAGCGTCCCGGCCCGCTCGAGAAACTCCTCAAACGGGACGTTCAGCGTCAATTCAACGTCGCGCACGCCGTCGTCGTGAACAGCAACGACCTCGGCGATGCCGAGATCGGCAAAGCGCACACGCTGGCGCTCACGCAGGTTGCGTCCCGGCTTGCCTAAGGCTTGCCATCGCGTCGTATTGGGATCGTAACGGCCGTGATGTGACGGCCGCAGCAGGAGAAGCTCGACATGGCCGCCCGTCGGCTCGCGCTTTCCCAATATACGCGCCGCAATGACGCGCGTCTCGTTCAAAACCAGCACGTCGCCCGCACGTAAATACTCGGACAGGTCGCGAAAGATCCGGTGCTCGATGGCGCCCTGCCGCAAAACCATCAGGCGCGAAGCGTCGCGCGGCGTCGCGGGCTGCTGAGCGATGAGGTGACTCGGCAGCTCGAACGTGTAAGCGGCGGTTAAGCGGAGGTCGCTCTCTACGCTAACCGGCGGCGTTCCAAGTCCAGGAAGTTCGCGAGCCGTCGGCGGTCCTCTTCGGTGACGTCGATGAAGAGCACGCCGACTTGGTACGTCTCGCGCTCGAAGTCGCGGATCCACCGAACCTCCCCGCGCAGTGAAAGATTCGGCGGGCTTTTCATCGTGAACGTGTATTTGGTGCCTTTCGGCAAGTATTGATCGGCGATGACGCGCATGCCGGTCTCCGAAACGTCCGCTATGGCGCCGCGAAAAAGCATCGACGACAGACGGTCCTCCACGACCACGTCGATGTATTTTCTTAGGCGTACGCCTAAAACGCGTTTTTCGCCGCCTTCGGGCGCGCTGCGGTTCGGTTCAAACATTGCCAATCCCGGTACCCGGATAATAGAAGTTCAAAATCGCGCGGGCGTCGGCGCCCGTGAATGCCATGCCGCGTGCACCCCATTGACAAAGTCCGACGCCGTGTCCCAGGCCCGCACCTTCGATGACGAGCGTGCGCTGCGCCTGCGGCTGCTGGGAAAACGTAACGCGGCGCACGAGCAAACTCGGAAGCGTGCGCGTTCCTAGAGCGCGCCGAATATCGGATGCTTTGACGCGGTGCGCAGCGCGCGCGCCGGTAAAGATCCAAAACGGCGCTCGTCCGCTCGAATCCGGCGGGTCAAGTTCGATATTTTGAAGATCGCCTATGTCCGCGAGCTGTTGAGCCAGAGCGCCGGCGACCACGCGTTCATCAACGTTTTGCGTCCATTTGAACCACGGCGAATCGGTGCAGTACTGGCACGGAACGCCGTTCAAATATTCCAGCGGCGGCCCGTTCCACGCTTGCGACGATGCTTCGGTGTGTCCGCCGCAGCACGACGAATACATCACCTGCGCAAATCCGCCGCCAAAACGAAGCACGTTTCCGGCGGTCGCATCCACCGCGGCATTCGTTTGCGAGTGTTCCGCGTCGATACCGGTGTAGACCTGATTCGCTTCTGACGGTATCAGATCGTAATCGTGTGCCGGGCTGCTGCGTTGGAGCACGTAGGTACGCGCGACGATCGCTTGCGTTTGCAGCGCGGCGGCGGGCCAGGTGTGCGGCATCTCACGCGAGACGACGCTGTACAGATACTGCTCGAGCGGCACCGTGCTGACCACGCCCGCCTGTGCGTTTACAAACGTACCGCGATAGCGGCGGCCATTGAAAAGAAACGTTTGCTCGTCGATCTTCTGTGCGGTGCCGTTGCCGAGCAGAACGCGCAGCGCCTGAGATTGCCCGGCGTTCGCAGGGTCGGTAACGTCATCCTGTGACTGTCTAAGGGCGGCTGAACCGCTCGAAGCCAAAACACCCGTTAAAAATTCGAAGCGATTCACTTACAGCAGCCGCTCCTGCGCCGGCGAAGGCGCACCCTTTGCACCCATGTGTGCATACGCTTCCGCGGTAGCTTTGCGGCCGCTCGCAGTGCGTACCACGAACCCCCGCTTCAGTAAATACGGTTCGACGACATCCTCCAGCGTTTCTGCATCTTCCGTGAGCGTCGCAGCGATCGCGCCCATCCCGACGGGTCCGCCCTTATACTGCTCGATAATCGTGCGCAGGAAAGCCCGATCGAGACGATCCAGGCCGAGTTCGTCGACGCCTTCCCGGCGCAGCGCCTCGTCCGCAACTTCCTTCGTGATGCGTCCGTCCGCCCGCACCTCGGCGTAATCGCGCACCCGGCGTAACAAACGGTTCGCGATTCGCGGAGTCCCGCGGCTGCGCGAAGCGATGGTCTGCGCCCCCTGCTCTTCGATCGGCACTCCAAGCACAGTCGAAGAACGCAGAACGATGCGGCGCAGTTCGTCGATGCTGTAATAATCGAGATGATGCATGATGCCGAAACGCTCGCGAAGCGGCGCCGACAGCATGCCGGCCCGCGTCGTTGCACCGACGAGCGTGAAGCGTTTCAGCGGTAATTTTATCGTTTTGGCATACGCGCCGCGATCGACGACGAAGTCGATCTGAAAATCCTCCATCGCCGGGTAGAGAAACTCTTCGACGACTCTCCCGAGGCGGTGAATCTCGTCGATGAAGAGGATATCGCCTTGTTCGAGCGAGGTGAGAATGCCGACGAGATCCTTGGGCTTCTCCAGGGTCGGCCCGCTTGTGGGACGCAGGGCGCGTCCGAGGTCGCGCGCGATCAGTGCGGCGAGCGTTGTTTTTCCCAAGCCCGGCGGCCCGTAGAACAAAATGTGTTCCAGAGTTTCGCCGCGCCCTTTTGCCGCATCGATCGCGATTTTCAAATTTTCGACGACGTTGGTTTGGCCGACGTATTCGTCGAACGAGCGCGGGCGCAGGCTGGCGCCGTAAACTTCGTCTTCAAGCGTATCGTCCGGCGAAACCAGCGCACGATCGTCCTGCTCGACGTCGGCGTCTTCCGGACCATACAATCGTTTGCGGGCGTTGTCGCTCACTTCAGTGCCATAGCCTTCTGCCGGTAAATCTCCGCAAGAAGCGTTTCGGCGTCTTTGATCTGCGGCGCCGCCTCGAGCGTGGACTGAATCATCTGTTCCGCTTCGGCGCGTTTATATTCGAGTTGAAGCAGCACCGCCAGCGCCTCATCGGCAAAGCCGGGCATTTGCGTCACCTGCGCCGGCTGCGCTTCTTGGATGAGCAAGAACTTCGTCACCTTGCCCTGCAGTTTCGCGACGATGTCGCGCGCCTTCTGCTGCCCGATACCGGGCAGCGTCTTTAGAAATCCGTGATCGCCGCGATCGATCGCTCCGGCAATGCGCGACATCGGCTGCGAGAACGCGCGCGCCGCCGACCGTGGGCCGATGCTGGCTACGCTTATGAGCGCTTCGAAAAACTCGCGTTCGATGGCGTTGCTGAACCCATAGAACGTGTAATGACCGGTATTGCCGTCGATGTTGAGCACCGAATAGATTTCCAGCGTAATTTCGTGTCCGTCGCCTGCTGTAATTTTTTCTGCGACGCACGCGGGCAGCAGTACTTCGTACGAGAGACCGTTGACGTCGAGAACCACGCGGTCGTCGGAGCGTTCGGCCAGCGTGCCGCGAATGCGCGAAAACATTACAGCGCGCGCTCCTTGCCGCCGTTGCGGTGATGGAACGCCAGGGCGAGTGCCAGCGCGTCGGAGACGTCGTTGGGGTGAGGGCGCTTTCGCAATCCGAGCAGCTGCGTAACCATCATATTCACTTGATCTTTTCGCGCGGCGCCCGATCCTACCAGCGCGCGCTTTACGAGGGAGTGCGCTAGCGTATGCACCGGGACGCCGTGCTGCGCGCCGGCCAGGCACAGCACCCCGCGAGCGTGTCCCATCATGATCGCGGTGAGCGGGTTCTTATACGTGGTGTACAGTTCTTCAATCACCATAACGCTCGGCCGCGTCGCCGCTACAACCGCGCACATACCGTCGTGAAGTTCGCGCAAACGCTGCTCCAGTGTCGCGTTTGCTTTAGGCGTGACGATGCCGGCTTCGACTAAACGCAGACGTCCGAACGCAAATTCGACGACTCCGTAGCCCGTCGTGCGCAGGCCCGGATCGATGCCCAAAATCCTTTCCGTCGTCAAGGCGTTGCGGGCTGCTGCGGCTCGACGCTTGCGCTGTTGATGTAAATGTTCACCGGAGTGCCGGGATTCAGTTTCGTCCCGGCTTCGGGCTCCGTTCGCACGACTTTGCCGTCTGCGCCTTCGGTCGTCGGCGTAACGTTGCCCAGTTGATATCCATAGTTCAGCAACGTCTTCTTTGCATCGTCAAGCGTCATCCCGTCCGTGTCGGGCACATATCCGGTCGTCGAAACCCAGAGTTGAACCTGCGAACCTTTCTCCGCCGTCGAACCGCCTTGCGGCTGTTCGTCGGTGACCGTGCCGTTATCGGGTCCCGGCGGATTGGTCGCAAAGTTCGCCGTGATTTGGAAACCGGCGCCTTTTAACGCTTGCTGAGCGGTAACGAAGTCCTGTCCCCGCACGTCGGGAATCTGCGCCAATCCGCCGCCTTTGCTGACAATCACGTAGATCGTGCTGCCCGCGTTGACCTTTTGTCCCGCCGGCGTCTCTTGCTGTGCGATGACGTGCGGAGGAATGTTCGGTATCGGCGCTTCTTCCGTAACGCTGATCGTGAAACCCATTTTACCGGCGATCGCTTGCGCTTGATCCAGCGTTTTCCCGACAAGGTTCGGCACCTTGATCGGTGCGGGCCCATCGGAGACAACCAGCGTTACCGTGGATCCTTGGCGGATTTTTGTACCGGCCTTCGGCGCTTCGTCGAGTACCGTGTCCTTCGGTGACGGGTCAAATTTGCGCACGAGTTTGACTTGCAGCTTATCGTACGTCAAATCTTTTTGCGCATCGGAGAGCGTGTACCCGGTCACATCGCGAACGCCCACGGACGGCTTTCCGCTGCTGACGACGAGTTGCACGATTGCCTTTTTGTTCACCGCAGTATTCGGCGCCGGATCTTGACTTATGACGCGATTGGGTGGCACCGTATCGCTCGGCTGACGTGAAATTTTGTACGCCAGTCCCGCATTCGCGATAACTTGCTGCGCTTGCACGTCCGTCATACCGGCGTAATTATCGATTTTGATTTGCGGCGCCGGCGCGACCGGACCCCGCGTCGCAAAGTAGCCCCCCGCCGCGGCAATTGCCAGCGCGACGAACAGTAAGATCGCGAACGGCGTAAACGAGCGGCGAGGACGCTCTTCTTCCTGCGCAACGCCAACGGGGCGATCCGGCAGACGCGACGGCCGCGGCGGAGGCTGCGGTACGACGGCGACGGGTTGCGTAGCGGAGTCGTCTCGCGTGGTGAATGCCGGCACGCTCGGACGTTCGCGCGCTTCGCGCAGCGCCGACGCAACGTCGCTTGCCGATTGAAAACGGTTGTCCGGCTGTTTCTGCAGCAGACGGTTGACGATCGCAGCAAGCGCGGGACTTACGCCGCTCTCCGCCGGATCGATAACGGGCACCGGATCGGAGACATGCTTCAGCGCCACCGTCACGGGCGATTCGCCGGTATACGGCAAGTTGCCGGTCAGCATTTGATAGAGCACGACGCCGACGCTGTATAAATCCGACGTCTCGTGCAGTTCGAGGCCTTGCGCCTGTTCGGGCGAGAGATAATACACGCTTCCCATGATGAGGCCGGGCCGCGTCATGGCCATCGTCTGCTGCGACATCGCGCGCGCGATACCGAAATCGGAGAGCTTTACGACGTCGTCTTTGGTGATCAGGATGTTCGCAGGCTTGATGTCGCGATGCAGCAAGCCTTGGCGGTGCGCGTAAGCTAGGCCATTGCAAATTTGGGCCGCGTAGTCGATCGCAACCGGCTCGGGCAATTTTCCGTCCGCGGCGATGATTTCAGCCAGCGACGGGCCGTCGACGAGTTCCATGACGATATAGTACGTGTCGTTTTCGCGGCCGACGTCGTAGGTGTTGACGATGTTCGGATGCGACAAGCGCGCGGCAGACTCGGCTTCTTGATAAAAGCGCCGCACGAACTCTTCGTCCGAAGCGTACTGTTCGCGCAGGACTTTGACCGCAACGCGGCGCCGCAGCAGCGTATCCGTACCGCAGAATACCGTCGCCATACCGCCTTCACCGAGTTTGTTGTCCAGGCGGTACCGGTTGTTAAAGATATGCTGTTCGCCGATCAACTCCGTACGCTCTGCAAAGCAATTCGTAAGACATCGCGTGCGATAGGCGCAGCAACGGCAGCGCCATATCCCGCATTTTCAACGACAATGGCGACCGCGACGCGCGGGTTTTCCGCCGGCGCGAAACAAACGAACCACGAGTGCGGAGCACCGAACGGATTGGTTGCCGTGCCGGTCTTGCCCGCGACCGTGACGCCCTCAAGCTGCGCCGAAGTTCCCGTGCCACGCTGCACCACTGCGATCATCATCTTCTTCACATTTGCAGCGGTATCCGCCGAAATCGGTTCGGCAAGCTCGCCTGGGCCGTAGCTGCTTGAGGCGCTACCCGGCTGGACGACCTGCCGCACGAGAAACGGCCGCGGCTCCGTGCCGTCGTCTGCAATCGTCGCGCCGACGAGCGCCATGCGCAGCGGCGTCATCAGCAGCGCACCCTGCCCAAACCCCATCTGCGCGAGCTCGCCCGGCACGACCGACGATTGCGGAGGAACGCGATCGCGCGAGGCCGGAAGCTGAAAATCCAGCGACTGTCCGATGCCCCAGCGATTCAGGTATTTATAGAACGTGTCCACGCCCATCTTCAGTGCGATCTGCCCGAAGTCGACGTTGCTGGAAAGCGCAAAGGCGCCGGTCAAGTCTTGCGTGCCGGTCGCCTCGCCTTCGTCGTCGTGCAGCGTGAAGTTTCCGATCGTGTAATATCCCGGATCCGTAAACGTTGACTGCATGTCCACGGCGCCGCTGTCCAGCGCGGCGGAAGCGGTGAAGATCTTGAACGTGGAACCGGGCGGATATAACCCGTTGATGCTGCGGTCCAAAAGCGGGCTCGATGCATCGTGCACGAGCGAGGGAAATGCGGCCGTCAGATCGTTGGGATCGAAACTCGGGACGCTGGCCAGGGCCAATACCGCGCCCGTGCGCGGATCGATGACGACGCCGGCTGCACGCGAGTGTTGTTCCAAATCTGCGTAGAGCGCATTCTCTATAGCGGGATCGATCGTTGTAATAACATCGGCGCCGCGTGAAAGAGTTTGTTTGCCGCCTAGCGCCGCTACGATTTCAGCGACCTGCGCCCCAAAGTCTCCAGTGCTTTCCGCCGGCGTTAGCGCGCGATCGTATGCGTCTTCCAGACCGCTCGTGCCGTACCGCGCGGAGACGTAGCCGACGGTGTGCGCCAGCGACGGCCCCAGCGGGTATTCGCGGCGATCGCCGACGGTTTGCGCTAGCACCGTACCGTCGCTCGCGAGAATGCGGCCACGGTGCGCCGCCAGTAGCGCATGCCGCGGATTGTACGGGTTGGCGGCGATCGATGGACGCGCGATCACCTGCACGTACCCTTGGCGCAAGACGAGCAGCGTGAAAAGCACGGCAAACAACGTACCGAGCCGCGCGACGGTTGTACTGCTCACCGTTCGCGCAGCACGGTGTAGCCGTCGGGCGTGCGCACCGCCATATGCGCGCGGCCGGAATCGTGCGTAAGAACTACATTGATGGCTTGCTGCGCAACGGCATCATCGACGCCCGCAATGCCGAGGACCACCTCGGCGCCGGCTTCATCGAGCAGCGGCGGCGCGACGTATGCCGCCGACGGAAGCGTTTCAAAATGACGCGCTTCGTACGCACCCGTATGCCAGGGGCCGCGCTTGCCGAAGAGTTGGCGGTGATAATCCCACGCGCAAAGTTGGCGCTCTTTCCAAACAAAATGATCGTGAACGCACAACCGTCTGCACGACGCGCATTGCACCAGACGTTCGGGCGGATGCGCGAGCGCTTCGGCGATATCTTCGGGAACGTCCTCGATATTCAGCACGCTGCCTTCATCAAGCGCGCTTGGAGCTTCGACCTGCCAATTGATGCGCGCGAGCAGCTCGATGTCGCGCACCGGAGCGACGAATGCGCGCTCGTCGTCAGCCGAAAACGTCGCATCGATCCAGTCAAGCAAACCGGCGAGTGCAATGCTTACGTTTTGCCACGTTTCCCCGCACACGGCGCCCAGCGGCGTCTGTGCAATGGGGACCAAATGCGCCGTGACGGTTTTGGCATCGGCGCGCAGACTCGTAACGAATGCGAGCGTATTGGCGTTACCGCCTAGGATAAACGCGCGCGGTGCGCCTAAGTCCTCGCCTGCGCGCACCGGTACTCTTGCAAGGTGCGCGGCGGGCCCGCTTCCACCTCGAGGGCTTCGGCCAGCGCGCGGGCCGTATCCAGACTGGTCAAACACGCGATATTCGCTTCGACCGCAGCGCGCCGAATCTTGTAGTTGTCCGAGATTTGCCGCGGGCCTTGCGCGTCGTTAATCACCAGATCGACGCCGCGGTCGTGAATCAAGTCCAGCACGTGCGGCGATCCGTCGGCGATTTTGTTCACCTGTTCGCACGGAATACCGGCAGACTCCAGGTATTCGCGAGTACCGGGCGTGGCGATCAGCCGGTGCCCGAGCGCGACGTAGCGGTGCAGTATTGCAATCGAGGCTTCTTTTTCTTCATCCGCAATCGATACGAGAATTCTCCCGCCTTCGCTGGGCAAGCGCACTCCCGCCGCCATAAAGCCTTTGCGCAGCGCGCCGGCAAAGCTTGCGTCGATGCCGAGCACTTCGCCGGTCGATTTCATCTCCGGGCCCAGGACCGTCTCGACGCCCCGCATTTTTGCAAACGAAAACACCGGAATCTTCACCACGACAAACGGCGCGCGCGGCGTCAGACCGGTGCCGTACTCCATATCCGTCAAACGTTCGCCGAGCGCGATGCGTGTCGCGGCCGCAACGAGATTGACGCCTGTGGCCTTTTGAATGATCGGCACGGTTCGGCTCGCGCGCGGGTTGGCTTCAATGATGTACAGCTTGTCTTTGTGGATCACGAACTGAATGTTGATGAGACCGCGAATATTCAGTTCGCGCGCAATCGACGTCGTAACGTCGACGATGCGGCGCTCCATTTCTTGCGATACGGTCTGCGTCGGATAGACGCTTATCGAATCGCCGGAATGAATGCCGGCGCGTTCGATATGCTCGAAAATGCCTGGAATGAGGATGTCCTCGCCGTCGAACGCGGCATCCACCTCGACTTCCAAGCCGCGCAAATACTTATCGACGAGCAGCGGCGCATCGGGCAGAATCGGCGGCGCGGCCTCGGCATACGATGCGAGTTGACCCTCGTTGTACACCACTTCCATGCCACGCCCGCCAAGCACGTACGAGGGACGAACGAGCACCGGGAAGCCCAGTTCGCGCGCAATAGCACGCGCTTCGCGGAACGATCGCGCGGCCTTGCCTTCCGGGCGCGCCACGCCCAAACGGTGCAGCGCCGCATCGAACTTTTCGCGATCCTCGGCCATGTCCAAACTGCGGCGATCGCTGCCGATGATGCGGACGCCTCTGCGCGCCAACTGGTCGGCCAAATTGATCGCCGTTTGTCCGCCGAACGCAAGCATGACGCCGCGTGCATTGGTCGCGCGGTAGGCCGCTTCAACTTCGTCCGCGCCCGGCGGCTCGAACACAAGCACGTCGGAGATGTCGAAATCCGTCGATACCGTTTCCGGATTATTATTGATGACGACCGGAGAACAGCCCGCCTCGCGCAATGCCCATGCGGCATGCACGCACGAGTAATCGAATTCGATGCCTTGCCCGATACGAATCGGCCCGCTGCCGACGACGACCACGGCCTGTTTGGAGGGCTGCCGCATTTCGTCGCTCTCGTCGTGCGCGATGTAATAGTACGGCGATTTTGCGGGGAATTCGGCGGCGGCGGTATCGACCATGCGGAAGACGGCGCCGTCGACGTGCGGTTCGGAGTTGGACCTCACGACGACATCTGTAGAATATCCGCACTCCAACGCTGTCCTGATGTCGGCAGCCGGCGGCGTGTGGCGCAAGCGGTCTTCGAGAGCGACGAGCTGCGCGATCTCGTGGAGCCAAAAGCGGTCGATCGACGACAGCGCGATGATGCGCTCGATCGAAAGCCCGCGGCGCAGCGCTTCCGCGACGGCGAAGAGCCGCTCGTGGTTCGGTTTGGCAATGACGTTTTCGAGTTCGGCATCGCTCCACTCGGCAAGCGCACTGCCCGTCAGCGTTTCGCGTTTCAGATCCAAGCCCCGAATCGATTTGATCAGCGCCGCTTGAAACGTGCGGCCGATGCCCATCGCTTCGCCGGTCGATTTCATTTGCGTGCCGAGCGTCGTGTCCGCCAGCGGAAACTTGTCGAACGGCCAGCGCGGAATCTTCACGACGACATAGTCGAGGGTCGGTTCGTACGCTGCTTTCGTTACGCCCGTGACCGGATTGGGAATTTCATCGAGCGTCTGCCCAAGCGCGATGCGCGTGCTGATCTTCGCAATAGGGTAGCCCGTCGCTTTACTCGCAAGCGCGGAGCTGCGCGATACGCGCGGGTTGACCTCGATGATGCGGTATTCGCTGCTCTTGGGGTGAAGCGCAAACTGAATGTTGCACCCTCCCTGCACGTTAAGCGCGCGAATCACATTCAGGCTGGAACTGCGCAGCATCTGATATTCGCGATCGGTCAGGGTTTGCGAAGGCGCGACGACAATGGAGTCTCCGGTGTGCACGCCGACGGGATCGATGTTCTCCATGTTGCAAACGACGATGCAGTTGTTTGCCGAGTCCCGGAGCACTTCGTACTCGACTTCTTTCCAGCCGAGCAGCGACGTTTCGAGCAGCACTTGATGAATGAGGCTCGCAGCTAAACCGCTCTCGAGCGTTTCGATGAGCTCGCGCTCGCTGTAGACGATGCCGCCGCCGGTGCCGCCGAGCGTATATGCAGGTCGCACGACGAGCGGATAGCCATGCTCTTTTGCAAACGCCAGGCCTTCTTCGATCTGCGTGACGATCGCGCTTTCGGGAACCGGCTCGCCGATCTCGATCATCTTCGCTTTGAAGCGTTCGCGATCTTCGGCAAGCTTGATCGTTTCGACGGGCGTTCCGAGCAGTTCGACGCCGTACTTCTGCAGGACGCCGGCCTCGTGCAGTTCGACGGCGAGATTCAATCCGGTTTGGCCGCCGAGTGTCGGCAGCAATGCATCGGGACGTTCGCGCTCGATGATCGCTTCGACGGAAGAGATTGTAAGCGGCTCGAGATAGACCGCATCCGCGACTTCCGGATCGGTCATAATGGTGGCGGGATTCGAGTTGACGAGCACGACGCGGTGCCCTTCCTCGCGCAAGGCTCGGCACGCTTGTACGCCGGCATAATCAAACTCCGCGGCCTGGCCGATGACGATGGGCCCGGAGCCGATGACGAGAACCTTGCGTTGGGGCATCCTGAAGCCGGACAGTTAGGCGGGGGTAACCAAAGCTCCCGTCAGACCAAAGTCATGGCTGAAGCCGCCGCACGCTCCAAACGTTTCCGTCGCGCGTGAACTCGAGGCGGTCATGCATACGGTTTGGGCGGCCCTGCCAAAACTCAACGCGCGCGGGGCGGATCATATAGCCGCCCCATGAATGCGGGCGCGGTACTTCTTCGCCTTCGAAGCGTTCGCTATAGTCGCGCATGCGCTGATCGAGAATCTCCCGGTTTTCGACCGGTTCGCTCTGCTCCGAAGCCCATGCACCGATTTGATGACCGCGCGGACGGCCGGCAAAGTACGCATCGGATTCATCCTCGGGTAATTGATCGACGCGGCCTTCGATACGTACTTGCCGTTCGAGGAGGGGCCAGTAGAACAAGACGGCAGCCCGCGGATTCGCCTCAATCTCTTGTCCTTTGCGGCTGAAATAGCTCGTGAAAAATACGAGTCCGCGTTCGTCCAAACCGCGTAAAAGCACGATGCGCGCGCTTGGCTGGCCGCCGAGCGCGGTGCTCACGCACATCGCATTGGGCTCTAGCACCCCGGCATTGTGCGCTTCGTGCAGCCACTGTTGGAGTTGTTCGATCGGATTACGCGATATGGTTTCTTCGCGAAGCTCTGCCAATTCGTAGCTGCGGCGTATGCGCGCTAAATCGATCTCGTCCATAAAAACGTTAGGGCCATCAGCAAAGCTCCAGTGACGGCCGCAGCAAGCGACACGTCGACGGTTCCGCGCCGGAACGATGTGCTTCTGCCCAAGCGCGCCAACGCCTCGCGCAGCTGCGCCGCGTCGTCTGCGCGGCTATAGGCTCCGCCGGTGGCCTGCGCGTAAGCACGCAATGCATCTTCATCGATGCCCGCCGTTTGAAGCGTGCCGGGAATGAGGGCCCCGCTATTGGTGCCGATGCCGATCGTGTAGAGCGTGATGCCCCGTGCGCCGAGCCGGCGCGCAGCTTGCATCGGGTCCTCGCCCGCATTGTTTTCGCCGTCGGTGATCAGCACGACGACGCGATGGCCGTTTGCCGGCAGCATGCGCTGCGCGAGCGAGAGCGCATCGCCGATCGCCGTCGCGCCGTTTGGCGCCGGAATCGCTGCGAGTCCGGCGTTCAATTGATCGCGATCGCGCGTCGGCGGCGTAATCTCTTGCGCTGCGCCGGCAAACGCCACGAGGCCGATCGCGGTTTGCGCGGGCGTTCCCTCGATGAAGGCGCGCATCGCATTGAGCGCTGCATCGGCGCGCGTTGGCTGCACGTCGGTTGCGGTCATCGAGCCGGACGTATCGACGCAAAGCACGACCGACCCGCCGACGACGGGAATTGCAGCGCGCACGCGCGGGCCCGCGAACGCAAGCGCAACGAGCGCCACCGCTGCGACCCAAAGAGCGTAGACCACACGCGCGGGCGCGGAACGCGCACGCACCGCTTGCACGAGGAAATTCAGATTCGAGTATTTCAGGGCGCGCGCGACGCGCCGCCGTTCGCCGTAGGCGTAGAGAGCGGCGAAAAGCAGGGTGACAAGCAACGCCGGGAACAGAAACGAAGGATGCGCGAAACTCATTGCAGTGCAAACGCGCGCAGCAGCGCGTCGCCTCCATCGTCTTCATCAAAAAATGCGGAGCGCCAATTCGCCTCGCTTAGACGCTCCATCAGCTGCGCCTCGCGCTGCCGTACCGCGGCTTTGTAGCGGCGGCGTTCCGCCTCACCGATAAAGAGCTTGGTGCGCGCTGCGCTCTCAGCGTCTTCAACGCGCACGAAACCCGACAGCGGCAAATCATCGCGCCACGGGTCGAGCGCAACCATCGCCGTGCAGTCGAACCGTCTTCCGAGCAACACGAGCAGCTCGTCGTCGCCGGGAATCTCGAAGAAATCGCTGACCACAAGCAGCGCGCTTCCCGGGCGCAGCGCGGCGGCGGCGAGTCTGCATGCATCTACGAGAGCGAACGCCTCCGCTCGGCCGATCGCCCATGGCGCTACGACGTCGTCGGCTAAAATACGGTAACATCGATCGCCTGCATGCGCGGCGTCGAACCACGTATCGACGATCTCCCGCGCGCTTTCGAGCAGCGGCCGACGGCGGCCGGATTGCATGGAGTTCGACGTGTCCAGAATTGCGGCCATCGTCAACGCGACGTCCTCAAGGACGACGCGCGTCTGCAGTTCGCCGCTGCGCGCGGTCGCGGCCCAATCGATCCTGCGGATATCGTCGCCGGGCACGTACTCCCGCAGTTCGACGAACTCGTATCCATCGCCGCGGTAGAGCGTCGGCGAACCCGCGCCGGTATTGCGCGGGCGCCGGCGTCCGCGCAAGAGCGCGTCGCGCAGCGCGTTCACGGCGCTCGCACCGAGTCCACAAGATCGGCGACGACGCTTTCGGCATCGGCGCGATCGACGTGCAGACGGTGCGTAAAGGCGATGCGATGACGCAGCACCATTGGCGCAATCGTTCGCACGTCGTCGGGCAAGACAAAATCGCGGCCGTCCAAGAGCGCTTTCGCCCGCGCCACGAACGCAAGCGCGAGCGTCGCGCGCGGACTGGCGCCGAATTCGATGTACGGATGTCCTGTACGGCTCAGAGCGACGATGTCGACGATGTACTGCTTGATCTTTGGATCGATATGGATCTCACGCGCCTGAGCGCGCCATGCAAGAACGTCACGGAGCGTCGCCGCGCCGTGTACCGGCTGCGTATCTTCAACCGCAAAACGTTCGAGAATCGCCAGCTCTTCTTCAGTGGAAGGAAAGTTCAGCCGTACTTTGAGTAAGAAGCGGTCGAGTTGCGCGAACGGCAGCGGATACGTGCCGTCGGAATCGAGCGGATTCATGGTCGCGAGCACGATGAATGGATCCGGAAGCGGGTGCGTTTGCGGTCCGATCGTCACTTGCCGTTCCTGCATCGCCTCCAAAAGCGCCGATTGTACTTTTGCGGGAGCGCGGTTGATTTCGTCCGCCAGCACGACGTTCGCGAAGATCGGACCAAGTACAGTGGCAAATGCTGCCTCGCGCTGATCGAAAATTCGCGTACCGACGATATCCGCGGGCAAAAGATCCGGCGTAAACTGCACGCGCTTGAATTCACCGTCGAGCGCCGCAGCCAGACAGCGGCATGCAAGGGTTTTTGCAAGCCCGGGCGGCCCCTCGAGCAGTACGTGGCCGTCGGCTATCAGGGCGAGAACAAGCGATTCGACGACATGAGCCTGACCGACGATCGTGCGCGTGAGCGCATCGGTCAGCGCGCGCGGCTGCGTTGCGATCATACCGTTATTCCGCTCTCCCCATGCTGCGCGAGCACTTCGTCGATCGCGCCATTCAATCGCCGCTCTTCGACGAATGCAGCCCGCTCTACCGCAATCAGGCGTTGCCGAAGCTGTGCATCCATAGCCTGTGGGCGGCGCAATACTGCGGCAAGCGTCTCTCCGGGCTCGGCGCCGGCGATATGCCAAAGCACGCGGCGAAGGCGCAGCACCGTTTCTCTATCACGCCGGGCGCGCAGCTGCGCAAGTGCCGTTTCGAATTCACTGGGCGCATGCACGATCGGCTCGGGCGGCTGTTCCGGGACGACTTCGATCGACGTTACGGGACGTTTGCGCAGACGCACGAACGCGAGAATCGCGACGAGCGCCAGAAGCGTGATAACCGCGGCCCACAGCGCGGCGCGCAGCGCCGCAACGCTTGCAGCCGGATCGCCGTCAACGTACAGCTGCAAATCGTTCGAGAGAAAGCGTTTCGGTTTGCCGTCTCGCGCATCGATCGCCTCGAGATAAGCCGACCCGATAGTCAAAGGCCCGCGTGCGTGCGCAACCAGCCGCAGCGTTTCACGATAGATCGTGCGGGACTTGCCGGTGCTTTGTTCGCGCACGTCACCGAGCTCCTCGGGCCCGATAAACGTGGGCAGATAGACGTTCTGAAGTTGCGCAACGTTGTCGGCCAAACGAATCGTCAGCGTCACGTTGAACGGCACCTCCAATTTTGGCCGCACCGTATCGCTCGTAAGCGTAAAACTCTTCACGTGCAAACGTTGAAGCTGCTGCGCTTGCGCGCAGAGCGCCGCCATTGCGGCGAACAGAAAGAGAACTATACTAAATCGTGCAGCCATTGCGCAAACAGCCGCCGCGCGTCGGAGGGCCCGGGCGAAGCTTCCGGATGGAATTGGACGGCCGCAACCGGAAGGTCGCGATGGCGGAAGCCCTCATTGGTTCCGTCGTTCAAATTCACCATCGTTTGCTCTAGTGCGTCCGGCATGCTTTTCGCGTCGACCGCATATCCGTGATTGTGTGCAGTCACGATGACTTCCCCGCGCTGCAGATCCTTCACGGGCTGGTTGCCGCCGCGGTGTCCGTATGGAAGTTTGAAGGTCTGAGCGCCGCACGCAAGTGCAAGCAGCTGATGTCCCAGACACACGCCGTACATCGGTCGCTTCCCCAGCAGCGTGCGCAGCGTCTCGATAGTCTGCGGCAAGTCCGTCGGATCGCCCGGGCCCGGAGAAATGAACACCGCTTGCGGATCGTGTTCCATGATGTGCTCTTGCGTTGCGTTGTAGGGCAGGACCGTCACGTTCGCGCCCAGTGCCGTCAGCTCGCGCAAGATTGCTTTCTTCACGCCGCAATCGAGCAGCACGACACGAGGACCGTCCGAGTTTCCTTCGACGTGTTCGACGGTCGTCGCCACGCTAGGCACAAGTTCTTTCGTCGTCGCGGTTCGCACGAATTCGGTGAGTGTTCGTTCCGCGCGCTGCATCGCCGCCTCGCCGACCGCAAGCGCGGCCCAAATCGTACCGTGCTCGCGCAGCGTTATCGTGATGGATCGCGTATCTGCGTCGATCATCGTCGGAACGTGCTGCTCGTCAAGCCATGCCGGCAAATCGGTCTTCGATGCATGGTGTGACGGATGCCGCGCAATGCGCTTGATGACTGCGCCGGCAACGCACGCGCGCGGATACTGCGCGACCTCGCCCGAGATGCCGTAGTTGCCGATCATCGGATACGTGAACGTGAGGATTTGTCCGGCGTACGATGGGTCGGTCAGCGCTTCTTCGTATCCGGTCATGCCCGTGTAGAAGACCGCCTCGCCCAGCGCAAGCCCTTCGTATTCCAGGCCGTTTCCATCGAACCGGGTACCGTCTGCCAAGAAGAGCGCTGCGGGTTTTTTCATCAGTCCTATGAATGCACTCCAGAAAAGATTCGCCCTTCTTGCATCACGAGTTTTCCGTCGACGATCGTTGCCGTCGCGCGGCGCGGCAGCGTCATGCCGGCAAAGGGCGTCGACTTGCCTTTGGAATGGAAACGCGACGGATCGACCGTCCATTCGCGCTGGGCAAAAATCGTAACGTCTGCGGGCGATCCCGGCGCGAGCGAGCCGCCGGGGACCCCCAAAATGCGCGCGGGCTTTGTCGAAAACATCTCCACGAATCGCGCAAGCGGCAAATCCGGCAGTGCATGCGCGTACGCGCCGACCGCAATTTCCAGACCCGTGAATCCCACGGCCCCGCTCGAAATATCCACGCTCTTTTCTTCAGACGTGTGCGGCGCATGATCGGTGGCGAACGCATCGATTTCGCCTCGCCGCACTGCATCGCGCAGCGCCGAAGCGTCGGCGTCCGTACGCAGCGGCGGATTCACTTTCGCACCGGATCCCAATCGCTCGACCAGTTCGTCCGTAAAGACCAGATGATGCGGAGTGACCTCGCAGCTCACCAAGACGCCTTCCGCCCGCGTCTGCTTGACCAAATCGAGTGCGCGGTGCGTGGTCAAGTGCGCGACGTGCCAGCGCTTTCCGGTGTCGCGCGCAAGCAGCATGTCGCGCGCGACAATGACGTCTTCCGCAACCGGAGGACTGCCGCGCAGTCCCAGACGGCTGGAGACGGCGCCTTCGTTCATTACCGCATCGCCTTTGAGCCGCTCGTCCTCGCAGTGAACGATAAAGCATGCGCGCACGTCGCGCGCGGCAAGCGCGGCATTTCGCAGAACGCCGGCATCCATTACCGTGTTGCCGTCGTCGCTGAACGCGACGGCGCCGGCGCGTGCGAGTTCGGCGTAGTCGACGAGTTCGACGCCCCTGCGGCCTCGAGTGATCGCGGCAATGGGATGTACGCGGCAGAGCGAATCGCCGAGAAGGCTGAGGAGCGACTCGACCAATTCGGGCGAATCGATTGCGGGATTGGTATTTGGCATTGCAGCCACCGCGGTGAATCCGCCGGCCACCGCCGCAGCCGTCCCGGTCGCAATCGTTTCCTTCTCCGGGTTTCCGGGCTCGCGCAAATGCACGTGCATATCGATGAACCCAGGGGCGACCACGGCGCCGCGCGCGTCGACGATCTGTTCGTCGGGCTGCGGTTGCAGATGTTCGCCGATCTCGGCAACGACGCCGCGGCGCAAGCGCACATCGAGCATCGCGTCGATCTGTTGCGCCGGATCGACGAGACGGCCGTTCTGAACGAGCATCGTTACGTAAAAGCCTAGTGAGCTGCCAGCGTTCGCGCGCCGTTGACGAGAAAGTCGAGAACCGCCATGCGCACGCTGACGCCGTGCATGACTTGCCGCGCGTACCGCCATCCCGCAAAGGTCAGCACGGAATCGTCGAGCTCGACGCCGCGGTTGTACGGTCCGGGATGCATAACGATCGTTTCTTCACGCACGCGGGCCAGACGTTTGGCGTCAAGGCGGTATTTCGCGATGTACTCCTGATCGGAAATCGGCATGTCGGCAAACCGTTCGCGTTGGATGCGCAGAAGCACGATAGCATCGACGTCCGCGCAGACGGCATCGAAATCGCGTTCGATTCGGACGTGCGGCGCGAGAAAATCATCCGGCAAGAAACCTTGCGGCCCAACTAGGACGACTTCCGCGCCGAGGTTGCGCAAACCGGCGATGCTTGAATGCGCGACGCGGCTGTGCAGAATGTCGCCGACGATCGCAATTTTGCGCCCCCGCAGGTCGCCAAACTCTTCCCGCAGCGTGTAAATGTCGAGCAGCGCCTGCGTTGGGTGCGCGTGCCCGCCGTCGCCCGCATTAATAACGTGCCCATCGAAAACGAGTGCTACGCGCCGCGGAAAGCCGGGTTCCGGATGACGGATAACGATCACGTTTACGCCCATCGCCGCGAGCGTGATCGCGGTATCTTCGATGGTTTCGCCTTTGCTCAGGCTCGATTCTTTGGGCCAAATCGTAATCACGTCCGCGCCTAGGCGCTGCTGCGCAAGCGTAAACGAGGTCATCGTGCGCGTACTGTGTTCGAAGAACATATTGACGCATGCGACACCGTCCAACAGCCGCGGCGGACGTTCGCGTTCGAAATCGGCGGTCCGCTCGAAGATGTACTCGATTTCCGCAGCCGTGAGATCGTCGAGATCGATAAGGCTACGAAGGGTCCGCAACGATCGCCACCTCGTCCGTATCGGAAGGCTGCGCGAGCACGCTAACCGCGACGCGCTCGCGGCGGCTCGTCGGAATGACGCGCCCGACGTAGTCTGCCTGTACCGGCAGCTCGCGAAGTCCGCGATCGACGAGCACGCATAAACGCACGGCCGCCGGACGGCCCAAATCGGTTACCGCGTCGAGTGCGGAGCGTACGGTCCGGCCGGTGTAGAGGACGTCATCCACAACCACGACGGTTTTGCCGGTGACGTCGCCGGGGATTTGCGACTCGGGCAATTCGTGGGAGACTTCGTCGTCGCGGTAGAGGTTGATGTTGAGAAAGCCCAACGGAGGTTTTCTTCCGCTGATACGCTCGATCTGATCGGCAATGCGCTGCGCGAGCGCCTCACCGCCCCGCCGGATTCCGATCACGCACAATCCGTTCTGCGCGTCCTCCGGTTCGAGGATCTGATGCGCGAGCCGCGCGATGATGCGATCGATCTCGGGCGCTCCTACAAGAACGCGACGTTTCGCGGCCGAGACCGTCATCCCGATTCCCCCATCTCCTTCAGCGCGGCTTGTACGCGGGCGAGCTGCGCGCGGTAGCCTTCCAACTTTTCGCGCTCTTTCGCCACGACCTCAGGTTTCGCATTCGCCACGAACCGTTCGTTCGCAAGCTTGTTTTGGCAACGCTCGACCTCCGCGCGAAGGTGAGCGGCTTCCTTTTTATAGCGCTCCGCGAGCACGCCCTTCGGAGCGACACCGTGCACGGCGGCCAAAGCGTCAACGGGATTCGTAAATGCGGCCTCGGTCCGCTCGATCGTCCCGTTGACATGCGTGGCAAGCAGCGCTGCGAGGTCGTCGGGCAAAGCTGCCGAGACTTGGATCGCAATCGATTCCCGCGGCGCCATACCGGCCTCGGCTTTGAGATTGCGCAATCGTTCGACGGCGCGCTGGAGCGCCTCATACACTTGGGCTGCGTTGCGGTCCACGGGAATTTCCGCCGGGTCGGGCCACGTTGCGGTCATGATCGTTTGACCGTCATGCGGAAGCGTTAGCCACACTTCTTCCGTGATGAACGGCGCGATTGGATGCAGCAAGCGCATCGCGTTGTTCAACACAAACGAGAGTACGGCTGCGCGGGTGTTTTTCGAATGTTCGTCCTTGGTCGCTTCCAGATACCAGTCGCAGATTTCATACCAAATGAATCGCCACAGCGTTTCGGCGACATTGCCGAAATCGTACGCGTCGAGCGCGGCGGTAACGGCATTTACCGTATCGTGCAAGCGCGTCAATATCCACTTGTCCGCGACGGTCAGGTGTGCCGGCGGCGGCAGGGTCATCGCGGGCGGCAGGCCTTCTTCGAGCGACATCGTGTATCGCAGCGCATTCCAAATTTTGTTGTTGAAATTGCGCGCTTCTTCGCAGCGCGATTCCTGGAACCGGACCTCCTGGCCCTCGACGCGCATCTGCCGGATCATGCCCATGCGAAACGCATCCGCGCCGTACTTCTCGACAAGATCTAGCGGGTCGATCGCATTGCCCAGCGATTTGCTCATCTTGCGGCCGTGCGCATCGAATACGAGCGGCGCGATGAAGACGTCGCGGAAGGGAACCTTGCCCATAAACCGCAGGCCGAGCATGACCATCCGCGCCACCCACAGGAAGATAATCTCCCAGCCGGTGATCAAAACTTGCGACGGATACCAGTGCTGGAGCTCCGGCGTTTGCGTCGGCCATCCGAGAATCGAAAACGGCCACAGGCCGCTGGAAAACCATGTGTCCAGCGTATCGGGGTCGCGAGTCAGTAGTCCCTCGTACCCGTGCTGATCGCGCGCGGTCTTGTACGCTTCATCTTCGGTTTCCGCAACGACGATCGTGCCGTCCGGCGCGTACCAAACCGGAAGCTGGTGTCCCCACCAAACTTGCCGCGAAATATTCCAGTCGCGGATGTTTTCGAGCCATTGTTCGTACGTGCGTCCGTAGCGCTCGGGCACGAAACGCACGCGTCCGTCTCGATACGCCTGCAAGGCGGGTTCCGCAAGCGGTTTCATTTGCACAAACCATTGCAGTGAGAGCAGCGGTTCGATCACCTCGCCGGTCCGCTCGCTGACCGCAACGGCGTGCCGGTATCCTTCCTCGTTCACAAGCAATCCGAGCTCGCGCAAATCGTGAACGATCGCCTTGCGCGCCTCATAGCGATCCATGCCCTCGTACTTGCCGACCGCAACGTCTACGCCGGTAACGCGCGCATCGAGATCGAGCACCGACGGCATCGGCAAATCGTGACGCAAGCCGATTTCGTAGTCGGTGGGATCGTGTGCCGGCGTCACCTTAACCGCTCCGGTGCCGAACTCACTGTCGACGGCATCATCGGCGACGATCGGAATCTCGCGCTGCAGCAGCGGCGGAAGCAGCACGTTCTTTCCGACTAGATGTTTGTAGCGTTCGTCATCGGGATGCACGGCGATCGCGACGTCGCCGAGCATCGTTTCGGGCCGCGTCGTAGCCACTTCGATTGAAAAGGGCGCTCCGGTCTGACCTCCGCGCCTCCCACTTCGTGGGGCCCCCACGTCCTCATGGCGCCTCGAGCTGCTGTTCTCTTCAACTCTCCCCGAGGGCGCCGCACATGATTGCATCACGCCTGGATACCGTATGCGCCAAAGATGGGCGTTGCGCTCGACGTGATCGACTTCCGCGTCCGAAACCGTCGTCTTGGCTTTCGGATCCCAATTGACCAGACGCTTTCCGCGATAGATCAAACCGTCACGGTACAACTCGACGAACACTTTGCGAACGGCAGCCGAAAGGCCGTCGTCCATCGTGAAACGGCTGCGCTTCCAGTCGGGGCCGAACCCTAACGCGCGAAACTGTTCGAAGATCGTGCCGCCGGTTTCCAGCGACCAGTTCCAGGCCAATTCCAGATAGCGTTCCCGGCCGAGCGATTCGCGGGACTTGCCTTCCGCGGCAAGCTGCCGCACGAGGACTGCTTCGGTTGCTATGGCGGCGTGGTCCGTGCCGGGCAACCAGTCCGCGTTGTCGCCGAGCATCCGCCGGTAGCGCGTCAGAATGTCCATCGGGGTGTACGTCGAGCCGTGGCCCAGGTGCGCGCGAGCCGTTACGTTCGGCGGCGGCATGCATATAATGAAGGGCGGCCGCGCGGGATCGGGCTCTTCCCCGAAGTAGCCGGCCCGCTCCCATCGCTCGTAGAGCCCCGGTTCGACGGCTTTGGGATCGTATTGCTTTGCGAGGGTGGTCACGGTCGCGTTGCGTTCTCCGTTGACGCGGACGCCTCCGTCCGTGGAAGTCCGCTAGGACTAAGTGCCCGCCGCCCGGCCACCGGGAGGCCGTTGCGTACCGTTGAGGTTCGTCCGTACGCTTAGTGCGATGATTAATACGAACACCGAACGCGCTTACTGGGAGCAGCGCCTCGGCTCGAACGTCCCGCTCAACGCCGTAGGTTATCGAGGGCTGAGCAATGCGTTCGTCGCTTGGTCGTACCGCGTCAAGGCGCGCCGCTTTCAGAAGTATGCGGCGCAGCTCGTTACGACCAACAGCCGCATTTTGGACGTCGGCTCCGGAGGCGGATTTGCCATCGACAATTGGCAGCGGCTCGGCATGCGCGACATCACCGGGTCGGACTTCACCGACGCATCCGTTAGCGCATTGAACGGCCGCTTTCCCGGAGTTTCCTGCGTACGCATGGACATCAGCGAGCAGGAGCTTCCGTTCGCCGAGGGTTCCTTCGACGCAATCTCCTGCATTGACGTGCTTTACCATATCGTCGACGACGACCGCTACGCGGCAGCGTTTCGCAATTTCGGGCGTTTGCTTAAGCCGGGCGGCCATTTGATTTTTACGGAAAACTTTTTGCATGCGGGCACAATGCGCGGCGCGCAATTGCACGGCGTGTTTCGATCGCTCGGCGTCATTCAATCGCTCGCGCGCGACGCCGGCCTCAAACTGAAGAGCCGCCGACCGCTATTCGTGCTGATGAACATCCCGATGGATTCCTCAAATCCGCTGCTGCGTTTCTATTGGAAAGCGATGAACCGGCTAATGAAGAATCCGGTGCTCGGTTATGTCGCGGGAGCGCTTCTGTACCCGGTCGAGCTGCTCGCAACCTCGCTTTTGCGCGAAGGACCATCCACCGAAATCGCCGTTGCACAGAAAATCGAGGCGCCGTAGCGGCGCCTCAATTTTTTTTACTCTTTTTTGCTCACGCGCGCAACCGCACGTCGGTAAACTCGCCGGTCTCGATCATTTGCCGGAGACCCTCGACGATTTCGCTGCGATCCGCAGCTTTGGTCAGCACGGCGTTTGCACCCGAGAAGTGACTGGCTTTGGCCCATTCCGCACTGCGCATACTGGTGTACACCGCGATGAGCGCCTTGGGGAGCAACGTCCGCAAAAGCGTAATAAACTTGAGCGGCTCTTGCGATGAAAAGTCCACATCGATAAAGATCAGGTCCGGCGGATCCTCGAGCAGTTGGCGGAAGTTCGGTTCACCTGAAAACCGATCGACGGCCAAACCGAGGTCGCGGAAGACCTCGGTCAAACTCGAGACGAAGAGCTCCTGGGGCTCTATGACGTGTACCTTCACGTGCGTCGTTCGTTGCTCAATCGTCACAATCGAATAGTTTGCACTAGGCGGTGATCATCGGTTCTTCTTCGGTTGCGTTCTGGCCCGGGCCGAGCTCGTACGCGCCGTAATCCGATCGCCGCGGAACAACGCGGTTGAGGACGAAGCCAAGCACGTTTTTCACTCCGACCTGCTGCAAGCGACGCAAAGCGCCTTTTGCTTGACGCAGTTCGGTTGTACCGGCCGAAAGCACCACGATAGTGCCGTCGACTTTGCGTGAGACGACCGCCGCATCTAAGTTTACGCTCAGGGCGGCTGTATCGACAATGATGCAGCGATAGTTTTCGGTCGCTTCGCGGAGCATGTCGTCCATACGCGCCGACTCGAGCAGTTTGATTGGATTCGGCGTCGGCGTGCCGCTGGTAACGATATCCAGGCCCGGATACTTGGTCCGTTGCACCACCTCGCTCAGGCGCGCGCGCCCGACGAGCACGTCGGAAAGACCGCGTTCGTTCTTCAAGTGTAATTTCGTGTGAATCGACGCGCGGCGAAGGTCGCCGTCGATCAGCAGCACGCGCGGTTCGAGTTCGGCCATTGCGAGCGCCACGTTGACCGAGATCGTGGACTTGCCGTCGCCTTGCGAAGGGCTCGTCACGACCAGCGTTTCGAGTTTCGTATCGCTCGCGTACTTGATCGACGTCACGAGTTGCAGGAATGACTCAATCGTCAGCGTGCGAACCCATGGGAGTGCCGCCACGCCATTGCGCATACGGACGAGCGGAATTTGAGCCAGTGCCGGCAACGCAAGTTCTTCTTCAACTTCGCGCTCATCCTTGATGCTGCCGTCCAGATAATCGATGACGAACGCGCCGGCAATCGCGAGCGTAAGGCCGAGCAGAATTCCCAGCAGAATGTTGAGCACCAGGTCCGGAGCCTGCTTCGCCGTGTTCGCAGTCGCGGGCTGCGTGACCGTAACGTCGCTGAGCGCCGTGTCGCGCGCGATGTTCGCGTTGTTGAACTTCTGCTGAAGGGCGGTGTACACGTCTTGCGCCGACTGTGCGTTACGCTGCAAGTCCGCAAGAGTCGCAGCTTGTCCCGGCAGACTCGCAAGACGCGGATTCATGTCGTTGCGCTGCCGCATCAGAACGCCGAGCTGCGCCTGATCGGCGGCGGCCTGCGCCTGGTATGAGGCTTGCTGCTGCAGGAGCTGTTGGTAGAGCGGATTCGGCACCGTATTCGTGCTGGCCGTAACCGTCGATTTCTGCCGCGCGATTTCACTGCGTAGTTGCGCTTCCTGCTGCTTGAGCGCTATGACCTGTGGGTGTTGATCGGTGTATTGCTGCTCGGCCGTTTTCAGTTGGACTTGAACCTGCGAAAGCTGTGAGTCCAGCTGCTGGACGACCGGATTGGTCGCAACCGTCGTCCCACCCGTGATCGTAGGCGATGTATGGGCCAGCTGGCTTTGCACGCTGCCGAGCTGCGCACGCGCCTGCTGCTGATCGGCTTGCGTCGTTGCGATCTTTCCGTCTAGCGTAGCAAGCATTTGGATATCCGACTGCGTTTGCGCGTTGATGTCGGCGATATGATGCGTTGCCTCGAAGTTTGCGAGCTTCAGCTGCGCGTCGCGCATAGCCTTTTGCGCGGCTGGAAGCTGTTTGCTCAGGAAGGCGATCGCGTCTTCAGCCTGCGCGGACACGAGCTGGCGCTGGCGCTCGACGATGACGGAGCCGAACTCGTTTGCGATGCGCGCCGACATTTTCCGGCTGTTCCACGTCACGCCGATAGAGACGATCGAGGTGTTCGTCACCGGCTTGATGTTGACGTGTTTCAGGAACTCGTGCTGCGTCATGTTGATGCCGAGGTTGTGCATGACTGCGCCGACGACCGGCGTCTCCTGGAAGAGCTCGACGTACGTTTCCGCGCTTTGCACGCCCGTCGCCGCAAGCAATGCGTTTAGCACGGGCAGTTCGCTGTTGACGTTGTCCCCGTTCGCCGAGGGCACGGCGCTGGAGTTGCCCGCGATGATCTTCGTTTCTGCGGTGTAGCTCTTCGGCACCAGCAATGAAAATACGATGACCAACCCGAGGAAGCCGAAGAAAATGGCCAGCATCGGACGGATCCGCCGCTGAAGCGTGCGCAGAATGCCGTTGAGTTGCTGCGTCGTTTCCGTGGGTGCGGGCGCCACGGTTTGCCCAGCGGGCAGCGATAACATAATGCTTTCTATTCCTCCAGCTTAAGGGATGAACCGAGTCAGCAAGTACAGGAAACCGTTCAGGAAACTCTCGGCTCGAGCAGGCTGCCTTGCCTGCGGAACGTAGACCGTGTCGCCTTTTTCAAGCGCGATGTTCGCGCTTTTATCGTTGGATTGCAACGCTTGATACAGGTTGATTTCCTGCGTGGTCGATTTCCCGTCGGGACCCGTGCGGATTAAACGCACGTGGTTGAGGTCGGACTGCGCGTTCGCGCTGTTGCCGGCCTTTGCGATCGCGACGGCGAGTCCGTCGCCCTGGTTCACCTGAATGGGACCCGGATGATCCACCGCGCCCGTGACATTGACGAAGAACTGCACGGGTCCGGGCACGTAGACGACGTCACCCTCCTGCAAAGAATCGTCCTGAGTCATATCGCCCTGACGAAGTAAGCGCTGCAGTGAAACCTGCGTCACCTTCCCCTGCGGATTCGAGATGCGCGCCATTGGATAGTCGCCGTCGAACTGATCGGGCATGCCGCCCGCCGCGGCGATCGCGTCCGAAATGTGCGCGTCCGAGCGCAGTTGGTATTTGCCGGGGTTCTTGACGTCGCCGAGCACCATGACGTTCGGCTGGGCGAGCTGCGCTATCGCAACGGTGACGACCGGATGGCGTACGAATTTAAGGAGGCGCTCTTTGAGAACCTCGGCCGCCTCCTCGGGCGTTTTGCCGGCCACCGGGACCTCACCGATAAGCGGGTAAGCGATCGTCCCGTCGTTGAGCACGGTGACGCTCTTGGTCAGCGTTTGGTCTCCATAGACCTCGATGCTGAGCTGGTCGCCCGGATGAATCGTCGTCCCGTTTGCTAGCGCAACGTTCGGCAGCACCCAGCACGCCGCCCCGAAAAGTGCGGCGGCGAAGGGCGCGACGAAGCGATGGGCAAGTCGAAACACAAAATCACCACTTTCTCGGGTTTTCTAAATCGTACGCGGCATGGCAGCCCGCTCGTGAGAGGGTATCGTCCCCGGGCGTTGAGCAAAAGGTCGTCATCGGGTGCAACCGTTAGTGCAGGAGGCCCAACCGCTTTTGCTCGCCTGGGTCACGGCACCGGCGGCGCCTTTCTGATAGAACCAAATCATGAGATCCGCACGTGCTCGCTGGTGGATCGTTGGTGTGGCTTTGGCTGTCCTGGTGCCGCTTGGAGTACGCTACGAACATCATCTGCGTCATCACCTACTTCATCCGGGCGATTACTTGATTCCGATTTCCGTCGCAACGATCGACGGCGGTTCGGCGACGATCGCGGCAAACTCCCATCCGCAGATCATCAACGTCTTTGCAACATGGTGCGTGCCCTGCCGCATGGAGATGCCGGCTTTCGCGGCAGCTGCAAGGAAACTGCGGCGCGCCGGCGTTGACGTCATCGGCGTAGATCAGGAAGAGAGCGGAGCGCAAGTCGCGCAATTCGCTCGCGAATTTTCCCTGAACTATCCGCTCTACATCGATCACAACGGCATCACGCACGACGTGCTCGGCGCAAGAATGATTCCCAACACGATTTATGTGGATGCTCGCGGCGTGATCCGTTGGCAGCACGCAGGCCCTATGACGGCGCAGGATCTCGAGCAGCTCTCGTTTTTGGCAACGACACGCGAATGAGGAAACGCACCGCCGTGGTGGTCGGCTGGCCATACTACGCGAAATTTCTCGCGCGGCTCATGAACGAGCACTCCACGTGGCGGTTCAAAGCCTTCGGCACGTCGCGAACGGATTTCATCCGCGCACTTTTTGCGCTGCGGCGCGCGGACGCGCTGGTCGCATTCGGCGGCCCCGCGCCTGCGCCCGCATTTGCCGAAGCTGCGCGAAGAGCAAACATCCCCGTGATCGTCGTTTGGGGCGGCTTTGACGTCATCAAAGCGCAAAAGGATCCGCTCAATCTCGAGCTGATCAAGCAGCAGCATTTCACGAACGTATCCGACGGACCGTGGCTCGTCGAAGAATTGGCCGAATTGGGCGTACGCGCGGAGTATCTGCCGCTCACCGCCGTACGAGACGGCGGCCCAATCAAACCCTTCCCCCGCCGCTTTCGCGTGCTCACGTACCTACCGGAACCGCAGCGTGATTTCTACGGTGCGCCGGCGGTGTACGACATCGCACGCGCGATGCCCGACGTTCCCTTTATCGTCGCCGGTCATGGTGTAAACGATCCGAGCGCGCCTACGAACGTGCGCTTCTGCGGACTGGTCAACGACATGCAGGACCGCATCGACGACTGCACGGTGCTCTTGCGGCTGCCCAAGCACGACGGCAAGTCGATGCTCGTTCTGGAAGCCCTCGCGCGTGCGCGCCACGTTGTTTGGAATTACGAGTTTCCTACCGTTACGACGGTGAAATCGTCCGAAGAGGCGCTCGTGCAGCTGCAACGGCTTCGCGATTTGCACGACGCCGGCAAATTGGAACTCAACCACGAAGGCCGCGCCTTTGCGCTGCAGAATTTCGCGCGCGCCGATATCGCGCAACGTTTTGAATCGCGCCTTGAGTCGGCAATCCGCGAACGCGCAGGCCGGATCCGCAATCCGCTGCGCCGCGTGGGCATTTGCGGCCTTCCGCTTTTTTGCGCAGAAGTCGCACAGTACACGTACGAATTCTTGCCGGAATGGGAGCCGCATCTGCTGACGAGCACCTCCCGGCGCGAAATCATCATTTCGATGCTGCGCCTTGCGTCGTGCGACGTCTGGTATACGATCGGCGGTCCCATAACGTGCCGCTGGTTTCATTGGACGGCGCGCCTGCTTCGTAAGCCGCATGTGATTCACTGGGTCGGTAGCGACATCACCAAGCTGCAGGCCGACCCGCATATCCTGCGAGCGGTTCAAGAACCTCGTACGACGCATCTGGCCGAAGTGGACTGGACCGCCGAAGAACTGCGCACCTTTGGTCTGGAAGCGCGGATCGCGCCGTTGCCCCCGCGGCACCGCAGCGCTTGCGTAAAACCATTGCCGGAACGCTTCACCATTCTGCTCTACATCCCACGAACGCGGGCCAACTTTTACGGCACGCGGGAATTGCTGCAATTGATGGAGCGTCTGCGCGGGGAGGACGTGCGATACATTATTGTCGGAGGCGGATCGATCGATGCACCGCCGGGCATCGACGTAGAAAACCTCGGATGGCGCCATCAACTTGAAGACGTTTACGAACGGGCGAGCGTGCTCATCCGCTACACGGTCCGCGACGGCCTTTCCCTTATGGTGCTCGAGGCGCTCACGTTTGGCCGGCACGTCTTGTGGACACAAACCTTCCCGTACACGCGCCGAATTCGCAGTTACGCGGACATGGAACGCGAGATTCGCAGTCTGCTCGAGGCGCATAAGGCGGGTACGCTCAAACCGCAAACGCAAGCCTCACAGGCACTCCTCGTACAGTATTCTCCCAAACTGTGCATGCTTGAAATAGCCGCAGCGTGGAGCCGTTCTGCGGATGTCGACGTCAAGCCGAAGCTCGCAATGGAGGCATCATGATCGAACGCTTATCACTGGATGAGTGGACCGCATTTGATGCTGCCCATCCTGCGCCGACATTCTTCGCGCGTCCGCCATGGGCCATTTCGCTCTCGGAGACGTTCGAGGGAATGGAACCGGCCCCGCTTCGCATCAGCGCACCCGGCACGCAGCCGCTCATCGTTCCGTTGATGCGCATACGAAAAGCCGGCGTTCTACGCTGGAGATACTATCGCGGCTTCCCGCTTGGCGGGTACACATGTTTTCTCCACGAGGACGGCAGGCTTGCAACCGCCGTTGAATGCGACGGCGCGCTCGAACAGCTGCGCCGGTTTGCCGATGCAATTCAGATCGTGCCATGGCCGCTCGCGGAACAACCGGCAAAGGCGTGCGGACCGCTGCATGAAACCTCGGTCGTCGATCTCTCACGCGGCATCGACGCCGCCCTGGCGGGCGTTGCGGGAATTTTCCGGCGCATGGCGGGCCAGGCGGAGCGCCGCGGCGTCGTGTGCGAACCTTCCTCCGCACCGGACGCGGTCGACGTCTACTACGAGCTGCTGGAAGCGTCTGCGAAACGCTGGGGACTCGAGCAGCCGGCGATTCCCAAGACGCTGTTCGCCTCGCTCGTGCAAAACGGAGGTCAAGAGGTCGAGGTGTGGTTTGCGCGCGCCGAAGGCCGGGCAATCGGCGGCGGTGTGGTCTTTTACGGCGCCACCGAATTCTTTTTCTGGAGCGCTGCAATGCTCGCGGAATACGGACGCCTGCGCCCCAGCAACGCGCTCAACTTCGCGCTGATGCGCGCGGCGGCGTCGCGCGGGATGAGCTGGTACAACCTTGGGCTGAGCGAGGGCTTACCCGGCGTAGCTCGATTCAAAGATAATCTTGGAGCGCTCGAAATTCCTTATCGCGAAGTCCTTCTGCAGCGAACGCCATATAAGATGTACGCGAGCGTCCGGCGCGTACTCGCTGGGCGGACGGGCGCATAAGGACAGCATGACCTCGGATACGCGCGCGGTTATTATCGAAAGCGCTAACGAACGGGCACTGCGGAGGTCGAGCCGTTTGCCTGAACGGCTCCCGCACCGCTGGGCGCTCGCGCTCGCGTGCGCCGACGCAGCGATCGTGCTCTTCTTCTCGATGATTCCGTTCAGCAGCACGGGCAACGGTCTTGCTGCCGCCTTCGTCGTGGCAACGGCAATTTGCCTAACATGCTGGCAGGGCGGCCTTTACGCGCGCTCCTACGCGGTCTATCCGCACGACGAGGCGTATTACGCATGCGCGTGCGTAGCGATTGCGGCGCTGCCCGCCGGCTTCGTTCTGGCCGTCGTCGGCCAAATATCGCTGCCGGCGATCGCGGTCGCGCTTGTCGTGTCGGCACTTGCGATGAGCGTACTCCGCGTGAAAATGCATTTGCTGCGCCGGACCGGACCGCCGCTCGCGCCCGGTATTCGATCCATTACTCCACAAGGTTGGAGCAACCGTGAAAGCCCGGGATACCGGCTATCCAAGCGGATTTTCGATATCGTCATCGGAGCTCTGGCTTTGACGATATCCGCGCCGGTGATGCTTGCGGCAGCTGTGGCGATTCTCGTGAAATCGGGGCGTCCGATCCTTTTCCGGCAGGAGCGCATGGGCGAGAACGGCCTGCCCTTTACGATGTACAAGCTGCGCACGATGTACACGGGCGCCGGCGAGGCGTGGGCGCAGCCGGGAGACGGTCGCGTCATGCGTTTGGGAGTAATCCTGCGTCGTTTCAGCATCGACGAGCTGCCGCAATTCTTCAACGTCATGCGCGGTGAGATGTCCATTGTGGGTCCACGCCCGGAGATGATGGATTTTAACAAGACGTTCACTCAATCGATCGATAGTTACGCGCAGCGTCACGTGGTGACGCCCGGCATTACGGGATGGGCGCAGCTCTATTTCAACCGGTACCACACGCCGGACGACGAGCGCGAACTGCTGCAATACGATCTTTTTTACGTAGAATACGCATCGGTCGTACTAGACCTTGCGCTCGTGCTGAAAACGGCGTGCGAAGTGCTCTTCCATCGCGCAGTATAAAATGGCAGATACAAACCTGGCGAACCGGGTCATGTACGACGGCCTGTACACGTTCGTCGTCCGTTTGCTCAACATGCTGTGCGCAGCCGCTCTCGGCATTCTTACCGCGCGCCTCCTAGGCCCGGCCGGAAAGGGCGCGTACACGCTGCCGCTCGTTGAAGCAGCGCTGGTGACGACAGCCTTCGGCGGACTCAACACCTCGCTGAGTTACTTCCTTTTAAACCGGCGCCCGGGGCCCGCAATTCTCATACCGGCGTTCACCGTCGCAGGTCTGTACGTGCTTGCGGGTGCGGTTGCGCTTGTACCAATCGCGTTGCTCTCGCATCACAGCTCGACGCTGCTTCCCGCGCTGCTGGCCTTGCCGTCCAGCGCGGCACTCAGTCTTGCGGGCGGCTACGCAATCGGTACTAAGCGGGTCAGGTATTCCACGAGTATCACGATGTCCGTAACAGTGCTCACGCTGATACTCATGTGCGTCGGCCTGTTCCTGATTGCGCGCCTGCCGATCGTTGCTATTGCGGCGTGGCTGGTTGCGAACTTCATCATCGGAGGCGTCTGCGTGGCCGCATTAATGTGGGATTCACGCCGGCTGGAGGGCCATGAGGCCGTAAGTACGCGCGAATTCCTGAAATTCAGCGTCAAAGTGGGTCTCGTGAACACCGTTTCGCTGCTGAATTATCGCGCCGATCTCTACGTGGTGGCACTCGTAACTACCACCGCGGAACTTGGAATGTACTCGGTTGCGATCTCGGCCGCCGAGAGCTTACAAGTACCGACGCAGGTGGCCACGCAGGTCACCTCACCGCATATCGGATCGCTGGACCTCGAGGCCGCTGCACGCTTGGCGGCACGATGCGTACGCAATAACCTGCTGGTCGCAGGGCTTGTCTGCGGCGTACTGTTTGCGCTTGCGCCCTTCATCGTGAAGCTGCTTTACGGCAGCGCCTTTACGCCCGTGGTCCCGGCGCTGCGCATCTTGCTTTTAGGCGTGCTCTTCCTCTCGCTTGGAAGCCCCATGGCGGTCTACTTTACGCTAAAACTGGGCCACCCCGACGTCCCGTTACGGTTGGCCGGCTTATCCGCAGTCATTTGTATCGTTATGGCCGTGCTGCTGGTGCCGCATTGGAGCCTGGTCGGCGCCGCCCTTGCATCCACATGCGCATACGTCGTCGGCGCGGTCGGCGGCATTTGGTGGTTCACATATGCGACGAAGCTGCCGGTCCGAAGCATGGTGGTTCCTACTCGCACGGACCTTGTGCAATATCGCGACTTCCTTATCCGCATCATTCACGACGGGCGCAGCCTGCTGCGCCCGCTGACCTCACCACGGTAAGCGGGTACCGAGTGGCCCACGGCTCTGGTCCAATCACAGCTCACGCGGCGCCGTACCGCTTCCGTACAATATCGAGGATGGTCGGCTACCTGCGGCTTCCGCAAAAGACACAACGTTTACTCACAGGCGGACTGCTTATTGCCACGCTCGGAGTACTGAGCTGTTTCGCCAGCGTCACGATGTCCGGCACCAAAACGGGCGCCGTCCTCTCATTAGGTGCAACGCTCGGTCCGTTCTTGCTTTATGCGGCGATTTTTTCGCCCGTTGTTTTTCCGTTCGGACTCTATGCGCTGATAACGCCGCTCGACACGCTGCTAACCTTGCCGGGATTCGGCACCGTTACGAAGCTCGTAGGCCTGGCGACCGCCGGAGCGTTTCTGTTCTATATGATCCGCACCAAGCGCGGTGTTCAGCCGCCCCCCGTGGCCGCTACATGGCTCATTTTTTACCTATGGGTCACCTCAACGTTATGGTGGGCGATCGATACGGAAACATCGCTGAAGATTCTGCCGACGGCGTGGAGCCTTGCCGTGCTCTTCCTCGTAACGTCGATGTTCCGTCCCGATCAAAAAATGCTGCGCATCGCAGTCGGTGCCGTCTTTTTAGGCGGCGTGATGTCTGCGTTATACGGCTTCTATTGGTGGCACTCCGGCGGCGCGAGTCTGGCTAACACCGGCGGGCGCTTATGGATTCAGACGGATGAAGGGACGCAGATCAACCCGTCACACTTCGCCGACGCATTCATTCTGCCGTCGACGATCGCTTTAGTAGCAGCTCTGCGGTCGCGGCGCATGTTTACGAAACTGCTTTTCGCAGGCGCATTAGTCGTAATGCTTGGCGCCATGGCGCTAACGGGCGGGCGCGGAGGCATGGTCGGCTTTGCGGCAGTCGTCGTTTACCTGCTCATCAAAGACCGCCGGCACCGCGTTCAGCTGGCCGTGTTGACTGCACTCGGTGGAATCGCAGGCGTCGGCGTAGCATGGAACACGCTCGTCTACCGCTTTTCGATTGCCGCATCGACGGCAGGCGCGGGCCGCCTGTACATCTGGCGCACGGGATTGGAAGCGTTCAAGCACTATTGGCTGCTGGGCGCGGGTTACTACAATTTTCCGCTTGCGTACGACAAGTTTTACCTAACTGTATTTCAGCTTGTCGATCAACGCTTCAACCGCGCGGCGCATAACATTCTTCTGCAAACCGCGGTCGAAACCGGGATTATTGGTCTGGCGCTGCTGATCACCGGCTGGGTACAGATGTACAAGCTGCTGGACCCGGTCCCCGAAACGGATTACCGTTACTCGTTAAAGCTGGCTCTTCAAGGCTCGATTCTGGGCCTTTTCGTCGCGGGCATGTTTGTCGACGTTATGCTGACGAAGTATCTTTGGCTGGTTTTCATGCTCGCGGTCATGACGTACAACGCGGCGCCCGTGCGAGTTGCCGCTCTTTCAGGCATACGCAAAGAAACGACGGAGGTTCCCGTAGCTGTAAGTGCGTGAGACATTTTTGCCGTATTGCCGGCCCGACGTCGGCGAAACGGAACTGGCAGCTATAGCGGAGTGTATCCGTAACGGCTGGTTAACGACCGGACCCAAAGTGCAAGCGTTCGAGGCAGCGTTCGCGCAAGCTGCAGGCGTCAAACATGCCGTTGCCGTTAACAGTTGCACGGCCGCGTTGCACATCGGCCTCTTAGCGGCAGGCGTCGGACCGGGCGATGAAGTCGTTACCCCCTCGCTCACGTTTGTTGCGGGGGCGCAATGTACGCTCGAAGCCGGCGCAAAACCCGTTTTCTGCGACGTCGACGAAGAAACGCTTAGCGCGGATCTGCGCCACATTCGCCCGGCGGTTACTCCCGCCACAAAAGCCATCATCGTTACGCCTTACGCCGGACGCCCAATGAACGTTGCGCAGCTGCTGGAGTTTGCACGTGAGCGGAACATTGCGGTGATTGAAGATGCGGCGCACGCGGTAGGCATGCTCGATCGCGGAGCATGGGCCGGTACGCATTCCGACCTGGCCGCATACAGCTTTTACGCGACGAAAAACGTTACCACGGCCGAGGGCGGCATGCTGGTAACGAACCACGATCATGTTGCGGACCGCGTCCGCGCGCTCGCCCTGCACGGTATGGACAAGGACGCCTGGAAACGCTACACCGCGCGCGGCTCGTGGCGCTACGAGGTACGCGAACCGGGTTTTAAATACAATATGCCCGACATCGCTGCTGCAGTCGGCATCGTCCAGATGCAGCGCCTCGAGCAAATGCAAGCGCGGCGTCACGAAATCGCGCAGCGGTATATCAGCGCTTTGGCAAACACGCCGGGCATCACACCGCAAAAAGCGCCGGATCATCCCTTAGACCGCCATGCGTGGTGCATGTTCGTCGTGAAAGTCGACGAGGCGCAAGCCGGCATCTCGCGCGACGACTTGATCGAAGAGCTCAAAGCGCGAAATATTGGAGCGAGCGTCCACTACATCCCTACACACCATTTCGCCGCGTACAAGCACCTTGCGTCGCCTTTGCCGCTAACCGAGCGCGTATGGCCGCAGATCTTGTCACTCCCGTTGTATCCGACGATGTCGGACGACGACGTCGAAGATGTGATCCGGGCGTTGAATGCTACAATCGCGCAACGCAGGCGCCAGCGCGTCCGCTTAGTCGGGTAGCGAAACGATAGCGGCTTTTCCTTCGTTCAAACCGATATGATGAAGCGTTGCCATCCTGCCTTTCTTCTTTTCGTGCTGCTCTTGGGTGCGGCGCCGCCTCACGTCCAAACCGCCGACTATTGGGCCGGTTACGGGGGCACCAAAGCGGTCCCCGCGGCCGTCGCTGCTCAGGCCTTGAGTTGGGTCGAAACGGATCCCATCGGCCTCTCGCAGATCGCGCCGCTCGGGGTGAAAACCATTCAGTACACCGATCCGAACCGCGCGATACCGGGGCAGCCGATGTTCCCAACCGACGAGGACGCGTTTGCGCACACGTGCTCGGGAGAACGTGCGCGCGGCGGCGGTTCGCAATACCGCGGCCAGCTTCTAACCAATCCGCACTCGAAAAATTTGTTGCGCATTTGGAAAGACATGGTCCAGCGGCACAACGTCAGAGGCACGTTCACCGCCGTATTCAGTGACAACGCCGTGGGGGCCGCAAACGCTGAGGACCAGCCGTGCGGCTACAATTTCGACGACTGGCTCCGTGCAGAGAGCGATTTGCAGCGAGCTCTTGGACAGCCGGTGATCTACAACGGCTTGGAAGATTTTTACAACCAAGGCGTCGCCAGAGAAATCGTGTTGAACGCTACGGCGCTCGGCGGGATGATGGAGAACTGCTACTCGCAGCTGCGGCCGGAACACCGGGTGAACGGTTGGAAATGGACCGCAACCGAGGAAACGGAGATTCGCATGGCGGAGGCCGGCAAATACTTCTTCTGCTACGGCAACGATCGCACGCCTGCAGATCAAGCGTACGATGCGCGTCTGTACACCTTCGCCTCATTTCTACTCACGTACGATCCGCGGACGACGGTGCTTTGGGAGTACTACGGCACGCCCAGCCGCGGCCACGTCATGCCGGAAAGCCGCGTCGTCGCTTTCGACCCCGTCGTGCCCGACGTCTCATCGATCGATCAACTGCGCACGCCGGGCGGCGCATACGCGCGCGCGTACAAGCATTGCTACATCGGCGGCCGAAGCGTGGGCCCGTGCGCAGCCGCGGTCAATCCCGACCCGGATGCAGCGCATGATGCAAATCTGCGCGGCTACAATCACACGCTGAGCTTGGTGGGATCGGGCGTTTTCGACGGCGGCACGATTCAAATCAATGGCGCAGCACCGCCATCCGCGCTCGCGCCGCTTCAAGGGATCGTTGCATTCAAATAGGGCGTTTTACTCGGGTGCGCACACGTAGCGCGTTCAGCAAGGCGACCCAGTATCCGATGCCGTAGGCGGCGTGCATCGTCACGAGCGTAAAGGGCACCGCAAACGCGGCGCCCCGTATGCGTGCCAGCGCAGCGAACAGCGCTGCGCAAACGAAAAGGAGGTACGCCGCCGGCACGACGAGTGCAGCCGTTTGGTGATGGGCGGCAAGTGCCGCCGCCGACAGTAGGAAACCGGCGATCAATGCTGGAGGTCCGAGTACGCGAAGCGGTACTGCGGCAGGATGCTTCAGATGCGTGACCTGGCGCCAGTAGCCGTAGCGATACATCTGCTTCCACAGAGATTTGAACGATTCTCGAACGTAATAGCGAACGAGGATCCGCGGCGAGGTGATCAGTTTGCCGCCGCTGCGCCGGAGCCGGTAGCTGAGCTCCGAATCTTCGTCGAACGGAATGCATTCGTCGAATCCGCCAAGTCGGCGCAGAGTTTCGCAGCGCGTGAAGACCGAAAAGACGCTTTCCGACTCTTCTTCCACGCGCATGTACCGAAAGCGCGCGTTTCCTACGCCGAACGGCGTCCCCATACAGAACGCCACAGCGCTGCCCACTAGGCTTTTGCCGCAAGGCCGCTGCACGCCGCCTACGGCAACCGCGCCGGTGCGGCGCATCACGTCCAAGCAGGCGGCAAAGTACGTCGGGCTGTACTCCGCGTGCGCCACGATCATCGCAAAAAATTCGCCGTCCGCGTGCCAAAGGCCGAGATTCCAGGCGAAGACATGCAGTTTGCGCGGGTTGCTCAACAAGTGAATTTTCGTACCGAACTCAGGAAAGCTGCGCACTACGTCGACCGTCCGATCGGTACTCATGCCGTCCACGACCAAGATCTCAAAATCACCGTTGACGCCTTGCTGCTGCAGCAAAGACGTCAAACATGCGCCGATGTGCGCTTCTTCGTTATAGGTGGCGATAACGGCCGTAATGCTTGCGGGCATGGGACCTCCCTTCAAAATCGTGCCAAAACTCGCAGGCCGGCCGCGACAGGGGAAAGACCTAACCGACGTGTCCAGGTAGCCCGCGCCACCACGTACGGTTCGCGTGTAGAGTATGTCTCGCATGAAGCGGCTGCTCCTCATTGCCTACCGGTTCCCGCCCGCACCCTCACCGGGGGCGCAGCGTCCCGGGTACTTAGCGCGGTATTTACCGGAGTTCGGATGGAACGTTACAACGCTGACCGAGGCGTACGCTGAAAAAATCGAGGCGCCGCCATTCCCCGCGGACGTGCTTCACGTTCGGCCTCTCGGATGGAAGTTGCAGCCGCAGTTGCGCAGTCGCGTCGTCGCCAGCGCCGGCCACCCAACGTCGGCGCTCCGCGTCGCACTGCGCAGAATCAAAGAAACCATCCTCTTTCCGGACGCTGCGGCGCCCTGGCTTGCGACGAGCGTAAAGGCGGGCCACGAAGCGCTGTGTGCGCAGCGCTACGACGCGATTCTTAGCACCGCGATGCCGGCTTCGGCGCATGTGATCGGTTGGATTTTGGCGCGCAGGCACAAACTGCCGTGGATCGCCGATTACCGGGATCCTTGGGCAGGGAACGTGTACGATCCGGGCGGCCCTGTTCGCAAGTTTCTCGCACGCTTTCTCGAGCGCGGGGTGATTCATCATGCCGCCGCAGTGACCACGACGCTCGACGGTTTTGCGGCACAAATCGGTCATTTCAACCGGCGAAGCGTGCAAGTCATTCCCAATGCGTACGACCCTGCCGATTGGGCGGCGATCCCAAACGCGGAGCCGCAACGCTTCGATTTGTCTTTTACCGGCACAATGTACGACGGCAAACGGACCCCCGATCTGTTGTTCGAGGCTATTGCGCAGCTGCGCGCGGAACACGATCCGGCAGGCGAGGCAGCGCGCGTTCATTTCTACGGACGTAATTTGCTGAACATTGCGCCCGCGGCCGCGCGGCACGGCGTGAGTTTGCTCGTGCGTCAATACGGAGAAGTTTCGCGCGCGGAAGCAATGCGAGCGCAGCGGGCGGCTGCAGCGCTGCTCATATTTTTGAATATGGACCCGGCGACGGGTCACGAAATGGGCAGCAAGTACCTCGAATACATCGGCGCTCGCAGACCTATCATCGCCTTCGGACCGCGTAACAGCATCATGCGCGGCTTTCTGGCCAAACACCGTCTGGGCTGGTTTGCATCGAACGTGGAGGAAGCAAAGGACGCGCTGCGCGGTGCCTATGCGCGCTTCCGCAGCGGCGACTTCCAAGTGAGCGTCGATCGCCAAGACATGATTACTGCGCGCGAGCTCGCAGCGGAATTCGCTCACATCCTCGATGCGATAACGGGGTGCGACGAAAGTCGGACGGAGACGATTTCACAAATGCGAAACGCGTTGTAAATAATCTTTTACGTTCTAAAAGATCGCCGTTCGACCGAATTTCGCGCCGTCCGATTTCGCGCATAAAAACTAGCGAAATCGAGCAAAAGCAAGCTGCCGCTGCAGCTTGGCGGCTTTGCGCCTGAGCAACCCATCGCCTGGGATGACAGCATTTTCCCATTGTGGTACGGTGCGGCCAGTAAATCTCGCGCGCCACAACCACTAATTGGGGAGGAACTATGCGTTATGTGCGCGCTTCAGCACTGCTTGCAGTGTTGGGGTCATTCATTTTCGCCGCCGGCTGTAGCGGCGGCAGCGGCGGCGCAACGCCGCCGGTCACCGTGCCGGACCAATCGTCCGCCACACTCGGACAACCAGACACAACAACAACTGATACATCCGGCCAATCCGCTCAAACCGCCACTGCACCGGTCACCACCGATTCCACCGTTTCAACGGCGGTCACTTCGGGCGTCCCGCAGCACATCCTGACGTCGACGTACGTGTACGGCTACGCCGGCACTCCGACTTCGGTGCCGCTGAGCTCGATTAAACCGTATCTTTCCTGGGCTCAAACGTCTCCGGCCTATTCGACTCTTCTGCGGTCGAACGGCATTAAGGTCGACGTGTACACGAGCTTCTGGCGGAACCATTCTAAGGATTACCCGCTCACCGGCTACTTGGATCTGAAACCAGGCGGCGCTCATGCGTCCGCCGAGGCGAAGACCTGCTCGGGAACGGTCATCTACGATCCGTCGTATTCCGGCGGATATGAAGCGGACGCACGCAAGTCCAGCGCGCTGCAACACGCGCAGGTCTATCTGAGCGCGGCGCTGGCAGCGTGGAGGGGCAACTACGACGCCATCTTCTCGGACAACACCGACTCGATGGGTGGCATCCCGTTACCGTGCGGCTACAGCCAGAGCACATACATCAGCGCCACCAACTCGGTGGACACCAATCTTCACATACCGATCCTTTTCAACGGGTTCGGCAACGTTACGGTACCTTCGAGCCAGACTTCGCTGCTGACGCCGTCAAACGTGCTCGGCGGTATGTGTGAAATCTGCTTGTCGGGTCACAACAACCGAACCAATACGGACTACGTCGTGACCGACAGCAAATGGCAGGGCGAAGAGCAGGCTGAGATCGCGACCGTTGCCAAGCATAAGCTTTACTGGGTCTACGCACGAGCGACCGGCAGCGCCGCGAGCTCGATAAAGAGCCGCATGTACGTGATCGCCTCGTTCTTGATGACGTACGATCCGAAGTACGCGATGCTCCAGGAAGCATATAGCACGGCGAACGGCTTCAAGGTTGAGCCCGAAACCGGCCTTGTGCCGATGAGCCCGCTGACGACGTCGAGCACCATCGGCGGCTACCTGCGCAGCGGCGGTGCATACATGCGTGAGTTCGGCGCGTGCTACTACCGCGGCGTCAATAAGGGGCGTTGTGCCGTCGTCGTCAACTCGAAGGGATCGGGGTCGGTGACCGTGCCGACAACGTACTACCATCACAGCATGACGCTGTCTGGCGGCGGCGTCTCGAGCGGTGGAACGGTTTCGTTCAGCGCAAGCCGTCCTTCGTCGCTGGCAGCCGGAACCGGAGCGATTCTGTTCCCGTAATTCCTGCGCGAACGGATCTCAAAAAGAAGCGGCGCTGCATTCGCAGCGCCGCTTTCTTTTGTTTTGTTGCCGTTGTTTAGACCAGACCCATCTTGATTGCGTGAACTGCCGCTTGCGTGCGCGCGTAGATGTTCAGCTTCGAAAAGATCCGGCTCACGTGATTCTTGATCGTTTTCTCCGACAGATTGAGGCGCGCGCTGATTTCTTTATTCGACAGACCTTCGGCGATGAGACGAATCACCTCGGTCTCACGCACGGAAAGTTCGTTGATGTCGGGCCGGCCGTTGCTCATGCTGCGACGGCGCAGCAATCCGCCCGCAACGCGCGGATCGACGTAGGTATCGCCGGCGGCAACCATTTTGACCGCGCGGATTAACTCCGCGGGCGTGACGTCCTTGATGATGTAGCCGTCTGCTCCCGCAGCAAGGCAGCATTGCATCATTTCTGCTTGAGGACGCATGGACAGAACGCAGACGCGAGCTTGCGGTGCGGCCTCGCGGCAAGCAGCGAGAGCCTCACCAAGCTCGACGGCGCCCCCATCGACGTCGAGAAGAATGAGATCGGGTTTGGCTTTAGCAAGCGCGGCGGTGTAGACGGTTTCGGAGTCGCCGACGATTTGCAGTGTCGGGTCGAGAGAGAATACTTGACAAAGGGCCTTCCCAAAGAGAACCTGCCCCTCGATCACGTAGATGCGTGCGGTATCAGTGGTTATCACGTTGTCCCCTTCGCCATGAACAGTGTGAGCGATACTGGACGAACGATTCGCGCCGGGCAGATACACGAAAAGTCCGTGGTGCAAACCAATATACCAAGAATCGGGACCTTTCTCGCGCTTTTGCCCCGATGACGCGCAAAATAGAGAAGAAAGACCTAACGCAGTCCTAGGCTACGCTTGCCCTAAGGGGACAGGCAACTATGGTTCTTTCCTCCCGCGTCCGATACTCATAGTGTCGAGCCTCCCTTTCTAACGAAAGGGTCCTTACGGATATCTCCATGCGAAATCACCTTAAAGTCATGGCTTGTTTTGCCTTGGCTGGACTTCTTGCTGCATGCGGAGGCGGCGGAGGTGCAAGCGGTGGCGGCGGGACACTTCCGGCGGCGCCGCCTCAAACACCGCACGTTGCCGACACCACCACCGCTTCACAATACGACCAACTCGTCGCGGCCGACGGAGCGGCGCAATACTATCGCTTAGACGACGCCTCCGGGAGCACGGCGGCCGACTCGTCCGGCCATAATGCGGCGGCTTCGTACGTCGGCACCGCCGGCACGGATTATCAGCTCGACCAGACCCCAGGTCCGTTCGCGAGCGAAGCCGCAGGCTGGTACCGCAACGCAATCACCACCGCGTCTCACGGCATCTCTGCACCGGCCGTCTCAGCGGCAACGACGTCATCGTCGTGGACCCTTGAGGCGTGGATTAAGATCGCCTCGCTGCCCACCTCATCTAGCCCGTACGCTCAACAGAAAATGACGATCGCGGGAAGCAGCAACCAGAACCGGCTCGTCGTAACCGCGAACGGCGCCCTCGAATACGACAATGCGACGGGCACTGCGCTTACGTCGGCTACACTGCTGAGCGCGAACACGCTGTACCACATCGTGCTTAAATCGGACCTATCCGCCGGGACGTATGGCACGGTGTCCTTTACGATTAACGGCGTGAAGGATGCCCACACGCTCGCCTATACTAGTGCCACTAAACGGCAGGGTATGTCTTCGGCGTACTACTGGGGTCAGTATGACGCGACGCAGTACTACAAGTGGAACGGGTACCTTGGACGCGTTGCCTATTATACGAAGGCCCTCTCCGACAGCGCGATCCTGAACCACTACAACGCGGGCATCGTGGTACCGGCCACGCCGACTCCAAGTCCGACGCCGACTCCAACCCCGACGCCGACGCCAACCCCTACCCCGACTCCGACCCCAACTGCCACGCCGACGCCCGTACCCACCGCTACCCCAACGCCCGGTCCGATCGCGCAGAAACACGTCATGCTGGCTGGGTATGTTTACGGCTACGCCGGCACGCCGACGACCGTACCGCTCAGTTCCATCACGCCGTGGATCAATTGGGCGCAGACGGACACGGCGCACGCGGCGATGCTGCGCGCCGCAGGCATGAAGGTCGATATTTACGCGATCTTTTGGCGCAACCACAGCACGGATTACCCAATCCTCGGCTACGATGATCTCAAGCCCGGCGGAGCGCACGCAGCGGCGGCAGCCGTCGATTGCAGCGGCAATGTCATCTACGATCCTTCGTACGGCGGGGGCTACGTCGCGGATTCACGCAGCTCGGCGGCTCTCGGGCATGCTCAGGTCGTCGTGAACAACCGCACCGCCTCGTACGGAAACAACTGGGATGCGGTCTTCTCGGACACGACCGCAACGGTGTACGGCATTACAAAGCCCTGCGGTTACGATGAGCAGACCTTCAATGCAGACATAAACTCCGTTCACACGGCACTGGGTACGCCGCTTTTCCTCAACGCGCTCGGCGATAAATCGTCGCATTACACGACGATGCTCGTGCAGCCGTCGAACGTTCTGGGTGCAATGTGCGAGCTGTGCTACGGTCTGGTTAGCGGCGGCGTCGATACCGTCGATAAAACCTCGCATTGGCAGTACGTCGAGAACAATGAAATCGGCGTCGTCGCTCAGCACAAGATCTGGTGGGATTACGCGCGCGTAAAGGGAGATCCAACGACCGAGATCGCGCTGCGCACGTACATCTACGCCTCATTCCTGCTCTCGTACGACCCAGCGTACACAATGTTCCAGGAAGCATTCCAAACGCCGAGCGGATTCCCGGTGATGCCGGAAGCCGGTCTGGTACCGTTGCAGCCGCGGACGACTGCTGCATCGGTGTCGGGATATCTCGCTAGCGGCGGTGCATACATGCGCGAGTTCGGCGCGTGTTATTACCGCGGCGCGTACGTAAACAAGTGCGCCGTCGTGGTAAACCCCGGAACGGCGACGGTGACGATCCCGTCGGCGTCGTACAGTCACTCGATGACCCTCGCCGGCGGCGGCGTCCTCGACGGTGGAACGATTAACTTCACCGGACCGCAGGTCACGCAGCTTGCGCCGGCCACGGCGGCAATTCTCTTCCCGTAATACTCTAGGCCGCAAGACGAAAGGCCCGCAGCGTTCTGCGGGCCTTTTTTCATAGTCCGTACAATCAACGCGCAAGCGCATGAAGATCTTGATTCTGCCCGTCATCTTTCCGTCGGAACAGCGCCCCGGCGAAGGCATCTTCATTCTTCGCTGCGCGCAGGCGCTGCGCGATCGCGGGCACGAGGTAGCGGTGTTGCGCGTCGTTCCGCTCGCTCCGCCTATGGGCAACAAGTGGCGCAAGTACGCGTCCATTCCGTCTAAGTACGAGGTCGAAGGCATTCCCGTACGGGCTGTGCGCGCAATCATTCCGCCGCGGCGCATCGGCCTGGAATTCGTGCCCTGGCAAGTGCACCGCGCGGTGGAGGATGAGATCCGGCGGTTTCGGCCCGACGTACTTCATGCAAACTTTCTTATCGAATCCGGACAGATTGCGGTGCGGCACGGCGTGCCCAGCGTTGTCACCGCGCACGGGAGCGATGCGTACAACTGGCCGTACACGCGCCCCGGCTTGATGCGCGCGGCGCGCGAGGCCATCATGAACGCGACGCGCGTCACGGCAGTGAGCGAATTCATTCGCAAATGCGTGCAGTCAATCGCTCCGCGCGAAGTTGACGTTATCTGGAACGGCGGCGACGAACGCTTTTTCTTTCCGCGCGATCGCGCAATCGCACGCGCAGAAATGGGCCTACCCGCGGATCGATTCATCATTACGTTTGCGGGCAATTTACTGCGCGCAAAAGGGCTGTACGAGCTGCTTGAAGCGGCCGCGGCCCTCAAGCAGCTTTCACCGCTGGTGCTCGTTGCCGGCGAGGGACCCGAAGAGGCTGCGCTCCGGCAGCGCGCCCAGCGTGACGGCGTAGAATTACGGCTGCTCGGGCGTTTGGATCAAGATCGCGTTTCCGCCCTGTTCGGCGCCGGCGACGTCGTTACGCTGCCTAGCTACAACGAAGGTCTGCCGAACGTCGTGTGCGAGGCGATGCTTTGCGGACGCGCTGTCGTCGCATCTGCGGTCGGCGGCATTCCCGAAGTCATCGAACACGGACTCAGCGGCTTACTCGTAAGCGCCGGCAATGTCGAGCAGCTGCGCGAAGCGCTCCGCTCGTGCGCGGGCGCATCGCCCGCACGTGAATCGATGGAAAGCGCGGCGCGCGATTTCGCGGCGCGGAATTTGACCTGGCGAGTGAGTGCCGCGCGCTATGAGGACGTGTTTGCGCAGGCGATAGAAAGCCGATCGGTCAAGCGATTCGCGCGTACAAGCTCGTAAGCTTCGCCGCTTCACTTCCCCACTGATAGCGTTCGGTAATCAGCCGCCGGCCGCGTTCGCCCATCTCCTCCGCTATCTGCGGATTGTCGATCAAATAACTCATCGCGCGTGCGATATCGTCTACGTCCGATTGATTGACCACGATGCCGCAGTCGTGCTGCTTTACGATCTCGCTGCATGGCAGCGACTGCGAAATGATGACCGGTATGCCGCTGCCCAGATATTCGAACAATTTCGTGGGCATCGCGTATTCCAAGTTTGCCGCCGGCCGGAACAGCAGCAGGCCGGCGCGCGCGTTGCCGAGTACCGACGCTACGCGCGAACGCGGACAAAATCCGAGATAATCGACGCGGCGGAATCCCGGCATCGCGCGAACGCGGTTCTCGGTTTCGGCATCGTCGAACGAACCCGCGAGCACCAGCCGCGCCCCGGCGGTGAGATCCGGGGAATTCATCGCGCCGACCATTTCTTCGACGCAGCGCAGTTCGTTGATGTTGCCTAGGTACACGGTCGATCGCGCGCGATCGGCGAACGGTATCGGGTCGCCTTGCTGCAGTTCCTCGATACGAGGGTAGTTGCAAACAACGACGGTGTTGCCTGCCGAAAACAACTCGGCCGTTTCGGGAGTCGCCGTCACTATCGCGCTGTACGAACGCTGAAACGCACGCAGAACGAGGTTCGTGAGGAACGACGTGGGGCGGCGCAGGGGACCGGGAATCCACGGTTTGTCGAGCATATCTTTCGGAATATCTTCGTGCACGTCAAAGACGACGCGCGCGCCGTGCGCCCGAAGGGCAAGGCCGACGCCCATGAGTTCGGGATCGTGAAAATGGTAAACGTCTGCACGTTCGCGCCGGGCTGCCCGGTAAACGTTCCAGATCGTGACGATCACTCGTTCGAAACGGTTGCGAGGCTTGGGCACGCCGACAAATCGCACTCCGGGCGGAAGCGACGGATTTTGGCCGGCCGCAATGAGAACGACGTCGTATCCCGCTTGCGCCAGCGAGAAGCACTCGCGATGAGCGATGCGCGTATCCGATGGGTTGTGGACCGACGTCAAATGCGCCACTTTTAGCTTGCTCGAACGCATTCGGTACCCCCACGCCATAGTGGCAAATGCCGCAAAACGGCGCGACGGCGGAATGGCCTAACCCCGACGGCCACGTGACCCCGCGCGCCGACCGGTGGCCTAAAGGTCCCGCTTTCATGACTATGCGTGGCCCTATCCGCAACGTCCGCCGACTCCGTATGGTTGAAACGATGAATGTCGCTGTATTAGGTCTTGGATACATCGGCTTGCCCACGGCTGCAACGCTAGCCAATGCAGGCCATAACGTCACCGGCGTCGATACGAATCCCGCGCTGGTGCAAAACATTCTCGGCGGATGCGGCCATATTGCCGAACTCGACGTGCGGGCCATGGCCATCAAGGCGCTGGGGAGCGGGCATCTTACCGTCACGACGGAGTTGCCCGATGACGCGCAGGCATACTTGATCTGCGTTCCGACGCCAACCGTCGCGCATAAGCCGGACTTGCACTACGTGCAGCAGGCAGCCGATGCGGTGGCCGCGCGCGCGCGCGACTTTAGTTTGATCGTCCTGGAATCCACGGTCCCGCCGGGCACCGTCGAACGGATCATCGTCGGCGCGCTCGAAGCGCACGGCAAGTCTCCGGATCGCATGCACATCGCGCATTGTCCCGAGCGCGTTATACCGGGCGCGATCGTCCACGAATTGCAGAACAACGCGCGCGTGATCGGCGGCCGTCGCCCCGTCGACGCCGAGCTGGCCCGCGATCTCTATGCTTCATTTTGCAAAGGCGATCTCTGCGTCACGGATTGCATGACCGCGGAACTGGTGAAGGTCGTCGAAAACACGTTCCGCGACGTCAATCTCGCTTTTGCCAACGAACTCGCGCTGCTGTCCGAAGCGCTCGGCGTGGACGTTTGGGAAGTCATTCGTCTGGCCAACAAGCATCCGCGCGTGGAGGTTCTGAGCCCCGGTCCGGGCGTCGGCGGCCACTGCGTGCCGGTCGATCCGAACTTTCTTTCCAACGCTAATCCGTTCGTCACCGAACTCATCCAGACGGCGCGTCGCGTCAACGAGCGCATGCCGCACGTCGTCGCCCGCATCATCGGCGAACTGACGCCGGTGCGTTCCGCGCGCGTGGCGCTGCTCGGCGCAGCGTATAAAGCCGACGTGGACGACACCCGAGAGAGCCCCACGCACGCCCTCATGCAGCTGCTCGACGACCGGCGTTACAGCGTCATGGTGTACGACCCGCTCGCGCGCGATTTCGAATATCCGATGTGTTCGTCGATAGAGGAAACCGTCAAAGGCTGCGATGCCGTCGTTCTACTGACGGGGCACCGTATTTTCTCCGAAATCGACCCGTCGGTGCTGGCGCCGCTCATGCGGCAACGGCTGCTCATCGACACACGCGATTTCTTCGATCGCGAGAAGTGGAGCGCGGCCGGCTTTGCGGTTCGCACGCTGGGACAAGCTCACTTCAGTCCGGCGGCGGCCGAGGCGGACGCCTCCACCGCGGCTTCAACGGCCTAACCAAAACTCAACGAAGTCTTACAACAACAGGATCTTCTCGCGGCCAAGAACGACGTTCTTGGTCGCGTTTCGCGTATCGATGACCAGTTTGGCCTGCTCAACCACGCGCGCGTAATCTACCTGCGAGTGATTCGTGAGAATCAGCACGCAATCGGCGCGCTCGATGCGCTCCTTCGAGAGCGGAATCGAGTGCCAGTGCAACCCGTCCTCGCTGAATTTTGCGACGTACGGATCGTGGTAATCGATGTGTGCGCCGTCTTCGTGCAGCAGCTTTATGACTTTCATTGCCGGCGACTCACGCCAGTCTTCGATGTCGCTCTTGTAGGCGACGCCGAGGATGAGAATATCGGCGTCTTTCACGGCGCGCCCTGAAGCGTTCAACGCCCGCGCAACGCGCTCGCGAACGAAATAGGGCATACCGCGGTTGATTTCACCCGCCAGTTCGATGAAGCGCACGTGAAAATCGTACTCGCGCGCTTTCCACGCGAGGTAGAACGGATCCAGGGCAATGCAATGTCCACCCACGCCGGGCCCCGGATTGAACCGCATCATGCCGAACGGTTTGGTTTCCGCAGCGTCAAGTACTTCCCAGATGCTCACGCCCATGCGATCGCACAAAAGCGCCATCTCGTTGACCAACGCGATGTTGACCGACCGGAACGTGTTTTCAAAAACCTTACACATCTCGGCCACGCGCGGCGAGCTCACGACGCACAATTCGCGCGTGGTTTGCTCGTAAAAGCATTTGGCGACGTCCGTGCATGCCTGCGTGACGCCGCCGACGACTTTGCTCGTATTTTTCGTCGTGTACCGCGCGTTGCCCGGGTCCACGCGCTCGGGCGAGTAGCACAGGAAGAAATCCTCGCCGGCGCGCAGACCGGATCGCTCAAACAGCGGCAGCAACACTTCTTCCGTCGTTCCCGGATACGTCGTGCTTTCCAAGCAAATCAGCTGCCCCGGACGCAACTGCGTCGCGATCTGCTCGCCGACGATCCGGATATGCGAGATATCCGGGTCGAGGTTCGTCGTGAGCGGCGTCGGAACGCAGATCACGATCGCGTCGCATCGCCCCAGCGAGGTGAAATCCGTGGTGGCGCGCAGCTTTCCGCTGACAACCAAGCGCGCGAGCTCCTCGTCGTTGACGTCGCGAATATAGTTGAGTCCTTGATTTACTTCGTCGACGCGAACGCTATTGCGATCGTAACCGATGACGTCGAATCCAACCTTGGCTTTTTCGACCGCGAGCGGCAAACCGACGTAACCAACACCGGCAACGCCGACGAGTGCCGTGCGCTCTACGAATTTCTTCTTCAGTTTCTCACGTAAATCGCCGGTCGCTTCGAGCAGTTCCATGTGCGGCCTATTGTGCGGGAGCCGGCGTGATAGAAGGCTTTGTGATAATCTCGGTTACTGCGGACTCGCCGGTCAAGGCGACCTCGCTTCGCTCGACCTGGACAGCGGCGCCCGGCATGAGATGCGCACCCGGCGTGTATTCCGGCACAAATTCTCGCAGCACGTCGAGCGCAACGCGCCAGTCCGCCATCTGCAGTGCGTGCTGTACGCGTTCGAGCGCCGCGCCCAACCGGTGATAATCGACGCGTTCTTGCCGCGCGATGAACAGCCGCTCGTGGCTCGTGCGGTTGAAATCCTCTTTGCGCGTCAGAATCTGTTCGAACAGCTTCTCGCCGGGCCGCACCGACGTTTCGACGATGTCGATGTCGCGGTAGGGCTCAAACCCTGACAGGCGGATCACTTGCTCGGCAAGATGCAGAATTTTGATTGGATCGCCCATGTCGAGTACGAAAACTTCTCCGTCGTGCCCCATAGACATCGCCTGCAACACCAGCGATACCGCTTCCGGAATCGTCATGAAGTACCGTTGCATGTCGCGATGGGTGATCGTGACCGGTCCGCCGTTCGCAACTTGCTGCTTGAAGATCGGAACGACGCTGCCGCGGCTTCCGAGCACGTTGCCAAAGCGCACGACGACGAATTCCGTACCGCTGCCGCCTTCAAAAGACTGGCAGATCAGCTCCGATACGCGTTTGGTAAAGCCCATGACGCTCGACGGGTTCACCGCTTTGTCGGTAGAGAGCAGCACGAACTTCGCCACGCCCGATGCGGCAGCCGCCAGTGCAACCGTTCGGGTTCCGAACACGTTATTTCGCAGCGCCTCGCAGATGTTGTCCTCGACGATGGGTACGTGTTTATGCGCGGCTGCATGAAAGACGACGCGCGGCCGGTACGTGGAGAACACGTTGCGAATGCAAGCGGAGTCCGCGACGTCCGCGAGGATCATCTTCGTGCGTGTGAACTTGTACGTGTTGCGCAGCTCTTGGTCGATCGCGAACAGACTGTTCTCGCCGTGGCCGAGCAAGAGCAGCATCTTCGGTTCGAAGGTCGCAATCTGGCGGCATAACTCGCTGCCGATCGATCCGCCCGCGCCGGTTACGAGAACCACCTGGTTCTCCAAATGCGGCCGCAGCGCCGCAGTGTCGACGACGACCGGTTCCCGTGAAAGAACGTCTTCCAGCCGGATGTCGCGCACGCGAGAGACGGTAACTCTGTCGTTCAAGATGTCAACTGCATCGGGAAGCACCTTAACCATCGGCGCATAGTCGGTGCCGCTGCACAGTGCCTTGATGCGGTTGATAAGTGCGAGGGGCGGCGCCGAAATCGCGACGATCACGGAGTCCGGTTGGGTTCGCTGCAGGATGGTCGGCAAATCTTCGATGTTGCCCAGGATCTTTACGCCGTCGACGCGCTTGGGCGTCAGACCATCGTTTACGCAGCCGATGACGCGCATCGGCAAGTCACGATCTTCCTGAATTGCGCGAATCAGCGAAACAGCCTGGATTCCGACGCCGACGATGAGAACCTTTTGAGCGTTCGGTCTGCGCGTAAGGATGTAGGTGCGCAGCAACACCAAGGCGATACGCAAGAACATCCGCAAAATGAATGCGAGCATCGCCGCGATCACGACGATGCGCCCGCTCGAATGCCACAGTGGGCTGGGAATCAACCAAACGCACGCTAAAGCGGCAAGCGTGCCGGCAGCAGCCCCGGCAAGTAAGCGCAACACGTCGTGAAAGTCGAACGTGCGTGCGCTTTCATAGCGCCACTGCAAATAAGCGCCGCTGACAAACAGAAGGCTCACGAGCAACGCCAGCTGAGCCGGCGTTGACCGGTAGAGGTCGGCAACGGCGCGCGCGACGAGAACTGCCGTTACAAGGAGGATGAAGTCGGCGATTAAAAGCCCAAAGCGAAGCTCCGGACGAATATCGCGAACGGTCGAATCTACACTCGGTCCGATTTTCATAGTCGTTCAGCGAAATTGTACTGCGCGGCGCCCGAGGGCAGGAGCCTGCCTCGGTACCGCAGTTGCAGGCGGAATAGCACCATTTCGTGCCTACGAAAGACCTAGTGGCTGCCATAGGGCCCAGAGGCTCGATGCGGGTACGAAACCATCAAACGCTTGGTTCATGTCCGGCAGCGCTCCAGGAGGTTTCATACACCCGTGCTTTTCATTGAAAGACTGCTCGCACTGCCTTCGGCTTTGCGGCGCGCGATCCACGACGGCGTGATGGACGAAGTCGAACGCCGGCGCCTTCCGACCGTGCGCTATGCCAACGGCGTAATCGTTCGCGGCGCGCATCGCATGAAAGTCGGCGAAGACGTATTCTTCGATCACCGCGCGTGCATCAATTGCAACTTTCCCGACGGCTTCATCACGATGGGCGATAACGTTGAGATCGGGCCGTACAGTATGCTCTGGGGCGGCGGCGGCATCACGATCGGAAGCGACGTGCATTTAGGCGCGCACGTGCATATCACCTCAATGGAAGGCGTGCAAGTGCCGGCGGACAATTTCGATCCGCGCAAACCGCTCGACATCGACCGCAAACCGGTCGTTATCGGCAGTCACGTCCTGATTTGTTCGAATTCCGTCGTCGTTCCGGGCGTTACGATCGGGCATCACGCGATGGTGGCCGCGGGAGCAGTCGTTGTCAGCGACGTGCCTCCGTACGCGCTCGTGGCCGGCGTTCCGGCTCGGGTGATACGCTACAACAACGCCGCTCAAGGCGGCGTGCCTGCATAGCGCTCAAAACGCCACACGGATAAGTATCGCGTCTGATCGTCGCTGCCCTGGAAGCGGCGAACCTGTGCGTTTCGTTCGGTCGTTTCATATTCGACTGCAAGCGGCATTCCGTGCTGCCGGAATGCGGCTGCATCGACAGGCCGGGCGAATAACACCGCGCGCGCATATCCCGGCTTGGGCGGGGCGATCGTACGGAACGGGATCATCTGTATGTGAATCGCCGGATTGAGATAGGCGGAAAGCGCCACGAGCCTCCCGAGCTGTCCCGGAACCACGACGAGCGGCAAGGGTTGCTTATTCAACGCACCGGCAATTGCGAAGTTGTGACCGTCTTCGCGATTGTCCCACCCCACGGGCGAACGCACGTCCACGATCGTGCTTACGGCACTTACGGCAAGCAAGGCAGCAGCACCGGCCGCCCACAGTTGGCGCTTGGTGCTTCTGCGAATGCGGCCTGCCAAAAATCCCGCGACGCAAACGATCAGCGCTATCCATAACGCCATTCCATAGCGCGTAACGCTGGAGCGGTGCTGATGCAGAACAAAATCCGGCAAACACATGGCGACCGGAACGAGAACGAGCGACAGCGTCATGATCTTCCGCTGCAATGCCGCACGAGTGAAGTTCCAATACAGCGCAGCCGCGACGAGCGCAAAGATTGGAACCAATACGATTGAGGCGGCGGCTCGCACGTACTCGAGATCGAAGAATGTCGTCCCCGCATTGAAGATCCACTTCTCGACGAGCATGCGGGCCGGCCACGGCGTCGCACTCCACCGGTTCTGCACTGCGATCATGCGGGAACCGCGAACGATCTCAACGGCCCACGGCGCAAACGCGATTGCGGTGAATCCCAGAGCACATATGAATGCGCGCAGGCGAACGCCGCGCAAGAGACATGCAGCGTATATCGCGTGCGAGACGAGCACGCCGGCGAACAGCGTATCCGTATACATGCCCGCTGTGGCGCAGAATGCATACGCCACCCACCATCCGGGACTGCTCGAACGGGCTGCCCGTAGCAGTACAGCAGTCGAAAGCGCGATCATCGCAGCCCACAAGCCGTACTCGCGTGCTTGCTGTGAATAAAGCACGAGCACGGGCGAAACGGACGATATCGCAAAACCCAGCGCCGCCGCCAGGCGCGTTCCGTACAATTCGAAACAAAGCCATGCGGCCGCAAACGGAACGATGCAGCCGAACAGCACCGCAAGCAGCCGCAGCGACGTAATCGAGAACCCGACGGTTGAAGTCCACCAAGCCGTAAGGACATAGTAGAGTGGGGGATGCTGCGCATCTTCTTTCGCCAGCGACCGAATGACGTCGGCCGTGGAGCCGCGCGGTCCGTATCCGGCGAAGCTTTTGAGATCGGCAATCGTGTGGACGCGTCCGTCTACGAGATTGGAGATGATCTCGGCGTTCGTATGGCCCGACGTGCGCATCGCCGTTACGCCCTCGTCCGTAAAGAACACGCGTGCAGGGAATCCGGCGAAACGCAACGCGAGGCCAAAACACCCGACCGCAAGGAATGCCAAGAAGAGCGACCGCACGCGCACGCGTGCGGCGCTCTTTACGGCGAAGGCTGCTTTCGCATCGGCCGTCATGGCGCTACCCATCTACTTAGTTTTCGATATCGAATTCAACCTGCGGCAGACCTGCGGGCGGCGTGCCTACGACGATCCATACGGCCTCGTGATGGCCGAGTTGAATCGTTCGAAGGTCCCCGTTGAACGGCGTGTAGGACTTCACTACGTCGTCCTTGCCGTTCTTGGCCGACGGCGTTCCCACGTACATTGCGACGCTGCCCGAGAACGAGGCCACTGTTTGCGCATCGAGCGCTTCGCCCCAGATGTCGAACATCGTTTTGAGTTTTGCATATGCGGGCAGGGAACTGAGCGACCAGCTTTGCGCGAGCGTGCTGTCTTCAATGTGAATGAGGCCTGAATAGTCGTGCGTGTGCATGTGGTAATAGCACTGCGCGGTTAGGACTGCATAGCTATCGCTCTTTGCGCCGGCGGAAGTCGGTTCGGTCGGCTTGTAAATGCCAAGCGCCGACGGGATCGCCTCTTCGGTTCCGTTCACATACAATCCGACGAACGCGTGCACGTGCAATTGCGTCGTAGGTTCGGCCATTTGCGAGCACGACTCCGCGTCGATGGTGTTGCTGCCGTTACCCCCGGTAGATGTATCGCCGGCGCTTGCGTTCCATGCGGTTGTGCCGGACGCGTACCAACTCTTGTCGCCGTTGACCACGTTTTCGAGCGCGTGAACCAGTTGCGATGTGGTGGTGATCGGAGGGCTGCTGATCGTCATGTTTGCCGGCGACGGAGGCGAACCGCCGGGATTATTTGTCGGCGGTGCGATCGTCGGCGAAGAACCGCCGCTACCGCTGCATGCAACCAGCGAGGCAAATGCGGCGATGCAGCAAAATGCTGCTGCTCTGCGAAGAATATTCATTGACCTAAGCTTCCTTGTGCGGGCAAGTACATCGTCATTGTAACGAGCGGCCCGCGCCTTTACCGCGGAGCAACATGGGAAGCGCCATGGAACCATGGACCATTTTTCGTTGAGTCGTGTGACTCAAAGAAAAAGGCCGGGTTGCAACGCCCGGCCTTTTCTATTGTGCTGCTTTCAGCGTTTGTATCAGTTACTGATGCGCCATTCAACCTTCGGCAAACCTACGTCGTTTGTCGGCTGATGAGGCATGTTCCCGATAACGATCCACACCGTCGTGTGGTACGCGAGGCCGACGTCACTGCCGTCGGTTTTTGCGGCCTTTTGGTACGAATCCGTAACCTGACCACCCCGCGGCCCGATGTCCGATCCTTGATTGCCGAAGTACACCGCGACGGGACCGCTGAGGGTCGCTTGACCTGGTATCGCTAACCCGTTCGCGCTGAGCTGCACGCCCCAAATATCGAGCAGGGTTTTGAGCGTCGGACTATACGGAAGCGGCGACGTTGTAGAACGCGACTGTTGTGCATTCACGTCTTCGATGTGCACCAGACCCGAATAATCGTGCGTGTGCAGGTTGTACTCGCAATCCTCCGCTTCGACCTCATAGTTGTCGTTCGGATGCCCCGAAACTTTCGGCTCGGTCGGATTCTTCATGCCGAGCGCTTGCGGAAGATCTTCCTGCGTGCCGTTGTAATAGATGCCGATAAATGCATGCTGCGAATACGTGTTGGGATTCGGAGCCGGTTCGATCGTAGGCGTGCAAGTCGTGCCGTCGATCGCAGCGAAGCCCTGCGCGGCGTTTGCGCCGGCGCTCGTATCGCCATTCTGTCCGAATACACCGGGACTCGGAGTCCACGCGACGGTAACGCCGGATGTGTACCATCCTTGATTACCGCCGGGCGGATTGACTTGCGGCCCGATTTGCGCCTGTTCTGTATACTGCGACACCGGAACACCGCCTGGTGTCGATGTGCCTGTCGGTGTAGGTGTGGGCGTGGGCGTCGGCGTTGCGGTTGCGCGTGGCGTCGGCGTCGCAGTTGCGCCGGGCGTCGGCGTTGCAGTTGGGACGGGCGTCGGCGTCGAGCCACCGCCGCCACCGCCACCCGGCGGCGTTACGCTGCCGCCCCCACCGCCACCGCCGCACGCGGCGAGAAAGCTGAGCGCAGCAACAGCCAAAATCGATCCCGTAATCCGGAAAGCTTTCATGTGCAAAAAATCCTCGTGCGGGCAAAAGAAGTCCGCACTCATCGTAACGGGACGCGCCTGGCGGACGCGTGAACCTGCACGGCCTGATGCTTAGTAACATGGCCCGCACCGGATTAGGGCGTGAGGACTAAAGTTACCCTCGACGTTGCTCGGGGTCGTTCGATACCTTACGATGACAATAGAAGAGCGCCGCTTACGCGGCGCTCTTTGAGGTTTAAGGTGAGAAGCAAACTAAGCGGGCATATCCTTCTGGCGCTCATTATAAATAAGCGTCGGAGGCTCTTTCTTCTCGATAACTTCTTTGTTGACGATGCACTTCTTTACGCCCGACAGTGACGGCAGGTCGTACATAACGTCGAGCATCGTTTCTTCCAGAATCGACCGCAGTCCGCGCGCGCCGGTCTTGCGCGTTTGCGCGCGTGCGGCGATCGCTACGAGTGCTTCCTTCGTAAACGTAAGTTCCACGCCGTCGAGCCCCATAATCTTTTGGAACTGACGTACGAGCGCGTTGCGCGGCTCGACGAGGATGCGGCGCAGTGCGAGTTCGTCGAGCGCATCGAGCGTCACGACGATCGGCAAACGGCCGATGAATTCGGGAATCAGGCCGAACTTCAGCAGATCTTCCGGCATTAATTGCTGCAGCAGCTTGCCGACCCGCTGTTCTTTCTTTCCTTCGGGTTGCGCGCGGAAGCCCATGTTGTTGCTCGCAACACGAGATTCGATGATCCGCTCCAGACCATCGAACGCGCCGCCGCAGATGAAGAGCACGTTGGTCGTGTCGATCTGAATGAACTCTTGATGCGGATGCTTACGGCCGCCCTGCGGCGGAACGTTGGCCGTCGTTCCTTCGAGAATCTTTAGAAGCGCTTGCTGCACGCCCTCACCGGAGACGTCGCGCGTGATCGACGGATTTTCGCTCTTGCGCGCAATCTTGTCGATCTCGTCGATGTAAACGATGCCTTTCTCGGCGCGCTTGACGTCGTAGTCGGCGGCTTGAATGAGCTTGAGCAAGATGTTCTCGACGTCTTCGCCGACGTACCCGGCTTCGGTGAGCGACGTCGCGTCAGCCATGGCAAGCGGCACGTCGAGAATTTTCGCAAGCGTTTGCGCGAGATACGTTTTGCCGGAGCCCGTGGGGCCCACCAGAAGAATGTTTGATTTCTGCAGCTCGACGTCGTCTGCGCTCGCGCCCATATTGACGCGCTTGTAGTGGTTGTAGACTGCAACCGCCAGCGACTTCTTGGCCCGCTCTTGACCGATCACATACTGATTGAGGATGTGATTGATCTCCTTGGGCTTGGGAATGTTGCGGAGACGCAGGTTCTCATCGACGTTTTTATAGAGCTCTTCTTCGATGATCTCGTTGCAGAGCTCGATGCATTCATCGCAAATATAGACGCCGGGGCCTGCGATCAGCTTGCGCACTTGCTCCTGCGATTTTCCGCAGAAGCTGCACTTGAGTTGACCTTTCTCGTCTCCGAACCGGAACATGCCGTTTCTGCTTCGCCTTCGCCCTTCCGTCGCCTACGCCGGGGTTGCCAGCGACGACCGGTTTTCGATGATCGAGTCTATGATACCGTAATCTTTGGCTTCCGTCGCCGTCATGTAGAAATCCCGCTCGATATCCTTCAGAATTTGTTCGATCGGCTTTTTGGTCGTGTCCTCGTAGATTCCGGCCAGCATGCGACGCGTGGCGATGAGGTCGCGGGCGTGAATCTCGATATCCGTGGCCTGTCCGCCGACCTGCTGCACCCAGGGCTGGTGGATGAGGATCTTGGAGTGCGGCAGCGCCATCCGTTTGCCTTGGGCGCCGCCGGTAAGCAGAATCGAGCCCATCGAAGCCGCCATGCCGGCGCAAATTGTCGCGACGTCGGGCTTGATGAAGCGCATCGTGTCGTAAATCGCAAGTCCCGCGGTGACGCTGCCGCCCGGGCTGTTGATGTACATGTCGATGTCTTTGTCGGGATCTTCCTTTTCAAGGAAGAGCAGCTGCGCGATCACGAGGTTTGCCAAGTGATCGTCGATCGGACCGCCGACGAAAACGATGCGATCCTTGAGAAGCCGCGAGTAAATATCGAACGCGCGTTCACCGCGTGCGCTCTGCTCGACGACCATTGGGACCAAATGACCCATTAAATTTCTTCCTCTTTGGAGATCCCCTCGACTGCGCTCGGGGTGGTTCGATACCTCACCATGACAACGAGCACAACTACGACGCGGCTCCGGGAGTTGCTTTCTCGGTGTTTTCGATGAGAAACTCTACCGTTTTGTTTCGAACGATACCGTCCATTAACGAGAGCACGTTGTTGCCTAAAGCCTGACGGATTCGGTCAATCGGTTGCCCGTATTGCTTGGCAAGCTCCTGGAGTTCATTTTGAATATCGGCAGGCGTCGCCGTAATGTTTTCAGCTTTGGCGATGCTCTCGAGGATCAGCGTCCCTTTCACGCGGCGCGCGGCCTCCTCGCGGTACTCGGCGCGCAGCTCTTCTTCGGTCTTTTCAGCTGCCTTCAGGTAGTCGTCGAACGACATCCCCATGCGCGCAGCCATTCCGGCCGCGTCTTGCAGCATGCTGTCGATTTCCCGTTCAACCATGATTTCCGGCAACGGAAAATCGTGCGCTGCGATGAGGCGTTCGACGATCTCATTGCCGAGTTCGCGCCGGCGGCGTGATTCGGCAACGGCCTGCAGGCGCGCCCGTATGTCGCGCTTGAGTTCTTCAAGCGTTTGATGCTGAGAGGCCGCCTTCGCGAGTTCGTCGTCAATCGGCGGCACCTCGAGTTCTTTGACCTCGTGCAGCGTCACCGTAAAGACGGCGGTCTTGCCGGCAAGGTCGGCCTGCTGGTAGTTGTCGGGAAATGTTGCCTCGACATCCTTGGTTTCGCCCGCTTTCATGCCCGCGATTCCGGACGCGAAGCCTGGAATGAACCGGCTTTCCGAAAGTTCCGTCTGCTGCTGTTTGGCGGCTCCGCCCTCGAACGCAACGCCCTCGACCTTTCCTTCGTAATCGATCGTTACGACGTCGCCCAGGCGAGCTTCACGATCCGCTGGAACGAGCGTGCCGCGATCGCGCGCCAGGGAGTTCAAGGCGCGGTCTACGTCGGCATCGGTCACGACGACGGGCTGCTGCTCGACGTTCAGCCCCTTGTATTGCCCGAGATCGAAGTCTGGGCGCACGTCGACGACCGCCTTGACGCGCTTGGGCTGCCCCGCCTCTTCGGGAAGGAGCTCCATCTTTGGGCGATCGACGGGGTCGATATCGTGTTCGCGCACGGCCTTGGCATAAACGGCTGGCACGACGTCCTCCATCGCTTGATTCGTGATGGTTTCCGGACCGTAGGTCTGCTCGAAGATCTTGCGCGGCACTTTGCCCGGACGGAAGCCCGGCAGCTTCGCATTCTTGGCGAGCCGGCGGAAGGCGCGTTCCTCGGCTTCGCGCATCTCCTCCGCCGAGATGGGGATGACCAGTTCGACTTGCGTCGGCGCGAGCTTGGTGAGGGTCGACGTAGACAGGGCGGTTCTCCTTAGGGATTTACGTCCGGCTTCTGCGGGCTGTCGGTATTCGATGCCGCAAAACTAAGCCCCTGACGCGCAGGGCGCAGAGGCTAAAGAATGGAGCGGAAGACGAGATTCGAACTCGCGACCCTCGCCTTGGCAAGGCGATGCTCTACCACTGAGCTACTTCCGCAAAAGCTGGGCAAGCAGAGACTCGAACTCTGATGGGTTGCCCCACTGGAACCTAAATCCAGCGCGTCTACCGATTCCGCCACTTGCCCCAGGGCCTGCGGCAGCGCCACGGCGACCCCGATAAATATAACGCCCCCGCTTTGTTTCCTCTTGGGCTTTAGTCGGATTACGGGATTCCCGCCAGCTCGGCCTCGCGTTCTTGCGGAACGAACAAAAAGTTAATGCCGGCACGCGGATTTTCTTCGTACGGGCAGAGCCGCCGGTTGGTCGCCACGTAAGGTACGTAATGCAATTCCTTGAGGAATTCCATGACGTTTTGCCGGTTTTCGGCGGCCCAGAGCTCGCAATAAATAATTGGGCGGTTACGCTCGATCGTTTCACGCGCTCCGCGCAGCACGTACTGTTCGTGTTCTTCAACGTCGATCTTCATCGCATCGATGCGCGCATTGCGCAATGTTGCAACGCTGTCGAGCGGCACGAGCGGAACGCGATATACTGCGCCGCCGTTTCTGCGCGGGTGCGCAGCGGTTACGACGTAGCTCAGGCCCGACATGGTAACGCCGTTGTAGTCGGGCGTCACCATCTCGACGGTTTCTTCGCGGTCTCCAAGCGCGTATTCGAACAACTGCGCATTATGCACGCGCAGTAGTCTTAGAAGCGTCTGTGCGGCGTGGAAGTTTTCCGGAATCGGCTCAAAACCGTACACGCGGCCTTTGCGGCATTTGCGCGCCAGCAGTAACGTCATTGCGCCGACGTTCGCGCCGATATCCAAGACGCACGCGTCCGGCTGCAAACGCCGAATGAGCTGCAGAATTCCGCCTTCGTTGGAACGGAACCGGATCGTGTTCGCGAGCAAAACGCCGTGCAGTACGAGATAGGCGTGCAGACCCAAAAGACGCTGCAAGACTCTTTTCAGACGTTTCTTCATCCGAGCGAGTTCTTACCCGGCTGTGAAAGGGAATCCCCCAGGCCCAAATGCTTTTATACTTGCAGCGCTTCTTTGAGCGCGTCGCTCCACGCCATTGCGCGGCCTTGCTGCATCACCCCGGCGGCGTCGCCATCCAGCGCGGACTGCGCGACGCGCAACACTGTTTCATAATCGAGTTGATCCGGCGGCTGACGCGGGACGCCGATGTTTGCAAGAACGCCGTCTGCAAAGCCGGCTAACCGCAATGCGCGCTTCCAATCTTTCTCAACCAGCGCCAGACGCGAAAGGCAATCGACGCAGTTTGCGCTGAGCCACTCATCTTGATATTCGCGAACCAGTTCGAGCGCGCGGCGCAGCGCCGGACGCGCCGCCTCGACGTTGCCGCGCTTCAGCTCGAAGGCGCCTAAATTCAACAGCTGCCATCCTGTGGACTGAGCATCGTGCAGACGTTCAAGGATCGCCAGACTCTGACGGCTGAGCGCAACCGCGCGGTCGTATTCGCCGACATTCGCCGCCAAATCGCCGAGATTTCCCAGCAGGGAGGCAACACCGCGATCGTCTTCGAGCTGCCGGAACAGATCCAGAGATTCTTCGAAGAGCGCGCGTGCATCGCCGGGATGGCCGCGCCAATTCTGCACCATGGCTTTGCCGTTCAGCACCTCGGCCATGCGCCGCACATCGCCGATGCGCTTGGCGATCTCGAGCGCTTCGTCCAAAAACGGATCGGCCGCGTCGCTGTCTCCCATGCCGGTGCAGGCCGCAGCCGCTTCAAAAAGCGCGGCAGCCAAACCGGACTCGTCATCGAGTTCGCGATACAGCGCCGCAGAGGCAAGAGCCGCATCGAGTGCGCGTTTGCCGCGTGCGGAATCCAAGCGCGCAAGCCCGTAATGCAGCTTCGCGAGAAGTAGTTTGTCGAACTGCGCGCCGCTTCTCGAGAGCAGGCGTTCGATCCATTCACGTCCTGCGGCGTTGCGTCCGAGATGCTGCCAGTACTCGATGAGGTCACCGCTGATTTCCGCTCCGAGGAGAACGTCGTTTCCTTCGGTCACCGTAAAGATGAGCGCGGCGCGTATATTGTCGAGCTCCGGGAGCATCGCCTCGAGGGTCGCGCGCCAGTTGCGCGTGGAATATGCCGCTCGCAGTGCCGCGGCGCGCTCGCGAAAATACCGCGCCAGATGCAAACACAGCCCGCGCCATTCATCCAGATCGCGTGCACGCTGCGCCGCAAAGGTACGAACCGAAGCGGGCAAAACATACCGTGCGCCCGCAGCGGCGCTTTCAACGGCAACCAGCGCTTTATCGACCAGCGAGGAGAGCGTTTTATCGCTGCCGCAAACCGCGCGTATCGATTCTTCCGTAGCACCTGCCGTGAAAACGGAGAGGGCGCGCAGCAAACTCTGCTCTTGTGCTGAAAGCACGTTATAGCTCCACTCGACAAAGCCGTGCGTCGCCTCACGCCCTAGCGCCGCTCGATCGGGCAACCGCTGTGCGAGATTTTGAAGATCGAATGTTCGAAGCTGCGCCGCCGCCAGTTCGATCGCGCGCGGCACGCCTTCGAGTTGCAGGCAGACGTGCGCGGCGAGCGGTTCGTCTGCATGTTGCAGTTTTACCCCGGCAAGCGTTTGCGCGCGCTCGCTGAAGAGTGCCGCCGCATCGGCGTTCGCAAGCGCCGGCAAAACGAAGGCGACTTCGCCGGGAACCATCAGCGGCTCGCGGGACGTAACGAGCACCCGGAGGTTCCGCGTACTGGCGATAAGCGCGCGCAGATATTGTCCGGCCGCACGTGCGACTCCGTCGACATTGTCGAGGATGAGCAACGCGCGTTTTGATTGCAAGAATTCGGACGCAATGGCCGCCGGCGCTGCGATGGAGGTTTCCGGCACACCCAAAATCGCGGCGATCTTGTTGGAGAGATAGCGCTCGTTCATCGCGCTCGCGCAGTCAACGTAAAATACGCCGTCGTGAAAACGCGCGATCTCGTGACGCGCTACCTCCAGCGCCTCACGTGATTTTCCGATGCCGCCGGGACCGGCTATGGTGACCAGGCGCGCGCTTCGAAGCAGGCGGCGCAGCTGATCCGAATCTTCTTTGCGTCCGAACGTACAACCGCGTACTTCGGGCAAATTATGACGGTAAGCTCGGGCGGGATACGCAGCCGGCGTATCGGAGCGGTAGTTCTCTCCGGCAATGCGGTTACGCCCGGTTCGTTTGGCCTGATACAACGCGTCGTCCGCAGCTTCCACCAACGATTCCTGCGAGACGTCGCGCGACGGTATCTTGCAGGCGACGCCGGCGCTAATCGTCAGACGCTGGAGCAGCGAACCGTTATGTGCGACGCCTAAATCGAATACCGCCTGGCGCATGCGTTCGGCGATGCTGAGCGCGCCGGCGAGGCTCGTGTCCGGAAGGATCGCAACGAATTCTTCGCCGCCGTAGCGCGCGAAGAAATCTTCCGACCGCGAAACACACGATGATAATGCATTGGCGACTTGCTGAAGCGCCGCGTCGCCCGCAACGTGACCGTACGTGTCGTTGAACGCCTTGAAGAAATCGATGTCGATTAGCATGAGGGCCAGGCTCGTGCCGCGCCGGATCGCGCGCTTCCATTCGGCGGTGAAGCGCTGATTGAACGAACGCCGGTTGGGAACGCCCGTCAGGCTATCCGTTGCGGCGATATTTTCCAGCCGCGCGCTCTGCGTTTCGAGCTGCGCTTGATGGATGCGCACGCTCAAATAGAGCGCGCACGTCTGAAGCAGGGCGACGTCGTCTTCGTCGTACGCATCGGCGGCGTTGCTTTGCACCGAAAGCACACCCAGAGTCTTCGCGCCGAACTTGAGCGGAACGAATATTGCGGAGATCCGCCGGTCTTCATGTCCGGGAATGTTCACCGCGATCCGGCCCTCGGTCCAATCTTCCAGGCGGCGTTTGAGTTTCGGACGCCCCGTGCGCAGCACGATATCGGTGCTGGAACCGGGATGAACGCGCCGGTTTTCTAAACGTGCGACCACGCCGTCTTGCAGCATGTACGCAACGCGCGCGCCGTCGTCGTCTTTAAGCGCGATGAAGATCGCGGACGCATCGACGAAGCGAGCCAATAGCGAAGAAAGCGCATGGAAGAGTTCTTCCAGCGATAAGCTGCTCGTGAGCAGTTCGGCGGTGCGTTGGACGACTTCTCGATCGCGGTCCGACCGCGAAAGCGAGGCGCCGGACCCGTTCGCGTCGTTCACTGATTCCGCGGGTTCTAGGCGCCCGCTTGCTAGGCCCGCGCCTTTACAGAAACGTCACCGAGCGTTTTGAAAGAGAAACTCGAAGGCGGTCTTTATCAGCAGCGAAAGGTCGAGCGATAGCGACCAGTTCTCCAAGTAAAACAGGTCCAGGCGCAGCTTCTCGCTGATATCGCTCATCTCCAGCTGCCGCCGCATGTGGATCTGCGACCAGCCCGTGATGCCCGGCCGTACCAGATGCCGCTCGTCGTAGCGCTGCAGCAGCCGGCGGAATTCATCGACGAAGATGGGGCGTTCGGGGCGCGGTCCGACGATGGACATCTCGCCGCGAAGCACGTTGATGAGCTGCGGCAGCTCGTCGATACTGTACTTACGGATGAACCGGCCGACACGGGTAACGCGGTCGTCTTGCGCGCGAACCCATGTCGGGCCCGTTGCATCTTCCGCATCGACCCTCATCGAGCGGAATTTCATCATGTCGAACAGCACGCCGTTGCGCCCGACGCGACCTTGCTTGTAAAAGACCGGTCCGCGATCTTCAAGGCGAATCGCAAGCGCCACCAGCAGCATTACGGGCGCGAACAATGTGAGCGCGGTGGAGGCCACCGCCACGTCGAACAGACGCTTTGCCAAAAGCGCCGTGGGCGTGCACGCGCGCAGCGGAGAGGGGACCAGCAGCGCTTGGTATCCGTCGGCACGCAGCTTCAACGAGTACCCGTGCGATACCAAACGCGGCATCGCAAACTCCATGGCTATAGCAAATTTGCCCGCTTCGGTGATGAGGCGCGGAAGCAATTGCGGCGGCAGCATCTCCGTCAAAATGATCCGGGAGCATGCCGCGACGCGTGCGGCATTAAACCAAGGAATCCGCAGAGGTGAGGTGCGCAGTCCGAACGGGCTGACGACGTCTTCGAGCGTCGCCTCCATCGACTCGATTTCATACCGTTCGATTTCGGCGGTCTCAGGCAAGTCGAGCGAGCCCAGCACCGCGTTGATCCGATCGCGCGTTCCTACGATCGCGATCCGCTGCCTCAGACGTGCTTGGACGCGGTTGCGTAAATAATGAAAGAACGCGCGCGAGAGGCTGACCGTCGCGAACGAAAACACCAGCGACAGAACCAGGCTTAGCCGTGAGGTCGAGATGTTCGGGAACACCGTGAATGCGACGAGCAGCGGCAGCATGCCGGTAGTAAGCGCTGCGGCCGTATAATATACTTCGTCTTTCGTCGAGAGCGCGAACGACCGCTTATACAGACCGAAGCGCTCGAAGATCGCGATCCAAATCGCGATGAAAATCAGCGAGGTCGGTACGAAAAAGTGCAGCGCCCAATGCGGGCTCCAAGCATGGTGGGCGATGCCGATCGAGACGTAAGAACTGAGGGAGAATAGCACGACGTCGCTGACGAGCAGCGCCAACGACCACCATACCGAAAGCATTTGCGGGCGCTGGGCGCGGCTTGGGCCGAGAATCTCTTCGCCAACCGGCTCCCCGGTGAGCGCTTCCTCGCCGCGCGTGACGCGAACGCCTTTATCGGAAACTTCGCGCATTCAAATCTCTTGGTCCAGCGTAACGGAAGCGCGCTCCGGCGCGAAAGGCTCGCGTGCGCCCTCTCAAAAAAGTCGAACGGGCCGCGCGCCACGGCCAAAAGACCCAACGGTAACGAATGTCGCCGCCCGTATTATACGGCATAGATGCGAATCTTGTTCGTGACGCCGCGCTTTCCGTATCCGCCGCTCAAGGGTGACAGCCTGCGCGTGTACCATCAGTTGCGCGCGCTGGCCCAGCACCACAACATCACACTGCTGACGCTCGCCGAAACGCCCGTCACGCGTGAAGAGTACGCAAAGGTCGCGCCGCTTTGCAACGAGATTCACATCGTGCCGCTCACGCGATGGGAATCTGCCCTCAACGTGGCGACGGGCATCCTTTCGCAAACGCCGCTGCAAGTGCACTATTATGCGAGCGCAAAGCTGCGTGCGAAACTTCAAACCCTTCTCGCGGCAAAAAAGTTCGATCTGGTCCATGCCGTTCTCGTGCGAATGGCTCCTTACGTTTGGAGCGTATCGGACGTTCCCGTGGTGATCGATTTAATCGATTCGCAAACGTTGAATCTCGCCGATCGCCGCATGCAGACACGCGGCATTACGCGGCTTGCATATGATTTGGAATACCGCCGCATGCGCAAGTACGAGCGGCGGGTCGGCGAGCATTTTTCCGCGCTTACCGTTACGTCGCAGGCGGATCGCGACGCGCTCGAAGCACCGCACGCCGCAGTCCTTCCCAACGGCGTCGATGTCGAGCGATTTGCGTTTGCCGGTCAAGAGCAGCGCGAACGCGCCACGCTGATCTTTACGGGAAACATGGGCTACCACCCAAACGAAGAAGCGATGTTGTGGTTTGTTTCGAGCGTATGGCCGCTGCTTCGCGCGCGTATTGCGGACGTTCGTTTGCAAATCGTTGGCACCAGACCCAGCTCGAAAGTTCGCAGCCTCGCCGGCGGCGGCGTCGATGTCGTCGGACACGTCCCGGACGTCGTGCCGTACTTGCATCGCGCAACAGCCGCAGTGTGCCCGATGCGTTCGGGCTCCGGCATTCAAAACAAAGTTCTCGAGGCGCTCGCTACGGGCGCCCCGGTGGTGGCAAGTTCCGTTGCAAACCGCGGCGTGCATGCGCAGCCGGAGCGCGACTTGCTGGTCGCGGACGAACCCGAAGCTATGACGGCTGCAATAGCGCGCTTGGTTGAGGACGCGAGGTTGCGCGCATCGCTGGCGCGGAGCGGACGCGCCTTTGTGGAGGATCGGTACCGCTGGGAGCGGCACGCGCAGCAACTTGCGGCGATGTACTCAACGATTTCTAAGTGCGAGCCGCTCGGCCCCAAAAGCCCTATAGCCTCGCATCCGATTCCTCTTGCCCAATAAAGCGACAGCGTGTCAGATTTGCGATAGATGGCGACACCACGCGTATTTTTAATCGAGTTTAACGAGCTCTCGCCGGTCCTTTTGGACGAGTTCATGCGTGAGGGTGCGATTCCGAATTTCCGCCGCTTTTGGGAAGACTCCGTCGTTTTTGTGAGCGATGCGGGCGAAACAGGCGGAGCCCTGCAGCCGTGGGTTCAGTGGCCGAGCGTTCACTCGTCGCTGCCCTATGCAGAGCACGGCGTATATCGCCTCGGCGACGGCGCGACCGTGTCGAAAGACCAGCTGGCCGCCGTGCTATCCAATGCCGGGTTTCGCGTGGGTGCGTTCGGCAGCATGAATACGAATTACGGGCGAGCGGACGCGCACTTAAACGGCTACTTCTTGCCCGATCCTTGGGACAAGCGGGGAAAGGCCGTTCCGGATTGGCTCCAACCCTACTACGACATCACTTCGGAGCAAGTAAAAGAATCGACGCGCCGGGAGCCGTTGACCGCCAAACAAGCCGTTGCTCTTGCGGCATTCATGGTAAAGCATGGGATTTCAGCGGATACGGCGCGCTCAGTCGCGCGCCAGCTCGTGCAAGAGCGTAAGAATCCACAGATAAAATGGCGGCGCGCCAGCTTGTTCGACCGCTTGCAATACGACGTGTTTCGCAAACTCAACGCGCAGTACGACGTGCAATTCGCATCGTTCTTTTCCAACAGTACGGCGCATTATCAGCACTTTTACTGGCGTTACATGGAGCCGGAACGCTTCGGCGCGCAGGCGGCAGACGGCGATGCGTCGCTGCGTGAGGCGATCCGCTACGGATATCAGGCCATGGACGCTCTGATCGAGCGTTTCCTGAGCGACTATCCGGACGCCATCCTCGTCTTCGCGACGGCCCTGAGCCAAGAAGCGTACACCGGCCCGAAGGCCCTGATGTACAAAGCGAACGATTACGATACTCTGCTAAAAGCAGCGAACGTGTCGGCGCGCGTGGAGCCCAAGCCTGTAATGGCCGAGCAGTTCCATTTGGAGTGCGGCGATGCGCAGACTGCGCAGTCGGTGCTCGAGCGATTGAACGACCTGCAATTCGCGAGCGACGGCAAACCGCTGCTGCAAACGCATCTTAATGGAAGCGCAGTCTTCGGCGGCTGCAAACATTACGAGGAAGAACCGCGCGAAGACGACTTCATCGTTCGCAAGAGCGACGGAGCGCGCTTCCCGTTCCGCGATTTGTTCTACCTCGTCGACGGGCATCGGAGCGGCGTTCATAACCCCGACGGCGCCCTTTGGTTCCGCATCGGCCGTCACCAAATCGTGGATCGGAAGGTCTCGATTCTGGACATCGCGCCAACGATTCTCACGCTGCTCGGAGTCCCTGTGCCTGCCCATATGCGCGGAGCGCCGTTGCCGGAAGTCACCGGCGCTGTGCGCGAAAAAGAGGCGGTGGCTTAAACCGCCTCTTCTACTTTTACGAGGTGTACTTGAAGCGCGAGCGCTTACCGTCGATTACGCAGTAGTCACCGGCGAACGATAAAGTATGCAGCGCGCGACCGTATGGTTCGGCCGGATCCGGCTCAACGTGCGAGACGGTTTCTTCGGAAAACGCCGTCGGCGAAAGTTGCACGATGCGATTGATCGTAATACGCCCGCCGTAGGTCTTCGAACAATCTTGCGCCGGCCGGTAGAGATTTCCACCATACCAAAAAGGCGCGCCCGCGGGTCGCGCGGACCGCACGTCGACTTTCACAGGATTGCGCGGATGCGCGCGCCACGGACCGAACGGCACATCGGCATAGTAGGCGTTTAAGCGGTGTCCGGTCGCATCAGCAGTCGTGCAAAGAAGCCACCAACGGCCCTCATATTCGAAAATCGTGTTGTCTACCGTTGAAATATCCGAGAGCAGCGTACGCTCGAGCTGCCATTGGTCGGGGAATGATACACAGCGGTAGAGCCGGACTTCATTCGCTTCAAAGGTCTCCGGTACGCAATACGCGTTGCCTTGAAAGTGAAAGATATAGGGGTACGACGCGTGGCACCCCGTATCGATCGCGGTGCGCACGTCGCTCCAGCCCTTTCCGTTGAAAGACATGGCGGCGATATGCGCTTTTTGTGTATCTAAACTCATTCGCTCGCACAAAACTTGCACGCTTCCGTTCACCGATTGCGCCATCGGATCGGCAAGCCAGCCGCCCTTGAACGCGGGATACCAACGCACATCGCGCAGCTGGGCTCCGCCGACGATCGTATCGATGGAAACCGGCACAATACCGACGTTCCACTCATCGCGAAAAAAGCGCTCGCATAAGCGAATCACAATGTTTCGCGCGAGGATGCCAAAATAACGGATCATGGCAATGTTCGAGGGCGCCATGTAAATCGGCGCCGTGCTTGTACTTACAGCTACGTCGTCGATACTGCCGCCGGCCACAATTTCTCGAGCAACGGAGGCGGGCCAATGTGTCGATTCCATTAGAAGGCGATTGAGGTTACGCGAATATGAATAGTTCAGCGTGCGCAGAAAGCCGCGGCGCAAAATATGGCCGGCGTCGAGCCGTCCCGTAAGGCGCTGCAAAACCGCACCGGAAATGGGATTGCCCTCATAAATTTCCCAAAAGCCCGGAGGGCCGCCGCGATATGCCGATTCATCTCCGTGGTGAAACGACCACACCCCATACCGCGCGCTCTGTAACACGTCGCCACGTATGATGTTAAAGCCAAATCGCAGGATAAAGTCGAGGTCGTACGCGCGAATGGCGTTTACTTCTTCTTCGGAGAGGTATTCGGAAAATTTTCCGCGTTGTACGGGATGGCACACAATCGCGGGCAATTTATCGAGGTCGTCAGGCAACGGCACGGACCTCATGCCCGACGGCGTGCGCAAGCCGCTATAAAGACGCCAAAGCAGCTTTCGGGCGGTTAGTCGCCTGATAACCCGCCGGGCGCGCGATTCCCGAGCAGTTTGCCGGCCGTCCACGATGAGCAGCGCAGGTTCTGCAGCGCCGGATTCCAGCAGCAGGCGGATTGCTTCGGCCTGGAAACCACGTATCGATCGGCCATTGCACATAATGCCGAAGCGCAGCGGCCTACCCTCTGCCATTCTTTACCATCCCCCAGCCCGCATTTGATATCAAGGCGGATTGTACCGCGTGGTGCCGCGATGAGGCAGAACCCTTCAGCCGCGGCCGCTGAGTATGTGGCCCCACGCGGCTAGGCCTTTCAAAAGAAAATCGCGCAGCACCGAAATCTAGCCAAAAGCGAAAAAGGAACGAGCCTCGGCTTAAAAAGCCGGGCTCGTAAATTTCGGTGCACCGCCAGGGACTCGAACCCCGAACCAATTGATTAAAAGTTTGCTCCCGGGCGTGATTCCTTAGTTTGATTCTACCAAACGGCGCGAAACGTCAGCATTCGAAAAGCGAATCACGGTTTCACGCGCATTCCCAAGGGTCGCCGCTGTCCCGCGTTTTGCCAGGGCTTCTTGATTATTGAGTGACCGTTTGAGTGACTACGCCAAGCCGGTTTGGTCAGCCGCGTTACGTTAAGTTCGTTCCACTGAGGATTTGCTCCTGACGAGGGCAAACTGGTGCTCGCATGGCTGCTCGAAATCGAGACTGGGTAGGACTGGCGCTCTTCATTGGTGCGCTGGTGCTTTTCGCGCTCGACATATGGCGGAACGGCGAGCGCGTTATCCCTTTGCTGATTTTCTTGTTCGTTTACATTTCCGGCAAACCGAAGGGCGAGACTGCTCAGGATGCGGCGCGCCGTCGCCGAGGCGAGCGCCGCGAGAGATACGCATTTTGGGGGACATTTTTCGGTCTCGACGCCCTGGGTGTTTTTGGCGTAGTCGCCTCTTGGTTCGGTAGCCATCCAAGTGCAATTGTAATTAGTATCGCTAGTGTCGGTATCGGAATGCTCCTGCTCTTCGCTTGGGCTGCGCTCCGAGTCATGTTACGCAAGGGCACTTAACAGATTTGCATCTCCGTTCCACTACCCTGCGCCACACCGCCGTCGACTCGGTGGTTGCAGCAGGGCATACCTTTACAAGAAGCCCGTCGACGGCGTCACAAGGACGTAGAGACTACGCTGAAGTTCTACGCGCGCGTGATGCTGGGATACGGACGGGAAGCAGCCGACGGCTTCGACCGCCTGTACAATGGTAACGCTACAAAACCCGGAACGGACGGAGTTTGAGTGACTAGAACGTCCGCGTTTGAGTGACTTATTGAGTGACTTTAGCCGGTCCGAGCAACTAAGTGAAAGACAGAAGGCCCGCAAACTTCAGCGTTTGCAGGCCTTTTTTCTTTGCACCGCCAGGGACTCGAACCCCGAACCAATTGATTAAGAGTCAACTGCTCTACCATTGAGCTAGCGGTGCACATGCGCCCCCCGGGACTCGAACCCGGGACCAACGGATTAAAAGTCCGCTGCTCTACCGACTGAGCTAGAGGCGCGCACTTCGGCGTGGCTCAGCACACACGCGCCTCAGTTTAGCCGGGATTACCCACTTTGACAAGACGCTTTCCGGCACTTTGAATTGTGCTGCGACATAGGTGCGTCCTTCAAGCCGACGCGTGTCTGGCCCCCGGCTCGAATGCAGATGCGTACGTTGAGGTCAATTCGCGCGCTCTCAATGCGCGCGCGTAGTAAAAGCCTTGCCCGTAGCGGCAACCCGCCTGCAGCAATGCATCACGCTGACGCTGCGTCTCGATGCCTTCTGCAACTACGCGCACGTTGAAGGCTTCCGCAAGCGTCATCAACGTCCGGACGATCGGCTCGCTCGCCAGTTCTCCGTCCGGTCCCGTTACGAAGGAGCGATCGATCTTGATCGTGTCGACTTCGAACTGCTGCAGATAGCGCAGCGACGAGTAGCCTGTTCCAAAATCATCGATGCAGATATTGAACCCGGCATTGCGCAACCGCTGGACGAGCGCATTGGCGCGCGTACCCGCGTCAAGCACGACACTTTCGGTAATCTCGAGCGTCAGATCGGCCGGATCGACGTCAAACTCATTGACGGCCGCCATTATTGAAAATTCGAAGTCCGGGTCGAGCAGTTCGGCGGCTGAAACATTCACGTTGATCGGCAGGGCGCTGCGGTCATCGCGATCGCGCTTCCACTGCGCAGCCTGACGGCACACCGTCCGTACAACGAACCTGCCAATGGGAACCGCAAGGCCCGTCTGTTCGGCGAGCGGCATGAACTCGGCGGGCAGCATCATGCCTTCCGACGGGTGATTCCACCGCAGCAGTGCTTCACAGCCGACGATTCTCTCCGCACCGACGTCGAGAATCGGCTGATAGAACATGTCGAATTCTTCGCGTTCCAACGCCAAGCGCAGATCCGTCGTGAGTTGGAGACGCTTCTGGGCGCGCGCGTGCATCTTCGAGTCGAAAATCGCCAGCCGTCCGCCGCCGCCGGTCTTTGCGTACCGCATCGCGATATCGGCGTCGCGCATAATGTCCTCGCCGCGTTGGTAGGCGCCGGTCGCGAATACAATGCCGATGCTTGCGGAAACGAAAATGGAACGATCGCCCAGCGAGATCGGCTTGCCAAGTTCGACGAGCACGCGCCGCGCAATAACTTCGACATGAAGCACGTCCGGAAGGGATTGCACCAGTACCGCAAACTCGTCGCTTCCTAACCGCGCGATGACATTTTCGCCTTCCATAACGGCACGCAGCCTGTGGCCGACTTGCGAGATGACGAAGTCACCGGCTTCGTGACCCAAGCTCTCGTTGATGTCCTTAAAGCGGTCGAGATCGACAAACAGCACCGCAAAAGACGATTGTGGCGAGGTTTTTAGGCGCGAGAGTTCCTCGCGCACTTTTTCTTCGAAATGTGCGCGGTTCGGCAAACCGGTGAGCGAGTCGTGCGTCATGTCGTGCTGCATCTGCCGCTCGCTGCGCTTCAGTTCGGTGAGATCGCGGAACATGCAAATCGCAAAGTATGGATTGCCGGCATCGTCGCTTACGAGCGACACCGTCAAATCCGTCCAAGCCTCTTGACCCGCGGGCGTCATGACGTGCTGCTCGAACTCGAAAAGATCGCGTTCCCCGCGCATGAGCTCGGCGAATTTCGAATGATGGTCTTCCAGCATGCCGGCCGTGTTATCGCCGTAGATATTACGAAAAACTGCGTTTGCGTCCAAGATCGCGCCGCTGCGGTCGAGAATCGCAATGCCCATCGCAGCGCCGCCAAACACCGCGCGGAACTGCGCCTCCGACAAGCGTAACGCGTGTTCGGCGTTCTGCCGCGCGAGCTCGGTCGATAAACGTTCGGATTCTTGCTGCGCTTTCAACAGCGCGTCCCGATCGCGCCGTGCGGTAAACTCAGCCACCAGCAGCATGATGCCGATGAGCAACATCGCCGATAGCAGCACGATCGCGTAAACATACCGGTTGCGGGCGAGCGCATCCGTGGTCCGAAGCGTAAGCTGACGATTGAGCGCCTCGGTTAAATCCGCGTTCAAGCGCCGCGTAACGGCATTTGCGGAGCGCGCCAGCTCGCGCATTCTCACAGGATTGCCTTGCGGGCGATCCCGCATGACGACGTTCGCATTCTCGTAATCGGCGATACGGCGGCCGGCAGCCGCAAACGCTTCACCATCGTCTCGATAGCGTGCCGCATCGGTTTGCGTGCCTAAGCTTTCCCGCGGGATCTGCGAGAGGATCGTTGTCCAATCATCCGTGGTGAGATCGAAATCGCCGCCGCTCGGGTTCATCGCACTGACTTGGCCGGCCAGTTCAATCCGCTCCGGAATGGAAATCGACCCTCGCGTTTGCGCGTTTTCCGTGTGCAAATCGCCGCGTCCGATTTCACTTACGGCCGACGGAAGTTTCGCAAAGGACATATCCGCGAGGTCTTGCGCAAAACGATTCGTTTCGTATTCGAGCCCCGAGACGTCCTCGACGCGGTACAACACATTGATGCGCATCATGCGATCGAGCTGGTCGAGCAGCGTGCCGGAGTAAATGCGTTGTACGCGTCGCGCTTTTGACCAAAGATGCTGTACGCGCGACCATGGTTCGAGAATCTCGAGCCGCGCGTCGTGCGCGCGAACAAAGCTCGTGGCTTGCGCAAATTCGGAATCGATGCGCGGCCGAAGGTCGCTTTGGAAGGCGGTGTTGTCGAGAAGTTCGCGTTCTAAGCGATACCGCTCGATATCGAGAAGCAGCGGGAAGATCACTTGCTGAAACTGCACGGCGACGCGTTCGCGGGCCAGCATCTCGACGTCGGCCCCGGCGCGGTTGCTGAGCCGGTAAGCCTGCCACGAAGCGACCGCCAATACAATAGCGGCGACAAGCGTGACCAATGCGCCGAGAGACGCGCGCCAAGACGGCGCATTCGGGAAGCGCTCCACCGCATGGTCACTTCGCGTAGTCGTCTTGCACTCTTCCTAACAAGGCCGAACGAGTGTTTACTATCTAGGCAAAGCTTTTGTTAAAGCGGCGGCTGAACGAGTAAGTGGGGTGGCTGACCGGGCTCGAACCGGCGGCCTTCGCGGTCACAGCGCGACGCTCTAACCAACTGAGCTACAACCACCACGACCCACTTGCTCTCGTCCCCTTAGGGACTCGCGCGCCCGGAGGGAATCGAACCCCCATCTTCGAGTTTAGAAGACTCGTGCCTTATCCGTTAGACCACGGGCGCACATCGCCTCGGACGGAAAGGCCGCGGGCCCCTGTCACCCTGAGCCCGTCGAAGGGTGCCGCACCACGATAGGATACCACGGCGGCGCAAGAGGCCCTACGCGTAACAATCGGGGCGACAGGATTTGAACCTGCGAATCCTCTCGGACCCAAACCGAGCGCTCTACCAAGCTGAGCTACGCCCCGAAATTGCCTTTAAACCATTTAAACTGATGGATAGTTTTCCTGCGATGGCCACAATCCGCGCCGCTAGATTAAACAGTGCCGTTACGATCATGTAGAGGTCCGATACTTGCCTTTCCCTTCAAAAAAGCAACGAATGAAAGCCAACGTAGCGTGATAAGTCGAGCATACCGCCGTCGCTTGCGAAGATGCGAACGGCCTCGATATTTAAACCTGCGCGCATCGACGCACGCATAACTCGAATGTTGGTTCCCGGCACGAGCATTGTGCACCAACTCGCCCCGTACGTCTGACGCAGCGTCGCAAGCGCGAACGCTAAGAACTGTACTAAGTATGTCTGCGATGCAGCGCCCATCGGACCGACACGCCCGCTCGGCCAAACGTACACGTATCCCGCCAGCTCTGCATCGCGACGAAAAATAAAGCCACGGCCGTTTTCCGAGAAATACATGTGATCGAGGGGACGCGCAGAACCGCGAATTTCGCGATCGAGCTGTCCCAGCGCCGCACGATGATGCACCGGTTCCAGCGGATCGGTAATGAACCGGTACTCGCCTGCAGCCATGCGCGCCAGCTCGTTTTCGTGGGGGATCGATCCGGACACCTCAACAATGGGCGTTTGCAGCGAAACGCCGCGGCGCAAGAAAAACGCAAGGCCGCCGAGCTCGCCGGGTTCGAGCAATCCGCTGCGCGAAACGTCGCCGGCATCCTTTGCGGCTTCCGTCAGCAGCTGCCAGCCGATACCGCGCTTTTGAAACGACGGTTCGACGAAGATCTCGCTCAAAAACCACTCATCTTCAAGTGCATGCGGAACGGCGATACCGATCGGCGTTCCATCTACGTCTTTCGCGACGAACGCGCCGTTCGGCGCGACGTGCGCGAGATCCAGATAGATTTTTCGGCCGTGCTCGTCTTTGTGACGGCGTTTGGCGAAGTAAGCGACATCATCTGCGGTTGCCGGTACGATGAGCGTCTGCGCGTCCATTCTTGCACTCATGTCTGCGCCGGGAACCACCGTCCCTTCCGCCGCGTGTGCGCCGGAGCACCGTCGACTCTCGGGCCACAGCACCATGTCGCAAATCGTAACTCTATATGTTATTCCCGCCGCTGCGATCGCCGAGATTTTGAACGCGACCCCGCGAAAGACGCGGTGGTAAACTATTGGCGGTCGCGCAAAGCTGCGAGCAGTGCATCCGCGGCACGCCGGCGGTGACTTATGCGGTTCTTCTCGTCCTCGTCAAGCTGGGCGAACGTTTTTCCGGCCGGCGGATAATAGAAAATCGGATCGTAGCCGAAGCCATGCGGTCCGGCTTCTTCTCCCGCAACAACGCCTTCGACTTCGCCGTACCCGGTGAATTGCTCGCCGCTTTCGAGAATCAGCATCATCGCGCAGCAGAATTTTGCGGCGCGCTGCTCCGCCGGAACGTTCGCGAGCTCTTCGAGCAATTTTTCGCGCCGTGCGGGCCAGGTTATCTCTCTCCCGCCGTACCGCGCGGACAGTACGCCGGGACGGCCGGAGAGAGCGGCGACTTCAATGCCCGAATCGTCGGCCAGTACTGCACCATGCACGCCTGCGTCGCGCAGCTGTTTCCACAGCGATTTTGCTTTCGACTCGGCGTTGCCCGCGTAGTTATGTTCGGGCTCCGGTGCTTCGGCGTAGAGCGGGTACGTGTCGAGTTCTAATTCGGTACCGGAGAGGATTGCTTTTATCTCGTCGAGCTTGCCGAGGTTTTTGGTGGCTACGAACGTTTTCATCGGTTATGGCCTCGACGTCGCTCGGCCGTGGTTCGATACCTCACCATGACAATGTGGCTCGGCCGTGGTTCGATACCTCACCATGACAACGTGGCTCGGCCGTGGTTCGATACCTCACCATGACAATGTGGCTCGGCCGTGGTTCGATACCTCACCATGACAATGTGGCTCGGCCGTGGTTCGATACCTCACCATGACAACGTTGCGCGCAACGACGAAGTACAGGCGCGCCGGTGTGCGCATCATTCGAGGCGCAATACCGCCATGAAAGCTTCCTGCGGTAAATCCACCTTGCCGACGCGCTTCATGCGCTCTTTGCCGGCCTTCTGCTTTTCGAGCAATTTGCGTTTGCGGGTAATGTCGCCGCCGTAGCATTTCGCGAGCACGTTCTTACGAACGGCGCTGACCGTTTCGCGAGCGATGATCTTGCCGCCGATCGCCGCTTGAATCGGTACCTCGAACATCTGCCGCGGAATCAGCTCTTTGAGTTTCTCCGTCAGGGCCCTTCCCCGCGATGCTGCGCGATCGCGCGCGACGATGAACGACAGCGCATCGACCACCTCGCCGTTCAGCATAATCTCGAGTTTGACCAGATCGCCTTCGCGGTAGCCGATGACCTCGTAATCGAGGGACGCATAGCCCTTGGTGCGCGACTTGAGTTGATCGAAGTAATCGATGATTACTTCGATAAGCGGCATTTCGTATGTCAGAATGACGCGGCCGTCATGCAAGTATTCCATGTTGCCAAGCGTACCGCGGCGCGCTTGCGTGATCTCCATGATGCCGCCGACGTAATCGGGCGGCGTGATAATCGTCGCTTTGACGTACGGCTCTTCCATGACACGGATAAGGTTTGTCGCCGGAAGTTTGCTCGGATTATCGATCATTTCGATCGTGCCGTCCGAGCGCGTAACACGGAATACAACCGACGGCGAGGTCGCGATCAAATCCAACCCGTAATCGCGCTCCAAGCGTTCCTGGACGATTTCCATGTGCAGCAAACCCAAGAATCCGCAACGGAAACCGAAGCCCAGCGCTACCGACGTCTCGGGCTCGTACGTGAACGCGGCATCGTTCAGTTTGAGCTTCTCAAGCGCATCGCGCAGCGCCGAATACTCGACGCCCTCGTTCGGATACAAGCCGCAATAGACCATCGGCACAGCTTTACGGTACCCGGGAAGCGGCACGTGCGCCGGGTTACTCGCTTCGGTGATCGTGTCGCCGACGTCGATGTCCCCAAGCGACTTGATGTTCGCGATTACGTACCCTACGCCGCCGATGCCGAGTTTTTCGACGGGCCGCATTTGCGGGGTGAAAATACCGACCTCGGTGCATTCGAACACGTGCTGGTGCGCCATCGACATGAACTTCGTTCCTTGCCGAAGCTGTCCGTCGACGACGCGCACGTAGCTTACGACACCGCGATACGGATCGAACTGCGCATTGAACACGAGGCCGCGCAAATGATCGCGATGCCCCTTCGGCGGTGGAATCCGGTGCACGATCGCCTCGAGAATTTCTTCAATGCCGATGCCCTGTTTCGCGCTCGCCAAAATGCAGTCGCTTTTCTCGATGATGAGCAGCTCTTCGACCTCGCCCATCACGCGCTCCGGATCGGCGGCGGGCAAATCGATTTTATTGATAACCGGAATGATCGTCAGGTCGTGTTCGAGCGCGAGGTGATAGTTCGCAAGCGTCTGAGCTTCGATGCCTTGTGCGGCATCGATAATCAGGAGCGCGCCCTCGCACGCTGCAAGCGAGCGCGATACTTCGTACGAAAAGTCGACGTGCCCAGGCGTGTCGATCAAATTCAGCTGATACAGCTGCCCATCTTTCGCACGGTAGTTAAGCGTGACCGGATGCATGCGGATCGTAATGCCGCGCTCGCGCTCCAGGTCCATCGCGTCCAGCGCCTGCTCTTCCAAGTCGCGCACTTCGATCGTCTTGGTGAGCTCGAGCAAACGATCGGACAGCGTCGTTTTTCCGTGGTCGATGTGCGCGATGATGCAAAAGTTGCGAACGTTCGCCGCAACTTCGCTGCGGTGCGGGGATTCGGATTTAATAGTCAAGATTTTAAAAGAACAGGCAGCGGGCGATAGATGGTGCGATGAGCTCGGCGCGGATAACCCACAGAATCGCGAGCACGATAAGAAATGACCAGTCGATGCCCATCGCGGGCGGAACGATTCTGCGAATGGGAATGAGCACCGGCTCGACGACCATCTCGAGGTAGCGGCTCCAGCTGCCGCGCAAATCGGGCACCCAAGAGAGAACGGCATACACGAACATGATGATCGTGTAGAGCCAGATCAGCTTATCGAGGGCGGAAAGTGCCTGACACAGAGTAGCGCTCACGGCGGGGAGCGTTCTATGGCAGAGCCGCTAAAACTTTTGCCGGCACGCCGTTTAAGTACGGTTCGGGGTCGACCGCGCTGCCGTTGAGCATGACCTGATAGTGCAGATGCGGCCCGGTCGAAAAACCCGTCGAGCCCACAAGCCCGATTTCCTCGCCTTTGTGCACGTACTCTCCCGGCTGCACTTCGGCTTTGGAGAGATGCGCGTACCAAGTGTGATAGCCGTTGCCGTGATCGATGTCGATTTTCAAACCGTAACCGCCGTCCCAATCGGCACTCGCGACCGTTCCGGCTGCCGCCGCATGCACGGCATCGCCGTAATCCGCACCGAGATCGACTCCGGGATGGAATTCAACGTCGGGTGAGGTGCGATAACAATAACATCCGATTACCGGCGCGCCGCTCACCGGGTCGATCGAAGGAATTGCGGAGAGTGCCCGAGCGCGCGCGAGCGCTTGAATATGCCGGACGTTGAGCACGTGCAGCGTCAGTTTGCGCAAGAGATTCGACTGGGCCGCGGTTTGCGCCGTTTCAACGGCCAGCCCATCGATCGTGTGCCGCACTTCGGACATTTTTTGCGTCGGCGTACGGACGCCGATCAGCTGTTGAATCTGCTGATTCTGTTTCTGGACGTGCTGGAGCTGCGCCCGAATCGCGGCGGCCTTCTGCTCGATCCCCTGCATCTGCTGCACTTGCTGCTGCAGCTTGGCGACTTGCGCGTGTGCGCGCCACAGCTGTACGCCGCCGATTGCGACAGAGCCCAGAACCGCGATCGCCAGCGCGACAATCGCACCAACGATGTGCCGGCGGGTGATCGCAAAACGGTGCACCGTCTCGCCGCGAGCGGGCACAATTTTGACGAAATATCGATCCGTGAGCTTGAACATCAACTAGGTCGCCCGCTACTCCCCTGTGCTTGTTCGATGGCAGCCAGCTCTTCGACCGATGCGTGCACGACCGATTTGAACGCCTCCACGCGTTTGCCGAAGGTCCGCGTATCCGTGCGGGAATAGATGCTGCTAAGCACGACTCCATCGCCTTGGCGGTTGAGCAGTGCCAGCGCGTAGGACAGTTCCGAACCCGTGTCCTGGAATGCGTCGTACCGCACAAAGCCTATGCGGGAAACATCGGTCCGGGACAGCGCGTCAAGTTCGCGTAAACGCAGCTCCGCCCTCTCTGCCCGGCGGCCAAGCTCGATATGCGCCTCTTCTAAGGAAGAGAGCCGCTGCGTCCCGGATGCGCCGTGGCCGCCGCCGAGCAATTCGTCGTGTGCGGTCAATGCGGCAGCCAACCGCCGCAGCGCAGGGGCTGCGAAGGCAAGGTGATAGACGACCAAGGCAATAAGCGCCGCGGCAAGAGCCGCAGACGCCGCAAGGATGCTGATTTCCATAGATTCGGAGAGAACCACGACGAGGACCAGGTGGTGCCCGGCACCCGTGAGTGCTCGCTTACCGTTGCTTCCTTCCGGATCTGGCGGGGTTCACAAGTTCACGCCGCGGGCAGCCCGGCCCCCGTCATGGCTCGAAGCATAATACCAAGAAACAAAGGGCACCGCCAGTGCGTTTTCCAACAGCACAGACTCCGGGAACCATGCCCGCACCGGAAAGAGGTATCGTGAAATCCTTTGCCATGCCGGCTTATGCATTGGCCGCGCTGCTCCTTAGCCAACCGTTCAACGCATCTGCGCAGCCGGCGTCCGCCGCAGCCAGCGCAATCGAATGGAATCTCACACCCCAGCAGATCGCTTCGACCTGCGCGTCGGCAATCGACAAAGCCAAAGCACGAGAGCACGCGCTCATCGTAAACCGCATGGCCAACACGTTTTCGACGGTCGTTGTGCCGCTCGAAGATTTGACTGCCGATCTGAACGACAGCACGGTAGCGCAAACGTTTCTTTTCGAAGTCGCGGCAAGCAAAGACGTGCGCGACGCTTCACTCAAATGCGGAACGGATGAGTCGGCGTTCTTCACCGATCTGGCCGCGAGCCCGGCGCTTTACACCAAAGTCGCTGCCGCGAAACGCAGCGGAACGGCGAAAAACGCGTACGATCGCAAACTCACCGATCTGTGGCTCGACACGTTCAAGCGCAGCGGTGCAAGTCTTTCGGCCGCGCGGCGCGCGCAGTTCGTGAAGTTGAGCAACCAGCTCACGGATCTTCAAAACAAGTTCCAATCGAATCTCGGGAACGACGCGACCACCATCACGATCACGCCGGCGCAGGCCGCCTCGCTGCCGTCAGATTTCGTTGCCACGTTCAAAAAGCAGGGTGAGAACTACATCGTGCCGGTCAACGAAAGCACGATCAGCGAGTTCCTTCAAAACGAGCAAGACGGCGCAGCCCGCAAAGACATGACAATGGCCTACAATAACCGGCAAGCCGTCGCAAACACCAGTTTGCTCGAGCAGGCCATTGCCGTGCGCGATCATCTCGCGCATCTGCTGGGCTATCAAACGTGGGCCGCGTACCAGCTCTCCGATCGCATGGCGAAGTCGCCGGATCGCGTTCTGAATTTTCTGAACGATCTCGATCAGAAGCTGCTGCCTAAAGCCCGCGAAGATATCGCCACGCTCACCGCGCTCAAAGCCAAGGACACGGGCGATCCGAACGCCCACCTGGCATCGTGGGACTTCGCATACTACGACAGCATGCTTCGCAAAACGCAGTACGCGTTGGATCAAAACAAAGTCCGTCAGTATTTTCCGGTTCAGCACACGATCGACTCCGTGCTGAACATCTACCATACGCTGCTCGGCGTCGACTTCAAACATGTCACGCCTTCAAACGCATGGAATCCCGATGTGCTCGAATATTCGGTCAGCGATTCGAAAACCGGGCGGTTCATCGGTCTAACCTATTTCGATCTGTTTCCGCGTCCGGGCAAGTACGACCACTTCGCGAACTTCCCGATCCTGCCGGTGCGGCGCGAAGCGAACGGACAGGATCGCGCGCCCATCGCCGCCATCGTCGGCAACTGGCCAAAACCGGCGCTGGGACACCCGGCACTGCTCAGCCACGAGGACGTCGTCACGTTCTTCCATGAATTCGGTCATAACATGGCGGCGTTGCTCGCGACCGCGCCGTACGAAACGCTTTCGAACGGCTTTGTCGAAGACTTCGTCGAGGCGCCTTCGCAGATGCTCGAGAATTTCGTGTGGCAGCCGTCGATCCTCAAGCAAATCAGCTCCAACGCGACTACCGGTGAGCCGCTGCCGGACGATCTGATCGCGGCAATGGTGCGTGCACGCCACGTCGACTATGCGTATACGACGACGCAGCAAATCAAATTCGCCGTGATCGATATGCGCTATCACATGAGCGGCCCGCACGTCGACACGACGACCGTTTGGGATCAGCTCTCCAGCGAGCTGACGCCGATGCCGGCAATTCCCGGTACGCATCCGCAAGCGAGTTTCGGACACCTCATGGGAGGTTACGATGCCGGGTACTACGGCTATTTGTGGTCGCTGGTATACGCGCAGGATCTTTTCACCGCGTTCCAATCGGGCGGGCTTGAAAATCCGGTTGTCGGCATGCGGTATCGCGACGATATTTTGCAGCCCGCGCGCACGTACGATCCCGACATCGAGGTGCAGCGCTTTTTGGGGCGGACGATGAATGCTAACGCGTTCTATCAGCAGTTTGGAATCGCCCCGCAAGGCACGAGCGCCGGAGGTTCAAACAAATGATTATCGCCGCCGCATTCGTTTTGGCATCGGCGACGTTCAAACCGAACGCGCGAATGCCGCTCACGACCGTCTATAAAGAATGCGGCGGCAGCAACATCTCACCGGAATTGCACTGGCGCGGCGCGCCGGCCCGTACGAAAAGCTTTGCACTGATCGTGCACGATCCCGATGCGCCTGCGCCCGGCGGGTGGTACCACTGGGTCGCCTACAATTTGCCCGCAACGACGGAAAAGATGCCGCCGGGCATGAAGCTCGCCGATTCACAACTCGGAGAAACGTCGTTCACCGAAAATCGGTACGGCGGTCCATGTCCGCCGCCCGGAAAACCGCATCACTATAACTTCACGCTTTACGCGCTCGACGTCGCCACCATCGTAGGCGATCACTTGACCGGCCCCGAGTTAGAAAAGCAAATCGCCGGACATACCCTTGCGAAAGCGACCTTGACCGGGCTGTACGGACGGTAATTGCCCGCTGCCTGAATCCGGCGCCCTTATCGAGCGGGCGCCCGGTTGCGGACAGCCCCGCTGCATCGATGTAGGATCTTGCCGTCGGGCGGCAAGCCCGCCGGCAGGATGGTGAACGATGTTCCTTCGTTCATTTCTCGCGCTTTTTCTCGGCAGTATGCTCTGTTCAGCGCCGCTGATCGTTGCGGCCGCGGATCGTCCGCTGACAAACGCCGACGTCGTCAACATGACGCAGAGTCACTTCTCCGACTCGACGCTGATTGCGGTTATTCAAACGCACAAAAGCGCGTTCGACTTGTCCGCAGACGGCCTCATGGCGCTGAGGAAAGCCGGCGTTTCCGACCCCGTCATTCACGCGATGATCGACGCGACGAACGCCCAAACTCAGGCGGCGACGACGCAGGCGCAGCAAAATGGCAGCGCCGCCCCCTCGACGGGTCAGCCTTCCGGCGGGGTGCCGCCAAACCTCCCCGACACGTCGCAGATGCCGCCGCAAGTTCAAGCGATCATGCAGTCCATGGGCATGGGCGGCGCGCAAACCGGCGCACCCGTAAAATTGCCCGATGTGTGGATGGTAAACGCGCAGCAGCAAAAGGCCGCAATGAAATACACGACCGCAACGACCGTGCAGAATCAGATGCAAGGCATGGGCGGCGGGGGCGCCTCAGGCATGTTGGGTGGACTTGCGCAACAGGGTCTCGGCCTGGCCGGCATGGCGCTGGGACCGATCGGTGGGATTGCGAGCGGATTGTTTGGCATGTTTTCTCATCCCAAAGCGCCGCCGAAGCCGCACATGCACATGGTGTGGGCGTTGCCCAATCCCAGTTCGCAAAACGTGCTGCAGAACGCGAGTCCGAGTTTCGAACTGAGCTACGGCGACATTCCGGGCATCGATCCGGATTCGTTCGAAGCGACGATCGTCAAGCTGGAGCAAACAAAGGATAACTGGCGGCTGATCGGCGCGACGGATCAGGAAATTTCCGCCGAAACGTACATGGGCGGCGGTCCGCCTCCGGCGGACTCGATCGTGGAAAATCGCATTCCGGTGATTATCAAAGAAGTCGCGCGGGGACACGTGCAGATCACTCCCGAAAAGCCGCTCGATCCGGGCGAATACGGCGTGGTGCTGCGGCCCGACAAAGAGGCCGATAAAAGCCACGATCTCGGCGGACCTGCACAAACGCAGCTCTTCTACACGGTTTGGGACTTTAGCGTGGCCGGTACGCCTCAAGCGGCACCACCCGCGCCCGCTCCTTCAGCAACGCCGAACTAACATGCGCCGCATCATTGTGATGCTGTGCGCGGCCGGTTACCTTTCGCTGATGACCGGGGCCGTGAGCGCGGCGCAAGGCGTTTGCAATTGCGACGACATGGCGCAGATTCAGCGTCGAATCGACGAGGCCGGTGCAGGCATTCGTGCATATAGCGATGAGTATGAGCGAACGCCCGCGGTGATGCCGAACACGGTGTACAATCATAATTTTCTTCAAAACCGGATTCAATCGGAATTAGGGACGCTCACGCAGACGAGTCTCGAGCAATTTTTCTCACAACCCTCGCCATCGTACACGTCGGGGCCGCCCGATTGCGCCGTGCATTTTCCCGAAAATGATTTGACGAACTGCATACATGAAGCGTTGTCCGTCCACGAAGCCGTTCACGTTTCCGGATGCAAGGCCAAATGGCCGTACTATTTGCTGCGGTCGTTCGAAAAGGAAGAGCTGGACGCATACGTTGCCGAGCGCAGCTTCTTGATCCAGCAGCGGGACAGGCTCATGTGCACGTGTCCCTACTACGCCCTGCGCGTGAGCGGCGTCGGCACGACGAACGTTCAGATTCCGTATGAAAGCGTCACCGGACAAGGCGGCATGAACGGCGCTTCGTCAAAGCCCGGGATCGAAGTTCCGCTCAAAATCCAAGGCGCCCACGTGAGCGGTGAGGGAAGCGGAACGTTGAATAATCAGGTCGCCGGCGCCGGCCTAGCGCAGTGTTCGATCTCGAGCGGCACACCGGTCAAGCTAAGCGTTGACGGCGAACTCTCGCGGCCGCCCGTGAAGTCTCTGCACGTCGAAATATCGGGAAAACCCGACAAAGAGAAGACGCAAGGTCTATGCACCATACCGGGAAAAACCGTTCAGATCGATGACACGAGCTCGACGCGTTCCGTAACGTTTCCGGAAGATATCTCGGGCTTGGACACGCCGGCGAACTTCACGATGCCGTTAGCGCCCGGCATCTCCTGGGTTATGTCGTCTGAACTCGTCGTCAAAGATCCGTGGCCGCAGACCAAAGCCTCCAACGGCCGCGGCAGCACCGTAGGCGACGCGCTTCGCGAAATCGGCATGCCGGACTGCACGCAATAGCGAAACGGTTAGCGTATGAGCGAAGTGAGGATCAAGGTCCGCGAGAACGGCCCCTATTTGGTGACGGGACGAGTCGTGCTCACGGATTGCGACGGGAACGAATACACGGAGATGATGGGCGAGAATATCGCGCTGTGCCGCTGCGGGGGCTCGCAAACAAAGCCTTTCTGCGACGGCAGCCACAAACACAACGGTTTCACCGCATGCGAGCGCGCCGTTCGCGCCCGAACACAGGAGTAGCACGATGCCCTCATACGTTCGAGCCGGCGAGCTGCCGCCGAAGCGACACATTCAGTTCCGCCGTCCCGATGGGGGTCTTTACGCCGAGGAACTCTTCTCGACCAAAGGTTTCGAGAGCGTGTACTCGCTGCTGTACCATCTTCGGCCGCCGACCGCGACGCTCGAAGTGCGCGAGTGGAATCGCCCGCCCATTTCGTTCAAAGCCAACGAACCGCTCCGCAACCGCCATTTCAAAACGGCGGCGATCGAGACGAGCGGCGATGCGATCGATTCGCGAACGCCGCTATTAGGCAACAGCGACATCCTGATTTCCATTGCAGACGCAAGCGCGCCGATGGAGTACTTCTACCGCAATGTCGGCGGCGATGAACTGCTCTTCATTCACCGCGGCGAGGGCACGCTGCAAACGCCGTTCGGCGATCTCGCATACCGCGCGCACGACTACATCATCATACCGACCGGCACGACGCACCGCATCATTCCGTCTTCGGCGACGCGCATGCTGATTCACGACAGTTCGGGCATGATTCGCACGCCGCGCAAATATCGCAACGAATTCGGCCAGCTCGAAGAGCACGCACCGTATTACGAGCGGGACTTCCGCGTTCCGGTCCTACGAGCCCCCGTCGAGGAGCGCGGCGAATTCGAAGTTCGCGTAACCAACCGCGGTCGCAATGCGATCTATATCGTGCAGAACCATCCGTGCGATGTCGTCGGTTGGGACGGCTACTGTTATCCATACGCGTTCAACCTCGAAGAGTTCGCGCCGATCACCGGCAAGCTTCATCAGCCGCCGCCGGCGCACGCCACGTTCGAAGCTCCGGGCGCCGCATTTTGCGCATTTGTGCCACGCCTGTTCGATTATCATCCGCTCGCAATTCCCGTTCCGTACAATCATTCGAGCGTAGACTGCGACGAAGTGATCTTCTACGTCAGCGGAAATTTCATGAGCCGCCGGGGCGTCGAGGAAGGGTCGATAACGCTGCACGCAGCGGGCGCCCCGCACGGCCCGCAGCCAGGCGCCGTCGAGGCTAGTCTCGGAAAAACGAAGACCGATGAAATCGCCGTTATGGTCGACACGTTCAAGCCGCTGCAGATTGCAGAACAAGCGTTTTATGTTGAAGACCCGAGCTACTATCGCTCTTGGGTTGAAGAACCCGAACCGGCGTCATCGTAACGAAATTTCGAACCGGACGCGCGCGTCGAGCAGTAATGACTGACGACGGCAGGCCGCGTTACGGAGGCGGCAGCGAAAAAATCGTCAGGGTCGCTACGTTGCCGTCCGATGCTTGGACCGTTGCATCGCATTGACCGGTTGCGATCGAGGTCACCGTCTGCTGCGCGGATGTATTTTGCGGCGATATCGTCACAATGTTCGAGCACGCCTGTTGCGGCAAAAGCGAGAATTGGACTTGCCGATTGCCTTCGTACGCCGTGACGGCGGCGACTTCTCCGATGTTCGGTAGATTCAGTCCACCCTGCTGGGGGATGTCCGACGTTACGCCGTTAATCGTTGCGCGAAACGTGAGCACGGAGTGCGGGCCGGAGTTTCCTCCGCCACATGCGGCTAGAAGAACGAGGATGACCAGCGCCGGCCCGATGCGCATAGCTGAAGTCTAGCCGGGCGGCCGTACCTGCAACAGAGCCGGAAGGACTAGCTCGCGCGCCGGCCGCTCGAAGCGATCGCGCCGAAGATGACGACCGTAATGACCAGGGCCGCGATCTCGCGCCAAACAAACGCGTCCCATTCATAATGCACCGCCCTGTGGCTCGTGAGCTGAAGCGGTGCGTAATCATGAGCTTGTACCTGCGCCCGTTCGCGTTTCAAAAGGAACGCGTTGCCGAGCGTGAGGATCAATAAAAAGATAAACCCGAGCAAGAACAGCCGCATGCCTACGACGCCGCAGCGACGATCGTTCCGGAAACGCCGCCGAATCCGATGCGCGGCTTTCCCGGCTTGTGGCAGTATCCCCGCAACGTTACCGTATCGCCGTCTTCCAAGAACGCGCGCGTCTCGCCCGAAGGCAGCGAAATCCGATTCGCACCGCGCCATGTCAGCTCGATGAGGCTGCCGTAACTGTCCGGCGTAGGACCTGAGATCGTGCCGGACGCATATAAATCGCCCGGGCGCACCGCCGTTCCGTTCACCGCGACATGCGCGAGTTGCTGCGCCATGTTCCAGTACATGTACTTGAAATTCGAATGTGAAACGATCGCGGGTTCGATGCCCTGCTCGCGCATTTTCGCCGTTTGCAATTCGACCAGCAGTTCGATGTCGTAATTCCACGGCTCGAACGTTTGCAGATATGGCAACGGCTGCGGCTCTTGCTTGGGCCCGGCGAGACGATACGGTTCGAGTGCGTCGAGGGTCACAACCCATGGCGAGACCGACGTTGCAAAAGATTTGCCCAGAAACGGGCCCAGCGGCTGATACTCCCACGCTTGAATGTCTCGGGCGCTCCAATCATTGACGAGCACCAATCCGAAGATGTGTTCGCGTGCGCGCTCGACGGGAATCGGCGTGCCCATTTTGTTGCCGGGACCGGTGATAAAGCCCGTTTCCAGTTCGATATCGAGCATGCGCGAGGGACCGTAGGCGGGCGCATGCGCATCTTGCGGTTTTCGCTGTCCGCTTGGGCGCACGATGGGCGTGCCGTCCACGACGATCGTACTCGAACGGCCGTGATAACCGATGGGAATCCAACGCCAGTTCGGCAGCAGCGGCTCGCCGGCCGGGCGCAATATCTTGCCGAGGTTGCTCGCATGTTCCAGGGAGGAATAAAAATCGACGTAATCGCCCGGCTGGAACGGCATCGCCATGCGCACGTCGCGTTGATGCACCACCAGGGTGTCGCGATTGACCTCGCGCGCAAGCGCCGGATCGGAACGCAACAACGCCATCGCGCGCTCCCGGACCGCCGACCACGCGTCGCGTCCGGCAGCCAGCAGCATATTCAAAACCGGCGCTTGTAAAACGTCGCGCGCAACGGTTCCATCAAAAAGCCCCGCTTGTGCAGCCGCATGCAAGTCGAAGATGCGCTCCCCGATTGCGATGCCCAAATGCTGCGCGCCGCCGTTCACAAAGGCGCCGTACGGTAAATTCTCCAGCGGAAAATCTGAGCCGGCCGGCACGTCGACCCACGATTGCACTGCCGTATCGCTCATGAAAGCACGCGCATGGCGCGCAAATCGTCGACCGGTTCTGTAAAACTGCAGCTTCCGTAGCCCACGAACGCTTCGCGCCGCGTCGACTCGAGCTCCGCAACGCCGACGCAGCAATCCCCGAACCGCAGCCCGGCGTCGTCGACACCGAAACGAGCCGGCTCTTCGCATGAAAGCGGCTCCACAAGTTCGTTCGCATCCATGCCCGCGCGCGCTAGCGCTGCGGCCGCAAGTACATTTAAGAACCCGTGCATATGCGTACCGACGCTTGCATCGAAATGGCGAATCGGGTGGTGTAAACCTGCGGTGGCTTTGAACGGCACATTGTATCTGCACGCCCAATAAATGAACGTGGCGACCTCGGACGGCGTCGGAAACGCGCTTGCGTGGACGCCGCCGCAACGGATCTTCGCGCCCAAGCCTGCTTCTGAAAACGCCGCCATTGCTTGCGGCACGACTCGCTCCCAATCCGGCCCGCGCACTATTTCCACATACGCGGGAAATTCACTCAAGGCGTGCGACCTTAACGCGGCGGCAAACGTGTCGATTCGATCGGGTGCGAGCACCGCTTCCAGCGCTTCAACGCGCAGCGCGGGTTCGTTTTGGCGGACGCGGGCAAGGTTCGATAATCCGTCGACATTGCGGTCTAAAATGACGCTGACGTAGAAGCGTTGATCGCTCGAGAGGCCGTGCACGAGTTCGGCAATGCGCGATTGCTGAACGATGAAGCGGCCGAGCATCCAGGCATACCTTCCGGCACGTTCCGCCGTATATTGCGCGATCGCTTCTTCCATCGGCAGCTGCGCCGGCGGAAAAAGGCCCGCATAGTCGATCAGTTTGGTGAACAAGGCCACCGCGGCGGCGGAGTTCGATGCACCGGTTTGCATGCGTCACTCTTGCGGCTCGGGTAAAACATCATCCTTGCGAAGCGCCGTCAAAACTGCGCGGCCGAACGCGCGCGCTCCCTCGATTTCCGGCACCAGCGCCGTTTTGGCGCCCGCCTCGAGCAAGCGGGAAATATCCGACGCGCGCTGGGCTCGCGCAACGACGGCCGGGACGTTTCGAGCACGAACCCATCTCACGATCGCCGCATTCGTCGTCGAATCGGGCACCGAAGTCAGCACCACGCGCGTCTGCGGCGAAACCGCTTGCTCCAGCACGTGCGGATCGCCGCCGTCCCCGTAGAGCGCCTGCAGTCCGTCGGATTGCGCGGCCAGCACCAGCGCCGCATCGTCCTCGACGACGACGAAACCGACGTCGCGTTCGCGCAGCATAGTAGCCGCGGTTTGCCCGACTCGCCCGTACCCGATTAGCACAACCGCAGCTGTTTGCGGGCCCGCATGCGCGGGTGACGGAACGCGATCGAGCCGCGAAAGCCGGCCGCCCATGCGCGCCGCAAGCGCGGAAACGGCAATGGAAATCATGCTCGCGCCGACCAAGATCGTCATCTCCGTTCGATTCAGACGTCCCGCTGCCAGGCTTGCGTTACCGAGCACGATGTTGAACTCGCCCATCGGCAGCATCGCGATGCCGA
>Ga0070739_10000210_pt1 | contig 125377 bp, 113 predicted proteins | sample Coa_R1_7_FD_66445 | JGI IMG/M metagenome (GOLD analysis project Ga0070739, IMG submission 66445) | Surface soil microbial communities from Centralia Pennsylvania, which are recovering from an underground coalmine fire - Coalmine... | ecosystem: Environmental > Terrestrial > Soil >...
CCAGGAGGAACCAGCGTTGGCCCGTGCGGGCCCCTGCCGCAGCGAGCTGGTAGACCAGGTCGGTCCCCCGCACCTGCTCCCGCAGCGGCTGGCCCCACAGGCGGGCGGCCAGGAGCAGCCCGCCCCCATCAGGCACAGCAAGTGCGGCGCCCGCCAGGGCGGCGCGGAAGGCGGCGTGACGCCGCGCCAACATGACGAACTCCGGATTTGGCGTGACCACGTAGTGCGGCTCGCGCGAGGCGATGAACTCTTGTAGGAGCGCGAGCGTCTCCGCGTAGGTGACGTCGTCGACGCGCACGCCGAAGATGTCGATACTCCGTACGGCGCTGTGCCTCACGGGAGGGGTGCCTCCGTAACGACTAGACGGTAGGCTATCGCTCACGGCGCTACTGTAGCGAGCCGCAGCCCGGGGTGCAATAGGCGGCGGACGGCGCGCACTTGATGCCCACGGGTAGGACGACAGCGGTCTCCTGCGGTCGCTGCCAGCTCGACGCCGGCGCCGGTTTGTGGCAAAGTGCGGGTGGTGCGAATCTCCCTGGAGCGGGGCCGCCATGCGCTTCCACATGACCCAGCTAACGACCTACTTCCCGGAGCTCGACCCGCCGCCAGAGGTCTACGTCCAGCAGCTCCTCGAGCAGATCGCGCTCGCCGAGGAGCTCGGCTGGGAGTGTTTCTGGTTCACCGAGCACCACTTCATCCCCTATGGCGGCCTGGTGCCCAACCCCGCAGTGATGCTGGCCGCTGCGGCGGCGCGCACCTCGCGGATCCACCTCGGCTCGGCCATCTCCATCCTACCGCTGCGCCATCCGCTGCAGACGGCCGAGGACTACGCGATGGTGGACGTGGTCTCCGGCGGGCGGCTGGAGTTCGGGATCGGGCGCGGGAACACCGCTGACGATTACCTGGCCTACGGCGTCGCCCCGGCGGAGAGCCGCGCCCGCTTCGAGGAGGCGGCGGAGGTCATCCTCCGGGCGTGGACCAACTCCCGGTTCAGCCATGCCGGCACGTTCTGGCGCTTCGAGGACGTGACGCTCTACCCGCGGCCGGTGCAGCGGCCGCATCCGCCGATCTGGGTCGCGGCCACGTCGCGGGACACCGCAGCCTGGGCAGGCCGCCGGGGCTACCACATCATGACCGTGGCGCACCCCTTCCCGCCCGAGCAGGTGCGCTCCGCCGTCGCGGCGTGGCGCGCGGCCCTCCACGAGGCGGGCTACGACCCGGCCACCAGACATAACAAGATCCACATCCGCGTCTGGGTCGATGAGAACGCCGAGCGCGCCCGCGCGATGGCCGAGGCGGCGATCGCGCGCTACGAGGCGGTTGCCCGCGCGCGGAGGCGCCTGGAAGGCCCGCTTCCCGCTGCCGAGGCCTATGACTGGGAGGGCATGCTCGCCGCAGGGCGGAACATCTACGGCACTCCTGAGCAGTGCATCGCGGGCATCCACCGCGCCGTTCGCAACTACGACTTTGATATCCTGGGTACACAGTTCAACTACGGTGGGCTCCCCCACGAGGCGGTCATGCGCGCGATGCGGCTCTTCGCCCGCGAGGTCATGCCCGCCTTCCAGTAGCGAGATGGCCGTCTCGCCGCGCGGCGCGCCAGCGGTTGCTCGCCCATGGCCCCAGTGTGTATCATGCTGCGCGCCGCGCACTTGCCGGACGATCTTCCAAGGGGATAGGCCGAAGCGTGGCTGTCTTGGTGGCCGGGGTGGGCTACATCGGCGCGGCGCTGACCGCTGACCTCTTGCGCGCCGGCGAGCGCGTGGTCGGGCTGGATAACGGCTTCGCCACGGATCCCACCGTGCTGGGCGCTCTCGCCAGGCAGGGGAAGTTCTCCCTCGTCGAGGGAAGCATCGCCTCCCCGCGCCATGTCGCGCGCGCCTTCGCCCGCGGGCCGTTCTCGGTCGTGTATCTGCTAGCTGCGCAGGCGAGCGCCCATCCGCGGGCCGCGCCTCCCCGCTACACCGAGGTGACGAACCTCACCGGCCCGCGCGTGCTGCTCGACGCGGCGGTGCGGCACGGGGTCCGGCGCGTCGTCTACGCCAGCTCGATGCGCGTCTATGGGCGCCAGCTACCGCCCGTGGTCGACGAGGCCACGCCCTACGGCCCCCAGAGCGACCTGGTGCACCTGTCGCAGATCTACGGCGAGAAGCTGCTGGAGCTGTACGCCTGCCGCGCGGGACTGGTGGGGATCGCGGTGCGGCTGGGCATCGTCTACGGATGCGGACCGCTGATGAAGACAGACTATCGCTTCATGACCGTGCCCAACAAGTACTGCCTCCAGGCAGTGCGCGGCGAGCCGCTGGAGATCCACCCCGAGGCGACGGCCCCCCTGCCGTTCATCCACCTTGCCGACGCCTGCGCCGCGCTCCAGGCCGCGGCTGGCGCTCCCTGGCCGGCGGGGTTCCACGCGGCGAACGCGGTGGGCGAGGTGTGTCCGGTCGCCACGGTCGCGGCGGCCGTGGCGCAGGCAGCTGCCGCGCGGGGGCTCGCGGTGACAGTGCACCCGCCGGCGCCCGCCGCGGCGGCGCCGGCGGTGCGGGTGCAGTCGCGGCTGTCCGCGCTGGGCTGGCGCCCCACGCGCGCGCTCGCGGAGAGCCTGGGCGCGGTGCTGGACTATTTCCAGGCGCGGGAGGCGGGATGCGGGTGCTAGTGACCGGCGGCACCGGCTTCATCGGCCGCCACGTGGTCGCGGACCTCCTGGCGCACGGCCATACGGTAACGACGCTGGCGCGCTCGCCCGCGCCACCCGACTGGCGCTGCCCCCACCACAGCGTCGACGTGCTCGATGCAGCGGCGCGCGACCTCGCCCGCACGGCCGAGGCGATCGTCCATCTAGCCGGCCTGCCCGATGTCGGCTACTCCCAGCGCGAGCCGTACCGCGCTAACCTGGTCAATGCGGCGGGCACGCTCAACATCCTGGAGGGGGCCCGCCTCGGCGGCGCCCGTGTCGTGTTCCTCTCCACGCAGCGCGTCTACGCTCGGGCGGCGATCCCGCTCGCCGAGGATGCGCCGCTAGCGGCCGACAACCCCTATGCGGTCTCGAAGCGGGTCGCCGAGCAGTGGGTGGCGATGTACCACACGCTCTACGGCGTGCTGACCGTCATCCTCCGTGGGTTCTCCATCTACGGCCCCGGCCAGCTCGTGCGGGGGGGCTCGAGCGGCGTGGTGTCGATCCTGGCCCAGCGCGCGCTCGCCGGGCTGCCGCTAGAGGTCGACCGCGCAGCTCTGCGCGACTTCGTCTACGTCAGCGATGCTGCCGCGGCGATCCGGCTCGCCCTCACCGCGCCGCAGGCGGTCGGCAGGGTGTACAACGTCGGGACCGGGATTGCCACCTCCCTGGGCGAGCTGGCGGAGCGGGTGCGCGCGGTTACTGGCTCCCACTCGCCTATCCGCGCCACCGCGGCTCACGAGGCGACGGGCTACGTGGCCGATATCACCCGTATCCGTGCCGATCTCGGTTATACTCCCGCGATCTCCCTGGAAGAGGGCCTCCAGCGCTATGTTGACTGGCTCCGGCGCGCGGGCGCGCATCCTGCTCAAGGCGCGGCCGACGCCGCGTCAGCTTGCCGATAGGCTCCGCCCACCACGGCCGGAGGGGCTCGAGCTGTACCTTGACGGCCGCGACCTCGCCACGCGCGAGGCTCGCCAGGGCGTGGTCGAGCTGCTGCGGCAGCTGGAGCGGCCGGCGGAGTTCGCGCTGGTCGTCGAGGGGCCCATCCGCGGCCTGGACGGCGAGTACTTCGACCTGGCGGACCTGCGGCCAGCTAGCTTCGCCCTGGTGGAGTGTCTGGCCGAGCTGGGAGCGGCCGTGGGCGCGACGGGCCTGGTCATCCACGCCATCGTCCCGCGGACGCAGCTCACCTGGGACCCTGTGGAGCGCCAGGAGCTGCTGGCACGGTGCGTCGAGCTGCTGCGCGCCTACGTCGCGGCTGCCCGGCACCATCGCCTCGTGCCCACGCTCGAGAACGTGCCGCCAGTGCTGCGGATGCGCGAGGCGCGCTACCTCTACACGCCGGTGGGTATGAGCCCCGAGGACCTGGCCTGGTTCCTAGAGCGTGTGCCCGGCCTCCAGGCCACGCTCGACGTGTCGCATGCGCAGCTGTATGTGAACGCGCAGCGGTGGGCGCTCCTGCCCGCCGAGGCGGCGGTGCCCGCGTTGGCGCCGCTCCGCGCCTATGTGCGCCACTTCCCGCCGGTGCCTGCGGTAGAGGCTTTTGTGGAGCTTCTTGGCGCGCGGCTATTCGAGGCCCATATCTCGAACGCCCGCGGGGTGTTGGGCGAGGGATTGCCTTACGGGGAGGGCGACCTCGACCTCGACCGGCTGGTGGCCCAGCTCGCCCGGCGGGCGCGCTACCTCGTTACCGAGACGCTCGAACCCGATCCCGAGCGGGCGGTGTACATGCGGGAGGCCCAGGCCCGCATGGCGGCGGTCGTCAGCCAGCTGGATGCGAGGGCGCCGTGAGCGGAGAGCGGCCGCTGCGCCTGGTACCGGACCTCGAGCGGCTCGACGCGGCGCAGCTCCTAGGCCGGCCTGAGGTGCGCATCGACTGTAGCGCGGCGGCATCGGTGCTCCGGGGCCGGCGCGTGCTCGTGACCGGCGCGGGCGGGTCAGTGGGGGTGCCGCTGGTCGAGCGGCTGCTGGCCTACCAGCCTGCCGCGCTGGTCTTGCTGGACAGCCACGAGGACTCGCTGGCCCGGCTGGAGCGCCGGCTCCGTGGGGCTGAGCCGGCGCCGCAGTTCGTGCTCGGCGACGTCCGCAACCGCGCCAAGCTCGCCGCGCTCTTCCAGGCCCACCGGCCGGAGGTCGTGTTCCACCTGGCCGCCTATAAGCATGTTCACCTCGGCGAGGCCTATCCGGATGAGCCGATCGGGGTCAACGTACTCGGGACCTACGCCCTGACCGAGCTGGCGGTAGCCACGGGCGTGGCGGTGTTCGTGTTCGCCTCCAGCGACAAAGCGGTCAACCCGCCCGGCGTGTATGGCGCGACCAAGCGCCTGGCCGAGCTGGTGGTCCGCTGGGGCAGCCGCCAGGCAGCGGGGCGCTTCGTCATCGTGCGGTTCGTGAACGTCCTCGGCACGCGGGGCAGCGTCATCGAGATCTTCCTCGAGCAGCTGCTCGCCGGCCAGCCGCTGACCGTGACCGATCCGGCGATGCAGCGCTACTGGATGAGCATGCGCGAGGCGGTGGAGCTGCTCCTTGGCGCGGCCGCGAGCGGGCCGGCGGGCGCAACGCTGCTGATCGATCCTGGTGCACCGGTGCGCGTACTCGACATGGCCGAGCGGCTCTGGGCGCTGCTGGGCCGGCCCGGCCCCCGCCCATCCGTGCTATACCTAGGCCAGCGGGCTGGCGAGCGCCTGGTGGAGGAGCTGGTGGGCGCCGGCGAGCGGCTCGTGCCGGGACCGGTGGCGGGGCTGTGGCGCGTGGAGCAGACCGCAGCAGCGTGCCGGCTCGCCGCGGTGCCGGAGATGGTCGCTGCGCTCGCCGCTGCGCTGGAACGGGATGACCCTACCCTGGTCGCGCAGCTGATGGCCTTCGCGCGCGGGGATCGGTGAGAGGCGCGGGCGCCGGAGGTCGCAGAGGACGGGACGCGAGGGGCCAAGCGTAACGATGCTCGAGCTGTGGTTGCTCGCCGTGTTCGGGGTGGCGGTCGCCGGCGCCTACGGCCTCACCGGCCTCGCTGCCCACTGGGGGCGGCGCCTGGGCCTGCTGGATTACCCGCGCCGCAACGAGCTCCAGGTGACCGTGGTGCCGCGCTCCGGCGGGTATGGTATCTGCGCCGCGTTCCTGCTCGCCCTGCTGGTGAGCTTGGCCGCGCCGCTCCCCGAGCTAGAGCGCAGCGCCGCCGACAGCCAGCGGCTGCTGGGAGTGCTGCTGGGCCTCCTGGTGCTCCTGCCGCTAGCTGCGCTCGACGACTGGCGGCGGCTAGGGCCGGTACCGCAGCTCATCGGCCAGTTCGCGACCGCCGCGATCCCCGTGAGCTTCGGGCTGTGGATCGACAGCATCGCGCTGCCCTACTTCGAGGTCGTGTCGCTGCCCTGGTGGGTAGGCGTGCCGCTGACCCTGCTCTGGCTCGTGGCGATGATCAACACCCTCAATCTAGTGGACGTGATGGACGGCCTGGCCGGGGGCATCGCGGCCATCGCCGCGCTCACGCTGTTCCTGCGGAGCATGTGGTTCGGCCAGTACACCATCGCGGTGCTCCCGCTCGCGCTGGCCGGCGCCTGCCTCGGCTTCCTGCCGCGCAACTGGCACCGCGCGCGGCTGTTCATGGGCTCGAGCGGCTCGATGTTCCTGGGCTATGCGCTGGGGACGCTGGCGATCATCGGGGGCGTGAAGCTAGGAACCACCGTGGTCGTGCTGGGCTTACCGATGCTGGACGTTGTCTGGGTGATCTTTCGCCGGCTCGCGCAGGGGCGCTCGCCGCTCAAAGGGGGCGACTTCGAGCACCTGCCCCAGCGGCTGGCACGCCTCGGGCTGCCGCAGCCCTGCATCGTGCTCCTACTCTACGGCTTCTGCGCCCTGTTCGCCGGCCTCGCCCTCGCGCTCCACAGCCCGGTTGCCACGGCGGCCAAGCTGGTCGTGCTGGTGGCCATGGGGGTGGCAGTGCTGGCGCTGCTGCTGGGCGTGAGCTGGGCGCAACGCCTGAAGCATCGGGCGTTGCGCCGCCGGCTCGGCGTGGGCTCCTCGCTCGAGCGCTAGCGCTGGCCCGCCCGGGCGCGGAGGCGCTCGACCACCTCCTCCGGTACGTAGACGGAGCCAACGTCGTTCTCGATCTCGGGGCTGTCGCCCATGGGGAAGCCGTGGAAGTCGCTCCCGCCAGTGGGGATGAGGCGGTACGCGTCCGCTAGGGCGCGGAGCTGCTCGACCTGCTCCGCCGAATAGCCCTGATAGTAGGTCTCCACGCCGTCGAGTCCCGCGGGCACGAGTTCCGCCACGAGCGCCGCCACGTCGGGCGCGTCGTAGGGGTGAGCGAGCGAGGCCACGCCGCCACAGGCGTGGATGAGGGCGATCGCCTCCGCGGGCGTGAGCTTCATGCGCTCGACATAAGCCGGGCCATGGTCGGCGATGAAGCGGTCGAAGGCCTCCGCGATCGACTGGACGTAGCCCGCCTCGAGCAGCGCCTGGGCGATGTGGGGCCGCCCCACGGAGCCCTCGCCCGCGATAGCCAGGACGCGCTCCCAAGCGATCGGGTAGCCCAGCTCGCCCAGCCGCTCTACCATGCGGCGCGCGCGGTATACCCGGTCGTCCCGCAGGAGCGCCAGGCGCTCCTGCAGCACCGGGTCCTTGTAGGCGAGGAAGTAGCCCAGCACGTGTACGCTGAGCGCGCCCAGGTCGGTGCTCAGCTCGATGCCCGGGATGAGCTCGAGCCCCAGCCGTGCCGCCTCGGCCTCCGCCTCGGGCAGGCCGTCGGTGGTGTCGTGATCGGTGATCGCGAGCCAGCGCACGCCGCGGGCGTGGGCGTGCCGGACGAGCTCGCAAGGGGTGAGGCGACCATCGGAGAGAGTGGTGTGGAGGTGCAGATCGACCCGGCTGCTAGTGCTCATGAGCCTCCATCCGGTTGGGCGTGCGCGCGGGCTCACGCCGCGGCCGGCGTGAGGCGCTCGCTCTCAGTGTACCGCTAAAAAGGGGGCGCAGCGGTGGCCGGCCGTGCGGTCGCGCCGGGGCGGCCGGGGCATGGAGAGGGGGAAACCCAAGCGACAGCAGGTAGATAGGCCGGTCGGGGAGCAGGAGGCGCCCGCGCGGGGAGGGCGGTGCGTACCGCCCTCCCCGCCTGCTAGCGCGCGTACTCCACGGCACGCGTCTCGCGTACCACCGTGACCTTGATCTGGCCCGGGTACTGCAGCGTCTCCTCGATCTTCTTGACGATGTCCCGGGCCAGGCGCATGGCGCTGAGGTCGTCTACCTCCTCGGGCTTCACGATGATTCGCACCTCGCGGCCGGCCTGGATGGCGAACGCGCGCTCGACGCCCTGGAAGGAGTTGGCGACGTTCTCCAGCGCCTCGAGGCGGCGGATGTAGTGCTCGACGGTCTCGCGGCGCGCCCCCGGCCGCGCGCCGGAGATGGCGTCCGCCGCCTGGACGATGATCGACTCGATCGACTGCTGGTCGGGATCCGCGTCGTGGTGCTCGATGATGGCCTGAACTACCTTGGGGCTCTCGCCGAACCGCCGCGCGAGGTCCGCCGCGATCACGTGGTGCGGCGCGTCCATCTCGTGGGTCACGGTCTTCCCGATGTCGTGGAGTAGCGCGGCCCGGCGCGCCACGTTGGCGTCGGCGCCCAGCTCCTGGGCGAGCATGCCGGCGATGAGCGCCGCCTCCACCGAGTGGCGGAGCTGGTTCTGACCGTAGCTGGTGCGGAACTTCATGCGCCCCAACATGCGGATCAGCTCCGGGTGCAGCCCGTGCACGCCGGCCTCGAGCGCGGCTGCCTCGCCGGCTTGCTTGATCTGCGCCTCGACCTCCTGCTTGGCCTTAGCGACCATCTCTTCGATGCGCGCCGGATGGATGCGGCCGTCGAGGATCAGCTTGGTGAGGGCCACCCGGGCGATCTCCCGCCGGACCGGGTCGAACCCGGAGAGCGTGACAGCGTCCGGGGTATCGTCGATGATCAGGTCCACGCCGGTGGCGTGTTCTAAAGCGCGGATGTTGCGGCCCTCGCGGCCGATGATGCGGCCCTTCATCTCCTCGTTGGGGATGGGGACGACCGAGATGGTCGCCTCGGCGCACTGCTCGGCGGCGAGGCGCTGGATGGCGGTGGTGATGATCCGCCGCGCGGTCTCCTCGGCCTGCTCGCGGGCCTCGGCCTCGATCGCCCGCGCGCGGCGGGCGGCTTCGACACGCACCTCCTGCTCGATGCGCTCGAGCAGGAGGGTGCGCGCGTCCTCGCGGGAGAGGTGCGAGATGCGCTCCAGCTCCTGGAGCTGGCGCTGGACGATCTGGTCGATCTCGGCGTGGCGCGCCTCGAGCTCTTTCTCGCGCGCCGCGAGGCTCCGCTCGCGCCGCTCGAGCGCCTCCAGCTTGCGATCGAGGTTCTCCTCCTTCTGCTGGAGGCGCCGCTCGGCCTGTTGCAGCTCGCGGCGCCGCTCGCGTGCCTCGGCCTCGACCGCGTTGCGCAGCTTGAGGGCTTCGTTATTGGCCTCCAGAAGGATCTCGTTCTTCCGTGCTTGCGCCTCCGCTTCGATCCGTTCGGCATCAGCCGCAGCCCGGCGGGCCTGGGCGATGGCTACTCGCTGGTGAGCAAGGTACCCGCCCGCGCCGCCAGCAGCGGCGGCAAGGAGCGCCAGAAGGGCGACGATGATGAGATCCAAGTGCTCTTCACCTCCCTAAGAGTAGGGCCAGGCTACCGTAGCACCTGGGCAGGCATGGACACACAGCAGCGGGGCGAGCGAGGTTATCCCCGGGGCGCACGTAACCAAGTGGCGCACCGCGCTACGCGCTGCTGGTGGGACACTGGTATACCGGGGGAGCGTAGGCTGGCGCTCACTCGCGCAGGCGAGAAGCGAGTCACAGGACAACACCCCCGCGGGACCTGCGACCAGCGGGTGCCAAGGTCACCGGGGCCGCTCGCGCCGAGCTAGCCGGGCCGGGCCGGTGTCGCCTGCTGAGCACATCCAGCCAGTAGGCAGGTATGCGCTTGATCGGCCGCACTGGTGCGGCCGTCGGTCTTCCTGGCGGCTAGCGCCTCTGCGCGGCCGCCACAGCAGGAGTCCGTATGCTACGGGTCGGCCACCGCCAACCCGTCAGGTCAGGCTAGTACGGGCCGCGAGGGCGACTGGGCGAACACTTCCCCGCTGAACCGCGCCCCCGACCCTGAATCCGGTTACCTACCCAAGCTCGGAATAAACGCCTCTTGTCCCCGCCTAGACATAAGTCTGTCTAGGATGGCACTGTCATCATACGCTGTTCTAACGATCCACGTCAAGTGGGGGGCTCGGCGAGCCCCCTGGGCCGGCTACGGCGGTGGGTGCCGGCTGGGCGCGCTCTTAGCTTTCGAGGGCGCGGGTCGCTCCGCGCACGCGGTCGATGAGCGCCGCCGCGTCGGCGGGCGGCTCGTCGGCGCGCCAGGCTACGTGACCGTCGGGCCGGACGAGCACGAGCCGGCGCTCGTAGAGCTCAGCGATCGCCGGTTCGTCGAGGTCCACGACAGTCAGCGGCAGGCCGACGGCGCGCGCCGCCGCCTCCAGAGGGCGGGTGTCCACGTCGCGGGCTCGCAGCCGGAGGAGGGTGAAGCCGCGGCCGAAGAGGTCGAGCGTCGAGCGGCCGTCGGGCAGCCAGGCGTGGGGCGCGCGCGAGCCGGGCCGCGCGGTCGGCACGTACTCGCCGGGGTCGTCGGGCGGCGGCGGCGTGCCGTCGGGCAGGCAGAGGGGCGAGGGGTCGTAGCGGTAGCCGAGCTGAAGGCCCAGCGTGTGCCACTCGCGCCGCCGCACCCGCTCGATCAGGGCGCCGAGGGCGCGTCGCGCGCGCTCGCCGGCGGCGCTCGCCTCCTCGAGCTCGGGCGGGACGGGCAGCGCGAGGTCGCTCGCCTTGTTGCGCGAGGCCTCCTCGACGTTGCGCACGGCGATCGGCCGCCGCTCGAGCTCGTAGCTGTCCAGCAGGTATGCGCCGCCCCAGCCGTGGTAGACCGCTGCCAGCTTCCAGCCCAGGTCGACGGCGTCGCCCACGCCGGTGTTCATCCCGAAGCCGCCCGACGGCCAGTTGAGGTGCGCCGCGTCGCCCGCGAGGAACACGCGCCCGACGCGGTAGCGCTCGGCCACGACCGCGTGCCCCGCCCAGGGACGCACGTCGAGGATCTCGACCGGCAGGTCGGCGCCGATGGCTAGGCGCAGCGCCTGCCGCACGTCGATCCGCGCCACCTCTTCGGGCGCGACCCGCAGCGTCAGCCGCCAGCGCTCTCGCCCATCGACCGCCGCCACGATCGCCCGGCAGTCGCGGTTGACGACGAAGTACTGCGAGGCCGGGCCGAGCGGTGTGGCGGCAAGCAGCGTGGGGGCGCGGAAGTACACCCCGAGGTTGTATCCCTCCGCGAACCGGCCGCACAGCGCGATCCCCAGTGCCCGCCGCACGGTGGAGCTGCCCCCGTCGCAGCCCACCAGGTAGGCGGCGTGAAGCGTCTCCCGCCGCCCTGTGGCCACCTCGACCGCCTCGGCCACCACGCCCTGCGGGGTCTGCTGGAACCGCTCCAGCCGCCAGCCGAGCCGGAGGTGCGTGGTGGGGAAAGCCGCAGCGCGTTCGCGCAGCAGCGGATCGAACCAGAACTTAGGGCACCAGAGCTGGCCCTCCGGGCTGAGGTGTCGGACGTGCCACGGCTGCTCGCGGTTCGACGGCCGCTCGAAGCGCGCCAACTCGTAGCCCACCACCCGCGTGACGAAGCGCACGACTCGCGGGTAGTCGGGCGGGAAGCCTTCGGCGCGCAGTCGCGCGGCAAGCCCCCAGCGGCGCAGGTGCTCCATGGTGCGGGTGTTGATGGACTCGGCAGTGGGGTAGGTGATGCGGCCGTCGGTCTGCTCCAGCAGCAGGCACGGCACCCCGCGCCAGCCCAGCTCGATGGCCAGCGCCAGTCCCACCGGCCCGCCGCCGACGATCAGCACGGGTACGTGCGGTACGCGCCCGTCCATGCTGGTCACCCGCGCCTCCTCGCCGCCTGGCAGAGGGGTGGGGCCGGCTCGGCGGCCCCTGCCAGTCGGCATGCCGGCGGAGGGCACGCTCGCCCGGGGGCCGGGGCCGGCGTCCTACCACACCTGCAAGCGATGCTCTGTGCTAGCCGATGCGCACCAGCTCGGCTTTCGGGACCCCGCTCCGGTAGCGCGCGATGTACGCCTCCGCATCGATCTCGATGCCCGAGGGGTTGGCGGCGTAGGTATCGGAGGCGAAGTAGGCGAGGTATTCGGCCTCGCTGTCGAAGTTCGGCGCCGAGATCTCCACGACGTTCCCATCGGGGTCGGCGTAGTAGAAGCTCGTGCCCGGCCCGTGGTTGGCGGTGCGGTGTGGCCGGATGGCCTCCGCCTTGAGGCGCTCGTAGTGGTCGAACAGTGCGTCGAGCGAGGCGTGCCGCAGCTGCAGGTGGTGCAGGCCGGGCGCAGGGGCTGGCGCCAGGTTGGGCACCTCGAAGATGCCGAGCACCTGGGTGTATGGGTAATCGAGGTGCAGGCGGAAGAAGCACATCCGCACGTCGCTGGCCCGGGTATAGCTTGCGGGCGCGCCAGCCGGCCGGGGCGGCGGCGTGCGCTCGAAGAACGGGTCGGTGCCGAGAAAGGTGCGGTACCACTCGCGCAGCCGCTCGAAGTGGCTGGTCTTGAGGACGATCTCCGAGAGGCGCGGTAGCCCGTGCTGCTGGCGTCCCGCCGGCGCGGGCACGCCGTGGCTCGCGGCGCGCTGGGTCATGGCGCTCCTCCGCAACTGTGCTGGTGACCGCGACCGGCCCCTGGCCATCGGTCGCTCTCGTTAGAGTATAGGGGCGTGCGCCCGCGCTTCGAGGCCGGACGGGCTACAATGGAGGGCGCTGGCGGGGCTCGCACGACAGGCGGCGGCCGTGTGGTGCGGCCCTCGGCCCGCGCGGTGAGCGTTCATCCAGCGTGCGGACGAGCGGGGCCGCGTCCGCACGCTCCAACGTGTGGTGGAGGAGGATCCCGATGCACGCACGCCCCCCGGTCATCGATGCGGATGGGCACTATCTCGAGCGCCCGGAGGACATCCGCAAGTACCTGCCGGCCCCCTGGAACCGGCGCCAGACGCCGCTCTGGCCTGCCGACCAACCGTGGGACTCCCAGCTCTTCAACACCCGCGGCGGCGAGGCGCAGTGGCGCCAGCTGCCGGCGCGCGAGCAGGTGGCGCGCTGGGTGCGCCTGATCGAGGAGCAGCAGCTCGAGGCGGCCATCCTGTTTCCTACCGGCTCGGGCGGGGTGGCCAAGCTCCAGGAGCGCGAGTTCGCGATCGCCGTCGCGCGGGCAGTGAACGACTACGTAGCCCACGAGTTCAACGGCCACGATCCGCGGGTGCGAGCGGTGGGGGTGCTGCCGCTGCGCACGCCGGAGGCCGCGGCGGCGGAGATGCGCCGCGCGGTCCGGGAGCTGGGCTTGCCCGGCTTCGAGCTGCTAACGGCTGGCTTGCCCCTCGCACTGGGAGATCCGTTCTACGACCCCATCTGGGCCGAGGCGGAGGCGCTCGGCGTGCCGCTGTGTATCCACGGCACGCGCTCCAGCGCGTACGAGGTGGGGGCCGATCGCCTGCGCACCTTCAGCGAGGTGCACTGCTACGCCTTCACGGCGAGCATGCTGCTCCAGTTCACGAGCATCATCTTCAACGCTGTCCCGCTGAAGTTCCCCAAGCTGAAGCTGGCCTTCCTGGAGACTGGCGCCACCTGGCTGCCCTACTACCTGGACCGCATGGACGAGCACTGGGAGATCCGGGGCGAGCTGGAGACGCCCTGGCTGACGAAGAAGCCCAGCGATGTCGTGCGCGAGGCCGCGATCTACTTCAGCATCGAGGCGGAGGAGACGCTCCTGCCCCAGACGCTAGCCTATCTCGGCGACGAGCACTTCGTGTACGCCTCAGATGTGCCGCACTGGGATAGCGAGTTCCCGCGCAGCCTGCAGCACTTCTGGGAGCGGCCGGATATTCCGGTGGCGAGCAAGGAGAAGGTGCTTCTCCACAACGCTCGCCGGCTCTACGGCTTGGAGACCCGGGCGCCCGCACCCGCCTGACGCGGGTGGCGTCGGTCCCGGCGCGGCTGGGGGCTGCGGCGGGGGCCGGCGCAAGTTGTCCCCGGACGTGGGTGCGAGAGGCGAGCGGTTGCGCAAGCTGCCGTTGTAGGCGGCGAAGCCGGGTCGCCGGTGGATGCTCGGCGGCCAGCGCCGCCTGCGCTAAGGAGGCAAGCCATGGTGGTTACCGCCGCGTGCGAGACCGGTCACCGATCGAGAAGGAGCCCCTGCTGGCGCGTGCTAGCGGCGCTCGCGCTCCTGAGCGGGGTGATCGGTGCCTGTACGGCCATGCCCACGGGCAGCGCACCGCCCGCCGGCCGCCCCGCAGACACCGCCGCTGCACCCGCGCCGAGCGCCCCAGCCACGGCCCCCTTGCGGGTGGTGAGGATCAGCGTGCCCGGCGCCTCGCTCAGCTACCTGCCGGCGAAGGTCGCGGCCGAGCTGGGCTTCTACCGCGACGAGGGACTGGAGGTCGAGTTCGTCCAGCTCGGCGGCGAGCTGGCAGTGGCGGCGGTGCTGAGCGGCCAAGCCGACTTCACCACGATCACCTCCGCGGCTATGGCTGCCATCGCCAAGGGCGCCCCGCTGAAGACGGTCCACTACCAGAGCGTCCGGCTGGTGCACGCGCTGCTCGGCCGCCCGGAGGTCGCTACAGTTGCCGAGCTGAGCGGCAAGCGTATCGGGGTCCAGCGCCTGGGCGACCTGACCGCCTTCCAGGCGAACTGGGTCATCGAGCGCTATGGCCTGCGCGACGTGGCGGTGCTGCAGGTCGGCCCCGAGCGGGAGCGGCTGGCGGCGCTGGCCAACGGAAACGTCGACGCCACGTTCGTGGCCCGCCCCTGGGACCTGGTGGCCGAGCGCGAGGGGATGCGGCGCCTGCTCAACATGTGGGAAGCGCTGGAGATGGCGCAGGTCGGGCTCGTATGCACGACCGCTACCCTCGTGGAGCAGGAGGCGATGGTGCGGGGGCTGATGCGCGCCAACAACCGGGCGGCAGCGGCGGTGCGCGACCCGGCGCGGCGCGACGAGGTAGCACAGGTCGTAGCGAACTGGATGGAGATCCCGCTCGCGGATGCGCAGCGCATCGTTGCGGAGCTGCGCGACACCTACACGCCCACAGGGCTGGCGAGCGAGGCGGCAATCAACGCTTTCCTCGAGGTGCTCAAGCAGTCGGATGCCGTGCCTCCCACCGCAACCGTGGCTGAGATGGTAGACTTCACGCTCGCCCGGCAGGTGGCACGCGAGATGGGCTTGCTGCCGTAGGGCGGCGCGCCTCTCAGAGGCACGGTCGGTCAGGCGTCTGCCCGCGGCTCGATGAGCACGGGCGCGCCTGGGCCAATGCCCAGAGCTTGGGCGGCGTTCCCGTTCCGCACGGCGATCTCCAAGAACCCGTGGCTGCCTAGGAGCGCGCCCAGCCCCTCCATCGCCGCGTAGGACGGGCTGAGGCGGGGAATCTGCCGCCCGGCGAGGGAGACCGCCCAGTCCCGCCCGGCGAGCTCCTCCGCGCCGAGGTTGGTGATCAGGTTGCCGAAGCGGTCCACGTAGAGCACCTGACCCCGCCAGCCCTGAGCCTCGCGGGTCGGGCGCGGGAAGGCCAGGGCCTGGATGCTGGGCACGGCCGGGCCCAGGGCGGTGAGCGCCACGCCCCGCGCGAGGTGGGCGGCCACCGGCGCGAAGATGTCGCGCCCGTGAAACGTCTGGCTGACGGTTGGTAGCCAGTAGCGCGGCTCGGTCAGCTCCACCGCCTGGGCATCGGCGGCGAGCTCCCACTGTCCCGCGCGCCAGCACCCCCCGAGCCGGCCCGTGGCCGCCAGCCGGGCCAGCGCGTAGCCCAGCACGCCGTTGTCGGGCGCCACCCAGTAGTAACCGCCGGCGGCGACGGCGATGGCGCGGCGGCGCGTCCCCACCCCGGGGTCCACGACGACCACGTGGATCGTGCCGGGCGGGAAGTAGTCGAAGGCTGTCGCCAGGAGGAACGCCCCCGCGGCGATATCCTGCGGGGGAACGCCGTGGCTGATGTCTACCGTGCGGGCCTCCGGCGCGATACGGGCGATAACCCCCTTCATCACCCCCACGAAGTTGTCGTCGAGCCCGAAATCGGTCGTGAGCGTGATGAGCGGTGTCATGCGCGTCCCACCACGACCGCCAGCCAGTCGCGCGCGCGCCGCCGCTCGCGCCAGCGCAGGCCGGCGGCAGCGCTCGCCGCGCGCAGCGCGGGTTCGTGCTCGTGGAGCACGCCGGAGAGGATGGCCAGCCCGGCAGATGCCAGGTGGGCGGGCAGGGCCGGCAGCAGCGCGCAGATGACTCGCAGGTTGATGTTCGCTAGCACGAGATCGAACGGCTCTGCTGGGGCGAGCAGGGTGGCGTCGCCGTGGTGCACCACCACGCGGGACTCGACGCCGTTGCGGGACACGTTCTCCTGGGCGACCCGCACGGCTGTGGTATCGGTGTCCAGCGCGCGTACGTGCTGCGCGCCCAGCTTAGCCGCCGCGATGGCGAGGATGCCCGAGCCGGTGCCGAGATCGAGCACCCGCGCGCCAGGCTGGAGGTAGCGCTCCAGCAGCTGCAGGCAGAGGCGGGTGGTCGGGTGGAGGCCGGTCCCGAAGGCCATCCCGGGATCGAGAGCGAGCACCACCTCGCCCGGCTTGGGCTGGTAGCGCCGCCAGGAGGGGACGATCACCAGCCGCTGGCCGACGTGCCGGACATGGAAGTACTGCTTCCAAGCACTCGCCCAGTCCGCCTCCGCCAGCCGCCGCGTGGTGAGGGGGGCGATGGGGTGCAGCCGGCCGAGCCAGTACAGGGCTTGCTCGATGCGCTGCTGGCGCTCCGCGGCCTGGTCGTCCAGCGGCAGGTAGGTGGCGACGCGCACCGGCTGGGAGGCATCGGGGTGGTAGGTGTCGTCCGGGGTGTTGACCACCGGCTCCTCGATGGCCACCCCCTGCCCCCAGCGGGCGAACACCTCGGCGATCGCCTCGACGGCCTCCGCCTCGGCCCGCGTGGACAGCTCGAGCCAGTCCATTCGCTAGCGCACCTTCCTCACAGTCGGAAGGTGTCCTTGACCTTCTCGAAGAAGCTCTTGTTCTCCCGGTGCCGGACGCCGGTGCCGAAGGTCTGGGCGAGGCGCTCCAGCAGCTGCCGCTGCTCGTCGGTCAACTTGGTGGGGGTCACGACGTGCAGGCGGACCTGGAGGTCACCCCGGCCGGGGGCGCGCAAGTAGGGGACGCCCTTCCCGCGGATCCGCACGATGTGGCCGCTCTGTGTGCCAGGCGGGATGCGGAGCCGGACGGGCTCGTCGAGCGTGGGGATCTCCACCTCGTCGCCCAGGGCGGCTTGGGCGATGTTGATCTCGACGTCGAGGAGCAGGTCGTTGCCCTGGCGACGGAAGTAGCGGTGCGGCTGGACGTGCACCTGGAGGTAGAGGTTGCCGGCCGGCCCGCCGTGGCTGCCGGGCTCGCCCTCGCCGGCCAGCCGGATCTGGGAGCCGTCGTCGATCCCGGCGGGCACCGTGACCCGCAGGCGCCTGGTGACCCGGACCCGCCCCGTTCCCTGGCAGGCCGTGCAAGGCGTGGTGACGATGCGCCCCTCGCCCTCGCACCGGTCGCACAGGCTCACGTTCACGAACTGGCCGAACACGGTCTGGGCCGCGCGGCGCAGCTCGCCGGTGCCGCCGCAGCGCGGGCAGGGCACCGGCTCGGTGCCCGGCTCGAGGCCGCTGCCCTGGCAGCGCGCGCAGGTCTCGTGGCGGAGCAGCTCGATCTCCTTCTCGCAGCCGAACACCGCCTCTTCGAACGTGAGGGTGAGGTCGTAGCGGAGGTCCTCGCCGCGTCGCGCGCGCGTTCGCCGGGTGCGCGCGGCCGTCCCGAAGAACGTCTCGAAGATGTCCTCGAAGCCGAACCCCGGGAAGTCGCCCACCCCGGTGAAGGGGACCTCCTTCCCCACGTGGCCGTAGCGATCGTACATGGCGCGCTTCTCGGGATCGCGGAGGACCTCGTAGGCCTCCGTGACCTCCTTGAAGCGCTCGGCTGCGTCCGGGGCAGGGTTCCGGTCCGGGTGGTACTTGAGCGCCTGCCGGCGGTAGGCGCTGCGGATCTGCTCCTCGGTGGCGTTGCGCGGAACGCCCAGCACCTCGTAGTAGTCCCGTCGCGTCGCCACGCCTGCCCTCTCCGTGGAATCGCCAACATGCGTGGTCGCCGGCAGCACTGCCCGGCGACCACGCGGCCTGGGATCTTACACTACCCTGAGTATCATACTACCTGGCGCGGGACCGGAGGGCAACGCGCCGGGCCAGCCAGCGCCCGGGCTGCAAAGGGGCGGGATGGGCGCGACTAGCGGAACGACTCGCGCATCAGCGCGTCGATCAGGCTGCCCACGAAGCGGACCAGCGGGACCGCGCGCCAGTAGGGCATGCGCGTGGGGCCCACGACGCCAAGTACCCCCCGGAGATCCTCGTCGGGGCCGTAGCGCATCATGACGACGCTGCACTCGCGCATCGCCTCTGTTGGCTGCTCCTGGCCGATGATCACGCGCACGTCCGAAGCGGTGAGCGCCTGCGCGAGGAGCGGGGCGAGCAGCTCCCGCCGCTCGAGCGCCTCCATGACCGGCTGGAGCTTGGCGCTGTGCGCGAACTCCGGCTGTGCCAGCATGTAGCGGATGCCCTCGAACTGGACCTCCTCCAGGCCCTGCTGCTCCGCCTGCTCCAGCGCGCGCACGATGGCCTGGAGGATCTCGCGCTCCAGCCCGAGCGCGGTCGCCGCCATCTCCCGCACCCCGGCCACGGCGCGCCCCTCCAGCAGCAGGCTGAGCTTGTTGCTCAGCCGGTCGAGCTGGTCGCGCTCGACCGGCTCATCCACCGGCAGCACCTGCTGCCGGATGTGGCCCGACTGCAGGATCAGCACGAGCAGGAGTAGGCGCTCCTGCAGCGAGACGAGCTCGACGCGGCGCACCTTGGGCCGCGACGTCAGCGGCGGCGTGGCCAGGGCGGCATGGTGCAGCGCCTGGGCGAGCACCGCCCGCGCGAGCGCCAGCCACTCGTCGATAGCGAATTCCACCTGGTGGAACTGATGGTAGATGCGCCGCAGCTCCCCGAGCTCGAGGTCGGCCGGCTCCATGAGCTCTTCGACGTAGTAGCGGTAGCCGGCATCCGACGGCACACGCCCGGCGGAGGTGTGGGGGTGGCGCAGCAGCCCGATCTCCTCGAGCGCGGCCATCTCGTTGCGCAGCGTCGCCGTGCTGACGCGCACAGGGGCCTTGCGCGCGATGCTCTCCGAGGAGACGGGTGTCGCGGTGGCCACATACTCCTCGACCACCGACTTGAGCACCCACCGGCGGCGCGGTGACAGGTCTAGCGGCATCCGCACCCTCCCGGTCCGCGCCTCGTGCCGGGAGGCGCCTCCCGGCACGAGTTAGCACTCGGTCAGTGGGAGTGCTAATGATGATAACGGGCCTCCCAGGGCGTTGTCAAGGAAGCGCATGAACTCGTGCGAGGGCGGGGCTGGGGCGGCTGCCCCAGCTCCCGCCGGGGCTGAATCCTTTGGCCCCGCCGCTGCATCTAATGGATGGATATGAACGAGGTGCTGGTTGCGGGCGGGAGGAGCTATGGACCTACGGACCCGATTGGAGCAGTACCGTGCTGCCGAGGCACGGCTGGCCTGGGAGGGGCCGTTCAGCGAGTACTACGAGCGTGTCCTCCAGAACCCGGCGCTCGCCCGGCTCTCGCACGCGCGGATCTACGACATGATCATGCGAGCCGGCGTTGAGCAGGGGCCTGACGGGCGGAAGCGCTACAAGTTCTTCACCAGCGAGCTGTTCGGCCTGGACAAGCCGCTCGAGCAGCTCGTGGAGTACTTCGCCTCTGCCGCCCGGCGGCTCGAGGTCCGGAAGCGGATCCTCCTCCTCATGGGCCCGGTGGGCGGGGGGAAGTCGACGATCGTGACGATGCTCAAGCGGGGCCTCGAGGCGTACACGCGCACGGAAGAGGGCGCCGTGTACGCGATCAAGGACTGCCCCATGCACGAGGAGCCGTTGCACCTCCTGCCTGAAGAGCTCCGCGACGAACTCCTCCGCGAGCACGGCGTCTACGTCGAGGGCGATCTCTGCCCGGCCTGCCGCGTCATGGTGCAGGACCGCTATGGCGGCCGGATCGAGGACGTGCTGGTGCAGCGGATCGTCTTCTCGGAGAAGAACCGTGTGGGGATCGGCACCTTCTCGCCCTCGGATCCGAAGAGCCAGGATATCAGCGAGCTGACCGGCAGCATCGACCTGGCGGCCATCGGTGAGTACGGGGTGGAGTCGGACCCGCGGGCCTACCGCTTCGACGGCGAGCTGAACATCGCGAACCGCGGCTTGATGGAATTCGTCGAGATGCTCAAGTGCGACGAGAAGTTCCTCTACAGCTTGCTCACGCTGTCGCAGGAGCAGTCCATCAAGACCGGCCGCTTCGCGATGATCTACGCCGACGAAGTCATCATGTCGCACACCAACGAGAACGAGTACAACCACTTCATCGCGAACAAGCGGGCCGAGGCGCTTCACGACCGCATCATCGTGGTCAAGGTGCCGTACAACCTCCGGGTCAGCGACGAGATCAAGATCTACGAGAAGCTGCTGCGTCAGAGCGCGATAACCGATGTCCACATCGCGCCGAACACGCTGCGGGTGGCCAGCATGTTCGCGGTGCTGAGCCGGCTCGAGCCGTCGAAGAAGGCGGGCATGAGCCTGCTGAAGAAGATGTACCTCTACGACGGCCAGGAGATCGACGGCTTCGGCCAGAAGGATCTCAAGGAGCTGCAGGAGGAGGCGGTCCGGGAGGGCATGGACGGGATCTCGCCGCGCTACGTCATCAACTGCCTTTCGGCCGCGCTCGTGCGCGACGGCACGACCTGCCTGAACCCGATCGACGCCCTGCGGGCCCTACGCGATGGGCTCGGCCAGCACCCGGGGCTCACGCGCGAGCAGCGTGAGCAGTACCTGAACCTCATCGCCGAGGTGCGCCGTGAGTATGACGAGATCGCCAAGCGCGAGGTGCAGCGCGCCTTCGTCTACAGCTTCGAGGAGTCGGCCCGGACGCTGCTGAACAACTACCTCGACAACGTCGAGGCGTACTGCAACCGAACGAAGCTGCGGGACCCGATCACCGAGGAGGAGGTCGAGCCCGACGAGCGCCTGATGCGCTCGATCGAGGAGCAGATCGGTATATCGGAGAACGCTAAGAAGGCCTTCCGCGAGGAGATCCTGATCCGGCTCTCGTCGCTGGCGCGGCGCGGCCTGCCGTTCGAGTACACCAGCCACGAGCGGCTGCGGGAGGCGATCGAGAAGAAGCTCTTCGCTGACCTCAAGGATATCGTCAAGATCACGACATCGACGAAGACGCCGGATGTCGAGCAGTTGCGGCGTATCAACGACGTGACCGACCGGCTGATCCGGGAACAGGGCTACTGCGCGATCTGCGCCAACGAGCTGCTCAAATACGTGGGCACGCTCTTGTCCCGCTAGCGGCGGTGGCGGCCGAGCGGAAGGCGGGGGTGAGGCATGACCTATAGCGTCTCGCTGTCGAAGCAGGACTGGTCGCTGCATCGCAAGGGGCCGATCGACCAGGCGCGGCATAACCAGAAGGTCCGCGAGGCGATCAAGCGCAATCTGGCGGACATCGTCAGTGAAGAGGCGATCATCACCGCCGACGGCAACAAGATCGTCAAGATCCCCATCCGCTCGCTCGACCTGCCCCACTTCCGCTTCGACCCCCGGCGGGGCCTGCAGGCCGGTCAGGGAAGCGGCGACTCCAAGGTGGGCGATGTTATCGGCGGCGGGGCGCCGACCGGCCGGGGGCCTGGCAAGGGCCCCGGCGCCGGCGAGCTGCCGGGGATCGACTACTACGAGGCGGAGATCACCGTCGACGAGCTGGCGGCGCTAGTCTTCGAGGACCTCGGACTGCCCAATCTCGAGGACAAGGGCAAAGCCGAGGTGCGCTCCCCCGACGTGCGCTTCAACGAGATCCGCAAGCATGGCCCCCTGTCGAACCTGGACAAGCGGCGCACACTGCTCGAGAACCTCCGGCGCAACGCGCGCCTGGGGCGCCCCGTCATCGGTGGGGTGCAGAACGAGGACCTCCGCTTCAAGACGTGGGTGGAGGACATCCGCCACGAGACCAACGCGGTGGTCATCGCCATGCGCGACGTCTCCGGGTCGATGGGGGAGTTCGAGAAGTACATCACCCGGAGCTTCTACTTCTGGATGGTGCGCTTCCTGCGCACCAAGTACGATCAGGTGCGTATCGTCTTCATCACCCACCATACGGAGGCGAAGGAGGTCGACGAGGAGGCCTTCTTCCAGCTGGGCGAGTCGGGAGGCACGAAGGTGTCCTCGGCCTATCAGCTCGCGCTGGAGATCATCCAGGAGCGCTTCCCGCCCGCGCTGTGGAACATCTACCCGTTCCACTTCTCCGACGGCGACAACTGGGGCGAGGTGGATAACCAGCGCTGTGTCGAGCTGGTGCGCCAGATGCTGGCCGTCTGTAACCTGTTCGGCTACGGGGAGATCCAGGAGGGCGGGCGGCGCTCGATGAGCACGCTGATGTCGGCCTTCCAGCAGATCACCGATCCAAAGTTCGTCGGCGTAACGATCACGAGCAAGGAGGATGTGCTGCCCGCGCTCCGCCGCTTCTTCGGCAGCACTCCCGAGATGGTGTCCGCATGAACCCGAACGAGATGGCCGCACTCGAGAAAGCGATCGGCGAGATCTGGGACGTTGCCCAGCGCCTGGGGCTCGATCCGTTCCCCGTGCACTTCGAGATCGTGCCTGCGACGATCATGTACGAGTTCGGCGCGTATGGGCTGCCCGGCCGCTTCTCCCACTGGACCCATGGGCGGGCGTACCAGCAGATCAAGACCATGTACGATTACGGACTGAACCGGATCTATGAGCTAGTCATCAATACCAACCCCGCCTATGCCTTCCTGCTGGAAACCAACTCACTGCTGCAGAACAAGCTGGTCGCGGCGCACGTGCTGGGGCACGCCGACTTCTTCAAACACAACGCCTACTTCCGCTCGACCTCCCGCCAGATGCTGGAGACCGTGAGCGTCCATGCCGAGCGGATCCGCCAGTACGAGTTCCACCACGGCCAAGAGCAGGTGGAGGCGTTCCTCGACGCCGTCCTCTCAATCCAGGAGCACGTGGATCCGTTCCTGGCCCAGCGGCGCAAGGCGGCCACCGAGCCGTCCAAGCCGGCGCGCCCGCGCGAGACGCCGTACGACGATCTGTTCTATCTCGGGAGCGAGAAGCGCCCCGAGCCGCCGCCCCCGGTCCGCAAGACGCCGCCGGAGCCGGAGAAAGACCTGCTGCTATTCATCGCCGAGCACGCCCGCGAGCTGGAGGACTGGCAGCGCGACATCATCCACATCGTGCGCCAGGAGCAGCTCTACTTCGTGCCGCAGATGCAGACAAAGATCATGAACGAGGGCTGGGCGGCGTACTGGCACCTGCAGATCATGCGGGAGCTCGATCTCCCCCAGGCCGAGTACATGGAGTTCGCGGCGCTCCATGCCAACGTGCTGGCTCCGAACCGGCGCAGCATCAACCCCTACCACGTCGGGCTGAAGATCTGGGAGGACATCGAGCGGCGCTGGAATGAGCCGACGGAGGAGGAGCGGCGCACGCTCGGGCGCCGCGGCGGGGAGGGCCGCGCGAAGCTGTTCGAGGTGCGCGAGCTAGAGAACGACGTCTCCTTCCTGCGGAACTACCTGACCAAGGAGCTGGTGGAGGAACTCGACCTGTACCTCTACCGCTACGAGAACGGCAACTGGGTGATCGTAGAGAAGGACTGGGAGAAGGTCCGCGACACGCTGGTTGCCAGCATGACGAACTTCGGGCAGCCGTATATCGTGGTCGAGGATGGCGACTACAATCGCAACCGCGAGCTGTACTTGCGGCACTGCCACGAGGGGCGGGATCTGGACATGAACTACGCCGAGCGGACCCTGCGCTATGTCTATCAGCTCTGGGGGCGCACGGTCCATCTCGAGACGGTTCTGGACGGGAAGGTGGTCGTGCTGAGCTTCGACGGGGAGCGCTCGCGGACGCGGATGGGCGAGGCGGTGCGCCCGGCATGACGGGCGTGCCCGGATTCAGGGCGGGGGCGCGGAAGGGTGTATAATGGCGTGGTGCCAGCGAGACCGGCCCGGGAGGGCGCAGCGCCCCTAGCGCCTGGCAAGCGGCGAACAGCGGTCGGCAGGAGGTAATCAAGTACCCGGAGTGGTGGGCAGTGCCCACCGCTATGCTGGCACCCGCGCGCAGGCGCCACTAACCCAGCAAACCAGGATTCCCAGACAGCGCAGTCCTTGCGGAGTCCGCTCCGCGCCGGTGCCCGGCAGGGGCCCGACAGAGCCAAGCGGGAGGTGTGCGGTGACCTACGCGGAAGGCAGGGCCGGTGGCGTAGGATCCGAAATCGGCCAGCGCAGCTGGCGTGCAGCCGGCGTGGAGACCGCCGAGCTAACCCACGAGGAAGTGCGGAGCCAGCTCTCCGACTATCTCACAGGCGAGCTGGAGGAGGGGCCCGAAGCGCGGATCACGGGCCACCTGGCCCAGTGCTCTGCCTGCACAGCCTATCTGGCCACCCTCCGGGCGACTATTGACTTGTTGCAGACGCTTCCCGCGCGAACCCCGCCCCCCGCTCTCCGCGAGCGGCTGCTGGCGATTCCCGATCGCGAGGACACCTGATTGCACCGCGCCAGGCGGCTGGCGGCTTAGGGGCACGGCGCGGTGGGACCGCGTTGGTAAGTGGCGCTCGGGAGGCTTGGCCCCTCTCCCTGCCCGCCGGATCGCGGATGCGTGCGTGGACTGACCTCGTCGGCTGGTTCGAGCGCCACTGGCTGGCGGCTGTCAATGCGGGAGCGGGGATATTCGCAGCCCTGCCCCTGCTTGCCCCGGCGTTGCTCGCCTGGGGCTGGTATGACCCCGCGCTGCTTATCTACAGCGTCTATCGCCTGACTTGTCACCAGTGGCCCGGCCGCAGCTACTTCCTCTTCGGCGCGTCGCTCGTCACCCCCGGCGAGACCATCGTCTGGCCCGGGCTGGACCATGCCGCGGCCTTTCTCGGCAACGCGGCGCTGGGATTCAAGATGGCCTACTGCGAGCGCAATGTCGCCCTCTATACCACGGTGCTGGTAGCAGGGCTGCTCTACGCTCTCGGGCGCCGCGCGATCCGGCCGCTGCCCTGGCCGGCCTTTGGGCTATGCCTGGCGCCGCTCCTCTGGGACGGCACGACCCAGCTTTTGGGCTGGCGCGAGAGCACCTGGGTGCTGCGCACCGTGACCGGTGTGCTCGCGGGCCTGGCGGGGGTCTGGTTCGTCTACCCGCGGCTCGACCGCGTGTTTCAGCCGGCGGCTGTGGTGCCGGATCCCGCACGCAGCGCAGCGGGAAGGCGCGCTAGCGGAGACCTCGATGGGTAGCGCGGCCTCCTCGACCCCTGCGAGCCGGCCGGCCGCGCAGCGCTACGGGGCGCTGCTCGTGCGCGTGGGCCTCGGTGTGGCGAGCGGACTCTGCCTGCTGGCCCTCCCGCTAGGCCTGGTAGCGAGCAACGTGCGCGCCGTCGCACTGGACCGTAGCTTCTACCTCGCCGAGTTCGCCCGGCACGGTAGCGGGGCAGCCACGGGCCTGAGCGCTGCGGAACTCCAGATGGTCGCTGAGGCGTTCATCGCCTACTTCCAGGCCGCGCCGGGCACGCTGGACGTTCGCATCACGCGCGATGGCGCCCTGGTCCCGTTGTTCAACACGCGCGAGGTGGCGCACATGGAGGACGTGCAGGCGCTGATGCACCTCGTGTTCCGCGTACAAATGCTGGCCCTGGGCTACCTGGCGGTGTTCGGTGCTGTCGGCCTCGTGGTGGGGCGCAGTGCCTTCCTCCAGCTGGCGCTGCGGCTGCTGGGCGCCGGCGCGGCTCTCACCATCGCGATGCTCCTCGTGCTCGGGGGGCTGGTTCTGACGGACTTCTCGAGCTGGTTCCTCCGCTTCCATCTGGTCTCGTTCGCCAATGACCTCTGGATGCTGGACCCGCGGCGCGATAACCTGATCCGGCTCTTCCCGGAGGGGTTCTTCCAGGATGCAGCGCTGCGCGTCGTCGGGCTCACGCTGGCGGAGGCGCTGCTGGTGGGAATCGGCGCGCTCGGCGGGCTGCGGCTCGTCCGCCGCTAGGGGGCCGCGCCCTCGGCATGCAAGACCAGCGGGGCGTCGGCGGGCAGGTTCTGGGGGCAGGGCACCGGTGGCAGGCTGCTGGGCACGGGCGCCGGGCGCCAGCGGCTCAGCGCCGCGGCGACTAGCTCGCCCTCACCCCACCAGCGGCGTGTCGCGCCCACCGCACAGACGCCATCGCCCAGGTACGGGAGGTCGCCGAAGAGCAAGGGGCGCGCGCCGGCGTCGGGGAGCTCCAGCGCGCGCTGGAGGGCGGCCCAAGATTCCCCGGGCAGGGAGACGACATAGGCGCCGTCCTGGCAGCGGACCGGGTGGGCTCCTAGCCAGCGCCCGCTCCAGCGCCCCGCGGCATCGGCCTGGGCCAGTGTGAGGCCGATATAGAGCGCTTCGGGCGGTAGCTCCGTGGGAAGGGTGCACGCCTGGGCAACCGGACTATATAGTCCGCTCAGCACGCCCAGGGCGAGCAGGCCGGTGAGCGCGCGCCACCATCTACCTGGCATCACTGCTGGTCTCGCATCGGTTTGAGAGCACGTGGAGCCGCTACCCTTCCTCGGTCCATCGAGGCTACGCGACTAGCGGGCCGCAGCGCAAGAGATCTCGTGGCCGGGAGCGGCCGGCCGCTCCTCAACAGCCCTGTGGGTGCGCCCGTTTTGCCGGCGCCGCAGCGCAGAGCACATGGGACGCGCACTGTGCAGGGAACCGCCAGGGAGCCTGTAGACGCTTAGGATGAGGGACTCGAACTGAAAAGGAGTATGGGATGCGCATCGATGTCCATGCCCGTCACTACCCACCAGAGTATGTCGAGCTGTTGGGCCGTCTGGGCGGCCGGGTGAGCCCCTCCGCCCTCCTCTTGCCCGGCTCCCGCCTGCCGCTAGACGAGCGGGTGGACCTGCTTGGTGAGGTCGGGATCGACCTGCAGGTACTCTCCGTGTCACAGCACCAGCCCTATCTGCCCCGCGCAGCCGACGCCGTCGCGGCTGCGCGTCTGGCTAACGACCTCTTCGCCGCGGTCTGTCAGGCCTACCCGCACCGGTTCGCGGCCTTCGCCGCCATACCTCTGCCCCACATCGACGCGGCCCTGGCTGAGCTGGAACGCAGCCTGGACACGCTGGGCATGGTCGGGGTCACCCTCGGCTGCTCGGTCGCGGGCCGCTGGCTGGACGACCCGCTCTTCGAGCCGTTCTGGGCCGAGCTGGACCGCCGCCAGACGGTGGTGTTCCTGCACCCTGTGGGGGCCGGCGTGGTAGAGGCGGAAGACCCCTACGGGCTCGCCTGGCTGGTAGGGGCGCCGTTCGAGGACACGCTTGCTGCGCTGCGGCTCGTGCTCTCGGGGCTGACCGCGCGCTACCCCAAGGTTCGCATCATCGTGCCCCACCTGGGCGGCACGCTGCCCTTCCTCTTCGAACGGCTCGCCTACTCCTCGGAGATCCAGCGCGCCACTGGACGGGCACCGCGGCTCGAGGGGCAGCTGCCGGACCGCCTCCGGCACCTCTGGTTCGACACGGTGAGCTTGTACCCAGCGGCGCTGCATTGCGCTTGCACGGCGTTCGGTGCGGACCGCCTGCTGCTGGGTACCGACTACCCCTATCTCTACGGCCCGCGGCTGCGGCGCTGCGTGACCTACATCGAGGAGGCAGGCCTGAGCGCGGCAGCGACGGCGGCTATCCTCGGCGAGAACGCGCGGGCCCTGTTGGGCCTGCCCGCACCGGCCTGATGCCGGCGCTAGCGGGTCAGCCGCTGAACGGCTCGCGCAGCGTAGGAGGGATCCAGAATCTCGTTGATGGGCGCTCGCTGCCGCACCGTGCCGTAGCGAACATACGCATCCTGCAGCTCGAGCAGCGGCCCGGGGTCCATCGCCCCATCTGCCGGCACGGCATCGGTCGACATCCGGGCTAGGAGCGTCGTATCCTTCACGGGCGTGTGGTTTTGGAGGATCGTATATAGCTCCTCTACTCCGTCGCCACGCATCACTGCATTGTAGTGGAACCGCTGGCCCTGGAGTACGGCGAACACGAAGCGCTCCGCGGCAGCAGGTTGATCGTGCGCGAAGATAGGACTGATCTGAAGCACGAAGACGGGCATGCCGGCGATGAATTGTCCGTTAGGAACCACGAACTTCGCACTGCCTTGCTGCTCAGCAACACTGATGAACGGCTCGACGGCATATGCTGCGTCGATAGCCTTGTTGGCAAGCGCCACGGGCATTTGGGGTGAGGGGACGAGTGTCATGTTCACATCGTCGACGGTGATGCCCGCTTGTGTCGCGAAGCGCTCGAGATAGTAATGTGTGGTACCCCCTGGGGGATTACCAAGGGCAACTGTCATGCCCTTGAGGTCACCCGGCTCCCTGTAGCGTCCGCTATCGATGTGATCCTGTCGTACCACGATGCCGGCCGACGTTGATCGCGGGGTCACAACCGCGAGATAGCTTACAATCTTGACGGCAATCGCTCGTTCCGCAGCGTTGAAGATATTTGGATACATCCCCGATGCAGCGAAGTCGATTTGGCCGGTCGTGAGCGCGGGGAGGAGGTCGGTAGTTTGGTTGAAGTGCACAAGTTCGACGTCCAGCTCTTGCGCTCGGAAGTACCCTTTGTCCAGAGCTACATAGAGTGCTGCCTCTCCCACGAGCCCAAGTACCCCCACCCGCACCTTCACCGGAGCTGTCGCTAGAGTGGAGGGGGAGCTCGCCGCTGCTGTGGCGGCCGGAGGAGCATCGGCCCGACCGGGGCTTACTGGAGTGGCGGCCAGGGGCGCGGCGCCGGAACGTGCGGCGGGTGGCGGACCGCTACAGGCTACCAGAGCGATCGTGAAGAGGGGCGCGAGAATCCCAAGGCTGACGAGAGCCAGGAGTCGGTACATCGGCATCCTCGCTTGGCGAATGTTCGTTGATGTCCCGTTGCTCCCCGGAGCGAGAATGACCGGGGCCTACTCACGGGCTGGTTATAGGTGGCCACACAGTGCGGAATCCGGCGCAATTATCACGCAAGACTGACCGGACACCGCGCTGCCTAATCGGGTTGTCATAGGCATCGCGCCCGCAGTGGGCGGCGCTCTGCTACACACCGTGCATCCTTTGCACTGGAGGATGAGCAATGCTAGCATAACGGCTGTACTATACACCATGGTGAGGGAAGCCAGCTGTGCAAGCGCGTAGCTACTATGAGGACATTGTCGCGGGCCAACGTGCCGAGCGTCAACGCGCCTACACCGGCCAGGTGGTGGTACACGGTCGCGGCAATCCCTGGGTGTTGGACCGTCAAGGGCTCGTGCGCAACTATCTCATTCCGTCGCGTTACACGGGGGAGCCTGTAACCACTGCGCTCGATGGATGGATCGTCTTTGTACAGGAGGTGCGGGCTCACTCGGGCAAGCATCGACATCAAGGAGGGCTAGCAATCTATATCCTTGAAGGAGAAGGATACAGTATTGTCGACGGTGAGCGGCTAGAGTGGGAGGCTGGTGATCTGCTCTTGCTGCCGATCAAGCCGGGTGGAGTAGAGCACCAGCATTTCAACCGCTATGCGGATCGGCCGGTGAAGTGGATCGCATTCATCCATTCGGCAATCTATGAGTGGAGTGCCAGCGAGATGGTGCAGATCGAAGACCATCCGGATTTCGGCACCACTGCCTCGAGCGAGGGGACACAATGATGACCCGTGAGCAGCGCTCGCCCGATGCTCCGCTGGGGCTGCTCCCCACTACACGTGACACCAACCTGTTGGAGTGGCTATTCACCCTGCGCGATCGCCAACGAGCGCGTCAGCGTCGGGGAGCCTGGCTCATCAAGGGGAAAGAGATACCATGGGAGCATAACCGCCAGGGAAAGATGCAATGGTATCTCCATCCTGCTATTGAGGACACCGCAATCCGCTCGCTTATTTTCTTTCGGCAGGAGATTCCACCTTTAGGGCGTACTGGAGTACAAAGAACGCCGGGTGGCGCGGTGATTTACATCATTCAGGGTCGCGGTTACACCATGCTAGATGGTGTACGGCATGACTGGGAGGCTGAAGATGTGGTGAATATTCCCATCCGCCCTAATGGTGTGGTGGTGCAACATGTTAATATCGATGCCCGCGAGCCTGTTGTATTGATCTGTGCCGATCTCAACCTGGTGGACCTCTTAGGCGTGGATCGTGGAGCCGTGTTCGAGCAGCTCGAGGCAGCGCCCGAATAGCTTGCAGCAATGTCGTATGGTACCAGACGGGCTGCATTCAGCTCGTGAGATGGGCGGTGGCCGCCCCTATCCTGCTCCACCTCCCCCTACCTCGGCGGGCGTCTAGATACCAGGGGCAAATGCCGGTGCACAAGGCAAGGAGCAGCCGTCCTGCCGTGACCCTGGCGTTTCAGATGCGCCAGCAGGTAGCGAGGGGTGCCCTCGTGTATCGGCTTGCACCCTGGTGATCGGTTATGGTATGTTGCGTCTAACTCTATCGAAGTTGGTTGAAGGTGACAAATGTTCTACCGCTTGTTAGTCGCGCTTAGCGCGATAATCATGTTATCTGCCTGTGGCAGCCGATCGACAGTCGAGCAGCCGCCACGAAGTCCCGAGACTTCACCGTTGGGGTCGGCCTCTCCAGCGACTACTGCGGTGGCCCCCGCTGCGTCGACACTAACGGTGCTCAAAATGACTGATCTCCAGATCACCTCGCAGGCGGGATACTATATCGCGCAAGAGAAAGGATATTTGCGCCAGGAGGGAATCCAACTCGAGTTCATACGCACGAATCCGGCAGACATGTTGCCCATGGTTATCTCCGGCCAGGCGGAGATCGGCGCAGGGGCGATCTCCGCGGCACTGTTTAATGCCTTTGCTCGCGGTATCCCCGTGAAGATGGTAGCGGCTGCCGGAGATAATCTCCCCAATGCCTCGGCAGGCGGGGTTGTCATTCGGAAAGATCTGGTGGATAGCGGTGCTTATCGCGAGCCGGCCGATCTGCGCGGACGCAAGATCGCCTCCGCTACTCAGGCGAGTGCCCCGGATGTCTCGCTCGACAGATTCCTCCGCGCTAACGGCCTCTCCATGTCCGATGTTGAGATCGTGGTCCTGCCCTTCCCGGATATCATGGCTGCCTTCGAGAACAAATCCATCGATGCGGCGTATTATCAAGAGCCATTCACAACCATAGCGCTCGAGCGAGGGTTGATCGTGCGTGGCCCTATCGGCTATGACATCTATCCCTATCAGCAGATTGGTGTCGTGCTGTTCGGAGAGCGGATGTTGAGCGATAGAGCACTTGCGCTGCGCTTCATGCGGGCGTATGTACGAGGGGTGCGCGACTATGTGCGGGCCCTCATCGATCGCGATCCAGCGGCTTTCGATGAGATCGTGCCGATCTTGATCGATCACACGACGGTGAAGGACCGGGCGCTGTTCGAGAAGGCAATTCCCTCCGGCCTGCGTGGCGATCCGATTCCCAACATACAATCGATCATCGAGGACCAGGAGTGGTACCTGGCAAAGGGCTTTCAGAGCCAGCGCGTCAATGTGTTGGACTTCGTGGATACGTCGTTTGTCGAGCAGGCGATCCGTGAGCTAGGATCTACCGGTCGCTGAGCGATCGCAGCCAACCACCTCGGGAGACAGATGGTTATGCGTCGCGCGGATCACGAGCTGTTGTCGCAGACAGGACCGGGAACGCCGATGGGCACCCTGCTTCGGCGTTACTGGGTGCCGGCCCTTCTGAGCGAGGAGTTGCCTGAGCCTGGTGGTGCGCCGGTGCGAGTACGGTTGCTTGGCGAGAACTTGGTGGCCTTCCGGGATACCCAGGGGCGCGTGGGGCTGCTGGGTGAATACTGTTCCCATCGCGGAGCCTCGTTGTATTTCGGGCGGAATGCTGATGGTGGCCTGCGCTGCGCCTATCATGGCTGGAAGTACGACATTGCCGGTAATTGTCTGGACATGCCCAACGTCCCGCCAACGAGCACCTTCAAGCAGCGGATCCGCCACCCCGCCTACCCGTGTGTTGAACGCGCCGGTGTGGTATGGGCGTATCTGGGGCCGCCCGAGTCTCAATGCCCGCTCCCGGAGCTTGAGTTCCTGCTGGTGCCCGAGAGCCACGTCTATGTATCCAAGCGGTTTCAAGAGTGCCACTGGACCCAGGGTATGGATGGCGATCTGGATTCCAGCCACGTGGGCTTCCTCCACGCCAATCTGATCCACACTCAAAGCACAGCGGGGGATGCCACGGCAGCGCAGTGGACCGAGCATATCGCACACGATCAGGTCCCTACGATAGAGGTGCGCCACACGGCGCACGGGCTGTTGATCGGTGCGCGCCGGAGCGCGGATCCCGCCCATTATTACTGGCGAATCAACCAGTGGCTCATCCCCTGGTATACGACCATCCCGCCGTGGACCGGCGACGGCCCCATCGCCGCTCATGCCTGGGTTCCCATCGATGATGCCCACTGCTGGGCGTACGCGTTTACCTGGCATCCGACGCGGCCACTCACAGCCGCGGATCGCGCTTATATGCTCGAACGGCCTGACGGGATGTACTCGGAGCTCATCCCCGGCACCTACCGGCCGAAACGCAATCGGGAGAACGACTACGCGGATCCCTCCTGGCCCCTGGAGCGCGATCGCATCGCACGGATGCGCTACTTTCAAGACCAGGACGTGGCGATCACGGAGAGCATGGGGCCGCTCTACGACCGTACCAAGGAGCATCTGGTTCCCGCCGACGTGGCCATCATCCAGATGCGCGCCCGCCTCGTCGCGGCCGCTCGCGGCTTGCAAAAGGGCATCGAGCCTCCCGGCAGGGATCCGGCGGTTTACCGCGTGCGCCCGCTTTCGGTGCGCCTCCCCCGTTCCGTTACCGCCTGGTGGGAGGCCGTGGCCCGCCATCTCGTGGCTGACCCGGACACGTTTATCGCGTCGGCCTAGCGCGCTATGGACGACATCTCCAAGAGGAGTCAGTCGTGGCAGAGCATATCGCTGGCCCGCTGCACTGGGAGCTGCTGGGTAAGCACGGCTTACCGATGGTGCTCCTCCATGCCTGTCCGGACGACCGCCGCTTCTGGCTCTACCAGACAGCGCACTTTTCCGCCTGGTTCCGGACGATCGCTATTGATCTGCCCGGGTTCGGCCACTCGCCTGAGGCGCTGCCGGGTATGACGTTGAACGACGTGGCCCAGGCGTGCTGGGAGGCGGTCGATGCGGTGACGGCCGAGAGGGCGATCCTTCTCGGGAATTCGCTCGGCGCCGAGGTGGTGCTTCATATGGCCCATCAGCGCCCCGAGCGCACCTTAGCGGTCATCCTGTCTAGCAACGGTTACATCCCGGGAAGGGAGTTCGCCTTCCGCTGGATCACCACCTACCAGGAGCGCGGCATCGCCGCCCGGCGGGAGCAGCTCCTCGGCCACTTCTCGCCCGCGGCCAGGGATACGCCGTTCGTGCGCTATTACATCGACATGATCACCGCGACGAATCGGGCGGAGGCGACCAGCATCGTCGAGACCTATCGCGCCCTCTCCCAACCCGTGCCAGATGCACTGTATCGAAGCCTCACAGCGCCCACCTTGATCATCACTGCGACTGGCGACCGCAACCATCAGGCGGCGCTCGCGCTCCAGGCCCAGCTCCCCCGGGCTGAGCTCGCGATCATCGAGGGGGCCGGCCACCACTGCAACTTGGAGCAGCCCTGGCAGTTCGACCGGCACGTCCTCGCCTTCCTGGCCCGGCATGGGCTGTTCGCCCCTCACGGCCCGGCGAGCTGAGAGGGCCGGGCGCCGCCGCCCTTGCGGCGTCCGTCGGCCGCGCCGGCCGTATGCAGGCAAGTACGGCCCCACGGGATGGCGGCCGGCCCGAGGGGGTCACGTCTCGTACTTGAGGTTGTAGTCGGCCATGAAGGCCAGGAACGGGTGGGCGCCCAGGGTTGTGAGCGCCTTCACGTCGCGGCGCTTGATGGCCGCGCGCTCTTCGTCGGTGAGCGCGAAGCGGGCGAGCGCGGCGTCGGCGTCGGCGAGGAACTGCTGCCGAAGCGCGCGGTCGTTCATGAGCGTGTACAGCGCGGTGTTGAGCGCGTAGCGCGCCGGGTCGGCGTAGGCATAGTGGGGCGTGGGCGCTGGCCGTTGGGCGCGCAGGTCCCACCAGACCACGGCATAGCCGTGGTGCCAGCTCGGCTGGTAGGTCACGAGCTCCGCCGGGGGCTCGTCGCCCAGCATGCCCAGCAGCACGATCCACTGCAGCAGCTCCAGGTTACCATGGCGGTCGAGCTCCGCTGGCGTGAAGCCGATCAGGCGATGCAGCTCGCCCGCCTCGATCCAGCGCAGGACCTCTGCGTCGAAGGCGTTGTCGGGATGGGGGTAGAGGTCCGTCCCGGGATAGTGGGAGAGGCCGCCGCTCGCGATCACCGCCACGCGCTCGGGGCGCCGGCGGATGATCTCCCCCAGCCGCTGGCCCACCTCGTAGCAGCGGCGCGGCCAGGGCTGGGGCGGCAGGTAGGTGTTGACGAAGATCGGCACCACGGGTGGGGGCGGCTCGGGCAACAGGAAGTGCAGCGGCACAAGGAACGAGTGGCCCAGCCGCACTTCCTGGGAGTAGGCGAGGTCGAGGCCGAGGCGCAGTCCCTCCTCCAGCAGCGTGCGCGCCAGGGCGGGATGCCCGCGGTAGCAATAGTCCCGGCCGGCGAAGTGGCCGCGGGCTTCCACGCCGGTGAAGATCGTGAAGGGCGGGACTACGGTGAGGTAGAAGTTCTCGATGTGATCGTTGGCTAGGATGAGCACTGCGTCGGGGGCGATCTCCTGCAGGCGGCCTTGCAAGGTCGCCAGCGCGGCGTACACGGCCGCGAGCTGCTGGGGATCCTCGGTCTCAGGTCGCGTCAGGAACTGGGGGGCATGCGCCGTGCCGATCGCTGCTACGATGTCGCCCATCTCCCGCCCTCCTTGTGCCCCGCGGCGGCCCTGCCCGGTGGCCGTTCCTCCTCGGCAGACAGACCCGCCGCGGTCGTTCTTAAGTATAGCCGAGGGGCTCCGGCGTGCCGACTGCCGAGTCGACGCGCCGGCGAGACCTAGGCTAGACTCGAGCGGTGCGTGCCGAGCGATGGCGTGGGGAGGGGACACCATGGAACACTACGGCCTGTTCATCGACGGCGAGGAGCGCGAGGGCGCCACGGGCGAGCGCATGCCGGTCATCTACCCCTTCACGGGCGAGGCCTTCGCAACCGTGAGCGTGGCCACTGCCAGCGACGTGGCCGCCGCGGTGGACGCGGCGCAGCGCGCCTTCCGCCAGCACCTGCGGGACATGCCGGCCCACGAGCGTGCCCGGCTCCTCCAGCGTACTGCCGAGGCCATCGTGGCCCACCGCGCCGAATTCACCGCGGCCATCGCCCGCGAGGCCGGCAAGCCCCTCAAGGACGTGGCGGTCGAGGTAGGGCGGGGCAGCGAGCTGTTCGCCCTCGCGGCGGGTGAGGCCCGCGACATCACCGGCGAGGTGCTACCGCTAGACGCCATCCGCGGCGGCGAGGGCCGCTGGGGCCTCGTTTTCCGCCAGCCGCTGGGCGTCGTGGCGGCCATCGGGCCGTTCAACGCGCCGCTTAACCTCGTGGCACAGAAGGTTGCCCCGGCGCTCGCGGCGGGCAACACCGTGGTGGTGAAACCCGCCTCGAAGACGCCGGTCGCCGCGGTGCTGCTGGCGCGCTGCATCCACGAGGCCGGCTGGCCGCCGGGCACGTGCAACGTGGTCATCGGGCCGGGCCCCACGGTCGGCGATCCGCTAGTGCAGGACCCTCGCGTGCGGATGGTCAGCTTCACCGGCGGGACCGAGGCCGGCCGGCGCATCCGCGAGCGGGCGGGGCTGAAGCGGGTCACGCTCGAGCTAGGCTCCAATGCGCCCAACATCGTCTGTGCAGATGCCGACCTCGCCTATGCCGCCCAGGCGATCGCGCGGGCGGGCTTCGCCTCGGCCGGGCAACAATGCATCTCGGCGCAGCGCGTGTTCGTGCAGCGGGCCGTTGAGGAGCCGTTCACGCGCCTCTTCCTGGAGGCCGTCGCCGCGCTCAAGGTTGGCGACCCGCTCGATCCCCAGTGCGATGTGGGGCCCATGATCTCCGAGGCCGAGGCGCAGCGGGTCGAGGCCTGGCTGGCGGAGGCGCAGGCGGCAGGTGCCCGCGTCCTCATCGGGGGCCGCCGCGAGGGCGCCCTGCTCTGGCCGACGGTGGTCACCGATGTGCGGCCCGATCTCAAGCTCCAGTGCGAGGAGGTGTTCGCCCCGGTCGTCACCTTAACGCCCTTCGATACCCTCGACGAGGCGATCGCCATGGCCAACACCTCGCGCTATGGCCTCCAGGCAGCGGCCTTTACCCGTGACCTGCACACCGCGCTCCGCCTCGCCCGTGAGCTCGAGAGCGGCTGTGTCTGGATCAACGAGGCGTCGCGCTACCGCCTGGACAACTATCCCTTCGGCGGCGTCAAGGATAGTGGCCTCGGCCGCGAGGGGGTAAAGTACGCCATCCAGGAGATGACCGAGGTCAAGTTCGTCGGGATCCGGCCCTGAGGTGCACCGCGAGCCGATAGCGCCTCCCGGGGGTGGGATGGGCCCCAAGGCCTGTGGTGAAGCGCCTGGGCTCCGTGGCTAGCTCTCGCGCTGCGGCACGGGCGGCGAGACGGGTACCAGCGTTTCTGCCAGCAGCGGCGAATGATCGACATAAGGGGCGCGGCACGGCGGGCCGTCGGCGCAGCGGAACACGCTGCCCACGCCCGTAGGGGTGAGTAGGACAACGAAGGAGGAGACCGTGCCTGCCTCGCTCCCGTGGCGGCAGATCGCGGCGTTCTGGTCGCCCGCCGCGTGGTCGCGCAGCACGGCCGTCAGCGTCTCGACCAGCGGCTCAGCGGCTAGCGTGGCGAGATAGGAGGGGGTGAGTTGTGCCATGATGTGCTGCTGGCGTCGGGCAGCGTGGTCGCTGCCACGGCTGCTGACGAGCACGTGGAGGCCTGGGGCCAGCGCCTGGAGCTGCACGCCCGAGGCGGTATGGTGGCCGAGCCAGGCCTCGTGCGGCGTGGCGTAGAGCAGGGAGAAGGGCTGGTAGTCCTGGGGCGGCACGCGCGCCAGGAGCTGCCGGACCGCAGCGCTATCGGGGCAGCCCAGCGCGTCGAGCACGAGCAAGCCCCGCGACCGCGGCGCCGGCGGGCCGGGAGCAGGCTCCTGGTCCGCGACGGCCACAGCGAGACCATAGCGGTTAACACCGAACCACGTGCCGCCGAACCGCAGGTCGCGGCCGGCTACCGTGGCCGCCGGCTGGATGAGGCGCGAGGGCCCGCTGCTGAGACGGTCGTACCGCTCGTCGCGGTTCGCAGCGATCACCAGCGGGAAGGTGGGGTGGACCTGGAACAGCGTGATGATCGTGCACATTCGGACGCCCTCCGCCGCTCTGGCCGGATTATAGCGGGGCCGTGCTCGCCGGGCGCGGAGGCCCCGCCGTACCACGCTCGCGAACCATCGGCGTGAAAAACTACGGTAACATTGGGGAAGAGGGCACATCACACGGCGCGGCTAGAGGGCTCCGTGCAGCCGCGCCGGGAGCGAGCGGTTCCTGTGAGCGAGAGCACGGTGCTCCGCACGGATGTCCTGATCATCGGAAGTGAGGGAGCGGGAGCGCGCGCCGCCTGGGAGGTCGCCGACCGCGGACTGCGGGCGACCATCGTGACGAAAGGCCGGCTGGGGCGCTCGGGCGCGACGCTCACCGGGGCGGCGGATCTCGACGTCGATAGCCGCTCGCTCCTGCGCCTGTTGGGGCCCGAGCCGCGGCTCAGCGGCATCGCCCCCAATCCCGAGGACAGCCCCGAGGCCTTCTTCCGCGACATGCTCGTCGAGGGCAAGTGGCTCAACGACCAGCGGCTGGTGCTGGCGCATGTGGAGGATGTGCCCGAGCGCGCACGCGAGATGCTCGAGGCGGGGCTCAAGGTCTACGACCTGCGCCAGATGCCGGGCCATCGCTACCCCCGCAACATGTACACCAGCGGGCATGACCTGGTGCAGGTGCTCAAGGCGCAGGTGAAGCGGCGCCCCATCCAGGTCGTCGAGGACACGATGATCACCGACCTGTTGACCCGCGACGGGCAGGTGGTGGGCGCGGTGGGGCTGGACCTGACGCGCGGCGAGCCCGTAGCTTTCGCGGCGAAGGCCGTGATCCTGGCGACCGGCGGCGGACATAACCTGTACGAGTACAACACCGGTCCCGAGGACCTCACCGGCGACGGTCAGGCGATGGCGCTGCGCGCGGGCGCCGAACTCATCGATATGGAGATGACGCAGTTCATCCCCACGACGATCGTCAATCCGCCGCTGGCGCGCGGGAACCTGTTCCCGTTCCTGCTTGGGCCGCAGAACGCGCTGCGCGTCTGGCTGCTGAACAAGTACGGCGAGCGCTTCATGGCGCGCTGGGATCCTGAGCGCATGGAGCACTCGACGCGCGACCTGCTCTCCATCGGCATCATGACGGAGGTTGTCGAGGGGCGGGGCACGCCGAATGGCGGCGTCTACATGTCGCTGGCGCACCTGCCCACCAACCTCATCGATGACTTCGCCCGCTGGGGCGCCAAGCCGTTCATCCGCAAGGACTGGTACTCACACGGGCTCAGCTTCGCGCCGCTCATGGAGGAGGTCAAGCGCGGGCGAGCGATCGAGGTGGCACCGGCCTGCCACTTCTTCATGGGAGGCGTCCGCATCGATGAGTGGTGCGCCACCTCGCTGCCGGGGTTGTTCGCCGCCGGCGAGGTGACGGGAGCCGTGCACGGCGCGAACCGCCTCTCGGGCAACGCCTTCGCCCAGGTGCTGGTCCAGGGCAAGCGCGCGGGGGAAGCGGCGGCGCGGTTCGCGGCCCGCAGCCGCGCCGTGCCCGAGCCGGACCCCGCCCAGGTCCGGGAACTGTGGGCCCGCATCGAGGCGCCGCTCGAGCGCGAGGGGCCGTGCAGCTACGAGGTCCGCGACGAGCTGCGAGCGCTGGCCCAGCAGAAAGTGGGGGTAGTCCGCGACGGGCCCGCGCTGCGCGCGGCGGTGGAGCGCATCGAGGCGCTGCGGCGGGAGGCCATCCCGCGGCTGGCCGCGCGCAACCGCGACCGCGTGTTCAATCCCGAGTGGGTCGAGTGCCTGCAGGTGGCGAACATCGCCACCACCCTTGCCGCCGTCGCGCGCGGGGCGCTGGCACGGGAGGAAAGCCGCGGCGCCCACTACCGGCGCGACTACCCCCGGCTGGACAACGCCCGCTGGCTGCAGCACACCATCCAGCGGATGGAGGACGGTGTGCTGCAGCTCCGCCTCGAGCCAGTCGCGACGCCGCTACTACGCCCGCCGCTGGAGTAGGGGAGATGGCTGAGCTGGTGCGCGTCACCGTGCGGCGCTACGATCCCCGGCGCGATCCGGCACCCTATGACGAGACCTACGAGGTGCCGGTCAGCGACACGACCAGCGTGACCAATGTGCTCTACGAGATCAACAAGCGCTATGGCGCGGGCATCGCCTACCGGGTCAGCTGTCACCGCGGCATCTGTGCCAGCTGCCGGATGAAGGTGAACGGGAAAGCCCGCCTGGCCTGCTGCTATCCGGTGGCCGGGGGCGACGTGCTGCGGCTCGAGCCGGCCAGCCCGCCCCCGGTGATCAAGGACCTGGTGATCGAGTCCGACTGGCGGGGCTTCTCCCCCGTGCCCGAGGAGGCCTGAGCTAGGAGTTACGCGGCGCGCGGGGCTTCCCACACGCCGTGAGCGAGGGGATGAGACAGGGATTGCCACGGGCTAGGCGACCGCGGCTTGACAGGCTTGCGGGCGGGAAGTTCAATAGAACCGAGTTCCCACCGGGGCGGCCATGGCGGTGGCCTCGGCCCGGCGCCTCCATACTTGATATTTGGAGTACGAATGCGCGAGCCAACTTATCCTGTCGAGGGAGCCGACGTCAATCTGCTGATGCGCTTGGCCGCCGGCTGCCGTATCCTGGCGATGGAAGGCCATGGCGACCTAGTCTGGGGGCACATGTCGGCCCGGGTGCCCGGTACCGACCGGTTCTGGATGAAGCCGGCCGGCCTCGGCCTGGACGAGATCACCCCCGATGACCTCGTGCTGGTGGACCTGGACGGCAATCAGGTAGCGGGTCATCGCCGGCGGCACAGCGAGTGGCCCATCCATGCCGAGGTCTATCGGCGCCGCCCAGATGTGGGCGCGGTGATCCACACGCACCCCATGCTCTCAACGATTTTCGGCTCCACCGAGCACGAGCTGCAGCCCATCACGCACGAGGGGGCGCTGTTCGTGCCGCCCCCAGTGCCCCGCTATGGGGAGACGACAGCGCTGATCGTGACCAAGGAGCAAGGGGCTGGAGTGGCGACGGCGTTGGGAACGCATCGCGCCCTGTTCATGCGGAACCATGGGGTAGTGGTGGCAGCGGCGACCGTGGAGGAAGCGGTGGTCACCGCGATCCTGCTGGAGAAAGCTTGCCGTGCTAACCTCGCGGCCCTTGCCGCCCAGCCGATTACGGTCACGTCGCCGGAGGAGGCGCTGCTCAAGCGGCGGCAGATCTACCACCCCGACAACGTCCAGTCGGCCTGGCGCTATCTCTGCCGCAAGCTGGAGCGCTGGGACGGAGTGCCCAAATACATCGACTAGAACGGTGTCCGAAGGCCTATGGAAGGCTACCGTGTACTTCAATGGACCACGCCTGCGGAAGCTGATACCGTTACGGTACCGGACTGCTTCAATATGGCCACGGTGCTCGTCGACCGCCACTTGGAGGAGGGGCGCGGCGAACGGGTGGCCGTCTACTACCAGGACCAGCAGCTCACCTACCGGCAGCTGGCCGCCCTGGTGAACCAGACCGGGAACGCGCTGCGCGCGCTGGGCGTGGGACTGGAGGACCGGGTGGTGTTGCTCCTGCCGGACGCCCCCGAGTTTCTGGCCACGTTTCTGGGCGCGATGAAGATCGGCGCTGTGCCTGTCCCGATCAACACGCTGGCGCCGGCCCAGGACCTCGCCTATTACCTGAACGATAGCCGCGCGAAGGCCGTGGTGCTGAGCCCCGACTGTCTGGAGCGGGTGGAGGCCATCCGGCCCACCCTGCGCTACCTGCGGCATGTCGTGCTCGTGGGCGAGCCGCAGCCGAACACCCACTCGTTCGCCGAGCTGGTAGCCAGCCAAAGCACGGTGCTGGATGCGGCGCCGACGAGCAAGGACGACGCAGCTTATTGGCTGTATAGCTCGGGCACCACGGGCCGCCCGAAGGGCATCGTGCACCTGCACCAGGACATGGTCTACTGCACGCGGGCTTACGCCGAGCACGTGATCCGCTTGACCGCCGACGACATCAATTATTCAGCGTCCAAGCTGTTCTTCTCCTACGGCCTGGTGAACTCCCTGTACTTGCCGCTGTGGGGCGGCGGCGCGGTGGTGCTCAATCCCGAGCGCCCCACGCCGACCACGATCCTAGCCACGATCGAGCGCTACCGGCCCACGCTGTTCTTCTCCGTCCCGACGTCCTATGCCCAGGTGATCCGCGAGATCGAGGCGCGCGAGCGTCCCCCGGACCTGAGCTCGCTGCGCCTCTGCATCTCCGCCGGCGAGCCGCTGCCCGCGCCGATCTACGAGCGCTGGCGGGCTCTCACCGGGATCGAGATTCTCGATGGCGTAGGGTCCTCGGAGGTGGGCTACATCTACATCTCCAACTTTCCTGGCCGCAGCCGCGCGGGCACGAGCGGGGAGCTGATCCCTGGCTACCAGGCGCGCGTGGTCGACGAGGCGGGCGAGCCGGTGCCGCCGGGCGAGGTGGGCGATCTCTGGATCCGCTCGCGCAGCACCGCCGCCCGCTACTGGAACCAGCACGAGCGCACGAAGGCGACCTTCGTCGGCGAGTGGATCAAGACGGGCGACAAGTATTACATCGACGAGGCGGGCTACTATGTGTACGCGGGCCGCAGCGACGACATGCTCAAGGTGGGCGGCATGTGGGTGTCGCCCATGGAGGTCGAGGCGGCGCTGCTGTCGCACCCGGCGGTCGCTGAGGCGGCGGTTGTCGGTTACACCGACGAGACGGGGCTGGTGAAGCCCAAAGCGTACGTCGTCCCCCGTGAGTCCCCCTCGGCTGAGCTGGCGCACGCACTGCAGGACTGGGTGAAGGAGCGTCTCGCGCCCTATAAGTACCCCCGCCTGATCGAGTTCGTCAGCGAGCTGCCGAAGACCGCGACCGGCAAGATCCAGCGCTACAAGCTGCGGAGCTGAGGCCTGCCCGTGCCGGGATCAGGCCTCGAGGGGCTTGGCGGGGGCCCCTTTGGCTTTCGGGAGGAGGCGCTGCGCGCGCCGTCCCAGCTCGACGAGGCCGCCCGGTAGCAGCAGTACGATGATGATGAACAGGATGCCGAAGACGATCAGGTGCGCCTCGACCAGCCGCTGCGCCAGGATCTCCCGGAGCACCACGAAGAAGATCGCCCCGATCACCGGGCCGACCACGGTCCCCACCCCACCGATGAACGCGATCAGGAGGGGGTCGAAGGTCCAGACGGGGCTAAAGGGGAGATACAGGTAGTAGCTCACGTGGTAGACCGCGAACACGCTACCGGCCAGGCCGGCGAAAAGGCTGCTTAGCACCAGGGCAGCGATCTTGTGGCGCAGCGCGTCGACCCCGGTCGCTTCCGCAGCGTCCTCGTCCTCCCGCACCGCGACCATGCCCAGCCCGAGGCGCGAGTGCGCCACCACGTAGGTCGTCGCCACGCAGGCCGCTGCCAGGGCCAACGCCAAGTAGTAGCGCGAGGCGAGATTGTAGCTGACCAGGAGGTTAACCGGCAGCGCGCTCACGTTGGGCAGCAGGTTCGTGGCGGTGATGCGGAGCGCCTCGGCTAAGGCCAGGGTGCCCACCGAGAAGTAGACGCCGCGCAGGCGGAATGTCGGCAGGCCGATGAGCAGGGCCAGCGCGACACCGGCGACCCCGCCGGCCCCCAGCGCGAGCGGCGCCGGCCAGCCGGCCAGCCAGGTGAGCCGCGTGACCAGCGCGCCCACCCCGAAGAACGCGGCGTGGCCCAGGTTGACCTGGCCGGCCAGGCCGCCCAGGAGGTTCCAGCTCTCGCCCAGCGTGATGTACAGCAGGACGAGGAACAGTAGGTTCAGGAGGTCGTCGCGGGGTGCCACCAGCGGCACGAAGGCTGCCGCGACGAGAACCGCTGCCCCGCTAGCCAGCGCGCGCCCGTGTTGCTGTATCACCTCACCGTTCCCTCGCCTCGGCAGGTCCGCCGGCGCGCCGGGGCTCCGCCGGACTAGTTTACGGCCATCTCAGCGCAGCTTACCGAACAGCCCTTGCGGCCGCACCAGGAGCACGAGCACGAACAGCACCAGGCCGACCACCTCGCGGTACGCCCCTCCGATGTAGAGCACGCTCGTCGCCTCGGCAACCCCGAGGAGGAGCCCCCCTAAGAACGTCCCCATGACCGAGCCCAGGCCGGAGAGAACGATAACCACCAGGGCACGCAGGGTCCACTCCAGCCCGATGACGGGCGACACGGCATAGCCCACCGTTACCAGGGTCCCCGCGGCGCCGGCGAGGGCCGTGCCCAGGGCGAACGCCAGCAGGTAGGTGCGTTGGATGTTGATCCCCATGAGCGTGGCGGCCTGCCAGTCCTCGGCTGTGGCGCGGATCCCTTTGCCCAGGTAGGTACGCGTGAGGAAGAGGTGCAAGGCCAGGATGAGCACGAAGGCGACGGCGAAGTTGCCCAACCGGTTCCAGGGCAGGTTGATCTCGCCGAGGCGCAGGACCCAGCCGCTGTAGAACGTGGTGATGCCTCGCTCGTCAGCGGTCCAGAGCCGGATCGCCAGGTTTTGGAGGACGAGGCTGAGGCCGAAGCCGATGAGCAGCGAGTTCTTGATCTTCGTCTCTTCGTCGAAGCGCGTCAGGTGGGTGAACAGCCCGAGGTGGAGGGCCACGCCGATAGCAAAGAGGGCCGGCCCGATGAGTAGGAGCGACACGAAGGGATCGACCCCGTAGAGGGTAAACAGCCAGAAGCTGCCGTAGCCCCCGAGCATGAGCAGCTCGCCGTGGGAGACGTTCAGCACCTTCATGACGCCGAACACGAGCGACAGGCCGGCGGCGGCGAGGCCGTACAGTGCGCCGACCAGCAGCCCGAAGGCGAGGCTCTGGACCACCGCATCGAGCGTCATGGGTGGTTTCCGGTGGCGACCACGCCGAGGTACGCGCGGCGCACGTGCTCGTCGTGGAGGAGGCTATCGGCCGCCGCCTGCTGGACGATGCGGCCGTTCTCGATGACATAGCCGCGTGTGGCGAGCTGGAGCGCGGCCCGCGCGTTCTGCTCTACCAGGAGCACGGTTACCCCCTCGGCATTGATCTGGCGGATCACCTCGAAGATCGTCTCCACCACCACCGGCGCCAGCCCGAGCGAGGGCTCGTCGAGCAAGAGCAGCCGCGGACGCGACATGAGCGCGCGCCCGATGGCGACCATCTGCTGCTGCCCACCGGATAGGGTCCCCGCGAGCTGGTCGCGGCGTTCCCGCAAGATGGGGAAGATGCTGAACACCCACTCGAGCGTGGCGCGCCGCGCGGCCCGCGCGCGCGCTGAGTAGGCGCCCAGCTCGAGGTTCTCGAGCACCGTCATGGTGGTGAAGAGGCGCCGCCCCTCGGGCACCAGTGCGAGCCCCAGCTCCACCCGCCGGTGCCCGGGCTCCCGCTCCACGCGGTGGCCATCGAGGAGGATGGTGCCGCGCGCGGGCGGTAGCAGGCCGGCTAGCGTGCGCAAGAGCGTGGTCTTGCCGGCGCCGTTAGGGCCGATCAGGGCCACGATCTCGCCCGATCGCACCTCGAGCGAGACGCCCCACAGCGCCTGGAGGTCGCCATAGTACACGTCGAGCTCGTAACACTCGAGCATAAGGCCTCGTCGTGCCGCGCCGCCCGCCAGCGCGGCGTCAGGCAATCGGGTGGTGGCTGCGCCCCAGGTAGGCCTCGATGACCGCGGGATTCGCGACGACCGCCTCCGGCGGGCCCTCGGCGATCTTCTGGCCTGCGTTGAGAACGACCACGCGGTCCGATACGCCGAGCACCGCCTGCATGATGTGCTCGACCATGATCACGCTGATGCCTTGTGCGCGGATGCGACGGACCAGCTCCATAGCTGCTACTGTCTCGGTCGGGTTGAGGCCGGCCATCAGCTCGTCGAGGAGCAGCAGCCGCGGCCGGGCTGCCAGGGCGCGGGCGAGTTCCAACCGCTTGCGGTCTACCAGCGTGAGGCTTCGGGCGGGAGTAGCCGCACGGTCGGCCAAGCCCACGAAGGCCAGCAGCTCCTCGGCCTCTGCCGCGGCCTGCGCTAGGCTGCGCGCGGGCGCCGCGCCGTAGGCGCGCCCCACCATCACGTTCTCGCGCGCGGTGAGCTGGCTGAACGGCCGGACGAGCTGGAAGGTGCGCGCGATCCCCTGCCGGCAGGCCTCCGCCGGCCGACAGCCGGTGAGGTCCACCCCACTCAAGCAGACGCGACCGCTATCCGGGCGATAGTAGCCGGTGAGCACGTTGAAGAATGTCGTCTTCCCAGAACCGTTGGGCCCGATCAGGCCCACGATCTCCCCCTCGCCGACTATTAGGTCGACCCCGTCGAGCGCCTGGAGCCCGCCGAAGGCCTTCCGCAGGTTCTCTACGACGAGCAGTGGCGCCCGTGGCAGGGGGCCAGCAACTGCTCCGGGCTGCGGATCGGTCCGCTCTGGTGTAACGATGGTGCTCCCTCGCGTCGGTATCTCGAGGGGGCGGGGAACACCCCGCCCCACTGGCTTGGCGTTAGCGCTGGCTGAACGGCGGCGCCGGGTAGAGGAACGGCGCCGAGGCCTGATCCCGCGGCCAGATCAGCTCGGTCTTGCCGTTCTGCCACTGCGGCAGCAGAGGCTCGACCACCCCGGTCCCGTCGGCGTTGAACCGCACGGGGCCGATGACCGTGTTCGTCAGGTTGGTGCGCGCCAGCGCGTCGCGCAGGCTCTCGCCGTCCGTCTTCCCCGCCCGGTGCAGCGCGTCCGCGATGATCTGGACGAGGGCATAGGCCGGGCCGGTGAGCACGTCCGCCGGGCGGCCGAAGCGCGCCTGATACTTCGCGTTCAGCTCGGCCACGCCGGGGTACTTCGCGGCGTTGTGCCAGCCCGGCATGAACACCACGTAGTCACCGTCCTTGCCCATGTTCTCGCCCCAGGAGGGGTTGTCCGGCGCGCGCACTAGGAAGATCAGCTTGGGGTTCCAGTCGAGTTCTTTCATCTGCTTGACGATCGCCATGCCATCAGGCGGGTTGGGCATGCCCAGGAGCGCGTCCGCGTTCGCCGCTTTGGCCTTGAGGATGATGTCCGAGAAGTCCTTGGCGCCCGGCGCGTACTCCTCGTCCAGCACGATCTGGTAGCCGTTGCGCTGGGCGGACTCGGTGTAGTACTTCGCCTGCTCAAGGCCCCAGTCGGTCTTCTCGTGGAAGATAGCGAAGCGGGCGGGGCGCTCACCCTGGGGGATAGAGTTCACGAGATCGAACAGCGCGCGCGCGATGTCTGGCGACTTCGGGAACGGGGAGAAGAGGTACTTCAGCCCGCGCTGGTGGATGTCGTAGAGCGCGAAAGCGATGCCGAGGTAGGGGATCTTGTTCTTGTCCCCGATTGCCGCCCCTGCGGCGTGGAGGTCCGAGCCGGCGCCGCCGAGGTAGGCGACCACCCGCTCGGTGGAGTAGAGCGTCTCGAGCCGCTGGACGGTCTTGGCCGGGTCGGACTCGTCGTCGAGGAGCTTGAGTTCGAGCGGGCGGCGCACGCCCCCGACCTCGACCCCGCCCGCGGCGTTGATGTCCTCCACCGCGATCTCATAGCCAGGCCGGACCTGGATCCCGAGCGCGGCGTAGCGGCCGGTCAGCGGCACGACGGCGCCAAGCTTGATGGGCTCGCCGGTGGCCTGGGCTGCTTGCTGGCCACCGCCCTGCGCCGGCCTGGCGGTCGTCTGCGGCTGCCCACAGCCCAGCAGCCCGAGCATCAACGAGACGACGAGACACGCGCTGGCGAGATACGGCTGCCTCATGGTTCTGCGCCTCCTTCGTCTTCGCTGCGGAGCAGCGCACCCGTAAAGATACCTAGGCAGGGTACGGTCCAGCCGGGGACAAGCCTGCTTGTGCCTATCGTACGGCAAAGGCTGCCCGTTGCTCAAGCGCCGCCGGCTCTGCACGGTCAAAGTAAGTCGTGGTGCCTCCCACTCCGCTCCACCGTAGCAGCTCTGCCCCCCTGGGGCCGCTGCGTCTCACTCCACCGGCCGGGGACTCCGTCTGCCGGCGCCCTCCGAAGCCCGCTGAGCTGGACCGCAGCCAGGCGACGCTTATGTCTCGACATACACGTTAAGCGCCAATCGCGCGGACTTCGTTCGCACCGCCTTGCCCGGCTGTTCCGGGGCGGCCTAGAATGTGGCGGGCTGTGGATAAGTGTGGGGATAAGTGGAAAGGGCGGTGGATAACCGACCTTGTTCCTCGGCGAGTTCGAGCATTCCCTGGACGAGAAAGGCCGGCTGGCCATCCCGGCGCGGTTCCGCGGCGAGCTAGGCCAGGGGCTGGTCATCACGCGCGGCCTGGACCGCTGTCTATTTGTCTGGCCGATGAGCGAGTGGCGCACCGTGGCCGAGAAGCTGGGGCGCCTCTCACTCATGCACGCCGAGGCCCGACGCCTGCAGCGGCTGCTCTTCGCCGGCGCGGTGGACACGCAGCTCGACCGGCTGGGGCGGGTGCTCATCCCGGGCTTCCTGCGGAGCTACGCGGGCCTGCGCGACGCCGTGATCGTGGCCGGGGTGCTCACCCGCATCGAGATCTGGGACCGCGAGCAGTGGCTGGCGGAGCGCTCGGCCGCCGAGGAGCAGAGCGCAGAGCTGGCGGAGCATCTCTCGGCTCTCGGCTTGTGAGCGCCGGCGATGGGTGGGGACCACCAGCCCGTCCTGTATGAGGAGACACTGCAGGTGCTCGCGCCACGCCCGGGCGGGCGCTATATTGATTGCACGGTGAACGGGGGTGGACACGCGGCAGGGCTGCTCGAACGCTCCGCGCCCGACGGGCAGCTGCTCGGTCTGGATGCAGACCCGACGGTTCTCGCCGTCGCCCGCGAGCGACTGGCGGGCTTCGGCGAGCGGGTGCGGCTGGTCCACGCGAATTTTCGCGACCTGGCGGCCTGTGCGCGGCGGGAAGGCTTCGAGGCGGTCGATGGTATCCTGTTCGACTTGGGGCTATCGTCGTACGCCCTGGAGGCGTCCGGGCGCGGCTTCTCGTTCCAGCGCGATGAGCCGCTGGACATGCGCTTCGACCCGACCCAGGGCCAGACGGCCGCCGAGCTGCTGGCCCGCAGCTCCGAGGCCGAGCTACGGACAATCCTCGCCCACTACGGCGAAGAGCCGGCGGCGGCCCGCCTCGCCCGCGCGATCGTCCGCGCGCGCCAGCGGCAGCCGCTCCGCACGACGGGCGACCTCGTGGCGGTGGTGAAGCAGGTGTTGGGTGCTGGACGGGGCCGCATCCATCCGGCCACGCGCACGTTCCAGGCGCTGCGCATCGCGGTCAACGACGAGCTGCGGAGCTTGCAGCTGGCGCTGGCGCAGGCCGTCGAGCTGCTCGCGCCGGGAGGGCGGCTGGCGGTGATCGCCTTTCACTCGCTGGAAGACCGCATCGTGAAGTGGTTCTTCCGCACCGAGAGCCATGGTGCTTGTCGCTGCCCGCCCGGCTTTCCTGTCTGCGTGTGCGGGCGCAAGCCGCGGCTGGCGGTGCTCACCCGTAAGCCGATCGTGCCCACACCGGCCGAGGTGGCGCGCAACCCCCGTGCGCGGAGCGCCAAGCTGCGTGCCGCGCTGCGACTCCCGATGGAAGCGGAAGGGCGATGAGGCTGTTCGGAGACACTGCTGCTAACCTCCCCGGGATGGACGAGTTCGCCGAGGAGCCGGTGAGGCCTGAGCGCACCCCGCGGCGAGCCTGGGTGCCGCTAGCGATCCTCGCCGTGGGGCTCGTCATGCTGCTGTACTCGATGCAGCTTGGGGGCGTCACGGCTTCCGGCTACGACCTCCAGCGGCTTGAGGCCGAGCGGAACGAGTGGCGCCAGCGGAACGAGCAGCTGGAGCTCGAGCTGGCGAAGGTCCAATCGCTGGCCTGGATCGAGGTGGAGGCCACGCGCCGGCTGGGCATGCAGCGCGCCGAGCGGGTTACCTACCTCGAGGTCGTGCCGCCGCCCGATACCGCAGAGCCGCCGACAGACACGGCGCCGGAGGCGCGGGGGGCCGAACCGTCCCCGCGGCCGGATCTGCTGGGCCTCTGGCGCGCTCTCCTGACGCACCTGGTCCCGCCTGTTGAGGCTGGAGGGCACCCATGAGCGCGGTGACCGGCGAGTACCGCATCCCGTTATGGCGCGCTAGCCTGCTCGGGGTGGCGTTCGCGAGCTGCGCCTTCCTGGTGCTCGCCCGGCTCTACACCTTCCAGGTGGTGCAGCACGAGCGGTTCCGCGAGCTCGCTGACGACGAGCAGGTCTACGACCAGATCCTGCATCCCAAGCGCGGCGCCCTGCTGGATACCGCCGGCCGCCCGCTGGCCATCACGGTGATGTACGACAACCTCTACATCTACGGCCCGGCGGTGAAGGATCCGGCCCGTACGGCGGCGATGCTCGCCCCGCTGCTCGAGATGTCAGAAGCCGAGGTGCTGGCGAAGATCGATCGCGAGCGGCGTGTGCCCACGCTCGTGCGGGGGCGCGTGCCGGCTGAGATCAGCGCGCGCATCGCGGGGCTCCGGCTGCCAGGCGTATATCTCCAGCCCACGCCTTATCGGAGCTATCCGGAAGGCAGCATTGCTGCCCAGGTGCTAGGGTTTGTCGGCGTGGACGCGCACGGGCTGGCCGGCCTCGAGCTCAGCTACGACGACGAGCTGCATGGCGAGGCCGGCCGGATCGTCAGCGCGCGGGACACTAGCGGCCAGGAGATCGCGATCGCCCGGCGCGCCTATGTGCCCTCGCGGGATGGCGCGGATCTGGTCCTCACGCTCGACCGCTACCTCCAGCGCGTGGCGGAGCAGGAGCTGCAGAAGGCGGTGCAGCAGAACAAGGCCATAGGGGGACAGATTCTGATCATGGAACCCGCCACGGGAGCCATCCTGGCCGCCGCGAGCTGGCCGACCTACAGCCTCACCGAGGAGCTCCGCCCCGAGCAGCAGGCGCTGGCGCGGACTTCGATCGTTACCGATACCTATGAGCCGGGTTCGGTCATGAAGCTCATCACGATGGCCGCCGCGCTGGAGGAGGGGGTGGTCACGCCGAACACGACGGTGCAGGATGGGGGCTCGGTGCTCATCGATGGCGTCCGCATCAGCAACTGGGACCACGCCGGCCACGGGACGATCACCATGCGCGACGTGCTGATCTACTCGTCCAACGTCGGCTCATCGCTAGTCAGCCTGCGGCTCGGGCCGGAGCGCTTCTATAAGTACATCGATCTGTTCGGCTTCGGCCAGCGCACCGGCGTGCGCCTGCCCGGCGAGGCCGAGGGGAGCTATCGCACGCCGGCCGATCCCACCTGGCAGCGGATCGACCTAGCAACCAACTCCTTCGGCCAGGGCATCGCCGTGACGCCGTTGCAGATGCTGACCGCGGTGGCCGCGCTAGCAAACGACGGCGTCTTGATGCGGCCGATGCTGGTGAAGGAGATTCGCCGCGGTGACGAGGTGACGCCGGTGAGCCCGGAGCCGGTCCGCCGGGTGGTGTCTTCCCGCACCGCTCAGCAGCTTACAGATATGATGGTCGCGGTGTGGCAGCAGCCCGCGCTGCAGCAGTACCGGATCCCCGGCTACACGATCGCGGCGAAGACGGGCACGGCGGACTTCCCGGGCGTGGGGGGCTACCAGCAGAATCGCACCTATGCCTCGCAGATCGGCTTCGGGCCGGCGCACAGCCCGCGCTGGGCGATGCTCGTGCGCCTCGATGCGCCCGAGAGCCTCTACGGCAGCGCTGCCGCGGCGCCCACGTTCAAGCGCCTGGCCGAGGAGCTGTTCATCCATCTGCGCATCCCGCCGAGCGAGCGCGTCGTGGTACGAGCCGAAGCGGAGCGAAGATGAGCCTTCCGGGCACGATCCGTGGGCAGCGCGCCCTCGTGGTCGGGCTGGGCCGCGAGGGCATCGATCTGGTGCGCTATCTGGTGCGCGCCGGGGCGGTCGTGCACGCGACCGATCGCCGGCCGGAGGCCGAGTTGGCCGCGGCGCTGCGCGCCCTAAGCGATCTTCCAGTTACCTACACGCTGGGCGGGCACCCGCTGGAGCTGCTGGCGGACTGCGATGTCGTCTTCTTGAGCCCCGGCGTGGCGCCAGAGCTGCCGCTCGTGGCCGCGGCGCGCCAGCGCGGCCTCCCCCTGAGCAGCGCGACCGAGCTGTTCCTCGCGCACTGTCCGGCGCCGATCGTCGGGATCACGGGCAGCAGTGGCAAGACCACGACCTCCGCCCTCACCGCCGCGATCTTCCGTGAGGCCGGCCGACGGGTGTTCCTGGGAGGCAACATCGGCGTGCCGCTGCTGAGCCAGCTCGACGCCATCACCCCTGATGCCTGGGTGATCCTCGAGCTCAGCAGCTTCCAGCTCGAGCCGCTGCGCCAGAGCCCCCACATCGCGGCGATCACGAACATCACACCCAACCATCTCGATCGCCACCACACGATGGAGGCCTACACGGCCGCCAAGTTCCAGATCGTGGCTCATCAGGCTGCCACTGACTGGGCGGTGCTCAACGCCGACGATCCCGTGGTGACGGCAGCGCCAGGGGCGGCTCAGCGCCTGCGCTTCAGTCTCCGCGCGCCGGTGGAGGGCGCCTACCTCGATGCGGCCGCCTGGCTGGTGCTGCGCCAAGACGGCCAGGAGGTGCGCGTGCTGCCGGCGACGGCGCTGCGCCTGCGAGGGCGCCACAATGTGGCCAACGCCCTCTGCGCCTGCGCGATCGCCCGGGCGGCGGGGATCGACCCGGAGCCGCTGCGGGCGGCCTTGCGCCAGTTCACAGGCGTGCCCCATCGCCTGGAAGTTGTCGCCGAGATCGCCGGCGTGCGCTACGTGAACGACTCGATCGCTACCTCGCCCGAGCGCAGCATTGCAGCCCTGGAGAGCTTCACCGAGCCGATCATCTTGCTGGCCGGCGGGCGCGACAAGCACCTGCCCTGGGAGCGCTGGGCGGCCGTGGTGGGGCGCCGCGTGCGGCACCTAATCCTCTTCGGCGAGGCGGCTGAGTTGATCAGCCAAGCGGCACGCGCGCATGGGGCGGCGACGGTGCCGCAGCACCGCGTCAGCTCGATCGAGCTGGCCGTGCAGCTGGCCCGCGACCTGGCCCGTCCGGGCGATGTCGTCCTGCTCTCCCCGGGGTGCACGAGCTACGACCAGTTCCGCGACTTCGAAGAGCGGGGCGAGCGGTTCCGCGCGGCGGTGCGGGCGCTCGAGCCGGTGCGGAGGGGGGCGTGAACGGCGAGGTGCGGCGCCCGCCCGACCTAATCGTTTTGGTCAGTGTCCTGGCCCTCGTGGTCATGGGCATCGTGATGGTCTACAGCGCGAGCTTCATCATCGCGCACAACGAGTTTGGGGACGAGAAGTACTTTCTCCTCCGCCATCTCGCTGCGCTCCTCATCGGGCTAACCGTGATGGGGTTCCTGGCGGGGGTCGATTACCGCCGTTGGCGACGCTGGGCCTGGCCCGCCATCCTCGCGGCGCTGGGCGCACTGGTGCTCGTGTTAGTGCCAGGCATCGGGGTGGAGCAGTACGGTGCACGGCGCTGGCTGTTCCTGAGTGGAGCGCTACCCGGCCTCCAGCCGACGGAGCTGGCCAAGCTGGCGCTCGTCGTCTTCATGGCCTACTGGTTCTCTGAACGGGCCGGGCGCGCGACAGGCCTCACCGGCGACGCCCTGCCCTGCCTTGCGCTCGTCGGATTGATCTGCTTGCTCGTGATGCGCCAGCCCGACCTGGGCAGCACGGTGGTCATCGTGCTCACCACTATCACCGTCTTCTGGGCGGCGGGGGCCAACCTGTTCCACACCGCCGGCCTGGTTGCGGTCGGTGTCGCCACGCTGGGCTGGCTGGCAACAGCGGCGGCGTACCGCGCGGATCGGCTCCAGTGCTGGGCCAACCCCTGGGCGGACCCTCAGGGCCTGTGCTGGCACACGGCGCAGACGCTGATCGCCCAGGGCTCCGGTGGCCTGACGGGGGTGGGGCTGGGCGCCGGGCGGGCGAAGGCCTACTTCCTGCCCAATGCGCACACCGACGCCATCTTCGCGATCATCGGCGAGGAGCTCGGCCTGATAGGCGTCACACTGGTGCTGGTGCTCTTCGCCCTGCTCGCCTGGCGCGGCCTGCTGATCATGTATCGCGCGCCGGATAGCTTCGGACGGCTGCTGGCAGCGGGTGTTACTGGCCTGCTCGTGTGGCAGGCGTTGCTGAACATGATGGTGACAACCAACGTCGTCCCGTTCACCGGGATCACGCTGCCCTTCGTCAGCTTCGGGGGGACATCGCTGGTGGTCTCGCTGGCCGCCGTGGGACTGCTCCTCAGCATCTCGCGACGCACGGCGCTCGCCGCCCCGGCCGCCCCGCCGGCGCGATCCCGCGAGCCGACCGCGGCCGCGGTCGGCCGGCGCCGGCCCGCGGTGTCCCGCCCGGCGCGCCGGGCGGGCCGAGCGGCAGCGTGGGCGGCTGCACGACGGCGCCCGCCGTGAGGCGAACGGGGATGGGGGGCACGGTCGATCTCGACGCGATCCAGTGCGTCCACTTCGTCGGGGTCGCTGGATCGGGGATGAGCGGCCTGGCGCAGCTCTTCCTCCAGCTTGGCAAGCGGGTGTCGGGCTGCGACGCGCGGCCCGGCGACGCGGCGGTTGCCCTGGCGCAGCAGGGCGTGGTGGTTTACCGCGAGCATGCCGCTGCCCACGTCGTCGGCGCCGAGCTGGTCGTCGTCTCCGCAGCGGTGGCGGCGGACAACCCCGACGTGCTGGCGGCGCGGGCCCGGGGCATCCCGGTGGTCACCCACGCCGAGGTGCTGGGCGCACTCACGACCCGCGGGCGGGGTGTAGCGATCGCGGGCACGCATGGGAAGACGACCACGACGGCGCTGGTGGGGTTTCTCCTGGAGCAAGCCGGGTACGATCCAACGATCCTCGCCGGCGCGCCGATGCGGAACTACGGCGCCAGCGTCCGCCTGGGCCGCGGCTGCCATGTGGTCGTCGAGGCCGATGAGTACGCGGGCCGGTTCTTACAGCTCCGGCCCGCGATCGCCGTGGTGACCAACATGGAGTTGGATCACCTAGACTGCTATGCTGACTGGACGGCCCTGCGTGCCGCCTTCGCCGCCTTCGTCGCGCGGCTGCCCGAGGACGGACTCCTGGTCGTCTGCGCTGACGATCCAGGCGCCAGCCAGCTCACGGCGCCGGCGCAGCGGCTCACCTATAGCCTGGACCAGCGCGGGGGCTGGCATGCGCGTGCCTGTCGTCCGGTGCCCGGTGGGATGCAGTTCGTGGCAGTAAGCCCCGAGGGGGTGCAGGCGCCGGTGTTCTTGCCGCTCGTCGGCCGCCACAACGTGGCCAACGCCCTGGCGGCCCTGGCCGTGGCCACGGCAGAGGGCGTGCCGCTCGAAGTGGGCGCGGCTGCGCTCGCACAGTTCCGCGGGACCGAGCGGCGGTTCCAGCGGGTGGGCGAGGCGGCCGGGGTGACGGTGATCGACGACTATGCCCACCATCCTACGGCGGTGCGGGCTACCCTTGCGGCGGCGCGCGCTACCCATGCGGGGCCGCTGTGGGTCGTCTTTCAGCCCCACACCCGTCACCGCACCGCGTACCTGCTCCAGGAGTTTGCGGCGGCGCTCGGGCAGGCGGATGCGGTGGTGGTGACGGCGATCTACGAGCCGCTCGGCCGCGACCGCGAGGCCCCGGCGGTCTCGGGCGCCGACCTCGCGGCGCGGATCGTGGGCCCGCCGGCGGTCTACGTGCCGGCGCTGGAAGACGCAGCGGCCTATCTCGCCGCGCGCGTGCCGCCGGGCGCCCTCGTGCTGACCATGGGCGCCGGGGATGTGCAGCGGGTCGGCCCGCTCCTGCTCGCTCGGCTAGCGGAGGCGGCACGGTGAGCAAGCTAGCATCGACGCTGGACGAGCGCGTGGCGGCGCTGTGGCAACGCCTCGGGCCCCAGGCGCGCCGGGGCGAGCGCCTTGCGCCCTACACGACGTTCCGCATCGGAGGGCCGGCGGACCTGTTTCTCGCCACCGCGCATAAGGAGCAGGTGGTGGCTGCGCTGCAGGCGGCACACGAGCTGGGCTGTCCCTGCCGCCTGATTGGCGGAGCGAGCAACCTGCTGGTCGCCGATACGGGCGTGGAAGGGCTGGTGGTCCGCTACCTAGGGAGCACGGTGCGGTTCGTGCCGCATCCGGAGGACCCCGCGCGCGTGACCGTGGTAGCAGCCGCGGGCTGCCAGCTCGCCAGCCTCGCGCGCCAGACCGCGCGCCGCGGCCTCGCCGGCCTGGTGTGGGCGAGCAACGTGCCCGGCACGGTCGGCGCGGCGGTGGTGAACAACGCCGGCGCCTTTGGTGGGTCGATGGCCGAGGTGCTCGAGCGCGTGCTCGTCGTCGATCCGGTAGGCCGCACCGCCTACCTTACACCCCGCGAGCTCCAGATGGAGTACCGCAGCACGCGGCTCAAGCGGCGGGAGCTGGCGCTCGTCGTGCTGGAGGTGGAGCTCGGGCTCCGCCGGGGCGATGCGGCCCAGCTCGAGGCCGCGCTGCGGCAGGTGCGGGAGCGGCGCCGCCAGACCCAGCCCACGGGCTTCAGCGCCGGCTCGATCTTCATGAACCCGCCGGGGGATGCCGCCGGGCGGCTGATCGAGGCGGCGGGGCTGAAGGGCATGCGCGTGGGGGGCGCGGAGGTCTCGCGGGTCCACGCTAACTTTATCGTCAACCGCGGCGACGCCACGGCGCGCGACGTGTACCAGCTCATGCGCCTCGTGCAGGACCGCGTCTACGCTCAGAGTGGGGTCTGGCTTGTACCCGAGGTGGAGTTGGTCGGGCGCTGGACGGCCGAGGAGCTGGCGGCGCTCGCCGCCCCGCCGGAGGCGAGGAGCTAGGGATGGAGACCCGGCTGCGGTCGCGCCCCCTTGCAGTGCCCGTCCGCCGCGAACCGCGGGCCCGGAGCCGTGGACGGTCGCGGGCGCCTGGCCGGCTCGACCGCTTCTTGCAGGCCGTGTGCTCGGCGCGCTTCTGGTGGGCGTGTCTGGCCAAGCTCGCCGGCGCCGCCGCGTTGCTTGGCAGCAGCGCTCTTCTCTATCATCTGATGGCTTCCAGCAGGTACTACGTCAGCGAAGTGACAGTGGAGGGGAACCGGCTGGTGGGAACCCAGGAGGTTGTGGAGCTGGCCGGAGTGAGCGGGATGCACATCCTCTGGGTCAATCCCCGCCAGACGGCCCAGCGGCTTCGCCAGCTACCTGCGGTGGAGCATGCCGAGGTGCGGCCGCTGTTTCCGCGGCGCGTCGAGATCCGGCTTGTCGAGCGGGTGCCGTCCGCGCAGTGGCAGGCCGGTGGCGCGGTCTACCTCGTCGATCGGGAAGGGCGGGTGCTCGGCCCGGCGGGGCGCGACAGCGCGCTACCGCTGGTGCGCGACACGCAAGGGGCCGCCCTCCAGCTCGGCGACCGGGTTCCGCCGGAGGCGGTGCAGGCAGCGGTGGAACTCAGCACCCTGCTCCCGCCAGCCTGGCAGCCCGCGGCCGGCGCGTTCGACTACGCGCCCGAGACGGGAATCAGCGTCCGGACGCGTGCCGGCTGGCAGGTCCGCTTCGGGGATAGCGAGGCGCTGCCCTGGAAGGTCGTGGTGATGGAAGCCATCGCGGCCGAGATCGAGCGTCGCGGGGTGCCGGCCCGGCTCATCGACGTGCGCTTTCCCGGGCGGCCGTACTATCGGTGACGCTACCGAGACACTGCGCGGAGCATTTAATAGCAGTTTGAGATATGCCCTCCTGGGCGGGGGAGGGCGGGCCGCGATATACTTCGGGCGCGGCTTAGTGGTGGGGCGCGCCGCTCGGTACGTGCGGGGCAGCGGAACGCGCGTAGTGGAGTCTGGCGGGTCAAGGGGCTATGCCGCTGCCGGCCTTGCAGAGGCGAAGGATGGGGGAACACATTGTCGTCGGCATCGATGTGGGGACCACGAAGGTGGTCACCCTCATCGGTGAAGTGCTCCCCGATGGGCGCATCGAGGTGATTGGCGTCGGGATCACGCCGTCACGCGGGCTGCGGAAGGGCATCGTTGTCAACGTCGACGAGGCGGTGGAGGCGATCAGCGCCTCGGTCCGCAAGGCGGAGCAGCAGTCCGGCTTCAAGCTTGTCGGGGCCTACGTGGGGATTGCCGGCGGGCACATCGCCTCGGAGAACAGCCACGGGGTTGTCCCGGTGCGGCGGCACGATAAGGTCATCACCCAGGAGGATGTCAACCGCGTGCTCGAGGCCGCCCGGATTGTCAACATCCCGCCCGACCGCGAGATCATCCACATGATCCCCCGCTACTTCGTGGTCGACGGCCAGGAGGGAGTGCGCAATCCGGTGGGCATGTTGGGCCACCGGCTCGAGGTCGAAGCGAATATCGTCACCGGCGCGCTGACCTCGGTGCACAACCTGCTGCGCTGTGTGGAGCGGGTGGGCGTCGGGGTGGATGCGCTGGTGCTCCAGGGCCTCGCGGCCGGCGAGGCGGTGCTCACGGAGGCGGAGAAGGACCTCGGCGTGCTGCTCATCGACGTGGGCGGGGGCACGACCAGCGCGGCGGTGTTCATGGACGGCAGCATCTGCCACGCGCTAGTCCTGCCGGTAGGCGGCTATCACCTGACCAACGATATCGCGATCGGCCTGCGCGTGCCATTTACCACGGCAGAGGAGATCAAGCTGCGCTACGGGTGCGCGCTCGCCAGTGCCGTGGAGGAGGACCGGCCGGTGAACGGCAGCCGCGAGCGGGGCGGCCCGTTGGGGCAGGTGTCGGAGCGGCTGGTGAGCGAGATTCTGGAGGCACGCCTGGCCGAGACGTTCGAGCTGGTCTACAGCGAGTTGCGGCGGGCTGGCTACGATACCAGCTTGCCTGCCGGCGTGGTGCTCACCGGCGGGACAGCCCAGCTGCGCGGCATCCGCGAGCTGGCCGCGGTGGTCTTCCCGGGCGCGGTGCGCGTCGGCGTGCCGCAGGGCATCACCGGGCTCACGGACTCTCTGGGAACGCCCGCGTTCGCCGCCGCCGTGGGGCTCCTGCGCTGGGGCAGCGTGCAGGTGGAGGAGCCGGCGGTCAGCCCACCCAAGCGGCTGGTCGGGGGCGCGCTGGGCGCGCTGGGTCACTGGCTACGGGGTCTTTTGCCCTAGATTCGGGAGGGAGTGGTGTCCGTGGGCGGCGAGTTCGAACGACAGCAAGGTACCGCCCGTATCCTCGTCATTGGTGTCGGTGGCGGGGGCAGCAATGCCGTAAACCGCATGATCCAGGCCGGAGTGCGCGGGGTCGAGTTCGCGGCGATCAACACCGATCTCCAGGCGCTGCACCGGTCGGAGGCGCCGATCCGCATCGGGATCGGCGAGAAGCTCACCCGCGGCCTCGGGGCGGGTGGCAACCCGAGTGTGGGCGAGCGCGCGGCCGAGGAGAGCGCCGAGGAGATCTTCCACCTCTGTAGCCAGGCCGATATGGTCTTCATCGCCGCCGGGATGGGCGGGGGCACCGGCACCGGCGCGTCGCCGGTGGTTGCCGAGATCGCTCAGAGCTGCGGGGCGCTCACGGTAGGCGTGGTCACCAAGCCGTTCGCCTTCGAGGGCGCGCGCCGCCGCCAGGTGGCCGAAGAGGGCCTCGCGCGCCTCAAGGAGAAGGTCAACACCCTCATCACGATCCCGAACGAGCGCCTGCTCCAGATCGTGGAGAAGCGGACGTCGATCGAAACCGCCTTCATGATCGTCGACGACGTCCTGCGCCAGGGCATCCAGGGCATCTCAGAGCTGATCACCGAGCCGGGCCTCATCAACCTGGACTTCGCCGACGTGAAGACGATCATGTCCGAGGCGGGCTCTGCGCTCATGGCGATCGGCCGCGGCACCGGCGAGAACCGTGCCGCCGACGCCGCGCGGATGGCGATCTCCAGCCCGCTGCTCGACGTGTCGATGGAGGGGGCGCGCGGCGTGCTGCTCAATATCACGGGGGGTACCGATCTCACGCTCAGCGAGATCAACGAGGCCGCCGAGCTCATCCGCCAGGCCGCAGATCCCGAGGCCAACATCATCTTCGGTGCCGTGGTCGATCCTCGCATGCAGGACGAGGTCAAGATCACGGTGATCGCCACGGGGTTCGATGGGCGGCAGCCCGCGCGGCCGGCGCCGGGGCTCACCGAGCGCCTGCGCTCGCCGGCGCTGCGGGCGCTGGAGCGCGAGCGACAGCTCGCCGACGCGCCGCCGCTGGTCGACGAGGACCTCGAGGTGCCGAGCTTCCTGCGCAAACACCTGCGCGAGCGTCGCCTGTAACGGCGCGGCCGGTGGCTACTCTGCTTACCCATATCTCTCACCCCCCGGGTTACCTGGTATTTGCGCCCCTCGCCGCCCGGCCGGGGCTCGTCCATGGGGTGTTCACGCGCCACGGCGGGGTGAGCGCGCCCCCCTACGCGACCCTGAACGTCAGCTTCGCCGTAGGCGACGACCGCGCGCGGGTGCTGGAGAACCGGCGGCGGATCGCGCACGCGCTGGGGGGACAGCTGGAGCACCTGTACACCACGTGGCAGGTGCATGGGGCGGCCCACCGGGTCGTCGATGGTGCCGTGCCGCCCGCAGACCTCGAGCGCGAGCAGGCCGACATCCTGCTCACCGCCACGCCGGGCGTGCTGCTGTTGTTGAAGTTCGCCGACTGTGTACCATTGCTTTACTGGGATCCGGTGCGGCGCTGGGTGGCCCTCGCCCATGCGGGCTGGCGGGGCACGGCGCTGAACGTGGCCGGTACCACGGTGCAGCTGCTGGCCGCGGTCGCCGGCAGCCGGCCCAGCGACCTGTGGGTGGCGCTCGGGCCGGCGATCGGCCCCTGCTGCTACCCGGTGGGGCCGGAGGTCGTAGCGGCGGTGAGCCAGGTGGTGCCTGACGCGGCGGCGGTGCAGCGCCCCGCCGCGGATGGACGCGCATACCTCGATCTGGCGCTGGCGAACGTCCAGCAGCTGCTCGCGGCCGGGGTGCCGCCCGGCCAAGTGGTCAGGGCGCAGCGCTGTACGGCGTGTGAGTCGGACACCTTCTTCTCGCACCGGGCGCTGGGGATGCCGTCGGGCCGGTTCGCGGTAGTAGCGGGGGTGAGCTGATGGTCGTCGAATCGACAGTAGCGGCACGCCTCGAGCAGGTGCGCGAGCGGATCGCAGCCGCCGCCGCGCGGGCGGGACGGCGGCCAGAGGAGATCACGCTCGTTGGCGCCAGCAAGACAGTCGACGTTGCCCGGATCGCGGCGGCCGTCGCCGCGGGGCTGCGCGATATCGGCGAGAACTATGTGCAGGAGGCCCGGCAGAAGCGCGCCGCGCCCGAGCTGCAGGAGTTCGACATCCGCTGGCACCTGATCGGCCACCTCCAGACGAACAAGGCCAAGGCCGCGGTAGAGCTGTTCGATGTCATCCAGACGCTCGACAGCGCGCGGCTGGCCGGGGTGCTGGCGCGGCACGCCGCCGCTCGGGGCAAGCGCCTGCCAGTGCTGCTGGAGGTGGACTATACAGGTCTGCCAGGGCGCACCGGGCTGCGGCCCGAGGCGGTCGATGAAGTCCTGGAGGCGCTCGCAGGCCTGCCAGCGCTGGAGGTGGTCGGGCTCATGACGGTGCCCGCGCCGGGCCTCTCGCCCGCCGAGACTCGCGCGGTGTTCCGTCGGCTGCGCCTGCTGCGCGACGGCCTCGCGGCGCGCTATCCGCACTTTAGCTGGCAGCATCTCTCTATGGGGATGACGGACGACTTCGAGTGGGCGATCGAAGAGGGCGCGACGATCGTGCGCATCGGGCGCGCCATCTTCGGCGAGCGGCCCTAGGAGGCGCGCCGGCGCCGGGGCGCGTGTAGGCGCGGGTCGCCCCCGGGCGGCGCGGCCGGGCCGGGAATCCGGCCCGCTGTGAGGACTTCATGATGATTGGCTGGCTGTTGAGCTTCATCGACCTGCTCTTTCAGATCCTCATCTTCGCGATCGTCGCCCGGGCGCTGCTCTCCTGGTTCAATCTCGGGCCGTCCCATCCGATCGTGCGGGTGCTATATGATGTCACCGAGCCCATCCTCGCGCCCCTCCGCCGCGTGATCCCGACGATCGGTATGATCGACATAACGCCAATTGTAGCGATCGTGTTACTCGACATCATCCGGCGCCTGATAGAACTGGCGGTGGTGCGCGCACTAGCATGAGCACCGCGGTTCTGATACCTTGTGTTATGAGGAATTGAACACTGATCCCACATTACCCTGGGGCTGGCCGGCACGAGAGTTGCAGGGGCCGCTCTCAGGGCAGAAAGGAGGGCGAGCGGCCAGATCGGAGAACAGTGCCACGCTGATTCTCTTAAGGAGGGGGGAATGTTATCGACGCGGGTCCTTTTCGCGCTCCTCGCGAGCCTTGGTCTGAGCGTTGCGCTTCCCGTTGTTCCTGCCGCGCAGGCGCAAGGTGTACCCTGTGGCTCGGTGTGGTTTGGCGTCTACGGCGTTGGGTATCCCTGCTTCGGCGTCGCTGGCCTGCCGGTGCCGGTGGCTCTCCCGTACCCCGTTGGCGTGCCAGTGCCCGACCCCGTGCCGGTGCCGCAGGCGGTACCCGTCTCGGTACCGGTGCCGCAGCCGGTGGCCAACCCGGTGCCCGTGCCAGTGAACGTGCCGCAGCCGGTGGCCAACCCCGTGCCGGTCCCCGTTCCGCAGGCCGTGCCGGTCGAGGTCCCTGTCCCTCACCCCAAGCCCGTAGCGCAGCCCGTGGTCGTGGATGTACCCGTGCGGGTAGCGCGGCCGGTGGAGGTGCCGGTCGATGTCCCGCGCTACGTCGCGCGGCCGGTGGAGGTCGAGGTGCCGGTCCAGGTGCCGCGCTACGTCGCCCAGCCCGTCGACGTCTCGGTGCCGGTGCCGCAGCCGGTGGCCAACCCGGTGCCCGTGCCGGTGAACGTGCCGGTGGCGGCGCCCGTGCCTCAGCCAGTGCCCGTGCCGGCGGCTTATCCCGTGCCGGCACCGGTGCCGGTCCCCGCGGCCTATCCGGTGCCCTACCCGGCCTACCCGGTCTTCTATCCCTACGGCTACGGCCCCGTGCCGACCTACAACTACCCAACTCTCGGCATCAACTAGTCGCGCTTCAGCGCTCGACAGCCTGACCGTTCGAGCGCGTACGAGGAGCGGGGCGGCGATCCCTGGGGTGGCGCTGCCCGGCAGGGCCGCCCCGGGGATATCGCCTCCCGCACCTGGGCCAGCGTGAGCCGGGTGCTAGGCTGGCGGTAGCGCCCGTCGCAGGCCTGCGGGGTCGAGCGGGAGTTCGACGACCTTGTGGCGGCTGCGCGCGCCCTGAACCACGACGACCGCGCGTGCCGGAAGGCCCAGGGCCTCGGCCAGCAGCCGACACAGCGCCGCGTTGGCTTCCCCCTCGATGGGCGGGGCGGTGAGCCAGGCCTCAAGTGTATCATCGGGGTGCCGCACCACGCGGTTGCGGGAGGCGCGGGGGTGTACCCGAACCCGAATACGCATGTTGGAACAGTCCTCCAGCGCGCTGTGGGACGCAGGGCGGGATCCACCGGAATGCTATAATTGCCAGTGATGCGCCCACGAGGGCGCAATTGTCTTTCTCCCGGGGCCACTGCCGCTCTGCGTTTGAGAGCTTTCTAGTACAGAGAGGCTGGGCCTCGCCATCCCCAGCTGGTGGGCCGGGTGCTCGCAGGAGGGAGATGTTCGTGTACCAGGCGCCGCGTGGTACGCAAGATGTGCTGCCGGAGGAGGCGGCTTACTGGACCTATGTAGAGCAGACGGCGCGAGCGCTCGCCGCTGTGTACGGCTATGGCGAGATCCGGACGCCCACATTCGAGGACACCGGGCTCTTCGTGCGCGGTGTCGGTGGGGGAACGGACATCGTCGAGAAGGAGATGTACTCCTTTCGGGACAAGAGCGGCGGCGACCTCACGCTGCGGCCCGAGGGGACGGCGCCCATCATCCGGGCCTATCTCGAGCACGGGATGGCGAGCCGGCCCCAGCCCGTCCGGCTGCACAGCTTCGTGAACTGCTTCCGCTACGACCGACCGCAGCGGGGACGGTACCGGGAGTTCCATCAGTGGGACTGTGAGGCGATCGGCGAGCTGGATCCTCTGGTCGATGCCGAGCTGATCACGCTCCTGTGGCGGTTCTACGAGCGGTTGGGACTTCGCGGGCTCACGCTGCAGCTCAACAGCATCGGGGATGCGCGCTGCCGGCCGGCCTACCTGGAGGCGCTGCGCGCCTACTATCAGGAGCGGGTGGGCGAGCTGTGCCCCGACTGCCGGCGCCGGCTGGAGACCAACCCCCTGCGGCTCCTGGACTGCAAGAATCCAACCTGCCAGCCGGCGATCGCCGGCGCGCCGCGCCTGCTCGACTGGCTGTGCGATGAGTGCGCGACGCACTTCGCCGCCCTGCGCCGCTATCTTGACGAGGTGGGCATCCCGCAGGAACTCAATCCGCGGCTCGTGCGAGGGCTCGACTACTACACGAAGACCGTGTTCGAGGTCTGGCCGCCGGAGGTGGGCGCGCAGGCCGCGCTGGGCGGGGGCGGCCGCTACGACGGGCTGGTGGAGGCGCTCGGCGGGCGCCCCACGCCCGCGGTCGGGTTTGCCACGGGGATCGAGCGTATTATCATGAACTTGAAACAGCAAGGCGTGCCCGTGCCCGCAGCGCCGGCGCCGCGGGTCTATCTCGCTCACCTGGGCGAGGCTGCGGGCCGCGAGGCCGTCCGCCTGGCCGACGCGCTTCGCCAGCAGGGTGTGCCCACCGTGCTGGCGGTCGGGAGCCGGCAGCTCAAGGCCCAGCTCCGCCAGGCGAACAGCCTGGGCGTGGCTTGGGTCGTGATCCTCGGCGAGGAGGAGCTGGCGGCCGGCGAGGCGACGGTGCGCGACATGGCCAGCGGCACGCAGGTACGGGTGCCGTTGGGCACGGTGGTGGCGCGGCTGGTAGCGGAGGGGTAACGTTGGCCGTAATCACCGAAGAGGTGCTGCGCCGGCGCCTGGAGGAGATGGCGCAGCGGTACCGGGCGCTGACCGAGGAGCTCGGCCGGCCCGAGGTGCTCGAGAACCCGCAGCGCCTCCGCCAGATCGGGCGCGAGCAAGCGGAGCTGGAGACCCCGGTGACGGTCTATGAGCAGCTCCAGCGCGTAGAGCAGCAGCTCGCTGCGGTCCAGGAGCTGCTCGAGGGGCCGGACGAGGAGCTGCGCGCGCTCGCGCGGGAGGAGGCGGGGACACTGACCCAGCAGCGCGAGGCGTTGCTGGCGCAGCTCCTCGACTTACTGCGCCCGCGGGATCCCAACGATACGCGAGACGTGATCGTCGAGATCCGCGCCGGCACAGGGGGAGAGGAAGCCTCGCTGTTCGCGGCAGACCTCTTCCGCATGTACCTCCGCTACGCCGAGAGCAAGCGCTGGAAGGTGGAGGTGCTGAACAGCAACCAGACGGACCTGGGCGGCTACCGCGAGGTGATCTTCGAGGTGGCGGGCCGTGGCGCGTTCAGCCGGCTGAAGTACGAGCGGGGGGTCCACCGCGTCCAGCGCGTGCCCATCACCGAGGCCAGCGGCCGCATCCATACCTCCACCGCCACCGTAGCCGTGCTGCCCGAGGCGGACGAGGTCGAGGTGGAGATCAAAGACGAGGACCTGCGCATCGACGTCTTCCGTTCCAGCGGGCACGGCGGCCAGAGCGTCAATACCACCGACTCCGCGGTCCGGATCACCCACCTGCCGACCGGCATCGTCGTGACCTGTCAGGACGAGAAGTCGCAGCACAAGAACAAGGCGCGCGCGCTGGCCGTCCTGCGGGCCCGCCTCTATGACCTCGAGCAGCGACGCGCGCATGCCGAGCTGGCTGAGGCGCGGCGCGCCCAGGTAGGCACGGGCGAGCGGGCGGAGAAGATCCGGACCTACAACTTCCCGCAGAACCGCGTGACCGATCACCGCATCGGCCTCACGCTGTACACCCTGGACCGCATCCTGGCCGGCGAGCTGGATCCCCTCATCGACGCGCTCAGCCTGGCTGACCGCGAGGGGCGTGATGGCCTCCGATGAGCGAGGCGTTTTGCCGCGGCGCTGCGCCTTCTTGGATGAACGATGGCTACCGGCCCCTCCCCTCCTAGCCGCGAGGCGGCCTGGAGCGCGGCGGCTCCGCTGCGCGACGCCCGCACGGTCGGGGCGGCGCTGGAGCGCGCGACCCAGGTGCTGCAGGCGGCCGGCATCGACTCCGCGCGGCTGGATGCCTTGCTCCTCCTCGCCGCCGTCCTGTCCACGACCAAGACCGAGCTGCTCGCCCACCCGGAGCGGCCGCTGGCGGCCGCCCAGGCGACGGTGTACCTGGAGCTGGTGGCGCGCCGAGCCGCGCGCGAGCCGCTGGCGTATATCCTCGGGCGGCGCGAGTTCTACGGGCGCGAGTTCGTGATCACCCCTCAGGTGCTGGTGCCGCGCCCCGAGACGGAGCTGCTCATCGACCTCGCGCTCGAGTACCTCCGCCGTCGCCGCCTCGCCGACGGCTACGCTGCCGACGTGGGCGCGGGCAGCGGGGTGCTGGCCGTGACGCTCGCGGCGGAGTGGCCCACGCTGCGTGTCGTGGCCACGGACCTCGCCCCGGCGCTCCTGACGCTCGTGCGCGCGAACGCTCTGCGGCTCGGCGTCGCGCACCAGATCTGGCTGGTCTGCTGCGACCTGCTGGCCGGCGTGCGGGGCCCTTTAGACCTGGTCGTGGCCAACTTGCCCTATATTCCAACGGAGCGCATTGCTACCCTGATGCCCGAGGTAGCCTGGTACGAGCCGCGCCGGGCGCTGGACGGCGGCCCGGACGGCACGGTGCCGAACCGCCGCCTGCTGGCGCAGCTGCCCGAGCGGCTCGCGCCGGGGGGGCTCGCGCTGCTAGAGTGCGATGAGGGACAGGCCGCGACGCTGCAGGCGGCGGCGAGCCGCTACCTACCAGACGCCGCGGTCACGGTGGTCAAGGACCTCACAGGGAGCGACCGCGCACTACGCATCGAGCGACGCCCATGAGCGAGACCGAACCACTTTCCATCACACCGCGAGTATACCGTTGGCCCGACGACGCGCACGGCCAGGCCGAGATCCTGGCGGCGGCGGTGGCCGCCCTGCGCGCGGGGGAGCTGGTCGTGCTGCCCACCGACACCGTCTACGGCCTGGCCGCGCATCCCGAGATGCCCGACGCTATCGCGCGCGTCTATGTGGTCAAGGGACGCCCGCCGGAGAAGGCGCTCCCGCTCCTGGTGGCGAGCCCGGCCCAGGCGGCGGCTATCGCTCGGGTGCCGCCGGCGGCGGAGCGGCTCATGGAGCGGTTCTGGCCCGGCGGGCTCACGATCGTCCTGTGGGCGCGCGCGGGCGACGAGACGATCGCCCTGCGCATGCCCGCTCATCCTGTTCCGCTGGCCCTCATCCGGGCGCTGGGAGCCCCAATCGCGACCACGAGCGCTAATCGCTCCGGCCAGCCGAGCTGTGTGACCGCCGCGGCGGTCCAGGCTCAGCTCCCCACAGGCTACGCGGTGCTCATCGACGCCGGGCCGGCGCCGGGCGGGCGCGACTCCACAATCATTGACCTCACCGGCGAGCAGCCGCGCCTACTGCGGGTGGGGGCGATCGCTCCCGAGGCGCTCGCGCCGCTCGTCGGGCCGCTCGCCGCGGCGAACGGCTGATCCGGGCCTGGCGCCGGCTCTATACTTCTCTATACTTAACGAAAAGTCTACGGTTCGCCTGACGGGGTAGGTCGGGGTGTAGGCCAGACGGGGGTGGGGTGTGGAGCGCGCGCAGCTGGTCCGCCGGCTCCAGCAGCTCGTGGGGCCTGACGGGGTGGTCCACCAGCCGGACGAGCTGGCGATCTACGAATACGACGGGTCTCTGGACATGCATGCCCCGCAGGTCGTCGTGCTGCCGACGCGGACGGAGCAGGTAGTCGAGATCGTGAAGCTCGCCGCGGAGGTCGGCCTGCCCATCGTGCCACGGGGGGCGGGAACCGGGCTGTCCGGCGGCGCGATCGCCGCGCGCGGCGGCATCCAGGTGTGCCTCACGCGCATGAACCGCATTCTGGAGCTCGACTACCGCAACCGCCGCGCGGTGGTCGAGCCGGGCGTGATCAACCTCGACCTCTCGCTGGCCACGATCCCTCACGGCTACCACTACGTGCCCGACCCCTCGAGCCAGAAGGCCTGTACGATCGGCGGCAACATCGCGGAGAACTCTGGCGGGCCGCACTGCCTGGCCTACGGCGTGACCACGAACCACGTGCTGGCCCTGGAGGTAGTGCTGCCGAACGGCGAGGTGATCTGGACCGGTGGCCCCGGGCTCGATAGCCCTGGCTACGACCTCACGGGGGTGCTGGTCGGGTCGGAGGGCACACTGGGCATCGTGACCAAGGCTGTGGTGCGCCTCACGCGACTACCTGAGGCGGTGCGCGTGCTCCTCGCGGAGTTCGGCACCGTCATCGAGGCTTCCAACACGGTGTCGGCGGTTATCGCCAGCGGGATCGTCCCGGCGGCGATGGAGATGATGGACCGGCTCGCCTGCAGCGCTGTCGAGGCGGCCTACCACGTCGGCTTCCCCCCTGATGTGGGTGCGGTGCTGCTGATCGAGGTGGATGGGCTGAGCGACGGGCTGGACGAGCTGATGGAGCGCATCGCTGCGATCTGTCGGGCGAATGGCGCGCAGCGCGTGCGGATCGCCGCCTCGGCCGAGGAGCGGGCAGCGCTGTGGAACGCGCGCAAGATGGCGTTCGGCGCGATGGGCCGGCTGGCCCCGAGCTACTACATGCAGGACGGCGTTGTGCCGCGCACCAAGCTGCCGGCGACGCTGGCGCGTGTGGAGGCGATCAGCCGCGAGTACGGCTTGCCCATCGCCAACGTGTTCCACGCTGGCGACGGCAACCTCCACCCGCTGATCCTCTTCGACCGCCGCGACCCCCAGGCGGCTGAGCGGGTGCTCCGGGCGGGGGTGGAGATCCTGCGGACCTGTGTGGAGATGGGCGGTACCATCTCAGGGGAGCACGGCATCGGGCTGGAGAAGAAGGAGCAGATGCCGCTGATCTTCACGGCCGAGGACCTGGCGGCCATGGCGCGCCTGAAGGCGAGCTTCAACCCGCGCGACCTGTTCAACCCGGACAAGATCTTCCCCAACCGCGTGGCGTGCGCCGAGGTGCGGGAGATCCGCCAGCAGAGCCGGCGAGCGGCGCTGCTCGAGCAGTTCGGACACTAGCGAGCGACGATGACTGCGGAGTCGGCTCCCCACGCGCCAGCGCCCACCGCTGTCGATCTGGGGGCGCTGGGTGCCGAGCTGGTCAGCACTGTCGGCGGCCGGTGGGTGATCACCGACGAGCGCTGCCGCGCTTATACCGTCGATGGGTGCACGCCGGCCTTCGTCGTTCTGCCAGGCAGCGCAGAGGAGGTAGCGGCCGTGCTGGCCGTTGCCGACCGCGCTGGGGCTGCGGTGATCCCCTGGGGCGGGGGCAGCGCGCGCGCGCTCGGCTACCCGCCGCGTGCCGCGCACGTGGCGCTCGACCTCCGCCGCCTGAACCAGGTTCTCCAGTACGAGCCCGCCGACCTCACGATCTCGGTCCAGGCCGGCATTACCTTCGCTGCCCTCGCTACCGTGCTCGCGGCCCACGGCCAGCGCTTGCCCCTCGACTGTGCCCCGGCGGAGGTCGCCACGCTAGGCGGCCTCGTGGCCACCAACCTGGCTGGGCCCCGGCGACTGCGCTACGGGACGCTGCGCGACCTGCTCATCGGCATCCGCGTGGCGCATCCTGATGGCACGCTCTCGCGGGGCGGCGGCATGGTCGTGAAGAACGTCTCGGGCTACGATATGATGAAGCTCTACCTCGGCTCGCTCGGCACCCTGGCCGTGATCGTCGAGGTCAACTGCAAGGTCGCGCCGCTGCCGGCCACTGAGGGCACGGCTCTAGCGGTCTTCCCGGCGCTGGAGCCGGCGCTCGCAGCGGCCGAGGCGCTGCTGGCCTCGCAGCTCTTGCCCTGCGCCGTGGTGGTGGCGGATCGGGCGGTGGCGGCAGGGTTAGGCCTTGCGGCGGGGGCCCTGCTCGCCATCCGGTTCGAAGGCCAGGCGCGTGCTACCGAGCGGCAGCTGGCTGAGGTGCGCGCGCAGGGGCCGGCCTGGGGAGCAAAGACGGTCTATGTGCTGGGGACAGCAGAGAGCGCGGCGTTCTGGGCGCGGGTGATCGCGTTCCAGACGCTGGACGTCGCCCCGATCAACAGCGCGCTGCTCAAGCTCAGTGTGCTGCCGAGCGCGCTCGGCCCGTGTCTGGCCGATGTGGCCGAGCTCAGCGCGCAGGTGGACCTGCACTGCCTGCAGCTCGCCGACGCCGGCTCGGGCATCGTCTACGCGCGGGTCGGGCAGCCCGAGGAGCGGCCCGAGGCGGTCTTCGCCTGGGCGCTGTGGGCCCTGCAGACCGAGCTGGTGCGCCGCTGGGGCCAGTCGGTGGTGCTCGCCTGCCCCACGGTGGCCAAGGCGAACCTGCCCCTCTGGGGGCGCGAGCCCGCCGGGCTGGCGGTGATGCGCGCGCTCAAGGCGCAGTTCGATCCGCACGGGATTCTGAACCCTGGGCGCTTCGTGGGGGGCATCTAAGGTGGCCAGGTGGGCACTGGGGCGAAAAAGGGTGAGCGAGGCGTGGGGCAGCGCTACGGCGCCTCGCCTGGGCTTCACCGACCGTGACCGCCCGAGCGAGGCGATCCTCAACACTTGCGTGCACTGTGGCCTCTGCCTGCCGCACTGCCCCACCTACCGCACGCTCTACCGCGAGCCCTCGTCCCCGCGCGGCCGCATCCACCTCATCCGCCAGGTAGCGGATGGCCGGGTAGCCCTCGACGCGGCGGTCTTCCGCGAGCAGATGTATGAGTGCCTCGACTGCCGTGCTTGTGAGGCCGTCTGCCCCTCAGGTGTCCGCTACGGACAGCTCGTCGAGATGGCGCGGGCGCAGATCGAGCGCCGCGTGCCCCGCCCCTGGTGGCAGCGCCTCCTCCGCTGGGCGGTGTTCACGGGACTGTTTGCCTCGCCGGCGCGGTTCCGCGCCCTGGTCGCGCTGCTGCGCCTGTACCAGCGCTCCGGCCTGCAGCGGCTCGCCCGGGCGAGCCGCGTGCTGGAAGGTCTGGGCCTCGCGGCGCAGGAGCGGATGCTCCCGCCGCTTCCCGCGGCGTTCTTCACCCCCGCGGGCCAGACGTGGTGCCCCGCGGGGCCGGTGCGGCAGCGGGTGGCCCTGTTCGCCGGCTGCGTGATGAGCACGGTGTATGCCGAGATCGATCGCGCGACAGCGCGCGTGCTCGCGGCCAACGGCTGCGAGGTGCTCGTGCCGCCGGGCCAGGGCTGCTGCGGCGCGCTGCACGTCCACGCCGGCCTGTTGGATGCGGGCCGGGCGCTGATGCGCCGCAACGTTGCGGCCTTCGAGCGACTAGAGATCGATGCCATCGTCGTGAACGCGGCGGGCTGCGGGGCGATGCTGAAGGAGTACGGTCACCTACTCGCCGACGATCCCGCCTACGCGGCGCGCGCCGCCGCCGTGGCGGAGAAGGTGCGCGACGTGACCGAGTATCTCTGTGCCATCGGCTTCACGCCGCCGGCGGGGCGCCTGGACCTGGTGGTGACCTATCAGGAGCCCTGCCACCTCGTCCACGCGCAGGGGATCAAGAGCCAGCCGCGGCAGCTGCTCCGCGCGATCCCCGGCCTGCGTCTGGTGGAGATGGCCGAGGCCGACTTCTGCTGCGGCAGCGCGGGCATCTACAACCTCACCCGGCCGGCGCTGGCCGCGCAGCTCCGCCGCCGCAAGGTGGACAACGTTCTGGCCACGCAGGCGGCGGTGGTGGTCTCGGCCAATCCGGGCTGCATGCTGCAGCTCCAGGCGGGGCTGGCCGAGGCGGGCAGCCCGGTCCAGGTGAAGCACCTCGTGGAGCTGCTCGACGCGGCCTATCAGACCGGGCCCGCGCCCCCTGTGTGAGCCATGCCCCGTTCCGCGTGCTGCGGCCCATGGTTCGCCATACGGGGACGACCGCATATAATGGACCGACGCGCAGCCTTGCTCGCCCGAGGAGCTAGCGGAGAGGGAGCGGAATGATCGGTCGGAAGCTTGCCGCCTGGTGGGAGATCGCGCGCCCGTTTTCCTGGACCGCGTCTATCGTGCCGGTCCTCGTCGGCAGTGCCCTGGCCTGGCGCGATGGGGCGTTCTCCTTCGGCCTCTTCTTGGTCGTGCTCTTTGCCTCGGTCGTCTTGCAGTCAGGCACCAACGTGATCAATGAGCTCTACGACGTACGCAACCGGGTCGACACCATCGAGTCCCCGCGCGCCAGCCGCGCCATTGTCGAGGGGCGGCTGAGCGAGCAGGAGGCGTTCTGGGGCGGCCTCGCGCTGTTCGGCGTGGTGGCTGTGGTCGGGCTGGGGCTGGTGGCGCTGCGCGGGTGGCCGATGCTCGTGCTGGGCGTGGTGGGCATGCTCGGCGGCTACTTCTACACCGCCCCGCCGTTCCAGTACAAGTACCGTGCGCTGGGCGTGCCGCTCGTCTTCCTCCTGATGGGGCCGCTCATGGTCATCGGGGCCTACTACGCCCTGACCGGCACGTATAGCCACCAGGCGCTCCTGGCCTCGCTGCCGGTGGGCATCCTGGTCGCGGCCATCCTGCAGGCCAACGATGTGCGGGACGTCTACGACGACGCCCGCACCGGCTTCCAGACCCTCTCGACGCTGGTCGGCCAGGTCACGGCGGCCCATGTGTACATCGGGATGCTCGTGTCAGCCTATATCGTGGTGCTCGTCCTCGCCGCCGCGCGCGTGCTGCCGGTCTGGAGCCTGCTGACCCTCCTCCTCCTCCCGCTCTGCCTGGGCGCCGTGCGCACGATGGAGGCCGGGGTCCACGGGACAGGGGCCGCGGCGCAGCTCGCCCGGATCGATCAGGCCACGGCCCAGATCCACCTCCTGTTCGGGCTCCTGCTGGCCCTCGCGTTCGTCATCCAGCGGGTCCTGGGCTAGGTGCGCACCGAGGAACAGCCGCGTACCCCGCCGGCGCGCGAGATGGAGCGCCGAGATGGCTGCGCTTCGCCGCGGCCGGTGCTGGCCAGCCTGCCGCTGGCCGTCCTACTGTGGGGCGTGGCTTTCTCCTGGCGGCCGGTCAACTTCTGGCTGCTTCTCGCCGTTGCGGTCGCGCTCCTCACCGCGATCGCGCTCGCCGTCCGCGGCACGGCGCTCTGGCGGGAGCGCCTGCGGGCGAGCGACATCGCGGTAGGAGGCGTGTCGGCCGCGGTGCTGTGGGGGGTGTTCTGGGTTGGTGACCGGCTGGCGACAGCGCTGTTCCCCTTCGCGCCCCAGCAGGTCGCGGCGGTCTACGCGCTCCGCGACGTGGCCAACCCCTGGGTGATCGGTGCGCTGCTCGTGCTGCTCATCGGGCCCGGCGAGGAGGTGTACTGGCGCGGCCTGGTGCAGTGGGCCCTCGCCCGCCGCTACGGGCCGCTGCGGGGCTGGCTGCTCGGCACCGCCGCTTATGCGGGGGCCCACCTCGTCTCGCTCAACCCCATGGTAGTCCTGGCCGCCACGGTGGCCGGGGCGAGCTGGGGCTGGCTGTACTTCCGCTTCGGCCGGCTGTGGCCGTGTGTGCTCTCCCACCTCCTGTGGGACCTAGCGATCTTCCTGCTCTTCCCCGTGCGCTGAGTGTGCCCTGGCCTACTCCAGGGATGGCCGGGGCTGCTCCAGCCGCGGCTCGGGATGGCCGTTGGCGCCGCCGGCCATGGCCGGGATCGCCGCGCGCCGGCGCAGCCGGAGCCAGCCGGGCACGCGCGCGCGGGCGAGCGCCGGGACGCGGCTGAGGTCATCGAGGTAGGTGTACATCACGGGCACCAGGACCAGGGTCAGCAGGGTCGAGGTGAGGACGCCGCCGATCAGCACGACCGCCATCGGGGCGCGGGACTCACCGCCCTCCTCCAGCTTCAGCGCGAGGGGGATCATCGCGAACACCACCGTCGCGGTAGTCATGATGATCGGGCGCAGCCGGATCGGCCCGGCACGCAGCAGCGCCTCCAGGCGCGGGAGCCCCTCCGCGCGGAGCATGTTGGTGAAGTCCACCAGGAGGATCGCGTTCTTCGCAACCAATCCCATCAGCATGATCATGCCGATCATTGAGAACACATTCAGCGTGTTGCCGGTCAAGAGGAGGCCGCCCAGCGCCCCGACCAGCGCCACGGGCAGCGAGAACATGATCGCCAGCGGGTGCAGCCAGGACTCGTAGAGCGCCACCAGCAGCATGTAGATCAGGATGACCGAGATAGCGAGCGCGGAGAGGAGCGCGTCGCGGGCGCGGTCGAGCTGGTCGACCTGGCCGATGAACGTCCAGCGGTAGCCCGCGGGCATCGGCAGCCGGGCGAGTTCGGCGCGGATCTCGCGCGCCGCGTCGCCGACCGAGCGGCCGACGAGGTTGGCCTGGACCGATACCTGGCGCTGGCGGTCGCTGCGCGCGATGCTGGTGGGGCCGGTCACCACGCGCAGGTCGGCGACCTGGCCCAGCCGCACCGTGCTGCCGATGCCGGGGATGCTGGTGGTCCCGGCGGCGCCAGCCGCGCCGACAGGGATCGGGATGTTGGCCAGCGTCGTCAAGTCGTTGCGCAGGTCGCGGTTGGCCAGCACGGTGATGTCGATGCCCGACTGGCCCTCGACCCGGAGCTGGGTCACGGTGTTGCCGCCGATCGCCGTGCGGAGCGCGTTGGCCACCTGGCTGGCGGTCACGCCCAGGTCGGCCATGCGCTGGCGGTCGAGGAAGGCGCGCACCTCCGGCTCGCCGACGGCGGCGTCGTTGCGGATGTCCACCGTGCCCGGCGTGTTGCGCACGATCTGTTCGACCTGCGCCGCGAGTTCCTGCAGCGTCTGGATGTTGTCGCCCGTGAGGCGGATGTTGATGGGCGTGCTCCCGCCGCCGCCGATGAGCGGCGACTGGACGTTGGCGCGCAGGCGCATGCCCGGCACCTCGGCCTCGAGGCGCCGCACCTCCTGCATGACCTCGAACACCGACCGCTGCCGCTTGGTCTTCTCCACGAGCTGGACCGCGATCTGGCCGTTGCGGTCGGTGCCGCCGAACCGCGAGCCCGACTGCCCCACCGTGGTCGTGAAGGACTCGACCTCCGGGATCCGCAGCAGGCCCTCCTCGATGCGCGCGATCGCCGCGCTGTTGCCCGCTAGCGATGTGCCCGGCGGCATCTCGGTATTGATGGTGAACTGGCCGTCGTCCTCGTTGGGCGCGTACTCCTGCCCGATGAGGTTGAAGTGCAGGGGCAGCAGGCTAGCGATCAGCGCGGCCGCCGCCACAGCTACCACCACCGGCCGGTGGTGCAGCGCCCAGGCGAGGAGCCGCCGGTAGGCGGCGGCCAGCCGGTCGAAGCCCCGCTCCCAGGCGCGGGCGAACCGGCTCTGGCCCTCCTCCTCGTGCGCCTTGAGCCAGCGGGAAGCCAGCACCGGCACGAGCGTGAAGGAGACGAGCAGCGACAGGAGGGTGGCCGAGGCGATGGTCAGCCCGAACTCGCGGAACAGCTTGCCGATATTCCCCTGCATGAACGAGATCGGCACGTAGACCACGACATCGGTGAGGGTGATGGCGATCGCCGCCAGCCCGATCTCGCTGCGGCCCTTGAGCGCTGCCTCCATGGGGTGCTCGCCCAGGCGCAGGTGGCGCGAGATGTTCTCGAGCACGACGATCGAGTCGTCAACCAGGATCCCGATCATCAAGGCCATGGCCATCAGCGTGATGGTATTGATGCTGAAGCCCATGGTGTACATCAGCAGGAAGGTCGATACGAGGCAGGTGGGGATCGAGATCAGGACAATCACCGTGTTGCGCCAGGTGTGCAGGAAGAGGAACAGCACGACGCCGGTAATGATGATGGCGAGGATCAGGTCCCGCTGCACGGCGTCGACGGCGCGGCGCACGAAGCGCGAGGTGTCGTTGGTGATGGTGACCTCGACGCCGGGCGGGAGGGTGCGCCGGATCTGCTGCAGGGCCGCGCGCACGTTGTCCGCCGTTTCCAGGGTGTTGGCGTCGGCCTGCTTGGTGATGGTGAGCCCGACGGCGTCGATGGAGCCGCGCTCGTGGCTGTAGTAGCGGAGCATGCTGGTGGGGCGTTTGTAGCTGACCTCGATGGTGGCCACATCCCGCAGGCGGATCGGGCCCCGCGGCGTGGTCGCCACGATGTACTCGCCGAGCTGTGCGGGCGTCTGGGCCAGCCCCATGGCGCGGACAGAGAAGCCGCGCTCGCCCACATCGACACGCCCGCCGGGCGAGTTGACGTTCTCGCGCTGGAGCGCGTTGCTCACCTGGGTGAGGGAGAGCCCGTAGGCCTCGAGCTTGGCGTAGTCGACGAGCACCTGGATCTCGCGCTGGAGCCCGCCGTTCACTGTGACGTCGGCCACGCCGGGGACCGCGAGGAGCCGCTGCTGGACGGTCTCTTCCGCCAGCGTGCGCAGCTCCTCCGGCGAGCGGCTCCCCGAGAGCACCACGTTCATCACCGGGATCGAGTTGGGGTCGGCCTTGGCGACGCTCGGCTGCGTGGCATCGATGGGCAATAGGCGCCCGATGCCGGCCAGCCGGCGCTGCACGTCGAGCGTCGCCTGGTCGATGTCGGTGCCCTCGACGAACCAGATGGTGAGCCGGCCGCTCCCCTCCTGGGCGGCGGAATCGATGCGCTGCACGCCGCTGATCCCGGCCACGGCGTTCTCAGCCGGGACGAGAATCGACTGCTCAACATCCTCCGGCGATGCGCCGGGCCAGCTGATCTGGGCGAACACCACCGGGAAGGTGATGGCGGGGAACCGGTCGACGCGCAGGCGCGTGTACGCCTGTTGCCCCAGCAGGATCAGCGCCAGGAACACCATGATCGTTGCGAGCGGGCGCTGGATCGCCGTGCGGGTCAACCCCATGGTGTGTTCTCCTCCATGGGCTAGCGGCGCGCTAGCCAGGCGACTCGCTGCCCCCTATCGCCTGCTCGGCTGGCTCCCGCGGAAGCGGGACTCTCTGGCCAAGAGAGCCCCTGCGGCGGCCAGCGGTCAGCCGGTGGTGCGCCCCGAAGGACGCACCGCGTCGCCGTCGTTCAGGGTTTCCTGGCCGGCGACGATGAGCTGGTCCCCGGGCTCCAGCCCAGCGAGCACCTCGGTGTACCTCCCGTCAGAGAGGCCGAGCTGCGGCTCGCGGAGCTGGGCCTTGCCATCCACCGCGACGAAGACGACGCTCTTCCCGCCGCGCTGCACGATGGCCTGGTTGGGGATGAGGATGGCATCCTGCCGCTCCTCCCCCCGGATCCGCACCTGGGCGAACATGCCCTCCTTGAGCTTGCCCTCGGGATCAAGCGGAACCACTTTAGCCTGGAAGGTCCGGCTGCGCGGGTCGGCCGTGGGCGAGACAACCGCTACGACTGCGGGGAACTCCTCGCCCGGGTAGGCCGAGACGGTGAGCACAGCCGGACGCCCCTCCGGGACCTGGGCGATGCGTGCCTCCTCGACGTTGACCACCACCTCGACCTCTTTGGTCACGAGGGTCACCACGGGCGTGGTGGGGCTGGCGAGCGCGCCCTCGGAGAGCAGCTTCGCGGCCACCACGCCATCGAAGGGAGCGTAGATGAACGCCTCCGCCGCCTGGGCGCGCGCCAGGTCCAGGGCGGCGCGCGCCTGCTCCACCGCCGCCTGAGCCTGCTGGATGTCCTCGGGGCGGTTGGGCTCCGAGCGCAGGGCCAGGTTGGCCCGCGCTTGGGCCACGGCCTCCTGCTGCTGCTGGATCTCCTGCGGCGTGTACGGGTAGCGCCGGAGCATGAGCGTCTGCTGGGCCTGCTCCACCGCCGAGATGGCGGCCTGGAGGTCGGCGGCCTTTGGGCCCGCGAGCACGTCGGCGAGGCGGCTCTCGGCGCTAGCCAGGTTGGCCGCGGCGGTATCCACCGCGGCGCGGGCGTTGGCGATGTCGGCGGCGGAGGGGTTGCGGAGCGCCTCGCGGCGCGCAATGGCCGCTTCGAGGTTGCCGCGTGCCGCCTCGACGGCCGCATCGGCGGCGCGCTGGTCCTCAGGTGAGCCGCCGGCGAGCAGCAGCTCGAGCCGGGCCTGGGCCGCGCGCAGGTTGGCCTCCGCCGTCTCCACCGCGCTGCGCGCCGCGGCGATGGTATCCGGCGGGGGGTTACGGAGCTGCTGCTGGCGGGCGAGGGCGGCCTCGAGGTTCGCCTGAGCGGTCTCGACGGCGCTGCGCGCCGCCTGGACGCTGTCGGGCGTGGGGTTGTTGAGCTGGTCGATCCGGGCCTGCGCCGCCTTCAGGTTGGCGTCCGCCTGCTCGACCGCTGCGCGCGCGGCGGCGAGGTCGGCCGGGCTCGCGCCTTGGATAAGGCGGTTTAGGTTCGCCTGTGCGCTGGCTACGCTAGCGTTCGCTCGATCGAGGGCTTGTTGTGCAGACAGACAGGAAGAGCTATTCGGACCAGAAGCACAGGCAGCATCAGCCTGACGCTGGGCAGCCGATTGCTGCTCCAGCGCACGGTTGAGTTGTGCTCTCGCGCTCTCGACGTCGGCCGAGTTGGGCTGGTTGCGCAGCAGGTCGAGGCGGATGCGGGCCGCGCGCCACTGAGAGAGCGCCGTGTCGTAGGCCGCCTGCGCCGCGGCGCGGTCGGCGGGGGTGCCCCCGTTGAGGAGGATGGCCAGGCGCTCCTGCGCCGCCTCCAGCGAGGAGCGCGCGCTGTCGACCGCGGCCTGCGCGGCGACCTGGTCGGCGATCGACCCGCCGGCGAGGAGCTGCTGGAGGCGCTCGCGCGCGGCGGCCAAGTTGGACTCCGCGCTCTCCACGGCGCTGCGCGCGCTCTGGAGCTGGTCCGCCGGCGGGTTGCGGAGCGCATCGCGCCGCGCGATGGCCGCCTCCAGGTTCGCCCGGGCTGCGTCTACAGCTGCATCGGCGGCGCGCTGGTCCTCAGGTGAGCCGCCGGCGAGGAGCTGCTGGAGGCGCTCCTGGCTGCTGCGGAGGTTGGCGCGGCTGGACTCCACGGCGGCGCGCGCGGCGGCGATCTCCGCCTCCGTTGCCCCCTCGAGGAGCTGGTTGAGCTTCGCCTGTGCCGCCTCGAGGTTCGCCTGGGCGGATGCGATGTCCTCCGCGCGTCCGCCCTCGAGCATCTGCCGGAGCCGCGCCTGCGCCGCCTCGAGCGCGGCCCGGGCGGACTCGATCTCCTCGGGGCGCGCACCCGCGAGGAGCAGCGCCAGGCGCGCCTCGGCGTTGCGCAGCGCGCCCTCGGCCTGCCGCACCTGCGCCTCGAGCTGGGTGCGGTCCAGCACGGCAATGGGATCGCCGGCGCGGACGGTGCTGCCCACATCGACGAACAGCTGCTCGATCCGCCCAGTGGCGCGCGGGAGCACGTTGACGCTCGCCCGCGCTTGGATGTTGCCGGAGTAGGTGAGGATGGCCGCGATCGCCCCGCGCTTCACGCTCTCGACCGTGACCGGCGCGCCCAGCGGCCGCTGCCCCCCCTGCCCGCCCGGCTTGCTCTGCGCAGCGGGCCCCTGGCCGGTGCCCAGGCAGGCCGTCAGCGGAAGGAGCGATAGCAGGACCAGAGCCAAGCCATGAAGGAGCTTCCGCTCCAGCATCACGGTCCTCCCACTCATCGCGAGCGCGTGTTAACGCGTGCGTGCCCGTTGGGCAGGTGGCGCACGGGCAGCACACCGGGCCGGCGGGCGGTATCGACCCCCTCGCGCTGGGCCGCGGTGCAGAGCACCTCGAGCCCCGCGAGGATCGTGCGGAGTTCGCCCACCGAGAGGTGAGCGAGCAGCTCTGCCAGGCGGGCGCGGCCGGCCTGATGCAAGCGCTCGACGAGCGCACTGCCCTGCGAGGTCAGGTGACAGAGCACCAGCCGCCGGTCCTCGGGCGGCTCCTCCCGCTGCACCATGCCGTGCTCCACCAAGCGGTCCACGATGCCGCTCACCGTGGACAGGCTCACCCCGAGCGAGCTGGCGAGCTGGCTCATCGAGGCCCCGCCCTCGGCGTAGAGCAGGAAGAGCACCTTGAGCTGCGGCATGGTGAGGTCGACCTCGAGCCACTCCCGGGTGGGACGCAGGAGGCGGCACAGCCGTCCCTGCAGATCGAGCACCTGCTGGATCAGTGCCTCATGCTCGTCAGCCATCGCGCCCGCCTCCAGCCACCAACGCCTCGCCGATACTTCGGCCAGTTCGATTACTTCGTGTGGAGCAAACTATATCCGCTCCGCCGCCAGATGTCAATGGGTGTGCGGGCCGCCACCCTCATGGCGGCCTGGCGTTCCCGTGCAGGGGCCGGCATCCTTTACAATGGAGCCGCGCCTCTGGAGCGGGAGGCGCACTTGCCGCGCGTGGCCAAGCCCCGCTGGCGGATTGCTGTCCCTGGAGTTAGAGGGCTTCACGGTGCGCCGCTTCGAGTACCACGAGCCCGCCTCGCTCGCCGAGGCCTGTGCCCTGCTCGCGAGCCGTGAGGATGCCCGCCCCCTGGCCGGGGGAGTGGCGCTCATCATCCTGATGCGCAACCGGATGATCGCCCCGGGCTTGCTCGTCAATCTCAAGACCGTGCCCGGGCTAGACACCGTGCATTGGGACCCCCGCGAGGGCCTGCACCTGGGCGCGCTAGTGCGCCACCGCACGGTAGAGACCTCCCCGCTGGTGCGCGAGCACCTGCCGGTCCTGGCCGAGATGGCTCACACGGTAGGCTCGCTGCAGATGCGGCACCGCGGCACGCTGGGCGGGAACCTCTGCCATGCCGATCCGGCGCAGGATCCGCCCACTGTGCTCGTCGCCCTGGAGGCCGAGCTGACTATCGTGGGCCCCGCTGGTGAGCGTCGGCTACCCGCCGAAGAGTTCATCGTCGGCTACTACGAGACCGCGCTGCGGCCGGGCGAGGTGCTGCGCGCGATCCGCGTGCCGCCGCTGCCGCCGCGGGCCGGCGCGGCCTACGTCCGCTACACGCCGCGCGGCGCGACCGATATGCCGCTGCTCGGTGCCGCCGCGGTGGTCGCGCTAGACGACGCCGGCTACTGTACTACCGTGCGGCTCGCGGTGGGCAACTGCGACGAGCGGCCGCTCCGCCTGCGCGCCCTGGAAGCAGCGCTCGTGGGCGAGCGCCTCGACGGGCGCGCGGTGCAGGCCCGCCGCCAGCTGATCGACGAGGCTATTCACCCCCTATCCGATGTGCGCGGCTCGGCGGAGTACCGGCGCGAGATGGCGCCCCTGGTGCTCACCTGGGCGCTCCAGCGGGCGCTCGAGCGGGCCCGCGCGGCACGACCGAGCGAGGGAGGCAGCGGCTGATGGAGCAACGGGTCGAGCTCACAGTCAACGGACGGCCGTATTCCGTGGTCGTCCCGATCACTCGCAGCTTGCTCGATCTGCTGCGCGAGGACCTGCAGCTCACCGGCACCAAGAAGGGCTGCGAGACCGGGGACTGCGGGGCCTGCACGGTGCACCTGAATGGCGAGCCGGTCAACGCCTGTCTGGTGTTCGCCTTCGATGTGCGCGGGGCGGAGGTCCGCACGGTCGAAGGGCTCGCGCAGGAGGGCACGCTCCACCCGCTGCAGCGCGCGTTCATCGAACACGGCGCCATCCAGTGCGGCTACTGCACGCCGGGCATGCTCATGACCGCGGCAGCGCTCCTGGCCGAGCACCCCTCCCCGAGTGAGCAGGAGATCCGCGAGTACTTGAGCGGCAACCTCTGTCGCTGCACCGGCTACGCGAAGATCATCGATGCCGTGCAGGCCGCGGCTCGGGCGCTCCGCGAGCGGGCCTAGCCCCAGTCTGCTCGCGGGGCGAGGCCTCATGCGCATCGTGCATGGCGGCTGGGGTATAATGGCCGCGTCGATGGAATGCTGCGGCACGTTGGGAGTGACGACTTGGGCGTGGGGGCGGATCTGGTGCACGTGCCGCGGCTCGCGGCGGTGATGGCCCGGCATCCGGGCTTTGCTTCCCGCGTGTACACCGGGGCCGAGATCGCCTACTGTCAGCGCTACCGCCAGCCGGCGCCTCGGTTCGCCGCGCGCTTCGCCGCCAAGGAGGCCGTGTTGAAGGCGTTGGGGACGGGCCTGGCGCGAGGGATCCGGTGGCGCGACGTGGAGATCGTGCCGGGAGTCAACCGCCGCCCCATGGTCGTGCTTCACGGCCGTGCGGCCGAGGTCGCGCGGCGCCTCGGTGTGCGCGAGGTACAGGTCTCCCTCGCGCACGAGGGAGAGTACGCGCTCGCCTGGGCTGTAACGGTGCCGCTAGAGCTCCCTGGGCCAGACGCGCTGCCCGACGCCTGATGGCGGGGCCTGGCGCGGGCCGGGCACCTCCCCCTTGTGGAGCGTTCATGGAGATCCGCACGGAGGCCCTGGCGCGCGTCGGGATCCCGCCGGAGGCGCTCTGGCCGCTGATCGCCGACACCGAGCGGCTCAACCGCGTGCTGGGCCTCCCGCCGGTCCGCTATCGCATCGCTGCGAGCGCGGAGCAGCCGGTCCTCGCGGGCGAGTTCCGCTGGCACGGCCTGTCGCTGGCGCGCTGGACGGAGTACCCCTTCGACTGGGAGGAGCCGTACCGCTATGCCGTGCGCCGAACGTATCAGGGCGGGCCGTTTCGAGCCCTCCAGTTCAGCGTGGCGCTGACCCCTGCGGACGGCGGCAGCACGGTCCAGGTCGCGCTCGCGATCACGCCGCGACATGCCCTCGGCGCGCTCCTGGCGCGGATGCTGGCGCCGTGGATGGCGCGCCGCATCGCTCGCCAGGCCGGCGTGTTCGAGCAGTACTACCGCGGCGAGCGGGCCACGCCGTTCCCGCAGCTGGTGCCCGGGGCCGTGGATACCCGGCGGCTGGACGCGCTCGCCGAGGCGCTGGTGCGCGCCGGCCGCGATCCCGTGCTGGTGGACCGCCTCCGGCGGCACATCCGGGAGGCGCCCGACGTCGACGTGCAGGGCATGCGCCCCTTCGAGCTGGCCGACCGCTGGGGGAGCGACCGCCGGGCGGTGCTGGGGCTGTGCCTGCACGCCACGCAGCTCGGCCTGCTCGAGCTGAGCTGGACGGTGCTCTGCCCTAACTGTCGGGTGACCAAGGCGCGCTACCCGACGCTGCGCGCTCTGGAGGGCCAGGCGCACTGCGAGCTATGCCAGATCCGCTACGACGTCGATTTCGACCAACTGGTCGAGGTGCGCTTCGCCCCCGCTCCCAGCGTGCGGGCGGCGGCGAACGAGGTGTTCTGCATCGGTGGCCCGCTGAACACCCCGCATGTGCTCGCTCAGGCCACGGTGCCGCCGCAGGCGCAGCGCGCCCTGAGCCTCCGGGTGGCGCCAGCCCCTCTGCGCCTCCGTGTGCTGCAGGGCCCGGAGGCCACGCTCCAGGTCGAGGACGGGGCGCCGGCCCGAGCGCTGCTGGTGCTCACGGATGAGGGGCTCGTGCCCGTGCAGGGGGCGATCGGCCCGGGCGAGGTAGCGATAGAGCTGCGGAACGCGCGACGGACGCCGGCGGTGGTCCGGCTGGAGCGGGCGGCATGGAGCGAAACGGCGGCGACCGGCGCGCTGGTGGGAACCCTTCCGGAGTTCCGCAGCCTGTTTTCGGCCGAGGTGCTCGCCCCCGGCCTCCAGGTGCGCATCCAGCGCCTCGCTTTCCTGTTCACGGATCTGGTGGGATCGACGGCCCTGTACGAGCGGCTCGGCGAGGCGGCGGCCTTTCGCCTCGTGCAGGAGCACTTCGGCATCCTGGACGATGCCATCGCCGCACATCGCGGGGCGGTGGTCAAGACGATCGGCGATGCCGTGATGGGCGTGTTCCCGACGGCTCTCGACGCCCTGGAGGCCGGCGTGGCGATCCAGCGTGCTATCTGTGCGCTGGATGGGCGCGGGGTCGTGGATCCGGCGCGCCTGGTGCGGGTAGGTGTCCACGCCGGCCCCTGTGTGGCCGTGACACTCAACGGGCGCCTAGACTACTTTGGTACCACGGTGAACCTCGCTGCCCGGATCGAGCACGAGAGCCGCGGCGGCGAGATCGTTACCAGCGCCGCGGTGTACCACGATCGCGAGGTTGCCGAGCGGCGGGCGGCGCTGCCGGTCAGGGGCGAGCCGTTCGTGGCCCGCCTGCGAGGCGTCGTCACGCCGGTCCAGCTCTATCGGCTCATTCCCTGCCGGGACCACGCCGCGTGACCACGCGGCGGAGCCGGGAGTCTTCTTCCTAGTGAAGGGCTAGGGCGCCCCCGCGGGCGGCTAGAAAGGAGATGCGGGTGTACCAGCAGCTACTCGTGCCGTTGGACGGATCGGAGCTGAGCGAGGCGGTGCTGCCGCACGTGGAGGGCCTGGCCCTGCGGCTGGCGGCGAGGGTGCACCTGGTGCGCGTCGCCAACTTGCCCGCAACCGTGGTGATGGGCCCGCTGGATGGCCCGATCCCCCCGGAGATGCTCGAGGAGGCGCTTCAGGCCGAGATGGACGAGGCGCGCCAGTACCTCACCGAGGTGGTGGGGCGTCTCCAGAGCCGTGGGCTCCAGGTCACCTGGGAGGTGCTGGAGGGGAATCCAGCGCAGGCGATCATCGCTGCAGCGCGCCAGCACGGGTGCGACTTGATCGCCATGGCGACCCACGGCCGGTCGGGGCTGACCCGGCTGGTCCTAGGGAGCGTGGCGGATCGCGTGCTCCGCGAGGCGCATCTGCCGGTCCTGCTGGTGCGGCCGCCGGTAGCCGCACCGTGAAGCGCGAGGCGCGGCGCCAAGATCGCGAGGACAGGGCTCGCTAGTGCGCTGGGCGCACGCAGGGCGGTGTGATCAGGGTCTGGTAGCGCACCCGCGCCATGGTGCGGATAGCCGCCAGTTGCTGTCTTCCGGAGCCGCGTGTACAATTTTCTTAAGTTTGCAGCCTGAGGTCGCGGAAGCTCGGCCGGTGTGAGGTACTTGACGGGAGAGGAGCGGAAGAGTAGATGGAGCGCGGCACCTGGACGGTGAAGGCAGGGCTCGCGCAGATGCTCAAGGGCGGCGTCATCATGGACGTCGTGACCCCTGAGCAGGCGCGCATCGCAGAGGATGCTGGCGCGTGCGCGGTCATGGCGCTGGAGCGCGTCCCGGCGGACATCCGGGCGGCGGGTGGGGTCGCACGGATGGCCGATCCCGAGGTGATCCTCCGCATCATGGAGGCGGTCACTATCCCGGTGATGGCCAAGTGCCGCATCGGGCACTTCGTGGAGGCCCAGATCCTCGAGGCGCTCGGCGTCGATTTCATCGACGAGAGCGAGGTGCTCACGCCCGCGGATGAGGCGCACCATGTGGACAAGCATGCCTTCAAGGTGCCGTTCGTGTGCGGCGCCCGCGATCTGGGCGAGGCGCTGCGACGGATCGGCGAGGGGGCGGCGATGATCCGCACCAAGGGGGAGGCCGGCACCGGCAACGTCGTCGAGGCGGTGCGGCACATGCGGGCGGTGCAGGATGGGATCCGCCGGCTGAAGTCGCTGCCGCGCGAGGAGCTGATGGCCGAGGCGAAGGCGCTCGGCGCCCCCTATGAGCTGGTGGTCCAGGTGGCCGAGCAGGGCGCCCTGCCGGTCGTGAACTTCGCGGCGGGCGGGATCGCTACCCCGGCCGACGCGGCGCTCATGATGCAGCTGGGCGCGGACGGTGTGTTCGTCGGCTCGGGGATCTTCAAGTCGGAGGATCCGCCCCGGCGCGCGCAGGCCATTGTGCGTGCAGTCACCCACTTCCGTGATGCCAAGATCTTGGCCGAGGTCTCCCGCGGTCTCGGAGCAGCCATGCCCGGGATCGAACTCAGTATGCTGCGCCGCGAGGAGCTGCTTGCTGGCCGCGGCTGGTGACGATGTATACGATAGGGGTTCTCGCGCTCCAGGGGGATTTTCGCGAGCATATCCAGGCGCTTGAAGCAGCCGGCGCGCGGGCGGTGCCCGTGCGCCTGCCGGAGCAGCTGGAGGCCCTCGACGGACTAGTGCTGCCGGGCGGGGAGAGCACCACCATGCGGCGGCTGTTGGATGCCTATGAGCTAACCCAGCCGCTGCGCGCACGGGCCGAGGCGGGCTTCCCGCTCTATGGCACGTGTGCCGGGTGCATCCTGCTAGCCCGTGAGGTCGATGGGCGCCCCGCACCCCAGCTGGGTGTTCTGGATATCGGCGTGAGCCGCAACGCCTACGGGCGGCAGGTGGATAGCTTCGAGACAGACCTCACGGTGCCCGTGCTCGGGCCGGAGCCGCTCCGGGCGGTGTTCATCCGCGCGCCGCGGATCGAGTGGGTCGGCCCCGGCGTGGAGACACTCGCCCGCCTGCCCGACGGGACGGTGGTTGCGGCGCAACAGGGCCGGATCCTGGTTACCACCTTCCATCCCGAACTGACGGGAGACACGCGGTTCCACCGGTATTTCCTCGAGCGGATCGTGGCGTCGGGGGAGCGACTGGCAGTCCAATGACGGCGACATCGACGATCCGCGCGCTCCGGCCCACGCATCTGGTCGGGCTGCGCGCGCTCGATAATCGGCCGTCCTGCGCTGAGATCACTGCCCCCGTGTGGCCCCGGGTCTGCGATGGCGACTCTCGGCTCCCGCTGTGGAGCCTGCTGCCGCACTCGATGGCGCATCCGACCGGCCAGCGCCGCGCCTGGGTCCACGTGAGCCCGGACGGCATCGACGGCCTGGTCGTGAGCCGCGCCCGCTGCGGCGGGCTCGTGTGGGATGTCCGCCATCTCTGGGTGGACAGCACGCGGGAGAGCGTGGCGGAGGAGCTGCTGCGCCAGGTCTGTACGGAGGCGGCGCTGCGGGGCGCGCGGCGCGTGTTCCTGGAGACCGGCCTGGATGAACCCGCCACAACCATCGCCCGGCAGGCGGGGTTCGCGCAGTACACGCGGGCCATGGTCTATGCCGCTCCGGCCGGGCCGCGAGAGGCCTGCGGGACGCTGGTGCCGGGCCGCCCCCGGCTCCGCGGCGACGAGCACCGCCTGTTCCAGCTCTACAATGCGGCGGTGCCGGCGCCCGTGCGCGCGGCCGAGGCCCTGACGCTCGAAGAGTGGCTCGCACTGCACAAGGGCCCTCGCCGCTGGACGCCGGGGCTGTTCGTCGATCGCTACCAATACGTCTGGGATGTTGAGGACAGCCTGGTGGCGTGGATGGAGTTGGCCTGCAGCCCGCGCGGGCAGCAGGCCGAGTGGCTGGTCCACCCGGCGCACGGCAGCCTGTGCGATAGCCTGGTGGCCTACGCGCTGACCCAGGTCAATCCGAAGTTACCGTTCTACGTCACGTGTCGCGAGTACCAGGTCGCCCTGCGCTCGGCGCTCGAGCGCACGGGCTTTGCGCTGGTAGGCGAGCGTGCGGTGTTTGTTCGCCAGCTTACGGTGCGCCTGCCGGAGCGCCGGTCGGTGGTTGTGCGGACCCGGCCGAGCCTCGGCGGCCGCGCCCTCGCAAGGTGGTGACGATGGCTCAATCGCAATCCCTGTTGCCTCCTCCCCGCGTGGTCTCCGATGATCTCGACGCGCTGATCGCGGTCCTCCCACCTCGCATCGGGGCTCCGCTGCGCGAGGATCCGCACCGGGCGGAGCTGCTCGAAGTGGTCATGGATCTGGGGCGCGAGCCGGAGGCGCGCTACCCCGGCCGCGAGGTCATCCTCAGCTCGGAGGTGGTGGAGCGCGAGGATCTCGACTACGTGATCGAGCGGATCGGGACGTTCGGCGAGGACAACCGCGCCGGCATCGAGCGCACCCTGCACCGCATCTCCGCGATCCGCAACCGGGCGGGCCGTATCGTGGGCCTGACGGCGCGCGTCGGGCGGGCGGTGTTCGGCACGATCGACCTCATCCGCGACATCGTCGAGACCGGCCACAACATCCTGCTGCTGGGGCGCCCTGGGGTGGGCAAGACGACCATGCTGCGCGAGACGGCGCGGGTACTCGCCGATGACCTCGGTAAGCGCGTGATCATCGTCGACACCTCCAACGAGATCGCCGGCGACGGGGATATCCCCCATCCGGCGATCGGGCGCGCGCGGCGCATGCAGGTGCCCCGCCCCACGATGCAGCACGCGGTCATGATCGAAGCCGTCGAGAACCATATGCCCGAGGTGATCGTCATCGACGAGATCGGGACCGAGCTGGAGGCGGCGGCCGCGCGCACTATTGCCGAGCGCGGGGTCCAGCTCGTCGCCACGGCGCACGGCAACACGCTCGACAACCTGTTGCTCAACCCCACGCTGTCCGACCTCATCGGTGGCATCCAGACCGTCACCCTCGGCGACGAAGAGGCGCGCCGGCGCGGCACGCAGAAGTCGATCCTCGAGCGGAAGGCGCCGCCGACGTTCGATGTTGTCGTGGAGATCCAGCACTGGGACCGCGTGGCGGTGCACGAGAACGTCGCCGAGGTGGTCGACGCCATGCTGCGCGGCGAGACGCCCGCCCCGATGATCCGGTATCGGGACCATACGGGCGCCGTCCGCAGTGAGCGCGCGATCGTCCCGCGCCCGTCCGCAGTTAGCCCCTTGCCGTTCAGTCCGCGGCGGGCGCCGGCGCCGCGCCCGACGGCCGACGTGGCGAGCGGCGCGCGGCCGCTCCGCATCTACCCGTTCGGGATCAACCGCGCCCGCCTCCAGCATGCCATTCGCGGGCTGCAGCTCAACGCCGTCCTCCTGCCCGAACTCGATAACGCGGATGCGGTGCTGACGGTCAAGAACTACTATCGCCGCAAGCCGCAGCCCCTCCGCGACGCCGAGGCGCGGGGCATCCCGATCCACGTCCTGCGCTCCAACACGCAGCTGCAGATCGAGGAGGGGTTGCTCAAGCTCGTCCCGGGCCCGGCGTCTGCCCGCTCCCTGACCTTGCAGGCGCTGGAGGAGACCGAGGACGCGATCCAGCGCGTGCTCGAGCACTCTCAGCCCGTGGACCTCGCCCCGCAGAACGCCTACATCCGCCGGCTGCAGCACCAACTCGCGGAGCGCTACAATCTCGCATCGCTGAGCCGCGGGCGCGAGCCGTACCGGCACGTGCGCATCTACAAGCCCGACTAGCCGCTCCCGCGGCGGCCACGGTGTATCCCGCTGGCCCTACGGGGTGGCTCCACGACCGGTCCCCGGCGTGTGCTGAGGAGGGAGGGCGGTGTTCATCACCTTCGAGGGGCCTGAGGGGGCGGGGAAGTCTACACAGCTCACGCTCCTCGCCGCGGCGCTGGAGCGGGCCGGCTGGGCGGTGCAGTGCCTGCGGGATCCCGGCGGGACTGCGCTGGGCGACCACTTGCGCGCGCTCCTGCTGGCGCCCGAGATAGAGCGCCTCGATGCGCGCGCCGAGGCGCTGCTGTACGCGGCCGCGCGCGCCCAGCTCGTAGCCGAGGTGGTCGCGCCTGCCTTGCAGCAGGCGCGCGTCGTCCTCTGCGACCGCTACGTCGACTCCACCCTGGCGTATCAGGGCTGGGGGCGCGGCCTGCCGGTCGCTGAGTTGCGCCAGGTGGTGCGGTTCGCCAGTGGCGGCTACTGGCCCGATCTCACGCTCCTGCTCGACCTCCCGCCGGCGCTGGGGCTGCGCCGCAAGCAGGCCCAGCGCGCAGCGCCCACCGGCGCGTGGACCCGGTTCGAGGCCGAGCCGCTCGCGTTCCACGAGCGCGTGCGCGCGGGCTATCTCGCGCTCGCGGCCGCCGAGCCCCAGCGCTGGGTGGTGCTGGACGCGCGGGAGGATATCCAGGCGCTCCACGCCCGGATCTGGCAGGAGGTGGTGCGCCGCCTCCCGCCTCCGCCCGGCGAGCGGAGCGCGCGCCGGCCGTCGCAGCACGATGTCGTGACCACTGCGGAGCACGCGGCGCAGCCTGACGAGCCGGTGTGTTAAAATCCCCTTGGGTTGATCATTGGCCGCTCGGCCAACCCAGGAGGGACGGCCTCATCCAGGTGCTCGGCACCGCGCTACACGTGGTTTTGCCGCCGCGCTGTCGCGGCGCTCCCCGGCGGAGGCGCGCTGCCTCGTCTCTCCCTCCTCTTGTCCCCTGCTGTTGTAAGCGCCTGTCTGCGGTACCTCGTCCTGCGACATTCCCACTTGGTCGACTCGGTCTCTACCAAGAGTGCGCTGCAGGCCAGCATCTCGATGCAACGATGGGGAGGGCGCGTTGGCTAAGTACATCTTCGTAAGCGGTGGGGTCGCCTCCTCGATTGGGAAAGGGATCACCGTCGCCTCCATCGGCCGCCTCTTGAAGAGTCGCGGGCTCTCCGTGTCGGTCATCAAGCTGGACCCGTATATCAATGTCGATCCCGGCACGATGAACCCGTACCAGCACGGGGAGGTGTTTGTCACCGACGACGGGGCGGAGACCGACCTCGACCTTGGCCACTACGAGCGCTTTATCGACATCAATCTGACACGCGCGAGCAGCGTCACCACCGGTCAGGTCTACTCGGCGGTGATCGGTCGGGAGCGCCGGGGCGACTTCCTCGGCGGGACCATTCAAGTCATTCCGCACATCACGAATGAGATCAAGGAGCGGATCCAGCGGGTCGCGCGGGAGTCGGGCGCGGAGGTGGTGATCGTCGAGGTGGGCGGGACGGTGGGCGATATCGAGTGCTTGCCCTACCTCGAAGCCACTCGCCAGATGCACCTCGACCTCGGGCGGGAGAACATGCTCTATATCCACCTCACGCTCCTGCCCTATATCGCAGCCGCCAAGGAGCTCAAGACCAAGCCCACCCAGCACAGTGTCAAGGAGCTGCGCTCCATCGGCATCCAGCCCGATGTGATCATCTGCCGGTCGGACTTCCCGGTCAGTACGGAGCTGAAGGACAAGATCGCGCTGTTCTGCGATGTCGACCGGCGGGCGGTTATCCCGCTCCCGACCGTGCCGACGATCTACGAGGTGCCCTTGATCCTCGAGGCGGAGGGGCTGGGCGACCTGATCACTGAGCGGCTCCGCCTGCCGGCGCGCCCGCCGGACCTGGATGAGTGGCGCGAGCTAGTCACCCGCGCCAAAACGCTCACCGAGGAAGTGGTGGTCGGGCTCGTCGGCAAGTACGTGGAGCTGCGCGACGCTTACATCAGCGTCAACGAGGCGCTGCGCCACGCGGCGTGGTACCACGGGCGCCAGGTGCGCATCGAGTGGATCGACTCGCTCGCGCTCGAGAGCGCCGATGTCGAGCGCTGGCTTGGAGGGCTAGACGGGATCGTTGTGCCCGGCGGCTTTGGCCAGCGGGGGATCGAGGGCATGGTGCGCGCGGCCCGCTTCGCCCGCGAGCGCGGCGTGCCCTACTTCGGCCTGTGCCTGGGCATGCAGATCCTGTGCATTGAGTTCGCGCGCATGGCGCTATCCTCGCCCGCGGCGAACAGCACGGAGTTCGACCGGTTCTCGCCCGATCCGGTGATCGACCTCTTGCCCGAGCAGCGCAACCTCCCGGAGAAGGGTGGCACCATGCGGCTCGGGGTCTATCCCTGCCGCCTCGAGCCCGGCACGCTGGCGGCCGCCGCCTACGGCCAGTCGGTGGTGGAGGAGCGCCACCGCCACCGCTTCGAGTTCAACAACGACTACCGCGAGCGGCTCGCGGCGCGCGGGCTGGTGTTCAGCGGGCTGTCGCCAGACGGCCGGCTGGTCGAGATCGTCGAGGTCGCCGGCCATCCGTGGATGCTCGGCACCCAGTTCCACCCCGAGTTCAAGTCGCGCCCCAACCGCCCGCATCCGCTGTTCCGCGAGTTCATGCGGGCGGTGGTCGCTCATGCGGAGGGGGGGCGCCGTGCGCCGGCCGAGCCGGCTGTGCGCGCCCCGGTGGAGGTCGCCGGTAGCTAGGAGGCCGGGAGCGCCGTGCGGGTCGGGATCATTAGCGATCTCCATAGCAACCTGGCGGCGCTGGACGCGGTGCTGGCACACATGGGCTCGGTCGATGCCGTGTGGTGCCTGGGCGATGTGGTCGGCTACGGGCCCGACCCCAACGAGTGCATCGCCCGCCTGCGAGAGCGTGGCGTGCGCTGCATCGCCGGCAATCACGACTGGGCGGCCGTGGGGCGCGTGGGCACCGAGGAGTTCAATCGCGATGCGGCCGCCGCGATCCGGTGGACCGCGCGGCAGCTCACGCCGGAGGCGCGCGCCTGGCTGGCGGCGCTCGAGCCGCTGCACGTGGAAGACGACGTCACCCTCGCGCACGGCAGCCCATACGACCCCATCTGGGAGTACGTCCTCAGCGAGCTTGTTGCCGCCCGCGCGTTCCGCTACTTCACGACGGCCCTGTGCCTGGTTGGGCACACCCACATCCCGTGCAGCTTCGTCGAGGAGGCCCCTGGCCGGGTGGTGGGCGCATACCGCGGCGATGGCGCGGTGCTCGCGCTCGAGGGGCGGCGGGTGCTGGCCAATCCCGGCAGCGTGGGGCAGCCGCGCGACGGCGACCCGCGCGCTGCCTACTTGCTGTTTGACCGCGCGGCGGGCTGCCTCACCTGGCGGCGCACCAGCTACCCGGTGGCCGTGACGCAGGAGAAGATGGCCCGGGCGGGGCTGCCCCCGCGCCTCGCCAGCCGGCTAGCGTTCGGGCGCTAGCCCGTGCTCGCGGCCGGGCCAGGAGTCACGCGTTGCGCGCGAGCGACGTCTCCCGCTTCCAGTAGCGCTGAGCCCAGACACGCACCTGGCGCGAGGGATGGATCACCAGGGCGCGCGTGTGCTGCCGCAGCTGCCGCCGCAGCGGGATCGGCGGGCGCGGGCGGCCCCAGCGTGGCGTGACGTTGCCGGCTAGCAGCGCCCGGGCGAAGTCGGCGACCGAACGGCCCGGGAACTCGACGTAGACCTGGAACAGGTCCTCCAGGTGGTGCGCATCGCTACCCCCCACGGCCACCAGGGAGGAGCCGGCGGCCCATTGCTGGAGGGTCCGGGCAGCGCGGCGCCCTCCGGGTACCGGGGTCAAGAGCTCGTAGCCGAGGATCCCGAGATCCTCTGCGACGCGCAGCATGCGCCGCCGCCCAAGACCGACCCAGAAGGCGTCTACGTGAGGGATGATCACGTGGCCGCCGGCGGCATGGATCGCCTCCACGGCCGTGCGGAGCGGCAGGAACTTGGGCCACGGGGTCGTGGGGTAGGGCGGATGGAACAGGTAGGCTAAGAGGTGCTTGAACCCCCAGATCGTGACCTCGCAGCCCCACAGCGGCTGGACGCGGCTGCCCGGGTGGCGCCGCTTCCAGTCCAGCGCTGCGGCATAGGCGCGGACGTCGTCGTGGTCGGTGAAGCCCACGATGTCGATGTCCGATTCCGCCTCCACTTTGTCTAGGATCTCATCGACGGTGGCGAGGCCGTCGCTGAACGTCGTGTGGATGTGCAGGATCGCTTTGCCCACGTGTGCTCCCGAGCGTGGGGTGGGGACCCAGAAATGGTAATTAGCCGCGGCCCCGCCGCGCAAACCGCTCAGGGCCCGGGGGCCGGGGGCGTGGCGGTGTCCGTCTCGGGCGTCCGCTCTGCCGAGCGGTTGACGACCACTTCGGCCAGCATCACGGCGTTGGGGATCAAGATCCGCAGCCCTTCTGGCGTGCGAAGCAGGGTGGTGCGGATCCCGACGTCGATCACACGGCCTTGGTAATCGCGCACGCGGATCTCGTCCCCGATGCGGAAGGGCCGCTCGAACAAGAGATAAACGCCGGCACAGAAATTCTTGAGGATGTCCTGCAGCGCGAGGCTGGCGGCCAGGCCGAGCACGCCGAGCACCGTCACGAGCGCGGCCGGGCTGACGCCGGCCACCTCCAGGCCCAAGACGAGCCCGTAGAGCAGGACACTGAGATAGAGGCCCCGCCCGATGAGCACCCGGAGGTTCACGTCGGCAGGGACGCGTGCCGACGCCTGGTCGTACCAGCGGCGGAGCGCGAGGGCGAGGAGCCAGCTGATGAGGAGGACGAATAGCCCACCGGCGATCCGGATCCCGATGGGCCCCAGGCTCAGCAGCAGGTCACTGGCAGGCGCCTCGGCCAAGCCGTGCATGGAGAGGGCGATGCCCGGCCGCTAGTTCTTCTCGCCCGACTGCTGCTGGCCCAGAAGCACCTTGGCCTCCTCGCCCACGCCCTCCTGCACGCAGTCGCAGTAGGTGGAGTAGAGGGCCTTGTTGAGCAGCTTGTACTTCCAGTGGCTCGGGTCGAGCGAGGCCATCTCTTCTTTGCGGCGCCGCACCAGGTAGGAGAGCCTCATCAGGAAGAACAGCTGGAGGGCGGAGTACGACTTGAGGCCACTGCCTCCTCCCGGCGCTGCCCCGACGTTCGGGTTTCCTGGGTCGGCTGTTGGCATCGTCATCCCCTCTGGGCGGCTTGGACGCCCGTGTCGGCAACATTTTAGCACACCCCCGGGCGTCGGCTGCCAGCCCCGCCGCCTGACGGCAGGGGCCGAAGGCGGTGCTATAATCGCCTTGGCGACCGCGGCAGGATAGCGTGTTTTCCGCGCGGGGCTCCCGATCGCACGGCGGCCGACGGCCCCGCCGTGGAGCTGCCGGGCTGAGCAACTCGCCTCACCGCCGCGCAGCGGCCGTACAACGTCTCCTGCGAGGATGGGTGCACGATGGCTTCTCAGCGTGATGCGTTCGGAACCCGAGCCACCCTCTCCGGTAAGGACTGGACCGTCGTCTACCATCGGCTGCCGGCGCTGGCCGCTCAGGGGATCGCGGCCCTCGACCGGCTTCCCGTCACTGTGAAGATCCTGCTGGAGAGTGTCCTGCGCCAGTACGATGGGCGCGTCGTTACCGACGACGATGTGCTCGCCCTGGCGCGCTGGACCCCCCAGGCCTCGACCGACCGCGAGGTGCCCTTCCTCCCCGCACGGGTGGTGCTGCAGGACTTCACCGGCGTTCCCGCGGTGGTGGACCTTGCGGCAATGCGCGCGGCGATCGCTCGGCTAGGGGGCGATCCCGAGCGCATCAACCCCCTCGTGCCCGCCGACCTGGTGATCGACCACTCCGTGCAGGTGGACGCCTACGGCTCGGCGCAGGCCTTCCGTGTGAACGTCGCCAAGGAGTATGAGCGCAACAGCGAGCGCTATGCGCTGCTCCGCTGGGCGCAGAAGGCGTTCCGGAACTTCCGTGTGGTGCCGCCGGGCACCGGCATCGTGCACCAGGTGAACCTGGAGTACCTCGCTAGCGTCGTGCAGACCCGCCAGCAGGACGGCGTGACCTTCGCCCTGCCCGACACGCTGGTCGGCACCGACTCCCATACCACGATGATCAACGGGCTGGGCGTGCTCGGCTGGGGCGTGGGGGGCATCGAGGCCGAGGCGGTCTTGCTCGGCCAGCCGCTCTACTTGCTCACGCCGCAGGTGCTGGGCGTGCGGCTCTACGGGGCGCTGCGCGAGGGAGCCACGGCGACCGACCTCGTGCTGACCATCACCCAGCTCCTGCGCCGCCGGGGCGTGGTGGGCATGTTCGTCGAGTTCGTCGGGCCGGGGGTCAGCCAGCTCAGCCTGGCCGATCGCGCGACGATCGCGAACATGTGTCCCGAGTACGGCGCCACCGCTGCCCTGTTCCCGGTCGATGAGGAGACGCTGCGCTATCTCCGCATGACTGGCCGGAGCGAGGCGCAGATCGAGTTGGTGGAACGCTACACCAAGGAGCAAGGGCTCTTCCGCACCGACCAGACCCCGGAGCCACAGTTCTCCGAGGTGCTGGAGCTCGACCTGGCCACGGTCGAGCCGAGCCTCGCTGGCCCGCGGCGGCCCCAGGACCGCGTTCCGCTCAGCCAGGTCCGTCGCAGCTTCCGCGAGGCCTTCGCCGCGCAGCTGGGAGGTGCTGGCGAGGCCAGCGCCGCGGCCAGGCCGCTCGACGGGAAAGCGGTCGAGATCAGCCTCGACGGGCTGCGGAGCCAGATCGGCAACGGCTCCGTCGTGATCGCGGCGATCACGAGCTGCACCAATACCTCCAACCCTGCGGTCATGCTCGGAGCGGGCTTGCTGGCCAAGAAGGCTGTGGAGCGCGGGCTGCGCCCCAAGCCCTACGTGAAGACTAGCACCGCGCCGGGCTCGCGCGTGGTGACTGACTACCTCCAGGACGCCGGCCTGCTCCCTTATCTGGAGGCGCTCGGCTTCCACATTGTGGGCTACGGCTGCACGACGTGCATCGGCAACAGCGGGCCGCTGCCCGAGCCGGTGGCCCGGGCGGTGCGCGAGAACGATCTGGTCGTCGCGGCGGTGCTGAGCGGCAACCGCAACTTCGAGGGGCGCATCCATCCCCAGGTGCGCGCGGCCTATCTGGCCTCGCCACCGCTGGTGGTAGCCTACGCGCTAGCGGGGACCGTCGATATCGATCTGGCGACCGAGCCGCTCGGGCACGACCCCACCGGCCAGCCGGTCTACCTGCGCGACATCTGGCCGAGCAGCCGCGAGGTGCAGGAGACGATGGCCGCGGTTGTCAAGCCCGAGCTGTTCCGCGCGAGCTACGCCAAGGTGTTCGAGGGGGACGACCTCTGGCAGGCGCTGCCGGTGCCCGAGGGGGCGCTGTACGCCTGGGACCCGGCTTCGACGTACATCCAGGAGCCGCCCTTCTTCGTGGACCTAGCGCCCGAGCCGGCGCCCTTGCGGGATATCGAAGGGGCGCGGGTGCTGGTGATGCTCGGGGACTCGATCACTACGGACCACATCTCCCCAGCGGGTTCCATCCCTCCCGATAGCCCGGCCGGGCGGTACCTCATCGAGCGCGGCGTGCAGCCCCCGGACTTCAATAGCTATGGAGCGCGGCGCGGCAACCACGAGGTGATGGTGCGCGGCACGTTCGGCAACGTGCGGCTGCGCAACGAGCTGGTGCCTAGCCGCGAGGGTGATTGGACCGTCTATCACCCCACCGGGGAGGTGCTGCGCATCTACGAGGCCTCCCAGCGCTACCTCCAGGCCGGCACCCCGCTCCTGGTCATCGCAGGGAAGGAGTACGGGTCGGGTAGCTCGCGCGACTGGGCGGCCAAGGGGCCGCTGCTGCTCGGCGTCAAGGCCGTGCTCGCAGAGAGCTACGAGCGCATTCACCGCAGCAACCTTGTGGGGATGGGCATCCTGCCCCTCCAGTTCCGGCCCGGCGAGGGCCGGAAGACCCTCGGGCTCACCGGGACCGAGATCTACAGCATCCGGGGGCTCTCGGACCGGCTACAGCCGCGCCAGGAGCTCACCGTGCACGTGCAGCGCTCCGACGGCACGGAGACGACGTTCACAGCCATCGCGCGAATCGACAGCCCCATTGAGGTCGACTACCTCCGCCACGGCGGCATCTTGCCCATGGTGCTCCGCCACCTCCGGCACGGCGCTGCGTCGTAGCCGACCGCTCGCGCTGGCTCCGGGACGAGGGCGGCGAGCCGGTGGCTGTTGGCTGCGCGGCGTAGAGGGCGGTCGGGGGGTGTGGTACGATATGTGCAGGCGGCTCTGATCGGCCGCCAGATGTCGCTCTGCGGCGCACTGCCCGGGGCGCTCTGGTTCCTGCCGAAAGGGGGAAGAGATGGCTGGCGAGTCGTCTGTTCCGGCGCCGGGCCCGCTCCGGGTCGGTAGCGCCTATCGCCTACTCCTCGTTAGCAACCGCGGCCCCATCTCCTACGAGGTCACCCGGGATGGCCGCCTACGGCCCACGCGCGGCAGCGGGGGGCTGGTCACGGCCTTCGAGGGGATTCAAGGCCAGTGGCCGCTCACCTGGATCGCCTGTGCGATGACCGAGGGGGACCGGCGGGTGGCTGGCTCGCTCGCCGCCCCGGAGGGCCGGACCGGCGGGGTCGACCAGCGCTTCGTCGTGCTCCCGCGGGACGTCTATCGGCGGTACTACGAGGTGTTTGCCAACCGGGTCCTGTGGTTCCTGCAGCACTACCTCTGGAACGCGCCCTACGAGCCCAAGATCGACGCCCGCATGTGGGAGGCGTGGGAGCACGGCTACGTGCGAGCGAACGAGGCGTTCGCTGACGCCGTCGTCGCGACGCTGCAGGAGACCCAGGGCGGCGCTGTGGTAATGCTCCAGGACTACCACCTCTATCTGGTGGCGCAGCGCGTCCGCGAGCGGGTGCCCGACGCCGTGCTCCAGCATTTCACTCACATCCCCTGGCCCGAGCCGCGATATTGGCAGCTCCTACCGCCCGCCATGCGGCGCGCTATCCTTGAGGGCCTAATGGCCAACGACATCGTTGGCCTGCAGACCACGCGCGACGTCATCAACTTCCTGGCGACGGTGTACGACAACCTCGTGGGGGTGGAGGTCGACCCAACGACCTGGACGGTGCGCTACCGCGGCCGCGAGGTGCGGGTGCGCGCCTACCCGATCTCGGTCGACCCGGCCCGCCTGCGCCGGCTGGTGCGCCTGGCCCAGGCCCGGCGGCTGGCGGCGCGCCTCGCCTCCCCCACCGGCGAGCGCACGATCGTCCGGGTCGACCGGCTAGACCCTAGCAAGAACATTGTGCGTGGGTTCGAGGCGTTCGATCTCCTCCTGCGCCGGCGGCCGGAGCTGCGGGGCCGGGTGCGTTTCCTGGCGTTCCTGGTCCCCTCCCGGGAGCAGGTGCCCGTCTACCGGCGCTACCGCGAGCAGGTGATGGCGCTCGTGCAGGCCCTCAACGCCCGCCACGGGCGGCCCGGCTGGCAGCCGATCACCGTGTTCTACGAGAACAATTATCTTCAGGCCCTGGCGGGCATGACGCTCTACGATGTGCTGCTGGTGAACCCCATCCTGGACGGGATGAACCTCGTGGCCAAGGAGGGGCCGATCGTCAACGAGCGCGCCGGCGTCCTGGTTCTCTCAGAGGGCGCGGGCGCCCACCAGCAGCTCGGCGGCTGGGCGCTCTCGGTAGCGCCGGCCGATGTCCAGGGCACGGCCGACGCGCTAGAGCGCGCGCTGTTCATGCCCCAGCCGGAGCGGGAGGCGCGGGCGGCCGCGCTGCGCCTCGCCATCGAGCGCGAGAACGTGGTGGAGTGGCTCCGCGCGCAACTCGCGGATCTGGAGCGGGTAGTAGCTAGCCGCTGGCCGCTGGCGGACACGCGAGCAGAGCTGGGCTCGCCCGCGGCCGCGGGCACTCCCACACCTACGTAACGAGCGCTGCGCTAGGCTCGCGGCGCGCCCACCACCGCTGCTGCGCGCTTGACCCCGGGTGTGCCCCCGAGTACACTGCCGGGCAACGAGCGGGGTGTCACCACGGAAGGAGGCCGCGATGTACACGCGTCTGGTCGCCCTGGTTCTCGTCGTGCTCGTGGGGACAAGCTGCGCCGCGCCCACGGCGGGGACCGCCGCGCCGGTGCCGGGGGCGCAGGCGGCCGCTCCGCCCAGCGAGGCGGACAGAGCGGCCCCGCCGCCGCAGGACACGGTGCAGGTCGGGCTGATCGCGCCGCTGGCGGGCTATTGGGGCGTCTACGTCGCTAACGCGCTCGGGTTCTTCGCGCGCGAGGGCATCAAGAGCGAGATCGTCTACACCCGCTCGCCCGCGCAGAGCGCCACTATGCTCGCCTCCAACGATCTGAACGTCGCCATCAATACTGCCGATAATTCCATCATCGCGATCTCGAAAGGGGCGGATTTCGCCATCGTGGCCGGCGCGCAGACGGCCGCCATGTTCACGCTCATCGCCGTGCCGGGCATCCAGAGCGTGCCCGAGCTGCGCGGTAAGGGCATCGCCATCAACAACAGCACCCGCGACGGCATCGCGAACATGCTGCGCCGGGTGCTCCGCCACTACGGGGTGCGGGAGGACGAGGTCGACCTGATCATGGTGGGCGGCACACCCGAGCGGTACACCGCGCTGAAGAGCGGCGCCGTGGCGGCGTCGATCCTGACCCAGCCACAAGACGTGATGGCGATGGCCGAGGGGCTGCCGCGGCTGGTCACGCTCGCTGATGTGCTAGGCGACTGGCAGAACCTGGCGGTGATCGTGAACCGCCAGTGGGCGCGGGCTAATGAGGACACGCTGGTGCGCTGGCTGCGGGGGTTCATCGCCGGCCAAGCGTGGCTGCAGGACCCGGCCAACCGCGCGGAGGCCGTGCGCATCCTCGTGGCAGCCACCCAGTCTTCCGAGGAGATCGCCCAGCGCACGTACGCGCTCTACTTCGAGGAGCGCGCCGGCCAGGCGATACCGGCCGATGGGGCGCCGAACCTAGCCGGGCTGCGCAACGTGATCGCCTCGATCGAGGAGAGCGGCAACTTCGACGATGCCCCGGCACCGCCGGTCGAGCGCGTGGTGGACCTGACCTACTGGGAGCGCGCCCGCCGGTAGCGCCTCGCAGGGACCGGTGCCGCCTGTAAGGGCACCGGCCGCGGGGCTCGTCCTCACCGGCGGCTTGCGCTTACCGCGCGTCGGGCGGCGTCCCAGCGCCGCTGGCGGCGCGCTGCCGCCGCAGCGCGGCCGTGGCCTCGTAGTCGATACTCCAGTGCTCGGGCAGGGCAACCAGCTCGCCGGGCGGCAGGGTGCACCGCACCACCACGCCGTAGTCGCGCGCGGCGCCCTCGGGCGTGACGTAGCCCTCGATCACGTCGGCGAGCACCCGCTCTGGCGGGCGCTCCAGCGCCGGCTCGCGCCCGCCACCGCCGGGCAGCACGAGGTGGATCTGCTGGTCGGGCCGCAGCGTGACCTGCGCCTTGGGCGTGGGATGCTCGCCCGTGCTCAGCACCAGCTCCCCGCGCGCGCCCGCGCCGCCGCCGAGCACCCCGGGCGCCGGAAACCGCAGGCGGTCGATCATGCCGGAGTACGTCCAGGGGTCCTGAGTGCGGCAGCTCAGTGTCGTGTGCTGGCCGCAGCCGCCGCGCCAGCGGCCCGGCCCGCCGGAGTCGGGCCGGATCTCGCGCCGCTCCAGCACCAGCGGTGACACCGTCTCGATGACCTCAGCGGGCACGCCCGCGACGCCGCTGGGGAAGCCCACATTGTTCAGCCCGTCCTTGTTGGGCCGGGCCCCCATGCCTCCGGCCTGGAACAACGTGAGGGTGAAGGGCCGCCCGGTGGGGCCCCGCCCGCGCATGACGCTGATCCAGATGGCATCGGCGCCCGGGGCCAGCACCCGGTCCGGAATCGCCTGGACCAGCGCGGCATAGATAGCGCTGGGCAGGAAGTGGCCGATGAGGTGGCGCGCCCCGACCGGCGCGGGCTCGAGGGCGTGGAGGATGGAGCCCGGCTCCGCGTGCACGTGCACCGGCCGGAAGCTGCCGTCGTTGTGCGGCACCTCTGGGCTCACCGCGGCCTTCAGGGCGAAACTCGCGTAGGCATGGGTGTAGTTGAACACGACGTTGATGCCGTGGCGGCTCTGCGGCGAGGAGCCCGTGAAGTCGATGGTGATGTCCTCGTCCTCCACGGTGACGGTAACGCAGATGCGCACCGGCTCCTCGAAACCATCGTTCCACGTTTCGGCGCGGTAGACCCCGTTGGGAATCGTCCGGATCGCCTGGCGCATCGCGCGCTCGGAGCGGTCGAGGATCGCCTCTGCCAGGGGGTCCAGTGTAGTGAGCCCGAACTCGTCCATCATCTCGAGGAGGCTGCGCGCGGCCACGTCGTTACAAGCCATCTGCGCGTGGAGGTCGCCCTCCACCTCGTCGGGCGTCCGGACGTTGGCGCGGATGAGCTTCAGCAGCTCGCGGTTGGGCTCGCCGCCGATCATCAGCTTGGTGATCGGGATGCGCAAGCCCTCCTCGAAGACCTCCCGCGCCTCGGCGGAGAGGATGCGCCCGCCGATATCGGCGGCGTGGCAGGTGTTGGCAAAGAAGGCGACCAGCTCCCCGTTGCGGAACACCGGGGTGAGCACGGTGAGGTCGTTGATCTGGCCGGCCGTGAGCCAGGGGTCGTTGGTGATCAGGACGTCGCCGGGAGCGAGGGTGGCCGGTGGGTAGGCGCGCAGGAAGTGCTTGACGCCGGTAGCCATGGCGTTGATGTGGCCGGGCGTGCCGGTCATGGATTGCGCCAGCATGCGGCCCTGCGTGTCGAAGACGCCGCAAGCCAGGTCCTGCGACTCCCGGACGATGGTGCTGAAGGCTGTCCGCATGAGGGCGATCTGCTGCTCGTTGACCACGGCGAGCAGCCGGTTCCAGAGCACCTCCAGGGTGACGGGGTCTAGCGCGCGCGTCTCAACCGCCATGCTTCCACCTCACCACCACATTCCCCAGTGGGTCCACTTCGGCCCAGGCGCCGGGGCCGACGACGAGGGTCGATTCCTGCTCCTCGACGATCGCCGGGCCCTCGAACGTCGCGCCGGGGCCGAGGCGATACCGGTCATACACGGGCGTGTCGACGAAGCCCCCGCCCTCGGGGAAGTAGGCGGGACGGCGCCCTTTCAGGGCCCGCCGGCTGTCCGCCTCCGCCCCGGCTGCCAGCCGCAGCCGGAAGAGGGGCTGCGGCCCGCTCACCTGCACGCGCCAGTGGAGCGCCTCCAGCCCCACCCGGGGGCCGGCGCGGCGGTAGAGGCGCTGATAGGTCTCCTCGAAGCGCGCGCGGAGCTGTGGCAGTAGCTCTGCGGACAGCGGTCCGTCGGGCAGCGCGACGCGGATCTCGTGGCCCTGGCCCACGTAGCGCAGGTCGGCCCAGCGGCGCACGGTGATCTCCGTCGGGAGTAGCCCGGCCTGCGTCAGCAGGGCTCGCCCCTCAGCCTCCATGCCGGCCAGTAGTGCGTTTACCGTCTCCCACGGCAGCTCGTCCAGGCGGCCGAAGTAGCTGCGCGCGAAGTCGAAGGCGAGGGGGGCCACGAGGAAGCCCAGGGCGGAGGTGACGCCGGCGCCGAAAGGCACGATCAGCGCGGGGGCGTGTAGCAGCCGCGCGACGCGGTCGCTGTGGACCGGTCCGGCTCCGCCGAAGGCCAGGATGGGGAGCCCGCGTGGGTCGCGCCCGCGCTCGACGATGTGGATGCGCGCGGCGCCGGCCATGCTCTCGTTCGCCACCTGGTGGATGCCCCAGGCCGTCTCGGCCAGCGAGAGCCCGAGCTGGCGCGCTAGCGGGGTCAGCGCGGCCTCGGCAGCGGCGCGGTGGAGGCGCAGGCGCCCGCCGAGGAAATAGTCGGGGTTTAGATACCCCAGCAGCAGGTCGGCATCCGTGACGGTGGGGGCCGTGCCGCCGCGGCCGTAGCACGCCGGGCCGGGGTCGGCGCCGGCACTTTCCGGCCCGACTTTGAGTAGCCCCAGGCTGTCGACACGCGCGATACTCCCCCCGCCCGCGCCGATCTCGACCATCTCGATGACCGGCGCGCGGATGGGCAGCCCGCTGCCCCGCTTGAAGCGGTATACCCGGTCGACCTCGAACTCGCTAGCGAGGTGCGGCTCGCCGCCCGTAATCACGCAGAGCTTCGCCGTCGTGCCGCCCATGTCGAACGAGAGCAGGTCGCGCAGCCCGGCCTCGCGGCCGTAGTAGGCCGCGGCCAGGGCGCCGGCTGCGGGGCCCGACTCCAGCAGGCGGATCGGGAAGCGGATGGCGGTGTCGATTGTCGCCAGGCCGCCCGAGGAGAGCATGACGAAGAACTGACCGGCGAACCCCTGCTGCGCGAGGCGCTGCGCCAGGTCGCGCAGGTACCGCTCGACCAGCGCCTGGACGTACACGTTCGCGCAGGTGGTGCTAGTCCGCTCGTACTCGCGGAGCTCCGGCGCGACCTCGGAGGAGAGCGCCACCCGCAGGTGCGGCGCGACGCGGGCGACGAGCTGCGCCACCGCCTGCTCGTGGGCCGGGTTCCTGTAGCTGTGCAGGAAGGCCACTGCCAGCGCCTCGACCCCTTTGCAGGCCAGCTCGCGCACCAGCCGCTCCACATAAGCCTCGTCGAGCGGCTCGCGGATACTGCCATCCGCCAGGATCCGCTCTGGCACCTCGAAGCGCAGGTAGCGCGGCACGAGGGGACGCGGCATCTCCAGGAACAGGTCGTAGAGGTCGTAGCGGTGCTCGCGCCCGATCTCCACAGCGTCGCGGAAGCCGCGCGTCGTCAGCAGGGCAGTGCGCGCCCCTTTTCGCTCGATGATGGTGTTCGTGACCAGCGTGGTCCCGTGGATGAGGCGGTCGAGAGCGGCGGGAGCGAGGGCCCGCGCCTGGAGCGCAGTGGCCAGCACGCGCTCGACCCCTTCCGCCGGCTGGGCGGGCGTGGTCAGCTCTTTGCCGACGGTCACCTCGCCCGTGGCATCGTCCACGAGCAGCAGGTCAGTGAACGTCCCTCCGACATCGATGCCGACGCGTCGCCGCGCTGCGTGCTCCATCGCGCTATCCGGCGGCCTGGCCGGGCTGGAGCCCGGTTAGCGCTGGTCCAGCGGGACCCACTGGCGGTCGGTTGGGCCCGTATACTCGGCGCGCGGCCGGATCAAGCGGTTGTGCGCGTACTGCTCCATGACGTGGGCGGTCCAGCCCGAGATGCGGCTGCAGGCGAAGATCGGGGTGAACAGGTCGATAGGGATCCCGAGCGTGAAGTAGGTCGAGGCCGAGTAGAAATCGACGTTGGCGTTGAGCCCCTTGCGCTGCAACATGAGCTCCTCGATCCGGCGCGACATCTGCCACCACTTCGGCTCGCCGGCGCGCTCGCCCAGCTCGCGCGACAGCCGGCGGAGGTGGGTGGCGCGGGGGTCTTCGGTGCGGTAGACCCGATGGCCGAAGCCCATGATGCGCTCGCGCCGCGCTAGCGCTTCCTCGAGGTAGCTGTCCACGCGCTCGGGGTGCTCGATGCGCTGCAGCATGCGCATGACCTGCTCGTTAGCCCCGCCGTGCAGCGGGCCCGAGAGGGCTCCGATCGCCGAGGTGATGGCATCGTACATGCCGGCCAGCGTGGAGGCGGTGACGCGGGCGGCGAAGGTCGAGGCGTTCAGCTCGTGATCGGCATGCAGGATGAGGGCGATGTCCATCGTGCGCTCCTCGACCGGGTCGCGCCGCTGGCCGTGGAGCATGTAGAGCAGGTTCTGCGCGGTATTGAGGGCAGGGTCGGGCGGGACGACCGGCTGGCCCGTGCGCAGCCGGTGGAAGGCGGCCACGATGGTCGGGATCCGCGCCGTGAGGCGGGTGGCCTTCCGCAGGTTGGCCTCGCGCGACTCGTCCTCCAGATCGGGATCGTACAGCGCGAGCGCGGAGACCGCGGTGCGCAGCACATCCATCGGGGCGGCGTGGTGGGGAAAAGCCCGCAGGAGATCGAGTACTGGCGGAGGGAGTGGACGCTCGCGGGCGAGCTGGGTCGAGAGGGCCTCCAGCTGGCTCCGGTTGGGCAGGTCGCCGTGCCAGAGCAAGTAGACGACCTCCTCGAACGTGGCGTGGGTCGCGAGGTCGTGGATATCGTACCCGCGGTAGAGCAGCCGCCCCTGGCGTCCGTCGAGAAAACAGATCTCGGAGGTACAGGCGACGACGTCCTCCAACCCTTCAATCGCATGCGACATAAGCGTCTCCTCCTGCGGCGAATTGGCCTGCCAGCGATTCGCGCGGCCCCCGTAAAGTATACGCCGAGGCCTGCCCACGGCCGCCGGCGCCGGCGGATCACGGGCGTCGGCCACTCAGCACGGCGCCCCGGACCGCTGGAGGGCGGAGGCAAGGGGGCTAGCGCACGGGTACACGGTGCACAGGCAGCGCTCATCTACGAGGGCACCGCTCCTCACACCGGGTGGCGCGCTCCCGCCGGCCCTGGTGCTCCACCCCGCCACGGCCTTGAGCAGGACGATGCGGTTCAGTATACTATCACTCGTGTAGAGCCGTGTAGCACGCTTCCTAACGGAGGGGTGGCAGAGCGGCTTAATGCGGCGGTCTTGAAAACCGCTGGGCGTATGCCCCGGGGGTTCGAATCCCTCCCCCTCCGCCGCTACCGCCGCCCCGGAGGTGTGGAGGAGTCGCATAGTGGTCTAGTGCGGCCGCCTGCTAAGCGGTTGCCCGGGCTAAAACCTGGGCCGCGGGTTCGAATCCCGCCTCCTCCGCCCTGCCCCCGGACGCCGGGGGCTTTTTTAGCGCCCTGTGTCTCCCCCGCGGTGGCGCACCCGCGGTCTCGCCGGCCTGCTGCCGGCCGTTTACAGGAGCAGCGGCCCTGTTAGCGGCTGACACGCTGCGTACAGCGCGGACCGGTCCCCGCTCGACTAGCTCCGCCCATCCCTGCCTGGAGAGGTGCTAATGGGAGGCCGCCGGGCCATGCTTATTCCCCTGCGTGAACGGTGCTGGCACCCTGGCGCGGGGCACGGTATAGTGAGCCCAGCCTGGGGTGTGGTGCGGCGACAGACCTGAGCGGAGTATCACGCACCAGCCGGCTCCGCTGTGGGCGCCTCCAGGCCCGAGCGGCTAGCCGGGCGGGGTGCTGTTCCGGGAGGTGACGCATGCGGCCTTGCTACCGCGCACTCCTACGCGGAGCGCTCCTGTGGCTCGCCGTCGCCTGTGCCCCGGGCGCGGCGCCTGCGCCGGCGCAGCCCGCGGCTCCGCCCGCGGCCCCGGCAGCCGCTATGCCCACTGCCGCGCCCACAGCCAGTACCGGCCGGCCCGCGCTGCCAACGACGCCGCTCGTCACGTTGCAGGTTGGTGTCTTGCCCGTGGCGAGCTGGGGGCCGCTGTTCATCGCACGCGAGCGCGGCTACCTGAAGGAAGTCGGCCTCGAGGTCGAGGTGTTCAACTTCGCCAACTATGCCGAGCAGCTGCCGCTCATCGCCCAGGGCCGGCTCCATGTGGCCGGCTGCGCGAATGCCGTGGTCTGTTTCAACGCGTTCGGACGTCAGGTCGATGTGCGGATCGTCGCCGATATCCAGTCGGCCGGGAAGACGGAGAAGTCGATCGGGGCCTCCGCGCTCGTCGTACGGCGGGACCTGTGGGAGGACGGTACCATCCGCGGGCCGCACGATCTGGTGGGCCGCTCGGTTTACACCCAAGCCGGGCCTGGCAGCGGGCAGCACGCTATGGGCGCGCGGTGGCTGCTGCGCTACGGGATCGATCCGCGGAGCGTCGAGTGGCCCCTGCTCACCTTCCCCGACCTGTTCGCGTCGATGCAGAACCGGGGCGCCGAGCTGGGCTTCCAGTCCGAGCCGTTCGTGACCGCCGGCGTGACCCGCGGGGTGCACCACGTCCTCGCCACCCAGGAGGAGATGCATCCCACGGTCCAGACGGTCTATCTCATGTACTGGACCGGCATCGACCAGCTGGGCCCCCTGGTAGGCGAGCGGTTCATGGTCGCCTACCTGCGCGGCGGCCGCGACTTCCTCAACGCCATGGAATACGGCATCGACCAGGATGCCGTTATCGACCTCCTCACGCGCGAGACCACCATCAAGGATCCGGCAGTCTACCGGCAGATCAAGTATCCCTGGCACGATCCCAACGGCGTGGTGTCCCGTGAGGCGCTCCAGGCTGATGCCGACCTGTTCCACGAGCTGGGGCTCATGGGTAAGATCGACATCAGCAGCGTGTTCGAGGACAAGTACCGGCGCTTCGCTGTCGAGTACCTCGGCGAGTACCAGCCGCCGCGCTAGCGCGGACGCACTCTCGAAGTGAGAACGCGTCCTAGGGCGGCGCCACGCTGGCCAGGGGCGGCGCTTGGCATCACGGGCTTATCGCGCCGCGCTCGCCGCCTACATCACCTGGCTCTCCGCTGACCAGCCGGCGGGGCAGGCTCCCCCCTGGCGCAACAAGGAAACGATCGCGCCCGCGAACCTGATCCCGATCGAGCGCCTACAGCCGGACCGCAGCCGCGCGCTCTACGCACAGCACGGCGCTCTCTGCCATGGGGGGATGGGCAAATGCACTGGGCAGCCTGACCGACGAGGGGGCGCAGCAGCTCGCCGCGTTCATCGGTGGCCAGCCGTGGCCGGTGTTTGCGGGAAAGGCACAGGACTACCCCGACGGCCAGGTGCCGGTCGACGCGGTCTACTACCCCAGCGGTACCCGCGCAATCCCCTCCAGCGGTGAGCAGGTAGCGCTCAGCAACCGTGCCCCGACTCGGTAGCGGCCGCTGGGGTGTGCTCCCGGGCTAGGACGAAGGGCAGCAAGGCCAAGGTAAGCACGAGCAGCGCCATCGCGCTCAGCCCCAGGGCCCAGTGGATGCCGATGACCGTGCCCAGCACGCCGACGGTGACCCCGCTGCCCACGCGGAGCCCGAGCTGCGCCATGTTGAACAGCCCCACGACGCGTCCTCGCAGCGGGGCGGGCGCGAGGAGCTGCACCAGCGTCTGGGCCATGGCGGCGAACGCCAGGTTGAGCACGCCCGCCAGGAACAGGAGAGCTACTGCCAGCGGATAGCTCCGGCTGGCAGCGAAGCCGGCGATGGCGGCCGACCAGAGCGCAGCACAGAGGATGGCCGTCCGGGCGCTCGGTTGCAGCAACCCCGTGCTCTCGAGCAGCAGCCCGCCGATAACCGCACCGGCGGCGTTAGCCCCGAGCAGGGCGCTGTAGGCCAGGCCCGCGTGGTCGGTACCCAGGTGGTGTGCGAACTCGGGCATCTGGGCCTGGAAGGCGTTCCCGACCAGGAGGGAGCTACAGCCGGCCAGCACGACCATCGCCACGATCGTCCGGTTGGCCGATACCGCGCGGAAGACCTGCCAGGCCTCGCCGAGCCCGAGCCCCGGCCCCGCGGCCGCCCGCTGCGTGTCCCGCATGTGGCCCGTGTAGGGCACGGTGAACAGCCACAGGATCAGCGGGAGGTACAGCGTGGCGTTCACGAGCAGGCCGGCCGAGGGCCCCAGCAGCACGAGGAAGGCGCCGCCCACCGCGGGCCCAAACAGGATCCCGAGCTGGCGGCTGGTGGCGTTCAGGCGCACGGCGCTCTGCAGCTCCGCGGCACCGACGATGTCGTGCAGGATGAGCTGGTTCGCGGGCGACCATACCACGCCCGCGAGGCCGTGCAGGAGGAGGAGCACGACGGCATGCCAGACCTGCAGGGTGCCGGTTAGGAAGAGGAGCCCCCAGGCGAGCGAGACGGTGAGAAAGATGGCCTGCGAGGCCTGGATGATCCGCCGGCAGTCGAGGCGGTCGGCCAGCGCACCGAAGTAGACAGCTAGCACGAGGAACGGCGCCCAGTGGCTGATGACTGCGAAGCCCGCGAGCAGCGGTGAGTGGAAGGCCTGGTAGAGCACCCAGTAGCTGATGACGTGCTCGATATTGTCGGCCATCATCGCCAGCATAGAGCTGAGGAAGTAGGCGCGGAAGTCCGGGTGCCGCAGGGCGGCGAACGCGACCCCGCCGCCCAGGCGGAGGGCCACCGCGCCGGCCGAAGACACTACCGAGACCTGCCCGCTCATCGTGCTGTGTCCTCTCGCCAGGGTTGTGCTGTGCTGCGCCGCCCGCGGCCAGCCCCATGGTAGCAGTGGGGCTGGAAGCAGACGGTGCGCGCTGCCGATGGTACCAAGCTTTGTCCAGGTTCGCTACCCGCCGCGCCTCCGCACCGCCCGCCTCCGGCGGCTCATCGCCGCGATAGGGACGCCACGACGAGTGCAGGGGCGGGCTGCCGACCGGCGGGGATGCGCCACCGGGCCGCCTTGTTGGGGTTGTGGACGGCATGGTATACTTCGCCTGGTTCGAGCGCGAGTAGCTCAGCGGATTAGAGCGCAGCCCTGCGGAGGCTGAGGCCGCGGGTTCGAGTCCCGCCTCGCGTGCCAGTTTTTTGCCCCACAGTATCCAGCTGGTGCCACGATCGTGTGCCTCTCCTGCCGGTGTCCTCGCGGCAGCTGCTCCGTGAGCGGGCGCGTTTGCAACCGCTAGGGGGCGAGTGCGCCGATGCAGGGCAAGCGCCTCGTGGCTGACCGGCTTTTTCGCCTCTGGGCGATCGTCGAGTACATTGCTGGCCACCCCGGCTGCGGGCGCCGCGAACTCGCCCGGCGCTTCGCGCTCTCCGAACGCCAGCTCCAGGCAGACCTGCGCCTCATCCGCCGCGAGCTCGCCTTGCCGCTGGTGCGTCGTCAGGGCTACCGCTTCGCCGCGTCTCCTGAGGCCGGCGCCGCGTTCACGCTTGCCGATGCCTATCTCCTCGGCCAGGCCCTCGAGTACGCCCGGGCCGCAGCGCTCCTGCCGGAGGCGGCCATGCAGGCGCTCGGGCGGAAGCTGCTCGCCGTGTGCCCCGTTCACCTGCGCCCGCTGCTAGGCAGCATGCTGCCTGGGGCCGAGCGGGCCGCGGGGCAGGCGGAGCGCGCGGTGCTTCGCCAGCTTGGCCAGGCGGCATACCTGGGCCTGGCCGTGCGGCTGTACCATCGCCGTGCTCCCGGTGGGGGCGCCGGGCCGGTAGTTACCCCCGAACTGGTGATGCGGTATGGGGGGAGCTGGTATGTGCTCGGGCAGTGCCCGCAGACGCGGCGGGCGCGGGCGTTTCGCCTCGACCAGGTGACGGCTGCGGACCCCGTGGCCCGCAGCTCAGGTGAGGAGCAGGCCCACGACAAGCCCGAGTAGCGCCCCCACGAACACCTCGAAGGGCGTGTGGCCAATGAGTTCGCGCAGGCGCTTCTCGTCGAAGCGCTGCTCGACGAAGATCTCGTCGAGCATGCGGTTCAAGATCCGTGCCTGCACGCTCACCGCTTGCCGCACGCCGGCAGCATCGTACATCACGATGGCCGCGAAGATCACCGCGACGGCGAACAGGGGCGAGCGTGGGCCTGCGGTGATCGCGGTGGCGGTAGCCAGTGCGGTTACCAGGGCGGAGTGGGCGCTGGGCATCCCTCCCGAGCTGGCGAAGTAGCGGAGGTTGAGCCGCCGCTCCCGCCACACATAGATGAGGAGCTTCAGCGTCTGGGCCAGCAGCCAGGCCGTGAGAGCTACCAGGAGCACACGATTAGCCAGCAGCTCGCCCATGATCTGCCCACGCGCTGCCACGGCCTGCCGCGGCGGCTAGAAGGCCGGCTCGGTTGTTTCGTCGTCGGTAGCCGATTCGGTCTCGGCGAGGAGCTGGGTGACGCGCAGCTCGGCCTGGTCGAGGATAGCCTCGCACCGGGCCGCGAGCTGCATGCCCTCCTCGAACCGTGCCAGTGCCGCCTCGAGTGTCAGGCCGCCCTGCTCGAGCGCCTCCACGCATTCTTCCAGGCGGGCCAGGGTGGCTTCAAACGTTTCCGGCTCGGTGTCCATTGGTCGTCCCCCGTCCGATGCGCGACTCGTGTGTGTCGGCCGCCGGCGTGGCGGTCGACTGGACCGTGGCGCGGAGCACGCCGTGGTGGAGCCGGATATCGACCGCGTCGCCCGGCAGCACCTGGCTGGGCGCGGTGATCAGAGCGCCGGTGCGTGCTGCATAGCACAGCGCGTAGCCCCGCGCCAGCGTGGTCTCGGGGTTGAGCGTCAGCAGCTGCACCTTTCGGGCCTCGAGCCGGCGCCGCCCGGCGTCGAGCTGCTGGCGGAGCGCATGGTATCCCCGCTGCACCAACAGGTCGATCGTCTGGCGCCCGGCGGCGATCTGGGCACGCGGGGCGTGCCAGCGGAGCCGGTCACGCCCGCGTTCCGCCCGCCGCCGGTGTTCCTGCAGCAGGGCGCGCATCCCCTGCGCCAGCCGTCGACGACACTCCGCCAGCCGCGCCCGGATCGCTTGCACATCGGTGGCCACGAGTTCCGCTGCTACGGAGGGCGTCGGCGCGCGGACGTCCGCGACGAGATCGGCGATGGTGTAGTCGGTCTCGTGGCCGATCGCGCTGATCACCGGAATGGCCGAGGCGAAGATGGCCCGCGCGACGCGCTCGTCATTGAAGACGGCGAGCTCCTCCGGGGCTCCGCCACCGCGCGCCAGGATGATAACGTCGATCGCCGCCGCGCGCTGGCTCTCGGGCAGCCGGCTCGCCGCATACTCGTTCAGGCGCTGGAGCGCAGCCACAATCTCGCTCGGTGCGGTCTCCCCCTGCACCGCGCAGGGGCATAGCACGACCTCCGCCAAGGGGTAGCGTCGCTCCAGGATCCGCAGGATGTCGTGGATCACCGCACCGTTGGGGGAGGTAGCGATCCCGATGCGGCGGGGATAGGGGGGTAGGGGCCGCTTGCGCTCCGGTGCGAAGAGCCCCTCTGCCTCCAGGCGCCGGCGGAGCAGCTCGAACTGCAGGTACCAGAGCCCTGTGCCCTCGGGCTCGACCAGATCGGCGTAGAGCTGGAAAGCGCCCTGCGCCTCGTAGAGGCTGATGGCCCCGTGCACGATCACCGCCTGGCCAGCCTCCAGCGGGGCGGCCAGGAGCCGCGCCTCGCGCCGGAACATCACGCAGCGGAGCTGGCAGGCGTCGCCGCGCAGGGCGAAGTAGATATGCCCTGCAGACGAGGTGGAGACGCTGGAGACCTCGCCGCGAATCCAGAGATCGGCCAGCAGCGGGTCGCGCTCGAGCAGCTCGCGCGCGTAGCGCACGACCTCGGCAACCTCGAAGATCCGCACCCGCGCCTCCTTTCGAGCCCGCACCTAGGCGAGACGGTGGTCAGGGTGTGACGGCCGGCCTCTCGGGTGGGCGTGCGTCAGTTTCTGGAGCGGGGGCTTCCCCCTCGGGGCGGAGGACGAGCAGCGGCTGCCCATACTCCACCGGCTGGTTGCTCTCTACTAGGAAGCGCTCGATGGTGCCTGCGACCGGCGCCTCGACCGGGTGAGGGATGCGCAGCACCTCGATGACTCCTACCACCTGACCTTGCTCCACCCGCGCCCCGTCGGCCACGACGGGTGGAGCGCCGGCCTCTAGCCCGCGATGGAAGACGCCTACCGCGGGGGCGGGAACTACCTGAGAGGCGGGAGGCGGCGGAGGGGGCGGTGCGCTGGCAGAGGGAACGAGCGGCTCGCGCCGGAGGTAGAGGCGGCGGCCCGGCACCTCCACTTCCAGCTCATCCACGTTCGATGCCTGGAGCAGGCGGACGAGTTCGTCCAGCGCAGCCGGGTCGAGCTCGCCGGCGTCCGGCGAGGCAGCAGCACGGGGGGCTCTGACCGCCGGTTGGGGGCGGCCGGCGGAGCGCTCCGCCCGTCGGCGGGGCCTGGTGCGGTCGAACACGCGCCTACCTCGTCGCGATGGAGCCGGGGCTCGCCAGCGGCGGTCCGGCCGCGTCCAGCGCCTGGCGAACTTCGTCCAGCGCGCAGGCCTTTGGCGAGCGGCTCAGCACCTCACAGCCGTCCTCGCGGAGCAGCACGAGGTCCTCGATGCGGACGCCGCCCCACCCTGGCAGATAGATACCCGGCTCGACGCTAAACACCATCCCCGGGCGAAGCACGATATCGCCCTTGGCCCGGGACAGCCACGGCGGCTCGTGGACCTCGAGCCCGATCCCGTGGCCCAGGCCGTGGCCGAACGCCTCGCCGTAGCCGGCGCGCGTGATGACCTCGCGCGCGATGGCATCGGCCTCGCGCCCGGTCATGCCCGGGCGGATCTCTCGCTCGGCGGTGAGCTGGGCCTCGAGCACGATCCCGTAGATCTCCTGCAGGCGCTCGGGCACCGGCCCGATGCAGACCGTGCGCGTCATGTCAGAGCAATAGTAAGCTACTCGGGCCCCGATGTCGATCACGATCGGCTCGCCCTCCTGCAGCGGCCGCTCGGAGGGAACGGCGTGGGGGATGGCGGCTTGCGGCCCGCCCACGGTGATCGGGTCGAAGGAGACGCCCTGGGCGCCGTGGGTGCGCAGGTAGGCTTCTAGCTCCCAGGCGAGCCGCTGCTCCGGGCAGCCGGGCTCGATGAAGCGCGCCAAGTGCGCAAAGGCCTCGTCGAGGATCGCGATTGCTGCGCGCAGCGCGCGCAGCTCGGTCGGATCCTTCACGATCCGCAGCTCGTCGACGAGGTCGGTTTCAGGCACTAGCTCGATCGCCGGATCGAGCGCGGCGCGGAGGTCGGTGAACAGGCGGTACGGCAGGTGGATGGCCTCGAAGGCGAGCCGGCGCAGCCCGTGCTGCTGGGCGAGCCGGGCCACGAGCTCCATGGCGCGCACGCCGGCCGGGTACTGGAGCACCTCATAGCTCGGGGCCTCCTGCTCGGCCTGCTGCGCGGTACGCATGTCGGTCAGGAGCTGGGCCGTGGTCGCGGTGATCAGGAGGTAGCCGGCCGAGTCGCGGGGCGGCAGGTCTTTGCCGCTATAGCCGCTGAGGTAGTAGCGGGACTCCGGCTGGGAGACGAGGAGCCCATCGAGCTGGCGCCGGGCCAGCAGCTCGCGCAAAGCGCTCAGCCGGCGCTGGATATCCGCCTGGTCGATGAAGTGGGTCATCGCTGCCCTCCCCGGGTGCTGCGTGCGGTCCGCGGTGAGGCCGACCGGGAGCGCGGCGTGCCCCGGCCGCGACCTGTGGGCGATTCGTTCGGTGTCGTGCCGCTGCCGGTGAGCGCCTGCGCGCCCACCGGCGCTGGGGCGCGGCGCTGGCGTGTCCGCGGCGGAGGCGGAGGGGTGCAAGTGAGGCAGCGGAGGCGGTCGCGGCCGGCCTCCACCATCACGCCGCCACAGGCAGGGCATTGCTCCGGCACTGGTCGCGCCCACGAGGTCCACCCGCAGGTGGGATAGTTCACGCAGCCATAGAACGTGCGCTTCGTGCGCGTCCGCTTCTCCACGATGTCTCCGCCACAGTCCGGACAGGCCACGCCGATCTTGACCTGGAGCGAGCGGGCGTTGCGGCACTCGGGGAAGCCCGGGCAGGCGAGGAAACGCCCGAACCGCCCCACCTTGACGACCATCTGGCGGCCGCACTTCTCGCACACCTCCTCGGTGGGCTCCTCGGGAGGACGCACCTTATTGACCTCCCGCTCCGCGGCCTCGAGCTGGCGGTGGAACGGCTCGTAGAACTCGCGCACCACCGGCACCCAGTCGCGTCGCCCCTGCGCCACCTCGTCGAGCTCCTCCTCCATCGTGGCCGTGAAGTCGACGTCCACGATGTCGCCGAAATGGGTCACCAGGAGGTCGTTGACCAGGATGCCCAGCTCGGTGGGGCGCAGGCGCTTGTCGACGCGCTCCACGTAGCCGCGCTCCTGGATGGTGGCCAGGATGGGGGCGTAGGTCGACGGGCGGCCGATGCCGCGCTCCTCGAGCGCCTTCACCAGGGTGGCCTCCGAGTAGCGCGGCGGCGGCTCGGTGAAGTGCTGCTCGGGCAGCAGCCGGAGCAGGGTGAGCTCCTCGCCCTGTTCCAGCGGGGGCAGCGGCTGGCGGGTCTCGTCGTCGCCGCTGGGCTCGTCCCGCCCCTCAGTGTAGACCGCGAGGAAGCCTGCGAACTTCAGGCGCGAGCCCGTGGCCCGGAAGAGGAAGCGCTCTGTGCCCTGCGGCGGCGTGGCCTCGATGTCCACCGTGGTCACATCGAATAGGGCCGAGGCCATCTGGCTAGCGACGAAGCGCTGCCAGATCAGCGTGTACAGCCGGTACTGCTCGGAGGTCAGGTAGGGGCGGACCGCCTCCGGCTCGCGGTAGACCGAGGTGGGACGGATGGCCTCGTGCGCCTCTTGCGCCAGGCGGCTGCGCGTGCGGTACACCCGCGGCGTGGGGGGCACCTGCTCGGCGCCATAGCGCTCGCGGATGTACTGCCGCGCCTCGGCCTGTGCCGAGGCCGCCACGTGGGTGGAGTCGGTGCGCATGTAGGTGATGAGCCCGACCGACTCACCGCCGAGGTCGATCCCTTCGTAGAGCTGCTGGGCGACGGCCATCGTCCGCTTGGCGGTGAAGCCCAACTTGCGGCTCGCTTCCTGCTGGAGCGTGCTGGTGGTGAACGGCGCGGCCGGGTTGCGCGTCTGCTCTCGCTCGCGGATAGCAGCGACGCGGTAGGTGGCGCCCTCGAGAGCGCGGAGGACCTCCTCGGTCTCGGCTTGGTTGTGCAGCGCGACCTTCTGGCCGCTGCGCTCGATCAGGCGCGCCAGGAAGTGCTCGCCCCGGCCGCGCCGGCCGCGTTTGGCCAGATCGGCGTCGAGCGTCCAGTACTCCTCGGGCACGAAGGCCTGGATCTCGCGCTCGCGCTCGACCACCAGGCGCACGGCTACCGACTGGACCCGGCCGGCCGAGAGGCCGCTGCGCACCTTGCGCCACAGCAGCGGGCTGAGCTGGTAGCCGACCAGCCGGTCCAGCACGCGGCGCGCCTGCTGGGCGTCCACCCGCCGGTGATCGATGGCCCGGGGGTGCTTAACCGCCTCCAGGACCGCTTGCGGCGTCACCTCGTGGAACTCCACACGCCGCACGGGGCGATCGCCCAACTCCATCGCCTCGACGAGGTGCCAGGCGATGGCCTCGCCTTCCCGGTCGGGGTCGGTCGCGAGGTAGATGGCCGCTGCCTCTTGCGCTTGATGCTTCAGGCTTTTGACGATCTCGCGCTTCTCCTTCGGCACCACGTACTGCGGGCGGAAGTCGTGCTCGATGTCTAGCCCGAGCTTGCTCTTGGGGAGGTCGCGGACATGGCCCAGGCAGGCCCGTACCGTGTACTCCCGGCCGAGGAAGCGCTCGATCGTCTTGGCCTTTGCTGGCGATTCGACGATAACTAAGTTTTTCGCCACCTATGGTTCCTCCGGGCGCGGGGGCGGTGCGCGCCCCCGCGCTCCATAGAGATGTTCTAACAGGTTGTGGGCGCCGGTGCGGCAGTTACCTCCGAACCCGCACGTAGCTGAGCGGGCCTGCTTGCCGCACCAGGCCCTTCAGCTCCAGTAGCGCGAGCGTGCTGCTCACGGTCGCCACGGGGAGGCCCGCTGCCCGGCTCACCTCGTCGATATGCAGGGGGCTGTCTCCCAGCTGGGTCAGTATTGCCGCCTCCGTCGGGTCCGCCGGCAGCACCTCCCGCAGCGCCTGCCGCTCGAGCGAGAGCGTGAGGTGGAGCTCCTCGAGCAGGTCGTTCGGGTCGGTGACCGGCCGGGCCCCCTCTTTAATCAGCGCGTTGGTGCCCTGGCTGGCCGGGCTGAAGATGCTGCCCGGCACGGCGAACACCTCGCGCCCCTGTTCGAGCGCCTGGTTGGCCGTGATCAACGCGCCGCTGCTCAGGCCCGCCTCGACCACGACCGTCGCGCGCGCCAGCCCCGCCAGGATGCGGTTGCGCCGGGGGAAGTTGGCCGCATCCGGGCGCGTGCCAAGTGGGAACTCGGTGACGAGCGCGCCGCTCGCGACGATCTCGCGGGCGAGGGGCGCGTGCTCAGGCGGGTAGACGGTATCCAGGCCGTGTGCCAGCACGGCGATGGTGCGGCCCCCGGCGGCCAGCGCCGCACGATGGGCGCAGGCATCGATGCCGCGCGCCAGCCCGCTCACCACCGTGATGCCTGCGCGGGCAAGTGCGGTCGCCAGATACTCGGCCACCTGGCGGCCGTAGGGTGTTGCCCGGCGCGTCCCCACGATGGCGACCGCCCACTCGTCGGTGGGTTGCAGGGTGCCCCGCACGAACAAGACCGGCGGCGGATCGGCGATGGTGCGCAGGCTCGCGGGGTAGTGCTCGTCCTCCAGCGTGAGCGCGCTCGCGCCGAGCGCCGCCAGCCGGCGCTCCTCGCCGGCCGGATCGACCCGCCGGCGGAGGGCGAGCAGCGCTTGCGCGCTGCGCTCGTCAAGCCCGGCCCGGAGGAGCGCTATGCCATCGGCCTTCCAGGCGCGCTCGGCCGAGCCGAACTGAGCGATCAGGCGCTGGAACCGCGCCGGGCCGATCCCCACCACGCGCGTCAGCGCCAGCCAGTAGTCCCGCTCCGTCGGCCGCGCGTCGGTCTCCTGCAACGTCGAGCCTCGCAGCGCGGGCCGTCTCCCGCGCCTCGTTTCTACGATAGGCGGCTCCCCGCGTCCGTGACAAGCGCTCGGATGGCGCGGTCGGCGGTCCGGGGAGACGACGAGGGCGTATTGTATCACGCCTCGGCGGCGCCGTGGTGCGGCGCCGGGAGTGCCGGGCGCCACCGGTCAGGGCTGGCCGGTGGCGAACGCTGCGAACGGAAAATCGCTGGCGGCCATGGCGCGCCGCAGCTGCTCCCCGGCGATGAGGCGCCCGTAGCCTGGCCCGTCGTCGATCGGATCGTTATACAGGAAGGCGTCGTCGAGGACGCCGGTCAACACGATGTAGTGATCACCGTAATAGGCCGCCTCCTCGCGCCCGGGCAGGAGCCGGTACTTGACTTGCGGGATCACCGGATAGCCGGCACGGAGCGCGCTCCGGAGATCCTCGAGCGTCCAGCGGCGTAGCCGGCCGTCCTCCTGGTAGAGGCCGAACGTGCTCAGCCCGTACGCCTCGACGGCGCCGGCCAGGTGCTGGATGAACGCGCCGCAGTCGTGGCAGTTGGGAGTGCCCTGCAGCGCCATGACCCGGCGCCGCACCTCGGCCGGACTCGCAGGTAACCCGTGGGCCTCGAGCACCATGGCCACGCTGGTGGGACCGCAGTTCGCCGCGGCCCAGGGGGAGCCGTCGAGCTGGGAGATGTAGGGCACCCGCAGCCAGACGAGGGGTGGTCGCGTCAGGGCGGCAGCCGTCGCGAGGAAGCGCGCGATCCGCTCCGGCTCTACATCCGGCGGCGCCACCTCGCCGGCAGTGATCCATCCCACCTGCGGTCCATCGCTCCGCCCGTCGCCGAGGTAGAAGACCCGCGCCCAGCCCTTGGAATCGCTGTGGAGCACCTCCAGGTAGACGCCGGCCGGGAGCGGCGCGACGATCCCGGCCTGGAAGCTGGGCTCGCGCCGCAGGGCCGTGGCCTCGCGCGTCCGGATGAACTGGGGCCAGTCGCTGGGGACGACGCTCGCGGCATCGAGCCAGGCTTCGCCCGCGCGACGCTCCCGGCGATCGCCACCGTAGTACACCCGGTAGCGGCCGGCGTGCGCGCCCAGAACGCGGAAGTAGGCGCCTGGCGGGACGATGGTGAAGACGCCCGCATCCTCGTCGGGCGCCGCCCAGAGCGGCACGGGCCCTGGGTTTTGGACCCAGAGGAGCGACGCCGGCGAGCTCTCCGCCGGCACGACGGGTTCTGCCGGCGGCTCTGCACTGGCACCTGATGCCGCTGCCCGGGAGGTAGCAGCGTCTGCCGCGGTCAGCAAGGCAGGAGCGGGGGCGACTACAACCGCCGGCTCGGCCGCCGCTGACAGCGCCGGCGGCGACGGAAGCCGAGGGACGAGGGGCAAGCCGCCCCCGGCCCAGAGCACCACGGCGTAGACGACCAGGAGCACGAACCAAAGCCCCACCACGCGGTCACGTCGCAGCCGGAGCAGGTGGGCGAGCGCATAGAGCGCGAGCAGGGACGCTCCCAGCCAGCCCAAGAGCCCGAGGGCGGTGGCGAAGGGCGTCCAGGTTAGGCGCGTATCGAGGCCCTCCACAACGTTGGCCAGTCCCAACAACAGCACCAGGCTGCCCCCGATGGCAACCAGGCCCAGTAGTTGCCGCAGCACCCAACCTGTGATCAGCCGGAGGACATATCCCCAGAACAGGACCTGGTTACCGGCCATCGCTCCCCCCGTGTGTCCTCAGAGGCGCTCGCAGTATAGGGCCCCCGCTGCTCGCTGTCAAAGGATTGCCCGGTCGTGCTCTGGTCACGAGACCGTCACAGCGGGCTGCTAGAGGTGGCCGGCGAGGCGATCAGGCGCGGTACGGCCGGGATGGCCTATAACCAATAGAGAGAATTATTTCGCCGTGCGCTGCTGGCGTGCGCTGCGCGGGGCCACGGCGTGAAGGAGAGCGTTAGCGATGCCCGGACGGCGACGGATGGGGAAAGACCTCAAGGTACAGCAGGGCAAGCGGCGCGATGCGTATTTCGCGCACCTGCGCCGGATCGCGCAGCTGCGTGCCGCGGGCAGGCCCTCGCCCGCGTCGGCACGCCTGGCCCAGGCGGAGTGAGCCGCCTGAAGTGGCGCGCCACCCCGTTATGACCATCGTGAGGCGCGGGAGAGGACCGATGGTGAGGTTTTGTCTACACTGCGGCTCCGCGCTAGACACCCGTGAGCTAGACGGCTATTTGCGGCCCGCCTGTCCCAACTGTGGCTGGATCCACTACGAGGACCCCAAAGTAGCCGTGGCCGTGTTGGTGAGCCGGGATGGGCGTCTGCTGCTCAATCGCCGTGCCATCGAGCCCGGGCTAGGGGCGTGGTCATTCCCCTCGGGGTACGTCAACCGCGGGGAGCGACTCGAAGAGGCTGCGGTGCGGGAGGTGAAAGAGGAGACCGGCCTTGATGTAGAGATCGAAGGGTTGTTCGGCGTCTACTCCGAGCGCGGCAACCCGGTCGTCTTGATCGTGTACACCGCGCGGAGCGCGACCGGCGAGGCTGTAGCGGGCCCGGAGGTCGCCGAGGTCGGCTGGTTCTCGCCCGAGGCGCTCCCTCCGCTCGCGTTCCCGCACGACCGCGAGATTATCGCCCAGTGGAGCGCGGCGAACAGCCGGCGGGAGAGCCAGCCGGCTAGACCGGCTCGATGAACACCTCCATGATGCCGCCGCAGACGTCGCCGCTCTCGCCCGCCTCGTCCGCCGTGAGGTCGACAGTGATCACCCGCGGCTGCCCGTCTTCGATCACCCGCATCGCCTCGTGAAAGACGTCGGACTCGCCGCAGCCGCCGCCGATGGTGCCCAGGAAGTGCCCATCGGGGAAGACGAGCATCTTGGCTCCGACCTTACGGGGTGTCGAGCCCTTGGTCTTGATGATGGTCGCCAGCGCTCGCCGCCCGTCCGGCGCTGGCTCCACGATGTGCTGGTAGATCTCCTTCATCTGGTCGGTAGCGATCATGGTTCCCCTCCCCTCGCGCTGCCCTCTGGAGGGCGCCTAAAGAGATTGTACAGTTGCTCGGGACAGCGCTGGCGCACGAGGTAGAGCACGGCTTCCAGCGCGCCACCGCCCACGGCGAGCGACTTGTCGGAGACGGTGAAGCAGTGCGCCGGCTCGGCGCGCGGATCGATGTCCCCGATCTTCATACCGGCGTGCACGGCTACGCCCGCGTGTATCAGGCCGCGCAGCGTGCCGCGGATCGCCGCGCGGACGGGCTGGCCGCTCACTAGCGCTACGGTCTCGCCTGCCTCCACCTGGGCGCCGATCGCGGCGAGTTGCTCGACGTGCCCAGCGGCGGGCGCCCGGAGGACGCGCTCCTGCGCGAAGCCGCCGATCACGCCCGGCACGCCGGTGTCGGGCGCGGCCGCGCCCTCGTAGATGGCTCGCCCGAGGTAGTGGCCGCGCTGGGTCTCCACTACCGCGTGGACGTCGCGGCCCGCTACGAAGCCAGGGCCCACACCGATCACCACGGGGGCATCGGTGAGCCGCGTGCCCAGGTTCTGCTTGGCCATGATGGCATCGATCACGACCGTGGGCCGCAGCTCGCGCACCACCGTGGCTTCGGGGTCAACCAGGACCGGGATGATCTCGGCCGCGAGCGCGGCCTCGGCCTCCTGCAGGTCGCGGCAGTAGCGGGCGGTGATGCCCTCCACCGTGGTCGTGCCGGCGTAGACAGCTTCGGCAAAGGCTACGGTGCGGCGGACTGCCGTGGGGGCAGCGATCTCGGTCATGAGCAGCCGTAGCCCTGCACGGTAGAGGCGGACAGCAACCCCGGTGGCGAGGTCGCCCGCACCCTTGATGACTGTCAGGCCGTCCCCGCTCATCGCCGGATCCTCAGCTCCCGGCTGCGCGCGATCTCGGACATCGGCAGGCCGCGCCCGCCCCGGCGCACGGCGATGATCTCCGCGATGATGCTCACCGCGATCTCCTCCGGCGTCTCGGCCCCGATCTCTAGGCCGATCGGCGCGTACACCCGGTCCAGTTTGGCCGGGTCGATGCCGACGTCCGCGAGGTTGTTGCGCACCGCCTGCACGCGCCGCCGACTGCCGATCATGCCGATATACGCCGCCGGCGAGTCCACCACCTCCATCAGGGCTTCCTCGTCATACTGGTGGCCGCGCGTGATAATGACGATATATGTGGAGCGCGTGATCTTGAGCTGCGCCAGCGTCGGGCCGAAGTCCGCCGCGATCACCTGGTCCGCATCTGGGAAGCGCTCGCGGTTGGCGAACTTCTCGCGGTCGTCGATCACGATGACCTCGAAACCCAGCATCTTGCCCAGCCGGGCCAGCGGGACCGCGATGTGGCCGGCGCCCACGATGACGAGGGTGGGCTGGGGCTCGACTACCTCGAGGAACACCTCGACCTGGCCCTGGGGCGCTGCTCCGTCGCCCAGCGGGTAGGGCACGACGCGCGACTTCCGCTCGGCCATCGCCCGCAGCGCATCCTCGATGACCCGAGCGTCGAGCGCGGCGTCGCCGAGCGAGCCGGTGGTGTGGTGCTGCTCGTCGACCAGGAGCTTGGTGCCCACCGCCGGCGCGCCGGGCCCTTCGGCCCGGACGACGGTCGCCAACACCAGCATGCGCTTCTCCTCGATGGCCGCGAGCAGCTCGCGGTTGACGGCTTCAGCTCCGGTCATGGTTTCCTCCGCTGGTGCCGGATAGCGTGCCTTCGCCGACCGGTTGGGCACAGAGCGAGCGGTAGGCCTCCCAGGTGTCGATATCCTGCAGCACCCCCGGGGTCGCCACAGGCACTAGGTGCGTGGTGGCGGCGTGGCGGCGCAGCACGGCGCGCCCCCCCTCGTCGCCCTGGACGGCCGCCAGCTCCGGCAGGAGGGGGGCGGCGAAGAGCACGGGATGGCCTGGCTGGCCGGCGTAGGCCGGGCGCACGATGGGCGCGGCGGTGGCGCGCCAAGCCTCCACCAAGCGCGCGATCACCTCGGCGTCGACGGCAGGCATATCTACCAGCAGGATCACGACCGCCGCGGTTCCCGGCGGTAGCGCGGCCACGCCGGCCCGGAGGGAGGTGCTCTGGCCCTCCGCGTAGCGCGGGTTCTCGACCACTTGCACAGCGAGCCCTTCTAGCTCGCGCCGCATGGCGGGCGCTGCGGCGCCGATCACCACGATGAGCGGCGCCAGCCCCGCTGCCAGGCCGACCTCCGCGGCGTGGCGGAGCAGCGAGCGCCCGCGGTAGGGCAGCAGCTGTTTGGGCTGCCCAAGGCGGGTGGACTGCCCAGCGGCGAGGAGAATACCGGCGACCGTGCTCATCTTCGACTCGCAGCCTGCACCCGTGGCGCGTGCTCGACCACGGCTACCACGGGGTCCGCGCTGGCTAGTCGCGCCAGCACTACGCGTTCTGCGCCAGCGGCCAGCAGCGCAGCCGCGAGCGTGCGCGCCACCGCCTCAGCCGCCGGCGTGTCGACCTTGTTGACCAGGGGGACGATCCGGGCTCCCGCCGGCGCGCCCTTCACGTTACCCTGAGCGCTGAGCATTACCGTGGCCACGTGCGGCGCAGCCAGTGGCGCGCCAATGGGGACCCCCGTCAGCGCTGCGATCTCCGGGACGCGGTGGACGTGCGCCGCGTCGAGTGGAGCCCCCACCGCTTCCACGCCGGCGACCGGGACGAGCAGCTCGGTGGCGGGGGGGATGACCGGCTCGTAGGCGCGCGGCGCGGTGAGCGGCTTGCCGGCAGCGCCATCCGCTTCCACCAGCACGTAGTCTGCCTCGGCGGCTAGGGCGGCGATCCAGGCCGGCGGCACGCCTTGTAGCTTCCCCTCGGGCGTGATAGCGGTGCCCAGCGCGCGCACGCCGTGTGCCCAGTCGGCACACCGCAGCTGGGCACAAGCCGTCGCGAGATCGGCGGCGAGGTCGAGCGCCGCCTGCTCGGCCCGCGGCGCCCAGATCCGGGTGGTGGTGGTTACCAGCACCCGCGCGGCGGAGAGCTCCGCGGCCAGGCGGAACATGGCCGTAGTCTTGCCGCCGCCCCCCGTGAAGGCCACGATGCGGGCGGCCCCAAGGGCCAGCGCCTCGCGCAGCGTGTGCGGCTTGGCTCGCTCCATGCGGTTGGCCTTAGCTCGCTTTGAGATCGAGATACCGCTCCAGCTCTAGCAGGCTTTCGAGGTTGTGTGCCGAAGCGAAGATGTCCACGTACGGCAGCGCGGTGCTCATGCCCTTGCATAGGGGCTGGTAGCCAGGGCTCGCCTTGAGCGGGTTCAGCCAGATGACCCGGGCTGCACGGCGACTCAGCACGTCCATCTGCTCGTCGAGCAGCGCGGCCTCGCCGGTATCCCAGCCGTCGCTCAGGATCAGGACGACGGTATGGCGGTCGACCATGCTGCGCGCGTACAACTCGTTGAACGTCTTCAGGCTCTGCCCGATGCGCGTGCCGCCCGACCAGTCGAGCACCTCGCGCTCGATCGTGCGCAGGGCGTCGTAGATGTCCTCGCGCTCGAAGTAGTCGGTCACCCGCGTGAGCTGGGTACTGAAGACGAAGGACTCGACGTTGGCGAAGGTGTGCTGCACCGCGTAGATGAACTGCAGCAGGAACCGGCTGTAGATGTCCATCGATCCGCTGACATCGCAGATGAGCACCAGCTTCGTCTTGGCGATCTTACGCCGCTTCCGGGCCAGCTCGAGCGGGTCGCCGCCGTACTTGATGTTCAGGCGCATGGTCCGCCGCGGGTCGATGACGTGGCCGTGGCGAGTGGGCCGCTGGCGCCGGCTCAGCCGCATCGCCATCTTCCGCGCCAGGCGCGCCGTCAACCGGATGATCTCGTCGAGTTCGTTCGGCTGGAAGGTGCTGAAGTCCTTGGTGCGCAGGACCTCCTCGGCGCTGTAGCCGGGTACCTCTTGCTCCTCGTCCGACGAGTCCGCCTCGTTCCACTCCTCGAGGCTGATCTGGGTCACCGTCTCGCTGCTGTTCTCCAGCCCGTCCGGGCTGCGCGTCTCCTCCGAGGCGCCGCAATCCTGGTCGGCGTCGTCGAGCGAGCCCGGGACGAGGCGCCAGAACTCGGCGAACACGCGGTCGAAGACCGGCAGGTCGTCGACGCGGGAGGTGAACACCGCCCGCAGGGCGAGGTAGAACTCGCGGCGGTCGCCGAGGTCGATGTGCTCGAGCGCGCGGAGGGCATCCACCGCCTCGTCAGGGGTTACCAGCAGACCCTCCGCCTGGAGGCGGCGCGCGAACTGGATCAGGTTCCGGAGCAGGTCGCCGTGCTGCGGGGCTGTGGGCGAGGCCGTCAGAGGTCTGCGGGCGTGAGCTCCTTCTGCAGCCGTTGGACGATTGCCGTACTGCATCTCGCTAGCTGATCCTCCGGGGCCCGAGTGAGCTCGGACACGATGAGATTGATGGGCCCGCCGCGCAGCTTCAGGATATCGCGGTTGTCCTTGAACACGCAGCCGAGCGTCTCTTGCACCGTGTCGGGATCGAGTTCGTCACGGTGAAGAGCCATTAGAGCCATTGCCCAGTCGAGCGTCTCGGCCACCCCTGGTGTCTTCATCAGGCGGATCTGACGCACGATCTCCATGAAGGCGCAGATCTGCTTGGCCAGCCGCTCGTTGATGCCCGGCACGCGGGTCAGCGCGATACGCACCTCCTTCTCGAAGGACGGGTAATCGATCCAGAGGTAGAGGCAGCGCCGCCGCAGCGCATCGCTCAGCTCCCGCGTCCGGTTGGAGGTCAGGACGACATAGGGGATGTGCGTAGCGCGGATCGTCCCCAGCTCAGGCACCGTGACCTGGAAGTCGGAGAGAACCTCCAGCAGGAACGCCTCGAACTCCTCATCGGCGCGGTCGATCTCGTCGATGAGCAGGACCGGCGCCTTGTCCGGATGGGTGATCGCGAGGAGCAGCGGGCGCTTCAGCAGGAACGCCTCACTGAAGATGACCTGCTCGGTCTCTCGCGGCGAGCGGGCGTGGCCCTCCTCCATCTTGATACGCAGCATCTGCTTGGGATAGTTCCACTCGTAGAGGGCGGTGTTGGCATCGAGCCCCTCGTAGCACTGGAGGCGGATGAGGTCCGTCTCCAGCATGCGACTCAGTACCTTCGCCACCTCCGTCTTCCCGACGCCGGCCTGCCCCTCGATCAAGACCGGCTTGCGTAGCGTCATCGCGAGATAGACGGTTGTGGCGATCGCCTGGTCGGTGATGTATCCTTGGCTCTCCATCTGTTCCTGGAGAGCCCGTACCGCTTCGAGCATACCTCGTCCTTCCGCAGCGAGCAGGGTGGAGGGGCGAGCAGCGACAACAGGCATCCCGGGTCTCGCCCACAGTATACCGTACCGGTACGGCCTGGACGGGGCCACATCCGCGCCCGCGGTATGCGGCCTCGAGCGGCCGGGGTAGGAGCAGGCCTCCCGCCATTATGGCAGACGGGTGATGTCGCGTGCTGGTGCATCCATGTGCGGGCATGGCGAGCTACCGCTCGTCCTCGTGGTAGACGACGATCCGAACGCGGCGCGCCTGGTGGCTGCGGCGTTGCTCGGCGAGCCTTGCCGGGTGGAGCAGGTGGGGAGCTATGCTGCGGCCCGGCAGCGTCTCGCGTGCGAGCGGCCAGCCGTGCTGGTCGTAGAGATCGACCTGCCGGACGGCAGCGGCTGGGACCTGATCGCGGCGCTCCGGCAGGAGGGCGCGGGATCGGCACCGCCGGTAGTGGTGTCCACGGCACAGGTGCGTCCTGGCGTGCCGGAGGCGCGCGGTCTCGGCGTGCACTGGCTCCCGAAGCCCTTCCGCCTGCGGCACGCCCGGGCGCTGCTGCTTCCCCTCCTCCGCGCCGCTGGCGGGCCACGGGGGCGGTCTGAGCGATAGGGTGTGGTCCCAGCACAGGGTGGCTTGCCTGCGTGAACGGGGCTCTCTAAACTCCCAGGCGGAACCGGTCGCCTGTCCAGCGCTCCGGACCAGAAGCGAGCATAGCCTGAGGAGGCCACATGGCGACGGAAGCACCGGAGGTCACCGAGGTCATCGAGCGCGTCAACACCTACGCCGCCTACCAGCGCCAGGAGGGCATCCCCGTCTACCGCGGCTTCGCCATCGAAG